>Ga0189282_100012_pt1 | contig 486225 bp, 417 predicted proteins | sample N26C3minimetaG_FD_130328 | JGI IMG/M metagenome (GOLD analysis project Ga0189282, IMG submission 130328) | Marine microbial communities from the Costa Rica Dome - N26 C3 mini metaG | ecosystem: Environmental > Aquatic > Marine > Oceanic > Photic zone | place: Costa Rica: the Eastern Pacific... | reverse complement strand
GTCCGCTTCGGCCCCGACCGAAGCCGACCGGAAACAACCGATTGATCCCGCGCACCCGGCCTACGTCATCTACACGTCTGGTTCCACCGGTAAGCCGAAAGGTGTCGTCGTTACACGCGAGGGACTCAAGAACCTTCTGTGTTGCCTGAGTACCGAGCTTCGCCTTCTGCCACAGGACAAGGTGCTCAGCGCGACCACGATCGGGTTCGACATTGCCGGGCTTGAGCTCTGCGGCCCGCTGCTGGTTGGTGCAGGCGTAGTGCTGTTTGAGGGCAACCAGCGCGAAGCGGACCGTCTCCATGACTGGATCGGCCAGGAAAAACCAACAATCATGCAGGCAACGCCATCGCTCTGGCGGTCGCTTCTGGAGGTTGGGCCACTGCCGCGTTTGCAGGTTCTTGTGGGCGGTGAGGCTCTGGACGGCGGACTAGCGTCGCAGCTGCAAACCGCAGGACCGGTGACGAATGTCTATGGCCCGACCGAGACAACGATCTGGTCTGTGAGCGCATCTGTTCGCCCTGAAAGTTCGGGTATTCCGTCTATCGGGCAACCTTTGTGGAACTCGCAGGTCTACGTACTTGATGAGACCCTTCAGCCTGTCGCCGACGGTATTTCCGGTGAACTCTACATTGGCGGGCTTGGACTCGCACGTGGCTATCACGGGCGTTCGGACCTGACGAGCGAACGCTTTGTTGCCGATCCGTTTGCAGGCCATGGAGCGCGCATGTACCGGACCGGGGACACGGTCTATCGCAGAAGCAACGGTGAGCTTGTGTTCTTGGGACGCGGAGACAGCCAGGTCAAGATCCGAGGCCATCGTATCGAGCTTGGCGAGATCGAGGCGACTATCGCATCGATGACGAACATTGCGCAGGCGGTGGTCCTGGACCGGCCGGATGGAGCGCGAGGTTCTTCGCTCGTTGCCTATGTTGTTCCGGAAGAAGGGGCTGAACTCAAAACTGAAGAGCTTCGTTCCGTGCTCCAGCGAAACCTGCCTGACTACATGGTGCCTGGCGCTTTTGTCGTACTCCTGGAATTGCCGTTGACACCAAATGGAAAGCTGAACCGTCTGGCGTTGCCGGATCCTGTCTGGAAACAGGGAGAAACAAGTCCGGCAACTCTCCAGGAAACGTTGCTGTGCAATCTCTTCGCTGAACTGCTGCCCGGCGTAGTGCCGGGACCGGAAGACAGTTTCTTTGATATGGGGGGGCATTCGCTGCTCGCCGCACGCCTGAAGGCACTGATGAAGGAACGCATGGGGCTGGACGTCAGCCTTCGGGATATTTTCGAAACACCGACGGTGCGCGGTCTGCTGTCGCTCCGGCAGGGTCGCAAGACCGGTTTGCTGGAGCCGGTGCTGCAGATCCGACGGGCAGGGTGTCAGGCGCCACTATCCTGCGTTCATCCGGGCTTCGGTCTTGGTTGGACGTATGCCGGTCTTGCTTCCGTCCTGCCAGCCGATGTCCCTATCATCGCCCTTCAGGCGCGCGGCTACATCGGCGAGGCCGTTTTGCCTTCAACGCTGAACCAAATGGCGGCCGATTACGTCGCAAGTGTCAACAAGGTGGCCAGCACGGGCCCGGTTCGGTTGCTTGGTTGGTCGTTCGGAGGGCTGGCTGCCTTCGAAATGGCACGTCTTTTGGAAGAAAGCGGCAGAGACGTCGAGTTCCTGATGCTTCTGGACAGTTATCCGATGCACGAAGGAGACCCGTTGCCGGATCTTTCAGATAGTGGAGCGCGCGGTGCGTTCCTTGAAATGATCGGTTTCGATCCGCAAGGACGAATACCCGAAGACATTACCTTTGAGGATGTCCGGAGATTTCTGGAAGACAGTGCCCATCCTCTGGCAGACCTCAGCCCAGTCGACTTCAACAACATGCTGCGGATCGCCCGAAACAACGCGCTGCTCGCACATGGCTATCGGCCCAAGACGTTAAACTGTCCCCTGGTGCATTACGCTTCGAACGATACGAAGCGTATGCTGGGTGTTGAGGCCGATCCCTGGGAAAACCGGACAAGCGGACAATTCGAGACGCACGCACTCGACTGTACACACCATGAAATGACATCGCAGCAGGCCCTTTACGAAATCGGCGAGGGGCTGAATGCTTTGATGAACCTTGGCGATCAGCCGTTCAGGCAGGCCGTTGCGGAAGGGAGACTAAAGAATGTCGGTTGATATCCTCAATCCCGTGGAACCTGAGCACGCTGTACAGCGCGCGATACCGATGACCGGCGCGGAGTTCATCGACAGTCTCCAGGACCAGCGCTGTGTCTATTTCAATGGGGAGCGGGTGACCGACCTGACGGGTCATCCTGCCTTTCGCAACTCGGTACGTTCCCTGGCACGACTTTACGATGCCCTGCATCAGGATCACGATAGCGGCACCAATGTCCTGACCGCACCTGCCGACGCCGATCCAACCGGTTACACACACCGGTATTTCAAGGTGGCCAGATCGGCAGAGGACCTGCTCGGTCAACAGAAGGCGATCGCGGAATGGGCGAAGCTGAGCTACGGCTGGATGGGACGCTCACCGGACTACAAGGCAGCGATCGTCAACACGTTGGACGCCAACGCGGCCTATTATGGGCCTTTCGCAGACAACGCGCGTTGCTGGTATCATCTGGCTCAGCAGCGCACCTATTTCATGAACCATGCTGTGGCCAATCCGCCGATTGACCGGGCGAAGCCTTTCAGCGATGCAAAAGACATCCTGGTTCACGTTGTCAAGGAAACAGACGCGGGGCTTTATCTTTCAGGGGCAAAGGTCGTCGCGACTTCGGCAGCACTGACCCACTACAACTTTCTCAGCCACCACGCGGTCTCGGAAACCAACGAACCGCCTACGGCTTTCATGTTCTTTCTCGACATGTCGACGCCGGGCATCAAGCTGATCTGCCGGAACTCCTACGAATATGCGGCGAGCCAATCCTCGACGCCGTTCGACAGTCCGCTGTCTTCCCGCTTCGACGAAAACGACGCCATTCTCGTTCTCGACAACGTTTTCGTGCCCTGGGAGAACGTGCTGGTCTATGGGCCTGCACACAAGCCGATCGACTTCCTGATGGACACGGGCTACCTGCAAGGCACCTGTTTCCACGGATGCACCCGGTTTGCGGTGAAGCTGGACTTTCTCGCCGGTCTTCTGACCAGGGCGTTGCACATCACCAGTGGTGACGAGTTTCGCGGAAATCAGGTTCTGCAAGGGGAGGTGATCGCGCTGCGTCACCTGTTCTGGTCGTTGTCGGATGCAATGGCCCGGACACCCGAAGCCTTTGCGGACGGCGCTTTCCTGCCGGGACTATCGGCCGCGCAGGCCTATCGCGCGCTTGCGCCCGATGCCTACGGTCGTGTGAAGGAGATTGTCCAGAAGATCGTCGCGTCCGCGCTGATCTATCTGCCGTCTTCTGCAAAGGACTTCCAGAATCCCGAGATCGACGGTTATCTGGAACGGTACGTGCGCGGCTCCAACGGCGTCGGCTACAAGGACCGTATCAAGCTGATGAAGCTGCTGTGGGACGCCACGGGCTCGGAATTTGCAGGACGTCACGAGCTTTACGAGCGCAATTATGCCGGCAATCATGAAGAGGTGAAACTGCAGCTTCCTGCAATCGCACGGCGCGACGGTTCAATGGACCAGATGCTGTCGCTTGTTGACCAGTGCCTTGATGATTATGATGAATTCGGCTGGTGCAACACGGCGTGGAAAGACTGACGCGCAAGGTTGGGAGTGACGGCGATGACAAATCCATTCGACGATCCGGACGGCATTTTCCATGTGCTGATGAATGACGAGGAACAGCATTCTCTCTGGCCCGATTTCGTGCCGATTCCCGATGGCTGGCGGTCGGTCTTCGGCCCCGGAAAGCGGCAGGACTGCGTAGACTATGTCAACGCCAACTGGACCGACATCCGCCCGAAAAGCCTTCGGGATGCTGCCCTGAACTGACATATTTCTCAAGCGGTGATGATCCACCTGGAGCGCCTGGTCTTCGATGAATTTCTTTCGTCTCTTGTATCGTGAAGCGGGCGACAGCAAACGCACCTTCCTGCTGCTTTCCCTAGTGCCAGGGCTGGTCATGGGGCTGATCATCGCCGTCATCAATGCGGTGACGAACTATCAGCAGAACACCGGTCTGCAGTGGCAGTATCTCGGTCTCTTCGTGCTGGGCTGCGCGACGGTTCTTTTCACGATGAATCGCGCCCTCAACATGGCAACTGCAATCATCGCCGATTATCTGTGTCGATTGCGGGTCCGGGTGACCGCGCAAGTCCGCAGTCTGAACCTTGCAACCGTCGAAGAAATCGGCCTGACCCGTATCAGGGCCGCAGTTGGTCGTGATCATCAGACAATCGAGGAAACCGCCCCGGCGCTTGTCGGTCTGATCTATTTCGTCATGCAGTTGGTCATGTCGGCGCTCTATATCTGCTATCTCTCGCCGCTTGCCTTTATCGTCACCTTGGCGTTTCTGGCCGGCGCCATCTTCTTCTATCGCAAGAGCTACCGCGATGCGGAGGAACTGATGCGCCAGGCAAGCCTGAGCGAACAGGCCTTTCACAACAGCTTCGAGAACATTCTCAGCGGCTTCAAGGAAGTGAAACTGAACGCGCAGCGCAGCGACGATCTCTTCCACAACTACATCATTCCGCGATCGGAGCAGGTCGAGGATCTACGGGTGGAATCCGGCCGCTCCTTCAACTATGGCCAGTCTGTGAGTGATGTCTTCTTCTACACGCTCATGGGAACGCTGGTCTTTGCGATTCCGTTTTATGTGTCGGACCTCTCGATCCCGGGCAAGATTGTCACGGTGATCGTCTTTGCCAGCGGCGCGATCACCTCGATCATCCGCATGTTGCCGGTGGTTTCGCGTGCCAATCTGGCGGTGTCCAATATCGAGGAATTGAGGGAGCTTCTGGAAAAACACAGCGAAGCCATGGATGAGCGCAGCGAAGTGCGGCAGGCAAGGCTTTCCAAAGGCATATCCCTGAAGAAGATTGCCTACACCTATCATAGCGAAGATGGCGACCGCCCGTTTTCGATCGGGCCGTGTGACCTGGAAATTGCATCGGGCGAAATGGTCTTCATCGTGGGGGGCAACGGCAGCGGCAAGTCTACTCTCGCGAAGATCCTGACAGGTCTCTATGAGCCGGATGGCGGTCATCTGTCTTGGGACGACAAGGTCGTCAAACCTGAAAACATCGACCGGTATCGCAGCCTGTTTTCGGTCATCTTCTCCGATTTCCACCTCTTCGACCGGCTTTATGGTGTGGATCTGACGGACGAGCAGAAGCTTTATGACCTGCTGGAAGACATGAAACTGGACGAGAAGGTTCACTACCGGAACAACCGGTTCAGCACGACGAACCTGTCCACCGGCCAGAGAAAGCGGCTCGCCATGGTCGTTGCCCTGCTGGAAGACAGGGATGTCTACCTCTTTGACGAATGGGCCGCCGACCAGGATCCGGAGTATCGGCGCTGGTTCTATACCGATTTCCTGATGAAACTGAAGAAAGAGGGCCGCACAGTCATCGCGATCACGCATGACGACCGGTACTTCGATGTTGCAGACAAGATCGTCTGGATGGAAGAGGGCAGGATCAGCAAGGTGTCCAGTCCGGCTGATGCCATTGTGTGAAACCGTCGGCTGAGTTCTTGACGGTAGAGCCTGGCCAGTGTCCAGGTCACTTCTCAACAGGGTGAAACGGTCTGCCCTCCGATTACCATCTCCAGAATTCCGGGAGTTAACTTGCCAGGCACCAAGGTGATCATTCGGGAGACGGTCAGCTGCAGCTTCGAGGATCTCGAAGCTGCGCTGGAAATTCTCTCGGAGGACGAACTTCAGCGGTTTCGTGCGTTTCATTTCGATCAGGACCGGAAGGACTACGCGCTTGCACATGCGTTACTGCGGAAAACCCTGAGTGATCTGGAACTCGGTACGGCACCGCGCGACTGGCAGTTCGCGCCAATGGCTACGGGAAAGCCGGCAGTCGCCGGACGGTCAGACCTTGACTTCAGCCTGACGCATACACGTGGCCTGGTTGCCTGCGCCGTGACGAGAGAGGGCGTGATCGGCATTGATGCGGAAACGGATCAGCGCGCGGTCGAAGTAGACATGTTGATGCGCGACGTCTGTTCACCGGGAGAAAGACAAGAGCTGGCGAAGGTTGAAGGAGCTGACAAAACCTCCAGATTTCTGGATTTCTGGACCCTGAAAGAGGCGTATCTGAAAGCTATCGGTCTGGGCATTTCAGCCGATCTGACCACCGTCAGCTTTACCTTGGCTGACGATCGGGACATCGCAATTTCTGCGCCGCTCAACCTCCGCCGTCCGGCCAGTTCCTTCCAGATCAGCCGGCGTTCAGGGCACTGGCGTGTCGCGCTGGCGGTCTTTGGCGGAATAGACGCAAGGGACGTTGAAATCACCCTTTGTGAAAAGCGGAGCTTTTGAAAAGCCGCGAAATTTGTTATTTCGCGTCTACTAAAGTCGATCGACATGAGAACAATCTTGGATAACGCACCTCGCGGCGTGTCCAGCCTGGACGGTGGACGTCCGGAGCCAGTTCCTTGCAGTTGAAGAAAAATGCAACAGTATCAAGAGCATAAGTTTTCCATCGCCCCCATGATGGAGTGGACGGATCGCCATTGCCGCGCGTTTCACCGGCAACTGACGCGGCATGCGCTGCTCTATACGGAGATGGTGACGACTGGTGCGGTGATACATGGCGACCGGCAGCATCTGCTAGGCTTTTCCGATATTGAGCACCCGGTTGCCTGTCAGTTGGGCGGATCTGATCCGAAGGACATGGCAGAAGCCGCGCGGATCGTTGCCGATTTTGGCTATGACGAGGTCAATATCAACGTGGGTTGCCCGTCCGACCGGGTTCAGTCCGGCCGCTTCGGCGCGTGCCTGATGGAAGAGCCCACCTTGGTGGCGGCATGTGTCGAGGCCATGAAGGCCGCCGTCGATATTCCCGTAACCGTGAAATGCCGGATCGGTGTCGACGAACAGGACACTGAAGCGGCGCTTGACGCCATGGCGGATGCCGTTTTCGCTGCGGGTGCAGATGCCTTGTGGGTACACGCGCGCAAGGCCTGGCTCAAGGGACTCAGCCCAAAGGAAAACAGGGACATTCCGCCGCTCGACTATGAGCGGGTTCTGCGCCTGAAGCAGCGTCTGCCGGACAGGTTCATCGGCCTCAACGGTGGCTTGCAGACGCTGGACCAGGCGGAACCATTCCTGGAGACCCTGGATGGCCTGATGTTTGGCCGTGCTGCCTATCACACTCCGCAGATCATGGGAGAGGTCGACCGGCGGCTCTATGGCGCCAGCGGACCGGACATCTCGCCCTGGGATGCAGTGAAGGCGCATATGGCTTATCTGGAAGATCAATTGGGCAAGGGCGTAAAGCTGGCGCATATGACGCGGCACATGCTGGGCCTGTTCCACGGGCGTCCGGGGGCGAGGTCCTGGCGGCGCATTCTGACAGTGGAGGCGATCAAGCCCGGTGCTGGTCTGGAGGTGGTTGAAAAGGCGCTTGCAGCGGTCAGTCCTGCGGGAGCTGAGCTGGCGGCAGCCGAATAGGACTATCGCGCGGTTCCCGATCCGCTCAAGGCGTCATGATCAGCTTGTCGCCTTCGATGCGCCAACTGCGCAGATGATCAAGTGCGGTCATGCCGAAAAGGCTGGAATCGAGGGTCCCCTGGCGCCCGACGAAACCGCGGATGTTGCGCAGCGTGTGATCGCCGATGGTGATCGTGTCGATCTTCACCGGGGCGACCAGTGCACGGCCGTTGGCGGTGGAAACAGGTACTGAAAATGTCAGGTCTTGTGGCCGATAGCCGGCACGCAGCGCGTCTTCATAGGTCAGGACGACGGCACTGGCTCCTGTATCAAGCAGAAACTCTGCTCGGGCACCGTTGATGCGTCCATCCAGTACAAAATGCCCGCCAGCATCGCGGACTATCAGAATGGTGCCATCGGGCTGGGTCACGGCAAGTCCAGGCGCCAGAGCTCCAAGAACGCGGTAACCCGCCTGGACCAGTTCCGCCTTGTAGACATAGCCGACAACGAGCAGGGCACAGAAGCCACCCCAGAAAACCGTGCCGTGCAGGATTTCGCGGGCTTTCGGCTGGCCGAACAGGAAACTGGCCAGAAAAACGAAGGCGAGTGCGGAAAGGGCAACAACCCGGGGGCCAGTGTCATCGAAGTTGACATTCGCCGGGTCGGTCGGGTCACCAAAAAACGCATAGAAAGCGGCAACGGCCATGACCAGCACCAGAATGACGACCATCAGGCCGCGGTAGTTTCTGGGGTTGTTCATCCGCGCACTCCGGGCTCAGTGGTCGGCTGAGGCCGGTTCGCCAATTCTGCGAGGATCTGATTGCGCTTGGCCTCACTGTAACTCGCCCAGGACGCGATTTCGTCAAGAGTGCGCAGGCAGCCTGTGCAAAGGCCTGATTTGGCGTCGATCTGGCAGATGTTGATACAAGGTGACTTCATGAAGCGCATATGGCCGCAGATTGTGGCGTTGCCAAGACTGTATTGGGCGGAAAACAGCGAAAAACGACCGGATCAATAGCCGCCTGACGCATAGGTGAACGGCGCGGTGATGACCTTGATCGGCAAGGTAACTGCTGCCTGTGCCGTCGTGCCCACAAAGGACCCCAGGTCGTCACCAAGATTGGCACCACGGTTGTGGTCGGCACTGGACCCGAGTGCGGAGCTGCCGAGTGCCTTGCGCAAGTCAGGCTGCAGCTGTGCAAGCTGCGCAAATTTCGAATGGTTCGTGCTGTCCAGCGATTCAAGCTCGGTCACATCGATAACGACAGCACCGAGTTCCGCCAGTTCCTGATCGTTGGAAAAAGCCCCGACACGTTCCTTGCCACCTGCAATGGTGCGCGAGATGCGCAGGGCCTTGTCATCACGCGAAACGATAACGGTAAAGGGCCGGGGCATCGGGCCAATTCGCTTGAGCTGGGTCTTGAAGAGGTCGATATCGATGTCGGGCGCCGCCAGAACGATGTCGTTGACATGCTTTGCGACAAGCCGGCGGTTTTCCGGTCGTGCCTGTACCGCGGTTTCCATCAACAGCCAATTGCCCATTGAGTGGGCGAGAATGGTGATGTTGTCGGCATTGGTCTTGGCAAGTTCCACAAGCGTTTCTTCAAGGGCTCCGCGAGCAATCGCGGCGCTGTTGAGGTCGTAGACGTAATCCTGAAGCTTGCCGCGTGAGGCCCAGGTAAACAGAACCGGGACGCCCTGGAACTGACTGTCGTTGACAATCTGCGCGAACCGGTAAAGCCCTTCCGGAAATCGCGTGTTGTAGCCGTGAATGAACAGCATTATGTCGCGTTCGCCACGTGGCAAACTGGCAAGCCTGGCGTTGACGGAACGCCGGAAGGCGGCCTTGTCGGCAATGTAGTCGGCCTTGCGAGCAACAAAGTCGGTCTTGGGGTTACCCGGCAAACTTTCGGGCCACTCGATCTGGCCCGGTTTGTGAGAAGGCGGTACCGAAATCGAGGCTTCCGCGTAATTGACCGCAGCTGAACGCTCACCGCTGAAATAGGTGTCGGGGCGGTCGTCCCGCTGGCGGGTGGTGACGATCAGGATATCATTTACCCTGGCACCAACGACCGGGTCTTCGTTGAGCGCGAGCGCTCCGACCTCCGGCCTTCCGGAACAGGCGGACAAGATGGCAAAAACGATCAACAGGGTTGCTGCGCGCAAACCTGTTGCTTCTCGTCTAACTGAATTGCCCGATACTGACATGTGAGCTATTCCCGCCACCAAGGCCTCTATCCGCTACTCACGGCACCATAAGCATCCCTGCAAGAAAGCCAAGACCAGTGAGTTGTTGAACTGCGCCTAAAACATCGCCAGTGGCTCCGCCAATCTTGGCCACGGCAAGCCGACCGGTCGCATGTGCCGTGGCGATGGCGATGACAAGGGCCAGCAGCAAGGCCGGCAGGGAGAGCAGGAAGAACGCAGGCAGCATCACGGGCAACGTCACAAGAAAAGCTTGTTGCACGGTTGACCGGGACGGCTTTCCAAAGCGAGCTCCAAGCCCTTCAGGTCTTGCAGATGGCAGGCATTGCCACTGCCAGACAAGCAGCATCCGGCTGAGAGCTTCTCCGGCAAGAAAAAGCAGCGCCGCATCAGCCGGTCCGAATTTTTGCCAAAGCGCTGCAAGCAGGACGGCGCGCAGGAATACCGAGATCATCAGGGCGAGAGCACCAAAGGCTCCGATGCGGCTGTCCTTCATGATGTCGAGCCGTCTTTCGCGGGTTGCACCGCCGAAGAAGCCGTCGGCTACGTCGCTCAAGCCATCCTCGTGAAGCGCTCCGGTCGTTGCCGCAAGAACCGCGGTCAGGAGAACTGCAACGGCGAGAAGCGGCAGTTGAGTGAAACCGAGCGCGACACCGACGCCGGCCGCGGGCAGGGCAATGATTGCACCTGCCAGAGGCGCTGCACGGGAGATCCGAACAAAGTCCGGAGGGGACATCGGGTCGTCTTCGGTGTTGACTGCAGGCAGCGGCAGCCGGGAGAAGAATCGTACGCAAGCTGCCGTGTCCGCAGCGAGTGCCTTGCCCCCGTGCAGCCAGACCTGGTGTTGATCCCGGGTTTTCCTGGACCGCGTTTCAACCTGTGAATCAGGCTCTTGGTCGGTTTCAGAGCTCATCAGGCCGGTCCCGTGCTTGAGTTTTTACCGGGCGAAGTTATAGAACAGCGGCTAAGCGAGACCAAGTGGCCACTCGACGGCCGCGAACAACCGGAACCAAAAGAACATGTCCCTCTCCGAGACCGCGCTGCCCTTTGACGATATCCACAATCTGGTGAAATCCATGCCGGGGCCGGACGAGGATGCGCTCGCGAGGGTGAAGGCCCGGGATGCGGAGTTGACCAAACCTGCCGGTTCGCTCGGAAGGCTTGAGGAAATTGCCGAATGGCTGGCTGCCTGGTCCGGCAAGGCACCGCCGAAGATCACGCGACCGATGGTCGGCATCTTCGCGACCGCCCATGGGGTTGCGGATGAAGGCGTGTCCGCGTTTCCAAGTGCGGTCAACCGGCAGATGGTCGAGAACTTCGCGGCTGGCGGTGCTGCAATCAACCAGATCTGCCGCGCTTATGACATCGGCCTGAAGGTTTTCGACCTGGCGGTCGACATGCCGACCCCCAGCATCACGCGGGAAGACGCGATGGACGAAGCCAATTGCGCCGCGACCATGGCATACGGCATGGAAGCGCTTGCCGGCGGGATTGACCTGATCTGTCTTGGCGAAATGGGGATCGGCAACACCACAGTCGCTGCTGCGGTTATCAATGCGCTGTTCGGCGGCAAGGCTGAAGACTGGATCGGGCGCGGTACCGGCGTTGACGACGAGGGCCTTGCCCGCAAACGCGATGCTGTCGAAAAAGCAGTTGCTCGACTGAACGGCGAACGCGATCCGCTGGAGATCCTGCGTCGCATCGGTGGCCGCGAGATTGCAGCCATGACAGGCCTCATCATTGCCGCACGCCTGCAGCGCGTTCCGGTGATTGTCGATGGCTTTGTCACGACGGCTGCTGCTGCTGTTGTCTATGCGATGGACCCGGCCGGTCTCGACCACTGCCTCTTCGCCCATGTTTCGGCAGAGCAGGCCCATGCGAAGGTGCTCGAGCACATGGGCAAGGATGCGCTGCTCGATTTTGGCATGCGTCTGGGTGAAGGCTCCGGTGCTGCGCTCGCTGCAGGTATTGCCAAGGCAGCCGCCGAAATGCACTCCGGCATGGCTACCTTTGCAGACGCCGGTGTGTCCGAAAAAGACGACTGAAGCTCTTTCAGGAATTGAAGCAGCCTGAAACCGCTGATGCGGATCAGGCCGATCTCGCCTTGCCGGACGGAACGCCGCTGTCCTTGTCGTTCGGGTCCACCCAGATGACATCCGGCGAATAGTTCATGATCCTGGCTCTCGGCAGGGTGACGATCACCTCCGTGCCTTCGCCGGGCCTGGACTTCAGCGAGAACTTGCCGTCGTGCATGTTGATCAGCGCCTGGACGATGGACAGGCCAAGACCTGTCCCCGGTTCTGCCGTCTTGATGGCATGAGATCCCTGACCGAAAGCTTCCAGCACCGTCGGAATTTCGTCTTCCGGAATGCCGGGGCCCGTATCCTTTATCGAGACGTATTGCCCGCCATCTGACGTTGGTCCGACCTTGATCCAGACTTCACCGTTTACCGGTGTGAACTTCACGGCGTTGGACAGGAGGTTGAGCACCACCTGACGCAGGGCTCGCTCGTCCGCCCAAACGCGCGGCAGGTCAGGCTCGTGGGTGTGGTGAAGCGAAATCGTCTTGGCCTTCGCCCGAACCTTCATCATGGTCCCGCATTCCTCGACGATATCGTCCAGGAAGATCGGTTCCTCGTGCAATTCGTGCCGACCGGCCTCGATGCGGGACAGGTCCAGAATTTCGTTGATCAGGTTGAGCAGGTGTTGTCCCGAGCCGTGAATGTCTTCGGCATAGGACTGGTAGTTCTTGTTGTGCATCTTGCCGAGCACTTCATCCTTCATGATTTCGGAAAATCCGAGGATGGCGTTGAGCGGTGTCCGCAGTTCATGGCTCATCGTGGCCAGGAAGCGGGACTTGGCAAGGTTGGCAGCTTCTGCGCGGCGGCGCGCTTCGTCCGACATCGCGTTCGCAGTTTCCAACTCGGCGATCAGGTGATCCTTGTCGGCCCGGTATTCCAGCATCGTGTTGGCGTTCTTCAGAAGCTGGTTGCCCAGGATCAGGAAGAAACCCTGCGCGCCGATCGCCATGGCGGCGAGCGTATAGTGGATCGGGTTCACCTGCTGCAGGAAGCTCACGGTGACGATCAGTGTCATGGGCAAGGTGCTGGCAAGCAGGCATTTCGGCAGGGTGGCCGACTGCATCGTGTTCATGGCAACCACGATCAGCAGCGTCGCGAAATGAAAGATGACAAACCCGTCGCCGGATTCGCTGGTCTGGGGCAGAAGAAAGAAGCTGGCCCAACTGCAGCCGTAGACGAAGTCACCAAAGGCGAACCTGCGCCGCCAGTAGATGCGGGCTTTCTGGTCGGACGGAGCCTTCTCGTAGGAATGGCTGGTGATCACCATCATGAAGTGGGTGCAAAGCGTCGCCGTAAACCAGGCGCCGATGAAGAGAGGGTTGATCCACAGAACGGAGATCGCGGCAACGATCAGGGCGAGAAGTGGTACCGCGTAGGCAGCGTTGATACGGGTGTCGGCAAACAGATGCTGCCGTTCCAGATCGAAGGACGTGTACCAGTTTTCAGGCGTACCAAGGCGGCTGCGCACATCGTTGGCCGAGCGCGCCATCTCACGACGACGCTTGGCGCGCTGTTCGTTGATGGTGACTTTGTCGTCGCCGGTTTCTGACGCAACCGATGCCATTTGCTGCCCAAAGTTTTGATTTTGTTATCGCGTTGCCGCGTGTTTATTCAACCTGACTCACCATTCCTTAAGATCGTCCTCAAGATCGTGGTAAGGGAAGTGTTAACAGGCTGTGCCAAGGTGCAACTCATTGTCAGAAAAGACGAATTCGAAAACACTCGACAGACTAGCGGCAGACGTGCGGTCGTGCCGGATCTGCGTCGAGAACCCTGAAAAGTCGGCGCTACCGCATGAGCCCAGACCAGTTCTGCAAGTGTCTGGAACAGCAAGGCTTTGTGTCTGCGGACAAGCGCCAGGCACACGCGTTCACCAGAGCGGCAGACCGTTCACTGATCCCTCGGGTGACCGGTTGAGAAACTGGATGGGCATCGACGAGGATATTTTCTACGACGCCGGTAAACTGGCCATCGTGCCGATGGGGTTTTGTTTTCCTGGACTGGACGCAAAAGGGGGCGATCTGCCACCGCGCACCGAATGCCGCAAGGCCTGGCATGACCGCTTGTTTGCCGCCATGCCGCAGATCGAACTGGTGCTGGTTATCGGCCAATACGCCCAAGCCTATCATCTCGGGTCAAACCGGCAGAAATCCCTTACCGAGACAGTGTCGAACTGGCGTCAGCATTTCGCTCGGCAGATGGACGGCAAACCGGCGGTCCTGCCGTTGCCGCATCCTTCCTGGCGCAACAATGCGTGGCTGAGAAAGAACCCGTGGTTTGAAACCGAGCTGCTGCCGGTTCTAAGAGGCGAGGTTCAGCGCCTTACAATGGAGCCCTAATTGCTGGAATTCGAAAATAATTCTCATTTCGGTGAGAATTGACATTTTCATTGAAACTCAGTTACGAGTTTTTATCTTCAATGAAAATGATTTCCCAACATGTTGCGGTCTGCGCGGTCGGGAATCTCTGTTGCTCCTGGCCGGATCTTGAATTCATGATTGATCGTATCGACCGTCGCATCCTGTCCATTCTCCAGGAAGATTGTACCGTTCCGGTGGCTGAAATCGGCCGCAGGGTGGGGCTGTCTACCACGCCGTGCTGGCGGCGCATCCAGAAAATGGAAGAGGACGGTGTCATCACCGGCCGCGTCGCCTTGCTGGACCCGGCAAAGGTCAATGCGAAGGTAACGGCCTTCGTCGCCATTACCACGAGCCAGCACTCCGAAGACTGGCTGAAGAAATTCGCCGATGTCATCCGGGAGTTTCCCGAAGTGGTCGAATTCTACAGGATGGCAGGTCAGGTCGATTATCTGCTGCGTGTCGCCGTGCCGGACATCGAGGCCTATGACGCCTTTTACAAGAAGCTGATTTCCCGGATCGACATTTCGGATGTCTCGACCACCTTCGCCATGGAGCAGATCAAGAACACCACGGCCTTGCCTCTCAGCTATGTTGCCCCGGAAAAGCCTAAACCCGACCGGGACAAGTGAACTGGCCGGCAACACGATCCGTTCCGGCCAGCGAACCCCTGAGGTTCATTCGGTCTTCTGGTTGGTTCACGTGGACGTTTTGGGCCAATAGGTGCCGATGCTCCAGATGTTTCCTTCAGGATCCTGGCAAATGAATTCCCGGCTGCCGTAGTCCCGGTTCGTCAACCCTTCCAGGATTGTTGCCCCAGCTGCAGTGGCGCGGTCGAACAGTTTGTCGGCATTCTCCACCGCCAGGTAGATTGCCTTGCCGCAAGGGCCGTCCGGATGCCCGATGATCTTTGCAAAAGCGTCATCGCGAGCCTGACCGACCATGATCATGGCTGATCCGAAAGCCAGCTCTGCATGCACCACAGTGCCCTGGTCGTCCCTGTGCTCTTCGTGTTCGACAAATCCGAATGAATCTGCGAGCCACTTGATCATCGCATTGGCATTGCCGAACCGGAAAACGGGATAAATTCTGCTTGCTTCATGAGACATGTCGTACCTCCTTTGATGAAGGAGGTGATAGCTCTTCGCGATTTTGCGGGATTGAAGTTTTGTTACCTACCAGGTGTTGGCAGTGCCATTCAGCAGCCGTGCGCGCCAGGCTTCCGGTGACTGACCGGAAAACTCGGAAAAGTCCCGAATGAGATGGGCCTGATCGGAGTAACCACAATCGACCGCCAAGCCGGCCCAATCGATGTCGCAACAGTTCTGAGCATGTTTGAGTACCTTGCCGAAGCGGATCACCCGGGCAACCGTCTTGGGTCGAAGGCCGATATCCTTCCGAAATTTTTGTGCCAGGTGCTTTCGGCTCCAGCCAATCTCCTTAGCCAACGATGTGACTGAGACCTGGCCTCCGGTTTCAAGTAGCCGTCGCAACACACGGTCCGCTGGGGTCAGTTGAACGGTGTCTTGCCGTAGGCGTTTGATGACGTAGGCAAGGGCATGATCAAGCCGCGCATTCCAGCTTGTCAGATCCTCGATCCGCCGGACAAATTCAGCCAGTTCCGGTTCCGCGACATCGGCAAACGGCAACATCTGGTCTGTCAGCAGGTCCATTGGGAACCGGAAAAAATGACGGGCACCGATCGGAGTAAAGTTGATCTGCAGGCATTTGGCACGGCCATTTGACTGAATGAAAACCGGAGAACTGCTGAGCCCAGCCAGAAAGGTGGGACGCTCATTTTCAGCGGTTGGATGCTGACCGAGCGCGATTTCAAACGGATCGCCGAAACTCAGGATGAGCGGAATGGTCAGCGAGGCGGTTTCAACCTGCCTGTTCGTCTGCGGATTTCGCTCTTCGTAGCCGATGATGTCGGTGAAAAGGCTGCGCAAGTCCGGCGGTGCGGTCCGGCGCCAGAAACCGGCATCAATGCCGGGGGGGGGCCGAGGAGGAGGGCGGTGAGGCATCTTGCGAGGTGGTCATGATCCTTCCTTGTCGGGGCAGGATAGGATCAACTCGGGTCGTGGTCACCCATAATCATTCAGTCTTACCGGGACCCAGCGGATGACGCGCGCGAAATCTGGCGAATTCGGCATCGGATACGGTTTTCCCGGTAAAGATCTCGATGTAGTGGGGCATGCGCTGAAGCCTGGGGCCAAGCGGCTCGCTCGGCCGATCCTTGACGATGGAGATATAGCCGATCTGCGTCAGATACATAGTGTTGGCTCTCACGTCGGCCGAGGCGTGTTCATAGCCAAAACGTTCGAACATCGCCGTAAAAGCCTCGATGCGTACACGGTCGGCTTCTTCCAGCATGGGCGTCAGGTCCGGATCCGCATGTGCCCAGTTGCGCATCGCAAATTCCAGCCGGGAATCGAACAGCTCCGGCAGTAGCCACAAATCGAAAAGGTTCAGGATCGCCTCGGTGATTGTCTCCGCGTAATCCTCGGTCCGTTTGACCAGATTGCCGGTGTTTTTCGTTTGCCACTGGGTGATCAAGGCGTCGAGCAGGTCGTTCCGGTCTGAGAAATGGCCATAGAAACTGGTCCGCGACAGACCGAGCCTGTCGGCCAGGGGCATCACCTTGACGGCATCAATGCCATGTTCAATCAGCGCCTGATAGGCAGCTTCGATCCAGATTTCACGCGTGCCGCGCCAACCGGACGTTTTTTCGATCAATAGGTCGCTCATGTGCTTGCGATAACAAAGCTCCGGCGTGCCGACAATCAAAATTGACACCAATGTCGACAAAAGCGACACCTATGTCGCTTTTCAGACTTTTCAAAGATGATCGGTGGGAATTAATCTTTGCAAACCTGAGGAAATCCGTGACGCGGTGGAATGCCCGGAGAGGAAAGAGATGTCGAAAGATCCGTTGTTGCAGCCCTATCAGCTGAAACATTTGACGCTGAAAAACCGGATCATGATCACGTCGCACGAGCCTGCCTATCCTGAGGATGGCATGCCGAAGGACCGGTATCGCGCCTATCACGAGGTCCGGGCAAAGGCCGGTGTCGCACTGACCATGACCGCCGGCTCCGCGGCCGTCTCTCGCAACTCGCCGCCCGTCTTCAACAATATCCTTGCCTACAAGGACGAAGTCGTGCCGTGGATCAAGCGGCTCACGGATGCCTGCCACGAACACGATTGTGCGGTGATGATCCAGCTGACCCATCTTGGTCGCCGAACACACTGGAACAAGGGTGACTGGTTACCCGCGGTTTCGTCCAGCCATGAACGTGAAGCAGCGCACCGGGCCTTTCCCAAGCAGGTCGAAGAGTGGGACATCGCCCGCATCATAGTCGACTATGCCGACGCGGCGGAACGCATGAAGGCCGGCGGTATGGATGGCATAGAGCTGCAGGCCTATGGTCACCTGATGGACCAGTTCTGGTCGCCGGTCACCAACACGCTGGATGGACCGTACGGCGGTTCACTGGAAAACCGGATGCGCTTTTCGCTCGAAGTCATCGAGGCAGTTCGGCAGAGGGTTGGTGACGATTTCATTCTGGGCATCCGTTTTACTGCGGACGAGGATCTGGACGGAGGCATCACGGAAGACGAAGGTCTTGAAATTGCCCGCCGCCTGAAGGCTACGGGACAGGTCGACTTCCTCAATGTCATTCGGGGGCACATCGACACCGACCCTGGCCTGACAGACGTGATTCCCGTTCAGGGCATGCGCAACGCCCCGCATCTGGATTTCGCCGGCCGCATCAAGAAGGAAGTCGGCATGCCGACCTTCCATGCCGCCAAGATTCCCGATGTCGCAACAGCGCGCCATGCGATCGCCGAAGGGCTTCTGGACATGGTCGGCATGACGCGCGCGCATATGGCCGACCCGATGGTGGTTCGGAAAATTGCCGAAAAGCGGGAAGGGGATATCCGCCCCTGTGTGGGAGCAACCTATTGCCTCGACCGCATCTATCAGGCTGGCGATGCACTTTGCATCCACAACCCGGCAACCGGTCGGGAATTGACCATGCCCCACGAGATCCCACTCGCGGACACGAAAAAGAAGGTGGTCGTCGTTGGCGCAGGGCCCGCCGGCATGGAAGCGGCGCGCGTAGCAGGCGAACGGGGGCACGATGTGATCGTGTTCGAGGCAGCGCCACATGCCGGTGGTCAGGTCCGGCTGACAGCGCAATCCGAGCGCAGGCGCGAAATGATCTCCATAATCGACTGGCGAATGGACCAGTGCCTGGCGAAAGACGTGAAGTTCCGTTTCAACACTTTTGCAGAAGCAGAAGATGTCACGGGAGAAAACCCGGATGTGGTGATCGTCGCAACAGGAGGCTTGCCGCATACGGAAGTCCTGAGCGAAGGCAATGATCTTGTTGTCTCTGCCTGGGATATCATTGCTGGCGACGTCAAACCGGGCAAGCGTGTACTTGTCTACGACGATGCCGGTGATCATCCCGCACTTCAGGCGGCCGAGATGATCGCGAAATCAGGCGCTCATGTGGAGATCATGACGCCGGACAGGTCCTTCGCCCCGGATGTCATGGCAATGAACCTGGTGCCTTACATGCGATCGCTGCAGGACAAGGACGTTCGCTTCACGGTCACCTACCGCCTGAAAGCTGCAAAACGTTCCGGGAACTTGATCACCGCGGTCGTCGGAACAGACTATTCCAGCCACACGGAAGAGCGGGAGTTTGACCAAATCGTCGTCAATCACGGTACAATACCGATGGACGAACTCTATTTCGAGCTGAAGCCGATGTCGAAAAACCTTGGTGCTGTTCAGCAGGAAGCGTTGATATTTGGCCGCCCGCAGCCTCTCGAGGCCAACCCGGATGGCACATTCGCGCTTTTCCGCATTGGCGATGCGGTTGCGGCTCGCAACACCCATGCGGCAATCTATGATGCGTTACGTTTGGTCAAGGACATTTGACGTGATGCTGCACCGCACGCGGAAAATTTGGGCAGCGTCTTACATGGATAAGCAAATGACGCTTTTGCGCTACGGCGGTGGGGTCGGGTGGGCCTAACGTTCCCGGCAAGGACAGGCCGGGAGACTCGGCCAAAGAGGATGTGTCACCATGTTCAGCGATGCGGAAATTTTATCACTTCTGATGGGCCGACGAGCCGGGTATTCTTTGCCCCAGGCCTTCTACACCGATGCCGACGTCTACCAGGCGGACCTGAAGAACATCTGGCAGAAGGAATGGATTTTCGCCATTCCTTCTGCCGAGCTGCCGAAGTCGGGAAATTACGTCACGCTTCAGATCGGTGATTACAACATCATCATCGTGCGTGGAGCCGACGGTGTCATTCGCTCATTCCACAATTCCTGCCGTCACCGCGGCAGCCGTATTTGTGCAGCATCCAAGGGTTCGGCGCCCAAGCTGGTCTGTCCGTACCACCAGTGGACCTACGAACTCGACGGCAAGCTTCTGTGGGCGCGCGAAATGGGGCCGGAGTTCAAGCCGGCAAACCATGGACTGAAGACCGTACACTGCGTGACCGTTTCAGGCATGGTGTTCATCTGCCTTGCTGCCGTTGCTCCCGACACCACGGAACTGGAAAAGCAGGCTGAACGCTATCTCGGTCCGCACGACCTTTCGAACCTCAAGGTTGCCCACCAGTCGACCATCGTCGAGCAGGGTAACTGGAAGCTTGTTCTGGAGAACAACCGCGAGTGCTATCACTGCTCCGGGTCTCATCCGTCGCTATGCCGGACGTTCCCGGACGATCCCAACCTCGTGGGTGGTGACGATTCAACCTCTTCCAACGTCGGCAAGGCGCATGTGGAACGCTGCGAAGGCGCAGGGCTTCCGTCCAGGTTCCTGATTTCGCCGTCCGAGCAATGGCGTTTCGTGCGTATTCCGTTCCTGGGAGATGCAGTCAGCTACACCATGGATGGCAAGGCAGCTGTTTCCAAGCGTATAGGGTCCGTGCCCTTCGACAACGCGGGGTCCTGCCTGTTCTTCCATTATCCGAACACCTGGAACCACTTCCTGTCCGACCAGGTGCTGACCTTCCGTGTTCTGCCGATCAGTCCCATGGAAACCGAGGTGACAACCACCTGGCTGGTGCACAAGGACGCTCAGGAAGGGGTCGACTACGACCTCAAGCGGCTGACGGAAGTCTGGGTCCACACCAACGATGAGGACCGTCAGATCGTCGAGGAAAACCAGATCGGCATCAAGTCGCCGGCCTATGAACCGGGGCCGTATTCTGCGGCTCAGGAAAGCGGCGTCATCCAGTTCGTCGACTGGTACGCCCGAACCCTGGAAAACGGTCTGATGGGCCGTTTCCGTGTCGCGGCGGAGTAGTACGATGATCCCGATGCCCGGACGCGATACGCCGGTCTGGTCCGACAGTGAAGTTCTGGAATGCGTGAGTGTTCTGCCCGAGGCGCCGGGGGTGAAAACCTTCACCTTCCGTCCGCCATCAGGCGCGACTTTCGTCTATCGGGCCGGCCAGTTCATCACGCTCGATCTGCCGGTGCCCGGCGGAAACGTTCAACGCACCTATACGATTTCCTCTTCGCCGGTGACCAACGCCTATATCTCCGTAACGGTAAAGGTCCAGCAGGACAGCGTCGGTACGAAATGGATGCTGGAGAACCTTGTTCCCGGTATGCAGATCAAGGCTTATGGACCGGCCGGGCTGTTCCATCTGCCGCGCAATCCGGACAACAAGTACCTGTTCATTTCAGCCGGCTCCGGCGTTACGCCCATGATGTCGATGGCGACGACGCTTTTCGAGCGCGGTGAGGATCCGGACATTTGTTTCATCCAGTGCGCAACGCGGCCTGTTGATCTGATCTTCCGCAAGCGGCTTGAGTACATGGCGAGCCGCGTCAACGGTTTGCAACTGCACTTCGTCGTCACGAAGAGCGATCCTTACGAGGTCTGGACCGGTTATCGCGGGCACTTCAACCAGCTGATGCTGGGCCTGATGTGCAACGACTATCTGGAGCGCGAAGTCTATTGCTGCGGCCCCGAAGGCTTCATGGAATCCGTGCGTGAGATTCTGAACTCGCTCGGTTTCAACATGGAAAACTATTTCCAGGAAAGCTTCCAGGCACCCGCAGAAACCAAGGCTGAACTGACAGAGTTCGATGACGTTGTGCCTCAGGATGACGTGCAGGCCCAGATCGTCTTTGCCAACTCCAAGGTGTCTTCCTGGTGTTCGGAAACCGACACGGTTCTGGCGGTTGCAAAGGATGCAGGGCTCAATATCCCGTCGGGCTGTACGTTCGGCGTGTGTGGCACCTGCAAGGTGAAGAAACTTTCCGGTGAAGTTCACATGGTCCACTCTGGCGGCATCAGCGATGAAGATATCGAGGCCGGTTTCATTCTGGCCTGTTGCTCGAATCCGATCGGTACAGTCGAGGTCGACATCTGAGCCGGAGATAGTCGAGGAAATATTCAAAATTTGCGATGTATCAATGGCGCGGGCATGAAGAGCGGAGTATTCTGGTCTTCATGCTCGGGAGGACGTCGCATGTTTGAAAGTTTCAGGAAACCGTTTCGGATCGCAATTGCTTTTGTGGGTCTCGCAGCTTGCGGCACCGTAGCCGCCAGCGCCCAGTCAATTCCGGAAGGCGTTACCGCCTACCAGGTTTCAGCGGCCTTTGATGATGTGCGTTTCGATCTTGAAAATGCCATCGTCAATCATGGACTGGTCATCGATTACGTCTCGCATATAGGCGACATGCTGGACCGCACATCACAAGATGTCGGTGGTCAGAAACAGATCTTCGTCAAGGCGCAGGCCATGTTGTTCTGCTCGGCTAATCTCTCGCGCAAGGTGATGGAGGCTGACGCTGCCAACATTGCCTATTGCCCCTATTCGGTATTCGTCTACGAAACTCCGGACCAGCCTGGCACCGTAACGGTCGGATATCGTCACCTCGGCGAAACAGGCTCTGAGGAATCCAAGGCGGCCATCGGCGAAGTGAATGCCTTGCTGGATGCCATCGCCAAGGAAGCGGCAGGTCAGTAAGCGGTCGTCCGTAACTGATCGACAGCAACATTTGACTAGATGTCCGCAGCCTTGTTGAGGCGGTTCAGAACCTTCTCGGACGAAAGCTCCCGGGCAGCCGCATTGCCGACCTTGCGGGCTGTCCGGTTTTCGGATGTTGCCAGGTCTTCGGCAATCGCGAGAGCGGCGCCATGCAGAGGCAAGGAGCGTTTGCCAATATGGCGGAGGGCCCAGTGCACCGCTTTCCAGACAAAGTTTCGCTCGTCCGTGGCAGCAGCGCGGATCAAGGGAAAGTAGTCCAGAAACTCGGTTTCGGGCGCTGTCTTGGCGTGGACGGCGCGCCAGGCGATCAGCGCAAAGGCAGCTCGCCGGACGAATTCGCGTTCGTCTGCGGCAAGTGCCGGAACCAGTTCGTTTGAACCGGCACGCCGGGCCAGAACATTCATGAGCTGATCGCACAGATCCCAGGAATTGATGTCGTTCAGCCACTGAAGGGCGAGCTCGGGTGGCAGGTGTCTGGGTGGGGTCAGAAGGATTGCCAGGAGGCGTGCTTCGTGAAAGCCGCTGGCCCAGAGTTCCCGGGCAAGGTCGGGGGAAGGACCTATGGATCTGGCCAACGGACGCAGCACAGAGAGTGGAACGCCGAAGGCCCGATCTGTTTCGATGCCGAACCGCGCCATTCCAGCACGGTTCGGCTCCGTTCCCGCTTCACGCAGATCGTTCAATACGTTTTCAAGCGTGAAGGTCGTGTCCGGGACATGGGGCATGTGGGTGCCCGTTTATGACTTGTCGGCATTTTCCAGGCGGGCAATCAGGCTGGACGTATCCCAACGTTTGCCGCCCAAGGCCTGAACTTCGGCATAGAACTGATCGACCAGCGCCGTAACAGGCAGGCGGGCACCGGTATCATTTGCGGTCTTCAGGCAGATGCCGAGATCCTTGCGCATCCAGTCGACCGCAAAGCCATAGTCGAACTTGCCGGCATTCATGGTCTCCCACCGGTTTTCCATCTGCCAGGATTGGGCAGCCCCGCCCTTGATTGCGGAGATGACCTTGGCGACGTCGAGATCCGCTTTCTTGGCAAAGTGGATGGCTTCGGAGAGGCCCTGCACCAGGCCGGCAATGCAGATCTGGTTGACCATCTTGGTCAATTGCCCTGCACCGCTTTCTCCCATCAGGCCGACGAATTTTGCGAAGCATTCGATGACCGGCTTGGCCTTGTCGAAAACATCCTGATCTCCGCCGCACATTACTGTCAGGACACCGTTTTCGGCACCTGCCTGGCCACCGGAAACCGGAGCATCGATGAAGCCGCAGCCCTTGTCCTTGGCCGCTGCATAAAGTTCACGGGCAACTTCGGCAGACGCGGTGGTGTTGTCGACAAAAATCGCGCCTTCCTTCAATCCATGAAAGGCACCATCTTCGCCGGTCGTCACGGAGCGCAGATCATCGTCGTTTCCGACACAGGCAAAGACGAAGTCGCAACCTTCAGCTGCTTCCTTCGGGGTCTTGGCGAAGTTGCCGCCATATTCGGCAGCCCATTTTTCGGCCTTCGCAGTCGTGCGGTTATAGACCGTGACGTCGTGCCCACCCTTGGTTTTCAGGTATCCGGCCATCGGATATCCCATGACGCCCAGACCGATAAATGCAACCTTTGCCATGACGACACTCCCTTCGCATGCGAAGGCCCGGTACGAGCCGGGCCTTTAATTGAACTGGTTCATCATGGTTTTAGGCCATTTGCCTCGTGCTGTCAGCTTAGATCCAGTAAGGCCCGCGCTGCCAGAGCCGCAAATGACGTTCCCGCTTCGCCGTCTTGGCGTCCAGGTGCCGCTGGGTGCGCGGGTCCGGACGGGTGTTGCTGGAGAACCGGGTTGCTTCCAGGAAGCTACGTGCGTAAATATCAAACATATGCTTACATCCTCTCGCTGCGTTGTGTGAGAGTAATGTGGCTGTTTACGGCTACTGATGCCAGTCAGGAAGATTTTCAAAATGTAAGGTGAAATTACATATGGATTGGCGATCTCTCCCATCCCTCAACAGTCTGAGAACCTTCACTGCCGTTGCCGAGACCTGCAGTCTCTCGGCCGCGGGAAGAGAATTGAACGTCACTCACGCGGCCGTCAGTCAACAGGTGAAGGCTCTGGAGCAGTTTCTGGGGTTGAAACTGATTGTCCGTGAGGGCAGGGGCATTGCATTGACCCCTGAAGGCAAGCAGCTCTTTGAAGGTCTGAGCGAAGGCTTTGAAATCATCAGGGAGACAGTCGATGAATTGACGCGGGAAGATCTGGTCCGTCCGCTCAACATCACCATGACGCCGTCCTTTGCCATAAGTTGGCTGATGCCGCGGATCAGCGATTTCCGGCACAAGCATCCAGACATTGAACTGATGCTCAATCCGACGGCCGAAGTGGTTGAGCTCAGACCTGGCGGCGTCGACCTGGCGATCCGCTTCGGCAAGGGCAACTGGACAGGACTTGAATCGGAACTGTTTATCCCGACGAATTTTGCGGTGATCGGTGCCAATTGCCTGATCGGAGACAAGAAGATCGAAAGTCCCGAGGACCTTTTGGAGTTTCCCTGGTTGCAGGAATACGGCACCAACGAATTGACCATCTGGCTGGAGCGCCAGGGCGTCGTGCCCAAGGGCAAGCTCAACATCACCCATTTGCCCGGCTACATGGTGCTGGAAGGGTTGCGGCGCGGCGATGGTATTTCAGCCACCGCCAAGACCTTTGTCGAGCCTGAAATCGAGGCGGGTAACCTCAGGGTCCTTTTTGAAGACGGCGTTTATCCAGGGACGGGATACCATCTGGTGACCCGCCCCGGTGTCAACCGTCCACCGCTCAAGGCCTTCATGAGCTGGCTCCGGGCAATGCGCGCCGAACAGCTTGCCGATTAGCCTGGGCAGACGTCAGATTGCAGCGAGAGCCTGCTCCATGTCCGCAATCAGGTCGTCGCAATGCTCGATGCCGATGGACAGCCGCAACAGGTTCTCCGGAATGCCGGAGCCTTCGCCTTCGATGGTGAAACGATGCTCGACAAGACTTTCAGTGCCACCGAGGGAGGTCGCTCGCTGGAACAGGTCAAGCGCACCGGTGACGTTCAAGGCCGCTGTTTTGTCGCCCTTGATCTGTATGGACATCAGCGAGCCAAAACCGCCGGTCATCTGGCTTTTTGCAAGTTCGTGATGCGGGTGGCTCTTGACGCCGGGATAAAGCACGGCTTCCACTTTCGGGTGGTTTTCGAAGTGTTCCGCGAAAACCTGTGCCGATCTGTTCATGCGCTCCACACGCAAGGCAAGTGTCCTGAGGCCCCGGAGCAAAAGCCAGGTTTCGAACGAGCCGAGCACGGCGCCGGCCAACTTGCGTTCCTCGGTCAGAAATGCCCAGGCTTCGCTGCCGGCATTGTCGGTCGTGACGACGCCACCCAGAAGGTCTGAATGACCGTTGAGGGTCTTGGTCGCCGAATGCATCACCAGGTCCGCTCCGAGCGACAGAGGCTTGAGGATCAGTGGCGTTGCGGCAGTCGCATCGACGGCAAGCAGGGCGTCCGCCTGTTTGCACTGGTTGGCAATGCTCTTGATGTCGGCAACCTTCAAGAATGGATTGCTGGGTACTTCAAGCCAGACAAGATCCGGGCGGGTGACGGCTATCTCGTCCTGGAAGGACTGAAGGTCGCTTGCATCAGCTTCTACGAGAGCAATGTTGTTGCGTGCGCACATCTTGCGCAGGAACAACGTGGTACCCCAGTAAATGCCGGACTGGGCAAGCAGTGTGCCGCCTGGCTTGACGATGCGGGCAACGGCGGCGACGGCAGCCATGCCGGATGGAAACAGCCGGCTGTCTTCTCCCCCTTCAAGAGCGGCGATCAGTTTTTCGGTCTTCTTGAAAAGCGCATTGTCGTCACGGCTGTAGATATGACCCGGGTTGACCAGCTCATAGGTTTCGTCACGCACGAATGTGGTAGCAGTCTGTATCGGCGGCACGATGGCGCCTGTTGCCGCATCAAAACCGCCACCACCATGGGCCAGCAGGCTGTCGAGGTGTAGGCCATGGGCAATGGAGGGCGTTTTCGGCATGGGAGAGCTCCGTGAATGGGGGTCCCTTCGGGTTATCGCCGTCCGCTTCGATAATCAAATGAAATCAATCCATTTGGGAGAGCGGTGCCGACTTGCCTCCAAAGGAATATCGAGAAGGCGAACGCGGGACAGGTTACAGAAAAACGGGCCGGAACTTGAAAAGTCCGGCCCAATTAATTCGAACGCTGAAAGTCTGCTCAGCGTATCAGGTGCCGCGTCAGGCGTGCTTCGATTTTGTCCCACAGGCGGCGCAGCATCTCTACCAGGAACAGATAGATCACCGCTGCCCAGATGTAGGCCTGGAAATCATACGATCTCGAGTAGGCCCGTCTGGTTTCTCCAAACAGATCGAACACCGTAACGATAGCCGCAATGGCGGAACCCTTGAGCATGAGAATGATCTCGTTGCCATAGGGGCGCAGAGCAACGATCAGTGCCTGCGGCAGGATGATCTTGAAGAAGGTAATCTGCTTGTTGAGGCCGAGAGCAGCAGCCCCTTCCCACTGACCTCTGGGCACGTTTTGAATGGCGCCGCGCAGGATCTCGGCCTGATACGCGGAGGTGTTCAGTGAAAACGCGAAGATCACGCAGAACCAGGCTTCCCGGAAAAGACCCCACAGGCCGACTGCCTCCAGCTGTGCCTGGAAGGTGCCTGCGCCATAGTAGACAAGGAAGGTCTGTGCCAACAGCGGTGTGCCGCGGAAGAAATAGACGAAGCAATAGGCAGGCTTCGATAAAAGCCACCATTTCGACGCTCGTGCAGCTGCGATGGGCACGCTCAGCACCGCACCTATCAGCAACGACAGGCCGACGATCTGAAGGGTAACCAGAAAACCGCTGAGGTACTCGGGCCAATACTTCAGCACGAAAGGACTGGCGACGTTTATCGCCAGATAGTAAAGCAGCCAGGCACCGGAGACGATCCAGAGCGCCATGAGGACATGGCCGAGAATTCGCGTCTTGGTCCAGCCCCGGGGCGGTGCGGGCGGCCGTTTCAGGCCTGTGGCGGGGTTAGCGGAGATCATCGTGCCGTATCTCCGCGTTTGCTCCAGCGCTCGATGCGCACGAGACCGGTGGACGATATCATTGCCAGGACCAGGTAGATCAGGCAGGCGATGCCAAAGAACATGAAGGGTTCCTTGGTCACCCTTGCGGCGATCCCGGACTGGCGCATCACGTCAGACAAGCCGACCACGGAAACGAGCGAGGTGTCCTTGAGAAGGACGAGCCAGCTGTTTCCAAGTGCGGGCAGCGCGAGCCGGATCAATTGCGGCAGTACAACCAGTCGAAGGGTTTTGCCTTTCGACAGTCCAAGCGCATATCCGCCTTCGTATTGTCCCTGCGGGATCCCGCGAAAGGCGGAAAGAAACGCCTCGGAAGCGTAGGAAGAAAAGACGAAGGAGAGTGCGATGACACCGGCGATAAAAGAATTGACTTCAAAATAGAAGTCGAAGCCGGCCATCTTCAGCAAGACCTGTATCGCGATCTGTAGTCCGAAGTAGACCAGGAACAAGGTCAGCAGTTCCGGCAAGCCCCGGAAAAGAGTGGTGTAGATATTGGCCGCCAGGCGCAAGCTGGGCTCCGATGACTTTTTCGCAAGCGCAATCAGAAATCCCAGAAACAATCCGAACGGCAAAGTCACTATTGCCAAGCAGACGGTTACAACCACGCCCCAGGCAATTTCGTCTCCCCAACCCTCTGGTCCGAAGGAGAGTAGCGTCAAAGCTTCATTCATAAGCCGGCGCTTCTTTCTGTTTGTCGTTGTTATTCCGGCCGCCCCTCCGGCCGTACTGCGGGATTTTTCCCTGCAGGTGGTGCAGCGCACAGGGCGCGCTGCACCGAAATGCGATCAACTGGAGGCTAATCAGCCGCCGTAAACGTCGAACGTGAAGTACTTGTCGTTGATTTCCTTGTACTTGCCGTTCGCCAGGATGCCTTCGATGGCCTTGTTGAACATTTCCTTCAACTCGCCGTCGTCCTTGCGGATGGCAATGCCGGCGCCTTCACCGTTGATCACCGGATCCGGCGTCAGGGTGCCCAGCAGCTTGCAGCAGGCGCCATCGTCGGTCGCCAGCCAATCGGACAGAACCACAACGTCGTCAATGACGGCATCGACACGGCCGCTGGCAACGTCGAGCTTGTATTCATCCGGCGTCGGATAAAGCTTCAGGTCTGCGGACGGCAGCTTTTCTTCAGCATAGTTGGAGTGGGTGGTGGAGGACTGTGCACCAAGTGCGACACCCTTGAGGTCTTCATCCGACGTACCGGTCAGAGCGGAATCCTTCGGCACGGCAATTGCCGGCGGGGTGTTGTAGTACTTGTTGGTGAAGTCGACCTTTTCCTTGCGCTCTTCGGTGATCGACATGGAAGCGATCACGGCGTCGAACTTGCCGGCCTGCAGGGCAGGGATCATGCCGTCCCAATCCTGGGTAACGAATTCGCACTCGACTTTCATTTCTTCGCAGAGTGCCTTGGCAATATCGATGTCGAAACCTATCAGCTGGCCGTCTGCGGTCAGGGAGTTGAACGGAGGATAAGCGCCTTCGGTGCCGATACGCACCTTTGACCAGTCTTTCGCCTCAGCGCCACTCACGGCAGCCAGTACTGCTACTGCGGCCGCAGCCATACGCAATACACGCATATTTTGTTCCCCTAATATCTTCTTCGCGGCGCAAGCGGGTTCGTCCCGCCTTCTTGCCCGAGCGCTCTATTCCATACACTTCGGTTCAAATTTCAAGCATGCCTACGAAAAAAACACAGCGTGATTTCGCCGAATTTTCAATTTTTCCGGCATGTCGTTGGGGAAGCGTCAAGTCATTGTGGAAACCTGACTGTTCCCTGAGACCGTTTCTTCGTGCCGCAGAAGTACGCCACCCTTAAACGAATGACGGCCGAAGGGCAGAAATCAGGCCTTTGAGTCGGCTGTTGCTTCTGCTGCTTCAGCTTCCTGGGAAGCGTCGTGAACGTCGAGAACGGATTGCAGGGTAATCACCGGTCGGGAAAGCGCATCCCCTGCGTTTGACCCACGATAGGGTGTCGGCGAGACAACCGGCTGCTTCGTCAATTCGGCGATCTTTTCTTCGTGAACAGCCCTGTTTCTGGGGGAAAGGTTGTCCAGACCGAGTTCGATCAGCCCATGATCTTCAAGATACTTGTGCCGAATTCTCTCTTCTTCAGGCAGCTCACGCCAATCTGCATATTGTTCCGCAAGAATGCTGCGGAATTGCAGAAACCGGCTTTCGGTTTCGCTCGGCTGCTTTTGGAGCGCCTTGGCGGATTGCGGCGACACGGAAGGCGTGGGCGGCAGAGCAGATGTCATCGGATCCTCTTTCTGGCTGCAAGCATTGCCAAATATGCAAGCAAAAATTGTGCCGAGAGGGGATATTAAAAACCCTGATGAATCTCATGAACTTATTGAATTTGATGCTGGAAGCCGAACTTCCTAGGAAAAGACTACCCGGTGACACATGGTTATTTCTGCCGGGTTTCGGAAAAGGGCCCTGCAATGTCGGACTACGAACTTTTCATCGGAAACAAGAACTACTCCTCCTGGTCATTCAGACCGTGGATCGCTCTCAGGCATAAGGATATTCCCTTCCGGGAGACCCTGATTCCTTTCGATTTCGAGAATGGAAATCCGGAATTCGCGGCATTTTCACCAAGCAGAAAAGTACCGGTGCTCAAGGATGGTACCCTGACGGTGTGGGACAGCCTGGCGATCCTGGAATATGTCGCCGACTGCTTTCCGGACAAAGGCCTGTGGCCAAAGGACAAGGCCAAACGCGCCTGGGCACGGTCCATCTCGGCGGAGATGCATTCCGGTTTTACCGCTCTTCGCAGCGAATGTTCCATGAACATGCAGCGCCCCGTAGCGGCAAAAGCCGTCAGCGACGCGGTTAAGGGTGAGGTCAACCGCATCGTGACCGTTTGGAAAGAATGCCTGGAAGCGTCAGGAGGTCCTTTCCTGTTTGGCGATTTCACGATTGCCGACGCCATGTATGCACCCGTCGTCAGCCGTTTCGAGACCTACCAGCTATCCAACGACCCTGTGGTGAGCAAATACAGCGAAGCCATGAAGGCAACAGAGGCCTGGAAAGTCTGGGAAGAGGCTGCACTCAAGGAAACCTGGGTCGTCGATACCGAGTGAGGTTCCTGTCTGCCCGGCGCCAGCCGCCGGGCGGCCATCAGGCCGTAATCGCGTTGCCGGCCAACGCAGTGTCCTCACTTTGCTGAAAATCACTGCTGCCTGAATCGGGTTTACCGGCGTACTGGAATGCGCCTTCGTCTTCGAAAAAGCTATAAAGGCTGTCGACGAACCGGCGCACTTTCAGCGGTATGAACCGATTGGAAGGATAGACCGCATGGACGGGGTGCGGCGGGTATTGCCATTGTGGCAGCACCACTTCCAGGTCTCCCGTTCGCAGGTACGGTTCGATAAGCCAGCGATTGGAGAGCGCAATTCCGAGACCGGCGAGTGCCGCACGGCGCAGGGTCGAAGAGTTGTTGACCAGCATTGTCGGCGTGATCTTGATAGACAGCTTTTCACCGATCGGACTGATGAACGGAACCCGGTTCCCGGTCGCGATGTTCTTGTAAAGCAAGTAATCGTGATCGGGCAACTCGTCGGGATGGACAGGGCGTCCACGCTTGTTGAGATAGGCTGGTGATGCCACCAGGCAGCGCTGAGCAAGCCCGAGCCTTCGGACAATCAGCCGGTCGTCCTCGATCTCGCCCATGCGGATTGCCACATCGAGCCGTTGCTGGATGACATCGACAAACTGGTCGGACAACGACACATCCAGCAGGATGCCGGGGTGATCCTTCTTGAAGCGGATCAGGAAGTCCGAAAGGATTGTTTCCGCAAAGCCAAGAGGCAGCCCCACCGATAGCGGGCCGGACATCTGAGCCTCCTCGCTCTGAACCGAGCGGTCGGCCTCATCGAGGCGCTCCAGAATATCCCTTGCATAGGCATAATAGCGTTCCCCGGCTTCCGTCAGGCTGAGTTGACGTGTGGTCCGGTTCAGCAGTCTGATGCCCAGATCGTCTTCAAGCGCCCGAACCTGCTGGCTGACGGCAGGTTGCGAGATGCCGAGAAGTTTTGCAGCTGCTGAGAAGCTGCCGAGATTGACAGCCTGCACAAAGCCGGAAAGGGAGGAAAGCTTGTCCATGGCGGCACCAGTTGGAGAGCGTATGAGGAGCGAACTCATACATAAGCACGGATTATGAGTAATATAAGATATTGGCCGCTTTAAAAACAAAGCCAATGAAACACTTTTAGGGCTGCCGGACCGGTCCAACGGTTCGAGCGTCAAAGTTTTCCATCAGGTCGAGCCGGGAGGCCAATTATGACCACTTCACAGATTTCCGTTTCCAGACGTTCGCTGCTCGGTGCGGCTGCCGGGGCAGGGGCGCTCGCCGCTGCCGGTGGTGTCACTTTTCTTTCCGCACCCGCAGAGGCCGCTGTCGATCAGGCCGGAAAGCCGATGGCAGGCGCACTCCGCTACAAGGTCGGCGATCTTGAAATCACCGCCTTGCTCGACGGGTATCTCGATGTCACGCCGGAACTGGTGATCGGCTACGACGCATCAGAAGGGCAGCGCCTGAGGGATGCTGCCATGGTTGAAGGTGAGGCGTTGCGTATTCCCGTCAATGCCTACCTCGTCAACACCGGTGACCGGCTGATCCTTGTCGATGCCGGCACTTCGGATGCTCTGGGCCCGACCATGGGGCGTCTGCCGGATGCCTTGGCAGCCGCAGGTGTATCGCCCGATCAGGTGGACGCGCTGTTGATCACCCACATGCATCCGGACCACCTCTTCGGCGTGATCGATGGTGACGGTAACAAGGTGTTCAAGAATGCGGAACTGATCCTCCCGGAGGTCGACAAGGCCTTCTGGTTCGATGATGCGGCAATGAACGGCGCTCCCGAGCAGTTCAAACCGTTCTTCCTCGGTGCACGCAAGGCTGCCGATGCCTACAAGGACAGCCAGACCCTGATTTCCGGCGATAAGGAAATCCTGTCCGGCATCCGGCCGATGGCTCTTCCGGGGCACACGCCGGGGCATACCGGCTATCTGTTCGACAGCAACGGCGAAACCCTCGTGATTGCGGGCGATATCGTCCATATGGCCGTCTATCAGTTCAACCGGCCGGACTGGGGTATCGGGTTCGACATTGATCCCGGGCAGGCCGTGTCGACGCGCAAGACATTCCTGGACCAGGCTGCCGCCGACAAGTTGTTCTTTGCAGGCGCGCATATTCCGTTCCCCGGTATGGGCCGCGTTGCAAAGGACGGCGAGGGTTATCGCTTCGTCCCGGCCAACTGGCCCTACGCCTACTAACAAAGAACCTCTCGCTGGCCCGGCAATGCTGCCGGGTCAGCGCAGTCCGAACCCGGAGAAGGGCAGGAAGGACACCAGCTCACCCTTGCGGATCGAGGTCACGTCTTCAGGTATTTCGATAAGACCGTCGGCCTCGCGCAGGCCAGTGATCAGGCCGGATCCGTCGCGCTGGAATTTATGCGCTGCAAGTGATCCGTCTGGACGAGGCTTCAGATAGGCACGGTAGAACTCTCGGCGGTCCGGCTTTTTCTTGGGAACTTTGAAGGCTGCCGGAACCTGAAAGGCCTGCGGTTCCAGAAAGGCGCCGCCGCCAAGAACGCTGAAGACCGGCCGTGCGTAAAGCAGAAAACAGACCATCGCGGCAACCGGGTTTCCCGGCAGTCCGAGGACAACGCAGGATCCGATATTTCCGAACATCATCGGGCGGCCAGGCTTGATAGCAAGCTGCCACATGTGGCGTTTTCCGATCTTGTCCAGAACCTTGAGCATGTGATCTTCCTCGCCGCGGCTTGCCCCGCCGGTGGTCAGGATCACGTCATGGCTGGCTGCAGCCGTCGAAAGCACCTCTTCAAGTGCGTCGGCGTCATCTTTCAGAATGCCCAGGTCATCGATTTCGACAGGCAGCGTTGCGCACAGGCTGCGCAGCAGAAAGTGGTTCGAATCGTAAACGTCGCCGAGCGTGATGAGGTCGCCAGGCCGGCGTAGCTCGTCGCCTGTCGACACAAGGGCCACCTTCAGTTTCCGGTACACGGAAACGTCAGCCTGTCCGGTGGACGCGATTGCCGCGATATCTTGCGGGCGCAAGCGCTGACCGGGGCTCAGCAGCGTCGTTCCCTCCGCCACGTCTTCTCCCGCCTTGCGGCGGTTGGCACCCGTTTTCAGGCCTTGCGGCACAATCACGAAGTCCTGCCCATCCTGCTGGTGCGTTTCACAATCTTCCTGCATGGCGACCGTATCCGCACCGGGTGGCATCACCGCGCCAGTAAAGATCCGGGCTGCAGCCCATGGGCCAAGATCGGCGTTGCTCGCGTGCCCTGCAGCTATCCTCTGTTCCAGACGGAAGAACCCTCCGGCTTCCTCGAAATCGGCGTTGCGGAAGGCGTAACCGTCAACGGCCGAATTGTCGGCCAGTGGTACATTGCGGGGAGCGGTCACCGTATCTGCAAGGATGCGTTCGGCGACATCCTGCAGGGGCACGGTTTCGGTCTCGGCAATGCAATGCAGCCGCTGTTTCAGGATCTCCAGCGCCTCGTGGTGGCGCAAGCGGTCCTTGTCGTGCAGGAAGCAGTCATCCAGAAGCTGTTTACCGGTCATGTTGTCGGCCTTTTCAGCCCGAGATGAGTCTCGATGAAATTCGCCATGGCGGCAATGTCATCCAGATGAAATACCGGCAACACCTCGTCCGGTAAATCGTGATCGGTTGCGATGGCCAGAATATTCGGATCGGAAACGGCAAGGGGGCCGCGTTCGCTTGCCTCGGTTCTGCGTGCCTCGATCTTCGGATGGGGTTCGCTCTTGTAGCCTTCGATCAGGATCAGGTCGCAAGGAGCAAGCCGCTCCAGAACGTCTTCCAGGGGCGGCTCGTCTTCCTCTTTCAGTTCATGCATCAAGGCCCAACGGCGTCCGGACACCAGTGCAACTTCCACTGCACCTGCTTCGCGGTGCCGGAAACTGTCTGTTCCCGGCTTGTCGATATCGAAGCCGTGATGAGCATGCTTTACGGTCGAAACCTTCAGGCCCCGCGCGGTGAACTCGGCCACGAGGCTCGCCACGAGTTGTGTCTTGCCGGAATTCTTCCAGCCGGTGATGCCGAATACAGGGGGGGTGGTCATCTGGAATGTAAGCTCAGCGCGTCTCTGACAGTCGAAAGGTCATCAGGTTTGTTGGCATTGAAGAAGGGGTCCATCCCGCTGTCAGGATCCGCATCGAAGGCGACTTCGACACTGTCGTAACAGTCGACAAAGGCAAGCACCTTGCCTGTCTTGCCGGATTGCAGCCAGTCCTCGAGATCCGCTTTCAGGCTGACAGGCCACAGGCCGAAGACAGGGTGGAGCTTGTCCGCAGAGGAGGCGAGGGCAATGACCGGTCTGTCACCGGGGACTGCAGCACAGAACCGGCTGACAAGGCTGGTGGGGAAAAATGGCGTGTCACCGGCCACCGAAATCACATGGCTGATATCCGGTCGCTCGTTGTGAGCATAAGTCATGCCGGCCAGAACACCTGCCAGCGGCCCTGCAAAGTCGCCTACCGGATCTGCGGCAACAGGCAGCTGAAAGCGCGCAAACCGGTCTGGGTCACCATTGGCGTTCAGGATTATATCGTGCAGCTGTGGTTTCAGGCGGGCGAGGATCATATCAAGCATCGTCTTGCCGCCAAGATCCATCAGGCTCTTGTCGCCGCCGCCCATTCTGCGGGATTGGCCACCGGCAAGAACGCAGCCAAGCACCTTGTTGCTCTCAAGGGTCTTCTTGTGTCTGGTCATTCTGCCGGGACGCTCCCTTTTCGGCGTGCCGTATCCGGCTCGTCTTCCACGTCGCTCGCGGACATGTCGAACACGATCCTGTCGTGACCAGACAGGGCAACGAACCGCTTGCCGCGTGCGCGGCCGATCAGCGTAAGGCCGGCTTTGCGTGCGAGTTCGACGCCCCACGCGGTAAACCCCGAGCGTGACACGAGGATCGGAATGCCCATCATAACGGTCTTGATGACCATTTCGGAGGTCAGTCTGCCAGTGGTATAGAAGATCTTGTCGTGCGCGGGGATGTTGTTCAGGACCATCCAGCCTGCGATCTTGTCGACCGCATTGTGGCGACCGACATCTTCCATGTAGACCAGCGCACGGTCGTGCTGGCACAGAACACAGCCATGGATCGCCCCCGCCTCGAGATAGAGGGAAGGCGTTGTGTTGATGGTTTTGGTCAGCGCATAGAGCCAGGAAGTGTTGAGACGGGCGTCCTCAGCGAGTTGAACGGTATCGAAGCCGTCCATGACATCGCCGAAAACAGTGCCCTGGGCGCAGCCGGAGGTGCGCACCTTCTTCTTCAGCTTTTCCTCGAAATTGGTCTCACGCTCGGTGCGAACCACCACAACATCCAGATCGTCGTCATGGTCGATACCGGTGATGACATCGTCTTCGGCCAGCATGTTCTGGTTTTTCAGATAACCGACGGCGAGAAGGTCCGGATGATCGCCAATGGTCATCATGGTGACCACTTCCTGAGAATTCAGGTAGAGGGTCAGAGGCTTTTCCGTCACGACACGCGTTTCGACCGGTTGTCCGTCCTGATCGATACCGGTTACGGACGTCGAAAGACGCGAATCTTCCGGGTCGGGTTGCAGCACATATGAGCCTGACACAGGCAAACGACTCCATTTGCTTCGATTGTCTCAACACTATGGGACGCGATTGCCGCGGGGCAAGGTGTTACTTTGCCGTTTTGGTTCGCGAAAGTGCCATGAAGGCACCGCCGGCCAGCAGCCCCCAGAATGCACCCGAAACACCCAGGAAACTAACCCCGGAAGCCGTCACCATGAAGGTAATGATGGCACTGTCCCTGTCCGCGGGAGCCTTTGTGGCTTCGCTGATGGAAAAGGCAAAAGCCCCCAGCAGGGCCAATCCCGCAACGGCTTCGATCAGGATAGTCGGCGTGGCAGCGACAAAGGCCATCACCAGCCCTGCAAATAGGCCGAACAGGACGTAGACCGCACCTGCGGTCACTGCCGCCCAGTAGCGCTTTGCCGGATCCTTGTGCGAATCTTCACCCGCGCACATTGCAGCCGTGATGGCGGCAAGGTTGACCGCATGTCCGCCGAATGGGGCGGACAGCATACTGAAGACGCCAGACAGAGTGAAAAGCGGTCCACTTTTGGGGCGGTAGCCATAGGCGGACAGCACGGCGACCCCCGGGATGTTCTGGGACGCCATCGTCACGATGAAGAGTGGCAACGCGATACTGATCAATGCTTCCAGGGAAAACGAAGGCGTGATCCAGACTGGTTCGGTGATCGGCTGGACGTTGCTCAGGTCGATCGGGCCGCTGCCCGAAAGGCCGATCGCGAATGTCATGACCATGGCAAGGGGAACCGCGAAGAGCCTGACAAAGCGCAGGGAGATCGCCCAGACGGCAATGATGGCTAGCGCGCTGAAAGGCAGTTCTGCGACAGCTCTCACCGGCGCAAGGCACAGTCCGAACAGGACCCCTGCCAGCATCGCGTTGGCAAGTGGTGCCGGAATGGCCGCGACCACCCGTCCGAAAGGCTTGATCAGGCCCGCAAGTACGATAAGCGCGCCACAGACCAGAAAAGCACCAACGGCTGCCGAAAAGCCTCCTTCGAGCGGGCCTGCTGTCGCAAGGAGCGCGGCACCGGGTGTCGACCACGCGATGCTAACGGGGATCTTCGTGGCGAGCGAGGCAACGATCGCGCAAAGGCCCATGGAAATGGATAGCGCCATCAGGCCGCTGGTTGCTTCGGCTGGGGAAGCGCCGGCTGCTGTCAGCCCTTGAATGACGATAGCGAATGAACTTGCAAAGCCGACAATGGCGGCAAGAAATCCGGCTGATACCGGCTGAAGGCCGGCGAACCTGCCTGACATGATGCAATCCCCCAGTTAACAAGGGCGCACAATATCGGCATGCCTGGCAATCGGACTAGGACCTTGCGGCCACGGACCGGATAAATTTGCGAAACATGTGATGAGCTGGGGCTCCGTGGCAGAAAACCCGGAGCGGCTCAGATCATCAACATGTCGTTGGTCAGGCGGCCTTCCTGAAGTTCCTGCGCGAAATGTCCGAACGCCCGATAGGCTTCTTCCCGCGTTACGTCGGCAGGATGGTCAAGCAGGGGGCGCAGCACGTCGTGCTTGGAAGCGGCCAGGCCATCGGTCAGATCCCGAAAGAACATCAGCGAATTCGGGAACAGCCGGAAATCCGCCGGTTCGTGAATGATGCCCTCGATGGCTTCAAGACGCGGATCGTTCATCACGCAATAGACGGTATCAAGCACCGGGCCGGTCAAGCCTTCCAGAACCTGGATGATGTGCTGATCGACCAGCAGAAGCGCACCGGTTACGCCGGCCTTTCTGTTGATCCGCCGAATACGCAGCAACGTCTTGTCGATTTCGTCGGGCAGGGGCAAACGCATGTTGCCCCAGTTGATCTTGCTTCGGTAGCAGGCGCGGTAAAGTTCCATGGCGTATCCATCCTTTTGCCGATGAAACCAGCCTGCGCTTCAATTCCTCACATTTGCTTAAAATTTGAATCAAATACGAAGAAGAGCTTTTCGTGTTACCGAAGCGTTGCCAAGTCCTCCGCAAAAGTGTGCTTTGCGGTCCGGTGAACAGAACAAGAAAACTGTGCAAAACAACGTGCGCACATCTTTGTGTGGATAAGGAGGTCAGGCACCGGCTTCGAGCTTGAAATCCAGACTGGCTCTTACGGCAGGCCACTCGTGAGGAAGAATCGAATAAACCGCCGTATCCCTGAGCGCTCCGTTGGGCGAGCGCTGGTGGGATCGCAGAACACCATCCAGTTTGGCACCTAACCTTTCGATGGCGGCGCGGCTTTGGTGATTCATGAAGTGCGTCCGGAATTCGACCGCGATGCAGTCCAGTTCCTCAAATGCATGTGCCAGCAGCATGCGTTTGCATTCCGTGTTGAGGCGAGTGCGCTGCACCGCCTTGCGGTACCAGGTCGAACCGATTTCGACGCGCTTGTTGGCCGCATCGATATTCATATAGGTGGTCATGCCGACGGCCTTGCCAGTTGGCGTCAACACGGCGAACGGAAGCATTGAGCCGGCTTCCTGAAGCGACAGCCGTCTTTCAATTTCCACCCGAACGGTATCCGGTTTCGGGACGCTGGTGTACCAAAGCTTCCACAGTTCGCCGTCGGCGGCAGCTTCAGCCAGGTCGGCGGCGTGGGATAGACTCAAGGGCGCAAGTGTGCCGGTATTGCCCTTCAGGGTTACGGGGAGAGGCCAGACCATCATGTGTCTCCAGTCGAATTGGCAGGTCAGAACGGACGCTCTTCACCGCTCCATTTGAAGAACTTTCCGGTATCGGAAACAGATAGGGAACCGGCAATCTTCAGAACGCCCCGCGCAACATCCACCGGGTCATTGTCTGCCTGCTGGCCGCCCATGTCTGTACGCACCCAGCCCGGATCTATCAGCGCGACCGGAATGCCTTCCGGTTCCAGATCGGTCGCTAGCCCCTGCATGACCTTGTTTACTGCCGCCTTGGAGGCACGGTAGGCGAGGGTGTCCGACTTCCGGTATCCCATCCAGGCCATCTGGCTGGAGATGGTCAGGATTCGACCGGATCCCGACCGGCGCAAATGTGGCAGGAAAGCTTGCGATACCGCCAAAGGTGCAAGGGTGTTGACAGCCAGGGTATCGGCAAAACCCTCGAAATCCATATCCAGTGCGCTTTGACGTTCCGGAGTGATGATGCCCGCGTTGTTGATCAAAAGGTCCAGCGGGGTGTCGAGGTCGCGGGCGACCGCGCGAACGGCGGCATGGTCTCTCACATCGAAAACCAGCGGATGAAAATCTTTGCCGAGCCGTTCCGCTGTTTCGTCAGCGGACTGTTGCGTGCGGACGGAGCCGTAAACGGTCCAGCCACTGTCCAGTGCTGCGCGGGCAAGTTCATAACCGATCCCGCGATTGGCTGCGGTGATGAGGCAGGTTGGCATGTCAAATTCCTGAAGCTGGAATGTCTTGGGAAGGACGCTGTGTAGGGCCGTAACAAATTAACCGGGCCGTCTGGCGGTTCAACGAAAACATTGTCTCCCTTTGAGGAGGGGTAACAATCGCGAGATCCAGCAGCAACCATGGCCAATTCCATGGTTATGAAGGCTTCTGAAGCTTGCAGCTTTCAACTGTGCAGGGCTTGTGTCGGATTCTCACCCCTTCTATGACTCGCGGTCTGAAACCGGAACGCGCCGTGCTTCATTTTGGCAGGTTGCCTGAATGGAGCGGCGAACTAGAGTTCGCACCGGAAATAGCCGGTTGAACACAGTGGCCGGTGTACGAAACAGGACCGAAAGATGACCGACACCATAAAAAGCGCAGTCATGGAACGACTGAGGCAGATCAAGGGACCAGACCTTGAGGGCGATATCGTCTCGTTGGGCCTTGTCTCGGACGTGTTTGTGTCCGATGGCCGTGTTGTTTTTTCCATCACCGTTCCCGCAGAACGCGCACAGGAGCTTGAGCCCCTGCGCCAGGCTGCTGAAAAGGTGGTCAAGGAAGTGGATGGCGTCGAAACCGTGATGGTCGCACTGACTGCCGAACGGGCGGCGGGCGGCGCTCGCAATGCGGCACCGCAATCAGCTCCCAAACCAGCCCCCCAACAGCCTCGGCGACCTGCGGAAGAGCAGGCGCCTGCAAAACCGGGCGTGCCGGGCATCAAGCACATTGTCGCGGTTGCGTCCGGCAAGGGCGGTGTTGGCAAATCCACCACCACGGCGAACCTTGCCTTGGCGATGGCCTCCCTCGGCAAAAAGGTCGGCGTCCTGGATGCCGATATCTATGGGCCCTCGGTGCCGCGGCTGTTCAACGTTTCCGGCAGGCCGGAAGCTTTGTCGGGCAGAATGCTCAAGCCAATGGAAGGCTATGGCATCAAGGTGATGTCCATGGGGTTCATGGTGGAAGAGGAAACGCCAATGATCTGGCGTGGACCGATGGTGATTTCCGCGCTTACCCAGATGCTGCGCGAAGTGGCCTGGGGCGAACTTGACGTCCTTGTGGTCGACATGCCACCGGGAACCGGCGACGCTCAGCTCACCATGGCCCAGCAAGTGCCGCTGGCCGGAGCCGTGATCGTGTCGACACCGCAGGACCTTGCCCTGATCGATGCCCGCAAGGGTCTCAACATGTTCAAACGTGTCGATGTTCCCGTGCTGGGGATTGTCGAGAACATGAGCTACTTCCTGTGCCCCGATTGCGGTGGTCGCCATGATATCTTCGGCCATGGCGGAGCGCACGCGGAAGCGGACCGGCTGAACGTTCCGTTCCTGGGTGAAGTTCCCTTGACGATGAAGATCCGTGAAACTTCCGATGCCGGAACACCGGTCGTGGTGTCCGATCCAGAAGGCTCGGTCGCAGGCATCTACAAGGACATCGCTGCCAAGGTACTCGACAGCATTGATCGGGAGAGCGCGGAACCCACACGAGCCGCCCCCAACATCGTCTTCGATTGATACAGGGCAGGAGGGACGATCCCTGAGTAACTCCTGGTTAGGCGACGAGACAAGTTTTGGCCACGGCGAGAGCTGTGGCCTTTTTTCGTCCGGGTTTAGCTGGCTGCATGACTGGTGGTGTTGATCGCGGATTTATCCGTGAAATGCAGCAGTTTCCACCCGTTGCGAAGGCTCGGGTCAAGCTTGCAAAGTTGAAACAATTTCAAAGCCAATGAGGGGAAACATTAGCGGTTTCTGCCGTCTTTCGAAGTTGGGCCTGTAACAATTCAGGTTTTCACGTCCGGATCACGCGGCCAATATATATTCGAACCTGAATATATCGCCCGCGAGGGTGAAAACCAAAAGGTTCCTTCCCGGGCATGCTCACCAGCCGAACTCAGACTTCCAGCACCGATGCCAAACCATCCCTGGCGGTGCTTGTAGCGATTTCATCGGTCAGCCCGCTTGCCATGCAGATATACCTGCCGTCCCTGGCAGGGATGATGGTGGTCTTTTCCGCAACCGCGGGGGAGATCCAGCTGTCGATGTCCGCTTATTTCATCGCGGTTGCGGTTTCCCAGTTGTTCTGGGGGCCCTTGTCGGATCAGTTCGGCCGCCGGCCGGTAATCATTCTCGGCATGGCTTTGTTCGTAATCGGCAGCGTGTTCTGTCTGTTTGCACAAACAATCGAAGCCTTGATCGCGGCCCGGGTTCTTCAGGCAGCCGGTGGCTGTACGGGAATGGTTCTTGGCCGTGCGATCCTGCGTGATCTCTACAGCCCCAAGCAGGCGGCCAGCATGATCGGCTATGTCACCATGGGCATGGCGGTGATGCCGACAGTGGCACCCGCAATCGGCGGAATTCTGGATCAATACTATGGCTGGCAGGGCGGGTTTGTGCTGCTGCTGATGTTCGGTGTAGCGGTTCTGTGGGCAAGCATTGCGCTTTTGCCCGAAACGCACCTGAACCGAAAAGCAGCCGGCGGGCGGCAGATCCTGAAGTCCTACGCAACCCTCTGCCGTGAGCCGCTCTACTGGAGCTATAGTCTGACAGCAGCGTCCAACGCGCTTGCCTACTTCGCCTATCTGGGAGGGGCTCCCTTTATCGCCGCCGATCTCCTGTCCCTGAGTGCGCAGGAAATGGGGTTCTACTTCATGTTCGTGGCGCTCGGTTATATCGCAGGAAACTTCATCTCCGGCCGGTTTGCCGAACGAGTTGGCCTGTTTCGGATGATACTGTCCGGCACTCTCATCGGCGTTGTCTGCGTGGCGATTATCTCCGGGTTTGCCTATTTCGGAGCGTTGAGCGCACCCAGCCTCTTCCTGCCGATGTTCCTTCTTGGTCTCGGCAATGGGGTTTGCCTGCCAAGTGCATTGTCCGGTGCTGTCAGTGTACGGCCTGAGTTGACGGGAGCTGCTTCCGGCCTGACGGCGTCACTTCAGGTCGCCATGGGCGCGCTGGCCGGATCCATTGTCGCCTCGCTGTATGCCGATGGCCTGCTGGCCTCCTCGCCCTGGGGCATGATCCTGATGATGGGACTGGGCATCGGGTGCAGCCTGATCGCGACCGTCTGCATCAGGTTCTACACCACGCGCGCCGGCCTCGTTCCGGCAGAATAGTTTTGCCGGTTTTCAAGGTCGCTGAACTCGCCACTGCCTGTGTAACCGAAGTTTTGGCTGTTTAACCGCCGGTGACACTCATGTGCCGGGAAACTGCAGGCTGGTTGCGGTTCCGGTCAATCACGAAATCATGCCCTTTTGGCTTCCGCCCGATGGCCTCGTCGATTGCATCGTTCAGAAGGTCGTTGCCTTCCGAAGCGCGCAGAGGCGCCCGAAGATCCGACATGTCTTCCTGACCAAGGCACATGTATAGCTGGCCAGTGCAAGTGACCCGCACCCGGTTGCAGCTTTCACAGAAGTTATGCGTCATCGGCGTGATGAAGCCGAGACGCCCACCGGTTTCCTCGATAGTCACATACCGGGCGGGTCCGCCGGTCTTGTAGGGGATGTCCGTCAATGTGAATTGCTCGCCCAGACGGGCACGCACGGTCGAGAGCGGCAGATACTGGTCCGTGCGGTCGCCGTCGATCTCCCCAAGAGGCATGGTCTCGATCAGGGTCAGGTCGTGACCGTGCTCATGGCACCACTCAAGCATCGTCACGATCTCATGCTCGTTGACGTCCTTGAGAGCAACCATGTTGATCTTGATCTGGAGGCCTGCGGCAGTCGCAGCGCGGATCCCGTCCATGACCTTGCCAAGGTCGCCCCAGCGGGTGACTGCCTTGAATTTCTGCGGATCGAGCGTATCGATCGACACATTGATCCGGCGCACGCCGCAATCGTAGAGTTCCTGCGCGTAGCGGGCGAGCTGCGAGCCGTTGGTGGTCAGGGTCAGCTCTTCCAGAGCGCCACTGTCCAGATGCCGGCCGAGGCTGCGGATAAGGCTCATGATATTCTTGCGGACCAGCGGCTCACCGCCGGTCAGGCGCAGTTTACGGACGCCTTTTTCGATGAAGGCAGTGCACAGGCGGTCGAGCTCTTCAAGGCTGAGCACTTCGCGTTTGGGCAGGAAGGTCATGTCTTCCGCCATGCAATACACGCAACGGAAATCGCAACGATCGGTCACGGAGACGCGAAGGTAGGTGACGGCGCGGCCGAACGGGTCGATCATCGGACCATGTGATTCCGCTGTTCCGATTGCCGCTTGTGCCGGGACCACAATCTTGCCGTCTGTCACGTTTTGCTCTCCCTCGATTTTTATCTTATCCAGATCATATGGCGTCGATGCGGGCAAGATCAATTGAAACCGGACTGCAAATGTCCGGTTTACGGCATCAGGTAAACTCGTGAGTGTACTTTTGTCAAATCAATTGGAAAGATGCCGGAATTCGCTCGCCTGCGCGACCAGGAACCTGCATCGAAAAGCGTTCTGATGAGTGCTTGGTTCGGTCACAATATGGGGAGCACCGCCTTGCTGGCCGCCCGCCCGGAATTGGAGCCAATAAATCCGGGACACCATTGATCCGATTGTGTTTTGCGGCGTATCTGAGCAGTAGCAAGCGGCAGGAGCAGCATGACAACACTTGTTTGGATTCGACAGGATTTGCGCATCAAGGACAATCCGGCCCTGTTCGAGGCGGCCCGCAAGGGACGTGTCCTTCCGGTCTTCATCCTTGAACCAGCAGAGCAGGCCGGTGAAACGCACCCGCTTGGCGGGGCAAGCCTCTGGTGGCTGCATCACAGCCTGGCGTCCTTGAAGGCGGATCTGCCGGGGTTGATCTTCCTGCGGGGGAGCGCGCGACACCTGATCCCACAGCTTGCAAAGGAAGTCGGGGCCGAAGCCGTCTTCTGGAATCGATGCTACGAACCACATGCAATCGAGCGGGACACCGATCTCAAGAAGGTGCTGAAAGAAGACGGGTTTGAAGTCAAAAGCTTCAAGGCGTCCCTCTTGTTCGAACCCTGGGAACTGGAGACAAAATCCGGCGGCCCCTTCAAGGTGTATTCGCCTTTCTGGAAGGCCGCTCAACAAAAGACCATCGATGACATCTTGCCAGCACCGAAGAAGCTGGAATTTGCGGACTACGATGGCGGTGAAACGCTTGAGGCCTTTGGCCTCTTGCCCACGAAGCCTAACTGGGCCAAGGGATGGGAGGATTGCTGGCAGCCCGGTGAAGCCGGTGCTGCGGAGCGGCTGGAAGACTTTTTCGAGGAAGGCTTGAAGGGCTACGGCACATTGCGCAATCGCCCGGATCTGCCGAACGTGTCGCGCTTGTCACCACATCTCCACTTCGGCGAAATCTCACCCCGACAGATCTGGCATGCAACGCATAAGGTAATGGACCGGAAATCGTCGGTTGCCGGTGACGGTATGAAATTCCTGTCCGAGATTGCCTGGCGAGAATTTGCGTACCACTTGCTCTACCATTTTCCGAAATTGCCGTCGGACAACTGGCGTTCAACCTTTGATGCCTATCCCTGGCAGGAGCCGGGCGACGAGTTGGAGAAGTGGCAGAAAGGACAAACGGGATATCCGATTGTCGACGCCGGCATGCGCGAACTCTGGCAGACCGGATACATGCACAACCGGGTGCGCATGATCGTGGCGAGTTTCCTGATCAAGCATCTGCGTATTCATTGGCACCATGGTGAGGCCTGGTTTCGGGACACGCTGGTGGATGCGGACCTTGCCAACAATTCCGCAAGCTGGCAGTGGGTCGCAGGATCAGGCGCTGATGCTGCTCCCTATTTTCGGGTCTTCAACCCGATTACCCAGGGAGAAAAATTCGATCCGGAAGGTGTGTACATCCGCAAATGGGTTCCAGAGCTGCGCGATCTGGACACGCACTATCTCTTTGCACCGTTTGATGCCCCGGCCGAAACCCTGAAAAAGGCCGGTATCGCGCTTGGCGAGACCTATCCGAAACCGCTGGTCGACCATGCCAAGGCACGCAAGGCAGCGCTCGACGGCTATGAAGCGGTGAAGCAGGCGGGACAAGACGCCGCTTGACGGTGCCGGTGCTACCGGTATCGTCCGCGCGCAAGTCCCGGCGACATGTGCCGGGTGGAATCAAAGGACCCGGAGATGACCGACCCGACTGCTCCCTGGCCGACGGAACTACGCGTATCGAAAGACAAGAAGAGCCTGACTGTTGCTTTCAACACGGGTGAACGGCACGAATTGTCTGCTGAATATCTCCGGGTGTGTTCACCTTCGGCGGAAGTGAAGGGCCACAATCCATCCCAGAAGCAGACCGTGCCCGGCAAACGCAACGTCGAGATCATGAAGATCGAACCTGTCGGCAACTATGCAGTCCGTATCCATTTTGACGACATGCATAACTCCGGGATTTTTACCTGGACGTATTTCCTCGAGCTAGGCAGAGATCCGGAAGCACACTGGGGTGTCTACCTGCAGGAACTGGCGGACAAGGGCCTGACACGGGATCGTTGACTGAGAGCAGGCCGGGCTGGCTGAAGCCAGCTGGAATCAGCTATAAAGGGCGTGGCTCGACTCAAGCCATCCCCCTCCATCAGGAGCAGCAGCCGAACTGCAGGGTCGTTTCATACTGGCAACCAGACGATCGTGCGTTCGCATAAGGAGGGACTGCGGCTGATGCACGCGATCTGGAGGTCGCACCATGAAACTCACTGCACCCGTTTTCCGCCTGAAGCGTGAAGCCCGGACACTCGCCCGCAGCAAATCCATCGCGTTGAGCCGCGCATTGGACGCAATTGCTGTGCGCGAAGGTTTCAGAAGCTGGAGCCATCTCGCGTCTGCGGTACGCGACCAAGGCCCGTCGGTCAGGCTTTTGTCAGCACTTGAACCCGGCGATATGGTCATCCTTGGTGCACGGCCGGGGCACGGCAAAACAGTGCTGGGGCTCGAGTTGCTTGCAGAGGCGGCCAAGGCCGGTCGAACGTCCGTGTTCTTTTCGTCAGAATGTTCGTATCGCGATGTTCGTATGAAGCTTTCCGCCAGCGGATACAGCGATCCGGAAAAATCGGGATCGTTCCGGATTAGGCTTTCCGACAACGTCTGCGCCGAGAAGATTGAAGAGACGCTGGCTGATGCCGTGCCGGGCTCCATTGCCGTCATCGATTATCTTCAGGTCATGGATCAGCATCGCTCTCAGCCACCGCTCGGTGCGCAGATCGAGGAGATGAGACAATTTGCAATCAAGCGGCGTATCACGCTTGTCTTCCTGTCGCAGATCCACAGAAGCTTTGATCCCGAGATCCGGTCACTGCCTGGGTTCTCCGATATCCGCACAACCAATCCTGTCGATCTATCGCACTTCGACAAGGGCTGTTTCCTGCACGACGGCGAGATGATGCTGTCCGGACATTGAGTTGCCTTTCCGGTGTTTTGGATCACCGGCCGGTGTCCTGCTGAACGCAGGGCACCGGTTGCTTGAACGTCTTGAAACGTTCCGGGCTTTCGCGGGCTTGTGGGTTGTGGATGTTTAAAGTCCGAGTTCACTCAGGCCAGGGTGGTCTGCCGGGCGCGGGCCCTGAGGCCAGTGCATCTTGCGATCATTCGCTGAGATAGCGAGATCATTGATGCTGGCAAATCGGCGATGCATCAGGCCATTGGGTGCGAACTCCCAATTCTCGTTGCCGTAGGAGCGGTACCATTGTCCGGCCGCATCGTGCCATTCGTAGGCAAAGCGAACCGCAATCCGGTTGCCGGCAAAGGTCCACAGTTCCTTGATCAGGCGGTACTCCTGTTCCCTCTGCCATTTGCTGGTGAGGAATTCCACCACTTGCTCCCGCCCAACCGGAAAGTCCGACCGGTTCCGCCAAATGGTGTCCGGTGTATAGGCTAGCGAGACCTTCTCCGGGTTCCGGCTGTTCCAGCCGTCTTCCGCAGCACGCACCTTCTGGCGGGCGGTCTCAAGGGTAAAAGGCGGCAGCGGGGGGCGCTGTTCTGTCATCGCGCAAGCTCCAGGGTCTGAATTTGAGGAGACGAGGCCAACCCCGCATGAAGGCGGGCGTCCAGCGGCTGGGGGGCCGGGGTCAAGGCTGATGTGATCACAAGTACCCCGGCAACAAGTGCGCCGAAGAGATAGAAGCCGCGCGGATATGCAGGTCTTGGTGAGAACATGGGTTTGCCTCGCAGTGTTAAACAGATAAAAGTGTACCGATCTGTTCAGTTACGAGTTATATATGTACCGATCTGTACATGATAGCAAGGCGCTAACTTCGTGCTTGAGATCATTAAAACGTGAGGAGTTCGTGTTTCGGCTGTTTGGGCAGCGCCTATTTTGGGCATCTTGAACGATCGCTGATGTTTGACTATTTACAAGTCAGTACAGAAAGGAAGCTCATGCGACCAAGCAAACGCGATGAACTGGTACGCAAGTCTCTGGCTGTCTTTTACAGAGACGGTTTCCATGCGACCGGCATGGATACGCTTGTTGCTGAAACAGGCATCTCCAAGACGACGATGTTCAAGCATTTCAGAACCAAGGATGATCTGATCCTGGCGGTGTTGAGATACCGGGACGAGACTTTCCGGAACTGGTTCCTGCGCAGGCTGGATGAACGCGATCTTTCGCCAAGGCAAAAGCTGCTCGCAGTTTTTGATATTTTGAAAGAGTGGTTCGAAGAACCCGGTTTCAAGGGATGTATGTTCATCAAGGCATCGGGTGAGTTTCAGGACCCTGTACACCCTGCATATGCCCAGTCCACCGAACACAAGCGCCTGCTTCTGTCGGCACTCAAGAGCCTTGCGGAAAAGGCGGGGGCTCGCGAGGCGGATCTGCTGGCACGTCAGATCCTCCTTCTCAAGGAGGGGGCAATCGTTGCCGCTCAGATGGGGTTCGACCCGGATCCGTCAGGCGCGGCAAAGAACGCGGCAGCGGTACTGATCGATGCCCACATCCCGGAAAATTGATCAAGTCTGGGATCTAGATGTGAGCATCAAAAAAAAGCCGGGCAGGGCCCGGCTTTATTTCTTGATAATTGGTGCCGCAGTTTAGCGCTTCACGATGACCTTCGAACCAACAGTCACGCTGTTGTAGAGGTGGATCACGTCTTCATTTGCCAGACGGATACAGCCGGAAGAGACAGCCGAACCGATGGTCCACGGCTCGGTCGTGCCGTGAATGCGGTAGAGTGTCGAGCCGATGTACATCGCGCGAGCACCCATCGGGTTGTTCGGTCCACCCGGCATGTAAGCCGGAAGGATACGGCCTTTCGCACGTTCACGAGCACGCATCTGTGCAGGCGGGGTCCAGCTCGGCCATTCAGCCTTGCGGGTGATGCGGTGTGTGCCGGCCCACTGGAAGCCATCCTTGCCAACGCCGACGCCGTACTTCATGGCCTTGCCACCAGGCAGGACATGATAAAGACGGCGCTCGGAGGTATCGATGACGATCGTGCCTGCAGGGTACGGGCCATCATATTTCACGCGCTTGCGTTTGACCGGGGACGGGCCGCCCGGGTGATATTTCGGAGTGACCCAGGTGTTCGTGCTGTGGTCAAAGTAGCCATATCGCGGAGCTGCCTGAGCGGTCAGCGCAAAAGCGCCCGCCAGAACCGCAACCATTACAAATAAAAGTTTCTTCATTCCGATCCCCCATCAGCATCGGGCTCGTGCCTCAACGATGCGATTCTCAATCAAAGTGACGTTACGAAAATGTCCTTGCCGCACTCTTAATTATTATGTCGCAAAACGGCGTTCGGGAAAATCTCACGTTGATGTGACCACCGACCATGTCCTGCGTCTGTGCTGAAATTGCAACGGATTTTTCGTGAAAAACGCGATGAAGACGCGTTCGCTCGCTGAGATTGTGGAATTTGCCCGCCTTGGCATAAATCGTCAGCTATCTTTGATCCGGATTGGGCGATTCTGCGCCTGTTTCCGAATCGTATGACCGCGATCCAGATCGCGCCAAAACGGCGCGTGGCTACTGTTGTTGGTCTGTCGACAGACAAAAAAGAACCCGCGGCAAAAACCGCGGGTCTGGTGTTTTCAGCTGAAGCGGCGTTCAGCCGAGGTTCAATTCCTTGAAGAAGTCGTTGCCCTTGTCATCAATGACGATAAAGGCCGGGAAATCCTCGACTTCGATTCTCCAGACGGCTTCCATGCCCAGTTCCTCGAACTCGACCACTTCCACCTTCTTGATACAATCCTGCGCAAGGCGAGCGGCCGGACCGCCGATGGAGCCGAGATAAAACCCGCCATGAGCCTGGCAGGCGCGGCGCACCTGAGCGGAACGGTTGCCTTTGGCCAGCATGACCATGGAACCACCGGCTGCCTGGAACTGATCGACGTAAGCGTCCATGCGTCCTGCGGTTGTCGGACCGAACGAACCTGAAGGCATTCCCTCCGGTGTCTTGGCCGGGCCAGCGTAATAGATCGGATGGTTCTTGAAATAGTCGGGCAGGGGCTCGCCGCTTTCCAGCCGGTCACGCAGCTTGGAATGGGCAAGGTCGCGGGCAACGATCAGCGGTCCGGAAAGCGACAACCGGGTCTTGATCGGGTGTTTGGAAAGTTCGCCCAGGATTACGGACATCGGCCGTGTCAGGTCGACCTTGACCACATTGTCGGACAGGTGGTCGTCGGTGACCTCCGGCAGGTATTTTTCCGGGTGCATCTCGAGCTGTTCCAGGAAAATCCCGTCTTTCGTGATCTTGCCGACGGCCTGCCGGTCCGCGGAACAGGAAACAGCGAGACCGATTGGCAAGGATGCGCCGTGACGCGGCAGGCGGATGACACGCACATCGTGGCAGAAATACTTGCCGCCGAACTGGGCGCCGACGCCGGTTGCCTGGGTCAGTTTGTGGATCTCGGCTTCCAGCTCAAGGTCACGGAAGGCATGTCCGAGTTCCGACCCTTGCGTCGGCAGGCCGTCAAGATAGCGGGCCGAAGCCAGTTTTGCTGTCTTGAGGTTCATTTCCGCAGACGTGCCGCCGATGACGATCGCAAGGTGATAGGGCGGGCAGGCCGCGGTGCCGAGCGTGAGGATCTTTTCCTTGAGGAATTCCACCAGCCGATCATGGGTCAGCAGGGATGGTGTGCCCTGGAACAGGAAGGTCTTGTTGGCCGAACCGCCACCCTTGGCCATGAACAGGAACTTGTAGGCATCTTCACCTTCGGCATAGAGCTCGATCTGTGCCGGCATGTTGTTGCTCGTGTTCTTTTCCTCGAACATGGAAATCGGCGCAAGCTGGGAATACCGCAGGTTTTTCTTGAAATAGGCGTCCCGGGAACCTTCGCCGAGTGCGGCTTCGTCCGTCCCGTCGGTCCAGACCCGGCGACCCTTCTTGCCCATGATGATTGCGGTGCCCGTGTCCTGGCACATCGGCAGAACACCGTGGGAGGCAATGTTCGCGTTTTTCAGAAGGTCAAATGCAACGAATTTGTCGTTCTCGGTCGATTCCGGATCTTCCAGGATCTTCTTCAGTTGTTCCAGGTGGCCTGGACGCAGGAAATGGTTGATGTCCTTGAAGGCCTCTTCGGCAAGAAGGCGTAGACCTTCAGCTTCGACAACCAGTACCTCTTCGCCGTTGAACTCGGCTGTCTTGACGTGGTCCGACGTCAATTTCCGATACGGGGTATTGTCTTCTCCCTGAGGGAAAAGGGCACTGTGTTGATAAGCTGGAGGTGTGAGCGGAGCGTTCATAGGAGGCTTTCCTGATCTGGCTGCTTCCCGTCACATCGGGAAGCGCTGGAACGTTGAGTGCTGTTCTCATACGGCAAAAAGGCTGCGGACGCCAAGTGCCGCAGCCTGATCAAATGGTCGGAGCCGGAAGTCTTGTTTGCCGGACGCGATGTCAGCGGATCGCCGTAAGATCCAGGGTAACGGTGACGATATCTCCGACCGTGTCGGTGCCGACGCCGCTGCCAAGCTGATAGTCGAGCCTGTTGACAATGGCCGTCCCCTTGGCTGTGGCGGTGTCGCACGCGATGTCCAGAGTGAAATCCATCTCGACCGGCTGGGAAATTCCCTTGATGGAGAGCGTGCCCTGTGCCCGGTAGCTGTTGCCTTCGACAAGCTCGACAGTGTCGGACGTGAATTCGGCCGTCGGGAAGTCCCCGGCGTTGAACCAGTCCTTGCCAGGCAGGGTGCCGTCGAACTGGGCGTTGCCGGTGGTGGCGCTCATGGGTTTGATTTCAGCGCTGATCTTGGCGGTCTCAGGGGCTGCAGGATCAAAATCGATGTCTGCTTCCCAGGACGCGAAGACGCCAGTCAGCGTGCCGCCGCCCTGTTTGACTTCAAAGCCGAGCTTGCTCTTGTCCGGATCGACTTTCCAGGTGTCGGCAAACGCCGGTGCGGTGAAGGTCGTCGCCGACAGGACTGCAACGGCATATGTAAAATGCTTCAATGTCATCTGCGGATTTCCAGTTCGTGTTGTCAGCTATCGGCCTTGGCGGGTGCGGTTGAAATCATGCGTTTCAACGTGGCGTCGCGGGCGATGAAGTGGTGTTTCAGCGCTGCTGCGACATGAACGGCAATCAGCGCGATCAGCAGATAAGCCCCATATTCATGCAGCAGCTTGAAGAAGGTTTCCGCCTGTTCCTGCGAACCAAGCACACCTGGAACCGGCAGATGCGGCACTGGCCAGGTGTTGAACAGGATGGTCGGAATGCCCCACGGCGAGGCCGATACCATGAACCAGCCGGTCAGTGGCAGTGCAAACAGAAGGGCGTACAGGCCGACATGCCCCAGATGCGCCCCGACCTTTTCCAGCGGGTGCATGTTGTCAGGCAGTTTCGGCGAAGGATTGAGAAGGCGCCAGACAAGACGGAGCACGGCAAGCGTCAGAACCACAAAGCCGATCGACTTGTGCAACTGATAGAGCTCAAAGGTTGCCTGTTCGGTCGGGGGAAGCTGGTGCATGTAGAGGCCGAGGCCAAGCATGCCGATGATCAAGACTGCCATCGTCCAATGGAACGCAATGGCGATTCTTCCATACCCGGTTGAAGTGTTGCGCAGCATGGCGGCTCCTGGAAAACGGAGGCCGGTCTGTCCGGCCTCCGAGGGTGTTCACTTAGTTGGTCGCGTCGGACTTGAGCGCTTCGGAATGGAAGGTCACGGTAATGTCGTCACCTACATAGGGAACATACATGTCCATTCCATAGTCGGAACGCTTCAGAACTGTGGAAACGGCAAAACCGGCAGCTTCCTTCTTCGCCATCGGGTGCTCACCAAGTGCTGTGACATCAACGGTCAGGGTCACCGGTTTGGTGATGTCCTTGATGGTCAGGTCGCCGGTCACTTCCAGCTGGTTGTCACCGGTCTTTTCGACCTTGGTGCTCTTGAAGGTCGCCTTCGGGAATTTTTCAGCGTCAAAGAAGTCCGCGCTCAGGAAGTGCGCGTTGCGCTCTGCCCAGAACGTGTCGAGGCTGCCGACGTCGATCGTGAATTCGATGGAGGAATTGGCAGGTGTGTCCTTGTCAATCAGCAGCGTGCCTTCCCATTCGCCGAAACGGCCTTCGGTCGTGGAGTAGCCAAGGTGGTTATAGGAGAAAGCCAGGTTGGCGTGGGACTTGTCGAAGTCGTAGGCCACCGGTTCGGCAAGGGCGGTGCCTGCAACGAGGGAAAGGGCAAGCGCAGAAGCTGCGAGACGGATCATGATCAAACCTCATAGATGTTACCAGAAGCGTTCGCTCATGAACGCTGCAGACTGGAACATAGGAAGAAAATTGTGCGGTGCAATTTGACTGACTGTTCGTAAATGCTGAACAATAATTCAGTTGATTTCTTCACCGTTAACTGTGTGGTTTTGGAAAGATTTTCAAGCGTCAGGGGGATAGAAAGTCGACCCTGCGGTATCGGGTGAGAATCGCGATAGAGTTCCGAGACTGAAGTGAATTGTCCAGTCATTCAATTAAAGGTTGTTGCTACCGGTAAGCAACTGAAATTGCGAGGGAAGTTGCAGTGTCATCATTTCATCAAGAATTTCAGGCACCTGTTTCATCGACTTCCCTCTAGAGTGGCCGTTTGCCAGCCCTATCCAAGCTCCGGATATCACTCTGGAGCCACAGGAGACCTAACCGTGAAACAAGCCGTCGTTGTGTGCCACCGCGGAGCCAGCCTTCAGGCTCCGGAAAACACGATTGCCTCGCTCGAGGGAGCAATTGCGCTTGGCGCAGAGGTTGTCGAGTTGGATGTTCGGCCGTCCAGGGATGGCATCCTCTACGTGATGCACGATGCAACTGTCGACCGGACGACAGATGGAAGTGGCCGAATTTCGGATATGACTTCCGACGAAATTGACCTTCTTGATGCAGGGAACTGGTTCAAGGAGACCTTCAAGGGCGAGCGAGTTCCAAGGCTGGACGCGTTTCTGGATACCTGCAAGGGCCGTATTGGCACCTATGTTGAAATCAAGGAAGGCGATCCCGCGGAAATTCGCGACATGCTGGCAGTCCGCGGCATGCTGAGTGACGCCTGGACGTTTTCGTTCGATCAGGCAATCCGCGCTGAAGCCCGTGCAAAGGTACCGGATTTGCGGCGCATGGTTCTTTACGCTCACGTTGGTTCGGTCGAGCGCGCCGTTGCCCAGGGTGCGCATATCCTGGAATTCCATGAAGATGACCTGGAAGAGAACCTCATAAACGAGGCAAAGCATGCCGGATTGATTACGCAGATGTTCTACGCCGGGTCTGAACGAGCCGTTTTCGAGAAAGCCGTGCGCTACGGCGTCGAACAAATGAACATCGACCAGGTCGAAATTTTCAAGTCCGTGGAAAAAGAGCTTTTGGCAACAGTCTGACACTCCAGCGTGATGCAAATTGCACTCCGACGGAAATCATTGACTGGCGTGGCCGGGAACTTACGGGTTCCTGGCCGATTTGTTTTGGATTGATTGAAAAAATATTTTGAGCGTCATACGCCATTTCGATCAGGGATCGCAGGTATCTATGATTGTGATTTTTCTCTAGTTATCCAAAAACACAATCTTAAATAGTTTTAATATTAAAATTTTATCTAATATGGGAAAAAGTTGGAAACGTTAGATGATAGAACAATTTTTACTAAAAGAATGAAATAAAAAGGTTTCCCATTATAATTCAAGTCTTGTTAACGGGGGCGGATTAGCTTGCCGAGCTTCTGAAGCTGGGCCAAGAGAGGGCTCCCATGTCCAACAAAATAAACGTCAATTGCTCAGGTCAGGCCAGTTGCATGGCAGCAAAAGCTGATGACGTTGGACAGTTCTGGGATCTCCGGATGCGGTTGGCAGCGTCGCTTCTGCTGGCAGCCCTTATGGCCTTCTGGTTTTCTCAAGAGGCATTGTCGCAAGACGCGGAGACAGGTGGCACGCCGTGGCACTGGTCGGTCGAACGCGTCAGCGGCCGGGTCATGGTGCAAACCCGTGCCGGCGAGACCTTTGCCGTCAAGCGTGGCATGACGGTGCGCAAGGGATGGAAGATAAAGACCGGCGGTGGGCGTGTAGTCATCAATCGGGGTGAAGAAACATTCGTTGTTTCTCCAAATTCTGTTGTGACGCTTGAGCCGAAGGGCGTGCTGATCAAGCGAATGGTCGTCTACCAGGACCTTGGTCAGGTAGATGTGGACGTAAAGCGCCGGTGGTATCGGCATTTCAAAGTGGAAACCCCTTTCCTTGCCGCTGTTGTCAAAGGAACTCAGTTCAGGGTCAAGGTCGGCAACAGGACTGCGTCGGTCAATGTGGGTCGGGGCGTTGTCGGTGTTCATGACTTTGCATCCGGAGATCGTGCCGACGTAGGCGCCGGTCAGGCGGCCGCAACCAACCCTTCGCGCCGCGTCGGTCTATCCGTCAGCGGGAAGAACAGGCCTGAAGTGCGTTCTGGCCCCAAACGGGCCCCTTCATTCGAAACGCGCGTAGTGAAGAACGTGCCAGCTACCAAAGCTGAAGCAAGAGCTGCCAATGGCGGCAACGGGGGCAATGCTGGAAATTCCCGCTCGGGGAACAACGGCAATGGTAACTCCGGAAATGGGAATGGCAATTCAGGCGGCAACGGAAACGGTAATTCCGGCGGCAACGGAAACGGTAATTCCGGCGGCAATGGCAACGGCAATTCCGGCGGCAACGGCAACGGCAATTCCGGCGGCAACGGCAACGGTAATTCCGGTGGCAACGGTAACGGCAATTCCGGTGGCAACGGTAACGGCAATTCCGGTGGCAACGGCAACGGTAATTCCGGCGGCAACGGCAACGGTAATTCCGGCGGCAACGGCAATGGCAATTCCGGTGGCAACGGAAATGGCAAGGGTCGGTAACGCCACTCCGTCTGCGAAAAGGTATCGCTCGGGATATTAAGTCTCGCTGCTGCTGAAGACGTTCCAGGAATATGACGACAAGCAATCCGTATTGCCGGATACAAGTCGTGGAGGTCGGGCTGGGTAACTCCGTATTTTACGGAAGATTACCTAGCTCCTTTCTGTTTTGAAGTAGTCGTTTATCGCAACTAGTGACGAGCATAGGCAATATTTTCCGCCTGTCTTCACGTTGGGTTAAACGCTGAAATGCTACACAGGATGTGTAGAACTCGATAAACCTGTCCGTGGGTTCTGCGCACGGCATTGACAGTCAGTCGTAACGTGTTGAAGAGCAAGATGAAAAAAGACGCTATGTATTCAGTCGAGCGGAAAGCAGTATCACTTCTGCGGGTCCTCTTGCTTGCAGCTCTGGTTCTGCTTCCTGCTACTGCGAATGCTTCGGACTGGGTTGTCAAACGTGTGTCCGGCATCGTTTATTTCGTTGCGCCTGGCGTGGAAGCTTTCCGTGTCAAAAAGGGCATGGTGTTTGAAAAAGGCTACACCATCGGAACCAGGGCAGGTGCCCGCGCTCTCATAGGCAGAGGCAGCGAAACCATCGCCGTTGGGCCGAACACCACCTTTGCCATGTCAACATTTCGCAGCAATGGAGCAAAGACCACACTGCTGCAGAGAAAGGGGACGATCGAGGTCGATGTTGAAAAACGGCAGCAGCCGCATTTCACCGTCGAAACCCCGTTCTTTGCCGCTGTGGTCAAAGGCACGCGATTTGAGGTCAATGTCCAGGGCAAGCAGGCTCGCGTTTCCGTTGAACGTGGCGTCGTCGCTGTGGAAGATTTTGCCTCCGGCGACAGGGTGGACCTGACAGCCGGTCAGGCTGCAGCCAGTGCACCGTCGAACCGGGTTGGCCTGTCTGTGAGTGGTCGTACCAAACCGACTGTAAAACCTGGAGCCAAGCGCGCGCCTGCATTTGAAACACCTGCCGTGAAAAACGTGCCATCAAATGCAGCAGAAGCGAAATCGGCGAACTCGAACGGGAATGCCGGCAAAGGCAACAACAATTCCGGCGGCAACGGCAACGGAAATTCCGGTGGCAATGGCAACGGCAATTCCGGTGGTAACGGCAACGGCAATTCCGGTGGTAACGGCAACGGCAATTCCGGTGGTAACGGCAACGGCAATTCCGGTGGTAACGGAAACGGCAATTCCGGTGGCAATGGCAACGGGAATTCCGGTGGCAACGGAAATGGCAATTCCGGTGGAAACGGCAACGGCAATTCCGGTGGCAACGGCAACGGGAATTCCGGTGGCAACGGAAATGGCAATTCCGGAAGCGGGAACAACAACGCAGGCGGAAACGGTAACGGCAATTCCGGTGGTAACGGGAACGGGAATTCCGGTGGCAACGGAAATGGCAATTCCGGAAGCGGCAACAACAATGCCGGCGGGAACGGCAAAGGAAATTCCGGAAACGGAAACGGAAAAAACAAGAATTGACGGTAATCAGGATGCCGCAGGTGCGAGGCTTTGCCTCTGACACCTGAAGTGCGGACTGAGAAAGTGGGCGGTGGGTGTGCTGATCGGAAGCTCTGAACAGCGGAAACGGATAGCGAGCGCGGTCTTGATCGTGGTCGGCGTGATCGCCGCCGTGGCTGTTCTGCGCACGGTTGCCCTGACCACGGCGTTCGATCGGTTTCTCTGGGAGTTTCGTTTCCATACGATCGAAAGACCGGTCTCCGGCGACATCGTGGTCGTGGATATCGATGCCAGAAGCCTGAATGAACTTGGCGTATGGCCATTGCCGCGCCGTCTTTATGCCGACCTGACAGATCATCTGGCTGAAGCGGGCGCCCGCGACATCGTATTCGACATCGATTTCAGCTCAACTTCCAATCCTGAAGATGACACGCTGTTTGCAGCCGCGATCGAGCGCGCCGGGAACGTCAGCCTTGCCACGTTCCTGCAAGCCGCTTCGGCTGAACAGGATGCCGGGCAAGTCGTCAACCAGCCGATCGAACAGTTTCTGAATGTAGCCTGGCCGGTCGTCGTCATGGTTCCGATGGAAACCGACAGCCGCATCTGGCGAAATCTGTACGGTTTCGAGATCAATGGGAATTCGGAGATCTCTGCCGCGGCTCTCCTGGGCGAGTACACCGGAGACGCAGCCGGAAGTTTCGGCATTGATTACAGCATCTCACTGGAACAGATGGAGCGGGTATCGCTTGTTGATGTCCTGAACAAGTCAGCGGCCCCAGGTCTGTTTCTGGACAAGAAGGTGATCGTCGGTGCAAGTGCGCAGGAGCTTCGAGACCTGTTTCCTGTTCCCGTCTACGATGTCTTGCCGGGAAGTATAATTCAGGCACTCGGGGCCGAAACGCTGTTGCAGAACAGGGCAATGGAAGTCAGGGGTGAGGGGATTGCGGTCCTGTGGGCACTTCTCGTCTTCTTCGCTCTGCTTTTGACGAAAATTGAAGGCTGGGCCCTCAAGATCAGCATTCTTGCGCTCTGCGCGATCATGTTTGAAATTGGTGCCATTGCCATCCAGAAGTCGGCTCCCGTCCTTGTGCCGACCGCAAGCTCGCATCTCATTCTGCTGTTGGCAGCCGCAAGTATCGTCTTGCGGGAACTGGGCTTTCACAAGCTTCTCTCACACATCGCCAACGTCAGACGCCGCAACAGCGAGCGTATGCTCGGACTTGTCTTCGACGACAGCTTTGATGCAATCGTTGTCGTTCAGAATGACGGTCGTGTCTCCGCTGCAAGCCAAATGGCCCGCTCATTGTTCCAAAGCGATGCTCTTGTCGGTAAGCCTGCCAGGAATGTACTGCCGCTGGAGCTGGTTGAAGAAGCTTTGTCAGTTCTTGCAGACCCTGGAAACCGTCAGCCGGTGGCCAAGATCCTGGACATGCGCCTTGACGACGGAAGACGCCGGTTTATCGAATATGTTGTCACGCGCTCTGAACGCACGATCGCGAAATCGAAGAAACTGCGCGATATGGAAACCGAAGCGGTCGCCTGTCTGACATGTCGGGATGTGACCGAAGAAAAGGAATCCGCGGAACGCCTTGCTTATCTCGCACGGTTCGATCCAAGCACCGGGCTTTTCAACCGGAACGGTTTTGAAGAAGAAGTTGCCGCAACGCTTAAGCTGGCTCGCGGCACGGGCCAGGAAGTATGCCTGGTTCAATTCGCGATTGCCAATTTCGATCAGATCGTTGCTTCGCTCGGATTTTCCTACGGTGACCAGCTTCGTGAAACGGTCGCGATGCGTCTGAAAAGCCATCTTTCCGCTCGCACGACATGGGCAGCCATTACAGCAGATGTTTTTGCAGGCGTATTTCGCTGTGAGCCGGATCAGGATCTGGCGCTGATCGAGTCGCTCCAGGAAGTGATCGGCGAGGACTACAAGATCGAAGGCGCCAGGATCTCGGTGCAGCTCAAGTTCGGGTACATCGTTACCAGCGGAGACATGACACCCGAGCATCTTTTGAAGAAATCCGGCAATGCCCTTGCCAAGGTCCGGCGAAACAACCGGTCGCCGGTCCTGCGTTTTCTGCCGGAGATGGACGCAGCGCTACAGCGCCGGCGCCAACTGGAGACGGAACTCTTCAAGGCTATCGTCCGCGACGAGCTGCACATGGTCTATCAGCCACTTACCAACCTGGCCGACCGGTCGATCTTCGGTGTGGAGGCCTTGCTGCGATGGGACCATCGGGAACTGGGGCCGATCTCGCCCGCCGAGTTTGTCCCGATTGCCGAGGAGAACGGTTATATCGTTGAATTGGGGGCCTGGGCATTGAACAGGGGAATGAAGGAAGCGCTGACCTGGTCGAGCCACCTTCGTCTGTCCATCAATGTGTCAGCCATACAGTTCAGCCGCGGCAATCTTGTTGCCACTGTCGGCGAGGCGCTGCAACGAACCGGATTCCCATCGGACCGCCTGGATCTCGAGATCACGGAATCCCTGTTCATCGATGAAACGCTCGACCTGAAGTTTGCCATGGAAGAAATGCGGGCGTTCGGCTGCAGCTTCTCACTGGACGACTTCGGGACCGGCTATTCTTCACTTGGCTACCTGCCCAAGTATCCGTTCTCGAAGATCAAGCTCGACAAGACATTTGTTCGCCAGTCGATCGCCAGCAAACAGGACATCTCCGTGATCGAGGCAGTGCTGCATATGGCGAAGGGCTATGGAATGTCCGTCATCGTCGAGGGTATCGAAACCGTTGAACAGGCAGAGCGGCTTCGCGAACTGGGCTGCAAGTACGGTCAGGGCTACCTTTTCGGGCGCCCCATGAGTTCCGCCAATCTCCAGTCGACACTGCTCAACGCAGCGTAATGCGTCCCGGCGTTGGGCCGGGACGCAAGGCAATTACATGCCGAGGCCGCCGATGCAGCTGTATTTCACGTTCAGATAATCGTCCAGGCCGTACTTCGAGCCTTCGTTGCCCATGCCGCTGTCCTTGACGCCGCCAAAGGGGGCAACCTCTGTCGTGATGACACCTTCGTTGACCCCGACAAGACCATACTGAAGCTGTTCCATGACGCGGAAGGTGCGGCCAAGATCCTTGGTATAGAAGTAGCAGGCGAGGCCGAATTCGGTGTCATTGGCAAGTCGCACCGCTTCTTCTTCAGTGTCGAACTTGAACAGAACGGCAAGCGGGCCAAAGGTTTCTTCGCGCGCCACTTTCATATCGGACGTCGCCTTGGTGATCAGTGTCGGCTCGAAAAACGTTCCCGGGCCGTTGGGGCGGTGTCCGCCAGTAATCAATTCACCACCCTTGGACAGCGCATCCTGCACGTGATCGGCGACCTTTTCGACCGCAGCTTCGTTTATCAGCGGGCCTTGGGTCGTTCCGGCTTCAAGACCGTTGCCGACCTTCAGCTGCGCTGCCATCGCGTCCTTCAGCTTCTGGGCAAAAGCGTCGTAGACGCCTGCCTGCACATAGAGCCTGTTGGCACAGACACAGGTCTGCCCGGAGTTGCGGAACTTGCTCGCAATTGCTCCTTCGACGGCCTTGTCGAGGTCGGCATCGTCGAAAACGATAAAGGGCGCGTTGCCGCCAAGCTCCATGGAGATCTTCTTCATGTTGCGGCCAGCATTCCCGGCCAGCAGCTTGCCGACACGGGTTGAACCGGTGAACGTCAGTTTCCGCAACACGGGGTTCTCGCACATCTCCTCGCCAATCGCCGGAGCGTCACCTGTGATGATGTTGATCACGCCCTTGGGAAGACCGGACTTTTCCGCCATCACGCCGTAGACCAGCGCTGAATAAGGGGTGAATTCGGCAGGCTTCATCACCATTGTGCAGCCGGAGGCCAGGGCTGCGCCAAGCTTGCGGGCAATCATCGAATTCGGAAAATTCCAGGGAGTGATCGAGCCGACGACCCCGACAGGTTCCTTGGTCACCAGAATGCGGCGGTCTGCCCAGGGCGAGGGGATGGTGTCGCCATAAACCCGTTTGCCTTCCTCGGCAAAGAAACGGATGTATTTCACACCAAGCGCAATTTCGCCTTTGGCTTCAGCAAGCGGCTTGCCCATTTCCGTGGTCAGGAGGGCGGCCAGGTCGTCAAGGTCGGCCATGATGGCATCGCAGAGAGCGTGCATGTGGTTGGCCCGCGCCTCTGCCGTCAACGCTTTCCAGGCGGGAAGCGCGGCCTCGGCAGCTGCAATCGCCCTTGCGGTTTCAGGACGCCCGCAGAAGGGAACGGTTCCGATCGTCTCTCCGGTCGCAGGGTTGGTTACGGCGACGGTCTGTCCGCTGTCCGCGTCGCTCCATGCTCCGCCGATAAACACTTTTTCCTTCAAGAGTGCAGCATTCAATGACATGGGTAGTTTCCTGAACCGTGAAAGGGGCAGACGCTGGCGGTCTGACGGATCTCCCGGCAGAGAGTGCATTCTGACGAACGCGAGGAGCGGAGCCAGAAAGGCTGGAGGGTCCAGCTTTCGGGACTTCGCTCGATTCCGGCCAGGAAATCGTTGACCTAGAGATAGGGGGGAGGCGCGAGGTCTGGCAAGCGCTTTTCCCGGCCAAGCGTACTGGTGCCGGAAAATAGCGGGCAGACAAACAAGCAGTCAGCCACGGTCTGGCGACTCCAGACGGTCGGGGATGCGGATGATGCACTTAGCGCCTGCGCCGAAGGACACCGGTCCCATTGCTTTGTAGAATTTTGAGCCAAGCAAATCACACGCTTGAAAACGGCCACTTTTTTATTGGCGGCCGTCACAAGAAGAATGGTCAGTCAGCGAAATGGATCAGCCTTCAAGACGATCCTGTAGCGTGGCGATCTCGTCGGCAAGTGCCTGAGCCTGGCGTTGAACCCTGTCGAGGGCAACACGCATACTGTCGAGATCGGAGGTCGTGCTGCTTTCCGAAACCGGCGGTGTACCCCGGCCAACCAGCAGCCACGTCGGGCTTACGTTCAAGATACCGGCAAGCAAAACGAGTTTGTTGGAACGCGGTTCGGACCGGTCACTTTCCCAGCTCTGCAGGGTGGATGTCTTGATGCCCAGCCGACGTGCAAGCTGGGCGGTCGAAAGATTGGAGGCATCGCGCGCCTTGCAGATCCGTTCACCCAGAGTGTAGTCACTGCTGTTCACCGACATGATTGCACCCCCGTCATTCACGGCTGTCTCCGTCACCGAAAAAACGGTTTCCTCCGGATGGGACGGAGTATTTCTCATAAATTGTTTGGTCATGGCGGGCACACTCGCACGAGACGCGAGTGCACCGCAACCGTTGGCGGGCAATTTGTCGCAATCGCGGTTTCCAGCGGCGGCTACACGCTTCGCCCCTGTCAGATTTGCCGGGAACGGGAGTGGGCTCAATACTCACGTTCAAAAAAGATACCGGCCTTAGAAGATCCGTCCGCACCGACTTCACCACGGACCTTCAGTCCGCGGTCCAGATCAATGTCGACCTTCACCCGGCTGGAACCGGTACCCGTGCCTTGTTCAACGCCGATGTAGATGTTGTCATTGATGTATTTGCCGACAGCGACAGAAGGGCCGTTGTCCCCGTCCGTGTTGATGTCGATGGCATCCAGGCCCAGAGATTTCCGGATCGTGGCAAGCGGTCCGTTGTCGCTGCCCCCGGTGAGCGTGGCTATGGCCGCCGCAAGCCGTGCCACCTGTGTGGGCGACAGGTTGCCGACGCTCTTGCCGAACAGAAGCAGTGCCAGAACTTCATCTTGCGGAAGTTCGGGGGACGAGGAGAACGCGATCTGGGGATCGTCTGCCTCGCCGCTCACGGTAACGGTGATGGTGGTGTCGCTCACGACTGTCGTTGCCGCAAAGTCGAGGACAGGCGTCAATGAGCCCTCGAAAGTGGCGTTGCCGCGAGAGAAGATCAGGCGGCGTGTGAGAATGTCGAGCTGGCCACGCTTCAGTCCGAAAGCACCGATTGCCTGCGGCGAGGCCGTTGTGCCGACGATCTTGAGATCGCCCTGTAGTTCCGCATCAAGACCACGACCGCGAATGAAGATCCGTCCCGGTGCGGACAGGATGATGTCCAGACGCGGCGGGAAGGTCTTTTGCTGGGTCTGTGTTTGGGAGACTTCGCCACCAAGTTCTGCAACCTGCTGCTGGATCGCCTTGGAAGCATTGATATGCCGAACATCAACGGGAGGTATCGCACCGGGCAGATACTCGGGAATTGAGACGTCCGCCTTGTTGATCGATACCTGCCCGCTGATAAGAGCAGATGCGCTGGTGGAAGCAAGCGGACCGGAAACCTTGAGATCCGCATCCACTTCCGCAGTCACCAGGCCAGGATCGACGTAGCGCCCATTGTCCAGTTTCAGGCTGAGATCCGCCGGAAATCCGTCTTTCATGCCAACAGTACCTGACGCAGACATGGAGCCGCCCGTCGCAAGGTCACCGGCAATGCCGTTCAGCGACGCTTCGTTCTGGCTGACAGAAGCCGTGCCGCGAATGTTCTGAACAGTGATACCTGTCGACAGGCTGGTGATCTTCAAACCGTTGGGCGTAGCGGTGATCTGGTAAGTGGGGGCTGCCGCCGAACCGCCGACATTGCCGCTCAGGGCGATTGTGCCTTCACCGCGCAAACCTGCCTCGATCATGGGGCGTCTGAGAGCCGCAGTCGGCACGTTGCCCTTCAGGGTAAGAGCAATCGGATTGGGTTTCTGCAGCCCGACCGTTCCCGCAGCCGTGAGGTTAAGTCCATTCGGATCGCTGACCTTGGTCGTCTGGTCGATCCGGTTGTCCTTCAATGTGCCTGAGGTCGACAGACTGAGCGCGGCCAAACCGTTGTTTCGCAACTCGTTAGCCGTCAGGCCTGTTCCGGAGATCGACCAGGTCGCTTCGGGAGCCGATGAGCTGCCTGTGGCAGACACTTTCCCGGAAAGAGCACCGCCGAGACCAAGTGAGGGGACAAAGGCGTTGGCAAGATTGAGCGGAATGGAGTTCAGATTGGCGTTCAGGTCAAGCGTCTCGCCGGCCTTGCCTGACACCGCAAGCGAGCCATTGCCAAGCTGAAGCTCCAGTGGTTCGATCGTCGCTTCACCAGCCGCATAGGAAATGGTCGTCGGCTGCTTCAGCTGGCTGGCGATACCCTGATATCGCATGGCAAGCTCGGACAGGGCGACGACGTAGGAGCCAGCTTCCGGTTCGTTCACCTGCGCTGCAAGCGTCACGCCATCCTTGCCGTTCTTGTCCAGCTTGACGTCCGCCGTGATTGCGGTGCCGCCATTTTGAGGCTGAGCCTGAAGGCTGACCGCATGAACCGGGGTCGCGTCTGTCAGGATGTCTGACAGCTGAATGTCCGCAGTGACGGTTTCCGGCTCGTATGGGGCAGTAAGATTGGCCTTGAGCTTCACGCTGCCGAGACTGACTGCGGGCACGCTGATATCGCTTCCGGAAACGTCGAGTGCGAGTTGCCGCGTTTCCGGATTGGCTGTCACTGTGCCTTGAACACGTCCGGCGATTTCCGTCAGAAGGAGAGGAGAGAGCGAGGCAAGGTCCGGAGCATCGATGTTCAACGTGCCCTTGAGCGTTTCAACAGGCTTGTCGAGATCTGCCAGAGAAAGTTCACCGGTCACGGTGTTGCCGGCCAGTTTGACGGAAAGCGGGCTGACACTTGCCCCACCGTCCTTGCTGGTAAGCTCGACATCAACGGCAATGGGTTGGCCATTCAGGCTGGCACTGCTGTTAATCTTGGCTGTAGGCGCAGTGAGATTGGCCGTTACCTCTGCAGAAAGTTTCAAGTCATCCAGAGGTGTGCCTGCAAGCATGATCTGCTTCGAAGAGGCGACCGCCTGCACTTCAAGCGCGTCGATCGGACCTTCCGTGCTCGCTTCGAGTTCTACCGAGCCGGCAAGTTGCGGATCGACATTTGCGAGATCGGCAAGGCTGGTCGTCAGGCTGGAACTGAGTTCGTTCTGCCGGTAACGGGCATTCCCTTTCGCATCCAGCGCCTTGTTCGAAACAGCGAGACTGGTGACGGAAATATCGTCCACGCCTTGAAGATCGACAGACACGTCGATGCGTGTTTCACCTTCAAGAAGCGCGTCGGCCTGAGGAATTGCCGTCCTGACATCCCTGGTAACGAGAGCGCTGGTGATCGTGCCCGACAGTTGGCTTGGATCAAGATCCAGCGAAAATGTTCCGTTCAAAGCACCGGCCAGATCGCGGCCTGCCAGGCCCGACAGACGGGAAAGGTCGGCGAGCGAAAGCCTGCCCGATCCGTTGACAGCGTCGGCTGACAGGTTCGTGTCCGACAGAGCAAGCGAGGCGACAGCGGTTGAAAGGGTCAGATCCTTGATCTCGGCCGATTGGGTTGCGCCGTTCACGGCGCCCGTAGCCTTCAATTCAAGAGAACCGGTCAAAGGCTCTGTTTGCGGGGTAATGCCTTCCAGCCTGTCAATGGCGAGCGACAACGAGAAGGGTGACGTCAGCGATCCTTCGGAGAGATCTGCTCCATTTCCGAAGGACGACAGCGTGATGGCGCCAGTCCTGGCTTCCGTTGTCTGCAGTGACTTCAGGTCAATCTTGGTTTGCCAGTCGACCGCGGAGCGTTGTCCGGAAACACGTACCGTTCCGGTCAACGGACCAAAGGCAATGCGCCTCTCGCCAAGGTCGAGCGCAATCAGCGCGTCATTCCCGGCACTTACGGCAAGATCCGCCGTGGCGTTGACGGCATCGTTTTCAAGATCGGCCTTTGCTTCCAGAGAAAGTGTTTGTGTTTTCAAGGTCAGGTTGGCCGAAAGAGGGGCGAACTCCGTAGAGAACCTGGCAGCTCCTTTGGCATTTGTCGTTCCGAGCAGAAAGGCTTGTGCCGCGGGAGGTGCAAGAGGCGCGAGATCACCGTCCAGATCGAAGGCCAGATGCCGTTCGGATGCATTTTCCTCGATTTTTGCCGAACCGGTGACGGTGGTCCTGCCATCGAGAGCCACACTCAGGTTGGCTGCCCAGTCGGTCAGGGGACCATCACCTTTGAGAGACAGATCCAGCGCTGGCAGGTCGGGAACTTCAAGAAGCCGTGCGGCAAGGCCCCCGCGCGGTTCGGACACTTCAATATCGAAGGCAAGCGTTTCGGCGGCGGGTTCAAACTGTGCCTTGGCCACAAGACCGGCTTCTATGCCGTCGATCCGGTGCAGGTCGAGATCGGCAGTCACAAGCGCCGGGTCGAGCGCGAAAGAGCCCGATCCTGCGGCCGTCAGGGAGACAGGTACTCCCAGCAGGGGAGCGCCGAGGTTGATTTCGTCAAGGCCCAGACGTTCGAGAGTGACGTTAAATGGCAGCGAGACACCGCCCGATGAGCTGCTCTCCTCGGTCGCTGCCACCTCTTCAGCCGGTGGCTGGACAGGTGTTCTTTCCAGATCTATCCGGGATGCGGTGAGAGAAGAAATATCGAGATTGCCGGCAAGGAGCCGCATGGGATGCCAGTCGGCGGCAACGTTCTCGACGTTCAGCCAGGTTCCTTCCTTGTCGGCCAGGGAGACCTTTCCGACTTCAGCCTTCAGCCCAAAGCTGATGTACAAATCTTCTATCGTGATGGTCTGATTGTCGGACGAGGCAAGCGTGCTGACGACGCTGGACACAAAGGTGCGGCCCGCCGGCACTTGCATGGCACAAAGGGCGAGGACGGGAACAGCAATCGCAACCGCGATCAGGAATCCGAAGATTCGCAAGGAAAGTTTCAGAAAACGCATCTGCGTTAGAACGCCTGGCTCAAACCTACATAAAGGGCGAAGTCCGGGTCATCCTGTCCCGGATCCAGCGGCACCGCAGCATCGACTCGCAGCGGGCCTATTGGAGTAAAGTAGCGCAGACCAGCGCCAACGCCCACCTTCAGGCTCTCGGAAAAATCAGGAATGCTATCTTCGTATGCATTACCTGCATCAACAAATCCAACGATTCCAATGGTTTCGGTTACCATGACGCGAACTTCACCGGAAAGCTCGATAATTGAGCGTCCACCGGTAACTTCACCATCCTTGCGTGGACCGACGTTGCGATAGGCGTAGCCACGGATGGACCCGCCACCACCGGCGATGAACCGCCGGCTGGCGGGAACCGATTCCACGGACGGCGCCAGGATCGACCCTGTGGAGACGCGGCCCGCAAGAATGAAACGCTTGGCCTGATCGAGCGCATAGTAACTGGAAACAGTACCTTTGATGAAACCCATCGCGTTGCTGTTCAGGGTATCGTATGCGGGCTCTGCAAACAGGGCTGCGAAAATCCCCTTGGACGGATTGAGCTTGTCATCACGGTTATCGAAGGTCAGGTCCGCCGGCAGTCCAACCAGCAGATAGTCGCCATCGCCGAAGGCGTCTTCTTCATTGGCGTAAAAGACCTCGGCGCCGGCGCGGCCTTTCAGCTGCTCGGAAAATTCCCTGTTGAGATAGGCGTCATAGGTAATCGACCGGCTCTTGTAGGCGTCGGGATGTTCCTGACGTGCCTGCAGGCTGGTCGAAAAGCTGGTAAGCGGGCCGAAAACGCCTGGCTTTTCAAAGGCGATCCGCGCCGAGTACTCCATGTCGAGAACGCTCTCGTTGCCGATCCTGCCAACGGATCCTTCAACAGAGAGCAATTCGCCCCGGCCGAACAGGTTTCTTCTGCGCCAATAGGATTCGACACCAAAGCCCTCGGTACTGGACCAGGAAGCACCGGCACCGATCACGTGGCGCTTGCGCTCGCTCACCTCGATGGTGACCGGCATGGTGCCGTCTGGGCCTTCGATTTCCCCTTCCACGAGCCGGATGGACGAGAAGATGCCAAGTTCGTTGAGTCGTTTGCGTGCACGAGCCAGGTCTTCAGGCGAATAGACGCCTCCGACCGGAAGCATTGCCTGCTGGACGACGAAATCCGGGTCAGTGACTTCCGTACCCTTGACCGAGACCGGGCCGAAACGTGCCTGGTGGCCGGCATCGGCGATCAGCGCCACGGCGAGGGTGTTGGTGCTATGGTCCGCCGTTATCCGGCGTTCCGCGATCCGCGCCTTCGGATATCCGCGATCGCGCAGAACCGCGATCATGCGCTTTTCCGCCGTCAGGATCTTGCCGGAAGCAGCGACCTCGCCTTTCGCGAGGCCCCAGAAGGACGGGTCGGTGGACAGATCGCCGTCCTGGGACGACACGTCGATATTGCTGAAGGTGAAGACCGGCCCCGGATTGACCAGGATCTCAACCTTCACCGGCCGAGCGTCAGGCAAATCACTTTGTTCAAGTGCGGTTTCAAGCGGAATGCCTGCAAGCGTGATATCGACAGTTCCACCGTAGCGGCCATCGGCATAAAGCTGGGCGATCAGCCGTTCGCGATCAGAAAGAGAGCGTGCAAGCAGGCCTGCCTCGCCGGAGGGAGGCTTTTCCTGTTGCTGCACCAGCAGCGAGGCGTCTTTCAATTCCTTGGTGAGATCATCCGCACCATTGGAGATTGTCAGGTCTGCCTCGTAGGGCAGGGGATCAGGAACAGCGTTGGCTTCGTCTTCCGCCGACTCGAAAAACTTCCAGCCGAAAATTTCAAAGGAATTTGCGGGAAGGGGAGCTGCAAGAAGAAGGGCACAGGCCAACACAGCGCCAGCCGGGCGCAAGGCAACAAAAGAAACACCGCCAGCCAACCAGGCTGCCAATGAGGAAAATGCGTTGAAACGCCTGCCGGCGAACGTGCCGGACTTGCAAGACGGTAGACCCTTCACTCACTGCCGCCTGTTTAATTGGTCAGCCGAATTGCGTCTGATTACAGCGCAATTCAACCATCTGCGTTTGCAGCCCCTACGTTACGCACCTTAAAGGGCCATGGTTAAGCGAATACAAACACGATAGACCATGGCACCGGAACGAGTTCAAGAGAGAAGGTGGCACAAGACTTTAGTGAATGTGCCGTAAGAACGAGCGAGAGTATTCTTGCTCGCGCTTTCATGCCGGCCGGTTATTACTCAAAAAAGCGCTTCTTCCTCCGGAAGGTCAAGCAGACGGCGAGCAGCCGTCAAGGTGTTGACCATCAGCATTGCAATCGTCATTGGACCAACACCACCGGGAACCGGTGTAATGGCTCCTGCAACCTCTGCTGCCTCTGCAAAGTTCACGTCGCCAACCAGGCGAGCCTTGCCTTCACCCAGGTCCGGAGCCGGAATTCGGTTGATGCCGACATCGATAACGGTCGCGCCCGGCTTGATCCAATCGCCCTTGATCATCTCCGGCCGACCGACCGCCGCGACGACGATGTCCGCGGAACGCACGACGTCCGGCAGGTCTCTGGTGCGGCTGTGAGCGATCGTGACAGTGCAGCTTTCCTGAAGCAGAAGGCTCGCCATGGGTTTGCCGACGATGTTGGACCGGCCCACCACGACTGCGTTGAGACCCGAAAGCGTGTCGCCGAGTGTGCGCTTCAACAGTACCAGGCTACCGGCAGGCGTGCAGGGCACCAGCGCACTGTCCCGTTCTCCGGCAGTCAGCAGTCCAACATTGACAGGATGGAAACCGTCGACGTCCTTTTCCGGGCGGATGAGGCGCAGCACCTTGCTCTCGTCGATATGTCCCGGCAAAGGCAGCTGTACCAGAATTCCGTGAATATCAGGGTCGTTGTTGAGCTGGTCGACAAGCGCCAGCACAGCGTCCTCGCTGGTGTCAGCTGCGAGCGTGTGTTTAACAGAGTGAAAACCGCAGGCTTCGGCAGCCCTGTCCTTGTTGCGTACGTAGACCTGGCTGGCAGGATCCTCACCCACCAGGACGACCGCCAGACCGGGGCGTTTGCCGCTGGTTTCCAGCAGCTTGGCTGCCCGGTTGGTGATTTCTTGCCTGACACTTTCCGCGATGGCCTTGCCATCGATGATCTGAGCCTTGGGCATTCGGCCTCCTCATTGGTCGCACGTCTTCTTAAACCGGCGACAAGCTATAGAGCTCTGTATCGAAATGAAAAAGGCCGAATGCGTCTTTTACTGCTCTGGTTTCGCCATGCATGCCTTTTTGACGCCGACGACCCGGTCAAAGCGATTCTGCGAAATCGTGAAGTTCCGAGATGGCGCAAACGATGTGATAGAGCGAACTTGCCGGTGCGGGTTCATCGACAAAGGTTCCGTCGGGAGAGAGCTTGTCTCGCCACAAGCCGGCGGGAACATCTGCAAAATAGACCTTCAGTGCCTGGACGGCTTCCGGAATATCCGCCAGGTAGGCATCCCTTTCCGCGCCTGTTGAAACTTCTGCCAGAGCGACGGCAGCCTTGATCCATTCCGTCTGTCCCCACAGGCGTGCCATAGGGTCTCGGACGGAAAAATCGTCGTTCAAGGCCATGAAGGCAACACCGCGGCTTTCGTCTATGCCGTAGGTCCATGCAATGTCGTAGAGACGCCGCGCAGCAATCAAGGCGCCCGCATCCATTCTCGATTGCCCCCATCTTGTCAGGAGCCACGCCCATTCGAACTGGTGACCGGGCTCCATGACACGGCCCTTGTCACCATCAAACGGGGTCCAGTCGCTGTTGAAGAATTCTCGAAGCCCGCCTGAAACCGGGTCGATGAATCGCGTCAGCGCAAGTTCGGCGATTTCATCGGCAAGGTCCGCCCAGGCCGTGTCCGAAGAGACTTTTTCCCATGCAAGGCACGCTTCGAACATGTGCATGTGCGGATTGGAGCAAAGCGGTGCCTTCGCGGGAGAGGCTTCTTGAAATCCTGCTTCCGGATGACGATAGGCCGTCATCAAATGGTCCAGCAGTTTGTCGGCGTGTTCGCTTGCGCTGGTTTTACAGGCAGGAAGATCCGCTGCCAGCTTGGCGAAGCCAAAGAGGGAGAACGACTGATTGTAGAGGTCGAAACTCGTGTCTGTGACGGTGTTATTCATGTCAACGCAAGAGGCGTAGTGTCCGTCCGGCATCAGGAAAGTGCTCGTGTACCAGCCATAAAGTTCGGTCGCTAATTCCTCGGCTGGTCCCGTCCACCCGAGCTTCTTTCCTTCCAGAAAGGAATAGATCTGCCTGCTCACGACCCGCGCGCGTCGCGTGACCGGAAGGCCGGCACCAGTTTTGAGATCGATGACGTCAAGACTGGTTTTTGTTTGCGGGTCGATACCGACAGTTGACCAGAGGGGCAAGGCCGAATCCCGCAGCCAGATTGTTAATTCTGACGAGAGAATTTTAATGTTTTTAATGTCGTTATGCCGGTTGCTGGCGGTCATAAGATACCCCGAAGACAGATGTTGGAAGCTCTGACGCTGAATTCGATTATCGACGCTCACATGCCGAACAGAAGACGATAAATTGGAAATTTATCAATTCACTAGGAAAAGACGGTGTAGTGTTACAGCAAAGTCACAGCTGGGAGGTTTCTCCCGGGGAAAGCTGCGATGCGTCTTGGACAACCTTGCAAGAGGGTGCTACCAGACTTGGCAGCAATTTGGGTGGATTGGGTACTAATGCGTTTTTTGTCAGTATTGGCGGCTGCCGGAGTTCTGTTTGGATGCTCCGCCCTGCCGGGCGAGGGCCCGGCTGCGATAAATATTTCGTCGCAAGATGTCGAAACCAGCGCGCAGACGGGTGATTACACCGTCGTCGTTGTCGAACCGTCCAACATTGACACCATCAAGAATTACCGTCCACTTGCTTTCGCCAACCAGTTCCACGGAGTGGGGAGTGGCGGGTCTTCAACGCTCCTCGGCGTTGGCGACACGTTGAATGTCACTATCTGGGAAGCGTCGCCGGACGGCCTGTTCAGCAGTGGCGGTGGCGGGTCGAGCAACATTCCGTCCGTTGTTGACGAGAGCGGCTATATCTTCGTGCCGTACGCTGGCCGTATACGGGCAGCAGGCCTTAGCATTGAGGGCTTGCGCCAGTCGGTGCAGCAGAAACTCGTCGGGAAGGCCGTTGAGCCGCAGGTTCTGATTTCCCTCAGAGACAAGCTGAGCTCAACCGCGGTTGTCGTGGGCGATGTCGCCAAGCCGGGCGTTTATCCGTTGCCGCTGCGAAATACCCGCTTGCTCGACCTCGTTGCGCAGGCAGGTGGCGCGCGCGACGCGACCTATGAGACCGTGGTTACGCTGAAGCGCGGCAACCGCGCCGGTACCACCCGTCTGGAAGACCTGATCGATTACCCGGAAAACAACGTTCTGATCGCGCCGAACGACAACATTCTTCTGTCGCATCGCCCGCGTACTTTCTCTGCTTTCGGAGCCCTCAAGGCAAACCAGCTCGTTCCGTTCAGGACGAAAACCGTGACGATGGCTGAGGCGTTGGCGACGGTGGGTGGTTTGCGGGATGACCGCGCGGATGCAAACGGTGTGTTCCTGTTCCGTTTCGAAGATGCTGCGCTCGTGCGAAAGCTCAAGCCTCTTCTCGCGGACAAGTTGACCGGTCAGAGTGTTCCTCTCGTCTACAAACTGAGCCTTCGCGATCCGAAGGGCTTTTTCATGTCGCAAAAATTCGAAATGCGGGACAAGGACATCCTGTTCGTTTCGAACCATCCGACTGCTGAGCTTGGCAAATTCCTGCAGATCATCGCTCCGCTCATCAGCAACTACTCTGTGGTAAGTAACATCACGGATTAACAGTTGCCGTACGAAGATTTAACGGCTCAGATAAACATGGTGGGCCGTTAAAGCCGGTAGGTTGGCAGATTGCATGGTTTCAGTCAGTTCAATGGTGGTGCTGTTTCTGCAAGGGCCGCCTGGCGTTTTTGCGCGAACCATTGCCGACAGCCTTGAAAAAGCAGGGGCGTCCACACGCCGGGTGAACCTGTGTGCCGGCGACTGGATCGGTTGGCACGACCGCAGATGTACATCCTATCGCGGCTCCTTGCGAAACTGGCCCGAATGGCTTCGAGGCTACTGTCTCGACCAGAAGATTACCCACATCGTCTATTACGCGGATCGTGTGCCTTATCATGTCGCAGCGGCGGAAGTGGGGGCTGAACTCGGCATAACGTGTCTGACCTTTGAGAACGGCTATCTGCGTCCGGACTGGATAACGCTCGAACATTGCGGAATGTCCGCGCACTCCCGGTTTCCGGATGATCCGGAACTCATCATGAAGGTAGGCAGCAGCCTTCCGGATATCGACCGGCAGGCTCTCTACAAGTACCCGTTCATCAACGAAGCGGTGAACGAGGTAACCTACAATATGTCCAACGTGATCTTCGCGTTGTCATATCCCAGGTATGTCCGTGACAAGCTCTATCATCCGCTGATCGACTACCTGAGCAATATTCCGCGATTCTCGCTCGCCAAAAGCCGCAACAGGCACGCCCACCACGTGATTGACGACATTATTGCGACTGGCCTGCCATACTACGTCTTTCCCCTTCAGCTTCAGAGCGACTATCAGCTGCGCTATAACTCCCAATATGACCATATTGCGGATGCTGCGGAGGAGGTCATCAAGTCGTTTGCAGAAAACGCACCTGTCGCGGCGCGCCTTGTCTTCAAGGTCCACCCTCTGGACAATGGCATGGAGCCTTGGGGGCGAATCCTGCGGACGCTCGCCAAGAAATACCGGGTCAAGAAGCGTGTGGTTCTGGTGGATGGTGGCAACCTGAACCGGCTACTGGAACACGCAGCAGGCTCTTTGACGATAAACAGCACCACCGGTCTGCATGCCCTCAGGGCGAATTGCCCCACGAAGGTTCTCGGCATCGCACTTTATGATATCGCAGGGCTGACCTGCCAGAACCCTCTTGATGATTTCTGGCGGAACCCGACGATGCCGGATCAGGATCTGCTGGATGCGCTTGAACGGTTGCTTGCAGCGTCCATTCAGGTCAAGGGATGTTTCTACACCAAGGAAGGCAGAGAGGCGGCTGCCGACATGATGGCGGAACGGATGATTGCGGACACGGTTAATTTGCCGCAAGCCTTCTGTGAAATGCCGCCTCGTTTGCAAAAGGCGCAGGCGAGAGGGATCGCGACGACCTTTTCCGAACAACTGGAACGGCGTGGCAAAACCGAACGGTGGACACATGTCTGGCGCGGTTGAGCCGACCCTGGCAACGGAAACTCGCCCAAATGTCGTAAGACGGGTCTTATTTCTGCAGGGACCGCTATCTCCGCTCTACAAGCAAACGGGTGATTGCCTCAAAGCCCTCGGGTTTGAGGTTCATCGGATCAATTTCTGCGCTGGTGACTGGCTGCATTGGCACGGAAAGGGCTGTATCAGTTTCAAGGGGCAGCCATCCGAATGGCCGGCCTACATAGAAGACTATTTGCGCAAACACGAGATTACAGATCTCGTTCTTCATGGGGATCAGCGCCTTTACCATCGCCTTGCAATCGAAAAGGCAGTCCGGCTAGGCGTTTATGTTGCCGTGACAGAACTCGGGGCGTTGCGGCCCGGCTGGATGACGCTGGAGCGAACCGGTTTGTCCACGCTCAGTCACTTTCCTTCCGACCCGGCTGAGATAAGGCGGATAGCCGAGTCTGCGGAGCAGGTGGATCTCACCCCGCGGTATCCCTCCAGCTTCTGGCTCCAGACAGCGCCTGACGTGGTTTATAATCTGACGAATGTCTTCCTGCAGCCGCTCTATCCTGCCTATCAGCGGCACACGATCTATTCCCCGGTTGCTGAATATCTGCGCGGAGCAGTCAGGCTGTTGACGGAAAAGCGGAGGAACAGGGCAGCAGAACGCCAGCTTGCGGAATTGCAGGAGAAGGCGGTTCGCTATTACGTGCTGCCATTGCAGCTGGAGGGAGATTTCCAGTTGCGCAGACATTCTCCATTCCACAGTTTTGAAGAGGTTCTGGAGGTCGTCTTCCGTTCCTTGGCAGAAGTGGCAGATGACGACGTTCACCTGGTCCTGAAGAGTCACCCTCTCGATGTCGGCTTCGAAGACTGGCCGGGAGTTGCAGATCAACTTGCAGACCGCTTCGGCTTGCAGCACAGGGTGCATTTTCTAGATGGTGGCGGCCTTGCAAAGCCGTTCGAGCAGGCGCTCGGGGTCGTGACGCTGAATTCCACTGCCGGGCTGGAAGCCTTGCAAGCTGGCGTGCCGGTGAAGACGCTGGTGCCGGCCCACTATGATATTGCCGGCCTGACCCACCAGGGTGATCTGGCGAGTTTCTGGAATGAGCCGGATCAGCCGGATCGTGACCTTCTTCTCATTTACGTTCAGGCGCTGGCAGCTTCAACGCAGGTGAGAGGTTCAATTCACAATTCGGAAGGTGTCGCAGTTGCGGCGAAAAACATTGCCGAAAAGATTGCCAATAGAGACTTGAACGCCTTCGGAGCTTATGTCGATCCTCCTCCCAGGCTCGCCAGGGCACGTGCGCTCGGAGTGCCGTTGTGATCGGTTGGTTGAAGGGGCATAAGGCGGCGTTGAAGATTGTCGACCCGGAGCTTCGGCCATTGGAAGCCCGGCTTCAAGCGGCTCTCGAGGGCGGGATCCTTGAGAGTTCAGATACCAGTCCTTATCAGGCAGTTTGGCTGAAAAACGCCAATGCGTTCAGCAGAATGAAGCCTGCCACAGGTAACCTTCTTCTGGTCCTGGAAGGACCGACACCTGCACAAGCCCGTCGGCTGCCCTCCAGTTTAATTCTTTTGCCAGTGAGCCGCTCCGAGCTGAAAGAACGCTCTTTGATGAGCGTCGCCTGTGACGCGCTAATCCGGCAGTTCGTCCGACATGGCCGAAACAATGCGTCGGTTTGCGATTTTACGGGCACTTGGCGTGAGAAGTTGCTCTCCTGTTCCGCGGCGGGCGAAACTGCGGTTGCTGGAGCCGAAGGTCTTTCGCTTCAGAGGCTTTTGGCCGGAGACGAGGTCCGACAAGAGGGCGCCTTGTTCTGGGCCGAACTCAAGAACAAGGCTGCTCTTGAGCAGCTAGCCATCGACGACCTGCTGAACTGGATATTGTCTTGCTGGACTGCCTGGTTCTCACCTTATACAGGCGATCTTCTGCACCCCGGTGAAGCGCTGGAGATCCACTCGCTCATGCAGGAGCAGTGGCAGGACAACGCCATGCCCGGCCATTGTTACGGCGCGCAGTATTGGAACCATCCTTCGATCAACGCTACCTTTTCCGGAAAAGGCGGGGCGGTCACGTTTCACGAATCCCAACAGGACGCAGTCTCAGCCGCACGGAGTGACGGCGGGCGGATATATTCCTGGGCGGGACGTACCGATCCCGCGTTCGAGCAGATTTGCATGCAAAACGGGATTCAGTTGTCGCGCATAGAAGACGGTTTCTTGCGCTCCGTCGGTCTTGGTGCAGGCCTTGCTAGAGGGGCTATGCTTGCAGTCGATGACCTCGGCATCTACTACGACCCCTCTCGGCCCAGCCGGCTTGAGGTTCTACTGAAAGAGTACGAGCTTTCACCGGAAGAACGGAACCGGGGCGAAGCTTTGATAGACCTGATCATTCGCGCCAGAGTCTCCAAATACAATTTCGGCAAGACGCGTTCATTTGCCTATCCGGCCAACAAGGAAAAGATCCTCGTACCGGGGCAGGTTGCGGACGATGCGGCAATCAGAAAATCCAGATCTGCGACAATCGATTGCGCCAACACACCGAACGTGAATCTCGATCTGCTTCGCCTTGCCCGTGCCCGTCATCCCGAGGCGTTCCTGGTTTTCAAGCCGCATCCCGATGTTGAGACCGGTTTGCGCAAAGGCAAGGTGCCTCGTGAAACCGCGTTGGAATACGCCGATGAAATTGCCGAAGATGCGAATATCATCGACCTCATAGAAGCGGTCGATGGTGTCGAGACTTTTTCTTCGTTATCGGGGTTCGAAGCTTTGCTGCGGGGCAAGAAGGTATGTGTCCATGGAGCGCCCTTTTATGCCGGCTGGGGTCTTTGTGAGGACTTGACCCAGATTGAGGGCAGGGGCACAAGCCGCACCTTGCCGGAGCTGGTCTATCTGGCTCTCGTGAAGTATGCCCGCACAATTGACCCGGTTTCCTTGTTGCCCTGCTCACCGGAGTTTCTGGTTGCGCGGCTTGCGGAGCAACGGACAGACAGGCGGCACCTTCTGGTGACCGCGATCAAGCGGCACTCGTCCTGGCTAGGCAGAAAACTTGGAATCTAACCCTCATGGGAGAGGCAAGAATGGCAGGCGAAACACAAAAGGTCATCGTGTTGACCGGTGCCAGCGGCGGCATAGGGCAGGCGCTCGCTCGTGAATACGCTGGTCCTGGCATCTATTTCGCCCTTATTGCCCGGGACGAGGCGCGGCTGGAAGCTTTGCTGACGGAAATCCGCGAGCTTGGCGCTGACGGTGAAATCAGTGCCATCGATATTCGTGATCGCGAAGCACTGCATGGCTATCTGAGCAATCTGGATGCACGGCATCCAGTCGATCTGGTTATTGCAAATGCTGGTGTGACTGCCGGGCTCGGCCCCAACCGAACGCGCGAAACGAATGCGGACAGCGATCGGCAGATCGATGTCAACTATCGAGGCGTGGTCAACACTCTCACGGGCCTCGTCGACAACATGCAAAAGCGCCGGCGTGGGCAACTGGTACTTATCTCGTCTCTGGCCGGAATGCGTGCCTTGCCGGATATGCCGAGCTACAGCGCCACGAAGGCGGCACTCATTGGCTACGGGCATTCCCTTCGCGGTTGGTTGAAGCCCTTCGGCATATCCGTGACGATCATCTGTCCGGGGTTCATCACTTCACCGATGTCAGCGCGCCACAACGGCGCCAAACCGTTCGAAATGCCGGCTTCAAAAGCAGCCGAATTGATGCGACGGGCAATCGACCGTCGCAAGCCGTTCTATGCGTTTCCGTTTTTGCTGGCCTGGGGTATTCGCCTTCAAAATCTGTTGCCGACGAAGATCGGCGATCTCTTCATGGGCGGTTTTGATGTGACGATTGATCAGGATCCGCGTTATCGAGAGAACTCTGACAGGTAGGCCTCCTCCGATCCGGACACGACAGCATTTTCGTGTCCGGCAATTGCAGGAGGCATGATGCCCAAATCTGTTAGCGCGTAGCCTTGATAAGCCTGTCGACGGCAGTTCCGTCCGCGCGCATTGCGTCGAGTTCGGAAGCCGTTGTCTCTACAGCGCGCCGGATCTGGTCTTCGGTATGTTCGCTCGTAATGAAGAACCGAATGCGCGCTGATTTTTCAGGCACGGCCGGGAAAATGATCGGCAGGGCATTGATTCCCTTTGCGAGCAAACGATTGGAAAGCGTTGCAGCACTTGCAGAATCGCCGACAATGACGGGAACCACCGCGTAGCCGGCACTGGGCCCGGTGTTCAACCCTGATTCCTTCGCGAGCTCCAGAAAGAGAGCCCCGTTCTTCTGTAGCTTTTCGACCCGCTCAGGTTCCTGCTCAAGCAGATCTGCAGACGCAATGGCAGCGCCTGCGAGCGCAGCGGAAAGTCCAACGGAAAACACGAAACCCGGCGCAGACACTTTGAGGTAGTCGCACAGGACCTTGGATCCGGCGATATAGCCACCGCAGGACGAGAAGGTCTTGGACAGCGTCCCCATCCAGATTTCGACTTCAGTCGGGTCTATCCCGAAATGCTCTGCGATGCCCTTGCCGGTCTTGCCGAGGACACCGATGGAATGTGCTTCGTCGACCATCAACCAGGCGTCATAGGCCTGTTTGAGCTTCACGACACGCTTCAGGTCCGGGAAATCTCCATCCATCGAATAGAGACCTTCCACGACAACAAGCACCTTGTCGAACTTGTGCCGATGATCTGCGAGCATCTTTTCCAAAGCATCAAGATCATCATGAGGGAAGTTCATGCGGGTCGCGCCGGACAGGCGAACACCTTCGGCAATGGAGTTGTGCACGAAGGAATCGGTCAGGACCAGATCACCCTTGTGGACCAGATGGCCGATCGTCGTGACGTTGGTGGCATGACCGGACACCATGACGATCGAAGATTCCACACCGTGGATCCTCGCCAGCGCTGCTTCCAGTTCTGCGTGGAAAGGGCGCTCACCGGCAACAATACGGCTTGCGGAAACGCTCGTGCCGAATTTGTCGACATAGGCCTTTGCCGCCTCGTTGACCTTGGGGTGCCCGTTCAGGCCGAGGTAGTTGTAGGAAGCGAAATTGTCGTAGTTGCTGCCGTTGATGACGCTTGTACCCGCTGCCAGCCCGTCGTGAGGTCGGAAAAACGGGTTTTCGATCCCCATCATGTCTGCCGCAGCTCTGTGCATCTGCAACTGCTTGACCTGCGGCAGCTCCTTGAAGTCATAGACCTTGCGCTTCGGGGCTGCCGCTTGTGGACGCGCCGACGAAGACGTCGCCCGTCCACGCGCAGAACGGCGGTTGGCTTTCAAGCTGTCCATCAGCTTGGCGCGATCATCAGCGCCCATACCAGTCAATCCTTTTATGATGCCGCTTACAGGAAGGAACCAAGTTCGCGGCTCTTGTTCTCAACTTCGGCAGCAATGTCGGAAAGATCTTCCGTTTCCTGACGCTGGTCATCCACATGCAAGCTGGCAAGCTGCTGTGTTTCATCCGAAATTCCGGAGGCATTTTCTTCGCCCAGAACCCGGTTTGCAACACGGCTGGACAGGTCGATCAACGTCGCGCCGTTTGCGAGAGACATCAATGGAATATCGATCCCGAGCTGACGTTCCGCACTCATGCGCAGTTCAAGAGCCATCAGGGAATCCATGCCGATGTCCGACAGCGGCTTGTGCGGATCGATCTCTTCAGGTGCAATCCGCAGGATCTTGCCGATTTCGGCGGCCAGAAGCTTGGCAACAGTCTGTGCGGCAGTGACCTGATCCATGCCTTCCAGCATGGCAGCAAGGTCTATCGCTCCGTCCGCGCCGGTTTCGTCTTCGTCACCAAGGCCAAGCAGACCGACCAGAGGTGTGCCGACCAGTGCCAGATCCTTGCGTGCCGCCTGCCAGTCGATACGCGCATATCCAAGCACTGCAAGGCCAACGTCTTCCTGCGAAGGCTGCACCATAAGGGCCATGAGGCCGTCGAGTGCTTCCTTGGCAGTCAGGGCATGGCGTCCGAGCTTGCGGGACAGCATCTCGTTGACATCTTCGTTGCGGGCCAGATAACCGGCGTCGGAGATTGCACCCCAGGCGACAGCAAGGCCTGGCCGGCCTTCGGCCCGGCGCTTGCGTGCAAGGCCTTCTAGGTAGCCGTTGGCGGCGACGTAGTTGGCCTGACCAGGGTTGCCGACAAGGGTCGTGGCCGACGAATACAGCACGAAATGATCGAGCGGATCGTCGGATGTCAGTTTGTCCAGCAGTTCCGCGCCGCGGACCTTGGGCGCCAGCACTTTTGTCAGACCGTCATGATCCATGTTGGCGATCAGCACGTCATTCAGCACCATCGCCGTGTGGAACACGCCCTTGATCTGACGTCCTTCAGCCCGGATCTCTGCAAGCGCCTTCTTGATTGCTGCTTCGTTGGTGATGTCGCAGGCATAACCCTTGATCGAGATGCCGCGCTTGGTCAGTTGCGCGATAACCTCCTGGGCATCTTCACTTGAAGCGCCCCGGCGGCTGAGAACCGCAAGCGACTTGGCACCGTGATCGGCAAGGCGGTGGAGCAATGCTGCACCGAAGCCGCCAAAGCCACCGGCAACGACGTAGACAGCCTCACAGTCAAACGAGATCTCGCGCTTGGTCGGCACGTTTTCGGGAACCGCGGGCGGGCGGATCACGATCTTGCCGATATGGCCCGCCTGCTGCATCAGCCGGAAGGCGTCTACCACATCTGCGGCTTCGAACAGGCGATGCGGCAAGGGACGTAGCGTGCCCGCTTCGAATAGCTCGACAAGTTTGACAAACAGGTCGACGGCCAGCTTGGGCTGACGGGTCAGAAGCTGGTCGGCATCGATGCCGAAGTAGGTCAGGTTCTGACGGAACGGACGCAGGCCGATCCGGGTGTTGCCGTAGTAGTCGCGTTTGCCCAGTTCCAGGAAGCGGCCGAACGGTTTCAGAACCTCAATGCTGCGTTCCATGGCTTCGCCGAACAGCGAGTTGAGAACCACATCGACGCCTTCGCCGGCAGTTTCTTCCATGACTGCATCAACGAACGCCAGACTTCTGGAGTCCAGAACGACATCTGCCCCGAGCAGCTTCAGGGTGTTGCGCTTGTCTTCGGACCCTGCAGTCGCAATGATTTTCGCACCGCGCCACTTGGCAATCTGCAAGGCGGCCAGGCCGACGCCACCGGCGCCTCCGTGGATCAGGACCGTTTCCCCTTCAGAGAGAGCAGCCAGATGCACAAGGGCATAATAGGCCGTGAGGAAGGTGACCGGGATCGTCGCAGCTTCTTCCGCGGAAACCGTACTCGGCATCGGCGCACAGCCACTTTCGTCGACCGTGACGTGAGATGCAAAGCAGGCCGGGGCGAAGGTGATGACCTTGTCACCCGGTCGGAAGCGGGTCACGTCCGGACCACAGCCCACAACATGACCACAGCACTCCATGCCGAGTGTCGGTCCGGCAAAGCCATCTTCGAGAGCTTCTTCCGGCAACAGGCCAAGTGCCCACATCACATCGCGGAAATTGAGACCGCTGGCTTCAACGGCGATTTCCACGTCCTTGCCTTCAAGCGGCTTGCGCTCAACGGCGTGCCAGGAGAGCTGGTCCAGGGAGCCTTGGCGCAGGATATCCAGCCGCATGGCGGGTTTAGCGCCTTCCGGCAACGTGACGCTTGATAGGACGCCACCTTTTACAAGGCGGATACCGGAACGGGTTTTGCTGTCGAGAACGATTTCCCGCTCGCAATTGGCTACCAGGATTTCGTCGGCCACACGTGCAGCAGCTATCCCTGGCTCCAGATCCGGGGAGACGTCGATCAGCTTCAGGTTCGCGTCCGGGTATTCGTTCATGACCACACGGCCAAACGCCCAGATCCCGGCTTGCTCGGGAGCGGCAGGCTTGCCACCGGCTATATCCTGCGCGCCGGCTGGTGCCAGAACTGTGAACTCGCCGCCGTTTGGTCCCAACGCCTTGAGAAGTGTCATCAGGCTGAAGGCACGACTATCAACAGATGCGAGAGCGTCGGCCGGGGCAGCATAGGCACCGAGCAGGTGAACGACCCGGCCGTTATGTGCGGCAACAAGCGCGTTGAGCGCTTCGTCGGCCACCTGGGCATCAACTTTGTCGCCAAGCGCAACACTCCAGATGTCGTCGCCGAGCTGTTCGGTAACTTCACCCGGAACAAGAAGGGTGGCTGTGTGCCCTTTTCGGGTCAGGCAAGCCTTCAGACCTTCGGCGAGACGGTGTGATGCACCCTCTGAGCTGGTCAGAAGAAGATACTTTTTCTTCTCGGCTTCAGCTTCCGGTGCTTCCTCGTCGGTGTCCGTTGCTTCTTCAGCGCGATCACCCGCACGCGCGCACAGGAGATCGGCTTCAATCAAAGTGCTCTTCAGCGGTACGGTCTGGACCTCGGCCAAACCGGCGGCTTCCAGCGTCTTGGTCCAGTCTGCCTGTTGCCTGGAAATCGGGAACTCGGCAGTTGCGCCTTCATCCCACCACGACGAGCCGACGCCCATGATTAGGTCGGTGAGCGGATGAGGCAGCGGTTCTGCGCCAAGCACCAGCCCGCCTGGAACGATGGATTTCGTAAAACGCTTCATCGTGTCGGCATCGATTTCCGCAAGAGACGTATCGAACAGCACGATGTCGAAATGCCGGTCGAAGGTAAAGGATGCTTCGCCTGGTTCAACAAACTCGGTCGCCGAACTGCCTTGCCACAAACGCTCGCCCCTGCCAACTGCGGAGGACGTTGCATCTGATACGGTCAGCGCCATGTAGGTGGGATCAAGCGCAGCATCGATCGCCGCAGCGAGGCCACCGTTTGCCCCAACCAGAAGGACCCTTAGTGCCTGGTCACTTGGCCAGCTGGAAATCAGGCTTTGCACACCAGACTGCAGGGCCGACGACAGGGCCCGCTTGCCAGGAGAGGAGGAACGGTAGGCGTCGAACAGGCTGGAAGAATATTCCTTGCCGGAAGCTTCCTGAAGGCCGAACTTCAGGATATCGGACAAACCCGTCCAAAGTCGTGCCAGCAATGCAGCCTCGGCGATATGTTCTCCGCCGCCATCGGTCAGGGCTTGCAGAAGCGCCGATGCATCTGGATTGCCAGACGGATCCGTGAGTTCAAAACCTTCGTCGCTTTCCGTGCACAGCCCGCTCTCGGCCAGCCAGCCAAAGAGACTTGCTGCAAGCGGCACTGCGGTTTCGTGCAGATCGCCGGCTGCGACAAGCGACGCCAGTTCAATTTTCCGATCTGCGAAAAGATCGAAAAGAGTCTTGTGCGCAATCGTGCGACCCAGCGCTTCGATCAGAACACGGCTGTCGTCGAGTTCCTGGTCGTCGGCGCCCAGAAGATCCAGATTGCCCGCCAATGAGGGCAGTCCTTCGAAGGTTTCCTGAAGCGGCGAGATACGGTCCTGCGCAGGAAGAAGCGTCGCAATCTGGCGGTAGACCAGATCGTCGGGACGTGTGTCCTGTCCAAGAGTAACCGCCTTGAACCGGGTCTTGGTCAAGCGGGCGATCGTCAGGCCTTCGGCATCCAGGAACTCGAAGCTTGCTTCGATCGAGCGCGGAGACGCCTTTGTGACTTCGATACGCACGGAAGCCGGCAGGGTTTCCGGTGCCAGAAGACGCAAGGTGCCAAGCCGGATCGGCAGGAAGGATGTGTTTTGCGGAACGTCCTCGACACCGTCCAGGAGCGCAAACAGGCCATGGAAACCGGCATCCACCAAAGTCGGGCAGAGCGAGAACGAGTAATCCGCGAGGCTCTCGTCCTGCGGCAACAGCGTAACGGTTGCGCTGGTATTCGAGTGCTTGACCACTTTATCGGCACGGCGGAAAGCCGGACCGTAATTCAGGCCAAAGCTCTTGGTGACCGTGTAAAGCGTTTCGTGATCGAGTTCCGACAGAACGCTGTCACCGGGCTTAACCCATGGGGTTCTGGAAGTCGTTGAAGGCGTCAGGAATGTTCCCCGGGCATTCAAGGACCAGTCGTTGTCGGACAGGCGTGGTCGCGACAGGATCTCGACCACATGATCGTCAGGCGAGATACGGACCTGGGTTTCCCAGACTTCATCGCCTTCGATCACCAACGGACGAAGAATGTCAAAGTCGCGCAATTCGATCTGGTCGCTCCGGCTCCACCGGAGCGCTGCGCGCAGGCTCATCTCGATATAGCCCGCGGCCGGATAGACGATGCTTTCCTCGACCTTGTGATCCTGCAGGAAGGGCAGGGAACCGCTGTCAATGTGGTTGAACCACTCCGCAGTATCCTGACGCAGACGGTATCCCAGCAGCGGCCAGGTCTGACCGAACATGAAATCGACGCGTTCAGGGCTGTTTTCCGGGCGATACTCGGAGTTCTGCCAGGGGTAGGACGGGAGCGGAACCAGATGCCCTGGGCGTTCGCCGACAAACCGGATCAGGTCGGTCTGGCCGCCATGTGCCACAACGGATGCGGCGATCCTGTCAAGCGGATTGCCTGCTGCGGCAGCTGCTTTCTTGGAAGGTTCCTTGAGCGTTTCAAGAACCTTGGCCTTCTTGCCTTTGGCCCGCAGGACGTCGTTTACATAGGTGCCGAGAACAGGCTTGGGACCGATCTCGATCAGGACAGAGAAATCATCTGCTGCCATGTTTTCCATGGCGGCGGCAAACCGGACTGGCTGACGAACGTTGTGCCACCAGTATTCTGCATCAACGCGGACATCGCGTTCATCCGGCGTAACCGTCGAATAGAATGGAAGCGACACGTCTGTGGGCGAAAGACCATCCAATGCAGCAAGAAGAGGCTTCTCGATCGGGTCAACCAGGGCGCTGTGGAACGGATACGCCAGGTTCAGGCGCCGCATGGCCCACTTTTTCTTGCGGGCAAACTTCGCAAAGGCATCCAGGCTTTCGCTGTCGCCGGAAATTGTAACGCTTCGCGGGCTGTTGTCGGCAGCAAGTTCAAGTCTCGGCAGTCCGCTTTCCGCGATGGCGGCAACTGCCTGATCTGCCGGCAGAAGCAAGGCTGCCATGGACCCGAGATCCCTGACGACTTCCTGTTCGCTGGAACGGGCCCGAATGACGCGGACTGCTTGTTCGAGGTTCAGGGCGCCTGCACACCAGGCTGCGGCAACTTCACCGACCGAATGGCCTGCGGTCCCGGCAGCGGTAATGCCGCGCTGGCGCAGTGATTCCACAATGCCGACCTGAATAGCAAACAGAAGCGGCTGCGCGATTTCGGAGCGCTCAAGATCTGCTTCAAGGTCTTCTGCAAAAAGCGTTGTGACGAGTGACCATCCACTCAGACCCATGAAGATCTTGTCGACCTTGTCGAAGGCGGTCCGGAATGCCGTATCGGCCTGGTAGGCTTCCTGGCCCATACCGGCCCACTGAGACCCGTTTCCGGAAAAGACGAACCCGACCTTCGCGTTCGACTTGATGACACTGCCAGATACGACATCTGCGTTTTCATCGCCGCTCTCTGCGAATGAACGCAGTGCGTCGAGTTTTTCGGCCTTGGTCTTGCCGAGAACAACAAGTCGCTCTGAAAGCAGATCTCGGCCGTGGGCACTCGAGGCAATCACATTACCGGCTGTTTCCTCCGCCTCGTTGTCGAGACGTTCGGCGAACTTGCCGGCTAGTTGCTGCAGGGCTTCCTTGGACCGGGCACTGATGACCAGCGGCGCGTCAACCGGTGCTGTCGAGGCTTCGGCGGTTTCGGGATCGGGATCGCCTATGACGGCGTGAGCGTTCGTGCCACCGAAACCGAAGGAATTGACCCCTGCAAGTCTGCGGGTGCCATTGCGCTCCAGGGAGACGGCTTCACCGGCAACCTTGAGGTTCAGCTCGTCAAACGGAATATCCGGGTTCGGATTTCTGAAATGCAGCGACTGCGGCAGGAGGTCTTCTCGCAGCGCCATTACGGATTTCAGAAGTCCGACCAGACCGGAAACAGGCTCAAGGTGACCGACGTTGGTCTTGACGGACCCGATGGGCAGCGCCTTGTCGCGTTTCTGGCCGATAACCTTGCCAAGCGCGTCAGCTTCTGCAGGGTCGCCAACGCGCGTACCGGTGCCGTGGGCCTCGACGAAGGCAAGATCCGTCGGGTTGATTTCCAGGCCTTCGTAAATTTCTCGCAGAAGGTCTGCTTGCGCATACGGGGACGGAAGCGACAGGCCGACAGTGCGACCGTCGGCATTGATGCCGGTTGCAAGCAGCTTGCCGTGGCTCTTTGCACCTTCCGGAATGCCGGCACGCGCAGCACGCAGAACGACCACTGCGCCGCCTTCGGAGCGCACGTACCCATCGCCATTGGCGTCGAATGCCTGGCAGAGGCCTGTCGGCGACAGCATTGTGGCGCGGGAGAAGCCGACAAAGGCAAACGGGCTGAGCAGAAGGCTGACGCCGCAGACGATCGCGGTATCGATCTGGCCGGACTCGATGGCGGAAACCGCTTCGTGCAATGCGACGATGGAAGAGGAGCAGGCGGTGTCGACCGTGAAGCTCGGGCCTCTGAGGTCGTAGATGTAGGAAATGCGGTTGGAAACGATCGACAGCGTGTTGCCGGTCATGAACTGCATGTCGGCCATGGCCGGATCGACCAGGAAGCGATGGTGGTAATCGAGAGACGACGCACCTACATAAACGCCGGTGTTCGAGCCGGCCAGGTCACTGGGGCGGATATTGGCGTGTTCCAGAGCTTCCCAGACCAATTGCAGCAGCAATCGCTGCTGCGGATCCATCTGCACGGCTTCACGCGGAGAAACACCAAAAAAAGAGGGGTCAAATCCCCACACATCATCCAGCTGTCCGGCAGCCCAGGTGTAGGTCTTTCCAGACGTGCTTTGGACCGGGTGTCCGAAGCGGGCCAGCGGCCAGCGGTCTTTGGATACAGACGTAACTGCGCATTCGCCGTTTTTTAGCAATGACCAGAATTCGGCAGAATCGTTGGCGCCGGGAAGGCGGGTAGAATAACCAAGAATATCGATATTTGATGTAAGCGACGCCACAGAACAACCTGTTTTTATTAGTTGGGTACAGTCAAGCTATTGATTTTCATAAGAAAACTTACAGTTTATAAACAGTCATTTCCGCATGCTCCCTCGAGATAAATCGCAGACCGGCGCGACCCAGTCCCAGTGCTGCCATGCGTAAGCTTATCCCATGCCAAACAGCGTTTCCAGCTACCTTGCAAACGCAGGGTTTGGCAACCTTTATCCCATGGAGAAATGCTGGAAAAGGCTAGATACATAAAAAATCGTATTTCTTCTGAGTGTTGTTAAGAAGCGTCGATGCGTTGCAAGAACAGATTTTGAAAATCTCTTGAAAAACAAACGCCCCGCGCGAGGGCGGGGCGTTTTTTTGGTGTTCGGCTGCGGATCAGACGTTGCTGTCCGGGAAAGACGCCTTGCGTTCGGTCATGAAAGCCATCAGCGCCTCGTCGATGCCCGGGTCAAGTTCGGGGCCCGTGTAACCCGCCAATTGTTCCTTCCAGCGGGCATTGGCACGTTGTGCGGCATCCAGTTGCCCGTCTGCGAGCCATTGCTCGTAGGAGTTATTGTCGGCGATCGAGGACCTGAAGAACGCGCTCTCGAAATTGCGCTGCGTGTGCGCAGCGCCGAGGAAATGGCCACCGGGACCGACTTCCTGAAGCGCGTCCATCGCCAGAGTTTCATCAGAGATTTCGATGCCCTTGGCAAGTACATGCATCATACCGAGCTGGTCGGCATCCATGACGAACTTTTCGTAGGAAGAGCACAATCCGCCTTCCAGCCAGCCGGCTGCGTGAAGGCAGAAATTCACACCTGATTGCAAGGTGGCCAGAATGGTCTGCGCGGATTCCTGCGCAGATTGCGCATCCGGGCTCTTGGATGCGGTGAACGAGCCACCTGAACGGAACGGCAGGTTGAGCCTGCGGGCGAGTTTTGCTGCCCCGTTGAGAAGCAGGGAGCCTTCCGGGCTGCCGAAAGTCGGGGCGCCGGACTGCATGGAGATTGAACTGACGAATGCACCGAAAACGACCGGAGCACCTGGACGAATCAACTGTGTCAGGGCGCAGCCGGCCAAAGCCTCGGCCAGCACCTGCGACAGTGTACCGGCAACGGTTACCGGGCTCATGGCGCCTGCCAGGATAAACGGCGAAACGATACAAGCCTGATTGTGCTTGGCGTAAACCTTGAGAGCACCAAGCATGGTGGCGTCGAAAACCAGAGGCGAATTGGCGTTGATCAGCTGGATCATGACGCAGTTCTGATCGACGAAGTCCTCACCAAAGGTGATCTGCGCCATCTTCACGGAATCTTCGGCGCGTTCCGGTGCGGTGACCGACCCCATGAACGGCTTGTCGGAATATTTGATATGGGAATAGACCATATCGAAGTGCCGCTTGTTGACCGGAAGGTCGACAGGCTCACAGACGGTGCCGCCGGAATGATGCATCCACGGCGACATGTAGGCGAGCTTCACGAAGTTGCGGAAGTCCTCGATCGTGCCATACCGCCGGCCCTTGTCGAGATCGGTGACGAAAGGGGGGCCGTAGACCGGAGCAAAGACAAGATTGTTGCCGCCGATTTCAACGTTGCGCGAAGGGTTGCGGGCATGCTGGGTAAATTGGGAAGGGGCCGTCTTTACCAGCTCCTGAAGCATGCCCTTTGGAAAGCGGACACGTTCGCCGTCGACTTCTGCACCGGCTTCTTTCCAGATACCGATAACTTCGGGGTCGTCACGGAATTCAAGCCCGATTTCAGCGAGAATGCGGTCGGTATTGGCTTCGATCCGTTCCGCGCCTTCATCGCTCAAAATGTCGAAGTTCGGAATGTTGCGCGAAATGTAGGGAATGGCCAGGCCGGCAGGTCCGGCTTGCCGGCGCTCGCGGCGGGCGCTTCTTCCTCGACGGCCAGATGGGGCGGCGTCTGACATCTTATGCTCCCAAGATGATTTTGGTTGCGCGTAGTCTTTATCAGGAGCCCTGACAACCCGGCTCCATAACCGTCGCACAATACCGTAAAAGCGTCATGGCGCTTTGTTGCTTCATTTTCGCCGGAAAGTCCATTGACTTCGCACAGTGAAAAGTGGTTTCGGAATTGGCGACCAAGCGAAGGTCGAGGTCACCTTGCCGTACAGAAATACCGCCTTTACGCCTAACCGCGCAGGCCAGGGCTTCGTAGAAGATAAATTGCGCACATGGATTTCCCAGCGCGGTCTGCTATTGCAGAAACAGGCCTGAAAACGGGCGAAGACGACACCAACAAGACGAAAGACTGCTGAATGTCCAAGCTGGAAGAGCTCCTTGCCCAGAAGGGGGCGTTGCTTGCCGATGGTGCAACCGGAACGAACCTGTTCGAAATGGGTCTCGTTTCCGGTGACGCTCCGGAATTATGGAACACGGACGAACCGGAAAAGATCACTGCGCTTCACAAATCGTTTGTCGATGCGGGATCCGACATCATTCTGACCAATACCTTCGGCTGCAATCGTCATCGGTTGAAGTTGCACAAGGCGGAGGATCGCGTCAGGGAACTCAACATTGCCGCCGTCAAGCTGGCGCGTGATGTGGCCGAAGCTTCCGGACGGACGGTTCTGATCGGAGGTTCCGTCGGACCGACCGGCGAACTTTTCCAACCCCTTGGCGCACTCAGCTATGAAGAGGGTGTTGCAGCCTTCAAGGAGCAGATGGAAGGCCTTGTTGAAGGTGGTGCCGACATTTTGTGGGTCGAAACCATGTCAGCCGTCGAAGAAATGAAGGCTGCCGCTGAAGCAGCGCAGAATTTCGACTTGCCATTGGTCATTACTGCCAGTTTCGATACAGCCGGCAAGACGATGATGGGTCTTTCCCCCAAGGGGCTTGGCGACCTTCAGAGCCAGTTTGCCTGCACGCCCGTTGCGATCGGGTCCAATTGCGGTGTCGGTGCGTCGGATCTGCTGGCAGCGATCATGGACATCACCGAAGCCTATCCTGATGCGATAATCGTGGCGAAAGCCAACTGCGGCATCCCTCAGATAAAGGGCGATGAAGTGGTCTACACAGGAACGCCGGAGCTGATGGCAAAATACGCACATATGGCTCTTGATGCCGGTGCGCGTATTGTCGGTGGCTGCTGCGGTACGTCGCCGATCCATCTGGCTGCAATGCGCGCAGCCTTGGATGCCCACAAGGCGGGTGCCCGGCCGACACTGAACGAGGTGATTGCCGAAATCGGTCCGCTTGTTTCGCCTCCGAACAAGGAAGCTGATGCCGCCCGCGCAGAAAACGACGGTTCGGGCTCCGGTCGGCGCAGGGGGCGCAGGCGCAGCTAGATCTTGCGCTCAAGCCACAAGTCAGGGTTTCAAAAAGGCGCCAATTGGCGCCTTTTTTCGTCGAAAGTCCTGCAACAGTGTTGCAGCTGTCACGTAAGCCCTCTAACGCATCCCGATCGTTTTGTGGATGGGCGGCAAGTCGCGATGATGCTTGAGCAGGAACTGCGCGCCGTCCGATCCGCAAGCTAACGGAACCGCTTCGAGCCTGAAGCCAGAAACGGACACATGTTTTGCGCCCTGTTGGACTTGCACTGATTGCTCTGGCTGCCCTGATCCCTCTTTTCTGGTTCGCCCCGTTGGCTGCGTCGCGAGATCCGGTGGCGCTTTTCAGCCAGTATCTTGGAACCGCTGCATTGATCGTGATGGGGATCAACCAATTCCTGGCGACGCGCATACCGGGGCTGGAATTGGTGTTCGGGCCGCTCGACCGGATCTACGTTTTGCACAAATGGCTCGGCATCATTGCGATGGTTGGCCTGGGACTGCATGATATCATCGATGCGGATATGGACGGTTTGCGTGGCGGACCGCTGGCCGACGCTGCTGAAGACATAGGTGAGGTTAGCCTTTACGGTCTTCTGATCCTGGTGCTGACATCCGTCATCACCTTCATTCCCTACCACTTGTGGAAGTGGAGCCACCGGCTGATCGGCGTCTTCTTTTTCATGGGAGCATTCCATTACTTCTTCATTGAAAAGCCGTTCGCGAACGCAGATCCGCTCGGTCTTTACGTTTCTGCGTTCTGTGTGCTCGGCCTTGCTTCCTATGTCTGGATGTCTGTTCTGCGGCCGTTGGCACCACGTGGCCACGCCTACAAGGTTGCCTCCGTTCGTCACATCAATGGCCTGACGGAGGTGCTTCTGGAGCCCAGGGGGCGAGGGCTGAAACATGTGGCCGGACAGTTCGCTTTCCTTTCGGTAAAGGGAGGAGGCTTGACGGAGGAACATCCGTTTACGCTCAGTGCCGCGCCACGCGATGACAGGTCGCTGCGTTTCACGATCAAGGATCTCGGTGACTACACCAGCCGCCTGTACCGCGAGCTGAAGGAAGGTATGGAGGCTACGGTCTCCGGTCCTTTTGGCAATTTCTCGATGCCGTCTGGACGGGATCCACAGGTCTGGGTTGCAGCCGGTGTCGGAATAACTCCCTTCCTTGCGTTTGCGCAGACGCTGAAACACCGGGAGAGTGGGCCGGTAAAGCTCTACTATTGTGTGCGCGAGCGCGGCGACATTCCATATGTGGTTGACCTTCAGCATTTGGCCGAAGAGACCGGCAAGCTTGAGCTGATGATCGTCAATTCGCTTGAAGGCGTCAGGCTGACGCCCGAACGGATTGTCGAAGACCTGAAGGGCGACTTACGCAATGCCCATGTCTTCTTTTGCGGGCCTGCGTCCCTTCGCAAGACACTGAAGAGCAGCCTCGTGTTGAAGGGCTTGAGAGCCAGCCGGTTTCACTTCGAAGAGTTTCAGATGCGAACCGGTATTGGCCTGGGCAGACTGGCGGTCTGGCTTTGGGATCGGGGAATTTACGCTATCGAAAAACGCCGCGCCGAAAAGACACAGCCAGCAGAATAGGGCCTCCGACCTGCGAAGGCCCGCTTCGTGCGGGAAGGGTGCTCATTGCAGCCAGGCGGCTGATGCACTCCAGAAGACGATGTCAACGCCAAGATAATCGGTGGCAAACTTGATAAATTCCGATCGGGTAAAGGTCTTGCCCGTTTCCGGATTGATGTACTCCAAAGTGGGCTCCTGGATCGCCATCGCGATGACCGGCAATTTGTCCTGGAACTGGTGAAAGAAGGGGTAGGAATTCTTCATCTGGGCCTTTCGATGCGGAACGATATCGGGACCGCCCAGACCGATTCCGAGTTCGGCTGCCTTTTCGAAACTGCGCTGCATGTAACCTTCACTGTTTTCCCACTCGCATGGCCAGAAGTTGACGTATTGAACGACATGGGACGCCTGGAACGCTTTGCGCGCATGGACCATGTTCTCCAGTGTCGCGTCGAAATAGGCGTCGCAACTGAAGCCCGTCTCGTCCTTGCGTCTGTCAACGTCGATCGAGCTTTCCGGCAGGTTGAGGCCTTCGATGCGGCCATCGAACTGGTCCGCAAGGGCGGTCAATAGAGCCTGGTAACGGGAGCGAACCGCTTCGTTCCATTGAACTGCTACCCAGCCTTCTGGTGTCGGGGTTTCGGCTTCACTGTCATCCACCTGCCGGGCAAGGCCGCCTGCATAGAGCGGATCTTTCAGCAAATAGTCCGGCACAAAGCGAGCACCTTCCCAGAAGAAGCGGTCCTGAAGTTGGAGAAAAAACGCCTTGTCGAATTTTTGGGCTACAGCGAGGTCCCGCTCGATTGCGGAAAAGTCATAACGACCTTTTTCCGGTTCCAGCATTCGCCAGTTGTAGAGGATCTGAACGCCTGAAATCGCCGGATTGTGTAATAGCTCACGTGTCTCGGAAAACGCACCTGCACTGGTGTAGAGGTAATGTTTGACGTCGGCCACGGCGATACCGGGGAACGTCATTATCGAGGCAGCCACAACAAGCGACGGCAAGGGGCGAAGGCTGCGAGCGGAAAATACTTTGCGCAAGGCTGCAATCAGTCTGATCAATTGAAGACCCTCATTTTTCAAAACGAAAGCCTGACAGAGGACTGAAGTGAGGCCCTTGTGTGTCTGGATCCGCTTTTGCCCAAGAAACGAATTGACGTGAACGTAAGATGAAATCAGATTATGGGTTGAAAAAGAAAGTGGTAGGGGAGGCTACATGACACCGGTTATGACCGAGACTGAAATCATGGAAATGCTGGACAAGGAATTTCCGCAAATCCATGCAGGTGGTCGTGTTTATGCGATCGACAGCATCTCACCCGGGAAAGCGGTCCTGCGCCTTTCCGCCAACGAGCTGCACCTGCGCCCGGGGGGCACAGTCTCCGGTCCCTCCATGATGGCGCTTGCCGACCTGGCCGCTTACGTCGTGATCCTGGCTCATATTGGCCCGGTTGCGCTTGCCGTGACCACAAATCTCAACATCAACTTTCTGCGGAAACCTGAGGCGGGAGATCTTCTCGCCACGTGCCGCTTGTTGAAACTCGGCAAGCGTCTTGCCGTTGTCGATTGCGAAATTGCAGGTGAGGGACAGGCAGAACTCGTGGCTCATGCCACCGCGACCTATTCCGTTCCTCCCCGCTGATTGTATCCGGACTGGCGGCCTCGATGTCAGGCTGATTGCCTGCCGCGCCTTACGGCATTACGAGTTTCTCCTTCTGGACTGCAGAAATGGAGGTCCGGTTCATTGTGCCGGCCAACTGTTCGAATCTTGTCAGATCGGGAAGCTTTTGGCCATTTTTCCTGATCTGGTTGGGGCGATAGACATTGGCCGATACGGGGAATGCAAGCATCACCGTTGTCCGGATGATCAGAATCTGGCCAGGTTTGGCACCGATTTATGGGTTCTAATTTACGGTATTATAATACCGTTTTTTTAAGTTATTGAAAAATATAAAGAAATAAGAGGGGTGGTGAAAATATCGTGCTTGACGCTTATTCTGCGTGAGCGTATAAGCGCCCCCGAACGAAATTTCGGTCCGTTCGCTGGCTTGTTACAGGCCGCGCGGGCCTTTTCTTTAACCGACCAGTACGGATCAATCTCATGAAGACCTTCTCTGCCAAGCCGGCTGAGGTCGAGAAAAAGTGGATCTTGATCGACGCAGAAGGAATGGTTGTCGGCCGTCTCGCCGCATTCATCGCCAATCACCTGCGTGGCAAGCATCTGCCGACCTTCACGCCTCACATTGACACTGGTGACAACGTCATCGTCATCAATGCCGACAAGGTTGTGTTCACCGGCCGCAAGTACGACAACAAGAAGTACTACTGGCACACCGGCCACCCGGGCGGCATCAAGGAGCGCACCGCACGTGCAATCCTCGAAGGTCGTTTCCCGGAGCGCGTCCTGGAAAAAGCCGTTCAGCGCATGATGCCGGGCGGTCCTCAGTCCAACAAGCAGCTGAAGAACCTCAAGGTCTACGCTGGTCCGACCCACCCGCATGAAGCTCAGTCGCCGGAACTCGTCGACGTCAAGGGCCTCAACGCAAAGAATGATGGCAAGAGGGCTTAACGATGGCTGAGCTGCAATCCCTGGAAGAACTGGGCGGTGCGGTCGAAACCGCTGCCCCCGAAGCTCCGGTCCATGTCCAGAAGCTGGACGCCAATGGCCGTGCATACGCAACCGGCAAGCGTAAAGACGCTATTGCCCGCGTCTGGATCAAGCCGGGCACCGGCAAGATCGTGATCAACAAGAAGGACTACACCGAGTATTTCGCTCGCCCGGTTCTTCAGATGATCCTTCAGCAGCCGATCATGCTGACCGACCGTGCAGGCCAGTACGACGTTATCGCAACGGTTACCGGTGGTGGTCTGTCCGGTCAGGCAGGCGCTGTGCGTCACGGCCTGTCCAAGGCTCTGACCCACTATGAGCCGGAACTGCGTGCGGTTCTGAAGAAGAACGGCTTCCTGACCCGCGACAGCCGCGTTGTTGAACGTAAGAAGTTCGGTAAGCGCAAGGCACGCCGGTCGTTCCAGTTCTCCAAGCGTTAATCGCTGGATCTGGAAGCTACCAGTTCGAAAAACCCGCCGGAGCGATCCGGCGGGTTTTTTGTTGGCATCAATGCCTGCTAGGGCTTTGGCACGTTTGCAGCCACGCATGAGGAGGACAATCCGCTGAGTTCGAATGTGAAAGATCAGGCAACTGCAACCCAGGCAAAATTTCTGTCTGGAAGTCTGTTTCGCCATGTGACCGTGATGTCCCTGACCGCGTCTATCGGTCTGATGGCGATCTTTGCTGTCGATTTTGTCGACATGATCTTCATTTCCATGCTGGGCAAGGCGGAACTGGCGGCGGCAGTCGGATATGCCGGTACGATCCTTTTCTTCACCACCTCGTTCAACATTGGTGTTGCCATTGCCGCCGGTGCGCTGGTGGCCAGGGCACTGGGGGCAGGGGACAAAGAGGAGGCACGGCAACAGGCTTCCAACGCTCTTACGGCGGGGTTCCTTTTCAGCGCGGTCTTTGCACTGGCCGTCTGGGTTTCGCTGGGGCCGCTTGTCACGTTGATCGGCGCAACCGGTCGAACCCATGATCTCGCGGTTCATTACCTGGCAATCATCGTTCCGACGTTGCCTCTCCTGTTGCTCGGCATGGCAGGCGGAGCCGTTCTGAGAGCGCATGGCGATGCCCGGTGGGCGATGATGTCGACCATTGTCGGCGGGCTGGTGAATGCAGTGCTTGATCCGATTTTGATCTTCGGCTTCGACCTGGAACTGACAGGGGCAGCAATAGCCAGCGCAGCGTCCCGCGTCGCCATTGCCGTGTTCGCGCTGGTACCGATCTTCCGCTACCACGGCGGCCTGACATTGCCGCGCCCGAAGGCTCTTTTCAGGGACATGTCGCCAATTGCCGCGATTGCCTGTCCAGCAATTCTTACCCAACTCGCAACACCGGTGGGGCAGGCCTGGGTAACCCGGTCAATGGCCGAATTCGGTGAAGAGGCCGTGGCCGGCATGGCGGTTGTCGCGAGAATGTCGCCATTGGCCTTTGCAACTATCTTTGCGCTGTCCGGAGCCGTAGGCCCCATCGTGGGGCAGAACTATGGGGCGGGACGGTTCGACCGGGTGCGTGACACGCTGCGCGAAGCGCTTCTGTTTACGGCACTTGTGGTCGGCCTGGCCGCGTTGGTCCTGTTCATGCTTCGTGAACCGATCGCGCATTTGTTCGAGGCCGAAGGCGTTGCCCTGACCCTGATTTTCCTTTTCTGCGGTCCCTTGGCGCTGGCCTTCTTTTTCAACGGTGCAATCTTTGTTGCGAACGCCTGCTTCAACAATCTGGGTCGGCCGTTCTATTCAACCATGCTCAACTGGGGACGGCACACGGTCGGTACGATTCCCTTCGTCTGGATCGGCGGAGCGTTGTATGGGGCGCCAGGTGTCCTGATCGGTCAGGCAGCCGGAGGCGTCTTGTTCGGTGTCGCTGCCATCCTCATCGTGCGTGGTGTCATTCGCTCCGTCGAGCAGCATCATGAGAAGCCGCGAGAACCGGGGCTCTTTCAGCGTCAGGCGCGTCAGGTCATTCTGTTCTTTTCAAGAAGGTAGCTGGGCAATCACATTCGACCCGGTTTGACCGGAGGCAACTTGTGTGTGACGCGCTCACTTCGGCTTCTTCGACCACTGATACGGATTAGTTGCTGGAACTTCGGGCATTCCATGTGTGATGGTGCAGGACAGTCGGCGACGTGACGGATCATGTCGCGAAGTGCTTCCAGCGTGTGGATTTGCCTGTCGAGTTCATCTGCTCTCATGTGAAGACCGGGCCGTGAGAGGGCAGGGCGGCCGTCGGAGCCGAACATTGACTTGATCTCTCCCAGCGAAAAGCCGCCGGTCTTGCCAAGCGTGATCAGGGCAAGCTGGTCCAGTACCTCCGGTCCGAACAGGCGCTTCAGCCCCCGGCGGCCGACGGACGTGATCAAACCCTTTTCCTCGTAGTGGCGAATGGCCGATGCAGCGATGCCCGTTTGCTTCGATACTTCGGAAATATCCATTAATTTCATCTATTGACCTCAAGTCGACTTGAATTTGTACGCTGTGCTCCTGGCTTTCAAAAGGCAAGGAAAAACCACTATGTCTTCTCAACCTCGATCAACAGGTCGACCGCTCTGGCTGGAAACAGCAGCAATCGCGCTGCTGATGACGGCAACTTTGAAAATCATGGCAAATGCGACCATCAGCCCGGCGCTTCCGGCGCTCGAGGCAAGCTTTCCGGATGAACCCGCGGCGGCCTATCTGACCCGCTTCCTGGTCGCAGCGCCGTCGCTGTCCGTTGTTCTGATCGCACCGTTCGCCGGACTGGCGGCAGACAGGTTCGGAAGAGGTCCGCTGCTGCTGGCTGGCGTTCTTCTTTTTGCCTTTGCCGGCAGCGCTGGAGCCTACCTGCCGGACCTGCAGTCGATCCTGGTGAGCCGTCTTTTGCTGGGTGTTGCGGTCGCCATGACGATGACTGCGCAGGTTGCGCTGGTTGGGGACCTGTTTTCCGGTCAGCGCCGAAGTGCCTTTATGGGATGGCAGACGGCGGCGATCAATTTCAGTGGCTTCCTGTTCATCGGCTTTGCCGGTTGGCTTGCAGGCCTGTCTCCACGTTTGCCGTTCCTGGTCTATATGTTGCCTGTTCTGCTGGTGCCGCTGTTGCTGCCGATCCTGCAACAGGAAAGAAACACTCGCCGCGAGAGTGCGGCCAGCACAGCCGCAAATGCAGACCTTGCCCCGCAAAAAGGATGGCTTGTTCCCGCATTGGCTGTTGGCCTGCTGACCATGGTCACCGTCATGTTCTTTTTCCTGATGCCCAGCCAGTTGCCGTATTATCTGGATGAAAACGGCATCGATAGCGCTTCTGGAACGGCAATGGGGCTAGGTGCATTGACACTGACCGGAGGCCTGGTTGCGATTGCCTACAAGAGGATCAGTTCCCTTGTCGGCCTGTCTGCGTCTTTCGGCATCGGCTTTGTGTTGATGGGGCTGGGATTCGCCATTCTTTCGATAGACGCTCTCTGGCCGCTCATCCTCGGCGGTGCTGCGCTAGTTGGGGCGGGTTATTCTCTCGTGCAGCCGTCGTTTCTGCTGCTTGCGTTGCAAGTCGCACCAGAAGAACGGCGTGGCAGCGTTTCGGGCATCGTGACGACAGCAATGTTTCTAGGCCAGGTCGTTTCGCCGCTAGTCCTGACAATGCCCATTCAGGACTTCGGTTTTGCCACTGTCTACCGGGGAACGGCGCTGGCGTTGTTCCTGTTTGCGGCTACGGGGCTCAGCTTGTTGCTGTTTCGCCCGTTCAGGCCAAGGCACGCTGGCTGAAGCGGCCAAAAACCGGGGCATTTAGGTGTGCCCCGGCCAAGGTGTCAGGACTTCAAGGCTTTACCCGCTGCATAGGTTTCAACGACAGCACGATCATCGCCAAGGGTTTGCAGCACGAAAAGTTCTTCCGACAGACTTTCTGCAGTCTCCATCCGCAAGGCCATCGGTTGGGTCGCACGCGCATTCAGGACCACAAGGTCTGCATCTGTGCCCGGCTCCAGGGTGCCGATCCTGTCTTGCAGTGAAAGCGCTTCGGCGTTGCCAAGCGTTATCCAGTGGAAACAGGCGAGCGGGTGGAGGCGCTGGCGCTGGAGCTGCAGAACCTTGTAGCCTTCGTCGAGCGTGCGCAGCATGGAATAGTTTGTGCCACCGCCAACGTCGGTGGCGATGGCCGTGCGAACGCCAGCCTGCTCCAGCCCGGCCTTGTTGAAGAGACCGCTGCCAAGGAACAGGTTTGACGTCGGACAGAAAACGGCAACGGAGCCGGTTTCCCGCATGACACCCAGTTCCCGGTCGTTCATATGGATACAGTGACCGAGCAAGGTCTTGCGGCCGAGCAGGCCAAACCCTTCGTAAACGCCAAGATAGTCTGCCGCTTCCGGGTAGAGTTCCAGCGTGTAGGCGATTTCGTTGTGGTTTTCGTTGATGTGGGTCTGCAAATGGCAGTCCGGATATTCCCTCAACAAAGTTCCGGCAGCTTCAAGCTGCCCGGGTGTCGACGTGATAGCAAAGCGCGGGGTGACGACATAATGCGCCCGTCCGCGTTCATTCCATTTATTCAGCAAAGCCTTGCTGTCGTCATAGGCGCCTTGAGCAGTGTCGCAAAGGTCGGCTGGTGCGTTCCGGTCCATCATCGTCTTGCCACCAAGCATCAACATGCCGCGCCGTTCCGCCTCCTCGAAATAGGCGTCGACCGAGGCGGGGTGGCTGGAACAATAGGCGGAGGCCGTAGTGGTGCCATGGGCAACAAGCGCGTCATAAAAGGCCTTGGCGATCCGTTCCCCATGAGCCTTGTCCGCAAACTTCATTTCTGCCGGGAACGTGTAGTCGTTCAGCCAGTCCAGCAGTTGGTCCGCCCAGGACGCAATCACCTGTGCTTGGGGGAAATGTATATGGGTGTCAATGAAGCCGGGCAGGATCAGATGTGGCCGATGATCGATGATGGCCGTTCCTTCATCGGCGGTGGCAGCAACGTCCGCAAACTCGCCGCAAGCAGCAATCTTGCCGCCCCGAAGCAGAAGGGCACCGTCCTCGATATAGCTGTAAGCGTCCGTGTCATCCGGCCCTTTGGGGGCGGTGGAGAAAGAAAGCAGCCTGCCGCGCAGGATCTTCGGGGTCATGTCTGCCACGGCAGGAATTCCTCATGGAGATGGACCGGCAATTGCCAGTTTGTTCCTCGTTTTAGTCCTGGAGGCGCAAGGCGACAACGGTCCCGTGACGGTATCCCGTGGATCGCCGCGTAATCCGGAGAAAGACGGGAAATAATCCCGAGGACAAAATATGTGTGTGAGGCAAGCCGACTTTATTGCCCGGATCCAGCCAGGGAAAATAGCGCTCCACCCAGCGCTGCCAGTGTGGCGAGAATGGCAAGACAGGCATAAAACGTGAAAATGGTGGCCGCACCTTCCGAAGGTGCGGTGTTTTCGTTTCTGGCGTTCCAGGCCGTTGGTGCCGGGTCCTGCGCCGAATTTCTGTCATAGCCAGCCATCCTGACTTCAGGCTAACCGGCAAGAGATAATCTCGCGTAAACGGTTGGGGACTTCAAAACAGCGGCAATGATCGGGAAGGGTGTCCTCAGAAATCTCAGAAACTCAGGAGCCTTCAGTTACCTCGATCGTCACGTGGCCGATGCCATGCCTTGTCTTCAACCGCTCTCGGATTTGCCGCAAAACGGCATCCGGACTGTCTTCCGGTTTCAAGATGGCATGCATGGTGGCATTCACCTTGCCTTCGGCCAGCGACCAGAGATGGATGTGATAAACGTCGGCGAGGCCTGGGACTTCATTTAGCAGATCGGTTTTCAGGGTGTCCCTGTCGATGTCTGCCGGTGCGCCTTCCAGCAGGATATGCGCGGACTGGCGCATTACCGCGACCGCAGAACGAACAATCAGCACAGCGACGAAAACCGACAGGATCGGGTCAATCGGGTACCAACCCGTGAAATAGATGACGATAGCGGCCGCGATCGCCGCAACGGAGCCGAGAAGATCGCCGAGCACGTGCAGGATCGCAGAGCGCATGTTGAGCGATCCGTCGCCGCCTCGCTGCAAAATGAAAAAGGCGCCGATATTCACCAGAAGGCCGATTACGGCAATGATGAACATCGGGCCTGCAAGAACGGTCTCCGGCTCCATGAAACGCCCGGCAGCTTCCACGCAGATCCAGCCTGTCACCACCAGCAGGAATATGGAATTGGCGAAGGCAATCAGCACCGGCAATCGGTCGCGGCCATATGTTAGCCGGGCATCTGCAGGTTTCTTGGATTGCTGAAAAGCCCACCAGGCCAACCCCAGCGATGCGGCATCCGTAACCATGTGGACGGCGTCCGCCATCAGCGCCAGAGACCCTGAAAGCCAGCCACCGATCAGCTCCGCAAACATGAAGGCAGCAATCAAAAGACCTGCCCACGCAACAGCGCGGGCGTTCTTGTCCGTCACTTCAGGGGTGTGATCATGGTCGTGCCCTTGATCATGGTCGTGAGAATGGCCGTGCGCACCGCCGCCGGCATGGTCGTGATGGCCGCTGTCGCTCATGGCTGTGATCCTTCCTTTGCACGGAGAGGTGGGCGACCCGATCTTTCGACATATCCCCCCGGTTGACAAGAAGCGGAACCGGAACAGCACCAAAGACATGGGGGACAAGTGCTGGTTCAACACACTGTAGCGGGCCTTGCGGCTCGGGATTGGCGGGACGATCCATCACTGGTAAAACCTGAAAGACCGTCCTCGGGTGTCCGGTAAATGACACACCCGGCAGTCCGTGCCGCTTGATCCGGAGCGGCGCAAAAATCCTGCCACACCAGACTTCAAGGAAATTGTCATGTCAGCAGAATTGCCGCGGGAAACCGACAACGCATTTCTGGGTAAATCGGTCAAGGGCGGTTCGCATGAACCGACCTATGCAGGCGCGCTGTCGTTCATGCGCCGCCGCTATAGCCGCGATCTGACCGGGATTGACCTGGCGGTTTGGGGCATCCCGTTTGATGCCTCTGTTTCCAACCGTCCGGGGGCTCGGTTCGGTCCTCAGGGGGTGCGTCGCGCATCCGCCATTTTTGACGGTGACCCGCAATATCCGTTCGAAATGGACCCTTTCGAGGTTCTTGCCTGCGTGGACTACGGCGACTGTGTTTTCGACTATGGCCGCAACGCTGATATTCCCGGACACATCCAGTCTCAGGCCTCTGATATTCTGGCTTCCGGGGCGCATCTGTTTTCCATCGGTGGCGATCATTTCGTCACCTATCCGCTTCTCAAGGCGCATGTGGCCAAACATGGCCCGCTCGCCCTGGTGCAATTCGATGCCCATCAGGACACCTGGAACGACGAAGGCGACCGGATCGACCACGGCACCTTCACCGGACGCGCCGTGCGAGAAGGCCTTATCGACCCGGACCGTTCGATCCAGATCGGCATCCGTACCCATGCTCCCGAAACTTGCGGGCTGGAAATCATTCATGGCTATGAGATGGACGAATTGGGTATCGGCGGCGTGATCGACAAGATCAAGGCCCGGGTGGGCAATGGCCCGGCCTATATGACATTCGACATCGATTGCCTTGACCCGGCATTTGCGCCCGGTACCGGTACGCCTGTTTCCGGCGGCCTGTCCTCTCGCGAGGCATTGTCGGTCCTGCGTGGGCTGGGGTCATTGAACTTCGTCGGCGGTGATGTTGTCGAAGTCGCACCGGCTTATGACCATGCCGATATCACCTCGATTGCCGGCGCTAGCGTCGCGCTGACCTACATTGGCCTGCTTGCTGAAAAGCGGAAACAGGCAGGCTGAGGCCAGAACAGGGGCAACATGGAAACGAACCTTAGCTTCCGATTTGTCAAAACGCCGGGCAGCATGCCGTTGCCGCCCGGTGTCGCCAGGCAGTTCAAGGTGTTTGGCGCCGGACAAAGTCTCGAGGAAGCACCTGCCATGGTGTTCGAACTGGACAAGCCGCACATGAGAGGCGTCACAAGCATCCGCATCGGCCCACAGACTGCCTGGGCACTCGAGTGCAGATCCAGGTCCGGTACTGGCAGCTGGGAACTGAGGACCGATGCGGACGTCAGCATCGGACAAATCGGGGGACGAGGACCTTTGAAGCAGGGCTGGCAACTGGAGGTCCCAGGAGGCAATGTTCAGTTCAGCCTCGCCAATCCTGACAGTGTCGCCAAACAAACCGTCCGCACGATGCTTGGTGGCGACACGGAAGCTCTGGTGCTGTTGGCAGACGGTAATCCAGTGGGGACGTTGGTCCGCAAACATCGGGATCAGGCAGAAGGCAAGAAAGCCGGTTTGCTGTCAGGTTTGAAAAGATTCGTGACGGGCAGGGATTGGGTACTCGACATTCACGAGCCGGATTTGCGCAACAAGATCGCGGTCCAGGAGCAGCAAGTTGCGCTTGCCGCGCTTGGTCTGGTCGCCATCGTGAGTCTGGAATTGAGCACAGCTGACTGAACAGCGACCCGCTTCAGGACGACACGCAAAGGAAATCAGCCGTGTTTGCTGCGCGCTGCCTTCCCGGGAAGGTTGTCGTTGTGCGGAACAGCAGTCCAGAACCGGTAGAGCGGGGTTTTGTCCTTCATGGTCTGGTAAAGCTGGATCAACTTGCCGAAGCTGACGAATTGGGCTGCATACGCAACGGCCAGACCTGTCAGCGACAGGATTGACGATGACAGGAAGCCGCCGAGCAACGCGATCAGCCCACCCATCCAGAAAACGAGATAAAGCGTTGTAATCCGGGCGCTGTCGGTGGCGGGAACGGGGAGGAACAACCTGTTGAGCCAGATCTTTTCTCCAAAGCTCACTCGCTTGGCCCAACTGGTGGCCTTGCCGGTTTCACCGATAAGTCTGGGGACTGCAATCACCCCTGCCAGAACCGCAATAGTGAGCAGAAGTGCGCCCCAGACACCGAGCCAGGCTTGCGTCCACAAGGCACCGGTCAACATGCCGGGTGCGAGTATCTTCATGAAAGTCGCCAGGGCAGGCGCAGGCTTGCCGGTCGCTGCTTTGGGCAGAAGAACGGGAGCTCTCAGGCCATTGGCATTTTTCAATGCCGGACGGGCAAGGGGGCTCGGGTGACGTTGCGTGGTTTGCATATGCTGAAGCCGGCCTTTCGGATATCCGGCAATCTTACCCGGCGAAATGGGGACTTGGCAAACAACATTCTGTCGCAAGCAACAGCAAAGATCGTGAAAAATACCTAGGCCAGGGCCAGATATCACTAAGTATTTTAATCGATATCTCCTAGAGATTTTGGTGTAGTTTCAATGCACTTGCCTGGATGGGCTAGTTCGTTCGATGAATAACAAATAGCTAATGAGTAAAAAGGCCTGCATTCTGTTCAGTTCATTGTTTTTTAGTTTGAAATCGGCAAAGATGGCCAAATACTTGAGAGTGATAAATTCAATCAATTGGACTGGAGCATGGTCTTACAAACAAGCCAGGACGAAGGGGACGCGGAAAATAGCGAAATAGTCTCGTCCCTGGCCTCCGAGCTGGATCGGCTTAACCACATCACAAAGCTGTCAAGAAGTGACGAACTTCGCCTCAGCGGCGACTGGCTTCATACACTGCTTAACGAGGTTTCCGATTATCTCTATGTGAAGGACCGCAGCTCGCGCTTCGTCATGGCGAACTTGCAGGTCGCGCTTGATGTCGGTCTCGATGATGCTTCGCAATTGATCGGCAAGACCGATCTGGAATTGCATCCGGAGGAGACCGGTTCCAAGTTCCATGCCATCGAACAGGAGATCATGGCGTCGAATATTCCGCGTATCGATTTCGAGGAGCCGTCAATTCTGTCGAACGGCAAGCGGAAGTGGTTCTCTTCGTCCAAGTACCCGGTCACAAACAGCAAGGGTGAAGTGGTCGGCATTGTTGGCCTCTCGCGGGACATCACCGAGCGCAAACGGGCGTTACTCCTGCAGCAGGGGCAGAACAAGGTCCTTCAGGAAATTGCTGCGGGCAGACCCTTGAACGAGGTGTTGACGACACTCGTATTGACCATTGAGGACCAACTCGATGGAGTGATGGGGTCGATCATGCTTGTGGATGACACAGGCGAGCATCTCCTGGCGACTGTCGGTCCCAACCTGCCGCAAGAATACCTGGACATCACCGACGGTATACCTGTGAGCCCGAAAATGGGTTCATGCGGGACCGCTGTGTTCCGGCGCGAGAGTGTCATCGTCGAAGATATCCAGAAGGACCGACTGTGGGAGGATGTACGCGACCTTGTTGCTCCTTTCGAATTGCGGTCATGCTGGTCGGTGCCGTTTTTCGGCAAGGACAGCAAGGTTCTAGGCACGTTTGGGCTCTACACCAAGTCGACGCGCAGCCCGACGGATCATGAGCTGAAGCTTGCACTGGAAGCTGCCCGGCTTGCGTCCGTAGCGGTCGAGCGTGACCGAGCCGAACGCAAGATCCGCTATCTGGCCAATCATGACGTCCTGACAGGCCTGCCCAATCGGCAGGAGTTCAAGACCAAGCTGGAAGAAAAGGTGTCCGAAAGTGATAGGACCGGCGTGCCTGTTGCCGTCGTTTTTGTTGATCTCGACAATTTCAAGTTCGTCAACGACAGCTTCGGACATGCGATAGGCGACCAGGTGCTGATGATCGTCGCGGAACGGATCATGTCCGTCCACGATGGTGCACATCAGGCCATCCGCTTCGGGGGCGACGAATTTGTCCTGATTGTCGACCGAGACACGGCAGAGAAAGCCGCCCTCAACGAATTCATGGCAAGGCTCCGGGACGAGATCACCAAAACGATCCAGATCGATGACCTGTCGTTCCATGTTACCTGCAGCATTGGTGCTGCCTGTTACCCGCAGGATGCAGACAGTGCGGCACAGCTTTTACGGAATGCCGACAAGGCGATGTTCGAAGCAAAGTCCGCAGGACGTGACAGCTTCAAGGTCTATGAGCAGACGCGTCCGGAACGTTCGGTCAACAAGCTGACACTTCTGGAGGAAATGCGGACCGGCATCGAGAACGGCGAGTTTTTCCTGGAATATCAGCCGCAATACAATCTGGTCAGCGGCCGTATCGTAGGTGCGGAAGCGCTGGTGCGCTGGCAACATCCGGCACTTGGTCGCATGATGCCGGGCGAGTTCATCACGCTGGCGGAAGAAAGCGGCCTTATCGTGCCTCTGGGCAGATGGGTGACGCGCGAAGCCTGCCGGCAGAACAAGGAATGGCAGGAAAGCGGCCTGATGCCGATTACGGTTGGCGTCAATGTTTCCGCCCGCCAGTTCCGGGACGACGGTTTGATTTCGGATGTTCGCGATGCACTCGAGGAAACCGGACTTGCCGCGACCTACCTTGAGCTGGAGCTGACCGAAAGCCTGCTGATCAAGAATGCGGATCAGGCCGTTGGACTGATGGACGATTTCCGCCGGCTGGGCGTGAAGCTCGCCATAGATGATTTCGGCACCGGATATTCAAGTCTCGCCGCGCTGAAAAGCTTTCCGCTGACAAGGCTCAAGATCGACCGCAGCTTCATCAGCGATCTGGATTTCGACGAAAGCGACCGGTGTATCGCAAAGGCCATCATTTCCCTCGGGCGGGAACTTGGGCTCTGTGTCGTGGCAGAGGGCGTGGAAACCGCAAAGCAGCAGGCCTTTCTTGCCAGCTGCCGTTGTGAAGTCGTCCAAGGCTATCATTTCGGCCGCCCGATGGCCGCCCGCAAGTTCGGCAAGCTGCTGGCCATGACATTGACGCCTCTGGATGCACATTTCGGTTGAGATATGCGCTTCGGAAACAGCCGTAGTCAGCGCCGGGAGAATGGAGCTCGCGGGGATGTGTCCTGGCGCAGCACGTTACACCTTGGTCATCACATAAGAGCCGGGCGCATCTTCAAGGATCTTGACCCGGTTCGCACCCGGTTTGCGAGCCTTGACCTTGGCGTCGTCATGCGAACGGATCCACTGATCCCAGTAAGGCCACCAAGACCCGGGGTGTTCCTCGGCATTCTTGAGCCAGTTCTCCAGCGTTCCCTTGGCTTCCGCGCCTGTCCAGAACTGGTATTTCTTCTTTGCAGGCGGGTTGACCACACCGGCAATATGCCCGGAACCGGCCAGCACGTAATCGACGGGGCCACCAAAGCAGCCTGATCCCAGAAAGACCGATTTCGGCGGTGCGATGTGGTCCTCACGCGTTGCCAGGTTGAAGATCGGAATGGTCACCTTGGAGAGATCCAGGTGCTCGCCCGCGATTTCCATTTCGCCCTTGGACAGTTTGTTGTCCAGATAACAATTGCGCAGATAGAACGAATGGTTCGCGGCGGGCATGCGTGTGGAATCCGAGTTCCAGTAGAGCAGGTCAAACGGGAAGGGGTCTTGGCCTTTCAGATAATTGTTGACCACATAGGACCAGATCAGATCGTTGGAGCGCAGCATGTTGAAGGCGGACGACATCTTGGAGCCGTCCAGGTAGCCGTGCTCGGCCATCCTCTTTTCAAGGACCGAGATCTGTTCTTCATCGACGAACACCTTCAGGTCCCCTGCGAAAGTGAAGTCGACTTGTGTGGTGAAGAAGGTCGCGGTCTTGATGCGGTCGTCGCCGATCTTTGCCATATAGGCAAGCGTGACCGCCAGCAATGTGCCACCGACGCAGTAACCGATGGAATTGACCTCTTCCTGGCGCGTTGCCCGCTTGATGACGTCGAGCGTATTGAGGATGCCTTCCTTCATATAATGCTCGAAGCTCTTTTGAGCCTGGCGTTCGTCCGGGTTGACCCAGGAAATGACAAACACCGTGTGACCCTGGTCGACCGCCCACTTGATGAAGGATTTTTCCGGATTGAGGTCGAGAATGTAGAACTTGTTGATCCACGGCGGAACGATCAGGAGAGGACGTTTCAGGACCTCGTCGGTAGATGGCGAATACTGGATTACCTGGCAGACGTCGTTCTGCGAGATCACCTTGCCCGGCGTGGTGCCGAGGTTCTCTCCGAGCTTGAATTTTGTCGGATCGGTCTGGCGGATCTTCAGCTCGCCCTTGCCGGTTTTCAGATCCTCGACCAGGTGCCGCATGCCCTTGACCAGGTTTTCGCCGTTGCTTTCAAGTGTCAGACGTAACAGCTCGGGGTTTGTAAGCACGAAATTGGACGGGGAGACGGCATTGGCGATCTGGGTAACGTAGAATTCGGCCTTGTGGCGTGTGTGCTCATCCAGTCCCTGGGCGTCGTGGACCATGTCCTCCGCCCATTTGCTGGTGATCAGGTAGAGCTGCTTTATGAAATCGAAGAACTGGTTTTTTTCCCAGTCCGGATCGGCAAAGCGCTTGTCACGCGCCGGCGTTTCGATCGCCGGTGTCGACGGTTCGCCCATCATCCGTTTCAGCGAGGAATTCCAGAGATCGATATAGCCGCTCCACAAGCGCGACTGGGCCTCGACGGCGCGCTGCGGGTCGGACGCCCAGTATTCGCCAACCTGAGCGAGGGTCTTTACGACACCAGTCAGCTCGTCGGTCGAATCGTGGGTGATCTTGCCCTGTTCCCGGGGCTCGATATAGGCCGCCAGTGCCTTGCCTGCCTGCTCGAGCGTCTTTGCAAGATTCTGTGCAAAGGCTTCCGGGTTGTTGATGATATACTGCAACATGGGATGGTCGCGGTCATCAGCCATAGGCAGGGATTTCCTCCGGTTATCTTGCCCCATTCAGCCCACGAAAGGCCTGTGAGCCCTTGTTGTTCAATCGCGTTATCTTGTTATTTTTTCGCCGATATTTTGAACTATCGGCTATTTATGACACAAGGTAACGTCTCCGTCGATTGGATTTCAATCCACGTTCAGGCCCTCTGGCTAGTGGAAATTTGTGACGATCGGATGGACGAGGAAACAAAGTGGTGGAGGATCGGTTGAGCTGCATGCGGAACGTGCTGGCACTGGCTGGGTGCCTGCTTCTCGCCTTTGGATTGTCGGCATGCGCCGTCGGGCCAGGGACACCCTTGCTTGATGCGCTGAAAACCGAACCCGGGCAGGGGAGAGGCAACGTCCCGGCACCGAAAGGCTATGGTGCAATCGTCAATCCCGGCGAGTCTTCCGGCCTCATCAATCCGAAGGAGAGGCAGGAGACGCAGGCCTATCTGGAAACACTTGCGTCTGAGTGACGCAGGGGACGGTGCCCAATACATATGCGGATGATGTGAGGTGGCTAAAGAAGATAAAATATTGATAAATATACGGATTAAATCTTTCCTTTACGACTGGCGGTCTAGGCTGCAAGCCTTGATCGCAAGGCCTTTGTTTTCATGACGCTCGATACACCGACACTGTTTACCTGCATTATGATTGCCGAGTTTGCCGGTAGCGTCATCCTGTTCCTTTTTTACATGTTCTGGCCAGGGCGGAGCGTTGCTTGTTCGAGAAGCCTCGCCCTGTGGTCTGCAGGAATGTTTCTGGCGGCTTGCGGGACGGTTCTCCTTGCATTTCGCGGGACAATTCCGGACCTTTTCAGTATCGTTGCCGCTAATTTCCTGGTCATTCTCGGGACCGGCCTTAGGCGAAGCGGCTTCGCCGTGTTCCTGGGCCGCAGCGGTCATGTCTGGGTGTTCGCAACGATAGCGTTTGCCTGGCTCGTTCTATGCCAGTTTCCCGAATTTCAGGACAACTTCCTCACCCGGGTGAATTATGTTCAGTCGGTGCTCATCCTGAGTGGTCTCTGGGTCGTTTGGATGGCGTTCTTCGAAAATCGGGAGAAACTCTATTCAGCGCGCATGCTTGGCATGACAACGCTGGTCGAAACCGCGGGGTTCATGTGGTTTACCTTTCACCAGAACATACTGCTGTTCCCGTCCTTCCAGTCGACGTTCACGGAAGGGTTCATGAGCACCTACCTGATCACCGTTCTGTTTTCGATCATCATGACGATCGTCCTGCCGGCGTCCATGGTCATCGAACGATCCTTGCACGGTTTCAGGGAGCAGGCTCTTCAGGACGACCTGACAGCTCTGCCGAACCGCCGGGCGTTTCTCAACGATGCCGAGGACTGGATCGCTTCGAACTCCTCCCCAAAGGGAATTTACAGCCTCATCCTGTTTGACATGGACCAGTTCAAATCGGTGAACGAGCGTTTCGGTCAGGCGATGGGAGATGCGCTCCTGCAGCTGTTCGCGCGCATCTTGAAGGATACGCTTGTCGAAAACGCCATTTCAGGGCGGGTAGGCGGTGCCGGATTCGCCGTGTTCCTGCCGGAGGGCAACAAGGAACTTGCCCATTTGACCGCCCAGAGAATCTGCAGGCGTTTCGGGCTGGAATGTCAGGAAGCGTCTGGCGGCCGGCTGATGGTGACCGCGAGCGTCGGTCTGGTCAGTGCCAGCGTTTCCACGCCGCTGGAGCGTGCGATGGAAGCTGCTGAAGGTGGCCTGCACAGGGCAAAGAAACAGGGCCGCGCACAAATCGTCACGATGGATCTTGCACCCAATGGCCGGCTTATCAAGGACGCAAAAAGAACCGGTTTTTCCGTGCTTCGGAAAAAGGCGGCCTGATCTCTTCCTTTCTTTGATTGTCGCGACGCGCCCGGCACAGTGGAATGATGGATCCGGCTCCGGAAGGCGGTCCGCTTACTGCTCCCTTGCCATTCACTCCCCGCCAGATTTTTGCTCCTGCACACCACGATTTGTAGGACATTTAAGCCGTTAGTGGAGCTCGGGCAGCCGAGGACTACTGCCAAAGCAATCATGTTCTAAAAAACGCTACAAATTTAGTCGGCTAGCGACGCAAAGACGGGTGCGTATTTTTATCCGGACTGCTAAAAGAGCCCCGCTGCGCCGTCGCCGCGCCCGGCAAGGGAGCGCAGCTGATACTGTCAACTCGCAAGGATTCGCGTCATGGAGGAATTCCATAAGATCAAGCGGCTGCCGCCGTATGTGTTCGAACAGGTGAACCGTTTGAAGGCGAAGGCGCGCGCGGCGGGGGCGGACATTATCGATCTTGGCATGGGCAACCCTGACCTGCCGACACCAAAGCACATTGTCGACAAGCTGACCGAAGTCGTGCAGGACCCACGCACGCACCGCTATTCCGCATCCAAGGGCATCGGAGGTCTGCGCAAGGCACAAGCGGCTTATTACGGTCGCCGGTTTGGCGTGAAACTGGATCCCGATACGCAGGTGATCGCGACACTCGGCTCCAAGGAAGGCTTCGCCAACATGGCGCAGGCCATCTCCGCACCCGGGGATGTGATTCTGAGCCCCAATCCCAGCTATCCGATTCACACCTTCGGCTTCTTGATGGCTGGCGCCTCGATCCGCAACATTCCGGCGGAACCGGGTCCGGCGTTCTTCGATGCGCTTGAGCGCGCGGTGATCCATTCCGTGCCGAAGCCGATCGCAATCATTCTTTGCTACCCGGCGAACCCGACGTCCTATTGTGCGGACCTCGACTTCTACAAGGATGTGGTCGCATTCGCTCGCAAGCACAACATCTTCATCCTGTCTGACCTGGCTTACTCCGAAATCTATTTCGGCGCGACACCGCCGCCGTCGGTTCTGCAGGTGCCGGGTGCCATGGATGTCACCGTCGAATTCACGTCACTTTCGAAGACCTTCTCCATGCCGGGTTGGCGCATGGGCTTTGCTGTCGGCAACGAGCGGCTGATTGCTGCGTTGTCGCGAGTGAAATCCTATCTCGATTACGGGGCCTTCACACCCATTCAGGTTGCCGCAACCGCAGCCCTGAACGGATCTGATGACTGCATCCGTGAAACCCGCGAAATCTACAAGAAGCGCCGCGATGTGGTGGTCGACAGTTTCGGCAGGGCCGGCTGGGATATTCCTGCACCGGAAGCCAGCATGTTCTGCTGGGCACCGATCCCCGAAAAGTTCCGGGCGCTCGGCAGTCTGGAATACTCCAAGCTGCTACTAGAAAAGGCGGAAGTTGCCGTCGCACCAGGTATCGGTTTCGGTGAACACGGAGACGAGTACGTCCGCATCGGACTGGTGGAAAACGAACAAAGACTGCGTCAGGCAGCCAGAAATATCCGCCGCTTCCTTGAAACTGCGGATCAAAAGCTGCACAACGTCATCCCGCTCGGGACCAAAGGTTGATAAGAACTGGACTCATTTCCGTATGGCAGACGCATTGAAGGTAGGCATCGCTGGCCTTGGCACCGTGGGGGCGGCCGTGGTGCAGCTCCTTTCGAAACACGGCGGACAGATTGCAACGAAAACCGGGCGAGCAGTGACCGTGACAGCGGTCAGTGCACGTGATCGGACCCGTGACCGGGGCATCGATGTCTCGGCATTCGAATGGTTCACCGATCCGGTGGAAATGGCCCGGACGGCAGATGTCGATATTTTTGTCGAACTGATCGGCGGCGACAACGGCCCCGCTGAGGAAAGTGTGCGCGCTGCTCTGGCGCGTGGCATTCATGTCGTAACAGCAAACAAGGCGCTGCTTGCGCGCCATGGTGTTGAGCTGGCAGCGCTGGCGGAGGCCAACGACGCCTGCCTCAACTACGAGGCAGCCGTTGCCGGAGGCATTCCGATCGTCAAGACGCTGCGCGAATCCATGGCCAGCAACGACATCAGCCGCATCTACGGTATCCTGAACGGCACCTGCAATTACATCCTGACCCGGATGGAGGCAGAAGGCATCAGCTTTCAGGATTGTCTGTCGGATGCACAGCGCCTCGGCTATGCGGAGGCGGATCCGACCTTCGACATCGAAGGTAACGACACCGCCCACAAGCTTGCCATCCTCACCAGTCTTGCCTTCGGCACGGAAATCTCGAGCGACGACATCTACGTCGAGGGCATCACCTCGATCACGACCGCCGATATTCAGGCCGCGGACGAACTCGGTTTTCGCATCAAGCTGCTGGGCGTTGCCCAACGCACTGATACGGGCATCGAACAACGTGTTCATCCGACCATGGTGCCGAAGTCCTCTGCGATTGCGCGGATCGACGGCGTCCTGAATGCTGTGGCTGTCGACGGTGACTTCGTTGGTGAAATCGTGCTCGTCGGACCGGGTGCCGGCGGCAATGCGACGGCGTCATCCGTCGTGGCCGATCTCGCCGATATTGCCCGGGGCGACGAAACGCCCGTTCTTGGCATGCCCGCTGCAGAGCTTAACAGCTATCAACGTGCCCGCATGCGGCTTCATGAAGGCGGATATTACATCCGCCTGTCCGTATTCGATCGGCCGGGTGCTTTCGCCGAAATCGCCAGATGCATGGGCGATGCCGGCATTTCACTGGAATCGATTGTCCAGAAACGTCATGCAAATAAGGACGTTCCTGTGAAATTTGATGCGGACCTGCCTCAACCTGTCATCCTCATCACGTATGAAACGACTGAAGTGGCAATCAAAGAGGCATTGGACGTGATCATGTCCAAGGGGGTAGTTTCCGAACAGCCTCAGATGATCCGCATTGAAAAACTGAACTGACGAGTGAGTGCCCGCCGAGGCGTCCTGCGGAGGGAGAGACTGGAGATGTTGATGTCCAATACTGATAAACAACCGTCGAGCGGCCTGGACCGTATTCTGACGCTCGAGCTGGCCCGCGTCAGTGAAAGAGCGGCTGTGTCGGCAGCCCGGTTGCGCGGTCACGGCGACGAGATGGCCGCGGACCAGGCGGCAGTGGACGCAATGCGGCGCGAACTGAACCGCCTGCCTATCGACGGTACCGTGGTTATCGGTGAGGGGGAACGCGACGAAGCTCCGATGCTCTACATCGGTGAAAACGTCGGCACGAAGCAGGGACCGAAAGTCGACATCGCTCTCGACCCGCTGGAAGGCACGACCATCTGCGCCAAGAACCTGCCGAACTCCCTGGCGGTTATCGCATTGGCGCCGGCAGGCGATCTTCTGAACGCTCCGGACAGCTATATGGACAAGATTGCCATCGGGCCGGGTTACAAGGCCGGATTGATCGATCTGGACGCACCGATTGCCGAAAATATTGCTGCTGTTGCCAAGGAAAAAGGCGTCAAGGTCAGTGAAGTCACCGCCTGCGTGCTCGACCGTCCGCGCCACGCCCGCCTGATTGAAGAAATCCGGGCGACCGGTGCTGCAATCCGCCTGATCGGAGATGGTGACGTCGCCGGCGTTATTCACACGACCGATCCGGACGAAACCGGCATCGATATCTACGCAGGTATCGGCGGTGCCCCGGAAGGTGTGCTTGCAGCTGCCGCTCTTCGTTGTATCGGTGGCCAGATGCAGTCTCGCCTTGTGATCACGCGCGACGAGCAGGTCGAGCGTGCGCATCGCATGGGTATCGAGGACATCAAGAAGAAGTACACGCTTGAAGAAATGGCCGGGCCGGACGTGCTTTTTGCCGCAACGGGTGTAACCGACGGCAACTTCCTGCAGGGCGTCCGCTTCGGCCGTCATCACATCACCACGCACACCGTTGTCATGCGGTCCTCCACTGGGACGGTGCGCTACATCAAGGCCCAGCATACGGATCTTGAGAAGTTTCATCTGGACTAAGCGCGGCTGAATGCTGGGACAATCCGGGGAAGACGACAGGCGGCTCGTACTTGGGGTCGCCCGTTCCGCAAACGACAACGCCTGGCGCGAGCGCCTGAGTGGTGCTGACCTGCGAACCGCGATGGCGATTTCGCAGGTTCACGGACTGCCGGACGTGCTGGCGCGAGTCATGGCTGCGCGCGGCGTTCAGGCCGACGAGGCAACCGGCTTCCTGGAACCGTCACTCAAGCTGCTGATGCCCGATCCTTCCGGTCTGGTCGATATGGACGCCGCCGTGGCAAGGGTCGCGGATGCGGTCCAGGCTGGTCGAAAGATTGCGATCTTCGGCGACTATGATGTCGACGGGGCGACATCCTCGGCGATATTCGCCAAATACCTGCAGTGGCTCGGCCTTGACCCTGTGATCCATATTCCGGATCGGATCATCGAGGGATACGGGCCGAACGGTCCGGCCATCGAACATCTTCGCCATGGCGGGGCTGATCTGCTGGTGACGCTCGACTGCGGCAGCACGTCTTTTGAAGCTTTTGAAACTGCCCGACAACTCGATCTCGACGTCGTGGTCATCGATCACCACCAGGTTGGCGAAACGCTTCCCGCAGTTGAGGCGCTCGTCAACCCGAACCGGCAGGATGATCTGTCGGGGCAGGGGCATCTGGCAGCTGTCGGCGTCACGTTCCTGTTTCTTGTCGGCCTGAACCGCGAGTTGCGACGTCGCGGGGTTTTCCATGGCAGGCAGGAGCCGGATCTCATGGCGCTGCTCGATCTGGTGGCGCTCGGTACCGTGTGCGACGTCGTTCCGTTGCAGGGCCTGAACAGGGCCTATGTGACACGTGGCCTTGCGGTGATGCACCAACGCCGCAATTACGGGCTGACTGCGCTTGCGGACACAGCGCGCGTGAGCGGAAAGCCGGCGCCTTATCATCTGGGTTTCTTGATAGGCCCGCGGATCAACGCGGGAGGACGTATTGGCGACGCTGCACTGGGCGCGCGCCTTCTGACGACGGAAGACCCGCACGAAGCACGGGCAATCGCCGAGCGGCTGGACCAGCTCAATACCGAGCGTCAGGCCATGGAAGCAGTGATGCTGGAACAGGCCGGCGCAGAAGCCGCAATGGCGATCCAGGCACGTGATCCGGCGGTTCTCCTGACCGGTTCCGACGATTGGCACCCCGGGATTGTTGGACTGATTGCCTCTCGGCTCAAGGAAGCTCACCGCAGGCCTTCCTTTGCGGTCGCCTTTGATGAAACCGGCAAGGGGACTGGTTCAGGGCGCTCCATCCCCGGTGTTGACCTTGGCAAGGCCGTTCGCAGAGCGGTTGACGAAGGTTTGCTCGAAAAGGGTGGTGGGCACGCCATGGCGGCAGGGCTCACGGTTCTGCGGGAGAAGACCGCCGACCTGGAAGCGTTTTTCAACGATGTGCTGAAGGACGACGTCGAGGCGGCAAGTGCGAACCGGGAACTGAAGATTGACGCCGCGCTGACGGCAACGGGCGCAAATCTCGATCTTCTGGAGTTGCTGGAAAAGGCGGGGCCCTATGGTGCCGGTCATGCTGAACCGGTGTTTGCCTTTCCCGCCCACCGGATTTCCTTCGCCGATGTGGTCGGTAAGGGACATGTCCGAGCCTCGATCACTTCTGGTGACGGGACTGCGTTAAAGGCAATCTGTTTCAAGGCGGACGACAAACCGCACGGTCAGATGCTTTTGCAGGGACGGGGACAGTCGCTGCATGTGGCAGGTACGCTGTCAATCGACACCTGGCAAGGGACACCCAAGGTGCAACTGCGCATCCTTGATGTCGCGGATCCGCAGAAAACCCGCCTTTGATGCGGCGCAGGTAAATGTGAATTAACCAAACGCTAAGTCTCCGGGCATAAGGTTTGAACCCACGAAGGAATCGTGAGGATCAGGCATGCGTGCTCAGAATGAGCTGTCGCCCTATTTCGAAGAAATAGACAGGCGTACAGACCGGGCCCTGAAAGGGATTCGGGAAGTCAGACGTTCAGCAAAACTCACCGCCCTGCCGCAAGAGCCGAAAGCAGCCCTTGTCGGAACAGGATTTCTGATGGTCCTGGTAGCATTTCTCGGACTGTTCATCGACTGAACCTTCCGGAAATACCGGACAAGCCACGTTCCGGTGAACGAAAGGCAGACAAGGGCTTGAAACGCTCTGCGTGCTGCCTTTAAGTCTTGCGTCTTAGTTATCGAGACGTCGGGTACCATGACAGATTATCCCATTGCACTTTGGTCCTTTAACCTGAGCCGCGCTCCAGCTTCGGTGGCAGCTTTTGCTGCACAGATAGAAGAGGGAATGCAGCGCGCCGCGGGAGAGGGCGCAAAGCTCCTGATGCTTCCTGAATACCTTGTGGAATGCTGCCTGGCGTTCAAACCCGAAGGCCTGCCGCCTGAACAGGAAATGGCGTTCCTGGCGGACGTGGGCACCGATTTGCTCGCGATACTTGCTCCGCTACCTGCCAGGTATGGTGTGTCGCTGTTGGCTGGATCGATGCCTGTTCAAGCGCCTGCGGGTTTCACCAATACAGCCGTTCTGCTGACAGCCGACGGGCGCGAGATCCGTCAGGACAAATTGTGCCTCACACCGTTCGAGCAGGATCCGGAAATCTGGCATCTGGTGCCTGGAGCTGATCTGAAGACGTTCGAGCTCGACGGATTGAAGATGGCGATCCTGATCTGTCTGGATGTCGAAATGCCGGCGCTCAGCAGCCTGCTGGCGAAGCTGGATCTCGATCTTCTGCTAGTGCCTTCAATGACGGAAAAACTCTCCGGCTATCACCGTGTCTTCGGCTGTGCCAAGGCACGTGCGGTTGAGCTCATGTGCGCGGTCGCCGTTTGCGGTCTTGTCGGCACATCAAAGGGCACGACGCAGAACGACACCAACGTTTCCGGGGCAGCGCTGTATCTGCCGTGTGAAGAGGAATTCGGTTTTACAGGTGTTGCCGCAGAGGTAGCCGCGACCTCCGGAAGCAATGGAGAAGAACCGTTCCTTGTCGTTTCGGTCCCCCTCAACGAACTTCGCGACCTGAAGTCCGGCAAGGCGGAAGTTTGGCCGGGAGCCTGGACTGCCGATCACGTTTCCGTTTCGGCGACCTGAAGCGGACTTGTAATATTTGTAATAAAAATGTGCGCGCACCGAGTGCACTTTTCTCTAGACGTCCCTAAGGGAACTCCCTATACACCTGCTGTTCCAGAACAACAGGTGTGGAGATGGGATTCGCTAAGGCACTGACAGCGCGGGATGCATCGTGGCTGCACGGTATTGCAGGTTTGTTTGTCAAACCGCTCCGTCTGCAGATCGCGGCTCTTTGCGTGCGTCCGGGCGAGGCGGAGCCTGAAATTCTCCTGGTCTCGACCCGCGAGACCGGCCGCTTGATCTTGCCGAAAGGCTGGCCTGAAAAGGACAAGCCCGCATTTGAAACGGCGTTGATCGAAGCCTATGAGGAAGCAGGAATTGTCGGCACGGCCGACCCGCGGGCCATTGGCAGCTTCCGGTCCTACAAGGGCCTTGCGGACGGATTGAAGATCCGTACCAAGGTGATTGTTTTCAAGATCCGTTTTGAAAAACAGTTGAAAGACTTTCCTGAACTCGGGCAACGCAAAAGGGTCTGGCTGCCCTTCTCGAAGGCAATCGAGGCCGCCGAAGAGCCAGCGCTGAGACGGTTTTTGCGGCAGCACAAATCGCAAATCTGTTAGACATTTCCTGAGGGATAGCGAGGCGTGTTCGGGTGCTCACCAACAAGGACCTGAAAAAGAAGGCTCTGGATAAGGATCTCGACAAGATCAGCTTTGTCAGTGAGGCGGCGGAGGCTATGGGCCGGCGTCTAGTCGGACCGGGTCTTGCCCTGGTGTTCCTCGTGATCTGCGCCTGCGTGGCCGCATTCCAGGTGTCTTCCAGCGGTTTTTCCAACATGCTCATCCTTGTGGCCGCCAGTGCAATTGGCGGCTACATGGCGCTCAATATCGGCGCCAACGACGTTGCCAACAATGTCGGTCCTGCCGTGGGCGCGCGTGTCGTCAGCCTCACCGGCGCCTTGCTGATTGCGGCCGTTTGTGAAAGCGCGGGCGCATTGCTTGCCGGAGCGGATGTCGTCTCGACCGTTTCCGGAGATATCCTGAGCCCTAGCGATGTCCGAAACAGTTCGGAATTCATGCTGGCAATGCTGACGGCCATGGCTGCCTCAGCTTTGTGGATCAATTTCGCGACTGTGATCGGCGCGCCTGTTTCGACCACCCATTCGATCATTGGCGGTGTTGTCGGCGCCGGGATCGCGGCAAGCGGCTTTGCAGCCATCAACTGGACAACCATTTCGACAATTGCTGCTTCCTGGGTTCTGTCTCCGGTGCTCGGCGGTCTCGTCGGGGCCGGGATCATGGCCTTTATCAATTCAAGGGTCGTCTATACGCCGGACCGGCTGAAAGCTGCCAGATATTGGTTGCCGATACTGCTGGGCCTCATGGGGGCGACCTTCACCGGCTACATTCTGCTGAAAACCTCCGATCGGCTCATCTCTGTTCCTGAATGGCTTGCGATCGTGCTGTCGCTCACCGTCGGCTTCGTTGTCTGGCGGATCTATTGCCGGGTAATCCACGCCCAAACGCTTACGCTGGAAAACAGTGCGCGCGCGTTGCGCAACCTGTTTGCAGTACCGCTCATGGTCGCGGCAGGTTTGCTGTCATTCGCCCATGGTGCCAACGACGTTGCAAATGCCATCGGGCCGCTGGCAGCCATCGTTCTCAGCCAATCGAATGATTTTCCGGATCTCGTATTTTGGTATCTGGGGGCGCTCAATCCCGAAGTGCCGATCTGGGTGAGTGCAGTCGGCGCATGCGGGATTTCCGCCGGTCTTTTGCTGTTCGGCAGACGGCTTGTCACTGTTGTCGGCAAGAAGATCACCAAACTTAGCCCCGTACGTGCCTTTTGCATCACCCTAGCAACCGCCGCGACCGTGCTGACGGCTTCTGGTGCGGGGCTGCCGGTATCGTCCACCCATATCGCGGTTGGTGCGCTGTTCGGTGTGGGTTTTTACCGGGAATGGTATCGCAACAAGTATGTTGCGGAAGGCGGGGTCATGAAACCGCGCAAGATGATGAAAAACAGGGAAGAGCGTCGCAGACGCCTCCTTGTGCGTCGATCCAGCCTGATCACCATCATCGCAGCCTGGGTTGTCACTGTTCCCGCCTCTGCCTTGCTGGCCGCCGGCCTATTCACGGCGCTCAAGCTCGTCCTCTCATGAGAACTCCGATCGAACCTAACAAGTTCGACGGATAACAAGCAGCACACAGTGCGCATTTTCTGGACAAGCCTGAGTTCCGGCCTTATCTTCCGCGTGTCATAAACATTTCGGAAAGGGCACCATGGCGCAGCTTTATTCAGCAATCGACACCCGGACTTCCTGGTTTCAGAACCTGCTTCTGTTGTTCCGGCGCCCTTCGAGATTGCAGATCGCAGCGTTGTGCCATCGTTTGCGCGAGGGGGAGCGGGAAGTCCTGCTTGTGACGACCAAGTCCACGCATCGCTGGATTCTGCCCAAAGGCTGGCCGATCATGTCGTTGAAAGCACACCACACTGCGGCGGTGGAGGCATTCGAAGAGGCAGGCGTTATCGGAAATGCGCAGAAGAAACCCTTTGCCAGCTTTCAGTCACACAAAGGGGGCGAAGGCGGCTTGCAGCTCAGGACGGAAGTTCTTGTGTTCCTTGTCGACGTGGAAAGCACGACAAGCAGTTTTCCCGACAAGGACGAGCGCGATGTCCGGTGGCTTCCGATACAGGAAGCCATGCGGCTTGCCGGCGATCCGGGCCTCGTGAAAGTGCTTCGCAAACTGGAAAATTTACCCAACTAAGAAATTTTGGCCAATGAGGGCCGTTTTGGTTGACCTTTTCGGACGATTGTTTAAGGCAGGCGCCAGATGACGCTTGGCTTGCAAGACTTGCCTTCAAAGGACTTCCCGACTGGAACGCCCATGCCGAATTTGAAAAAGCCGACCCTCGACAAGGATCTCGACAAGCTGAGCTACATGGAAGAGGCCGCCGGGTCTCTTGGACGTGGCTTGATTGCGCCGGGTATCGCGCTGGTCTTTATCGTCTTGTGCGCCCTTGGCGCCGGTGCCTCTATGTCGGGAGCACCAGGAACGGTCATCATCGTCGCTGCGGCAGCAATCGGCGCCTATATGGCACTCAATATCGGTGCCAACGATGTTGCCAACAATGTCGGCCCCGCCGTCGGTTCGCGGGCGATGACACTGCTGACGGCGCTGATCATTGCGGCCGTCTTCGAAAGTGCAGGGGCCCTGATCGCAGGTGGGGATGTCGTCAGCACCATCTCCAAGGGCATCATTGATCCCGCTTCGGTAGCCGATGCCAATGTCTTCATGGCAGCGATGATGGCGGCTCTGGTGTCCTCCGCCCTCTGGATCAACCTTGCCACCTGGATCGGTGCGCCGGTTTCGACAACGCATTCCATCGTTGGCGGCGTCATGGGAGCTGGCATTGCGGCGGCAGGCTTCAGCGCGGTCAATTGGGCGACAATGGGCGGTATCGCAGCAAGCTGGGTCATTTCGCCTTTTCTCGGCGGCCTGGTTGCTGCAGGTTTTTTGGCCTTCATCAAGACTTTCATCATCTATCAGGACGACAAAATCGCCGCTGCCCGCAAATGGGTTCCGGTTCTGATCGGTGTCATGTCGGGAACCTTTGCCAGCTACCTGGCACTCAAGGGCCTGAAGAAGATCGTGCATATCGACATGCCGATGTCATTGTTGCTTGGGGTTGTTGTCGGGCTTGCGGTCTGGGCGATCGTGCGACCGCTGATCAGGCGTCAGTCTGAAGGGCTGGAAAACCGCAACCAGTCTCTCCGCATCCTGTTTTCCGTGCCACTTGTCTGTTCGGCGGCTCTTCTGTCCTTCGCCCACGGAGCGAACGACGTTGCAAATGCTGTAGGCCCACTTGCCGCCATCGTTCACACGGCGGAACTCGGAGACGTCGCCGCCAAGGTGAGCATTCCGCTCTGGGTCATGGCTGTCGGTGCTTTCGGCATTTCATTCGGTCTTTTGTTGTTCGGCCCGCGCCTGATCGAAATGGTCGGCCAACAGATTACCAAGCTCAACCCGATGCGGGCCTACTGCGTTTCGCTGTCAGCTGCCATCACGGTGATTGTTGCCTCGGGTTTCGGATTGCCCGTGAGTTCCACGCACATCGCCGTGGGAGCTGTCTTCGGTGTTGGGTTCTTCCGGGAGTGGTATACGGAACGCTCAAAGCGCCGCCTGGATTTCGTGAACCAGAAACAAGGCAATGGCAACGTGGTGCGGCCTGTCCGCAATCGCGAGGAGCAGGCACGCCGTCACTTGGTACGCCGGGCGCATTTCATGACCATCGTCGCCGCCTGGGTCGTCACCGTTCCGGCTGCTGCCGTCCTGTCCGCCGGGCTTTACTTCGTCATGGTCAAGCTGATTGCCTGATAAAGGCGATTTCTAACCGGGTAGATGTCCGGCCGGCTCCAGGGTGAGGTTGGCCCAGACCGGCAAATGGTCCGAAGCAACGCGTGCCGTCTTCGATTTATGGACGCCAGCCTGCCTGACGACAAATTCCGGGCTGGTTATAATCCGGTCCAGGCTGCCGACGGGAAGGGGACTGGGAAAGCTCCGTCCCGGTGTCGTCACCTCATAGCGTTCTTCAAACAGCTTGATGCTGCCTGCCGTGTCTCGCCATTCGTTCAGGTCTCCGATCAGCACTGTCGGCAGATAATCCAGATGCTCGTGCAGCTGATGCATCAGCGAGGTTATCTGCTTTTTTCGAAAGTGACCGATCAGGCTCAGGTGCATGGCTGCCACACGGATTTTTTCACCGGCAACTTCAAGGTCGACAGCAACCGCACCACGTGGTTCCAGCGTCGGCAGATCTAGCCGGCGATGGTCGAGAATACCGATCGAGTTTCGAACAAGAATCGCGTTGCCGTGCCAGCCCAGGCTCTTGTCGCCCGTCGCGAACGGAACGGGGCGGTAATCCGTTTCCTGAAGAATCGTGTCTCTGTCGAGGGTGCTTTCCCGTGGTCCGAAGCGCTTGTCTGCTTCCTGCAAGGCCAGGATGTCGCAGTCCAGTTCCTGGATAACCTTGAGCGTCCGGTCAGGCCGCCTGCGCGCGTCGACGCCTATTGATTTTTGTATGTTGTAAGAACCGATTTTCAGCATGGGCGCAGAGTGAAGGCCTCACGTTAAAAGTTGCAAGGGGAATAGGTTGATTTGGCCGCCTTTGCGACCAATTTAGGCAGCCTTGGTCTGCTCCATGCGCTCCGTCGCCCGTTTGAGCGCAGCAAGGCATTTTGCATCCAGGGCTGTGCCGGCTTCGCTTTCCATGATGCCGAGTGCCTTGGGCAACGGCATCGGTCCACGATAAGGCCGTTCTGCGGTCAATGCGTCGAAAATATCCGCCGTCGTGACAATACGCGTTTCCATCGAAATCCTGCTTGTGGTCAGCCCGTCCGGATATCCGCGGCCGTCCAGTTTTTCATGATGCCCTCTCGCGATCGGCGACAGGTCCTTGAACGTATCGATCCTGGAGAGGATCTCGTCGGAGTAAACGGGATGCATGCGGATTTGTTCCCACTCCAGGTCATCGAGCTTTCCGGGTTTGTCGAGGACTGAGTTGCTGACGCCGAGTTTCCCGATGTCGTGCAGGAGAGCCGCCCGTCTCAGCAACTGCCGGTCACGCATTCCGTAACCCAACTCTTCTGCGATCATGTCGGTGTAAAGCGTTACGCGCTCGCTGTGTCCGGCGGTGTAGGGACTTTTGGAGTCGATCACGAGCGCAAAGCCGTGGGCTATGTCGTCGAGCTGCTCCTCATCTGCAAAACGAATGTTCTGCGCTGGTTCAAGACCGTAGACGATCTTGTCGAGGTTGTCCGACTTCAAGGTGTTCCAGAACTGGGGACTACTTGCGACGGTTTCTGCTGCGGCCACCAAGGCGGGGTCGAACCAGCTGCCGGCCCGTTCCTTCAATTCCTGCAAGGCCCCCTGTACGCCTGCATTGATCTGAAAGACATCCATGACCTGTGCCAGCAAGGCGATCTGGGAAAATACCGGGATGGTGGAGCCCACAATGCCGTGCGGCCGTCCTTTGCCGTCCCAATGTTCATCCAGACTGTAAATTCCGGATACGACAGTTTCCGAGAAATGCATCTGGCGGGCAATGTCACCGCCGCGTGTGCAGCGTGTTTCGATCATCTCGTTTGCAATGTCGCCGCCATTTTGAAGAATGTTGACGATGGCGCGCACACGTTCTGCAAAGCCGTGCTTCAACCCGGTGTGAGAAAGCACGAAACGCAGGGCCGCAGGCAGGCTGTCGCTGATCGTCTTGAAGTCGTGTTTGAAGGTCAGGTCGTCGGTGAGATAAAGCTCGCAGATCCTCGCTGCATTGCTTGAACAGCCAAGGTCCTTCAAAAGCAGCGTGTAATAGAGGTCGCTGAGTTGCGCTTCAGTCAGCCCGACTTGCCGTCCGATATGAATGCCGATCCAGCAACAGCGAACGCAGTGGCCACGCGGCTGGCCTTCCGTGATGTCCAAAGCGTGACTGAGTGCGCCGAGCAGCTCCGCCAGCCGGAGTTTTCTGGAAACCTGTTCGGACATAAGAGCGAGCCTCGCGCAACGATGTGTTCCGCGAGGCTCGCAAAGCTTCGTTAAAATCAGGTGTTTTCACCGACCCCGGTCAGGCTGCTTCCAGCTCTGTAGCCGATTGGACAAGCAGACCTGCCACGTAGTCCATGAAGGAAACCCAGGCTTCCACCACAAATGTGTCCGCGCCTGTCCGCCAGATCATCACTGGAGACTTGTGAAACAGGGTCCTTGTCACTGTGCCGACCGGAAAGACCTCAAGCGAGAAATCGATGAAGACCCCGGTGTTGAGCAACCAGGCAGCCTTGTCGCCACTGACGATGATCGCTTCCGACCGGTCGGAGATATCAACTAGGGCGTGAGGATGCGTTGAGAGCTTTTCCTCGATGCCGTCGAACACCGCCCTGAGGTCTTCTTCAGGTGCAAGCAATGTCCACTCGTCCGGCCCCATCCAGAGCGCTGCCCGCTTGGCGGAAGTGGAGTTCGACAAGGGAGAAAGCGGCAGAGAGGCGCCAAATGCCGTGCCGGCTTCCTTTTGCGCAGCTTCACGGCAACGCAGGGAAAGTCGCGTCATGGGCGCAGCTTTCAAGATGGAGACCGACGGTAGGCTCAGAAGCGGTGTTTCACCCGCGTCCGGCGTGATCAGATCGCTTGCCAGAAGTTCAGACATTGATCCGTGCTCCTTCCTTGTCATAGAACACCGTGCTCGTGACCTCGACCGGAATGCTTCCGGTCGGCATCGGCACATAGAGCGTTTTGCCTTCCAGTGCGTGGCCGTTCTTCACGATCGCGAGGGCAATCGTACGGTCGAGCGCCGGACTGTAGTAGGACGAGGTGACATGACCTTCCGCAGGCGTGCCGGTGGCGGGGTTCTCGGCAGTCGTGATCTGGGCACCTTCTTCCAGCTTCACTTTCGGGTCCTTCGTCAGAAGGCCCACGAATTGCTTCCGACCTTCTGCAACAAGGTCAGTACGGGCCAGGCCACGCTTGCCGACGAAGTCAAACTTGTTCTTGCCGATCGCCCAGCTCATGCCGGCATCCTGCGGGGTAACGGTACCGTCCGTGTCCTGACCGACGATGATGTACCCCTTCTCGGCGCGCAGAACGTGCATGGATTCCGTTCCGTATACGGTGCCGTTGTGCTTCTCGATTTCCTTGGCGAGCGTTTCCCACATCATCTTGCCATGACGGCGGGGAACGTTGATTTCGAAGCCGAGTTCACCGGTGAAGGAAATCCGGAAAAGCCTGCAGGGAACGCCGCAGAAGGTCGCTTCCTTGACGCTCATGTGCGGGAAGGCATCGGCGGAAAGATCGACACCTTCGATAAAGGGCGCAATCACCTCCCGAGCCTTCGGTCCCTGAACCGCGGCGACCGCAAACTGTTCGGTGGTCGACGTGATCCAGACATCGAGGTCCGGCCATTCTGTTTGCAGGTAGTCTTCCATGGTCGCAAACACACTCGGCGCGCCGCCGGTCGTGGTGGTTACATGGAAACGGTCTTCCGCAAGGCGTCCGATAACACCATCGTCGGTGATGAAACCGGCGTCGTTGAGCAGCAGGCCATAGCGGCAGCGGCCGGGCGCCAGCTTCTTCCACGGGTTGGTGTACATCCGCTCTAGGAATTCGGCCGCATCCGGTCCGACAATTTCGATCTTGCCGAGCGTGGAGGCATCGAACAGCCCGACACTTTCGCGGACGGTCTTGCATTCGCGAGCAACCGCCGCATGCATGTCTTCACCGTTCTTCGGGAAGTACCAAGTGCGCTTCCACTGGCCAACGTCCTCATAGACGCCGCCGTTCTCCACCACCCAGTCATGGGAAGGTGTCTTGCGAACCGGGTCGAAGAAGTCGCCGCGCGATACACCGGCAAAGAGACCGAATGTCGTTGGAGTGTAGGGCTGGCGGAATGTGGTGAGCCCGACATCCGTTACCGGCTTCTGCAAGGCCCCTGATGCGATCTCCAGGGCGTTCATGTTCGAAAGACGGCCCTGGTCGGTGGCCATGCCGGTGGTGGTGTAGCGCTTGATATGCTCGATGGACTGCATGCCTTCGCGCACGGCCAGCTTGACGTCCTTGGCGGTAACGTCGTTCTGATAATCGACGAATGCCTTGACCCGTGATGCGTTCCGATCGTGGGGCAGGGCGCCGAGGATACCGCCTGATCCGGCTTCTCCACCTGTTGCCGTGACATAGGTCACCTTGGCGGACTTGCCGGTTGCAGCCCTGGCTGCTTCTTCACCGGCCGCATAGCCGTCGTGAAGCGTTGCCTGCAGGCCGTAGAGGCCTTTGGAGCCGCCTGCCGAACGTTCCTTCTGAACGGAAATACCGGGAACATAGGCACCCTTGTCCGCGTCCCAGACGACCTTGCCGCGAGACTGGGAATACAGGCTGACGGTCGGAGTCCAGCCGCCGGACATCAAAAGCGCGTCGCACGCAATCTGGCCACCGGAGGCAACCTGTCCCGATGTCATCATCCGGCCGAGCAAGGCGCCTTTGACACGCTTGCGACCGAGAGTTCCTGTTACAACGCATCCTGCCTCGACACGAATGCCCCTGGCTTCAGCGATTGCAACCAGGCTTTCAGGCGGCGTTTCGCGCATGTCCACGATGGCAGCTACGTCGACACCATGGTCTGCAAGGTCGAATGCCGCTTGCCACGCACTGTCGCAGGCTGTTGCCACCAGAACCTTGTGGCCGACTTTGACGCCATAGCGGTTGAGGTAGGTTCTTCCAGCTTCCGCGAGCAGAATGCCCGGTCGGTCATTCTCCGGAAACACCATCGGACGTTCGATCGCACCGGCTGCAATCACCACTTCCTTGGCGCGCACCTGCCACAGTCGTTCACGCGGCAGTTTGGGATCCGGGTTGGGCAAATGTTCGGTGATGCGCTCTGCCAGCGAAATGAAGTTATGCGCAAAATAACCGAAGGCCGTTGTCCGCGGCAGGAGAGTGACATTGTCCATCGCGGCAAGCTTGGCGATGGTTTCCGAAACGAACTCCGCAGGATCCTTTCCGTCGATGCTTGCGCTGACTTCAGAAAGCAGCGAACCGCCGAATTCAGCCTGCTCGTCGACCAACATCACCTTCGCACCGGTCTCTGCCGCAGCCAGAGCCGCTGCAAGTCCGGTTGGTCCGGAGCCGACGACAAGAACGTCGCAGTGGGCGTAAATGTTACCGTAGAAGTCGTGATCCGGGTTTTTCGGCGGTTTGCCGAGGCCGGCCGCCGAACGGATGATCGGCTCGTAGACCTTGTCCCAGAAGGCATGCGGCCACATGAAGGTCTTGTAGTAGAAGCCGGCCGGAAACAGCGGCGAAAGCAGATCGTTCACGGCGCCGATGTCAAACCCGAGCGAGGGAAAACGGTTCTGTGAAACGGCTTCAAGGCCCTGATAGAGCTCAACCTGTGTAGCGCGCAGGTTCGGCGTCTGATCGCCGTTGCGGTAAACCCCGACCAGCGCGTTCGGTTCTTCCGAACCGGCAGTCAGAATGCCGCGCGGACGGTGATACTTGAACGAACGACCAACCAGGTGAACACCATTGGCAAGCAGCGCAGAGGCAAGGGTATCGCCCTTGTGGCCTTGCATTTCCTCGCCGTCAAAGGTGAAGGTGAGTTGCTCGGCGCGGTCGATCCGGCCGCCTTTTTCAGTACGGAATGGCTGGCTCATCTGCCGGCCTCCTTGGCAAGCGCTTCAAGATCCGGTTTCGGTTCGCCGGTCTTGTAGATTTTCAGGAACTTGTCGCTGACGGTATCGCGGACAGCGTTGAAGAACCGTCCGCAGCCGTGGATATGGCGCCAGCGCTCGGCGGCTACACCCTTGGTATTGTCGCGCATGTACAAAAACTCCACCCAGTCCTCGTCGCTGGCCTGGCTCGGATCGGCCGGTCGCGCGATATGGGCTTCACCGCGGCAGGCAAATTCCGTTTCTGCACGCTCGACCTGGCAGTAGGGGCAATAAATCAGCAGCATTCTTGTGATCTCCCCTAGTGGGCCACGGCCGCTGCAGCGGCTTCGTCGATGAGGCGGCCGGTCCGGAACCGGTCGATGGTGAAAGGTGCGTTGATCGGGTGCGGCTCATCCTTGGCAATCGTATGCGCGAAGACATGGCCGGATCCGGGTGTCGCCTTGAAGCCTCCTGTGCCCCAGCCACAGTTGACGTAGAGCCCCTGAACCGGGGTTTTCGACAGGATGGGCGAACGGTCAGGCGTCGTGTCGACGATACCACCCCAGTTGCGAAGCATGCGCATGCGCCGGAAATGCGGGAAAAGTTCGCAGATCGCGTCGATTGTGTGGTTGGTGATGTGAATGCCGCCAGCCTGCGAATAGGAAACGAACTGGTCAGTGCCCGCACCGATCACAAGCTCACCCTTGTCAGACTGCGAAATGTAGGCATGGATCGTGTTTGACATGACCACGCACGGGAAGGCAGGTTTCACGGGTTCGGAGACCAGTGCCTGCAGGGGGAAGGATTCCAGCGGCAGCCGGACGCCTGCCATGTCCATGACGACAGACGTGTGACCGGCTGCGACGACACCGACCTTCTTGGCCTTGATGAAACCTTTGACCGTTTCCACACCCTCGACGGCTCCATTCTGGCCGCGGCGGATGCCGGTGACGGCGCAGTTCTGGATAATGTCGACACCCAGGGAATCGGCACCACGGGCATAGCCCCAGGCGACCGCATCGTGACGGGCGGTGCCGCCGACGCGCTGCAAGGCTGCGCCCATGACCGGATAACGGATATTCTTTGAAATGTTCAGAGGCGGGCAATATTCCTTTGCCTCTTCCGGCGTCAGCCACTCATTCTGAACGCCTGCCAGACGGTTGGCGTGAATATGGCGTTGTGCCACCTGAACGTCGTGAACCGTGTGCGCGAGCATCATCACGCCACGTGCAGAATACATGACGTTGTAGTTCAGTTCCTGGGACAGGTTCTGCCACAAGCCCATTGCGTGATTGTAGAGCCCGGCGCTTTCCTCCCACAGATAGTTGGAGCGCACGATGGTCGTATTGCGACCGGTGTTGCCACCGCCGAGCCAACCTTTTTCGATGACCGCGACGTTGCGGATGCCGTGTTCCTTGGCAAGGTAATAGGCAGTTGCCAGACCGTGCCCGCCGGCGCCGACAATCACGACGTCATATTCGGCCTTGGGTTCCGGAGCGCGCCACTGGCGGCCCCAGTTCTGGTGCGCGGAAAAGGCGTTTTTCGCCAGTTCCAGAAAGGAATATCGCTTCATGAAGCAGCGGCTCCGCACGTTGCCGGCAAGCAAATCGGATAAATCCGCTCGGCCGGCCGTCAGGGTCAATACGCAATTGAACGACGACTTTAGCGACACGGCCGGAGTCTCGTCCATTGGGAGGCATATTCGCGATTGGGGTCGAGGTTGCGTATAAGGTTTCAGTCGCATGCTTGTCTGAATGCGACATGGGTGTCTCACGGCCTGCGATGAATTGTGCCAGACTAACCAAACCCTCGGAGAAACAATGGATTTCAGCGCTTCCTGCAAGGTGTCAGGCGGGGTAGATTTCATCGAATAGCGCAATCCCGACAGCGGATGCCGCATCGGTTCTTGCATTTGCAGATATGGACGTTAACTCTCCCCGGGAAACACACATCAGGAGATCCTTCATGGAAGTTCGCGCCGCTGTGGCCGTTGGGGCCGGAAAACCGCTTGAAGTCACCACTGTAAGGCTTGAAGGCCCGCGCGCTTTTGAAGTGCTGGTGGAAATCAAGGCAACCGGCATCTGCCATACCGATGAATTCACCCTGTCAGGTGCGGATCCGGAAGGTCTGTTTCCCGCGATTCTGGGTCACGAAGGGGCAGGTGTCGTTGTCGAGGTTGGCCCGGGTGTGACTACCCTGAAGCCGGGCGACCATGTCATTCCGCTCTACACGCCGGAGTGCCGGACCTGCGAATATTGCCTCAATCCGAAAACAAACCTCTGCCAGTCGATCCGCGCGACACAGGGGCAGGGCCTGATGCCGGACGGCTCGTCCCGATTCTCGACCCTCGATGGTGACCCGATCCTGCACTACATGGGCACATCGACGTTCTCCAACTACACAGTCGTACCGGAAATCGCTCTGGCGAAGATCCGTCCGGACGCGCCATTCGACAAGGTCTGCTACATCGGCTGTGGTGTTACGACCGGCATCGGTGCGGTGATCAACACCGCAAAGGTGGAAATCGGTTCGCGTGCGATTGTCTTCGGCCTCGGCGGAATCGGTCTGAACGTTCTCCAGGGTCTGCGTCTTGCCGGTGCCGACCAGATTGTCGGCGTTGACCTGAACCCGGAAAAGAAAGAGATGGCCGAGCGTTTCGGCATGACCGATTTCGTCAATCCGAGTGAAGTAGACGGCGACCTTGTTCCGTATCTTGTGAACCTCACCAAAGGTGGGGCCGACTATACCTTCGATGCGACCGGCAACGTGAATGTCATGCGTACGGCGCTTGAATCAGCCCACAAGGGCTGGGGCGAGAGCATCATCATCGGTGTTGCTCCGGCTGGTGCTGAGATCTCGACCCGTCCGTTCCAGCTTGTGACCGGCCGCGTCTGGAAAGGCACCGCATTTGGTGGCGCGCGTGGCCGCACGGACGTTCCGAAGATCGTTGACTGGTACATGGACGGCAAGATCGAGATTGATCCGATGATCACCCACACGATGCCTCTCGAAGACATCAACAAGGGGTTCGATCTGATGCACTCCGGTGAATCGATCCGCTCGGTGGTGGTTTACTGATCGAACGTCAGGCGTAACCCGCCGACATATTGCCAAGGCGTCGTCCCTGCGAAAGCGGGGACGCGCATGCTGCGTCTCTCCGGTCTGGCAAGGCAAGGCCGGAGAAGTCCTTTTGGATAGGCGGCTATTCAGAGATTGGAATTGACTGACAATGAAAACCCTTTCCGAAAACAAGTCCTTTGGCGGCACCCAAGGTGTCTATAGCCACATGTCGGAAGCCTGTGGTTGTGAAATGACTTTTGCGGTCTACATTCCGCCGCAGGCCAAGGACGGCCCCGTGCCATGTCTTTGGTATTTGTCGGGTCTGACCTGCACCCATGAAAACGCCATGACCAAAGCCGGGCTGCAGGCCCATGCCGCAGAGTTTGGTATTGCCATCGTCTTTCCGGACACCAGCCCGCGTGGCGAGGGCATTGCCAATGATGAGGCTTATGATCTGGGGCAAGGGGCGGGCTTCTACGTCAACGCGACAGAGACACCATGGGCGCCGCATTTCCAGATGGAGACCTACATTGCCAGCGAATTGCGCGATCTGGTGACCGAGAACTTCCCAGTCTCCGTGCATCACGGGATCACCGGGCATTCCATGGGCGGGCACGGCGCGTTGACGCTGGCAATGAAATATCCCGGGCATTACCAGTCATTGTCAGCCTTTGCGCCGATCGCAAACCCCACGGCTTCCGACTGGGGCCGCAAACAGCTTGGGGCCTATCTCGGAGCTGATGAGACACTCTGGACAGCGCATGACGCGACTGTTCTGGTCAAGGAAAAGGGCTGGGCCGGTGATGTTCTGATTGATCAGGGTGCAGGCGATCAATTCTACGAACTGCTCAAACCCGCTGCTCTCATCGATGCATTGACCGAAATGAAGACGGCTCACACCTACCGCTTGCAGGCAGGCTACGACCATTCCTATTATTTCGTGTCAACGTTCGCGCGCGACCACGTCGCCTGGCATGCCGAGCGACTGAAGGGTTAATCTACCACTTTCGGGCTTGGTTCTTTTCGCTCAAGGCTTTCACGTAGGCGCTTTGGGCGAATTTTCTGGGCAATCTCAATTCGCCTAACATGTACCATTCTTCGATGTGTTCGAGCACGATCGGTTCGAACACATCGTTCATGGCCCGGACTGCTTCGTGTAGATCATAGCCGGTGGTTTCTTCAGGTCTTTCCAGAGGTGGCAGAATGACCATCCTGAAACGGGCCGGTCCCAGTCGCACAAGATATGTCGGGATAATTGTGCCGCCGCAGGAATTGGCGATCTTCACTGCGACGATCGCATTTCCTTTTTTCGGCAATGGTCGACCGAAACTGGGCAGATGGACCTGCTTGTCGCGAACTTCGTCCACGAAAATGGTCATGGAATACTGCCCGTTGTTCATCAACCGGTGCAGCCGATACGCGCTTCTTTGCCCCGGTGGGAAAAGATACTGGTTTCGCTCCTTGCGGATCGCATGAACAATGCGGTTCTTGAACCGGTTTGGTTCAGGTTGAAATGGACCGATGCTCGGTCCGGCGAGACCCTCGTGAATCGCCACGAAAAGTGCTTCCCAGGTGCCAAGATGCATGGATGTGAAGATCACTGGTGCGCCTTTGGCCTGCGCCGCTTTCAGATGTTCCAGCCCTTCAACTTCAATACGAGCACTTTTCCATAACTTGTTGACGATGCAGAACTCGGACATCGTTCGGCCGATGTTGTGCCACCATCGTTTCAGTCCCGCTTTCCGGCCCGTGTCGGTGTTCCAGCGGTTGACGGTAAGCGTTTCAAAATTACGGCTGATGCGCTGCGGAAACAGTTTGTCTCGATATGACCAGCGCATTACTGGCACGAGCAAATTGCCGACAGCCGATGCGAATGCTGGTGGGCACAGCTTCAGCGAATGATGAAAAAGGGTGTTCAGGACACCGTCCTTGACATGAACGAACCAGTGAAGCCGAGCTGCCTCCCGCTCTGCCTCCTGTTGAGAAAAGAGATCCCGTAAACGAGGAGCGGCGGGCTCTACTGCAAGAGTTTCAGCGAAGGGAATATCTTCCAGCCGCGTCTGTTTGGTCATGAATGGCGCGGGTGCAGCGTCATTGGCAGGTTTTCACCAGGGCGCAAGGTCAACCGCGCTACCGGCTGGACGTCCGTACCGTCTTTCAGCTTGAGTTCGAAATCCTGGGCGAGAATGGCCAGGCTGAGAATTGCTTCTGTCATGCCGAATTGCAGTCCGGCGCAAATGCGCGGGCCGATGCTGAAGGGGACATACCCGTATTTATTGGGTTTCTTCGATTTCGGATTGAGAAAACGGCCGGGATCAAAAACGTCCGGTTTCGACCATAGCACCGGATTGCGATGCATAAGCCATGGCACCACCATGACCAGCGAACCTTTTGGCACTGACTTGCCGCCGATGCTTGTGTCGGCCATTGCCTCTCGCGCAAGGATCGGGACCGGCGGATACAGCCGCAAGGTTTCCTCGATGACAGCCTTGGTATAGGGCAGGTTGGGGACGTCCTGGAATGTCGGTGACCGGCCGGCGAGGACCGTGTCGAGTTCGGCCTGCAATTTTGCCCTGCTCTTGTCGCATTGGGACAGCAGGAACCAGGCCCAGGCCAGTGTGTTGGCGGTTGTTTCATGGCCGGCCATGAAAATCACGGCAGCTTCGCTGATGATTGCCTCACGGCTCAGTGGTTCGCCGTTCTCGTCTCTCGCTTCCAGCAAACCGCCAATGACGGATGCTTCGCCTTTTTCCTTCTGCGCTTCGTAGTTGGCGATGATCTTGTCGAGCACCGTCATGATGCGCTCGACAGGTTTCTTGATCGCACGGCCACGAAAACGTGGCAGCCATTCGGGCAGTCCGAAGAGGGAGAGGATGTCGACCTGGTCGATATGGCGCTGATAATCCGAAAAACCCTGAACGACTTCGGCAGCATGATCCTTGCCCAGCTGGCGTCCAAAAATGGTCCGGCAAATGATCTCTGCTGTCAGGTGTGCCATATCGGCGAGCGCATCGACCTCAGCGCCTTCGCCCTGCGACGCCCAGTCGGCTCGCTGTTCCTCAATGGTTTCGATCATGATCGGCGCGAATCCTTTGACGCGCGAGCCGTGGATGATCGGTGCTACCACCTTGCGGCGTTTCGCCCAGGTTTCGGTATCACTGATAAAAAGACCGTCGCCGAGAAGAGGCTGCAAGGCATGACGCATTTGCGGGCTTTTGCGCTGCAAGACCTCGTGATTGGTCTGGAATGCTTCACGAACCACGTCTGGCCGGTTGCAGATCACCAGTTCACGAGTGAAGATCTTTTTGCTTCTGAGGCGGCTTTGAAAATCATCAACGCCCCAAATAGATAGAAAATTGCGCTTGGCCATGCCGATCAGGCTCCAGACCGGCGGCATCTTTTCATAGCGGAACGGGTAGGGCGGCACGAAGTCTTCAGCCTTGGTGGCTGTCGGTTCGGCCTTTTGGGTGTCGCCTGAAATTTGTGCGGAAACAGTCACTAAAAATAATCCGAATTGGTTCTGGTTTTACCGGAATAACCTGTCAGATGGCTTTTAGTCACTTGGGCCGAACACGTAAAGCACAGAGCGCGAGCATCAGCCATCCGAGGATCACCATCATGCCTCCGATTGGCGCCGACATCGCAAACAGGCGCCTTTCCAGAAAAGCCCGCATCAACAGGTCACCACAGAACAGGGACAGTCCTGCGGCAAGGAATATCAAAACGACGGGAAGGAGCGGCACTCTCCGCAATTGGGCGAGAAGGCCGATGCCCAGGAACACAGGCGCGTGAAACAAAAGCATGTGTGCAGCGGTTTCGATCAGGCTTGACGCGCTGGCGTGCGCGGACAATGCCAGACTTACGACACCGGCTGCACCTGAGACACCGGCCATGGCCATGCCCGTTCTGAGAAGAGGAGCGGTCGGGGTCGCCTGAGGCTGCATGTGGGTCATCCGGTTGTCCTGGAAACGTTTGACCCGCCGGCGCAAGCCGGCAGGCCTGGAGAAGGGGTCGGATCAGGCAGCAAAGCCGCGCTTTTCAAGAAGAGCATCGATCCGTGGCGCACGCCCCCGGAATGCGAGATACGCGGCTTCCGGGTCCTGCCGGCCACCGGCTGAATAGATGTAGGTCAACAGTTTTCCAGCCGTTTCCGGATCAAACACGTTGCCCTTCTCTTCAAATGCCTCAAACGCATCCGCATCCATCACTTCCGACCACATGTAGCTGTAATATCCAGCCGCGTAGCCGTCGCCCGAAAAGACATGCTGGAAATGCGGGATACGGTGACGCATCGTGATGGCTTGCGGCATGCCGATCTTGCCGAGTTCTTCCTTTTCGAAGGCTGCAACATCTAGGTCTGCCGGATCTTCCAATTGATGGAGTTCGAGATCGATCAGTGCAGAAGCTGTATACTCGACCGTCGCAAATCCCTGATTGAAATTGGCGGCAGCAAGCAGCTTGTCGAGAAGTGCCTCGGGCATCGGTTCGCCGGTCTTGTAGTGAACGGCGTATTTTGAAAGTACTTCGGGTTGAGACAACCAGTGCTCATACAGCTGAGAGGGCAACTCGACGAAGTCACGCGAGACGCTGGTGCCCGAGATCATGGGGTAGGTCACATTTGAAAGAAGACCGTGCAGGCCATGGCCAAACTCGTGGAACAGGGTCCGGGCATCATCGAACGTCAGCAGCGTGGCCTCACCCCTGGCACCCTTGGAGAAATTCATCACATTGACGATGATTGGCGTTACGTCGCCTTCCAGCCTGTGTTGCGACCGGAATGCACTCATCCAGGCACCGGATCTTTTTGACGACCGTGCGAAATAGTCTCCCAGAAAGAGACCGACGTGATCGCCATCCTTGCCGAGTACTTCAAACACCCGGACATCCGGATGGTAGACCGGCATGTCCTTGAGTTCTTTGAAAGTAAGCCCGAAGAGATGTGTTGCTGTGTCAAAGGCGGCCTGGATGATGTTTTCAAGCTGCAGGTAAGGCTTCAGCTCCGTTTCATCCAGATCGTGTTCGGCGTTGCGGACTTTTTCGGAATAAAAGCGCCAGTCCCATGCCTCGATAGAATGGTTCTCGCCGGCATTGCGCGCCATGTCCGCCAGCTTGGCTTCTTCTTCCCGCGCCTGAGCGACCGCCGGTTCCCAGACCTTCACAAGCAGGCCTCTGACGTTGTCAGGCGTCTTGGCCATTGTGTCGTCGAGCTTGAACTCCGCAAAGTTCTTGAAGCCGAGCATCCGGGCTTTCTCGTCCCGCAGTTTGAGGGTTTCGCTGATGATTGCCCGGTTGTCCGTCTGGTCGCCGTTTTCTCCCCGGGCGGACCATGCCTTGAAGGCTTCTTCACGCAAGCGCCGGTTCGTGGAAAATTGAAGGAAAGGTTCGATCGAGGAACGGGAAAGCGTGATGACGTGCTTTCCGTCAAGCCCTCGTTCGTTTGCAGCTTCGGCAGCCGACGTCAGCAGGAAGTCAGGCAGGCCGGCACGGTCTTCCTCGGTTTCCAGAACAAGCTGATAGTCCGACTCATCCTTGAGTACGTTCTGGGAAAAGCTGGTGCCGAGGGTGGCAAGTCTTTGCGAAATATCAGCCATCCGCGCCTTGCCGGCATCGTCGAGACCTGCACCGGCCCGCTGGAACATTTTCTGATACCGTTCGAGCACGCGCGCGTCTTCGGCATTGAGATCAAGCGAATCCCTTTGCTCCCACAACGCAGCAATCCGGCCATAAAGCTTGGAATTCAGCAGCATTTCCGAGGAATGTTTTGCAAGCTTCGGCGCCACGTCGCGCTCGATCTTTTGCAGGGCCTCATTGGTATGGGCACCGGTCAGGTTGAAAAATGTCCTTGCGACCTTGGTGAGCGTCTTTCCTGACGTCTCCAGGGCAACAATCGTGTTTTCAAAAGTCGGCGCCACCTCCTGATCGGCGATCCTGTCGGTGTCCGCCTTGGCTTCCGCCATGGCGGCGTCGAATGCTTCCTCGAAATGCGCGGGCGCGATCGTCTCGAAGGGAGGCAGGTCGAACGGCGTGGTCCAGTCGGAAAGAAGCGGATTGACGGTCATTTGTGCCTCGGAAGGTGTCTTGAAGGATGTGAGCGACATATGGCGCAGATTGGGATCGGTTCCAAGCACTCTGCGGCTAAATAGCGCCTTGAAGCTGGACAGGCCGCAGAACGCGATATGGCAACCGGTATTTCTGTTCAGCGGGTAAGGAAGGCAACGGCAATCGCTTGCCTCATGATGCTTTGTAACAGTCTTTCGATGTCATTGGCGTCCTTTGGAGGCCGCTTACCACATCGAAGTCTTTGCACGCTCCGGCCATTCGCGATCATAGGTTTCACCATCGAAACTTGCCTTGATTTCCTTCATGATTTCACCTGGTGACGGCAAGTCGCCCTTGCCGGTCCTGTTCTCGGTTTCCCAGAGGCCGGCACGCATGATGGCGCGTGCACACTGGAAGTAGACCGAGCCGATCGTGACCACGATCACCGAACGAGGCAAATGGCCCTCTTTTTCGAAGCTGGCAATAAGGTCCTGCTCGACGGACAGTACTGCCTTGCCGTTGATCCTCAAAACGTTGTTCCAGCCGTGAATCATGAACATGAGCGAGACACGCGGGTCGCGCACAATATTGCGCAGCGAGTCGATCCTGTTGTTGCCCCGCCGGTCGGGCATCAGCAGCGTCTGGTCATCCTGTATCCTGACAACCATTCCGTCGTCGCCGCGCGGAGAGCAGTCGAGCCCTTCTGGTCCGCAGGTTGCAAGTGTGCAGAAGTTGGAAGCCTCGACAATCCTGCGATACGCAGGGCTCAGATGATCGATTTCCTTGATCAAGGACGCTTCTCCGGCAGTACCGTAGTGTGCGTGAAGGTCCTCAAGGGAAGTGAGGATGCTCATTGAAATGATTCCGGGCGGGTGTACGGGAACGAAGGCGAGAGCCGCAGCTTATCCGCCCGTGTCCGTCTCCGTCAATTTCGCCGCGGACGTCCTTTGAGCTCCGTACGATCTTGCACTTTGGTCTAACGCTTTGAAATTCCGGATTTTTGAACCTTTACGTCAAGGTAACTTCGCGTTGCGGTATGCGTGAGAAGTAAGTAGCTGAAAATCAAAAAGAAACAAAATGACGCAATGCAATAAAGATCGCGAGGAAATTCGAGGATTAGCCGTGATTACTTCGAAAGTATAATGAGTTGGTGTGGGTGAGCGATCCGATAGTCGTATTGCTGTTTTGCAGATGATTTTTTTACAGTCATTGCAGCTTGCAGTTTTGGTGCGGAGGAGCCGGGATCCCGGACGGGGAACAAGCCGGAATTGCTTGCAGCTGTACAGCTATTGCAGGCGTGCCCGAGGTGGGTACGCGACGCCTTTCTGGGAGGAAAGTATGAGCTTAATTCGTAAACCCCTCAATCGTCGTTCCATTTTGCGCGCTGGCGCATTGGGCGGTGCCGCATTGGCAACGCCGACCATTTTCACCAGCCGCGCATGGTCTGCCGGTTATCTCAACGAACCGACAGGCGCTGAAGTCGTCCTGGGCTTCAACGTTCCGCAGACCGGCGCATATGCCGACGAAGGGGCAGACGAACTGCGCGCCTATCAGCTTGCCGTCAAGCACCTGAACGGTGAAGGCGACGGCGGTCTGTTGAACACCTTCTCGTCCAAGGAACTCAAGGGCAACGGCGTCAACGGCAAGAAGGTCGCCTTCGTGACCGGTGACACGCAGACCAAGTCTGATGCAGCCCGTGCATCCGCAAAACGCATGATCGAAAAAGACGGCGCTATCATGATTACCGGTGGTTCGTCCTCCGGTGTGGCGATCGCCGTGCAGTCGCTCTGCCAGGAAGCCGGCGTCATCTTCATGGCGGGTCTGACCCACTCCAACGACACCACCGGCAAGGACAAGCGCAAGAACGGTTTCCGTCACTTCTTCAACACCGAAATGTCCGGCGCTGCGCTGGCTCCGGTTCTGAAGAACAACTACGGCACCGATCGCAAGGCCTATCACCTGACCGCCGACTACACCTGGGGCTGGTCTCAGGAAGAATCCATCAAGAAGTACACCGAAGGCATGGGCTGGGAGACAACAGCTGCTGTTCGTACGCCGCTTGGCGCTGGTGACTTCTCGCAGTACATCACGCCGGTTCTGAACTCCGGTGCTGACGTTCTTGTTCTGAACCACTATGGCAAGGACATGGTGAACTCCCTGACCCAGGCTGTTCAGTTCGGTCTGCGCGACAAGCAGGTCAACGGCAAGGACTTCGTGATCGTGGTTCCGCTGTATTCTCGTCTGATGGCACAGGGTGCCGGTGAAAACGTGAAGGGTATCTTCGGCTCCACCAACTGGCACTGGTCGCTGCAGGACGAAGGCTCCAAGGCTTTCGTCAAGTCCTTCGGTCAGGAATACGGCTTCCCGCCGAGCCAGGCTGCGCACACCTGCTACGTCCAGACCCTGCTTTATGCCGATGCCGCACAGCGGGCTGGCACGTTCGATCCTTGCGCGATCGCCGCAGCTCTCGAAGGCTTCGAGTTCGACGGCATGGGCAATGGTCCGACCCTCTATCGTGCAGATGACCACCAGTGCTTCAAGGACGTTCTGGTCGTGAAGGGTAAAGAAAACCCGAGCTCCCAGTTCGACCTTCTCGAAGTGGTGGAAGTCACTCCGCGTTCGCAGGTCGAATACCCGGCAGACATGCTGGGTGGCGAACTCGGCGCGTGCAACAACGGCGCATAAGCTCTTGAACGTCGGCAGCCGCCGGAGGATCTCCGCCGGCGGCTGCTGCTTATCAGGACGCAAGTGACGCAGCAAATAGCGGCAAGACCATGGATGTGATTATTCTTCAACTGCTGAACGGGTTGGACAAGGGCGGAGCTTACGCGCTGATCGCCTTGGGACTGACCCTGATTTTCGGGACCCTTGGGGTCGTCAACTTCGCGCATGGTGCCTTGTTCATGCTTGGTGCGTTCTGCGCGGTGTCGTTCAACAAGCTTCTCAGCCTGGAGATCGTGACGACGGATCCGACCAAGACGACGGCGTGGGGAACTCCCCTCGAAATCCGTACACCCTACATTGAGGCATACCTCGGAGACTTCGGTCACTGGGTGCTCAACTATTCGGTGCCGGTTTCCATCCTGCTTGCCATTCCGGTCATGCTGCTTTTCGGTTTCATCATGGAACGAGGCCTGATCAAGCACTTCTACAACCGGGCGCACGCCGATCAGATCCTCGTCACCTTCGGCCTCGCTATCGTTCTTCAGGAAATCATCAAGTCGATTTTCGGCGCCAACCCGATCCCGCAAACCGCGCCAGATGCCGTACGCGGAGCAGCCGACATCGGAGCTGCCCTCGGCTTGGATCCTGGCGTGATCGTCTATCCGTACTGGCGCATGGTCTACCTTGCCTTCGCAGGCGCCATCATCGCAGCCGTCTTCGCCTTCCTGCAATTCACCACCTTCGGCATGGTTGTTCGGGCCGGCATGGCAGACCGTCATACGGTCGGGCTGCTGGGCATCAACATCGAGCGCCGTTTCACCATCGTTTTCGCAATCGCCGCAGTGGTCGCCGGTCTAGCCGGGGTCATGTACACGCCGATCCTGCCACCCGACTATCACATGGGCATGGACTTCCTCGTACTCAGCTTCGTCGTGGTCGTTGTTGGCGGCATGGGGTCGCTGCCTGGAGCCGTTGCGGCAGGTTTCCTGCTCGGCATCCTGCAGTCCTTCGCATCGATGAATGAAATCAAGGCCATTCTTCCAGGCATCGACCAGATCATCATCTATCTCGTTGCTGTGGTCATCCTTCTCGTGCGTCCGCGCGGGCTGATGGGCCGCAAGGGCGTCATGGAGAACTAAAAAAATGTCTACAAAAACATCTCCTGCACGCGACTACATCTTCTTCGCGATCTTTGCAGTCGCGGTGCTTACGATGCCGATCTGGCTTGAGCCGATTGGTGCCGGTTATCCCGACCTTCTGCAGAAGTTTGCAATCTTTGGTCTCTTTGCGACCGGGTTCAACATTCTGTTCGGTCTGACTGGATACCTGTCATTCGGCCACGCCGCGTTTCTGGGGGTCGGTTCCTATACCGCAGTCTGGACGTTCAAGCTGCTTGGCATGAACCCGATCCCCGCCGTAATCATGGCAATCATCGCGTCCGGTATCTTCGCGCTTGCCATCGGCTACGTTTCGCTGCGCCGGTCGGGTATCTATTTCTCGATCCTGACGCTCGCTTTCGCTCAGATGTCCTATAACCTGGCCTATTCGGTTCTGACGCCGATCACCAACGGGGAGACCGGCTTGCGTGTTCTGCGCAGCGACCCGCGTCTGTTCGATGGCAATGGTGGTCAGGAAGGCCCGCTGATCGCGAACCTGTTCGGCATTGAAATGACCGGGTGGGGCGGGTTCTACTTCTGTGCGGTCATCCTTCTGATCGGCTTCTTCGTTGCACAGCGGATCTTCCGGTCGCCTTTCGGCATCATGTTGCGCGCTGTCAAGACCAACCAGAACCGTATGACCTACACCGGCCTCAATCCGCGTCCCTACACACTGGCGGCGTTCGTGATCTCGGGAATGTATGCAGGTCTGGCCGGTGCTTTGATGTGCATCACCGATCCGTTGGCAGGTGCTGAGCGCATGCAATGGACTGCATCTGGAGAGGTCGTTCTCATGACCATTCTCGGCGGTGCCGGCACCTTGCTCGGCCCGATCTTCGGTGCGGCGCTGATCAAGTATTTCGAGAACATCTTCTCTGCCTTCAACGAGCAGACCCTGCATGAGATTTTCGGTTTCCTTCCGGACTTTATCGAAGGCCCCGTCATCTCCGTTGCCGGCCTGTTCGTCGGTGAAGGTTGGCATCTTACGCTCGGTGTTCTCTTCATGCTGATCGTTATCTTCCTGCCTGGTGGCATCATGGAAGGCGTGTCCCGGATCGGTAAGCTGTTCAAGCGGTCGTCCGGCAAGTCCGAACCGAACCGTGCAACTGCCCCTGCAGAGTAAGGAACAAGAATATGGAAATCCTACGTGTAGAGGGCGTCAACAAGTCGTTCGGCGGTCTGAGAGCCCTCAACAATGTCAACTTCTCGGTGGAGCAGGGCACTGTTCACGCGATCATCGGGCCGAACGGAGCGGGCAAGTCGACCTTCCTGAACTGCATGATCGGCCGGTTGATCCCGGATACCGGCACGGTGAAGTTCGGTGATATCTCGCTCACAGGCATGAAGCCCTACGAGATCAACCAGGTCGGCGTTTCTCGGGTGTTCCAGACCCCTGAAATTTTCGCAGAACTCACCCTGCTGGAAAACGTCATCATCCCCACCATGGCAAAGCGCGACGGACAGTTCTCACTGCGTCCGTTCAAGCGGCTCGATAGGGATGCGGAAATCCAGGACAAGGCACTTCACATGCTGGAGGACGTCGGCCTTGCGGAGAAAAAAGACGTTATTTCCGGTTCCCTGTCACGTGGTGACAAGCGCCGGCTCGAGCTGGCCATGTGCCTCTCGCAGGATCCGAAGCTGCTGCTTCTCGATGAACCGACTGCGGGCATGTCCCGCGCCGATACCAACAACACGATCGATCTACTGAAACGGATTGCCGGACGCGGTATCACCAAGGTGGTCATCGAACATGACATGCATGTCGTGTTCTCGCTTGCCGACAAGGTCACCGTGCTCGCACAGGGAACGATCATCGCGGAAGGCAAGCCCGAAGAGATCAAGGGCGACCCGCGCGTACAGGAAGCTTATCTCGGAGGAGCGCATCTGTGACCCTACTTGACGATCAGTTCAGCGGCCGGTCCGCTCCCGGCGTCCCGCCGCGCAAATCTCAGGGCGGCGCCCCTGCATTTTTCTCTGCGTGGGACCTGCATGCCTATTACGGAGAAAGCTATATCGTTCAGGGTGTCAGTTTTGACATTCGTGAGGGCGAGATCCTGGCACTTCTGGGCCGCAATGGTGCAGGCAAGACATCGACGTTGCGCGCAATCGCCCGGATGGAGGATCCGCAGCTGAAACATGGCGAGGTGTGGCTGGATCACAAGCCGCTTCACACCATGAAGAGCTTTCAGGCAGCCCGCCAGGGCGTCGGCCTCGTTCCGGAAGACAGACGCATCATTCCAGGACTGACGGTTCAGGAGAACCTGGAGCTTTCGCAGATTGCCGAGCCGGTCGGATGGTCGATCGAGCGTATCTACGAGCATTTCCCGAGGTTGGCCGAACGACGGTCGCAGGACGCCATCACCATGTCCGGCGGCGAACAGCAGATGCTGGCTGTTGCACGTATCCTCGCGCGCGACATCAAATTGCTGTTGCTGGACGAGCCCTATGAAGGCCTCGCACCAGTGATCGTTCAGGAGATCGAGCGCATCCTCGAAGGCGTGAAGGATCTCGGCATCACGACCATCATTGTTGAACAGAACGCAATCGCGGCGCTTCACCTTGCTGACAGGGCGGTCATTCTGGATATGGGAGAGGTCGTGTTCGACGGATCGGCACAGGAAGTCCTCGACAATCCGCAGCTGCGTCAGGAATACCTGGCGATCTGACCCTGCGGACATTTCAGAAGCTGAAGGCCGGTGCCAAGCGCCGGCCTTTTTTGTCTGCCGGCATCGGTTGAAGGCGGCGGCGGCGGCCTATAGTCTGTCCAGAATGTTTTCATTTTTTATCGGGTTTCTTTGTGACCAGCCTCAAATCGGAATTGCCGAGCCTTATGGGATTTGCGGTCTTTGCCGCCTTCACCTTCGCGGGCGATGCCTTGAAACCGGAAACGATCGGGATTGTCCCGTCGCTGTTGCTACTGGCAGTCATATTCGTCACGGTTATGTGGTGCGCCTTTTCGGTCGTCCGGCACGCGGAATGCCTGGCAACCCTGCTTGGCGAACCCTTCGGTACCTTGATCCTGACCCTTGCGGTCATCGGGATCGAAGTTGCGCTGATTGTTGCGATCATGCTGTCGGGCGACGCCGTTCCGACGATGGCACGCAACACGATGTTCTCGGTCGTGATGATTGTCCTGAACGGGCTGGTTGGCCTGTGTCTTTTGGCAGGCGGCCTGCGCCACAAGAACCAGACCTATAATCTGCAAGGCGCGAATGCGTTCCTATCGGTGCTTGTGCCTCTGGCAATCTTTGCACTCGTGTTGCCGCGCATCACCCACTCGGCTCCTGGCGGAGAGCTGTCTCCGCTACAGGCAGCGTTCGATGTCGTCATGTGCCTGCTGCTGTATGGTGTGTTTCTGGCGATCCAGACGGTAACGCACAGCGATATCTTTCGTCAGCCCGACGACGACGGCCATGATGAAGGGCATCATGGTGTGGTCGTCCGGTCGATGCCGTTTCACATCATTGGCCTGTTCGGGGCACTTCTACCGATCATCCTCCTGTCGAAGAAGCTCGCACTCTATGTGGAATTCGGTATCGAGGGGCTGGGAGCACCACTGGCCTTGAGCGGGTTCATTGTTGCGGCACTTGTGCTGATGCCTGAGGGTCTCAGCGCTCTGCAGGCCGCACGTGATAACAAGCTTCAGCGCGCTGTAAATATCTGCCTTGGATCTGCGGTGGCTACCATTGGTCTGACAGTGCCGGCCGTCCTTCTCGTAAGTTGGGTGACAGGACTTAAGATTGAACTCGGCCTGGAACCTGCTGACATCATCATGCTGGTGCTGACCCTGTTCATAAGCCTGTTGACGTTCGGCAGCAGGGCGACGAACTATCTCCAGGGCGCGGTTCACCTGGCACTGTTCGCCGCCTATGTAATGATGATCTTCGACTTGTCCTGAAAATTACGCTCTCCTGGAGTTTTTCGTCCGAGCAAATGCTTGGACTGCTCCGGGGAATATGATTTGTATCAATAAAGTTAACACTTAACAGATTGGCCCAACATGCTGCTTTTGACCGAAGACCAGACCCGCGATGCGTTGCCATATCCTGATCTGATAGACGCTTTGGCAAAGATGTTTCGGTCTGGCTGCGTGATGCCAACCCGCCACCATCATGACATGGAAATACCCGGTGAGCCCGATGCGACTGTGCTGCTGATGCCGGCCTGGGTGCCGGGCGGATATGCGGGCGTGAAGGTGGTCAATGTGGTTCCGGGCAATTCGGAGCGCAATCTTCCCGCAATTTCTGCGCAATACCTTTTGTCGGATGCACGAACCGGAGAGATGCTCGCGCTAATCGACGGCGGGGAATTGACAGCCAGGCGCACCGCGGCGGCCTCCGCACTTGCGGCCAGCTACCTGGCTCGCTCCGACGCGCGGCATCTGCTGGTACTCGGCACCGGGCGCCTTGCTCCCAATCTGATCGCCGCGCATATGGCCGTTCGTTCCATTGACGAAGTCACCATCTGGGGGCGATCCAGGGAAAAGTCGGAAGAAGTCGTGCGCTCGCTTGCTGACCAGTTCCCGGTGAAACTGAAGTCAGCAACAAGTTTGAAGGAAGCGCTTGGGGAAGCGGATATCGTCAGTGCCGCAACTCTCTCTTCCGAACCATTGATCAAGGGTGCTTTGTTGAAGCCGGGAACGCATGTGGATCTTGTGGGGGCCTTCAAGCCGAGCATGCGCGAGAGTGATGACGATCTTGTCAAGCGGGCAGAGATCTTCGTGGACACCCGCGACGGGTGCCTTTCCGAAGGTGGAGATATCGTTCAGCCCATCAAAGCCGGGGTATTGTCGCCGGGCGAAATCAAGGCTGATCTGTATGAGCTTTGCCGGGGCGAACATCCTGGCCGGCAGAGTGAAGAAGCCATCACCATGTTCAAGTCGGTGGGGGCGGCGCTGGAAGACCTTGCCGGCGCCATTCTTGCCTACCAGTCAGTCGAGCATTGATTGGAAACGAACAGGGCGGGGCGGTCTTCCGCCTCAGCCCAATTCGAACGTCGTGATGCCGTAGAGCTGGTCCAACGGCAGGTCGGGGGCCGGGCCGCGATACATGCGGAAGGTTTCGAATTCCGGTGACAGCTCGTATTTTTCCGCCAGCAGCAATGCTGCCGCATTGGGTTCGGGCGTGTCGAGGATAATGGTCTGCCCTTTGACCTGTCCGGCAAGTGTGCGGAACAAGGTATCGGCAATTTCCGGTTCATCCGCGAAAAGGGGCCCGATCTTGTAGCCTTCATGGCACTGGCGGATAATGCCGTAGCCCTTGACATGACCATCTTCGACAAAGGCAAAGCCGCGGCGTGTTTCCAACATGGGGGCGGCCCAGGTCTTCAGGAATTGCGTGCGTTCAGCCGGAAAGAAGCGCTGGTCATAATCACGTATACCGGGAAAAAGGCCATGACCAAGTGGCGCAAGACGCGGATCCATGGGCGTGTCGCACATTGAGATGCCGGCATGCCGGATGTTCCGGTAGACCGACTTGAACCCGTGCTGGGCATAACTTGCGGTCTGCTCATTTACCGCATCCAGACCGATGACCCGAGACCCCAGATATGCCATCGCGTGGTCCCAGATCCGGTGGCCGTATCCCATGGTCCGGAATTCGGACTTGCAGATATAGAGCCCGATGAAGCCGAATGTATCGCCGTAGCGGACTGCCGAAATAACGTTGATCAACTTTCCATCTATTTCGCCGGCAAAATACCCGTTCGGATCGGCTGTGAAGAATGCTGGGCCGTCTTCGATCCCGGGGTTCCAACCTTCCTCCATCGCCAATTCGAGTGGGATGTGAATCTCACTTTCCTTCAGCTGGCGAATCCTGAACGCGTCTGTCATCTGACCTCCCGAGCATTTGCAGGCTTTTACAGCAGCGTAGGATGACTCGAAATGAAAAGAAACACTTGCCTGAGGCCACATTCCCTCGGCTTTGCCTGAACAGCTGACGCTTGCTGATGTTGTCTCCCTTGCGTCGGAACCACAAGTGTGCATCACTTTCCCTAAGGGTATTAGATCGACGGGGGCGCCGGACGCTTTGGAGCCGGAAGTGCCTCCGTGTGAGTTCCATCACAGACAGGCAGCAGCTCTAGCGCGATAGTTACACGCGGATTTAAGCGCTGAGGACGTTATGCAGAATCGGGATTATCGACCTCTTGCCACACGAGTTGGCAAATCTATGACCTCCACCAAGCCTGTTGGCCGGTTGAGGAAAGCTGTCAGGATGGGCCTTCTGAGCCTGCCGGTGGGTGCTGTTCTTGCTTTGCCTTCCGCCCAGGCGATGGCACAGACCGAGGACGGGCGCAGGGTTGCGCTGGTCATCGGCAACCAAGAATACCAGTATGTGACCCCGCTGGAAAATCCCGTTACGGACACGACGGAAATCGCCAGGATCCTTCGGGAGGCTGATTTTGATGTGACGATCGGCACGGACCTCAACAAGAAGGATCTGGAACAGGTCGTACGCCGGTTCCTGCGGGAACTGAACGACGGCGACACGGCGCTGTTCTACTATTCCGGTCATGCGCTTCAGGTTGGCGAATCCAATTTCATTCTTCCTGTCGACGCCAAACTGTCCTCTCAATACGACCTAGAATTCGAAAGCCTCAAGGTGTCCCATCTGCTGGACTACATGAAGGCCGCTTCCAGCCTGCAGATCGTCATGCTTGATGCCTGCCGGGACAACCCGTTCGAAATCGCAAGCCTGTTTTGGGGCGAGGAAGAATATTCGCTCGGAAAGACCAGAGGGCTGCGCCGGATTCCGAACAAGCTCGGTACATTCATCTCCTATGCCACGCGTCCTGGTCAGGTTGCCTACGACGGCAAGGGGCCGATGAGCCCGTTCACCTCTTCTGTGGTCGAAAATGCTCTTGATCCGGCGCTCGAGATCAAGGACCTGATGACCAAGGTTCGCGATGACGTGGTTCGCAAGACCGGCGGCCAGCAGATCCCTTATGAGGATTCAACGCTCGTCACCAGCTTCTATTTCGTACCGCCCAAACCGGCTCCGATCGTGACTGCCCATCACAGGGTCAGTGTATCTGCATCGGCTGAATCCGTCCCGATCAGCATCCCCGAACCGGTTCAGCCAGAAGGTGGTACGCTGAAGGCGAAGCTCACCTTGCTACCTGAAAAAGGTACCTTGAAGCTGCCGGGAGGTCGGGCCGTTGCTGAGGGGGACGTGATAGATGCGGCAGAGCTTGCCAGTCTCGAGTTCTTTCCCGAAGGCTCCCAACCCGGCGACGTGGAGCTGATCTCCTACGAGGTAGAGGACCAATGGGGTGGTTCTGCATCCGCGATCGCCTCAATTACGGTCGCACAGGCCGAAGCGCCGGTGCAAAACGAGCAGGTGGAAGAAAACCGCACAAAGCGGCTTGAAGCTCTCCTGTCATGGCTGGGCAACACGGCCTCAAAGGGAGCGGTAGAAGCTGATATCGGCACCGGCCCCGTAAACGTCTATCCGGATGCGCCTGTCGAGGATCTGCCGGCAACAAGCGATTGGCTGAAGGTTGTCTCTGTCGATACGGACCTGCAGCTTGCTTCCGATAACCGATTGCTGCAGGCCGGCGACCGTTTTCCTGTTTCTGCGCTCGCGACGTTGACCGTCCGTCCGCAGATCGGCAGTGAAAGCGAAGCGCGGAAATTTGCTCTGGAATTGCCGGCTGTCGAAGGAACGCCCGCCAGAACCATCACGCAGATTGTTCAACCCCGTGTAACGCAGTGCGATCGCCTGGCAACCCAGCCTTTCGATTTGCAGGCGGTTACGGAAGGACGGCTCGCCAACGATCTTGATGCGGCGGCTGTGGATACGGCCTGCGCCGAAGCGATGGCTGCCTACCCGGAGATCGGCCGGTTCGTCTTCCAGCGCGGTCGTGGAGCATTTGCCGCCGGTAACCTGCAACAGGCTGTCGGTTACTTTGAACAGGCCTACCAGATGGGACATGTTCGTGCCGGCCAGGTGCTGGGGCGCATGTATTTCCTGGGTGCGGGGATCGATCGTGACCGCGAGAAAGCTGTCGACCTGTACCGCAAGGCTGCGGAGCGGGGAGACGCCTATGCTCTGCATTCGCTTGGTATGGCCGAGATCAAGGGCGAAGGCACGGCCCAGAACGAAAAGGACGGTCTGGACAAACTGCTGCAGTCGGTGGAGGCAGGCCACACGTTCTCGTTCAATGCCATTGGTGGCTTCTACCTGAATGGCCAGCACGTGGAAGAAAACATCGACCGCGCCGTTTATTACTACAATCGCTCGGCATCGCGGAACGACATTTATGGCTACCTGAACATGGGGACGCTGTACCGCGACGGTAAAGGTGTGCCGCAGGACTATGAAGCAGCACTTGGCTGGTTCATGAAAGCACATGAAGGCGGGCATCCCGCCGCCGGCACGGCCATCGGACTGCTTTACTACAATGGCCAGGGTGTTGAGAAAAACGCGGAAGAGGCAACTCGCTGGTTCCGTGAAAGTGCCCAGCGCGGAGATCCCTGGGGTGCATTCAACACCGCGTGGATGCTTGGCCAGCAAGATGGCGATGCCGCAGGCCAGGACCGTGTTCGCATGCTTGCCATGGCTGTGGCTGTTGAACCGTCTTCGCAGGCTGCCGAGCAGGCAAAGACCGCTCTCGGCGATGCGCGGAAAAACCTTAAGGCAAAGGTGTTGCAACAGACCCTGACCGATCTCGGTTTCGATCCAGGACCGGTTGACGGGCAGCCGGGACGGAAAACCCGTGAAGCCCTGGCCGACTTCTTTGAAGCCTCTGGACGGGCGCCTTCCGAAGGCGATGAGGCCCTGATTGCACTGGTAAAGCATCAGTGGGAACAGAACCGTCCAAGATATGATCTGTTTTAATCGTTGAGGGAGATATTCAGATGAAATCGTTCTTGTACTTATTGCCGGTCACAGGACTGCTGACGCTGACGGTGGCAGGATGCCAGACACAGCAAAATCCGGCTCCGCAAGCAGTCTCACCTCCACAAAGTGCAAAACCAGTAACACGCACAAAGACGACAACAAGCCCAACTTCTTCGCCTGTGTACGATCCCATCAATGATCCTAGTGCACGGGATCGGGATAATGGTGGAGGCGGTGGCGGCGGCCCAAGTGGCGGCGGCGGCGGTAGCTGGGGCTAACCTCGCACAGAAAAGGTAACACCGATGAATGTTCCATTTGGCCTGGCGTCCAGACGATATTTCTGGGCCAGAATGTGCGGCCTGTTTCTTATTGCAGTGAGCTTTGGCTCGACAGCGGAAGCCGGACAGTGGCGAGCGCTCGTTGTGGGCGTCGACGCCTATCAGCACGTTTCTCCCTTGAAGGGGGCGGTCAATGATGCGCGAGACATCGCCGAAACACTGACAGCTGCCGGTGTTGCCGACCTGACCACGCTATACGATGCCGATGCGTCGAGGCAGGCAATCCTTTCGTCGTGGCAGGATCTCATTTCCCGCGCGGACGCTGATGATGTTCTTGTTTTGTCCTATGCTGGGCATGGGGCACAGGAGCCTGAGTGGGTAAAGGGTTCGGAAGAAGACGGCATGGACGAAGTCTTCCTTCTGGCTGGTTTCGATATTGCAGCTCCGGGTAATGGCGAGAGACTGCGAGACGATGACATCGCCGCAATGCTCCGGGCTGCCGGTGGACGCAGTGTTCTGGTTCTGGCAGATAGCTGCCACTCGGGCACGATGACCCGATCCGTGGACCCACGTATCACACGGCTGGGGACGCGACTGGTTGGTTTACCCCCGTTCGAGAACGACGCATTACGCTCTCAGCCTCTTCCGCCCATGCTGGCCGGAAACGCCCAGCAGTCAGGCGACGTTCAGGACCTTCCCAACGTCATCTACGTAGGCGCTACTGTCGATGGACAGGTCATCCCCGAGCTTTTGATTGCCGGGGAACCGCGCGGTGCCTTGAGCTGGGCCTTTGCGCGCGGTGTCGAGGGAAGGGCGGATCTGGATCGTGATGGTGGTATCTCCATGGAGGAGCTCAGCCTGTTTCTCAAGGAAACCGTGCGGGTCGCAACGGAGGGACGCCAGTCGCCCAGCCTGTCCATGAGCGGTGACAGCCGCGCGGCTGTCCTGCCGCGTGTCAACGAGCAGATATTCGCACATGAAAACGGCGTCTTGACCCTGTCTGCGAGCACCAATGCTGCAACACCGGTATTGCAGCAGCTGGCCGGCAAACAGGAGGGCCGCCTGAAGGTCGTTGAAGATGGGACCGCGGATCTGTTCTGGGATGTGGAAGAAGGCGACGTCCTGACCAAATTTGGCGACGTGGTGCTGCGCGGCAAGGCGACCAACATCGACCGGTTTTCCGATGTTGTGACCAAATGGGGTTTTCTGACCGATCTTTATGCCTTGTCGCGTGAGCGCCAGCCTATTGAAGGAACACTCCAGCCGTCAGTTGGGCATATCCCCGAAGGAGATGCGTTCAAGGTTGGTCTTAAATCGGACCAGGCAGGCAATATGGCCGTGTTCGCACTGGAAGCAGACGGCACGCTTCGTCTGCTTGCCCCCAACAAGAAGGCAGACCCGCTTGGCAAGGACACCACGGTTCAGGCAGCCAAGCCTTATGTGTTGAACTTGAGGGCTGCCCTGCCGTTCGGTGCGGACCATATCGTTATGGTACGGGCGGCCAAACCGATGCCTCAATTGGTCGGCGTATTGGCTGCACTCGATGGCAAACCTCTGAGCGCCGAGCTGACACCTAAATTGCTTGAGTTGATTGGCCAGTATGCAGATGCCGTGGGTATTGCCGGTGTCTACACGGAGCCCGCCGGCTGACACGCGAGGTCTCCTTCTATCTTGTTGCGCTTGAAAAGAATTTTTGTGACCATGGCCACACTCATTTCGCCATCCTCTGGTAATATCGAACCATAGTCAGCGCTGGGCTGCATCGAAAAGGCCGGGCGTATTTGGAATGACCAGGGAATCAGGAGCCCTTCATGAAACGGATTTTGAAGCATGCCTGTTCAAGGCGAAGTTTGCAGGCCACGAGTGCTCTCGCGGGTCTGATGTTTGCGCTGTCCGCCGGATCTGCACTAGCGGATCCGATTGCGCTGGTGCTGGACAAGTCGGAAGGTGTTGATGTGTCCGCGTTTACCGAGCTTATGCCTGGTGACGTAGTCGATCTCGGCGCTACCGGACATGTTGACCTGCTGGACTATTCCGCGTGTCAGGAAGTCAGGATTCAGGCCGGTGTGCTCAAGGTATCTTCCGAGGGATACACCGCAGAAGGTTCTGAACAGAAAGTTCTGAGAGCGGGTAACTGCTTGCAGGCAGACAGCGGAACCGACAGCGAAAAGGCTGACAAAGGTCTGACCGTCACGCTGCGTGGCCTTACACTGGAAAACAAGAAAGCTGCGTCATTGATGCTGCGGTTCGACAACAAGCTGCGCGATCAATACGACACGGTGTTTGTTTCCTTTGGGGGCGGTGAACCCAAGCGCTTCGATATGCTCGACAATATTCTGACCGACATGCCAAACCGTGAGCCGGAAGACGAGGCCGTTGAGGTTGAGCTGTTCCTGCAAGGTAAGGCGCCAGACTATGGTGTCGTCATGCGCACGATCACCATTGACCCGGTCCAGGTTGGACGGAAAACCGCTGTCGTCATCGTGAAATGATATTTGGCGGCCGGTTCGCGGACGCAGCCATTGGACGAAAACAGCTCATCTTGCTCATCGCACTCGTTGCGGTAGGGGCTGGGATCGCCATCGGTTTATCCGCTCAAAAGGCCATCTGGGAAGGGTGGGTGACAGACCGCCTGTTCCAGATCAAGGCCCTCATGGACAACAAGGAGCAGGCAGGTCCTGCACCTGTTGTCGTGGTCGGCCTCGATCAAAAAGCGCTTAACTCCGACCGGTTGGCACCAATACCGCGGGTTCTGATGACCCCGGTTCTGGCAGAGGCCGGACAAGCCATGCTGAATGCTGGCGCGGTGGCGCTGGGCTATGACTTTGTATTTGCCTATAGTGCGGACGGCTTTGTGGATCCCAGCACCGGCGAAGCCAGATTGAAAGGCTTTGACCTGGCATTTCAGCGGTTCCTCTATCAGAACCGCGGCAAGGTGTTCATTGCTCACACCGAAATAGGCGTACCTCAACGCATGTTTTCCGCTGCAGCCGGTGAGGGCGGTGTCAGGTCGGTTATCGTTTCAACTGACAGCGACGGTGTGGTGCGACGACACGAGCCGCATTCACCTCTAACCGCTTCGCCACATCTGATCGATGCGCTTTTGGGTATCGCAGGTGTCGAGTTAGCTGAAACCTACATTCCGGTGCCATCCGCCCGCCTCGCAACGTCCGTTCCGTATCTTTCGCTTATCGACGTTCTGCAGCTTCTGGAAAGTGATGAGGGCAGGCAGGAACTTGCCCGTTTTGCAGAAGGCCGCATCGTACTGTTCGGCGGGCTGTTGCCCTATGAAGACGAGCATCTTTTTTCTGACCGTTTCCTGCCTCATCTGCCAGAACAGCTGGCAGAAACGGGGCCAAGCGGGCGACCGCGCGTACAGCCGCAAACCGCCGGTGTATTTGTACTGGCCGATTTCATCGGCTCGCCTATCGCCGGAAGAATCGTGACCGAGCCTCCCGCTGGTCTCGTCCCCGCATTTGCGGTCATCTTTGCCGTGGTTGGCGCGCTCGCAGGTCTGTCGCTTCCGCTGGTCGTCTTACCTGTTGTGGCTGTCGGCGGAGTGCTTTGCGGACTGGGCGTGAGCCTTGGCAGTATGGAGCTCGGCATGTTTCCTTCGCCAGGCGTTGCTCCGGTTGCCTTCGTCACCGCGACAATCATCGCGGCTGTCGGGAAGGTCGGCATCCTGCAGCGCCGGCAGAGGTCTCTGGTGAGGCTCTTCGGTCACTACCTTGCCCCGGATGTCATCAAGCTGATGGCGAGTTCCGAACAGTTGCCTGCGCTTGGTGGGGAAACCCGGCATGTCGTCGTGGCCTTCATCGATATCGTCGGCTTCACCAAGATGTCGGAAAAACTCGCCGATAAGGATGTGGTGCGCGTGGTCAATTCCTGTTTCGACAGGATCGGACAGGTGATCACCGCTCACCAAGGGTATATCGACAAGTATATCGGCGACGCGATCATGGCGGTCTGGAACGCACCCAATACGGTCGAGCATCCCGAAAAATCGGCTGTAGATGCCGCAACAGAAATCATAAATCTGCTAGACAGATTGCGCGAAATCACCGGACAACCACCGCTGGACCTGCGCATAGCCCTTAACGCCGGACCGGTTCTGGTGGGCGACATCGGTGGTGAACATCGCCGTTCCTTCACCGTCATGGGTACCACCGTCAACACGGCAAGCCGGGTCGAATCCGTTGCCAAGGACCACAAGGTTCGTCTCGCAGTCAGTCAATCGGTCGCCGAGAAACTGCCTTCGTCCTATCCGGTTGCTGAGATCTGGAAAGGACAATTGCGTGGTCTCAGTTCTGACATCACCGTTTACACTCTGGATCTACCTGAAATGTACATGGAGCCGGAAGAAAAACGGACGATCGCGCGGCAGGAACAGGACAGGAGCAAGCTGGTCACGTTTCCGCGCTCCTGACGAAGCGCTTTCAAACAAAGCATTTTTTGCATCTTTCCCAATCATCCTGCATGATCGGGATATTGATTTTCGGCAGCCTGAGCAGCTGCGACGCTGCGCTTAAGGTCTCACAATGGTCCAATGGCCTGACAACCAAAATCCGGGTGCTCATCGCCCAGAGTTTGACAGGACCGTGATCCGTCCGTCGCAAAAGGCGCCACAAGCTGGCCCTACCGCTACACCACCACCAAAGCCAGGAGCTGCGCCGGCCAAGGGGGCGGCTCCGAAACGGTCACCCATTGTGCTTTATGCTGCAATGGCCATCGGGTTCCTGGTGCTGGGCGGTGCTGCTGGCGGCATTGCCCATCTGATCTCCTCCGGCGCGATATCCCTGTCACCCCCCGAGGAAATAGGGTTACAGGAGATCGCCGAAGCGGTGACGGACAGCGCCACTCCGGAAAATGCTCCGCAGCAAGATCCGGACGAAACCGTCGCCAATGATCAAGCCCTGGAACAGGATGTTGATGACACTGCGTTGACCAACGAGGAGGATCTCGATGTTCCGGCCGATCCGTTTTTCGACATGGCCCTCTCTGCTGTCATTCCGTTGGCGGGCGACCCGGTCCTTTTGAAGGATGGTGCCGCCAATCGGCGGATAGACTTGTCGGAGCGTCCAGTGCCAGCCGCTGCGATCGGGGACGGTGCTGCATCGGTACCGTCTGTTGCCGCATATGTGCTGGACAGCCAGATGCTGGACGATGACGGCAACCTTGTTATACGCGCACCGGGTAGTGAGGCGGACTTTCAGTTCGGCAATTTCGGGGGCGGGGATGAGGCCGAGGGCATAGTCGTTGAAGAAGATGCGCAGCCCGCGGACGATGATTCTCCCGATTTGCCGGTGTTTCTGAAACCGTCAACTGACACGTTGAACCTCTATCTCACCGAGCGTCCCATCGGTCAGGGGCCCAGCCGGGTCGAAGTACGCGAGGAGGTAGCAAAAGCGGCTACGCTCAAGGATTTCCTGAAAGGCAAAGGGTTCGACGAGGAAGTCCTGGATTCACTAGTGGAATTCGTCAAGGAGAACTTCGACAAAAACGATTTGATCGCAGGCGACAAGATCGCGGTGCGTGGAGTTCGTATGCCGAACAAGGTAGGCCGAATTGGCGATTATTATCGGCCTGTCCAGATTTCGATCTACGGCCAGGAAGGGTATATCGGTACAGCCGCCTATTCGGTTGGGAGAGACGGAGACGGGTATGTAGCCGGCGCCGATCCCTGGTTTGGCAAGACGATCGTGGAACAGAAGATCGCGGGTGAGGAAGCAACTCAACCTGCCAACTCGCATCGCTTGATCGACGGTGTTTATGCCACCGCAGTCCGTAATGCCGTGCCCGCTTCTATCGTGGGCGAGGCAATCGCATATTTGGCGCCCATGACCGACCTCAAGCGGTCGATCAAACCAGATGAGAGGGTCACTCTGGTATTCACGGACAGTGCTCGAGACGAGAAGCGTGGCGGTGGCAGGGTGCTCTTTGCCGGTGTTCGGCGTGGGGACGACTGGTCCGTTCGCTGTTACGTGCTGAAAGCGCCCGGTAATCGCGGTTTTGCCTGTGTGAACGAAGGCGGCAAGGTCAGCTTGTCCGGTGCCATGCTTGTCCCGGTCAAAGGTGTTCTGACATCGAAGTTCGGCATGAGATTTCACCCGATCAAGAAAACGGAACGCCTGCATGCCGGTGTCGATTGGGCGGCCCCCACTGGAACCGCGATCCACGCGGCCTTTTCCGGAAAGGTCACCTATCGCGATGTTCGAGGCGGGTATGGCAATTTCATTGAACTCACCCACAAGGACGGAATTACCAGCCGCTACGCGCATATGCATGAATACGCCGATGGCATCCAGCTAGGGTCTGTGGTTCAGGCGGGTGATCTGATTGGTTACGTCGGAACTACGGGGCTTTCCACCGGACCGCACCTTCATTTCGAAATCAGGCACAGGGGAGAGCCGACAGACCCACTGGCCTTTGAAATGGAGACGGGAGCGGAAGCACCGCAGTCTGTCGGGGGCAAGGATCTGCAGGAATACCGGACGGTGATTGCCGACATTTTGAGCGTGCAGTGAAACAGGACTTGCGGCAGCGCTGAAATACGCCAGACTGTGATCCAGGTCCCAGTATTTGTCGCAGGAACGTTCATTCTAGCAAGAGTGTAACAACGCACGAGGCTGCCATGACCAGACCAGCTGCCCGCCTGGGCGATTTTCATATGTGCCCGATGACACCCGTTCCACCGGGGTTGCCAATTGCGCCGCCATGCAAGATCAACGTCCTGATCGGTAAGCGTCCCGCTGCGAGAATGACGGACCTTTGCGTGTGTGTCGGCCCTCCGCCGGCAAATGTCGACCCGATTATCATGGGGTCGCTGACTGTTCTTATCGGAAGTTTGCCCGCGGCCCGCATTGGCGATCCGACAGCCAAGGGTGGCGCGATCACGACAGGGGAATTTACCGTTCTTATCGGGGGCTGAACCAGGACCAGCGACAATCAGGCAGATTTCCGGGCAGAATCGAAACGCCGGACAGGTGGGAGAACCTGTCCGGCGTTTTTGTTGGTTGATGTCAGCTGGCCGGCTCGATTTCGATACCGGTTTCCGTGGCTTTCAAGGTCACGCCCTTCAGTTCTTCGCCGTTCATTTGCGCCGTGAGGAACGCACGCGACAGCTTCGGCAGAAGGTCGTTGGTCAGGATGTTGTCGATCATGCGGCCACCGCTGTCCGGGTCGCGGCAGAGTGAAACGATATGGCTCACCACGTCGTCGCCATAACTCAGCACGGCATCCCGGTTCTGCTTGACCCGTTTGACAATACGGTTGAGCTGAAGCCGGACGATGAACCCGAGCATGGATGGTGACAGCGGATAGTAGGGGATGGTCACGATACGGCCGAGCAGGGCCGGCGGGAACACGTCGAGCAACGCTGGTCTCAAGGTTTCCGCGAGCTTCTCCGGATCCGGCGCGTTCGGGTCGGTTGCCGCAAGGTCTGGGTCACTGGAAACCGGCGCATCCAGCATGTGACTTGCAGCATTCATGATGATGTCAGTGCCAACATTCGACGTCAGCAGTATCAACGTGTTGCGGAAGTCGATCTTCCGACCCATGCCGTCTTCCATCCAACCCTTGTCGAAGACCTGGAAGAAGATTTCGTGAACATCCGGATGAGCCTTTTCGACTTCGTCCAGAAGGACGACCGAGTAAGGCTTACGCCGCACGGCTTCGGTCAACCGGCCGCCTTCGCCATAGCCTACATATCCCGGAGGAGCGCCTTTGAGACCGGAAACGGAATGCGCTTCTTGGAATTCGGACATATTGATGGTGATCAGGCTTTCCTCACCACCATAAAGGGTCTCGGCAAGGGCCAGAGCGGTTTCGGTTTTACCGACACCGGAGGGGCCGCACAGCATGAACACGCCGATGGGCTTGTCCGGATTGCCCAACTGGGCGCGGCTGGTCTCGATGCGCTTCGAGATCATTGCCAGGCCATGGGCCTGACCGATCACGCGCTTGTTGAGGCTGTCGGTCAGCGACAGGATCGTCTGCATTTCGTCCTGCACCATCCGCCCGACCGGAATGCCGGTCCAGTCGGAAATGATGCTGGCGACGGCCTCATCGTCGACATAGGCATAGACCATGCGATCGTCTTCGGGGATTTCGGAAAGCTCCGTGCGCATCGCCTGGAGCGCTTCGCGAATGGCGTCTTCGTTGGTCAGGTCCACGTCAAGTTCAAGCTCGATCTCATCGATCGGAACAAGAGCGGGCTTGTCGTGCTGCGGATCTTCGATCGCCTCGCTTTCCGGATGAGGCGCAGGTTCAACACCGCGAAGCTTTGCAAGAGCGGCATTCAAACGCCGGATTCCGGCTACCAGTTTCCGCTCGTTTTCCCACTGATTGCGGACAGTCTCAATGTCGCTTTCGGTTTCCGTAATCGCGTTGGACAGTTCCTCGAGCTGTTCCTGATGCTCCATGCCCAGTTCGGCATCGTTGGTCAGGGCCTTTTTCTCTGTCTCCAGAAAACCTTTTCGGGCAACCAGGTCCAGCAACCGGGCTGGCTGTGCTGCTTGCGAGATGTTGACACGTGCCGAGGCGGTGTCGAGAACGCTGACCGCCTTGTCCGGCAGCTGGCGTGCTGGAATGTAGCGATGTGACAAAGATACCGCTGACCGCACAGCGCTATCAAGGATGCGAACCTGGTGATGATCTTCCATCGGGCCAAGCAGGCCGCGCACCATGGCAAAGCACTTTTCCTCATCCGGTTCGTCAACCTGCACGGGCTGGAAGCGCCGTGTCAGGGCCGGGTCTTTTTCAAAATGCTGGCGGTATTCCGACCACGTCGTAGCCGCGACGGTCCTGAGTGTGCCGCGGGCAAGGGCAGGCTTCAGAAGGTTAGCCGCATCGCCCGTTCCGGCAGCGCCGCCGGCTCCGATCAACGTATGGGCTTCATCAATAAACAGGATCGTCGGCACGATGGAACCATGGATGGCATCAATGACCGCGCGCAGACGTTTTTCGAATTCGCCTTTCATCGACGCGCCGGCCTGAAGCAGGCCGAGATCCAGCGCACAAAGGCGAGTGCCCAGAAGAGCTGGCGGAACATCCCCGGCAACGATTTTCTGCGCAAAGCCTTCGACGATAGCCGTTTTGCCGACGCCGGCTTCGCCGGTCAGGATCGGGTTGTTCTGGCGGCGGCGCATCAGAACGTCGATGACTTGTCGGATTTCTTCGTCCCGACCGACGATCGGATCGAATTCCTTTGCCCGCGCACGAGCTGTGAAATCTACCGTGAACTGGCTGAGTGCATCTTCCCCGGGGCCGCCTGCCGCGAGCGGCTCTGCGCCCGGTTCGCCTGCTGCGCTACCGGAGGCTGGACTTGAACCGTCGATGGGCCTCGCCCGCACTTCACCGGATGATCCGGCGATGGCGTCGAGGTTGTTCGCGATTTCATCGTGCTTGAGCTTGTTGAGAGCCTTGGACAGCTGGAAAAGCTGCGTGCGGGTGCTCTCTTCGCCAAGCATGAAAAGAAGGACATAGGCCGTGCGGATCTTGTAGTCGCCGTATGTCAGCGTGCCAACGAACCAGGCTCCTTCCAGCGCTTCACGGAAAGGCTTGGACATGGACGGAAGTTCAGTCTGGTTGATCTTGAACTCTGCAAGCGCGGCCTGCAGGTCCTTGTCCAGGGTGCCGAGATCGACGTCGAAATGCCGCAGAATATGAAATACATCAGAATTTTCGTTGCGGATCAGATAGTAGAACCAGTGGACCAACTCGAGATGCCGGTGGCCGGCATCCTTCGTAAGCCTCATGGCCTTGTCCAGGCTGTCGTAGGCAGTTGAGTTGGTCTTGTTGACAACTTTTTCAACCGTAATGTCATTCATAATATCGGTCCTTCAGACTTGAGACCTATTGGTAGACTGTGGTGTGGCGACGCACAGGCCGGAAACGGGTGTCGGTAAGCATTTCTTCTTCTTCGGCCTCCAGGTCAGTATCGTCGTCGGGGCCGGAAGCGGCAGGCTTCAGCCAGCCGATATGTCCAAGCGTTGCGGAGTTGTTGGCATCCATCCGGACAGCGGATGCGCATCTCTTCGGCAGCGCAAGTTCAATTTCATATTCAATTTCCAGACCCAGATAAAAATCGATGAGGTCGAAAAGCTTCTCTGTCCAGGGATTGGGTTTTGTCCGGGTTGGCGGGAGAAACTGCCGATATTCCTCCAGACTGCTCGTGAAAATCCTGATCCGGATCTTGTCACTCACACTATAGACCTTGGACCCAACGATCGTGTCGGCTCCAAGTTGCCCGGCACCGCCTGGCCCGAAACCTCCAAGCTTGAGCTGATCGTCCTTGTCCAGATGCAGCCACGTCCCGACACATTGATCAATCTCTACCCGGACATCGAAAACGCCCGTGATGAGGGCCTTCAGACGAGCGGCGCTCTTTGTCTTGGGGGCCATAAGGCCCGCATAGAGCAGCTTGAGCCGATCATCGATCCTGTCGAGGTCCCGGTAAAACGGGGTGCCGATGCCGATCGCCGACCCAAGATAGGCGAGAAACCGGTCGTCGTCCGGCCGGTCATGTTGAACGATCGGTCTGGCATCGGCCCACGCGCGGTAGAACAACTGCACGAAGCGGTTGTTGAACAGGTCAAGGAATCTTGGAAAACTGTCATCGCCTCTGAGCCCGCGCATGATCGCTTCATCGGTATAGGCGGATGGCAGAGCGCCTTGCGGCCCAAGCAAACCAAGGAAGCGTTCCAGCAAGACCAGGCCGCCGTCACCGTCCTTTGTCGCACGCTCAATGGTCGACGTGGCGAATTCGCTGGACGGGTCCTGACCGAAGCGAACGATGTCTTCCATCATGCGCCGGCTTTTACCGATCCTGGGTGGAGCGGGCTCATCGGCGTTCTTCGGTTTTATTCCGGTTTCGGAAATTCCGGGAGCGGTCTGGCCTTCGAGCATTCTCAGCACCGCCAGCAGATCATGTCCCCCTGGATGCTTCTCGATGCGGTCTCCGAGGGCTGCAAGCAACGACGCATATTGCTGCTGGACTGGTACCTCGATACGCGGGCTTTCCGGAACTGCTTCCTCAGCTGTTGGATCAAACGCAGTCTCTGCGGCCTGCGTTTCAATCACCTCTTCCGTTCCCTCGGCAGGGGTCTCCGCTGGAGGATCGATTTGTAGTGCAGGCGTTTCTGATTGGGATCCGGCAGGCGAGGGAGTGGCGTGTTCGGGCGATGTGATCGCGGCAGATTCAATCGCGGGCGACTTGATGGCGAGCGTTTCTGTCTCGTCCTCAGGTGTGTTGTTGTCCTGCGGTTTTACGGTCCAGATATCGTCAGCGTCGGCCTTCTCATCAGACTCGATTGCAGTCTCCGTCTCCTCTTTGGTCGGCCATGCCGGGGCCTTCCGGGAGGATGAAGGCACAACGGTCTTGTCCCGTGCAACACGGGTTTTCGTCAGATCCTTGTCTGCCGGACCGCTCATAGAATTCCTTTCGCGCCGATCCGCGGAGGCCACTTCATGATAACGCCGCGCTCTGTCGTTGCGATCACACACTGCGTGAAGTGATTGATGGAAGCGTATTCGGCGACAAACCGGTCGAGGACAGCCCCCATCAGAAAGGCACTCGCCCCTTCAAAAGCCTTGTCATCGAGCGTGATCGTGATTTCGAGACCTCTGGCGACACCTGTGCCGGACTTCTGTTGCAGGCGGCGTACAACTGGCCTTGTCGAAACCGACCGAACAGACTGGGCCTGCCGGTCTGCTGAACTGTCGGAAAGTGGCGCGAAGACGCTCAACACATCGCGGAAAGACCGACCGTCCTGACCTGCCGCATCGTGCACAAGGCCGGTATGATTCAAGGCCAGAATGTTAATGAGCCGCCAGGCAATGGCGCCAGCGTGACCCTGTTCGCCTAGTCTTTCATTGTAGGAAAGAAGCGGCGGCCTTGGGGACGTTGGCCCGGCAACACAATCTACCTTGAGGCCGATATCCTCCAGTATGCGGAAATCCCCAATCTCGGACTTGTCCGGGTTGGTTCCCACGGGGAGATCTGCGGCCAGCGACCGGTTGGATGCCAATACCTTCAGTGATAGTTCCGAAAGACGTTTCTTGCCGGTTTGCAGCAGGGCGGCAGCCTGCGCTCCGCTTGAGATAGAGATGAAAGTTTCTGTGCCAATGTAGTGGCTCGGCTGCATGCGCCGGATTTCGGAAGACGACTGGCGTCGCGGCAAACGGCGAATTGTATAAAACCACTCGTGACCGGCTTTTTCAGTGTCTGGTGCAACGCTGTAGAGCGGTTCAACCGGTCGTTTCTCACCTCCTGAGAAGTGGGCGGCAACTTCAGTGACGGCATGCACTTCATAATCCAGTGGCCGTGTCCGATCCGTGATGACAGCAAACTCGTGCTGCCCTTTCTTGATCGGCACACGGTCAGTCTGCCTTTCGAACAAGTTGACAGCCGGCGCTGAGTGAAGCGCGAAAATCTTGCGTTCAACGTGCGCAGGTAACCGGTTTTCTGCTTCATCGAACACGAAGACCAGATCGAATGCTTTTGCCTTGACCCTATCCAGATAACGGCGCAGGCCCGTCAGACGGAACCCGAGGAAGCTGCGCGGAAAGTTGAAATAGTCGCGCAAGTGATCAAAGCCGGTGAACAGGCGCAAGTCGTTGTGCAAGAGGGAATCTTCTTCATCGAAACCCAGCTGCTCGATGGCATCGACAGGCAGGCGCTGCAGGCTGGCCTGACCGAAAGCATCTTCGGTGCGGATGTAGAGCGCGATTGTATGTCCGAAGATCTGTTCATAGACCTTCGCAGCCAGATCCAGAGGTCCGATCAATCGGACGGGAAGTGAATCGATCCGACAGCCGGCCACCTGGTATTCAGGTTTCTTCAAGGCTTCTTCGGTTGAAACCTCGTTTTCCGGATCCTCGGACATGCGATGTGTGAACGTGATGGACAGACCTGCGCGCGTGCGTCTATCTTCAGCCATCTCCGCACCGAGACCGGAGACCTGCGCAGCTGAGCTCAGGTACTTTGCAGCTGTCAGCTCCAGGGGTGTCAACGTAATAGGAGAGGTGAGAGTGAACCTGCAGCGAACCTCTCCCTGGCGTTCACGGAAGACGGCCTCCATGGGAGCATGGCGATCGACCTTTATGCCGTTGCGCAAATTCGCGTCGCCATATTTCGGCGTCACGCGGGCAAGTACCAGAGAGGGAATGGGCGCCAGCGCAGTTGGATATAGTTGTTCGAACAGGTTGGAAGTGAATTCGGCGAACTCATGCTTCATTTTCAGCTGCACGCGAGCTGACAGGAAGGCTGTACCTTCAAGCAATCCGGACAACATTGGGTCGGAACGGTCTTCCAGAAGCCCACCCAGGCGTTCTGCTACAGCAGGATAGGCCTCCGCGAATGACGCCCCTTGTTCTCGCAGGTAGGTGAGTTCCTGATTGTAGAGGTCGAGAAATTCCCGGTTCATGCAGTTGCCCCGATGATCTTGATACGGCCGAAAGCAGGGTCGACGTCGGCAACGAATTCACTCGCGACCCGGATCGGATCGCAGCGTATTTCTGCCTTGATGAGAAATCTTACCTTGAAGGTATCACTTTCGACCTTGTCGTCTCGCTCGACCTTGAGCGTGCGCGGGTCCATGCGCGGTTCGAAATGGATGAGGGCCTGTCGGATGTCTTCGGCAAGTCGATCAATGCGAACGCTGTCAACGATATGGACAGAAAGGTCCGGCAATCCGTAATTGATGATCGAGCTCTCAACTTCCGGAAAATCGGAAAGGTCCTGAGTGGAATTGAGGTTGACCGTATTGAGGAGCGCCTGCAGATCTTGCCGGACTTCGGAAAGCAGCGTGTGTTCAGAGACACCGTAGGATCTGGAAAGCCGCCGACCGGACCTGAGGTTGGCGCCGTTCTGTGCTTCTTTTTGCCTGTCCTGTGCGGCCTTGTAGTCTGGGTCGTCCATTGCACGGAAGGCCCACATCAGCGGGGAGTGCATTTTCACATTTGATTTAGCCATCGGCCAAGCCCACGCTGACTGCTGCCCCGGAAATTCCTAAGTGTGACCGTGGCGGTGCCGCTTCGAAAGTTGAAAGTCTGCATCGCCGGTCTGAACCAAAGAAGGCTGCCGCGCCGAAGCGCGGCAGCCCTGCAGGCCGAAGCCTTATTTCTTTTCGTTTGCTGCAATGTCCCAGGCAAACTCGGGGGCTGCGCCCTTGGAGCCGTCCGGCTTCTGTTCGGTGTAGATGTATTTGTACTCACCGAAGTTCAGCGTGACGCTCTCCGTGATGCGATCGTCGGAGCCACTGCCGCCGGTCGAAACGTTGGTCACGATAATGTCCTTCATTTCGAGCTTGATGTATTCCAGCGGGTTATCACCGGCAGCCTTGCGAACAAAGAGAGTGCCTTTGGTGATATGCTTGCCAGTCGACACGTGCTGCAGAAGCACAGGGGTGGATTTGTCGACGAACTTGGTGATGCTCAGATCCTGGAAGTGTGCCTTGCCGGAGCCGGAGCCCGAACCCATGTGGGTGGTGCCGGACTGGGAAGCGCCCCAGGACCAGGAAAGGACGTCAATCTTGTCCTTATGGGTCTTGTCCTGTGCTTCGCCTTTGATACCTTCAAGTTCCAGATAAAAATCGACGGCCATTTTAATAGATCCTCTTGGTTGTTGAGGGCCAGGTAAATGTTCCTGGCTCAAACTCTGCTATTCCTGACAACTACCTCGGACCTCGCGGTCCAAACCCCTAGGCGCTTGCGCACCTTGTTTGTACCTCCGCCCGGGAAAACCGGGCTGCATCCCGTGGGATGCATGCCGGGGGGCAGGCTGCCGCCCCGCCGGCAATTTGTGAAATCAATTACCGTCTTGCGGAATGCGGGACGCCAGGCTCATGCCGATGTCCATGCCTTCCAGCTGATAGTGCGGACGAAGGAAGAACTGGGCCCGGTAATATCCGGGGTTTTCCTCGTCGGGCACGATAGTGACCTTGGCTTCCCGCAGCGGCTTGCGCGCTTTGGTTTCCTCGGTCGAGTTGTCCGGATCACCATCGACGTAGTCCATGATCCAGTCATTCAGCCAACGCTGCAGCTGCGCCGATTCCTTGGTCGAACCGATCTTGTTGCGCACCATCACTTTCAGGTAGTGGGCGAAACGAGTGGTCGCGAACATGTAGGGCAGGCGGGCAGACAGGTTGTCCGATGCCGTTGCATCCTTGCCGTCCGGTCCGGAGAACTGGCGCGGTTTGAAGACGGACTGAGCTCCAAGGAAGGCTGCCTGGTCCGTATTCTTGCGGTGGATCAGCGGGATCAGGCCCAGACGGGAGATCTCGTGTTCGCGCCGGTCGGAAATCGCGATTTCCGCAGGGCACTTCTGGTCCACACCGCCATCGTCGGTTTCAAAGACGTGGGTCGGCAGGTTTTCCACCAGACCACCGCTTTCGACGCCGCGGATGCGCACAGTCCAACCGAATTCCTTGTAGGCACGGTTGACGTTGGTTGCCATGGCATAAGCCGAGCTCATCCAGGCGTAATTCTCGTGGCTGTCTTCGCCAAACTCTTCTTCGAAGGCGAATTCCTCCACCGGGTCGGACTTCGCACCGTACGGCTGGCGAGCCAGCACGCGGGGCATTGTCAGACCAAGGTAACGGGAGTCCTCGGATTCCCGCAGCGTCCGCCACTGGGCATGGATCTCCGTATCGAAGATCTTGGACAGATCACGCTTGGCCGGCAGTTCCGTCCAGCTATCCATCTGCATCAGTTGCGGATTGGCCGCTGCCAGGAACGGTGCATGGGCTGCCGAAGCGATCTTTGCCATGCCGCGCAGCACCGTGATGTCCTGCGGGTCGTAGGAGAATTCATAGTCACCCACGAGACAGCCGTAGGGCTGACCACCCAGCTGGCCGAATTCGGCTTCATAGATCTGCTTGAACAGCGGGCTCTGATCCCACTTGGCGCCGCGGTAGCTCTTGAACACGCCTGCAAGTTCTTTCTTGGAGATGTTCAGGAACTGAAGCTTGAGCGAAGCGTCGGTTTCAGACTGGTGCACGAGGTAATCGATCCCGCGCCAGGCACTTTCAAGTGTCTGGAACTCCTCGGCGTGAATGATCTCGTTCACCTGAGCCGTCAGTTTTTCGTCCAGCTTCGCGATCATCTCATCGATCGTGTCGTAGACGTCTTCCTTGATAAGCGCCTGATCGGACAGAGCTTCGGCGAGGAAGGTCGACATGGCGTTGTCAACCAGCTGATTGGCCGTATCGTTTTCGTTCTTGATCCGGAAATTCTGTTTCAGGATCGAAGCGAACTCCTCGGGGCTCTTCTCAACCGCAACTTCGCCGGCTGCTGCGCCACTTGCCTGGGCGCTGGTATCGGTGCTGCTCATTTATGCCTCCTCCGTGCCGTCGCCGTCTGCCTGCTTGTCGGCGGACGTTGCCTTGTCGGCTTCGATTTTCTGAGCAAGTGCCTGCATCAGGGCCGGGTCCCGGGTCAGCTCCTCGAGCTGGGAGATCGCCTGGACACGTCCGTCCATCATGGTGCGCAATGCAGCCAGGCTGCGGCGTGCATCGAGCAGCTTCTTGAGTGCCGGAACCTGTTCGGCAACACGTCCCGGGGTGAAGTCGTCCATGCTCTTGAAACGCAGCTGGACGCTCATTTTGGAGTTTTCTTCGCCGGACAGCTTGTCCTTCACGGTGAAGGAGGTGCCAGGTTCAATTGCTTCCATGCGCTTGGAAAAGTTATCCATGTCGATGTCGAGGAACTTGCGGTCATCGATATCGGCTTTTTCCACGCCAGGGTTGTCGCCGGAAAGATCGGCCATGATGCCCATGACGAATGGCAGTTCCACCTTCTGTTCCGCGTCAAACGGATCTTCGTAGAAAATGTGGACCCGCGGAGGTCTGTTGCGCTTGATAAAGCCTTGCCCGCTGTTCGATGCCATTGTACTTGCCTTTCATTTTCATGACCCAGAAGAAAAAAGGTCAATTTTAGTCAAATACTAGCGCGCAACTCTTGTTTGCTAATTGCTGTACTTCGGTCGGCGCTGCGTTTCGTTGATATCTATGTACTGCGTTTCTGGGGAACGGGAAGTGATCACGGTCACATGATCGATGGTTTATTTTTTTCTCGAAATATTGAGGACCCGTTGGCCATTGGTGTCAAGTAAGAAGCTGAAAACCCTAGGTAACATAGGGGTTGTAATGGCAGTTGAATCAGTCCTCCTCCGGCCTCAGGAAGAGGTTGAGAAGACCGGTGAATGAACCGGAACTCATATTCTGCGCCTCGTCCAGCAAAAGGGGGATCGGGCTGGTGGGTTCATTGGAAGAATAGTAACCCTTGACCGCCGCAATACCCTTCATGGCGTCACTTCGGCTTTCGATCACCATCACTGCGAAATCATCAATTTCGCCCAGTTCCCGGTCACCACCGTCGTTCAGGTCGATCAGTCGGTCGTTGGAAAGCTGCAACCCGCTCGCACCCAGAATCAGCGCTACGTCGTCGAACCGGCGCGGCATCAGTATTTTCAGGGCGTCCAGGTAGGATTTGCCGACGAGGCCGCGAGCCTCGCGCACCAGAAACAGCGCCGGATGCGACGGTTCGCGGCTGGCGAAATAGTCTTCGACAGCATCCAGAATCAGTTTTGCCTGGGCGGCGTTCTTGATTTCTGATTGTGACGCCTGCGACGTGTCGGCTGCTGCTACCTCTGCTGCAGTATCTTCAGACGAAGAGGCCTCCGTCTCTTCAGGGGAGAGGCGTCCGAGCCGCTTGTTCAGTTCCGCATTCATTTCCTTCAGGAGAGTGGACAAGGCCTCATAATTGGGAGGAGCTGCTTTTGCACCGCTCTCCTTGAGCTTTTCGGTGCACAGCTCGGCAATCGTCTGCAGTTCGTCCGGCAGATCTCCTAGATCCTTGAGGATCTCGTCGATAGCGTCCTGCTCGAGTTCGCCCGATGTCAGTGCCGCCTCAATCGCACCAAGAGAGATTGTATGCTCATCCGGACGTGCCGTGGCATCGCCGGCCGCAATCTGGATGGCGCGATAGCTGATGGGCCCTGTCCGGCGGGTCTTGAGCAGGGGCGCTGCTTCCAGCGGAAGAACGACCGTGGGCCTGTTGTTGAGAGATTCGAGCGCTCCGATTCGTTCCATGTGGCCGAAGTCGGCATCGCTTGGATGGACGTCGTCCCAATGGTTCTCCAACAGTTTGCGAATGATGCGAATCGAGTTCGCAAACGTATGGACTTGACCGCTCAGCAGACCGAACTGCGCGAGAATGACAAGCAGTCTCAAGTCTCTGGACTGCTTCAGGAAGCCGTCCATCTGCTTGAAGAGGTCGGTAAAGTCGATCTCGGATCGGTCGAATTCGCTGAACCGCTCCGGCAGCAATTCCTCACACGAATCCAGAAGCGCGGCAAAGGCGGGTTCGGTATCATAGAGGTCCGGCCCGCAGCCAGCACCCGGCGCTACTTCAGTGCCGTAGGTTTCCGGATCGAAATTCATTCGTGCTCCCCAGCCCGGTATGCATTCCGGTGGTATGTCCGGGATCGGTCCCGGTTATTGTTCAGGAGACCCGGACCGGGAAAAGCTCCGGTCCGGCATGTCTGATGTGTGAATTATTACTGCTCGAGTACCAGCTTGCTTTCAACGCGGCGGTTTGCCGGATCGTTTACATCCGCAACCTTCGGCCGGGATTCGCCGTAGGCAACAGTTTTCAGGCGGTCCCGGCTGACGCCGAGGTTGACAAGATACTGCGTAACCGCCTGCGCACGGTCTTCTGAAAGACGCTGGTTGTAGTTGGTCGAGCCAATTCCGTCGGTATGGCCTTCGATCACGAATGTGGCTTTGGCCAGGTCGGGATCATTGATGCCCTTGGCAAACTCACGAAGGTTGGCCTGTGCGGACGTGCTGAGCTTGGCCGAAGCATATTCGAACGAAACCAGCAGGTTGAAGGCAGCGTCGATGGCGTTGGTTTCCGGATCGACCACAAGGGTTTGTTCCGTTTCACCACCTTCGGTCTTTGCGCCGTCCTGGGAGACTGCGACCTGGCCGCCTTCTTCCGGTTTGGCGTTCGGATTACATTCGTCGCGAGTACCGATACAAAGAGCCCGCGTTCCGCCAGCCGGCTTCAGTGAACGCGTTTTGAGCTGTTTGAAGTGCTTGCTGACTTCATCGGCCGAATAGGTGGCGTCCTGGGCAAAAGCCGGAGCGGTTCCAAGTGCCGGCAAGGCAATGGCGAGAGAAACGGAAGCAACCAGGAGAGCGCGGCGAAGGCCGGTCCGAGCGGCATTGTTCCGGTCGAGCGAAATTACAGTAGGGGTCACGATTTCAATCCTCCCTTGTGGAGTGTTCAAAAGCGATGTCGCTTTGGGCTTCGAAATGGATCGTGCCATATGGATAAGAATAATAGTGTGGCGAAAGTCACTAAAGTGCGATTTGATGTCAGTATGTCGTTTTATCGGCAATAAGCAAGAGGAGAGCTGTTGGGGTGACGTCGGTGAGCAGGGTTAGTATTTAAAAGCAGCAGGCGGTGTTTTTTAGCCGCACTTGGGGAAGGGGCAAGTGCCTCCTCCTTCACAAAAGGGTTTGAAGTTCAAAGTATTTGCATCAAGTGTGTTCTTGAGCACACTATTTTTGCCGGAAACGCCTTAGTGTCTGAAACGTGGTAGCCGCCAGGCTGCCTTTTTGCAGAAAACCGCGTTATTTCCGAGGAGATCTTTCGTGGCCGTAGGACAACTTAAACAAGCTAACCGAATGGCCGAGCTGACATCGGTCTTTGGCAAGGATGAGCTTTCCGTTGTCACCATCGAGTGCGACGAGGGTCTCAGCGAAGATTTTGAGATCAGGCTTGAGGTTCTGAGTCAGAAAGAGGATCTGGATTTCGACCAGGCCATAGCGACTTCCATGACGGTGAAGGTTGTCACCAACAATGGTGATACGCGGCATTTCGACGGTCTTCTGACAGATGCGAAATGGATGGGCTATCGCGATTCCTATTACATCTACAAATTGACGCTACGCCCCTGGTTCTGGCTGCTAACCAAGAACTCAAATTGTCGAATTTTCAAGGACATGTCCGCGCCTGAAATCATTCAGAACGTCCTGAATGAGCATGACTTCGCCGATTTCCAGATCAAGCTGACTGAATCCTATGATCCGATTCATTACTGCGTCCAGTACAGGGAATCGGATTACGATTTCTGCTGCCGGTTGATGGAAGAATTCGGAATTTCCTATTTCTTTGAGCACAAGGACGGCAAGCACATCATGATTCTGGCGGACGCCAAATCGTCCTACAGCCCGATCGTTGGTGACAGCTCCATTCCCTACATTGCTCTTGGCGGCGACAGTCAAAGGGATAAGGAGCATCTTTACCATTGGATTCCGACGCGCAAGTTTCGGACCGGCAAGTTTGCAGTCAATGATTATGATTTCGAGAAACCGAGTGCGCTGCTGGAAGCAGAGCGTGATGCAGGTACTAAATATCGGGCCGGGTCTCTGGAAAACTATGACTATCCGGGAAGGTACACTGAAAAAGACAAGGGCAGCACCTTCAGCAAGATTCGTATGGAAGCCGAACAGGCTGCGGACAAGCGAATTGAAACAGCCGGCGAAGTGCCGCGGTTCTTTGCAGGAGGGCTGTTCACCTTATTCAACCATCCCCACAAACCGCAGAACGTGGAGCACCTGATCGTGCGTGCAAGCCATCGGATCATCACCGAGGCATATCGCTCCGGTGGTGGTGGGGCCCAGGGAGAAGCCTATACCGGGACATATGACGTTCTGCCTTCCAGTATAACGTTCCGCACACCGGCCATCACCCGCAAACCTCGAATACCCGGCCCGCAAACGGCAAAAGTCGTGGGGCAAGGCGAAATCGATGTGGACGAATACGGTCAGATCCTGGTCGCCTTTCACTGGGACCGCGACAAGACAGCGTCTCGGCGGGTTCGTGTGGCGCAAGTGTGGTCAGGCAAGAACTGGGGTGGCATCTATATCCCTCGTGTCGGCCAGGAAGTGATTGTTCAGTTTCTGGAAGGCGATCCGGATCAACCGATCATCGTCGGCACAGTCTACAATGCGGAAAACATGCCGCCTTATTCTTTGCCAGGCGAGAAAAACAAAGCCGGCATCAAGTCGGATTCAACGGTAGGCGGCGGCGGTTACAACGAGTTCGTGCTCGACGACACCAAAGGGAATGAGCTTGTTGGGGTTCATGCCCAAAAAGACATGGAGACCGTTATCGAGAATAACGAAATGCTGCATGTAAAAAACTGCCGCGAGACCCAGATCGACGTTGACCGAACGGAATCGGTTGGCCGAAACACGACTGAAGATATCGGCATGAACTGGAAGGTAACTGCCGGAGCGAAGATCGAGTTTATTTGCGGCGCCAGCAAGATCACCATGACGCCTGCCTCGATCAAGATCGAGTCGGTGAAAATCGATATCGTGGCTTCGGGCATGCTCAACGCCAAGGGTACAATGACAAATGTGACAGGCAGTGCGTTGTTGAAGCTCAAGGGCGGCCTTGTACTGATCAATTGATGCTGCGGTTCTTGAACGAATGCGGCCAAGAGAAAAAACGGAGTAGAGCAGATGGGATCACGTATCCGCTTTACAAAGGCTAGACAGGTATTTGAAACTTTTCCGGAGTTGTCGGAAACGGTAAGCGAACCGGCCACGGATATCGCTCCGGACGCCTATGCTCTGGAATTGCAGAAAAGCGAGGCACCGCTGTCGGCGATCGCCTATTTCGCTCATATCCTGCCGAAACGGGAATCGGTCTGGTGGGGCATGAACTGCGTTGCCGGTCTGGATCAGGCCAAGAACGAGGATGACCGGCAGGTTCTTAAACTCAGCGAGACCTGGGTCCGCGAGGGGGATGAAGATGCCCGTGTTGCGGTTCACGCTGCGGCTGAGGCCGCCAAGAAGGACAGCGCGTCCGTCTGGATCGGTCTTGCTGCAGGCTGGTCTGGCGGATCCCTTTCGCCCAGCCCCGAGCACCGGGTGGACATGCCTGACGACCTGACGGCCAAGGCCGTGAATACTGCTGTGTTGATTGCGCTTGGAACACTTGAGCCTGCCAAACGGGATGAGGCCCTGAAATCTTGCCTGTCTGCCGGGCTGTCCTTCGCCGGAGGTGGGATGATGCCCGCGGTGACTGTCGGCAGCTCTTCGTCAGCCTTTTCCTAAGCGCAAAGAGGAAACGTGGGAATGCGCATAACGCTCCAGATTGAAAATGTTGACCGGTTGGAGACCGGCGGTCAGCTGTCCTACAGCTGTGCCGACCGAGGCTTCGACATTGGTCGGCACGAACATCTGGACTGGAGTCTCCCCGATCCCCAGCGGATGATTTCCGGTAAACATTGCGAAGTGCGCTTTGAAAGCGGGAATTTCGTTCTTTACGACTATTCGACAAACGGCACTTTCCTCAATGGCAGCCAGACCCGCATGGACAAGGCACATGTGCTGCGCTCCGGCGATCGGCTGATGATTGGCGATTACATCATCGTCGTATCGCTGGAAGCCGGATCCGGGCAGCCAGCCATGTCCGCAGCACCAGTCGCCGCCGCTGCTCCTCAGCCCTGGGACGCACCGCAAACCTCGTCTACACCCGGTGGCTCCTCCTGGCCTACGGGGCCTGGTCCGGCGGGCGCGGCACCCGGTCACTACCCAATGGAAAATCAGGGTGGGCCCTGGGCTACACCGGGAGCGGGCATGGAAGGGCGACACGCACCGCCGTCCTCCAATCCTGGCATAGGCACGCCGGCAGATGATGTCTGGAGCCAGCAAGGACACGGCTGGGGCACGGCGGATCCTTCGCTGTACGATCCGAATGCGCACATCGGCGAACGCGAAGCCCCTCGACCGGCCCAGGCGGACCCGCTCGATCATCTTGCCCAGCAACCGCATCTCCAATCTGCCGGAGCCGCACCCGCAGAGCCGCTTTTTGGATTTCCGGAACCTGTAGCTCAATCTCCGTTTCCGGCGCTGTCTGAAAACCCGGCGCAGGAAAGTGCTGAGCCGCTTTTCCAGATGCCGGATCTTCAACCAGAGGCACCAACCCAGCAACCGGCGGCCGAATCTGCTCCGCCACCTGCAGGAGAGCCCACAGCGTCGCCGTTTCCCGAAGCGCCTGTCTGGAGCGCGCCAGAGACAGAGGAAACACAGCCGGCAACGGTCCAGGAACCACAGCCTGAACAACCGGCTCCTGTGGAGCAAGCTGCACCTGCGGCCATGCCTGTTGTTGCCCCGCAAGAACCAGCGAAGGCAGACACAGCGGCGGTTGCAAAGGTTGATGTTGAGCCGGCTAATATTCCGGCGGCCAATGTCGATTTCATCAAGGCTTTCGCCGAAGGAGCCGGTATCCCGGCTGCAACGCTAGCCGGCCGCGATCCGGAAGAGTTTGCCCGGGAAGTCGGGGCCATATTGCAAGGCATCACCGGCGACTTGATGGGTCTTTTGCAGGCACGCAGTCAGGTGAAAGCCATGACCCGAAACGCCAACCGCACGCTGATCATGCGCAGCGGGAACAATGCCCTGAAGTTTTCGCCGACACCGCAAATGGCATTGCAGACGATGCTGGCCCCAGGAGCGGAAGAAAACGGGTATTTGCCGATTTCAAAGGCCATGCAGGCTGCTTTCAAGGACATCCAGAAACATCATGTCTGGACTTATGCAGCCATGCAGAAGGCTGCAGGAAGATTTGAAGAAAAGCTTTCCCCCAAGGCGATCGAAGCAGAAGGCCAGATCGCCAAGAGTACATTCGGTAACCAGAAGGCCAAGCTATGGGAGCGGATTCAGGAACGCTGGAGTTCCTTGTCCGGTTCGTACGACGATGGCGTGGTCGGGCTTTTCACGCAATACTTTACCGAAGGTTATGAAGAATTGAGCAGTGACGATCCGGAGCAGAGCTCCGGACTGATGAATTAAGACCTTTGCCAGTTTTAAGAGCGCGAAGGCGCGAAAGTGTTAAGGGAGCAGTACCTTTATGTCGTGGTATAGCAAGGTTGCATGGACCGAAGGCTTGTTTCTGCGGCCTCATCATCTCCAGCAGAGCGACCGGTACGCGGAGCATATGCTGGACGAACGGGTCCGTTTTGCCTCTCCCTATCCCTGGGGCTTTTCCGAGCTGGAAATAGATCAGGACGTAGGACAGCAATGCCGGTTCGCGCTTCGCTATGGCCGAGGCATATTCTCCGACGGAACGGTGTTCAACTTCCCGGCCGACGGCACACCGCCGCCTGCAATCGACGTTCCGGAGGACGCGGCAGGACAAATCGTCTGGCTGGGAATTCCCGAGACGACCGTCAATGCGGTGGAAGTTGCCAATGGCCGCGACGATGCCGCCACGAGATATATTCAGGGCAGGGAGACGATCATCGATTCCACCTCCACCATCCGCCAGGAGGAGGAGATCGATGTTGCGCATCCGCGCCTGCAGTATTCGATTCGCTCGACACCACATCCCGGTCAAGTCTGCCTGCCGGTCGCCCGTATCACGGAAATCAAGGATCGCATTGTCATAACCGATGGTTCCTTTGCGCCACCGGTACTTGCCTGTCATGTGCATCCGGTCGTCACCGGCTGGATTGACTCCGTCATTGGCTGGGTGGAGCGCAAGCTGAGCGAACTGGCGCGTTACGCCGCCGATACGTCCGCCGGGGGCGGACTGCAGAATTTCGATTATCTGACGTTGCAGCTGCTCAACCGCACTTATCCTTTGCTGATGCACCTGCGCAAATCGGCTTATGTGCATCCGGAGCGGCTGTACATACTGTTCCTGCAGCTGGCGGGGGAGCTTGCAACGTTCGCAACGGAAGAGCGCCGAGCGCGCAACTATCCCGTTTATGACCACGACAAGCTGCATGATATCTTCAAGCCGGTCATGGCCGACATACAGGCATTCCTGTCGGCCGGCTACGACCGGCGGGCAATCCGCTTGCCTCTGGAACAGCTGGCGCCGAATGCGTTCAAGTCGACCATCGTCGATCGCAACCTGTTCTCGCAGGCGGGCTTTGTCATCGAAGTGGCTGCCCGCAGGCCTTTGACGGAAATTCAGAACGAGTTTCCAAGGCTCTTCAAGGTTGGCCCCTTCGGTCAGATGCGCCAGATCGTCTACTCCAACCTGCCGGGTATTCCGCTGATCCACATGCCGGTACCACCGGCACAGATCCGGGCTCTCACGGACCGAGTCTACTTCCGGCTGGACAAGACGACCCCGCTTTGGCGCGAATTTAGCCAGGACTCGGCGATCGGGCTGCAATTCTCCGGCAACTGGCCGGATCTGCAGCTTGAGTTCTATGCCGTCCGGGAGGGCCGCTGATGTCGGACAATGACGATCCCTTTGGCGTTTCCAAACGCAAGGGAAAGACAATTGTAATGCCCAATCCGGGCGGGCGATGGAGCGAAGGCCAGCCAGGACAACCCGGCCAGCCGCCTCCTGGACACGCAACTCCGCCACCGCCACACAATCCGCCTTCCGGTGGCTCGGATCCGTGGCAAAGCGGGGGAGGCGGCGGAGGACGTGATCCTTACGCTCCAACGCCAGCCGGGTATGAGTATGGCCAGCAGCAGGCACCGGATCTCAGAACCCCGCCAGGCGGTTACCAGGCACCGCAAGGCGCTGCGCCACAGCCGGCGGCCGCACCTGCACAAGGTGCCGGTAAACTGGCGCATATGCCGGACATCAACCAGATCCGCGTTGCCAATCGAAATCCGATTTCCCGTGCGGCTGCCCCGTTGCTTCTGCTTCTGGGCCGTCTTCACCTGACAATGACGGACGCCCAGTTCGACCAGTTGATGCGCGATGTCTACAGCGCCATCAAGACGTTCGAGAAAGAATTGCGGAGCGCCGGAATCACGGACGATCAGATCCGTTCCGCCGCCTATGCGCTCTGTGCGACATCAGACGATATCGTCCAGAACCTGCCGTCTGCCGGACGTCACCAATGGACGCAATATTCCATGCTGACCCAGTTCTTCGGTCAGGCAACCGGCGGTGTCGAGTTCTATCAGCTACTGGAGAAGGCAAAGCAGGATCCCGGTCGTAACTACGGTGTTCTGGAGGTCATGCATTCCTGTCTGTCACTCGGCTTTTACGGCAAGTACCGTGCGATCCAGGGTGGTCAGCAGGGCCTTGAGCGCGAACGACGCGACCTGCATGAAATTCTGCGTCGTGTTCGCCCGCGGCCTGGAGACGATCTCTCCCCCCATTGGCGTGGCTTGGAACTCCTGCAAAAGCGGGCAGGGTTCTCGGTACCGATCTGGTCGGTCGCTGCCGTTGCAGGCGCATTGCTTCTCGGGGGCTACGTCACCTTGATGCTTCTTCTGTCGAGCGGGAGTGAAGTTGTCGCAGGACGCGCAAGTGCGCTTTACCCGTCGGGTCCGATTGAACTGGCGCGCGAAGGCTATCAACCCAAACCGCCACCCGCGCCACCACCACCGGAAGATGCGGCAATCGATACTGTCTCCGCTCAGCTGGCAGGTATCGATGGCCTGGAAATTTCGCAGGCGGGACCGGCAATCATGTTGCGCATGCGCGCGCAGTTCGACGTCGCAGCAGCCACGCTGCGTCCTGAATTTCAGCTTCTTGTCGAGCAGGTCAGCCAGACCCTCGACCAGGTGGAAGGTGAAATTCTGGTCGTCGGCCATACGGACAGCGACCCGATCCGCAATAATCCGCGGTTCCCGACCAACTGGCACCTGTCCGTTGAAAGGGCAAAGGCAGTTGCCGCCGTCATGGAATCAGTCCTCCAGACAACAGGGCGGGTGCAGGTGGAAGGACGTGGCGCAGACGAGCCGATCGCTCCCAATACAAGCAGGGAAGGCAAGGCGCTCAACAGACGTGTGGAAGTCTTCCTGAAGCCACCGGCCAAAGGGCTGGTGATAAACAACTGATATCCGGGGCAACCGCAGAACAAGGCTGTATCTATGAAATTCTGGCTCGGAATAACGGCAATCGTCATCGGCATACTCGCCCTGATCGGTCTGATCTGGTTTGGCGGGCCGTTCCTGTCGATCGCCGGTGTGAGGCCCTTCGAACCTCTCTGGGTAAGGTTGTCGCTGGTTGCGCTTGTCCTTCTGATCGTTGGCGGCTGGACCGGCTACCGGATCTACAAGCGCGTCAAGGCCAACCGGGCACTCGAGAGTGAGATCCTGCAGCCCAAGGCAAGTGATGCCGACTTGCAGATCATGTCGGAGCGCATGAAGGACGCTCTGAAGACGCTCAAGACGTCCAGTGGAAACGCGCGCACCTATCTTTACGACTTGCCCTGGTACCTGATGATCGGCCCTCCGGGCGCCGGCAAGACCACGGCTTTGATGCATTCCGGTTTGAAGTTTGCCGGTTCGCGCGCAAAGGGAGAGGCCCAGAAGCTGGAGGGCCTCGGCGGAACCCGGTATTGCGACTGGTGGTTTGCTGAAACGGCTGTGCTGATCGATACGGCAGGGCGTTACACAACGCAGGATTCCGACGAGGAGCATGACCGTGAAGCCTGGCACGGGTTCCTCAATATTCTGCGCAAGGCCCGTCCGCGTCAGCCGATCAACGGCGTCATGGTGTCGATCAGCCTTGAAGACCTGATGACGCTGTCTGACGATGAGTTGAAACAGCATTCCGATGCGATCCGCACGCGCTTGATCGAACTTTACAAGACCTTGAAAATCGATTTCCCGGTCTATGTGATCTTCACCAAGGCCGACACGGTCGCGGGCTTCATGGAGTTTTTCGGCTCCTATCCCGAAACCCGTCGCAACCTGGTCTGGGGAGCAACCTTCCAGACCCGCGAAAAAACCAAGAACATGGTGTCGGAAGCGCCTGCCGAGTTTGATCTTCTGGTGGAGCGTCTCAACGAGGAGATGGCGGACCGTCTTCAGGAAGAACCGGATCCGCGCGCCCGGCTGATGCTCTATGGCTTCCCGACACAGGTTGCCGCCCTGAAGGATCGTCTGACCGGTTTCCTGAATGCGATTTTCGAACCGAGCCGGTATTATCCGAATGCTGTTCTGCGCGGTTTCTATTTTACCTCCGGCACCCAAAAAGGCACGGCCATCGACAGGGTCATCGGCTCAATGAGCCAGGCCTTCGGGACAGCCTATCAGGCGGCCGCTCTATCCGGTCAGGGCAAGAGCTACTTCCTGCGTGATCTTCTTTCCAAGGTGATTATCGGAGAAGCCGGCTGGGTAACCCATAACCGGCAGGCCGTCAGAGTTGCGACCGCAACCCGCATTGCGGCTTACGCAGCCATTGCCCTCGTGACCCTGGGCCTCGGCAGCTTGTGGGGGATCAGTTATCTCAACAACAAGGCCTTGATTGACGAAACCGCCAAGGCTGTGGACACGGTGCGCGTAAACGGCGAAACCGTTCTGGCGGAGCGGGTTGTACGCGACGACAATCTGGCGGATACCGCCTACATCCTGTCGATGTTGCGGGGCTTGCCGGCCGGTTACGACAGCCGCGATACGCCAACGCCTGTCATGGAACAGTTCGGCCTAAGCCAACGCGATCGTCTGGAAGCAGCTGGCGTGACGTCCTACAGAAGTGGTCTGGAAAGGTTGTTGCGGCCGCGTTTGCTCTTGAGGATCGAGGAGCAGATGACCGAGGTGCTCGACAATCGCACCGGTCCGGGCGGACAGGACGTCGATACGCTCTATAATCTGGCAAAGCTGTACCGCATGGTGGCGGGGGATGCGCCGGAAATCGACAAGGAGCAGATCAAGAATTCGTTCCGCGCCGACTTCCTGCAAAGCTTCCCTGGTCCTCAGGGCGAGATCTTGCGCAACGAGCTCAACAACCACGTTGCCGCGATGCTCGATCTCGATTTCGGTGGCAACGTCCTGACCGATCAGCTTGACGGCATTCTGGTTGCAGAGGTCCAGCGAGAGCTCGGACGTGTCAGCCTCGCCGAGCGTGGGTATGCACTTCTCAAGTCTCGTGCCAAGGGTCTTGCCAGCGAAGACTGGATTGCGGAACAACGTGGCGGCTCCGACATGGAGACCGTTTTCGAAACGGAGAATGGCGACACGTTGGACACGGTCGCGGTCGACAAGTTCTTCACCTATCCGGGCTTCCACCTTTCCGTTCTGCCGAACCTTGCCGGCATTCGTGAAGAACTGGAACGGGACAAGTGGGTGTTTGGGGATGTCGGGGAAGCCGATGCCTTTTCCGACCAATATCAGTCGCTTCCCGGCGAGATCCTGGCGCTTTACACCAAGGATTTCATCGAAGCCTGGGAAGAGGCGCTCGGCAACTTGAAATTCAAGTCGATGCGCAACGACAAGCCGCTTTACACGACGCTTCAGGCCGTGTCGGCACCAACATCACCCGTCGTGCAGCTTCTTGAGAGCATTCGGCGCGAAACCCTGCTCACCCAGGATCTGTCGAGTGAAGGCCTTGCCGGAAACCTGACAGGCGGCAATGCGCAAGATGCCGGCACTGACGCTGTACAGAAGATCTTCCAGCGCTACGTGCTGGATTCGTCCGGTGGATTGAAACGTATCGGCCTTGAAGCCGGACTTCAGGCAATCGCGCCGGGAGGTTTGTCGAATGCGCTTGGAACTGCCGCTGGTGGCGGAGGTCCAACCATCATTCCAGGCAAGGCGATCGAAGATCACTTCCGTCCTTACCATGTACTTGTGGAAGGCGAGAACAGCCGCAAGATCGATGCCTTGCTGCTGAACTTCAAGAACATCCTCGACAACCTTCTGATCGTGGCCAACAACCCGCTGCAGAGCGAAACGGCAAATTCCAACGTGCAAATTCAGGCGTCTCTGCTGAGAAGCAACGCGACGCGTTTCCCGCCGCCTTTCGATAAACTGATTATCCAGGCTGCGAAGGAATTTGACGAGGAGTTCAAAGAAACCTCGATCACGCAGCTGAACGAGAAGCTGAGTACCCAGGTTGTTGGTGAATGCCGCAGGATCGTCGCCCGGAACTACCCGTTTGAAAACGGTCGCTCCGAAGTGCCGATGACGGAATTTGCCAAACTGTTCGCACCGACGGGAATCATGCAGCGGTTTTTCGATGAAAACCTGAAGCCGCTTGTCGATACCTCGACGCGCCCCTGGAACTGGAAGCCTGAGGTGTCTCAGGCGGATCGTCTGTCGAATGCAACGCTTCGGCAGTTCGAACGTGCAGACCTGATCAAGCAGGCCTTCTTCCCGACAGGAAACGCGTTTCCGTCCGTCGGACTTCAGGTGGTTCCGCGCGCCCTGTCTCAGCAGGCTGACGCGGCCAGCCTGGAAGTGAACGGCAATCTCGTACTGGTGACGCGTGGTCCCGGCTTCAACGCGGAAATCGAACCGTTGCCGGCCAACTTTGATTGGCCCAGCAACACGGCTACGCCTCGCGTTGTACTGGTGATTCAGCCGGAAGTGCCTGGCTACAGATCTCGTCGTGAAATCCATGGAGATTGGGCCTTCTATCGCTTCGTTCGCGATAACAGGGTCAGTTCCGGACAGAACAAGTTCGTCGTGCGTGAAACGCTTGGCGGCAGACAGGTTGCCTTCACGGTGACATTGAGAACGAATCCAAACCCGTTCTTCCTGTCTGCAGTCGGCGATTTCAGTTGCCCTACGAGCTTCTAGAATGGGAACCGGTTATTTCGGCAAACTGCCGGCACGAGCGGATTTTGTCATCGGGCAGTGCCCTGCCGGCTTTCTGAAAAGCTGGGAGGCCTTCCTGATGACCGGACTGGCTCAATCCCGTCTGGATCTGGGCGCGGGGTGGGAGGAAGCCTTCATGACAATGCCGGTGTGGCGATTCTGGCTTTTGCACTCTTCAGAAGGTGACGAACCTGTTCAGGCCGTCGCCGGTGCTTTCATGCCGAATGTCGACAAGGTCGGCCGGACCTTTCCATTGACACTTGCCTGCGACATCCGACTGGAAACGCAGAATGGTCGGCCGGAAGAGACCTGGTACGACCGTGCCGAGATAATCTTGCGTGACACTTTGCAGGAAGATGCCAGCCTGGAAGACTTTCAACAGGCTGTCGCAAGTTTGGAATCGCCACTTGCGGTGGAGGCAAGCGGCAAGAAGGGCAAGAATGCCGAATTACCGACGATGCCAGGAACGGATGTTCTGTCATCCGAATTCTGGTGCCGTGCAGGAGAAGTGGGTTTTGAGTTTTCGTGTGCAGGCCTGCCGGACGCAAGCGCCTTTCAATGGCTGCTGCTTCCGGAATCCTACGCCGGTTCGGAAGCTCGACAGGACGTGGCAGGGAATAGTCATGGGCGATTTCATCCGGAGGATCATCGAACATGATCGAACAAATGGAAGCCTCTATGCGTGGCTTTGCGATTGGACTGACCCATGTTGGCCGGGTTCGGCAACACAATGAGGACACGTTCTACGTTGACGAGGGCAAGGGCGTTTTCGCAGTGATGGACGGTGCGGGAGGCATGCATGACGGTGCGATGGCGTCCAGTCTCGTGCGTGAGGCCCTTGCCAGTATCGCGCAACCGCGCAGTGCGGAAGACCTTCTGGAGCAGTTCGAAAGCAGGTTGATTACCGCAAAGGACCGGATCGAACAGGCCGCGGCCAAGGCGAACGGTGCCGCCATGGGCACAACGATCGCCGCGCTTCTGATTTCCGGATCCAACTTTGCGTGCCTTTGGGCAGGCGACAGCCGTGTCTACCGTCTGCGCAATGGCCGTCTTGAACAATTGACGACAGATCATACCGAGGCGCAGGAACTGGTGGACCAGAACGTGCTGACGCCTGAAGAAGCAAGGACGTTCGCCCGCAGGCATGTCATCACCAGGGCGATCGGATCCGGGATCGAGCTTGAACTTGAACTGGTTTCCGGAAATCTGCGTCAGGGCGATCGGTTTCTTCTGTGTTCGGATGGCTTGACCGGACATCTGGACGATAGTGTGATTGGTACTTTCCTGATGAACGGCGCGCCGAAGCCGACGGCACAATGTCTTATCAATGGAGCGCTCGAAGAGGGCGGCTCGGATAACGTGACTGTCGTGATTGTCGATATCGATGCAATGTCTGCGCGCGAAGGAGTTCGCAACTGATGAACGTTGGTGCCCACCTGCTGCCTGCCGGAACCCGGCTCAACAATCTCTATGAGATTGAAGAACATATTGCCGATGGCGGTATCGGGACGGTTTACAAGGCAAGGGACGTGGAAAGCGGGGATCCGGTTGCCGTCAAGGTCCTTCTCGCGACCTTCTCGCGCGACCCGATGATCCTGGATCTGTTCAAGCGGGAAGCAAAGATCCTTCGCAAACTCAAACACGACGCACTGACCCAGTACTACGTGTTCGCGAAGGAACCTACGCTCGGCATCTATTACCTGGCGATGGAGTTCGTCAGTGGCCCGTCATTGAGCACACGCCTTGAATCAGGTCCGCTGGAACCGGAGGCGGTGGCACGGTTGATCAAGCGTCTGGCTGAAGCCCTGCAGGCGGTTCACGACCGGGAAGTGATCCACCGGGATCTTTCGCCGGACAACGTCATTCTCCAGAACGGAGATGTCGCGCAGGCCAAAATCATCGATTTTGGTATTTCGCGGGCAAACACGGGCGGGCCGACCATTATCGGTGACGGCTTTGCAGGCAAGGTCAATTATGTTTCGCCAGAACAGGTCGGAATTTTCGATGCCAAGGTGACTGCGCGCAGCGACATCTATTCGCTTGGCCTGGTCATTGCGGAAGCCTTGACCGGCAAACAGATCGACATGGGCGGCACGCAGGTGCAGATCGTCGACAAACGACGGCAGACGCCTCCCTTGGAAGGTATCGACAATCGTTTCCGTCCGTTGCTGGAGGCCATGTTACAGCCCGACCCGGCAAACCGTCCGGCAAGCATGAAGGAAATTGCGGACTGGACGCTAGGTGCTCCGATGGGGCGGCAGGACCAGGACCGCACGATCATTCGGCCATCTTCTGCGCCACCGCCGGAACAATCCGCACTGGATCAGCCGCCGCCTCAGGCAAACTGGGGCAAGCGCATTCTGGTCGCCTTGTCGCTGCTCGGTTTCGCCGGTGTCGGTGCCGGGGGTGTCTATTTCCTGGTCGGTCAATCCGTGCCCGAGCAGGACCAGAAACCTGTGCTCGTAGCACCGCCACGACCGAATGCGCCGGACGCACCGTCGCAGCAGACGAATGTGACACAACAAACGCAGACGCCAACGACCCAGCAACCGGCAACGCAGCAACCAGTGTCCCAGCAGCCAACTGAAACGCAAACAACTGCACTTCAGTCGCCTTCAACACAAACGCCGGAAACGCAGTCGCCGACGACGCCGGACAACACCGTGCCGACAATTCCGACCACGCCTCCAGAGGAGACCGTCGACACGAAACCGGAACCGACCGAAACCGTTACCCGGCCACCGGTGGCAACCGATCCGCAAGAGACGCCTGAAAACGTGACCCCCGAAGACCGGATCCGGAACTTCGTGAGCAGTTACCAGGCGGGCGATTGCATGTATCTTCAGCCGATAGAGATCGCGAGCCGTTCCGCAGAGATCGAAGGATTTGCTTCCAGGACGCCGCCATTCATCAGTTTCGACAGCGACTTCACCCAGTCTCAGGGGTTTGAAGCGAAGATCCAGGTCAATCTGGTGAGCGATGCGCAATGTCCGGCGATAGCTTTTCTGAGAGGAACACCACAGGGAAACGCCAAGACCGAACTGCGTCTCGACATGCAGCGGACGGTCGTGCCGAACGGCAGCAACATGGCCGGACGCATTTCCGGTTATGAACCATCAACGGGTGGGCTCGGGCTTATATTCGTCAACAGCAAGGGGGAGACGGTCAATCTGTCCCCATATCTGCAGACGGACGACCGGGGCGCCGGTTTCGTTGTGCCGCTGACCTTGAAAACGTCTACTGAAGAAACCGGCCTGATCATTGCCATGGTGGGCCCGGACATAACCAAGACGCTTTCTGAGCGCCGCGAAAACGATCCGGAAGACTATTTCGAAAAGCTGATGCAGGATGGTCCGGTCTTGCGGGCAACGGCAACCACGGTCAAAGTGGTGCCCTGACCGGGAAGAGACCTGGCGCAGCGGATATTCTGGCCAACCATGAAACGCTACACCAAACCGATCCATTTGCAGGAGCTGAAACCGCACCGGCGTGCGGACAGCTCCCTTGCATTGATCAACGTGGTGTTCCTGTTGCTGCTGTTTCTACTGGTATCCGGAACGCTGCGGCCGCCCTTGCCTGAAGGATTCGACTGGGCGGAAACGCAACAGAACGATGGCAGCGGCAAACTGGAAGGCAGTCTTGTGCTGGACAGGGCAGGGACTGTCTGGTTCGACGGTGAAGTTCTGGCTTACGACGACCTGGGCCCATTTCTTGAAGCTCGGCAATCCGACAGGCCCCACATGGTGGTTCAGGTCGACAAGCGAACCAGAATGGAAGCCATTTCCGCACTTGCCGACAGATTGAAAGCTGGCGGTGTGAAACGCCTGACACTGATGACTGTTGAGGCAGGTGCACCTTGACCGTTGTCGCCTATAACCAGGACCGGCAATGGGATATCCCGGGGTACGTCTGGCCGGCTGTTCTGGGCGTTTCGGTTGCCTTGCATGTTTCCGCGCTGATCTACGGCCTGCCAGCGTTGCCTTGGACGGAAGAAGCCCCCTTGCCACCGGTCGAGACCGAAGTGATCCTGGAAAGTGGTGGTCTGCCATTTGAAGATCTGGCAAGTGTCGAAACTGAAATCACGCAACCGCTCGAACCGGACACTCCCTTGCCCGTCGAGACTTCTGTGCCAGTGGAAACGGTTGTCAATTCCGAGACTGCGGAGATCCTGGAGCCGGTATTGTCTGAGCCGGTGGTCACCGAAAGCCCAGTCAATACACTGGTTGAAGCCGTGCCGGTAACCGTTCTGGATCAATCGCTTTCCGACGACACGCCTATCATTGAAGCGCAAGAAGTCAGCCCCGTCGAAACAAGCCCCGTCGAAACAAACCCGGTCACCGCAACGCCGCCGGAGCAGCTTCAGGTGACTCAGCCTTCTGTTGTTCCGCAAACCGCCTCCACCGTTGTCGCCGCCACGCCTGTACCGGATGCCGTTGTCGCTGTGACGCCCGTCGCGCCAAGCGTTGTTGCCGGATCTGAAGTCACTCTTTCCGGTGCCGAAGTCCCTGCCACGGTGGAAGTGGTGCCTTCGGTAGCGGTTGCAACGGATATCGGTGAGGTTGCCGCCGCAGGTGAGACGCAGACAATCGTTGCGGCTGTGCAGGAAAGTCCTGTTCTGGCTCCGCTCGCAGTCGATCAGACACCTGCCGAACCCACTGGCAACGAAGTCGTGTCTGAGGTCTTTGTTCCACAAACGCAGCCTTCCGTTGAAAGCCCGGGCATTGTTGCACCCGATACCAGCGTAACTGTCGATCCGGTGGTTACTGCGGAGGTGGATGCGGTATTGCCAGCGGAACAACAGGTTGCTGCCCTGCAGCCCACGGAAACGGAAACGCCCGAGCTAGCGCCCAATGCCTCGGTCTCTTCAACGGTCCCCGCAACGCAGCCTCAAGGGGAGTTGACAGAAAACGTGCCGCCCGTCGCGGTCGCTTCCATAGATCCACTGGCAAAGGTGTCGGACTATGTTGCCAGTTACAAGTTCGGTGAATGCACACATATGTCTGTTCTTGCAGCTGGTGCGGATACCGCGGAAGTTACGGCCTTTGGCGCAGGCATAGCGCCTTTCGCTATCTTCGATCAGCGCTTCAAGGCTGATCAGGGTTTCGAGGCAAAGATCGAAGTCCGACTGGTGACGCGCAGGCAATGCGCCTTGCTGGACGCCCTTGGCGTTTCTGAAGGCATTGAAGCTGCCGGTCTGGTTGAACTGGACCGGACGGTCGTGCGCAGCGGAACCCCTGTTTCAGGAGTGATTCAGCGTGACTTGCCGATTGAGCGGATCGCAAGCGCGGAACAGTCGGGACTGGATCTCAGCGGCAAGGGGCCACCTGAACTGTACCTGATTGATGATGCCGGGCAGATCCATGACGGCCGGGAGTTTCTTCTGCCTGCATCGAACAGTCAGACTGCAGGCGGCTGGCGCTTCAAGGTGCCGGTGACGATGATTGCCAGCGACAAGAGTGACGAGACAGCGCTCGTGCTCGCAATCTGGAACCGCCCTTCAGAGCGGCAGCCTTCTCGATTCGGACGGCTTCCTTCCGAACGGGTGGCCGAGATACTGGCAGAGCCTGGGGTCTATTCGCTGACGGCGTTCAAGGTGTCACGCTGAGGGTTGCGATGATGAAGCACCGGCAGTGAAGACGCCGGTGAGGAGAACTTCCAGCGCGGCCCGTTCCTTTTCCAGCCTCGTTTCGAACCAGGTGACGGCAATGGATACCGGCATTGCAACGGCAAGGCCGCAGGCAGTTGTCAGGAGCGCTACCCAGATGCCACCGGCAAGCGTGGCAGGATTGGCGGACGCACCCGATTCCTGAAGGGTCTGGAACGTTTCGATCATCCCGAGAACCGTGCCGAACAGGCCGAGCAAAGGCGAAATCTGTGTCACCAGATCAAGCGCCTTCAGCCAACTGGCGAGGCCGAACAGACGGTCGGCAGCCCTGGCAGAAATTTCCTCACGTAGTCGTTCTTCCCTGATGTCGCGCACTTGAGAGGACAGGGGCTGCTGATCCAGCATCTGGATGGCATCCATGGCGCTGCGCACCAGTGCACCCGACAAGGACCTGTCCTTCAAAAGGTTTTGCGCGGCTTTGGTGCGTTCACCACTTCGCCATTGCGTAACAGCCTGACGAACAAGTCCGTGACGGCCAACACGGGCCGTGGAGAATTGAACGGTCTTGGCGAGGATGACTGCAAGCGCTGCAACGGAAATTGCGAGCAGGATGAGCACGACCGGCCCGCCAAGCTCCAGAAGGGAGGAAGATGTCTCGACCATGCGAAAGACGCTCCATCAGACGTTCAAGGGTAGGGTCAATCGCCGAATTCGATGGGTGTACGATTGCTCAGGTCCAGCAGATCCGGGCAATAGACATCGGTAATGCTGGAAGGCACACAATTCATGACGTCGTTGATGTGAAGCCGCGAAAGGCTGTCGCATGCCTTCCCGGCAAGATCGAATTGCAGGATCTTGGTTTTACCGGCGGATATGCGGGAGAACTGAAGACGCAGAAACTGATCCACCAGGCCGTCCTTGTTGAAGGCAACCATTTCCAGACCGAGCTTGTCCATGGGGCGTTCAAGCCCATTGGTCGCGATGATCGAAAGGCGGCAGCCGCCGTCCGCAGTCGGTTGCAACTGGTTGAGTTCGAGGCTGATTTTCCCCGTCACTTGCTGTGCCTGTGCGGGTGCCGCCAAAATGGCAACTGCAATCGCTATAAAAACTCTCTGAACCAATATCCGCATCTTGTTCCCCCGGTTAATGCGTCAATGAATGTTGGAAAGGGTTGTGATTGCCGGTCTCTGCCGTCCCTAATCGTAAGACAATAGGACCGTCCAATCCTGTTTTCCCTCGGTTTCGACCTGAAAGAAATCTGCTTCGATCAGCCCGCGTTGCCAGCACTGATCGCCATCGAAAAGAACGAATTTTTCCTCGCGAATACAAAGCGTGATATCGCCTCCAAGACGGCTTTCGCCAAAACCGTCTGCCACGTGCAGATAGTAGCGTGCTTTCTCGAGAGGTTCCTGCAGCACCTGGCTGCAGGCGTTGGCAGTGATTGTCCACCAGCCTTCAGTCCGCATGCCTTCGTCGGTTTCATAGCCGATTGCGACGTTCACGAGATCAACGGACCCGTTGCAAACACGCAGGCCCGCGTGAGCAGCAGAGGTCGACAAAATTCCAGACAGCGCCACCGCCCCGAATAACGCGATCCCGCGTAACCCGATCCGGCGTCTTTGCCTAACCTTGCCGCTGTCGCGGTCCGTTTTCATGCTCGTGTTTCCAGTTTGCCAACCTGCTAAATACGCTAAGGAATTGCGAACCCGCGGTCAATTTAGGAAAGTCGATTGAGCTGAAGTGGTATTTCGGCGAAACTCGATTTTCGGAATGACCTGAAGACCCGGGATGGCCTGAGCCATGATCTCCATTGAAACACCGCTTGCAAGGCGAAAGCGCATTCCGCTGACACCTCTGATCGATGTGATCTTCATTCTGATCATGTTCTTTCTTTTGTCTTCCACATTTGGTGTCTGGCGGCCGCTGGAAGTTGCGCTTGGTGGTGGTGCGCCGGCCGGGGGGGCAGAAGCACAATCGAACGCCAGCGTTCCCGCAGTCCTGATCGTCGTGAAATCAGTTCCCGGTGAAGATCTGTCCGCCGTGACGGTCAATGGAAATGAACTGCCACTTGCAGGGTTGGCGCAGGAACTGAACCGGTTGGCAGAAGCTGGTGCCAGGGATGCTGTTCTTTTGCCTGACAAGGGAACCGATTTTCAGCAGGTCGTGCGGATTTTGGACGAAGCCAGAACCTCAAAGTTGACAAGTGTTCGGCTGCATCTCGACTGACAGGAACACAAGGCGTTCCTGCAATGCAAACGAGCCGTTCGTGCACAAAACCTCATCTGTGGCTACAAAAAACGGCCCGGTTTTTGAAGACCGGGCCGTTCTGGTTTGGCATGTGATTACAAGTCGGTTGATCAGCGACCGATTGCACCGCCGATGATGCCACCCACAACGCCACCGATGAAAGCGGCTCCAGCCGGGTTTATGCCACCACCATTGTTGTTGTTGTTCGCACGGCGAGTGGTGGTGTTGTTGGTGCGGCGCGTGGAGGTCGCACTGCGAGAAGCGCTGGCAGCCGCTTGCTGCTTGCGGTTCACTTCAGCCTGGTAGACCGAATACTGCGTCGCCGTCTGTGCAGTCAGCAAGGCGTATTGGGCGGCGGTGAAGTAACCCGTGGCGACGATGCCGTTGGCAGCCTGCCATGCACTCACACCGGCGCGGGTCTTCGGACCAAAGGCACCATCCGGGCGGCCGACATCCTGACCAGCCAGGTTCAGACGGGTCTGAACTTCGCGGCGGGCAGTACGGTTCCAGCCGAGAGAAGCTTCGGTTGCCTCATTACCCGGAACGGCCTTTTGCGGGTCCGGCAGGGTAGCCACAACGCCTGTCGTGCTGGCGGCAGGAGCCGTTGCTGCACCCGGGACAACGGTCGGATTGACCGAAGCAACCTGGCTGCCGGCTTCGAGCCGCTTGATGGAATTGCGCGCAAAGTCCGCGAAGAGGCCTGAAGGGTAGGCATCCAGGTAAGCCTTGTAGTCAGCAACGGTGTTGCTGGACTTGGCGGTTTCCCAGATGAGCTTCTCACGTTCCCATGCAATTGCCGACTGGCTTGGGGAGGTCGTTGCTGCATTGTTGACAACCGGCTGCTGCGGAGCGGACGTCGCGGTGTCGCCAAGGGAGGCAACAGTGGTCGTCGCGGCCGGTGCGGCCTGCTTGTTCAGGAACACTTCGCCGATCAGAGATGCATTCACCCACGGGCGCTGCTTCTTTTCCGTCTCTTCATAGACTTCACCGGTAACGCGAGTCATGACGGTCTGGATGGAAGCGTTCGGCGTGTCGATATGTCTGATCAACGCAGAGGTGAAGGGCGAGTTCGCACCGTCGCCGTCCAGGGCAACATCTCCCGGGCTGGTCGCGAATGCGATCACGGAGCCTTCTCCGCCGGTTTCCTGAATCTTGATTTCAGCAAGGCCTGCACCAATGCTGCCGGAGCGGCTCGGTCCCATGCGGCGTGCGAGGGTGCGGGCCAGCGGATTGTCGCGGCAGGCATCCAGGAACACCATCTGAACCTTCACGTCCTTGGACATCTGGCGCATGATGAAATCAACGGTAATGGTTTCGAAGTCGAGCGAGGTTTCATCCTCGATCGTGGCGTCGATAGGTACCAGATGATTCTGACCGGCAACCTGAAGGCCGTGGCCGGCGTAGAAGAGAATGGCGATATCCGCGCCATATGCCTTTTTCGCAAAATCCATGACGGATCTGCGCATTTCGCCATAAGTCTGGTCCTGCCCGGCGACGACTTCGAAGCCGAGGGCCTTGAGTTTGGCGGCCATCTGCTCGGCGTCATTTGCCGGATTAGGAAGTTGTACTGTGTGCTCGTAAGCGCCGTTGCCGAGTACGAGGGCAACGCGCTTAGCCAGTGCCGGAGCCGTCCCTGCGAGAATTATTGCCAGCACGGCGATCATTCGTTTGAACATATCCTGTCCTCTCGTAGATCATGGTTGCCTGTCGGTTGAACCGATCTTTACACGAGGTCTTTGTCCTCTTGAGAGGAACAGGTACCCCGGATGGCACTATGTTTCTGTAATACGCGTCACAGGAACGTCAAATAGAAGAAGCTGTCCCTGCAACCAACTGAATCCGGACCGCAACGGTCCGTTGATGACCCCACTAAAATCAGTTGCAGACTATAGCCAATCCTTTTTTTAAAAACCACTTTTCAACAGACAGTTGCTGCCATTTTTTGAGTTACGTTAACACGAAAGGACGTTAGGGAAGGTGATGGTGGATTTTTTGCCGGCCACAACTTGAAAACGGACCAGGTTTTTCGACCTTAAAAAACGCTTTGTGACTTGAATCACCGAGTTTGGGAGACTGTCTGGTAATCTGGTTTCATTGCAAATGCCCGTTTTCGCAGGCCCGGTTGAAGCCTGCACTCAGCGGAGAACACATTATGGCCGGAAGAGCAGATATTCTCAAACATATGAGAGCCAAGCATGTCGGCGTATTTCAGTCCGCAGCCCGGCTCTACAACGTTGCGATTCTGGTACGACGGACAAACACAGCATCCCTTGAGCACGTTGGCGAACCCTACGCCACGCCCAAGCGTCTGGATTGCAAGGCAAAGACTGCGGATTTCGAAGTTAAGCCCGTCGGAAGCAAGTGTCCGGACGCGCAGCGCAAGAGCTTTGCGGGCCTGGTAGTCGATCCAAAAATCGTTGGCGAAAAGGCCTTCAAGGCGAGCAAGATGGCAAAGGTGATCGAGGAATGGAGGGAATTTCAAAAACAGTTGCGACCTGAAATGGCAACCTTCGAACAGCAACGGAAACTGACCTACATTCCGCGTGGAGGCGTTTATTTCGTAGAACGCAATCCGGAAGACCCCTATTTCGGCTGTGTGAAGTTCTCGTCCAGTTCGCTTATCACCGCGGCCAAGTGTGTACACGGAGACTTCGATCTCTACGGCATCGTCGATATGGATGCTCCTGACAAGCTGGTCCGCGTCAGAGAGGATCGCCTGGGCCAGAAGCACACGCGCTCGCCAAAGTTTTTTGACGTGCAGCATTTCGTCAACAACCGGCTCGGCATTGCCATGGTCTTGCACGGATCACAGGAAACCTATGCGACGGAGCACAAGGATGACGACCTGGACATATTCTTCCCGAGCGGACGGATAGAGTATGCCGGCCCTGCAGCCGCAGATATCGAAGCATTCTACAAGAAGGAATTTCCGGGGCGGACATTGTTCCGCAAGGACGAACCTGCCCTGGGTATAAAAGGCAGTTACGTATCGCCAGGTGCACTTTGACCAGTAGCTTATGCCATTGCCAAGTGCCTGCTTCTGAACCGGAAGGGAAGAAGTTGGCACGCCCAACGGGACTCGAACCCGTGTTTCCGCCGTGAAAGGGCGGCGTCCTAGACCGCTAGACGATGGGCGCGCGGTCGACGCGGCTGCGTCGTGGGGAGGCTTATAGGCGGGATTGGAGCAGCCCGCAAGAGCCTTTGCGATAATTTTTTGCAAGCCCGGAATCCCGGGCCTGCGCCTGTTGAAAACTGTCCGGTTTTACCATTCGCCGGTATTGGGCATGGAGGCCCAGGGTTCTTTGATTTCAAGCGCTTCACCCTTTTGAAGCAGCTCGAAGGAGATGTTGTCCGGCGAACGGACGAAGGCCATGCGGCCGTCACGTGGAGGCCGGTTGATGGTGACACCCTTGTTCTGCAGGTTCTCGCAGAATTCGTAGATGTTATCGACCTCATAGGCGAGATGACCGAAGTTGCGGCCGCCGGTGTAGGTTTCCGGATCCCAGTTGTAGGTCAGCTCCAGAAGCGGCGCAGCGTTTGCCTTTCCGGCTTCGACATCGTCGGATCCGGCGAGGAAGATCAGGGTGAACCGGCCTTTTTCGTTTTCGTAGCGACGGACTTCCGTCATGCCCATCTTGTTGCAATAAAAATCAAGTGAGTCTTCAATGTTGGTCACGCGGACCATCGTGTGCAAATAACGCATGTCCTATCCTTTTCCTCAATCGAGGGATTTTCCAAACGGGCACCGGACCGGCCGATGAAGTGCATTGATACCTTGCCCGAAGCTCAGCGCTTTGTGGCACAGTTCAAGGACGGTTCCTACCGGCAGATCGTTGCCCTGACCGGGGCGGGGATATCGACGGACTCCGGAATTCCGGATTTCCGTTCACCTGGCGGGATATGGTCCAAACGCCAGCCTGTTCAATACCAGGACTTTGTCGCCGATGAGGATAGCCGCCTGGAAGACTGGGACCGCCGGTTCGAAATGATGGACTATTTCGCAAGAGCGGAGCCGAATGCAGCGCACCAGGCCATGACGAGCCTGGCGCAGGCCGGCAAGCTTCATTGCCTCATCACACAAAATGTCGATGGCCTGCACCAGCGAGCAGGGTTTCCGGACGACAAGCTTGTCGAGATCCATGGCAATTCCACATTCGCAACCTGTCTTTCCTGCGGGGCGCGGGCTGAACTGGAAGCTCAGAAGCCTATTGTTGACGCCGGGCAAAGTCCGAGATGTCCAGATTGCAACGGACTGTTGAAGGCGGCGGTCATAAGTTTCGGGCAGCAGATGCCGGAAATGGAACTGGAGCGGGCAGCGGAGGCAGCTGCTGCTTGCGATCTGTTTCTGGTGTTGGGCTCGTCACTTGTCGTGCATCCAGCTGCACAACTGCCAGCCATCGCCGTTCGTGGCGGTGCTGAACTGGTGATTCTAAACGGCCAGGAAACGCCGCTCGATTCTTACGCGTCAACAGTCATTCGAACGCCTTTAGCTCAAACATTTGCGAGATTTGGCAAATAACCGGCCTGATTTCCGTAAATGGTCTGTGGTTAGTCCGACAATTTCCCTTCTCGCCAGAAAGCACAATGTTATCCTTTTGTTAGGAATCAGCTGGCTGGTGAGTCGAATTTTGCCTTCAGCTTAATGATGCGGACCAGAGACGGGACAAAAGGCTATGGGGGTTAAAACCGCACGGGAGCTCCGCGCACTCGAAACATTGACGGACGAAGTCGCCGTTGACGTTCTCGAGATTGCCGGAACGATTAAGTGGTTCGACGTCGGGAAAGGATATGGCTTCATCGTCCCGGACGACGGCGACGGTGATATCCTTTTGCACGTCACTTGCCTCAGGCGAGACGGGTACCAGACTGCTTATGAAGGCGCGCGGGTTGTTTGCGAAGTACTCGACCGGCCGCGCGGTCTTCAGGCCTTCCGCATCCTGTCGATGGACGAAAGCACCGCGACCCACCCGTCACAGCTGCCACCGTCGCGCACCCATGTTCAGGTTGTCCCCGAAAGCGGTTTCGAAAAAGCGACCGTCAAATGGTTCAACCGCGTCAAGGGCTTCGGGTTTCTGACCCAGGGTGAAGGTTCAGAAGACATCTTCATTCACATGGAGACGCTTCGACGCTTCGGCATCACTGAATTGCGTCCCGGCCAGGATGTGCTGGTGCGCTTCGGCGAAGGCCCGAAAGGCCGCATGGCCGCTGAAATCCGGCCGGTCGGGACAGGCACCCATATACCTGCCTCTCACTGACCCCACTTTCCGTCATTCTGCACATTGACTCGGCCGGACATGATCCGGCCTTTTTGTTTGCCGACCTTCAGGCAATCTTCTTCGGCAAACGGGAAGTGAAATTCTGGTCTTGCCTTTGACTGCCAGTCTCCCAAACCGGTTCTGCCGGGTCTTTCAGGAAGTTTTCAGAATGCGTCCTTTCTTTCTGTGCCTCTCGCTTTTTGCCGCAACACTCTGGATTTCGCTCGCGGGTTCGCCAGGGCAGGCGCTGGCGCAGGACCCGCAGCTGAACCTGCCGGTGGAAGAACTCGTCATTCGGTCTGGAGACAAGGAACACCAGTTCAAGGCGGAGGTTGCGGCGACGGACCGGCAACGGTCGATGGGATTGATGTTCCGCAAAGAGATGCCGGCGGAACGCGGCATGCTGTTCCTCTTCGAAGGGGAGGGCGACCGTTACTTCTGGATGAAGAACACGCCTCTGCCGCTCGACATCATTTTCATCGACGCGAAGGGTGCCATCGTCAGCATCGCCGACAACACCACGCCTTTTTCCGAAGACGTCGTTCCCTCGCTTGGTCCGGCGAAGTACGTGTTCGAAATAAACGCCGGTCTGGCGGAAAAACTCGAAATTTCGGCCGGAGACAAGGTCAGCAGCCCGTCCATAGGGCTAGAATGAAACCGAATTTCTCCCATTCCAACCTGCTCCAAAATTCTAAAAACATGAATTATATGCGTTGACCGATGAGGCGGCCAGACTGGCGACCGACAGGACCAGCAGGACACCTGTTGGTGCAGACACTGCGGTGATTACCGCGGAAGCAGAAAGCTCCATCACCGCACCGATGCACTGAGCCTTCTTTTTGTCCCCGCCCGCAAAGGACACGATAATACCTGTCTTGTTGACGACTGTGGCACTGACAGCAACCATCGCGGCTCCTGGCGATAACTTGGTGACATTTGCTAGATTCGCTGTCTGCTGGAATTGGCTCAAAGCAAAAGATCCCGCGCGAACAGCATTCTTTGTCCGACGGTCGGCAGAGGAGTGTCCAACGGCCATATTGGCTACACCCGCTGCTGTATTGGCGATCGACAGCTTTTTTTGGAAGATTGACGAATCTTCTGCGACGGTGATCAGCAGGTCAAAGGTAGCTTGGTATGCTTGCGGATCCTGAAGTATTTTCTGGGACTCGGATCCACCGAAATCTTTTAATGCCTTTGTGAAGTCATCTTTGGTGATCATCTATTTCTTTTCCTGAAATCTATATCAAAAATTGTAATTTGGTTGATGTAAACGTTTTGGTATTTGATTCAATTGCTTGGATACTTTTCATGCGGGAGAATGCCGCCAGTAATCTGGTTGATCAAGCAAATATACTGAAGTTCAGTTTGCACTTTCAAAGACCGTGACGGCACGATGCCTTGGCCGTCGCGTTTACGAGGCTCGTTCACGGTCATCGGGCGTGCTGTTTTGCTTTTGTGTGCAAACTGAGAACAAAGTACGGGACATGTTTGTCAGGTTTTGCCCACAAAACTCGGATATTCTTGGTTTGTTCTAGCTTGACGATAGAGTCTGTGGCCTATAAATCCGAGCGCATCAACTGTTCGGGGTATAGCGCAGCCTGGTAGCGCATCTGGTTTGGGACCAGAGGGTCGCAAGTTCGAATCTTGCTGCCCCGACCATTCATTCTCCTGAAAATCGATGTGATGCTGTGCGCGTGACCTAGGACTTTGTAACGCAAATCCATGCGCTTGCTGTGGTTCCGTGCCTAAAGGCCGGGATAACTAGGGCCAAGCTACGCTGGTGGCTTGTGCAACTTATCGCCGCATAACAGACTGGTCAGACGGGCGTTTCCAATGCCTGTGGGAGTGACGCCGCTTGCGACGGCAGGCAGGCCGCGCCGGATGGGGCTGATGATACCGGATCCTGACGACCAGGCGACGCTGGATGTATCGGCGGCGATAGCCGTGCTGCAGTCCAGAATTGAAAAGGCCGGGCTTTCTCTGAAGGAAAGCGCGGATTTTGCGCTTTTCGAAAAGACCGTCCGGAGCACCGAAGACAAATACCTGATGGAAGATTTTTCACCGCGGTTTTTCGACCTGCATGGGACGACCGCGTTCTGGGTAGGGGCCGTCAACAGCCATGGTAACGTCGTGTCTGTGCAAGCTGCAAAGGTGGAAGACCTGAAAGACAGGAGCCTTGCCGAGCACTGGCATCAGCAGCAACGCAGGATCTTTGTCGATCCAAACCCTCAGGTTCGCTTCGGGACAGAGCACGCGCATGACGCCTATTTCATGCGCGGGCGTATCGTCTATCACGGCAATCTCTGGCTGAGACGAGACATCCGGGGGCAGGGCCTTGCAGAGCCCTTGACCCAGTTGGGGTTTCTGCTCTCACTATTGAAGTGGTCGCCGGACTATCTCTATGGCCTGATGGCTGCAAAAAGCGCAGAAAAAGGCTTCGGTATCCGGGTCGGTTACCGCAGGTTCGTGCCACGCGGCACCCATTGGGAGATTGCGCCTGGACATATCAGGCCGGATGACTGGCTGGTCTATGCCACCAGAAGCGATCTACACGGCCTTGTAAAACTTATCCTCAGGACGTCCGCTGAAGATCCTGAATGACGCCCAGGTAGGCGCAGAAGCGAAGATCGGATTGCAATGAAGGTCGCACGGCGACGATCAACCGCTCGAACGCAACTTCATAGAGTTCGCCATTGACCTGAATTTTCGTGTGGGCGTAGCCGTAATAAGGCGTGCCTTCCAAAGCCTTGCGATAACCTTCCGCCGAAGCCTTCTCCAGGTCCGGATCTGGTGTGCGCAGACCGCAGGCGGGTGTCGCCGGGCTAGCCCAGTCTTCGCCGAACAGGTGTCGCTGCCCACTTTCCTTACCGACATAGAAGATCGGAGGAGGAGCGTTTCCGGGCATCTTGTCCGAGCAAAGGCTCAAATGAGGCAGGAACGGTTTCAGGCATTGCTGGATCTGAACCGCATCGGTCGACATGATGCTGTCGTAGAACGCAGACACAGCCGGGTCGGCAAGCCCTTTTTCAATGGCCTGTATGCCGAGTTCCGAAAAATGAGTATCAGGGCGTGTTAGCACGGTCCTCTCTCATGTTTTGAATTTGTTCCATCCGGCAAAAATCGACCAGCGACACCGCAAATCTTTCGCCGTTTGCCAATAACCATTTCTACCGGTCGAAGGCTTTCAACAACAGCGACATGACATTCAGGAATTCGTCGCGTTTTTCCGGTGACAGATCGGTAGGATCGGATACCGAATAGTCCAGCGTCAGGATCATGTCCCACATTTCAGTGAGATTGGCGTCGTCAATCGCCGCTTTCAGTTCGACTGGCGCAATTTTTTCCGGCGCTCTGGTAACCGGCCGAACATGTTCTGGAACATAGCCTTCCAGTCTTTTCAGAAATTCGTAATGCATGTCAAAGCCTTATCGTTTTGATCTTTGGATCGGCCCTTTCAGGCTGTCCGGCCCTGCGATTCTGTATTTTTTGAACCTGCACTGCGTTCCGAAAATCGGCGTCTTCCAGACAAGTTCACGTTAGGGTAGTTAATAGCATGAGTTGCGCCTCCGTGTCATGTTACGTGAATGTCATAAATCGCCTCTCCACCAACACCGTTAATACATACTTGTGCCGTTAAATGAGTCGTCGCCGAACCGAAGATTGCGGGATGCGGCCAATATCGGTGTTGACACCGGCGGCAAAGGCGGGAAAAAGCTGCTGTAAGGAATTGCATCTCACATATTCAGACTTGAGGGCACTGTCACATGGTTGCGCGTATCTACCGTCCGGCGAAAACCGCCATGCAGTCAGGCAAGGCGAAAACCCAGAGATGGGTGCTGGATTACGAGCCGGAGGTCGCCAAGTCCGTCGAACCTTTGATGGGCTACACGTCGTCTTCCGACATGAAGCAGCAAATCCGGCTTTATTTCGAGACTTCTGAAGAAGCTGTCGCATATGCGAAGCGCCATGGCATTCCGCACAGGGTTGAGAAAGCCCAGGAACGCAAAGTGCGCGGGTCTGCCTATGCGGACAATTTCAAATTCAATCGGTCTGCGCCCTGGACCCACTGAACAAGAACGTTCGGCTCCTCTGACCTATTCGGCAAGAGATCGGATTGTCTGTTGAAAGCGCCGATTTCGAATCGACACGAGCCGGGTTTTTGACGCATTAGGGCAGTGGAGGCGATCGCCGGATCGGGTTGCCTCCGGACGTTTGGTCTCGATCCAAGTTTGCATGAACGTCTGGCAGGCCTCTGAGATACTGCCCGATAGTCTCATCTGGGAACAGCTTGCGTTCCTGAGAAATTGGCTCCGTAGCTCAGCTGGATAGAGCACTCGCCTTCTAAGCGAATGGTCGCAGGTTCGAATCCTGCCGGAGTCGCCAACCCCTCATTTGGGTGTTGATTTTTCAAGATTATTTCTCCTTTTTGTCTCATGGTCAGATGAGTTCTTGGAAAGTGAGACACTTTTGTTCTTCTTATAGTCCTCAAGCCGGGCAAAGGCGTTGCCCGCCATTTTTCGTTTTTGGGCCTTTCGAATGTAAATTTCAGCAGTCTCGAGTTTGCTCCATCCGAATATCGCGCATAGTTCCGGTGCCGATGCACCATTCTCGGCCAACATGACAGCAGACGCCTTCCGGAGGCCGTGAGCCGTGCAGTGATAAAGCTTGGCCTCATCGCACCATTCCCGGAACTTGTTTCCAAAACTTTCAATAGTGAAGGGGTGACCGCGACTCGTAATCAGGTAGGTCAGTTCACCGGTTTTGGTTTCCAGAATGGCCCGCTGCAATTCATGAGCGATAGGAACTTCGATTGTCACGGGCGCCCGTCGTCTATTTTTCCGGGCGGTGAACCGCAACCAGCCGTCATGTTCGTTCTGACGGCCAATACTTGCCGCATCAGAGCGACGGGCGCCGACATGGATCATAAGCTCGAGAGCGAGCCTTGCTCTCGTGCCCAAGGCGTGATGACTGCGAAACTGGTCCACCTCTTCCGGAGTCCAGGTATGGTGCCCATCTGACTTCAATATCTTTTTGATTCCGTTGGTCGGATTGTGAAATGCAAGGTTTTGCTCAATTCCCCAGTTAAACAGTCTCCTGAGAGCTTTGATGAGGTTGTCCGCCGCGCCAGGCGTGGATCGCCTTTTGTCCCGGCTACGAATTGCGTCTTCGTGTCTGAATTGCTTGAAAGGGAATTCGCCAGCACCTTCACAAAATCGGTTGAGGATGGACCTCCGAACCTTCTGCGTTTCGGGATCGAGGTCCTTGAACTCATCGGACTTGAGATACTGATCGACAAACCAATAAAACGTGCCTTCGCGGTTCGGAGAACGTTTGTCAGGCGCTGCGCCCTCAAGAGCCGCCCAATACTCATCCATAAATTCACGAGTGATGTTGCCAGCCGAATCCGTAAAAAGCGACCTAATGCGAATCTTTCTGCGTCCGGGCTTCCGAACATAGTACCGCTCATTCCCGCGCGGATCGGGATCGTATACGAGGTATTTGAGACGGGTTTTTCGCTTGTTCATGCGACAACCTGATCAAAAGGGTTCGGGCCATTTTCAACGTCTTCGTCCCGAAGCTTGTGCCAATGTTCGCGTACTTCTTCCGTGTCCCAGAGAACAACGCCGCCGATTTTGCGGCCTTTGGGCATCTTGCCGTCCTTCACCCAAGTGTCAAACAGGGTTGTCGAGATCGCCAGAGAAGCAGCGGCTTCATCGCGCTTCAAGGCGAACCTCGGAATGCTCTGTTCTCTCAGTGAGGAAACGGCCATCACAATGCCCTCGGTTTCGAATTGCGCCGCCCCGTGCGGACTGAAGAACACGGGGCGGCATCTGCGGCTAGGCTGGAAAGGGACTACCTAGCCGTCCAGACGAACAGTCACCGTTGCGGCACCGCCATCAGCATCGGTGGTCGCCTTGCCAATCGCAGTGTTGCCGGAAGCGGTCTTGTTGACGTTGCCGTTGGAAGTCGACCAGTAGAGCTGGTCTCCCTGGCTGATGGCGATAGCGGCTTTGGGCAGAGTGAACACACCCCGCACGTCCGTTTCGACATCCGCACCGCTTTCGGCATCGTGGTTTGCGACACCGATGAAGCCGCCAACGATTACGACATCGCCAGACGAAAGCGCCCCAGGCGCAGTGAGCGTCAGCGTGTCACCCTTCTGAACGAAGTTTTTCATGATCACAGACCCTTGGTTGTCCCGACGACAATGCGCCGGATAGGTTTACTGAACTGGGAGAGCGTAAGAACACGCTTCTCCCAGAATTCGATTTGAGACTGGATCTCACCCGCATCAGCACGCGTCAGGGAACGCCCGTTGATAGAATAAGACTGATTGCTGGCAACGGCCTTGGAAGCCGCCAGCCAGGCGTCCAATTGCTCCCGCGCTTCCGTCAGAGAGATTGCCATTGATTAGTCCCCGGGATTGCAGTACCAGCCGCGCCAATCCATGAACGCCGCACCGAAGTCGAGGCGAACCTTGACTTCGATACCGTCGACTTCGAAGCCGGCACGAGTTTCGGTCTGCGGACCTTCCTCGCCCTGAAGGTAGGCATACTCCAGACCCTCGATCTGACCCGCGTCGGCCGCGACATACCAGCGAGCCGCGTCAGAAAGACGGGCCTCGACAAGCAGGTCGAATTTGCCGCCAAACGGGTTCACGTCGGTCGACTTGGTCGGCTGGATGGAAGCCAGGACCTTTTCAGCCGTCGTTTCCAGTTCCGGCGGAACCAGGACGAATTTCGGTGTCACGTTGATCGGTTTGCCGGAAAGGCCGGTCTGCTTGCGCATGGCCAGACGGGCAGCCGCCAGCGTCGTGTCACCGATAACAGCACCCGAGCCAGCGAGGTTGCCGTGATCGGCGTGGAAAAGCGCCTTGGTGTCGTCCATCGTCGGGCCGAGGTAGGAATTGCTTTCCAGCAGGCTCACGAGGAACTGAGCCTCGAATTCGGCCGCTGCCATCCCGAACTTGCCAGCCAGGTCAACGAAAGCGCCCAGATCGTCATTCACCATCGCCTTGCGGGAGAGGCCAACGATCTTGCCATAGGTATCGATCGCATACGATTCCTTCGCTTCCGCGAAGGAGCCATATTTATACTCGCCGTTCTCGTTGACCTTTTCCAGCGTCGGAGCTTCGCCGAGCTGAATACCCGTCTTTGCGCGGAAGTCCCTCGCAGTCGTCTGGCGCGCAACCGTCTTGAGGGTCTGCGGCGCAGCGTCATAGCCGCGGCGCATCGACCGGTTCGCCGTGTCCGCGAAAATCGCGGGAAAGTCACTGGTCGAGTGCAGGGCACGAGTGATCGTATCGGCCGGCGAGAGCCCGGTGGTCGACAGACCGCGCATGGAAAGTACGCTGCGCGCCATGTCGAGTGTGGTCATGTTGACATACTGCCGGGCCGGTTCCGAAATCTGATGCGACGGAACGGAGCGGGCATAGATGGCTTCACCCATGCGCTGCGCCGCTTCTTCCGGCGAAGCGTCGTGGACTGCCGTGACAGTCACAAGCGGCGTATTGCGGCTCCGGCTTTGGACAGCGCCAAATGCCTCGCGCCGCACTTCGTCCAGAGCGGTGTCAGCGTCGATATGACGGTTTGCGAAGTCGTTCCCAAGGCCGAAAGTCTCGGCGATGGCGCGAATCTCGCGGTTGGTTTCTGCCCGGTTCTGCGTCGGCGCATTGGCGCGCGTCTGCTGTTCCGGGGGCGTCTGCACCTGTTCGGGATTGGCCGGTGCGTTGGCCTTAGTTGCGGTTTCCGGCACGTGCGGACTCCTGATTTGCGCCCCGGCGTCGGCCGGCACCGGGACAAGTGAAACCTCATGCAACGTCCACCCGGTGACCGTGCGCACCGTCTCACCCGTCTTGGGATCGACCCGGTCATCAAAGGTTTCGACGCTGTAGCCGATGGAAACAGAGGAAAAGTCGCCGTCGCGTACCGCGTCGAAAGCGGTCTTGCCGGCGGGCGTGTTGGCGAAGCGAACGGTCGCGATCAGCGCGCCCTTGTTCCGCTTGATCTCGACAACACGACCCAGGACCCGTTCAAGCGTGCTGTCCTGCCGGTGGGCATCAAGCAGCGGGATGTTGGCCCGCGATGCGTCAACGCCGTCCAGCGAGAGAACTTCACGGAACGCGCCGCGCCAGACGCCAGCTCCCGTCGAAATTACCATTTCGACCGTGCGCGCTTCTTCGTTGATCGAGCGGGGTGCCAGGTCGAGCGCCCGGCATTCAAGGTCAAGCAGCGGCATTCTCGGTCTCCTCTCTCTCGATACCCAGAGACTTGGCCCGTGCGGTATCCGCCGCGATTTCGCGGTCGAGCGCCTCGATGTCGTAGCCGCGTTCGGCGACGACATCGGAACGCGAGCGGATAAGGTTGTTCATTTCGAGAATGGCGGCTTGTGCGTCCTTCTGCGGATCGACCCACGGCCACGCCGGCGGAAGCCATTTCACCGCGTGAAACTGCATCCGCTGAGCCTGATAGGCCGAAGCGGAGACTGCGCCGTCGAGAACCTGACCGAGAATGAAACGATGCCAGACGGGCCTGCACACCTGATGGATGATCACATGGTGCTGGATGCCTTCGCAAAAGCGCCGGAACTCGACGAGGGCGGCACGCGCGCTCGAATAGTTGGTCTGGCTGTAGTCACCCGTCGCCTGTTCGTAGGTGACGCCGGCACCGATGGCCAGGCGGCGCTGGATGCCTTTCGCGAAACCCAGCGTGTCGCCGCTGTCCGGCGGCTCGGACCATTCGAGGCGGGAGCCGTTTGCCTCGACGCGGATAGTACCGGGTTCCGCCGTGGTGTCGAGCTCCTGACCAGACTGTTCGCCCTCGAAGCCGCCAGCGGTCCCGTCAGGATCGTAGAGGCTGCCGACGAACATCGCGGAGATTTTCGCCCGGACCAGCATGGCATCGATCAAACCATCCAGATCCTTGCCAGACAGGAGGATGGGAGCCAGCCAGGAGATACCACGCACCTGACCCGGGACGAGCTGACGGAAAAGGTGAATACAGTCGCTCGCCGGATGCCGACTCGATACAAGCGGCAGTCCGGCGAGCAGTTCGCCCGGTGCGCTGGGGCGAAGCCAATAAGCGACCGTCTTCCCGGTGGCGTTAAATTCAACGCCCTGGACGATACGGCCGCCGTTGGTGAGGGTCTGATTTTTCGAGCGGTCCAGCTGTTCGGGATGAAGCCGGCGAAGCTGGGGAAGGGCGCTGGTTTCATCCGCAACGAAAACGGCGAGACCTTCACCCAGGACGACCATGTCGCGGACAAGTGCCGCCTCAAGGCCATAAAAGTCATGATGACCGTCTGCGTCCGCCATGTCGGTCCAGCCGAGAAACCCGCTCGCCAGATAGTCGCGAACGGTTTCGCTGGCGTGCTGAGAGCGCGGAACGATACCGGTCCCGACCAGGTTGCCGACAAGGCTGTCAACGATGCGCACACCCTCGGGTGTGTTCATAGCAAAATGCGCGGCACGTGCCGCGACTACAGAAGCGCCACCGTGGATTTCGGACGACAGGTTGCCCTTCCGATCATCACGCCACCGGCGGCCGCCGCCGGCGGCGTCGAGAGCACGCGTACGGCGCGGGAGAAAGTTGCGGAGGAAATTGATCGCGCCAAACATTCTTATTCCACCTGTTCCAGGGTGGCGTCGACACGCTTCAGGATGGCGGAGAAATCGACAATGACCGCGCCCGGCGAATGATTGCCTTTAGCGATCCAGTCCAGAATCTCGTGAACGTGGCAAATCTCACCACGGAGAGAAGCAACGTTCTTTTCGGAATAGGTGCTGGGCCCCGTGCCCGAGTAGGCCACGACAAAGAGAAGGTTGGACTTATCTTCGTAACTTTTCTCATTAGGGTAGTCGTCAAGCGCGTCGGTCGATCTCGGATTGAATATCTGGTTAGCAAAACCGGAATCGTTATCTACCTCCCGAACGGTTTCCCAAGGCAGACCAATTTCCCGAAGTGCGGAAATCAAACAGTAGCGGATGGCATCGGCGCGCGAGAACCGACGTGCGGCACCGCTCTCTAAAGCAGCCTGGGTCGGCTTAAACCCGTGTCGAGAGATCATTTGATCAACCTGCGACCGAGACAGTCCCGTGAGATCTGATATTTGTTTTACGGTGAACATGACACGCCCTCTAACAATCTGTCAGAGCATTTGGCATGACCTCTGACAGATTGTCAATGCTCGAAAGCGTTAAGCGGATTTCGTCTTCTTGCGAAGGTGATCTTGTATCTTTTTATCTATTTCACGTTGAGCTAAATAATCTACTGCATTGGCATGAAATACCACCTCATCAACAAGTTCTTTTACGCCGATAAAGTCAATTTTGTCTAAGTATAGTTCTTCTCTGTCCTCAAAAATACTGTGCAGGGCAGATGCAAGTCGCGAAGACTTTCTCTGATGAAACCCGATGTCTTCGAGCTGTCTCGCAGTGTCCTGCCTTTCATCCTTAGAGGTGAAATGCTCGGGCCTCGGTAGATTTTCGACCGTCATTCTGAATTGCCTCCTTGCCTTGGTAGTTTTATGTCAACATTATTCAGATTGACTAAGGTTCGGTGCACTGTCAACAAAATGTATAAGGTTGTTTATTTTGGTGTTAACGCCTGATCAATGCCGCGCGGCTAGAGCGCTTCTAAACTGGTCTCAAGGTACACTCGCGGAAGTTGCTGGCGTAGCCAGGGCAACAATTGCCGCATTTGAAGCGGGTAAACGGTCGCCTATTGGGAACAATTTGGCGTCCATAAAAGGGGCATTTGAAGATCAGGGAGTGGACTTCATACAAGACGATAATGTTGTGGGAGTAACTATTCCTAAAGTGCTGATCGAAGCCGGAATCGTTCAAGGCAACGAGCAGGCAGTTGTTTTCGTTGAAGGTGGGCTTGGGCCAGTGGCGCTGTCTTTGCGCGACGCAGCCGCCGAGGCGGACCGGGCAGAAAATGAATTTGATAAAAAGCGTGCAAAGGCAATACGCCGCGCGATTGATGAAGCCAAAACTTTAAAGGGCTGAAAGGAATTTAGGCCGTGTCCAGCAAAACCACTACAGAAAAACATTCAGCAAATCTAACATCTGTTGAAATGACTAATGCGTTGCCTCGACTGAAAAAACGACATGAAGAACTTTCCGCTCTCGAACTGAGAAAGCTCACTAATGAAAACGGATACACAGTGTTGGAGAGCTTTCAGACGAAGATAAATGCCACCTTAAGACATGTTTTCGGGGCAGACTCCCTTGAATATGAAGAGTACAAAGTTGGGTCCTTTTTTCCTCATTTTGTCTTCTTTAGTAGTGAAACTGATTTTTCTTTTTATGGTAATTTTGATTCTGTCAAAAAGAAAGTAATGGATGTCTTATTGAGGTTGAGTACTATTATTGAAATATTTGAAGAGAGAATTGAAGAAGTTTTGGAAGACCAATCTGGCCGAGTGTTGAAAGCATATGGCGGCCTTGAGCTCCATCCAGAAATCGCGAGGGCGGCGTCAAAGCTTTATCAGGATGGTCACTATGCAAATGCCGTCGAGGCTTCGGTTAAGGCGCTCAACGGGTTAGTGCGCTTGCGTAGCGGCTTGGAGCAGGATGGCACAATATTGATGGAACAAGCATTCAGCCCGAAGAAACCAAAGTTGAAGTTCAATGCTCTCGAGAATCAAAGTGACAAGGATGAACAACTAGGGTTTCAAATGCTGTTCAAAGGTGCCGTTTCCGGGCTACGGAATCCGCGGGCACACGGGTTTATTGAAGACGATCCAGAGCGAGCTCTGGAGTTTATCGCCTTTACAAGTTTGCTTGCAAAGTTATTGGATAACGCTACGCCAGAACATTGATATGGCGATTTTTGCCATCGACGAAGACAGCGAATCCCCCAATGCTTTTTTTGTGGAGGTGCGCTGTGAACATACGAGACGGGAAAATAATCTACTGTTGCGATCTTTGTGGCTCTGAATATCAGTTCGGACCGCATATTTACTCAGGTCATTACTTGCCTTCTTTTGAAATCAATGTTTGCAATGGCTGTGTTCCTCGGAAGAACTCAGCCATTCCAGCACTTTACGAGGCGAAGTTCCGGAAGATCCTGCAAGACAAGGGGTTGGAAGCGCCCAAACGAAATGCAGATGGCGATTTCTTTGCCTTTCCGGAATCAAACTTCCAGATACGATGATCCTAAGAAATCCAGCTACTCCGGATTACCTTCGGCTTGGATGGAGAGCCTCCAGTCTGGCCTTCTGTTGCCTTCAGGCGTTCGCGCCGTTCGCTCCAGTTAGGCGTGAACAGTTGCCGGGCTGCGAAACCGTAAACAACACAGTCCAACGCTTCTGCCGCTCGCCCGGAGATCCGCTCGAAACGTCGCTGAGGCTGGCCGCGGTTGTACTTCACCACTACACGTTCGCTGGCGAGCTGCTCGAACCAGACATTCGGCAGGCCTTCTGAAAAGCGGATGCCGTGCCCAGAAGCGAGCAGGCCGTAGACGTGGCTCTTGATCCCGTCGACGCCGATCACAAACAGTCTGCCACCCTTGCGCTTTTTGAGCTTTGACATCTCGATCCATGGACGATTTCCGGCCGCGCCTTTGCCCGCCATGATTTTCCGGCCGAAGCGCGGAAAGCAGAACGAATAAACGCGCTCAACGGTCTCACCGTCGCCACTATCGATCACGGCAGCGTCAAGGCCGATTTCCCCACCCAGCGAATGCGGCCAGCGGGTAGTGAGCAGGCTATCGAGTTCCTGCCAGGCCTCCGTGTCGTGCGGGCGTCCCCAGATTACATGGTGCGCCAGGACAATGGCTTCGCCTTCTTCGGTCCAACCCAAGAAGGTTGTTTCTACCCGATCGCGTTGAACGTCAACGCCGGCTGTCAGCGCGAGAACTTCAGCCGGGACAGGCGACATATTGACGGCTTCGCGACGGCCGGCCAGTTCGGCTTCGTCGATGTCTTCACCTTCCTCGGACCAGCCTTGCGCCAGGATCGTGTTGACGAAGATCTGAAGCGTTGACGGGTCGTTTTTTGCCGAAACGAATTCTGCCGCCAGTTTGGCCCAGGAAGTGTTTGCGAGCAGGCTCACCAGGGCATTAAGGCGGAATCCAGCGTGGCCGATCACGGCTGGTTTCGTCGCGCGCCAGCGGCCGGCGGCAACCATGGCCGGCTTGTGCCGCTCATCGATCACACACCCGCAGGTAGGACACGCGAACGCGGCCTTTTCAGGCTCGCCTTCCGGCCAGCAGATGTGGCCCCATTGGATTTCCGTATAGCCCTGACACTCCGGACATGGCACCTCAAACACGCGCTGGTCACTGAGAGCATACGAACGAAGAACGCGGGACGTGGATTCGAAGACTGGTGTGGAGCCTATGACGATCTTGCGATCCGCGAAACTGAGTGTACGCCGCTCGGCAAGCAGCACCGGCGAACCTTCCGCCGTATCTTCCATGCCGTCCGCTTCGTCGATTAGGAGCACCCGCACATTGTGCCGGCGCAGGTTGCGCGGGGCCTTTGCGGCAACAATCTTGAGACTGCCGCCGGGAAACCGCCTGGACAGAAGTGTGTTCCTGTCGCCGTCGCGCTCGAGAGTACCTTCGAGCGCCGGGGAGGCCGAAAAGATCGGCTCGATATCAGAGACCATGTAGTCACGGGCGTCGGCCTCGGTGGGCAAGAGAGCCAGAATGGGCGAGGGATCGTTCGCCACATAGGAAGCAAGGGCGCCGGATAGCAGCGTCGTGAAGCCGACGCGGACGGGCTTCACCAGCGTCACGCGCTCGATAGTCGGATCTCCGATGGCGTCTGCGATCTCACGCTGAAACGGCCAGAGGCGCACCGCACCAGGCATCGACGACACGTCTTCGGGCAGTTGGATGTTGGCCTCGATCCAGTCGGAGAGCGTTAGGCGGGGTGGCGGTCGCAAAGCTGCGAGCGCCTGCCGGCGGATTGAACTGAGAAGCTCAGATGTCATCGGCAAGATCCTCCAGAACGCGTCGGATCTCGGCATCGATCGCCGCGACATCATGAGCCGTGAGGTGGGGCAGGGCCTGCCGGATGCGAGAGGGAACGGATAGAACGCCGGCGCGGACCTTCCGGAACACGCTGGCCCACTCGCGCTCTACTTCGTGCGCCGGCACCAGCTCACGGCGCGCAATCTGGTTCTTCAGCGCGGCGTGATCGGCCTGCTCTTTGACCAGGCGCAAACGTTCGGCCGCAACGGTGCTCGGTCCCGGAAGGTCGAAGCCGAGTTCATGTTGCTTCTGAGCTGCCGAGCGATTGGCGTCAACGTTCTCCTGGATCCAGATCCGCCCCCGTGCCACGTCAATTTTGCCGTCAGCTTCCACCGGCAAGCCCGCATTGATGAGTTGGGAGACCCGGCCGGGCGAAATCTTCATGGCCTTGGCGAACTGAGACTTGGAAAGGCTCTTGGGCTCGCCAATTGCAACGTCTTCGCCGTCCAAGCTATGCGTATTTGACATCCCTCAACACGTCCTAAGTTTCTGTTTTAGCATTCAAATTTAGCTCACAGATTGAAACGTCGGGGCGCGAACTACCCGCGTTCCATCGGCATCAGAAGGACCCGCCGTCCGCCAGCTATCGTTCCTGCCATCCCTTTGGATGTGATTAGCCATGGTTCGGCCTAAGCCCCGCTCGGTTTCATAAGCTGAGCAGCCAAATCGCCTACGCCAGACCAGCCGGTAGACTGGTTTTCGGGAGGTTGCGCCTTGCTCCCCCTCAAAAGCCCTCTGGGAGGCTGCGGCATTGATTTCCCTATATTATTATTGGTGATCTTATTAGCTTCGCACTTTTTGCACTCTGAAAACGAGATTCCAAAGACCGAGCACATCATCGCGCCCACGCCTTTGGCCGGCATCTGGATCTCATATGCGTTGCTGTCTTGGACGACACGGAAGCCGAACTGGGTGCGCATGCGCTTGATCCGGCGATGCACCGTCACAAACCCAAAGAATTCAAGTGTGGCCATCGCAGAGACGACCGTGCGCCTCGACATGCGGCAGAGCGTGGCAAGCCGCGAGTAAGACGGGAAACAGCCCTTGTCTTTCTTCACGACATACAACAGCACCTCGAGCAACCGCATTGCCGCGCGACCCAACAGACCACCGTGCTTGCCCTTCTTCCGATTGCGCCAGCTTTTGCTTTCGACCGTGCGCGCGGCCTGCATGATGCGGGCCGCTTCGTTGCGATCCATCTTGCCGTTCGGCGGGTCTTGAAAACGAGAGTTGCGATGGTACCGCGTGAAATCGGGACCTTGCGCAATGCGGCGCTCGGCTTCCTCAAGAATTTCGTTCTCACGGTCGGGGGCCTGCATTGCCATTTGAACAGCGACGCGTCGAACTTCGACGTCGTGCACTGCCTTCCGGTTACGATTCCGGATGCGCTTGGGTGCGGCCATCACAGCCACCAAACGAGGCGAGGAAACGGATCGTGAAACGGGACGACGCCAGGGAAAAGCGTTGCCTCAGAATGACCAGGAATGCTAAGGTCATCTTCGGAACAGCCAGCCAGCTTTCCAATTTTGTCGCCGCTTCCGATGCCAGTCGGGGCGGCGATTTCTATTTGGTCATTGAAAGTGAGCTGGTAGGCCAGTTCGGCGTGACTGGTGAGTGAGACAAATGCGAATTCCTGACTATTGAATTCATTGGGATATTCGTTTGTCTCATTCTTGGCTAAGTGATTGAAATTATTGTGCTGGCGTAACCCTGCCGGAGTCGCCATCTCCTTCATTTTTTTGAAAAATTCCTGAGCTTCGATGCCTCTGCCTGGCGTGGGAAGGCGTCCTGCCGTGCAGATGTCCATAACAGGACATGCATGTCAGGTATTTGGAAAAAGCCTGCAAAAAAACAAAAACCGCCGGCCCCTGCAATATAGGAGCACGGCGGTGTTTCTAGACCGCGTTTCGCCTGAAGGTCAGAGTGTCTCGGACTTTCCCGATTCCACCTTCTGGCCAACCATTAGCGGCGTGATCTTTGTTTTCAGGATCATGTCCACGTCCTCGGAACCATCTTCCAGGGACTGAAGAGCCATATCCAGGAAATAGGAACAGAACGTACGGCCGTCCTTGTCCGATTCTTTTTTCGTGTAGCGGATCATGCGCTTGATCGCCTCGATTGCAGGCTCCTGCTCGAGTTCAGTGCGGTCCGATTTGCTAACGGTCTTAGACATTTTACTACCCACCAGTATTTGATTTGCCGATTGCAGCGTCGCTGCTGTGACCATCCGATAAAAGCATGCTGTTGCAGCGTGAAATGAGCGTGATAAGGTGCTGTTGTGTTTCAGGTTGCGTGATATTCGCGGTTGCGCGAAGGCGACGGCTGAAGCGTGCATTTCAATTACGGGGAATTGATGGCAATCGCGTCCTGCTTTGCATGCCTTGGGCGGCCTTTGCTCCTTGATAGCGACCAGGAACCTGTGGCGGTCAAGACCCGCAAGGCTCTGGCGATCATGGGCTATCTGAGCCGCATGAGCGGTATGGCGTCGCCCCGGGAAGCACTGGCGGATTTGCTTTGGAGCGGGACAGACCGCCACAAGGCAATGCAATCCTTGCGTCAGGCATTGCGCCAGTTGAAGAGCGCCGAAGAAACGGCCGGCATCGATGTAGTGCGCTCAGCGCCAGGTCACATTCAACTCGACCCATCGGCGTTTGCGTCTGATCTCATGGCCATGAATACGCTCCTGGAACGTGGGCAGGCGGCTGATTTCCGCAAGGCGGGGGAACTGTGGCGCGGCGAGTTCCTGACCGGCTACGACGATATCGATTCTGAATTTTCCGAGTGGCTGACGGTCGAGCGTGAACGGGTGCGCTCAGAACTCATCAGCGCCGCCTTCAAGCATCTGAACAGGATATTCACGGAAGACGGGGGTGTGCAGGCAGAGGCCGGGGCGCGTTTTGTCCTGAAACTCGATCCCGCGTTTGAAGCGGCCCATCGCGTTCTTATTCGTCTCTACATGAATCTGGGCCAGCCCGAGCGCGCCGAACAGCAGCTCAGGTCTTGCGAAAGGGAAATGCGGCTCCATCTGGATGCTGAGCCCGATGAGGAGACGCGGAAGCTGCTGATCGCATCGGAGGTCGAACCTTCTCCGGTGCCGGTTGGTAGAAGTGATGGCAACAGCGGCGGAAACCGAGGGTTCCTGCCAAATTACGATGACTTCGTTCCCTTGCCAGAAATTTCCATTGTCTCGTCATCCCTGTTGAAGAAGGGATTGAATGACGCGATTCACCTGAGAGAGGAAATCGTTTCCGGCCTTTCCTCGTTTCGGTCGTTCGAGCTGTTTGAATCTGAATATTTCGGCGAAGAAAACGTTCCACGTCCAACCTTGATGGAAGGTCACGAACTTGGCTGTTATCTGCTCAGATTCCGGCATGACGAACGATCCGGCAAAGTGGTTGTCCAGTTCGAGGACAGGGGCAACGGTCAGATTGTCTTTAACGAGATAATTGACCTGCAATACTGGGACGGTCTGGTGCCGGCTGCGAGCCAGATTGTGAGCCGCATCCATAACCACGCGACCAGCAGACTAAGAAACCCCGCGAAAACATCCGTTTTCGCCCGTTGGTGTCAGGCCGAAGCCCTGTTGTGGGATTTCACGCCGCAATCCGACGAAAAAGCGATGCGCTTGCTGGATGATCTGGAGCGCACAAATCGTTCGTTCTCGATGACGTATGCTGGCAAGGCGTCGATCATCATGAAGCAGGAATTGCATTTCCCGCTCATGGACAAAACGTTTTCCGGTGAAGAAAACAATCTTCTGAACCTTGCCGAAAAATCGATCAGGCTCGATCCCTGGCAGGCGGTCAATCAGCGCGTTTATGGTTGGGCACTTATTCTGTCCAATATGCCTGACGAGGCGCGAAGAGCATTCCAGAACGCCGGCCGTCTGAGCTCGGCTGATCCGGCCAACCTGATGTCCGTTGCAGAGGGCCTGGCTTTTTCCGGCGACATCAACGAAGCGCGCGTGACGGCCGAAAGAGCTTTCTCACTCTTCGCGTTTGTTCCCCGCGTTTTTTACGAGTACCTGGCGAACATCTATTTTGCCGCGGAAGATTACGACAGCGCGATAAAGCAGATAGAGCGGGGAGCCGGGGTTGGTATCAGTGGCTTGACCACCCGGGTGGCCGCTTTGGTCTGTGCCGGGCGAGAAGAAGAAGCCATGCAAACGCTTGAACGCTTTGGTGAAAACCGTGCTGCCTTGCTGAAAAACTCTCCCGAGCTTGCGCAGGACCCCAAGAGCTGGAGAAAGAAGATCAATTTCTTCCAGAACGAGAAAGTGCGAAACGATTTCGACAAGGGCGCAGCCTTGGTGCAGCGGTTCCTGTTCGACGGTTCCGGTTCAATTTAGCGCGAACGTCGAAGACAGAGCTTTCAGATACTCCTCGTTGGCACTGTTCAGCTTTTCTTCGTTCAGACGAAAAGGAAGAGCTACGGCGTTCGGATTGTTTTTCTGATCGACGATCTTGAACCGCATGAGCGCCACCGTCTCCTTCGGCAGGCCAATATTGGAAATTGCGGCTACCGGGTCTCGCTCGAGCTCGCGTCGGAAGTTTTCGTCGATCGCTGCCCTGGCGATAAGTTTGCCAAGGTCTTTGACGTTGCTCTGGTAGTAGGGAAATCTGGCCATCGTTACCCCAATCGGAAAGAACGACGGCCTTCCTGCGCGAAGCAAGAAGGCCGGAGACGTATCGTGACGACCTTACCGGCTTACTCCGGGACGTCTTCGTAAAAACAATTGCCGAGAGCTGCTTTACCGAGTTCTTCGAAATATTTCTCATCGCCAGCAGCAACGCGCGCTGCATCGATTTCTGCCGGGATGATGAGGTGGACGAGGTCAGCAGTGTCGGCGAAGATTGCGGCATCGGAGTTGATGCCAACTTCAGCCAGGACTTCAGCCGGGTTGGCAACTAGCCGCTCGCGTGCTGTGGCGTTCTGAATGATCGCGCCAAGTTTCGCGCCAATTTCCAGTTCAGTCCGGGAAGTTGTGTCAGCGTGCATTATGAGCCTCCGATAGGTTGAGTTGCAATGTGTCCTGCCTGGTGGTGGGATGGTCACCTGGCTTTTTGAAATTCGGTCAAACTTTAGTAAATAGTTATGTATTGAGACTGTTTACTACTGATCGACTGCTTTCGAATAGAATGTAGAACGAGGAAATGAACTCGCTCAATGGCAGTTTTGTTAATCTACGTTGTGTGCAATTGCAGGGTGAGGCGAAGTAAATTGCCATATCAAAACATAAGCAGCCGTCCCGCATCCTCACTGTTGGCGGCGGTGTCTCTTCTATGATCGTTGAAAGTGGATTTGCGGACGACGTACTTGCGGACCTGTCGCGTTTGGGCCTGATATCGGTGGAGCCGGGCGTTGAGGGAGATCGTGTGCGCTTGCTGGAGCCGGACCTTCGTCTTTTCCTGAAGTTGCTTTCGTCATTCTCCCCAAGACTGGTCCCGATGACACGCCCCGGATGCCCGGTGCATTTTTGCACCGGGTTGCTCAAGTCATCTGAAACTGATGCAAAAGAAGTACCTGCTGCAGGGGCACCAATTCCTGCCGGTGGACAGGGGGATATCGCATCAATTGCAGCCATTAGTTGTATTGGGGAGCTTTCCGAAAGGCTAACCCTTTGTAGTATCGGGATTAGTGACAATAGGGTGTTCAATTACGACAAAAAACAACCCCAGGTAGATTTCGGTCGATTGCTTGGATTGAGTGAAGCCCAGGCAAGTGTCGCTCTGGGCAGGCTTCGTCTTGGACGGGATCTTTCACGCGTCAACTCTTCAGACTGGTCATCTCTTTCAGCCAGGCGTGTCCGGTTGCGAAATCTGCAGACTGATGAAGAGGCGCAGTGCCTTAGTTTGGGAATTTTGTTTAACGAAGCCGATGATGTTACCGGCTTACGTTTGCCCTTTGCTTCGAGCGCGGGATGCGCTGTCTGGCATGACCTTGAGGGAGCGCGCGCGCGCGCGCTTCTTGAGCTTGTAGAGCGTGATGCAGTTGCGCAAGCCTGGTACAACCGCCTGGGGATAACTTCTCTACCTGAGGGCTATGTGAGGGAGATGCTCCCTCCTGATCTGGTCCGATATCTCGATGACCAGCCGCGGCAATGGGAGCTCTTGCACGTCGACACGGACCTTCCGGTCCAGGTGGTGATTTGTGTCTCTCATGACGGTTACGGCCGGAGGTGTGCGTTTGGATCATCCGCCGGTTGGGACACCGCACAGGCCTGCACCAGTGCAATTCAGGAAATGTTGCAATCGGAAAACGCGCTCTCTCTGATGGACAAATCCTATCCCGCCAGTCACGGCACAAAAGAAGCGCTGAGGTCTCTACCCAGGCAGCTGGCGTATGCCAGAGAGCGCGTGATTTTCGAAGATCTGCCGTTGCAGGGTGCGGTTGCCACGTGTCCTGAGGTTCTGGAGAAGACCTCAACTTTTGAAAGCCTGCTTCTGGGCTGTTTCGACCGCGAGATCAGCCTTTGGGAGTTTGATGCGACCCGCCAAGACCTTGCAATTCCCTGCATCAAGCTGTTGTCCCCCGAGCTTTGCAGTTGGGAGCCAAGGTTCGGCAAAAAAAGGTTGTTCGACGGGGTTGTAGAGCGTGGTTTGCGAGACATTCCCGCGTCCGAAGCCGAATTTGCAGCCCGACCATTTCCCTTTTGAACGATTGACAGGCTGATGCGTCGGCCTTAATAAAATATGAGCCATGCATTCATGTTTTGTTTGCGGGGCGTCCGGATGACAACTGGGTCATTCGATCTCTGGAAGAAGCCTTTTGGCGGAGCTTGGCTCCGCCCTTTTTCCAGGTGCCTTGTTATCGGACGGTCGGTCGGCCGTCCGCATAGGGTCGGGACAATGTCATCACCCAGAAATTGCGCCACTTGCCATTGTTGCGGTTGGTTCTGGCAATGCCTACCCGTGTCACGTAGGGGTTGAGAAGGTTCTTGTTGTGGCCTTCGGAGCCTTGCCAGCCACGGAAGGCTGCTGCCAGATCAGCATATCCCGCCCCCAGGTTTTCCGCGCCTGCGTAATTTGCGTATCCTGCCTTGTCGAGCCGTTGTGACAGACCGAAGGCACTGTGAGCCCAGGTGTCCATACTGTCGCGCTCGGCGATATGGCGTGCCATCTTTTGGGAAACGACATCCAGTTCCGGGTCGTGGCGCAAAGCGGGCAGGCCTTTTTGTTGCCGGTAGGCGTTTATCATCGACAACATCTGCGCCTTGTCGACCGGCTGGTCCGTCAGCACTGTCTTGTCTTCAAGATCACTTTTTCCCGGCAAGGCGCTGCAGGCACCGAGTGAGGCCGCGAAAAGGCCAAGCAGCATCAGCGCCAAGAAGCGTTTGGGCAGGTCGGTTACGGACATCAGGTTTCATCTCCCGGCCAGACGACACCTTCATCGGCAAAGAAATGATATGGGCCAGGGTACGCTTCCACGTAGGCCATATGTGACACCACTCCGGTTTTCGGCGAATGATAGTGGAGAAAATAGGCTGCGGGTTCGAAGTTGAACATGGCAGGGCCGTCTTCCGTCAGGTCGAGGACGACCTGGTGACCGGTGCTGGGAGCAAGCGTCATCACCTTTCCGGCAAAGCTCGCGATGATAGGACGGTGAAGATGACCGCACAGGAAGCGCGCAACATGCCGGTGCGGCGAAACAACTTCCGCAAGCGCATCGGCATCTACAAGTCCGATGTCGTCCATGTGTCGGATCCCGGAAAGTGCAGGCGGGTGGTGGAGGGCGATCAGCGTTGTCTTGGCACTTTCGCGCAGCCGGCTGTCGAGCCAGTCAAGCTGTGCCTGACCGAGCCGACCACGCGGATCACCCGGAATATGGGTGTCCAGCGCAATCAGGCGGATGTCGCCAATGTCCGCCGTATAGCAGATCTTGTCTTCAAGGCTGCCTGAAAGACCCGGAAAGCTGCCGAGTTCGCGGCGCATGACTTCTGTGCCGTCGTGGTTCCCGGGCACAAGATAGACAGGCATGTCGACGCGCGAGAGGATGGAGCGGGCGAGTGCGTATTCCCTTGGATCGTTTCTGTCGGTTATATCGCCGGTTATAACGAGAGCATCAGGTTTCGGGGTGAGACTCTGCAGCGACTTGATCGCGCGCTCGGCAAGCATATTGGTGTCCGAAACGCGATAGCAGGGCAAACCTCGCGGACGCAAATGCAGGTCCGTCATATGAGCAATCAATGTCATGGAAAACCTTGTGACTCGTCAGGTGGATCATCTGCCCGGACGATAACCGTGCGTTCGAAGAGGGCAAGCACTAGTTTCCCTTTTTGAAAAGCTCATGTAGGAGAAGCGTTCAGAAACGGGCGGGCAGGGGCGACCGCCCAGACGCAGGACACCGGGCGCAGGACACCGGACGCAGGAACTGGACAAGAAAGTTGATGTCGGACACGCGCGACGATCAGAAGCCCGAGGCGGCAGGCAAGGCAGCCGGGAATTCCGAACGCAAGGACAACGTGGACAGCCCGTCGGCTGCCCCGGTTCGGAAGCCGGTCTGGTTGCATATCTTCGGCCACGACATCACTGCCCCGTTCCTTCTGCTGCTCCTGTCGCTTGCCTTGTTCGTACCAGGTCAATGGACGGTACCTCCGCTTGACAGGGACGAGCCGCGCTTTACCCAGGCAACCAAGCAGATGCTGGAAACGAACGATTACATCGACATTCGTTTTCAAGATCAGGCACGACACAAAAAACCGGTCGGGATCTATTGGCTTCAGGCAGCTACTGTAAAGCTGACAGGGCAGGGGGCGGACGCTCCGCTTTGGGCTTATCGACTGCCTTCCGTCATAGCCTCGATAATCAGCGTTCTGGCAACCTTCTGGCTTGCACGGGCATTCATGGGGCCTGCCGGTGCGCTGTTGGCGGCAGGTTTCGTGGCGCTGGCGATCATTGTCGGCGTCGAGGCGCGACTGGCAAAAACTGATGCCGCGCTGTTTGCAATGATCATAATAGCGCAAGGTGCCCTGGCGCGGGTCTGGTTGAAGGATCCGGACAAACGGCTATGGGGTCTTGGGTTCCTGTTCTGGACTGCACTTGCGGGCAGTGTCCTCATCAAGGGGCCGGTTGGACCCATGGTGATTGGCCTTACGGTTGTTGGCCTCATGGCCATGAAACGGAAAGCTGCATGGTTCAAGGGAACGGCGCCAATCGCGGGTCTGCTGTGGTTCGTGCTGCTCGTCTCACCCTGGTTTGTGGCAATCTGGATCGCGACGGACGGAACGTTCTTCACTGAAGCCATCGGCAAGGACCTCCTTGGCAAGGTCGGGCAGGGGCAGGAAGGTCATGGAGCACCCCCGCTTACCCATCTCGGGGCGATGTTCGGCATATTCTGGCCTTTGCCTGCATTCTTCCTGATTGCCTTGCCGCTCATCTGGCATGAACGAAAAAGTCCGCTGGTGACGTTTGCCGTTGCCTGGTTTGTCCCAAGCTGGATCGTGTTCGAACTGGTTGCAACGAAGCTTCCGCATTACACGATGCCGCTGCTGCCTGCGCTCGCGCTACCTGTTGCTGCTGCGCTGATGGAGGGGGCTGGCACCACGACAAGAACGTGGCTGCGTTGGGTAGCGGCAGTGTTGCTGGCGGTGCCTGCGTTGGGGTTGGCCGTCGCCGCGTTTGCCGGTCCTTTTGCCTTGGGTGTCTGGCCGTCACCTCCCGGAGCCGTTCTGCTTGCAGTGGGAGCTGTTTTTGCGATTGCAGCAGCATCCCGGGTCCTGCGAGGACCGGCACTCTACGCTTTCCCCGCCATCTGTCTGACAGCGATCTGCGTCAGCATCGGGTTTTGGGGCTTTGTCGGCCCAGCTCTTACCCCGATCTGGGTCAGTCCGCGCCTTGTCGCGGCCATGGACGAAATCCCCGGTTGTGCAGACCAGTCGAACCGTCTGGTCGTGACCACCGGCTTTCACGAACCCAGTTTCATATTCCTGGAAGGCACGACGACAAAGATCGTTTCCGCGCAGGATGCCGCCGCCTTTCTTGCTGCCGATGAAGCCGCGAACCCAGCTACCTGCCGTATCGCGGCAATAGAAAGCCGGGAAGAAGCCGCGTTTTTGGCCGCCGCAAAGGAGATTGGTCTTGTGCCGGAGGCTGTAAAAAGGGTAGACGGCCTCAATATCAATGGCGGGGACGATGTCGATATCGGGCTTTATGAGAAGTCCGTGCCGACGACGGTTTCAGAAGACGGCAATGAGCAACAGCAGTAAATTTGTCTGGCATGTTCTGGCGCGCATGCGCGGGAATTCTCGGCGGGCTGCAATACTGTTTTCCGGTCGCAGGGAACGTGCGCGCCACAACAGGGATCCGCTTCCTCCCGGGCAGCGGCCGCAGGATATCCTTGCTGTCCTCTTGTTGACGGTTGGCATTGCAGTCGTTGCGTTCGATGTGCCGACCTATCCGTGGCTGCGCTCCCTCCCGGGCGAATACCGGGCCGCCTTCCGAACCTTTACCGATATCGGCAAGGCCGACTGGATCCTCGTTTCTACCGGTCTATGCTGCCTGTTTCTGCTGGCGCTGGATGCCGGGCGCTACGCATTCCGTCTGCGCATGGCAATCGGCGCAGTGTTCACTTATGCGGCCTTCATCTTTTATTCAGTCGCCGCGACGGGGCTTCTGGCCATTGCATTCAAGTGGTCGCTCGGCCGGGCGCGTCCCAAGCTTTACGAGGAAGTTGGTCCGGTCCGCTTCGACTTTCTGGCCTTCGACGGCACCTTCACCAGTTTCCCCTCTGGCCATTCGACCACTGTCGCTGCGCTTGCAACTGCGCTGGCCTTTATTTTCCCGGCCTACCGGTGGCTGATAATTGTTGCGGGCTTCTGGCTTGCGTTCAGCCGCGTCATGGTCGGGGCGCATTATCCCAGCGACGTCATCGCAGGCACGCTATTGGGGATGACGTTCACCTTTTTCACGGTTCGTGCCATGGCCCGGCGGCGGATCGGCTTTCACCTGTCTTCCTCCGGAAAGATTGTACCCAACATGAATGTCCTGTCTGCCAAGGCCTGTGTGCGGGCTGTCTGGCAGGTTCTGCGAGGCCAGCGTGGCGCCGACCGTGTGGAAGCCGAGCCCCCTGCGGCAGACACGACAGAACGGACAAGCGCATGACACAAAGCTATCTCGAAGCTGTTGCGGCCAGCAAGGGCGCGCTCGCCGTCACGGTCGTGGTTCCCGCGAAGGACGAAGCGGAAAACCTGCCCATCCTGCTGGATGAAATCGAGGCAGCATTGCAGGGCAGGCGTTTCGAGGTCATCGTCATCGACGATGGCTCGTCCGACGGCACGGATATCGTGTTGCAGGATTACGCGGCAACCCATGACTGGCTGCGGCCGGTCAGGCACGAGAAGTCTTGTGGCCAGAGCTGCGCGGTGCGCACTGGTCTTTTGAATGCGAGGGGCGACGTCGTCGCGACCATAGACGGCGATGGCGAAAACAACCCCGCCTATATTCCGGCGCTTTTGGACGCTCTCGACGTTGCCGGCCCGGCAGTTGCTCTTGCCGCCGGGCAAAGGCTTGGCCGCAAGGCCAGCCTGGCCAAGCGCTATGCGTCGAAGTTTGCAAACAAGCTGCGCGGCGCGATCCTGCGGGATAACACTCGTGACAGCGGTTGCGGCCTGAAGGCCCTGCGCCGGGAAGTGTTCCTGCAACTGCCGTACTTCGACAGCTGGCACCGGTTCTTGCCCGCACTCGTGATCCGCGAGGGTTACGGTGTCACCCATATCGACGTGCAGGACCGGCAGCGGCGCCATGGAACGTCTAAATACGGGATCTTTGACAGGGCGCTGGTCGGTGTGCTGGATCTGTTCGGAGTGTGGTGGCTACGCCGCCGCCGTAAAAAAATTCCGGATGTCCGGCCGCTGACCTGATTAATGCCCCAATCCGGGTGGAGAAGCCCGCCGACCTTTCAAAAACACTGACTGGACCTGAGACATGAGCGCTCTATACGAATGGATCCATGCGGTTTTCATCGCGCAATTGGACTTCTGGATCATTCTGGGTTTCTTCGCCCAGGCCATGTTCATGATGCGCTTCGTCATCCAATGGATCGCATCCGAGCGCGTCGGCCGCTCAATCGTGCCGGTCGCTTTCTGGTTCTTTTCCGTTGCGGGTGGGTCGCTGCTGCTGATCTACGCCATTCAACGACAGGATCCGGTCTTCATCGCCGGTCAGGGACTGGGTCTGCTAATCTATTTCCGGAACCTGTGGCTGATCTTCAAGGAAAAGCGGAACGACCCTACGATCTGAGCCGTTCCGCCCTTCGCTCGACAGTCTGTCAGCCGAATGCCTTCGTCAGTGCCTGATCCAGATCGGCAATCAGATCTTCCGGGTCTTCCAGGCCGATGTGGAGGCGAACCGACTGGCGATCCAGGTTTACCGGGGTTGCCGTGCGGCCGCCCTTGAGGCGAACCGGAATGGCAAGGCTTTCAAAACCACCCCACGAATACCCGAGACCATAAAGCGTGAGCGCATCCAGGAAGGCGTAGGCCTGTTCCTGTGTCGTGCTTTCACTGAAGTCGAAGGCGCACAGGCCCGAGGCTCCCGAAAAATCTCGTTTCCAGAGAGCATGACCAGGATCCGATTCAAGGCCTGGATAGCGGATGCGATCGATGTTGGGCTGGTCCTTCAGCCAGCCAAGCACGGCTAGCGTGTTGCGCTGGTGCCGTTCAAGGCGCACGGACAGAGTTCTGAGACCCCGCAGGCCGAGGTAGATGTCATCCGGCGCGACGTGACACCCCATGGCACCGCAGAACGCATCCAGTTTTTCCCAGGCGCGTTCGCTGGCAGCGACCGTACCAAGCATGGCGTCGGAGTGTCCGACAAGATATTTGGTGCCCGCCTGGATCGACAGATCGACCCCCATGGACAGTGGCTGGCAGTAAATCGGGCTCGCCCAGGTATTGTCCATCAGAACGGTTGCGCCGATGGCACGGGCCTCGGCGGCAATCGCCGGAACATCCTGCATCTCGAAGGTGAGGGAGCCGGGTGCTTCGGTGAACACGGCTGTCGTGTTTTCCTGAAACAGTGTCTTGATGTCGGCGCCGATCTTCGGATCGTAGAAGGTCACGGAAACCCCGATGCCTGGCAGAACAGTGTCGGCGAAATCGCGGGTCGGTCCGTAAGCCGTATCGACAATCAGGATGTGGTCACCGGATTTCACGCAGGACAGGATGGCCAATGCAATGGCATTCAAACCCGAATTCGCGATCTTGACCCCGGCTGCCCCTTCCATCTCCTTCATGGCCCCTTCAAGGGATTCCGTGGTCGGGTTGCCCCTGCGGGCGTAGGAATAGGTCTGGGCACCCGTCACCATGGTTTTGGTGTCGGGGTAGAGAACAGTCGAAGCATGCACGACAGGCGGATTGACGAAACCGTGAAATGCAAGCGGGTCGCGCCCTGCATGCGCCAGTTTGGTATCCTGCCTCAACGGCGGCTTGGAATTGGTGGAAGACATGAAGGCTCTTGGGTGTGTGTTTTGCGAGAGGCGGCGCGACATTGAGCTGCCGGGCGCCGAGCGCTCACTTTAGTCATTCGCGTCATGGTCGCAACCGCCATTTCACGTGTTGGGCGCGGGTCTTTGTGTGGAGAATTTTTCGATTAGCGTTAACCTTCGCAAGGTCTCCGCTAAATGCATTGAACCCTTTTTAGGCATTGAATGAATTCGATTTAGACATGTTCGCTGTTTGTGCATCCAACCTGATGGCAAATGGCGGATAGCTCGAGAAATTTGACGAGATATCTGCAGCAAGTACTTGACCCGAACAGCTAAATGCCATCGTATGGAACCGTTGGGTGGGACGAAAGATATCTGGAGGAAGCAGCCGTCAAGGCTGGCATCCGTCCGGTTACAAGAGACGGAGAAGATGTCTTTCGAACAAACCCGGCATAATAAAAGTATGGGTAACAAATAAAGGCTGCATATCCATGTCCAATAAATTCCTTCCGCTCGTAATCGGCGCTGCTATGGGAGTCGCCGCGACGACGGCTGCTGGTGCAACGACGCTGGAAGACGTCAAGGCAAAGGGCTTCATTCAGTGTGGCGTGAGTCAGGGTCTGCCGGGTTTCTCGAACCCGGATGCTCAGGGGAACTGGACCGGTATCGACGTTGACTACTGCCGCGCTATGGCTGCAGCAGTGTTCGGCGATGCGTCCGCTGTGAAATACACTCCGCTGTCCGCTAAAGAGCGTTTCACCGCGCTTCAGTCCGGCGAAGTTGATGTTCTGTCCCGCAACACCACCTGGACCATGTCCCGCGACACTCAGCTGGGTCTTAACTTTGCTGGTGTGAACTACTATGACGGTCAGGGCTTCATGGTTCGCAAGGACCTGGGCGTGACCTCCGCACTGGAACTGTCCGGCGCTTCGGTCTGCACCAACACCGGTACGACCACTGAGCTTAACGTTGCCGACTACTTCCGCGCCAACAACATGCCGTACGAAATCGTCGCCTTCGAAAAGGCCGACGAAGTTGTGGCTGCATACGACGCCGGCCGTTGCGACGTTTACACCACTGACGCATCCGGCCTGTACGCACAGCGCCTGAAGCTGACCAACCCGGGCGACCACATGGTCCTGCCGGAAATCATCTCCAAGGAGCCTCTGGGTCCGGTTGTCCGTCAGGGCGACGATGAGTGGTTCAACATTGCTAAGTGGACGCTGAACGCGATGCTCAACGCAGAAGAGCTCGGCGTGACCTCTGAAAACGTTGACGAGATGAAGTCTTCCGACAACCCGTCCATCAAGCGTCTTCTGGGCGTTGAGGGCGCATTTGGTGAAGCTATCGGCCTGCCGAACGACTGGGCCTATGCGATCATCAAAAACGTCGGTAACTACGAAGAGTCCTTCAACGCCAACGTTGGTCCGGACACTCCGCTCGGCATCTCCCGTGGCGTAAACGCTCTGTGGAACGACGGCGGCTTCATGTACGCACCGCCGGTCCGCTAATCCTCTTCTTTGATTGAGGATTGAAGGGGTTCCGGCGGTTGTTCTGCCGGAACCCTCAATAAATTCCACGCAATAAAAACCGGACAACATACCCGGCAACCGCGTGGGGGAACAGACTGCTTCCGTCGATAGGGGAGTGCCGACGAAGTTCGGCCAGGGAAGCAGGTCAGACACGATTGAGGAGAGGCTGCGTGCCGGGCTCTTTCGTGAAAACTTGGGCGAGGTTCTATGTCAGTAATGGAGCAGGACTCGGCGGGGGCGCCGGCGCGTGCTTCGCTGTTGAACGATCCCAAAGCGCGCGGCATCTTTTACCAGCTGCTGCTGGTCGTCGCGCTGGTGACTTTGGGATATGTCATCGTTACGAACACGATAGCCAACCTGGAACGGCAGAACATCGCCTCCGGTTGGAGCTTTCTCGAAAATACAGCCGGGTTTGGAACCAACCAGTCACTGGTTTCCTACTCTGAGACATCAAGTTACGGAAGAGCGATCTATGTCGGCTTCCTGAACACTCTGCTTGTGGCAGGCGTAGGTATCTTCTTCGCCACGATCTTTGGGTTCATCATCGGTGTCGCCCGCTTGTCGAACAACTGGGTCATCAGCCGTCTGGCGTATTGCTACGTCGAGCTGGTCCGTAATATACCGCTGCTGCTGCAGATCTTTTTCTGGTACTTCGCGGTTCTGCGATCGATCCCCGGCAAGCGTGAAAAATGGTCGTTGTTCGACACTTTCCACCTGAATATTGGCGGTCTTCGGCTTCCCAAACCCATCATGGAGACCGGATCGGAATGGATCGGCTATGCGTTCCTGATCGGGATAGCAGCAGCGTTCCTCGTGGCACGTTGGGCGCGCAAGCGTCAGGAGGCCACAGGGCAACCGTTCCCGTCGTTCCTGACGGCGGTCGGACTTATTATTGGCCTGCCTTTGCTGACGTACTTTGCAACCGGCATGCCGATCACTCTTGAACATCCGAATTTCGTCGAAACCGGGCCAATCCTGCGTCAGGGGTTCGAACTCAATGTCGGGATCAATATTATTCCTGAATTCCTGGCTCTTACCGCAGCCCTGGCAATCTATACCGCGTCGTTCATCGCTGAGATCGTACGTGCCGGTATTCAGGCAGTGAGCCATGGTCAGACCGAAGCAGCGCATGCTCTTGGTCTGAGGAACGGACCGACGTTGAGACTGGTGGTCATTCCCCAGGCGATGCGCGTGATCATTCCGCCGCTGACGAGTCAGTACCTGAACCTTACCAAGAATTCTTCACTGGCAGTTGCCATTGCCTATCCGGACCTCGTCTCGATGGGGGGAACGGTGCTCAACCAGACCGGCCAGGCGATTGAAATCATTGGTATCTGGATGGTTGTCTATCTGTCGCTCAGCCTCATCACATCGGCCTTCATGAACTGGTACAACCAGCGCATGGCGCTCGTGGAACGGTAAGGAGCGCGCAAAATGGCTAACACTGATATGTTCCAAATCAGAACCGAGGAGGCGCCGCGACTGCCGGCGCCGATCTCGACCACCGGCGTCATCGGCTGGATGCGTCAGAACCTGTTTTCGTCCATCGGCAACACCGTTCTGACTGTTATCGGCATTCTGATCGCCTACTCACTTATCGCGCCTTTGATCCAGTTCGCATTTATCGATGCTGTTTGGAGCGGCGACAATCGCGAAGCGTGTCTGCCGCAGGATGGCGGCCATAGCGGTGCCTGCTGGGCTTACGTGGAAGCGTACTTCCCGCAGTTCATCTATGGCCGGTATCCGACCGAGGAAATCTGGCGGGTGAACATCGTCTATTTCCTGTTCGCGGTGTTGCTCGTGCCGCTGGCGATCCCCAGCGCGCCGTTCAAGAAAATCAACGCAATCCTGTTTCTGGTCGTCTTCCCGATCATCGCATACTTCCTGCTGACCGGCCTGGTCATCGGAGATGCGGTAATCCTGCCGATCGTTGAAACAGCGGTTTGGGGCGGTCTGCTTGTCACGCTTGTCATCGCGGTCACGGGTATTGTGGCCTCGCTACCGCTAGGTATCGCGCTGGCGCTTGGACGTCGATCAAGAATGCCGATCATCAAGCTTGTCTCGGTTATCTTCATCGAGTTCTGGCGCGGTGTTCCGCTGATCACGGTTCTGTTCATGTCGTCGGTGATGCTGCCGTTGTTCCTGCCGGAAGGCGTGACCTTCGACAAGCTGCTGCGCGTTCTGATCGGCGTGACCCTGTTCTCTGCCGCCTATATGGCAGAGGTGGTCCGCGGTGGCCTGCAGGCCATTCCGAAGGGGCAATATGAAGGTGCCATGGCGCTCGGGCTCCGGTTCTGGCCGATGATGTATCTCATCATTTTGCCGCAGGCTCTGAAGCTCGTGATCCCCGGGATCGTCAACACTTTCATCGGATTGTTCAAGGATACGACTCTGGTTCTGATCGTCGGCATGTTCGACCTTCTCGGCCAGATCCAGTCGTCCTTCACGGATCCGACATGGTCGACGCCCAGCACCGGTCACACGGGTTACCTGTTCGCTGCAGTGGTGTTCTGGACCTTCTGCTTCGGCATGTCGCGCTACTCCATCTTCATGGAGAAGAAGCTTCATACAGGACACAAACGCTAGCAAATCGCTTCCGGGGCGCGCGATGAACCGCAGCGCCCCGGCCACAGGACACTCTTGGAGTTAAAAACTATGTCTGAAAACGCTGTACGCGACGAGGAACTCGCAGCCGACCGTTCCAGAATGACCATCTCCGATACGGACGTGGCTATTGAAATCAAGAACATGAACAAGTGGTACGGGGATTTCCACGTTCTGCGCGACATCAACCTGAAGGTCATGCGCGGCGAACGTATCGTTATCTGCGGACCGTCAGGTTCCGGCAAATCCACGATGATCCGTTGTATCAACCGTCTGGAAGAACATCAGGCTGGACAGATCCTTGTTGATGGCATCGAGTTGACGGACGATCTGAAAAAGATCGACGAAATTCGCCGCGAAGTCGGCATGTGCTTCCAGCACTTCAACCTGTTCCCGCATCTGACGATCCTGGAGAACTGCACTCTGGCTCCGATCTGGGTTCGCAAGATGCCCAAGAAGGAAGCCGAAGACATTGCGATGCACTATCTCGAGCGCGTCAAGATCCCGGAACAGGCCAACAAATATCCGGGGCAGTTGTCTGGTGGCCAGCAGCAGCGCGTTGCTATTGCACGGTCTTTGTGCATGAACCCGAAAATCATGCTGTTCGATGAGCCGACCTCGGCGCTCGATCCGGAAATGATCAAGGAAGTTCTGGATGTGATGGTCGGACTTGCCGAAGAAGGCATGACCATGCTGTGCGTCACTCACGAAATGGGCTTTGCCCGCAAGGTTGCAAACCGCGTTATCTTCATGGATGCGGGGCAGATCGTGGAGCAGAACGAGCCGGAAGAGTTCTTCACCAATCCGCAGCATGAACGTACCAAGCTTTTCCTGAGCCAGATCCTGCACCACTGATCGGCTAAAGACTGCGGATGATGAAACTGCTGCGCTGGTTCCTGATTGGAATTTGCCTTGTTGTCTTCACTGCAGTTGTAGCACTGGGCCTCGGAGCACTCGTTCCGAGGCCTTTGCTCGATTCCAGGCCGGTTATGGAAGTTGCGCAAAGTTCAGCAGATGAACGGCGTATTCTGATACTCAACAATCCCATCCATACTGATATCGCCCTCCCGGCCGATCCGGACGTGCTGGAGGCGTTTGGATTCGTATCGGATGGCGGGCTGGAGCTGGATTATCCGGGTGTTTTCTGGATTGCTTTCGGCTGGGGTGGGCGGTCGTTCTATATCGAAACACCAACGTGGGGTGATTTGAAACTGGGTCCGGTAATTGACGCGTTGACCTGGGATGCTTCGGTCATGCATGTCCGTCGCACCGGCGATATTCCGCTTGAGCAGGATAGTGTCCGCGTAATTGAACTGAGCCAGCTGGAATTTGATGAGCTGGTCAATGATATCAGGACCAGTTTCCAGTCAGATGGCACAGCGCCTCCGACGGCAATTCCCGGAGTGGCGTACGACGCACACGACATTTTCTTTCCGGCAGTTGGCGGCTTCAACGCGATGATGGGCTGCAACACCTGGACGGCCGACATGTTGAGGCGGGCAGGGGTGAAGACCGGCATGTGGACGCCGCTGCCCCTGACGCTTGATTGGTCGCTGGATCTACATAACGGGCGCTGAAGCAGGGTCCGGTACAAGCCGGTCAACAGCAGCCTTTGCCAGTTCCACCAGGATATCGCGAGATTCCCCAGCCCGGGCGCGAACCGAAAGACCGTGCAGCATCAAAGACAAATGCTGGGCGGCGAACTGGACGCTTGCTTCCGGAACCGAGTCTTTCATCTCCGCGTAAATCAGACCGGCGAACCCTCGATCCATTCGCTCAACGACATGCGCCAGCATTGATCTGAAGTCAGGATCATCAGCAGCTTCAGTCGTCAGTGTGGAGATGGCCAGGCAACCATAGGCCGCATCACCAAATGTCGACCTGCCGCAATAAAGATCGATAGCAGCTGTCATGATGGCCTTGAGCCGGGGTTTCAGCCCTGTTTTTGTCTGTCCTGCCGCCTTCAGGTGGGCCTGCATCTGGTCCGCGAACCGTGAAATCACCTTCAGGTACATGTCTTTCTTGCTGCCGAATGCGGCGTAGAGGCTGGGTCTGTTCAGGCCAGTTGCTTCTGCTATCTGGTCGAGACTGGTAGCGGCATAGCCGTGCTGCCAGAACACCAGCATGATGCGGTCGAGCGTGATGTCTTCGTCGAATTTGCGCGGACGGCCGCGTTTGCTATCGGCTTTCATTTTATACCAACTCGCACATAAATATCGACATGTCTATTTTTATGCGATACGGTACATAAAAATGGAGCAATCAATGGAGACCTTTTGGGAGATGCCGGAAAACACTGCAGACATGGGGACGGTGGCTTGGGGACGAAGGTCTGGTCAGTTCAGCAATGGGCGACTGACAAGAACTGAAAAGCTGAAGATGCTTACAAATCTTGGCCGTATGGGGATGCTTGAAGCGCTGGATGCTCTCAGAGGAAAACTGGGCCTGATCAACACCTTCGGTGCAGACCTTGAAGGACTACAGCCACCGGAGACCGCATTGGTCCGGGATGCGTTGGACTTTGCCGACGAAGTCCAGAATTTGGACCTGATGCGGCACAGTTGGCGCACCTATTACTTTGGCCTGTTGTTAGGTGGCTATCGTAAGCTCACTGTAGACAAGGAAATCCTCTTCTGTGCAGCCATATTGCATGACGTAGGCCTGGCGTCAGGCCGGACCAGTGAGCCGCGGGATTGCTGTTTCGTGGTCCATGGTGCGGAACGCTGCCAGCACCACCTTGTCGGCCAGGGACATGACCGGGCAAAGGTACATCGGATTGCCGATGCCATCGGACTGCACCTTAACGGGTATGTGTCTGCCAGAAGATATGGTGCAGAAGCACATCTTGTTTCGCGTGGAGCAATGTGTGACGTGTTCGGAATGGGGCAGCGCAGGATTGCGCAGAACGTTCGCAAGGACATCTTCGCTCGATACCCGAAAGGGAAATTGAACGATGCTCTGGAAATCTGGCCTGGCCATCATCTTGCTGGCACACGTGCCGACTTTCTGATCAGCCTGGAGCCTTCACGCAAGAAACCGGATGGGTTGAAGGCAAGACCCCAGCCGGGAGAATGAGCCTTGTTTTGGACAACCGGAATACGACGAAAGTATCGGTGTCTGTGTTTTCAGGTTGTATTTGCCGCTCCCATCGGAAAGAATCGGGTGTCGCGTTTTAATTGCCTAAAAAACGGCCAGAAACCGGGGGTGTTGGTAATTATTCCTATTCCGTTATCGTTGTGGATCAACCCGCCATTGTCACTATGTCCTACGTAGAAATACAATTTATGGTTTATTTAGAATTGTCGGGTGACGCATGGTCAGTTTTTATCAAGGTGACCTGCCATGAGCGATCAGGAATACGACTTCCAATCCCGTTTGAAATTCGCCCAAATTGATCATTCCACAATCGAAAATCTAAGAAAGCTATGGCCAGTAATCGAGCCCGTGTTGGACGATGTGCTGGCGGGTTTTTATGTTCACATCAACACACAGCCAAATCTGGCTGCACTCGTCGGCTCGCATCAGTCTCGACTTGTTTCAGCGCAAAAGGGCCATTGGAAGAAGCTGTTCACGTCGGGCTTCGACCAGAGCTACCAGCAGAGCATCAACCAGATCGGTCACGTGCATTGCGCATCGGACTGGAACCGCGTTGGTACATAGCCGGGTATCTTTATGTCCTGCGCCATCTGCATGCCCATCTGACCCGTAAATACAGACGGTCTTTTCAAAACCTTGCCGTCTTGTTGAACGATGTCACGGCGGCCGTCTTCCTTGACATGGACCTTGCCATATCAACCTACGAAGAAGAACTTCTTCTGGAGCGCGCAGCGCAGACGGAACGGTTGAACAAGGCTATCGAAAAGTTCCAGAGCAGCGTCAAGCAACCGCTGGCCGACGTTGAGGCCGGTGCTCGCAGCGTTGCGGGTGAAGCCGAGCATTTGACGAGTGTATCGCAGACCGCGAGAAGCCAGGTAGAGAACGCCGGTCATGTTTCAAAAGACTCCAGCGTCAGCGTCCAGACCGTAGCCTCTGCAACGGAAGAGCTCTCCAGTTCGATCCAGGAAATTTCGAAGCAGATCTCCGGTGCATCCCGTATTGCCAGCCAGGCGGCGGGTGGCACGGAACAATCGAGCCTTCAGGTGGCAAGCCTGGCAGGTGCAGCCCAGAAAATTGGGGATGTGATCGGTCTCATTCAGGCGATTGCCGAACAAACCAATTTGCTGGCTCTGAACGCAACGATCGAGGCTGCCCGTGCCGGCGATGCCGGCAAGGGATTTGCGGTGGTCGCAAGCGAAGTGAAGACCCTCGCAGAACAGACCGCGAAGGCAACCGAGGAAATCAGCCAGCAAGTCACCGAAATACAGAGTTCGACGGACAATGCAGTGGCCTCCATCCAGTCGATTTCCGAAGTGGTCAAGCAACTTGACGAAATGACGTCATCAATTGCAGCGGCGATTGAAGAGCAGGGTGCTGCAACGCAGGAAATTTCCCACAGCATCCAGACCGTCGCTTCGGGAACGCAGACCCTCGATGAGAACATTGGCGGTGTCGAACAGGCAATCACCGCCACCGATCAGGCGGCCGACAGTCTGTTGGCTGCATCTAGCAGAATGTCTTCAAGCACCAGTTCGATCTCGGATGAGATCCGGGATTTCTTTGAAACCTTGAAGACTGGCACCTGATCAAGGCGCTATTTGATCTCTCAAGCTGGGCCGGTGACGACGTCCGTGTCGTCCCGGCTTCCCCATTCCGCCCAGGACCCGTCGTAAAGCGAAAGATCCCGAGCACCGAGCACGGTAAGGCCAAGGGTCAGGATCGCCGCTGTGACACCGGAGCCGCAAGAGGTCGTGACGGGCTTGTCGAGATCCACTCCAGCATCCTGAAAAGCCTTTGCCAGGTCTTCCTTCTGCAAGAATGTGCCGTCTTCCGCGATGAGTTGGGTGAAGGGTAGGTTGAGCGCGGTCGGCATGTGACCCGACTTCAGTCCGGCACGCGGCTCTGGCGCTTCTCCGGCAAATCGTTCGGCAGACCTTGCATCCAGTATTTGCCGCGAACCATTTGCGATGGTGGAGCGGATCTGGTCGAGGTCAGCAACGGCACCATGGTTCAAACGGGAAGAGAAGTGGCTTTGAACTCTTCGGGGCGTATCGTCGTCAAAGGCACGGCCTTCTGCCCGCCACTTCGGAAAACCACCATCCAGAACATAAACTCGTTCCGCGCCCATGCTGCGCAGCGTCCACCAGACGCGTGGCGCGGAATAGAAACCGAAATCATCGTAGACCACCAGTGTCTGACCGTCGCCTATCCCCATCTTCCGCATGGTTGACGAAAACACATGCGGAGCTGGCAGCATGTGAGGCAGATCGCTGGTCTTGTCACAGACCTCGTTGACGTCGAAGAAGACGGCGCCTGGAATGTGGGCGTTCGGATAGACAGGCGGAGCATCTGGATGCGTGACCGGCGGCATCCAGGCATTGATGACAATCAGATCAGGCGAGGAGAGATGATCGTCCAGCCATTGAGTCGATACGAGGGGATGGTCGGTCATTACGGCTCCTTAGGTCTCCAGCAAGCCTTTGGACTTGTGCCAGTCCTCGATTGAGAGGTCCGGATAGTTCTGGAAGTGAACGTGTCCGGGACCGCTCGGCACCTCGATCCAGTCAGGCTTGAACGCCAGCATGATATGGACAATCTCTGGCGGTGTTGGCAAGGGGCTATCGACCGCTCCTGCATGTGGATGCACCAGTTCAGGCCAACGCGGATCCCATAGCCACAGGTGAGATCCGCAAGCCTTGCAGAAATGACGTTCCGCAGGACTGGTCTTTCCATCGATGACAGCGTTGTAGACCGACTTCGTCTCCGCACCCGATACCTCAAGGCTGCCGGCGTCTCCCATCAGATTGACTGCATAACCGCCGCTGCCACCTGTCTTGCGGCAGATGGAACAGTAACAGCGCATGTAGGGGTATGGGGTTCTGCTTTCCACTTCGAAGGAAACAGCTCCACACCGGCAGCCACCTGACAGTTTCATTTCAACTTCCCCGTTTGCTTGTCAGTCGGTCAGGCGGATCCGGACGCGCCTGTTCTGCTTGCCCTTCTTTTCGATCTTGCCGAGTTCAAGCAGGCCGATTTCAGAGGTTCTCGTTACATGGGTACCACCGCAAGGCTGCAAGTCCACATCGTCGCCGATCCTGACCAGTCTTACCCTGCCAGACCCGCGTGGCGGCTTGACGGACATGGTCTTGACCAGACCCGGGTTGGCATCGAGTTCTTCGTCTGTGATCCATTGGGTGGTTACTTCGTGATCACCAGAAGCCAGCGCATTGAGCTTCTCCAGAAGCGCTTCCCGGTCGATTGTGTCTTCACCCATATCGAAATCAAGCCGTCCTTCGGGATCCCCGATTTGACCACCTGTAACGGGAAAGGGCAGGGCCACGGACAACAGGTGCAAGGCAGTATGCATGCGCATCAACCGGTACCGTCTCGCCCAGTCCAAATGGGCGGTCACTTTTGTGCCGGCGGCAGGCAGGCGTTGTCCTTCTGAAGGAACATGGACGATGGTTTTCTTGTCGTCATCATAGACCGTGGTGGCAATCTCGATCTTCGTGCCGTCTTCCAGCTCCAATGTGCCGCTGTCGCCCGGTTGACCGCCACCGGTCGCGTAAAAAACCGTTCTATCAAGCACGATGCCGCCACGCTCGTTGATGCCGGTCACCTCGGCTTCACATGTTCTGAGATAGGCATCGTCGCGGAACAAAGGCGTGGTCATCCGGAACTCCCTGAAACGAATAGCGTCGAATTGACCAACGAACAGCATGCGGTGCAAGACCCTATTTGCCGGAAACCGGGGTCATGAAAAACAAACGCCCGCAATCCGGCCGGACCGCGGGCGATAACAATGATGTGGACCAAGTTCAGTCGGCGAAATTCAAATCGACAAAACCTTCTGACCAGTTCTGTGCATTTGCCTTGCCTTTTGCATTTGTGAAGATTGGCTTGGCCGGGTTTTCGCGCGTCACCGTGAAACAGAGTTTGCCCCAGCCATCGCCGCTCCAGTCTTCGCAATATTGACCAGTTCCGTTAATTTCGACGGCTTCCCAAGGAATGTTCCGGATCTTGTCGCCCTTGACCACGACAACGGCGATGCCGTCGGCGTGGTTGTTCTGCTTGTATTCCGTCACACCGTCGGGAAAGAAACCATGGATGGAGTTTCCCGACATCATGTCGTTGATCTCGCCTGCCGTCAGGTTGACCGGATCAGCCAGTGCGTAAAAGCTGCCCGTCAGTGTAGCCAGTGACGTCAGTGCAAGAAGTCGTAGCTGAGATTTCAAGTTGCGCATGTTCCCCTCGATTTCGATGCTTGCATTTGCGCTAAACCCTTGGTTTCGTTCCAGGGCACATTTCATCCTGCAGCACGGTCGAAAGAAGACCTGTGAATATCGACGCCAAAATTCCCAATAAGCCGCAACAAGGTGCGGAGAACGTGCGTGTCAATGAGCCGCTCGGAGAAGCCTATTCGGCGTATTGGAACTGGTGGTTGAGGCGTTTTGCGAAGCAGGCTGAGGCACGGTTTCCCGCAATTTACGGGAATTCCGTTTTGCATGGCGCTGAGGCGAGGGATCCACTGTCCCGTATCGGAATGCTCTACGCTTCACGAGGATGCGGAGCGGTTTTCAATCTGGCGCGTGCTCTAGGTCGTCCTACCGGTTTCGATGTGATCAGTCATCTCCTGACGAGTGCGCCGAGCATGCCCGATCTGGTGAACAGATGGTCGGGTGTTCTGGCACTGCAGGCGTCCTTTAGGTTTCACGAGAGCGGCCAAGGAAAAGATTTTATTTCTGCCGTCCAGCGCAATTCACTGGTCCTGTCTCCCTACAAGGTACGTCCCGCGAACCAGAAACCATTCGGACCGGCAATGCTGGCCGGTGTCGCGACCGGAACGCTTGAAAGCTCAGGGATACATATTCAGGACATCTGGGCGGTTAGCCGCGGCAGTGCTTCCCGGCCGATTTATCGGTTTGGCCACTTCGTCGAAGGCAACTTGGACTTCGACAGCGATATCCTGATTATTCCTGCAGAAGAGGCTTCCGGGTTCAATTCCGAAAACGGGATGCTGTCTTCTGCTTCAAGCCTGTCTTTTCACCACCTGCTGAACAGGCCGCAGGGGCCGGGTACGAACCGACTTCTTGCGCGGGTCGTCGACAGGCTCGAACTGTCAGTGGGGGAGCATCCCGGCTTGTCGTCAACCGCGGCGGGACTCGGTTTATCGCCGAGAAGTCTTTCCCGGCGGCTATCGGAGGCGGGGTTGGGCTACGCCAGGCTCGCTCGTTTCGTCCGTCTGCGAAAGGCGACGCGTATGATGGCGTCAGGCGACTGCTGTCTCGATGAGATTGCCTACCAGGCGTCCTATTCGGATCGCCACCATATGAGCCGGGATTTTCGCAAGATGGCCCAAGTCACCCCTGCCGGCCTGAGAGAGCTGCTGGCACGCTAGACTGGTTTTGGACGCTCAGTCACCACGGGTCACCGGCAGCCAGAGGAACCGGTTCAGCTGTTTGCCTTGGCCACCAGAAGCTTCAGGGCGAAGGTGCCCATGATGCCCGCAAAAGCCCAGTCGAAGGCACGCATGAATTTCGGCGAGGATTTCAGGAAACGGGCAAACGCACTGGCTCCGAGAACCATCGCAGCGCAGATGGGCATACCCAGAACGACGAAGTAAAACCCGAGGAACATCAGTTTTCCTGTCGCGTTCGGATCCGCCGCGCTGACAAACTGAGGCAGGAAGGTCACGAAGAACAAGACGATCTTGGGATTGAGGATGTTGATCCCGAGTGCCTGCAACCAGACCCGGTGAATAGGTTGCCTCTTCACGGAGGCTGCTTCCAGCGCAAGGCTCGACCCATTCCTGACGGCCTGAACTGCGAGATAAATCAGATAAGCGGCGCCGACAATCTTCAGCACTGTAAATGCAAGTGCCGATGCTGAAAGCAGGGCGGAAACACCGATCGCGGCAAGCACGGTGTGCAGGACCAGCCCACAGGTTGCCCCAAACACAGCAGCAAGCCCGGCGCGTCGGCCTTGTGTCAGCGTCTTGCTCATGAACAGTGTCATGTCTGGTCCTGGCGTAACAGTCAGCACCAGTGCTGCGGCCGTAAAGGCAAGCAGGGTCGCGTAGTCGGGTATGTAAGCCATGGTTTGCAGATGCCGGAGAAGTTGGTCTGATAGAGGTTTAGATCATTCGCCTCGACGGCACCAGTCCGGAAGGGGCGCTCTTCCATCGGTTTCAGATAACAGATGCTGGATTTTGCCTTCAAGCTGCACGAGGCGCTCTGCATGGCCGCGCAGTCAGGGACTGAATATGTCCCGAACAATGATCAAAGTATAGGAGACAGCAACCGGGCGCCTTGAGCCAGGACACGAAAAACATAACTGCGGGACTGGAACGCGTCCGGCCAGGTGAGGCGGGAGTTCTGGAAATCGGTCTCCAGCATGCTTTCGACATTTTCGATCATGCGCGGATGGGTGAACCAGAGGGTTAGTTCAAAATTGATCTGGAATGATCTGTTGTCGAAGTTGACCGTGCCGATGGAAACGAGTTCGTCGTCCATCAGCGTAACCTTCTGGTGCAGAAAACCGTCGATATAGCGGTAAACCTTCACCCCGCGCTGCACCAGGGTGTCCTCATAGGCGTGGCTTGCGAGCCAGACAGTCCAGTGATCACGTTTTTCCGGCATCAGAACGCGTACGTCCACACCGCGCATTGCTGCCGAGCAAAGGGCTGTCTGGATGTCGAGAGACGGCACCAGGTACGGTGTGGTGATCCATAGCCTCTTTCGTGCCCGGGCTGCCGTTTCGACAAATGCCAGTGCGCATTCTTCCAGCTTGTCTGCAGGCCCTGTCGGCATCACCAGAACGGCTTCGTCACCAGGCATCGGTATTTCGCCAACCTGAGGCAGTTCGATACGCTCGCCGCTCGCCCAGAGCCAGTCTTCGACAAAGGAGAGCGCGCAAGCAACGGCAGCAGGCCCTTCGACACGGACATGGGTGTCGCGCCAGTGGCCAAACCAGTTGTCCCGGCCGACATACTGGTCCGCAACATTGTGACCGCCGACAAATGTGACGCGGTAGTCGATCACGACCAGTTTGCGATGATTGCGATAGTTGAGACGCATCGGTCCAAGCAGTCGCAGGAACTTGTGGTTTTCGTTGAAACCGCAAACCTTGACGCCGGCGCTCTTCAAGCGGGTCAGATAGTCTTTTGAAAGAGAATGGCTGCCGACATCGTCGTAGAGGAAATAGACCGTTATGCCATCCTTGGCACGGGCGATCAGGGCGTCAGCCATGTCACGTCCCAGTTCGTCGTCATGGATGGCGAAGAACTGGAAGAATATGACGTTTCTGGCTTTTGCAATTTCATTCTTGATGGCTGTGAACGTAGCATCACCATCGATAAGAAGGTCTGCCTTGTTGCCAGCCATGAAGGGAACCCCGGCAACGCGGGAAAGAACCGGCCAGTCTCTGGTTTCCTCGTGATCGGTCAGGCCAAGTTCGTCTGCTCGCCTTGCCCGTTCTGCCCGGCCAAGGGTCGCTTGAATCTTTTCGTAGTCGGAAAAGGATCGCCAGCCGAAAACGAAATAGAGCGGCACCGTGAGATAAGGCAGAAAAAACAGGGACAGCAGCCATGCGACGGACCCCTGGGAAGTTCTTGAATTCATCACCTCGCGAACGGCGCAGATGCCTGCCGTCACGTACATGATCGCGACAAATGCCGCGACCAGACCGAGATTGTTTGCCATGACATCCAGAACGCCGGCATCTGTGACGGCATCGCGGATCACGGCTTCGGCTGCGTCACCGCCTTGCGCCAATGCTTGATCCGCTGAACTCATGTAATGCCCCCCGGTGTCAATCGATCAGGCGAAGGGTGGCTGAATCGTGACTTTTCGCTCCAGCCACTCCGGAACAGGCAAATTCTTCGATCTGAGGAAGTCCGGATTGTAGAGTTTGGACTGGTAGCGGGTGCCGTGGTCGCACAGGATCGTGACGATCGTCTTGCCTGGACCAAGCTCGCGAGCAAGGCGACGGGCGCCGGCCAGGTTGATAGCGGTCGAGCCACCAAGCAGTAGCCCTTCCTTTTCCGCGAGATCGAACACCAGCGGCAGGGCTTCTTCGTCTGGAATTGTGTAGGCGTGATCGATTTTGAGATCGCCGACAATCGCGGTGCTGCGGCCAAGTCCGATGCCTTCGGAAACCGATCCACCTTCGGAGGCGACTGCCTTGCCGGTGGTGAACAGCGATTGCATCGCGGCGCCACGCGGATCGGCGCAGCCGATGATGACACCCGGCTTGTTCTCCTGAAGATAGGTTGAAACGCCGGCCAGCGTGCCGCCGGAACCGACCGCACAGATGAAACCATCAACACGGCCACCCGTTTGGGCCATGATCTCTGGACCTGTGGTTACGAAATGAGCCTTGCGGTTGTCGAGGTTGTTCCACTGATCGGCAAAGATAACGCCATTAGGTTCAGTCCGTGCCATCTCTTCTGCAAGACGGCGGGCGACGTGCTGGTAGTTGTTGGGGTCGGAAAAAGGCTTGGCCGGGACTTCGACAAGTTCAGCACCACACAGGCGCAACATGTCCTTCTTTTCCTGGCTTTGCGTTTCCGGAATAACGATCACGGTCCGGTAACCGCGCGCACTGGCTACCAGCGCCAGTCCGATACCGGTGTTTCCGGCTGTGCCCTCGACAATCACACCACCGGGCTTGAGATCACCGCGGGCTTCGGCTTCAAGAATCATCTGCCGGGCAGGGCGGTCCTTGACCGATTGACCGGGGTTCATGAACTCGGCCTTGCCGAGAATTTCGCAACCCGTTTCCTCGGACAGTGCTTTCAGACGGATGAGGGGCGTGTTACCGATCGCATCGACAACAGAAGCGGACACAGACATTTATTCTTTCCCGGCTGATCTGGTCCGGTGGCGCTGACCGGCCAGATGAAATCTGATAAGCCCCGGACGCTAAAGGTCTGAAGGGCCTTGATCAAGGTCGCAATGTAAGGCTTCAAATGGGGAATGCCAGCACCTGAGGCCAATCAGGTTCCTTTTTCCCTCTGGTGTCAAAAACACGCCATCAGTTGTTCCGTGAAATCAGCTCACTGAAATTCTATTTCTAACAATTCTGGTGTAATTGTTGATCCGATTTTTGTTGCCTGTCGTATCGCCGGTAAGGCAACTTGGGATTCTAAAGCCAAATGAGAGCGGTAATGGAAAAAAACGTGACCGGAATGGACGAGTTACTGGCCGGATATGCGGCCGGGACCTTGACCTATCCGGCGCAGGCATTGGTCGGTGCTCATCTCGAAATGAGCGACTGCAACAGGTCATATGTAAACTCACTTGAAACTCTTGCCGGCTTTGAACTGGAAGACGCCGAACCGGTCTCCATTTCCAATCGGGACGAATTTCTCGGATCTATATTCAGTGGCGCCGTTGATGACCTGAACGATAACGCGCCTGCCGCCGAACTGTCTGAGAATGGCGGACCGGCCGTTCCCGAATCGCTGCAGTCGATTATCGGTTCCTCGATGGATCAGCTACCCTGGAAAACGCTCCTTCCAGGCGTCAAGGAATGCAAGTTCGGTGAAATTGACGGCTGCGCAAGCAGTCTCCTTTGGGTGCGGGCAGGGCGAGCGATGCCGTCCCATACGCACCACGGCACTGAGCTTACGCTGGTATTGACGGGCGGGTTCAAGGACGAAGACGGCCACTATGTGGCTGGTGACGTTGCCTTTGCCGATGGCGATGTGGACCACAAACCTATAGCTGACGAGGGTGAAGACTGCATTTGCTTTGCGGTGACAGCGGGGCGCCTGCAGTTGACCGGCCCTGTCGGCCGCTGGTTTGCACCCTTTATCCGCTAAAATTCGATCCGACACCCGGTCTGTTTGCGTAAAGAGGCAAACGAACCGGGAGAATGAATTGCCCAAGACGAATTACGTTGCCCAAGCTGATCATGGTTGCGCCTGGATCACGGGAGCAAGTTCCGGTATCGGACGGGAGCTTGCACTTGACCTCGCCCGTTCGGGCTGGAAGGTCATTGTAACTGCACGCTCGCAGCAGGAATTGGCGGAGCTGGAGAACCAGTCCAAGACGCTAGCCGGTTCAATTCATGCGCTGCCTGGGGATGTCACGAAGACGGACCTCATGGCCGAACACGTGAAAAAAATTCAGCAGGACTTCGGCGGTTTGAGCCTGCTCGTGGCTAATGCGGGCATTTATCTGCCGCAGGATGGCCTCGATGCCGATGCAGACGCCTTTCGCAAAAGCTTTGATGTGAACCTCATGGGAACCGTCAATGTGCTTCTGCCGGCAATCACAGCCATGAAGGCGGCGGGCAGGGGGCAGATCGCAGTGGTGTCGTCTGTGGCAGGTTATGGCGGTTTGCCGACGTCAGCTGCATACGGTGCCACCAAGGCGGGGCTGATCAACCTTGTTGAATCCTTGAAATTCGATCTGGACCTTGCCGGGATCCGAATTCAGATCATCAGTCCCGGTTTTGTCGATACGCCGGCAACAAAGTCCAATCCGTTTCCGATGCCTTATCTGATGTCTCCGGAAGAGGCTGTCGAGGAAATCAGGAAAGGCCTGTCGCATCCATCCCGTTTCGAGATTGCATTTCCGCGTAAATTTGTTCGGCAACTGAAGCTCTTGCGCTGGTTGCCGTACAGTGCCTACTTCGCGCTGGTCGCCCGGTCCACGGGTTGGAACAAGAAAAAGGCCGGGTGATCCCGGCCTTTGAAATGTGTTTTCAAGATCAGTGCCTTGCTCAGGCAGATTTGACGTAGACCATCTGGCGAACATCGATATTGCCGGACCGGAAGCCTGCCTCGCAATAATGCAGGTAGAACTCCCAGAGGCGCTTGAAGCGCTCGTCAAAACCCAGCGGACTGATCCTTGGCCAGGCTTGTCGGAAGCTCTGACGCCATTCTGCAAGCGTTCTTGCATAGTCCTGGCCGAAGATCTTCTGATCCATAAGGTCCAGGCCCAGTGACTTGCCGATTTCCGCCAGACGGCCGGGCGGCGGCAGCATTCCGCCTGGAAAGATATAGCGCTGGATGAAGTCTGTGCCTCTGCGGTAGTCCTCGAACATCTTGTCCTGGATCGTGATGATCTGCAGACCCGCCTTGCCACCCGGCTTCAGGCACTTCGACAATTGGCGAAAGTAGGTCGGCCAGTATTTTTCACCGACGGCCTCGAACATTTCGATTGAGGCTATCCTGTCGAACACGCCATTTTCGTCGCGATAGTCCTGGAAGACCACTTCAACCTTGTCGTTGAGGCCGGCCTTGTAGATCCGCTCGCGCGCGTAATCGAATTGTTCCTGTGAGATGGTCAAGGCTCGCACGTTGGCACCAACCGATTTTGCGACATATTCGGCAAAGCCGCCCCAGCCACACCCGATTTCCAGAACCTTGTGATCGGGAGTAATGCCCGTCTGCCGTACCAGAGAAGCGTACTTCTCGGTTTGCGCCTGTTCCAGATTGTTGGTTTCGTTGCTGTAGATCGCCGAGGAATAGGTCATCGAAGGATCGAGCCATTCCCGGTAAAATGCATTTCCGAGATCATAGTGCGCCGAGATGTTGCGCTTTGACCCGCGTTTGGTGTTGGAGTTCAGCCAGTGGCGTACCGACATCAGAAATCGTGTAAACGGTTTCCCCTGGAGAGCTTCCAGCGTCGATTCCTGGTTTATGCAGAAGACTTCCAGAAACGTGGTCACGTCGGGCGACGACCAGTACCCCGCCATGAAGGCTTCTCCGACACCAACGTCGCCTGCTTGGACGACCATCCGGAAAAACGCCCAGTTATGGATCTTGAGAACACCGTGTGGGCCATCTTCCTGCCCTTTGATATGGAACCTTCGACCGTCTGGAAATTGAACTTCAAGTGACCCGTAGCGGATCTTGAGGGCAAGGCCGGCCGCCATTTTGGCGAGGCGTGGAGCACCCTTCAACTCCGCGCGGAAGTTTTCCTTGGTCAGAACAATCGGCTCACTCATAGCAGAACCTCTTGAAACGTCAGTTGTTTGAAACTGGCAAGACAGAACCTGTCTGCCCAGGCAACCCGTCATTCCCTGCATCTCCTGCGGGTCGAGCATGAAATGGTACACGCTTGCGCCAGATTTTAAAGGCTTCCCAATGGATGGCGCCGATGACCTTGAACGTCAGCAGCGGCACTTGAAGGCAGGCCTGCAGAATCGAGCCGTTGGACAGGGGGTGTTGTGTGCCGGAAAATGTCGCCGACAAAAGCGGGCCTTCGCAATCCTTTTCCAGAATGCGAACGCGGACGGTTTTTCCCGGCGGCATCATGCGGAAGAAATAGTGTTGTTCCATGCTGACGAAGGGCGACACGTAGAACAGCTTCTTCTGATCCTGGCGTATGCCTGCATCACTGCACTGGCCGGCTTTGACAGGTGCTACGTAGGTGTGGATGCCACCAAATGTGTTGCGCACCTCGTAAACGAGCGCAATCAGTTGGTTCGACCGGTCATAGGCATAATAAACGCTGAGAGGGTTGAAGCCGTACCCCAGCATCCGCGGATATGCGAGCAGCAGGACCCGGGCAGGTGCCTCTAGCCCTTCCTTGGCGAGCAATCGGTCGACATGGAGCCGCAAATCTGACCCGTCCCTGGGGCCGTGGTCCTTCTGATGAAACGACAGCAAATTGAACCGGTTGACGGAAAAGAAGAGGCTGGACTGCGCAGCTTCTTCGAGCCGATCCAGATCGAGCAGCACGGAAAAGACCTTGTAGGAAAACCTGTGCTCACGGGGTTTCATGCGGTGATGCATGACCGAGCCCATGAACAAGGATGCCGCCGGATCAGGGGGCGGTCCATTGTCATGCATACAATTGCTCGGCCTTGCCTTCATTCGGCAGCCTCCAGATAGGTATCGCCAGCCACGTCTTTTTCCCATGGCAGACGGGCACCGAGCGAACGGGCAACATCAAGTCCGGACGAAAGTCCATCTTCGTGGAAGCCGTGACCGCGCCAGGCACCACAATACCAAGTGTTGTTCACGCCTTGAATTTCCCCAAGCCGGTTCTTGGCCTGCTGAGCCATGGCATCGAACTGGGGATGATCATAAACATACTTCGCGAAGGTCTTGTCTTCCTGAGGTGGTGCATAGGGGTTCAACGTAACGAAAACCGGTTTGGAGTGATCGAAGTTCTGCAGCCGGTTCATCCAGTAGCTGACGGTTACGTCCCGGGTTTCGCCGGCTTCGCGATCGGACATGTAATTCCAGGACGCCCAGACGTTTTTGCGTTTCGGCATCAGGGCCTCGTCGCGGTGAAGGTAAACCTCGTTTGGACGATACCGGATGGATCCAAGAATATCGCGCTCCTGCGGGGAGGGATCACCCAACATGGCAAGGGTCTGGTCCGTGTGGCTGGCAAGGATCACATGATCGAAGATATCCTGGTGGCCGGATGCGTCGCGCACGATGACCTGACCGTTTTGCCGGAGAACTTCTGTGACCGGCTTGCCAAGCCTGATCTTTCCCTGAAGTGGCGCCAGCAGCTTTTCCACGTAGTTTCGGCTGCCACCGGAAATGGTACGCCACAGTGGCCGATCGAATGAAAGCAGGCGATGATTTTCAAAAAAAGCCACGAAGCTTTCAGCAGGATAGTCTCGCATTTCGTTGATCGGCGTCGACCAGATGGCAGCGCCCATCGCCAGCAGATAGTCGTTTATGAAACCGGAAGAGTAGTGTTCACGCTCCAGGTAGCCACCTAGCGTTTGCCCGCTGAGGCGTCCGGCCTTCAGATCTTCAACGGCTTTGCCATTGAAGCGGAAGATATCCCGCAACATACGCAGGAACCGCGGTGAGACCAGATTACGCCGTTGTGCGAAGACCGCGTTCAGAGAATGGCCTGACCATTCAAGCTTGCCGTTGTCCGCCGACAAGGCAAAGCTCATGTCGCTTATCTCGTTGGCGACCCCCAGATGGTCAAGCAGCGCTGTAAAATTCGGGTAGTTGAGCTCGTTGTAGACGATGAAACCGGTGTCCACCGAAATCCGGGCGCCATCATAGTCGATATCCGCCGTGGCGCTGTGACCACCTGGCCGTTCGCGCCGTTCGTAGAGAACAACGTCATGAAGATCATTAAGGGCCCAGGCTGCACTGTTTCCGGAAATTCCGGAGCCGATTACGGCAATCCGCATATCATATCCTTCGGGGCGTCGGTGTTACCGCGGGAAACCTGGTTGGACGCCAAGTTTTCCAGTTGATGTGCAGCGGTTACGCCTCGCCTTGAAGGGCGGATCACATAGGACGATGAATTTTATGGATTATTTTTGACGCAAAACCATTGGCGCGACTTCAGCCAACGCCATCTGAGGTTTTGCGACCTCGAAAGAGCGGAAAATCTCACACGCGCATCGCCGCTGCCCGGCAAAAAAGCCGGGCAAGCGAATGGCGTGTCGCAAGTCTGCAAGGCAATTGCGCCAAAACAAGCCTCAGGCCTGGATCGTGTCGACAATCCAGTTCCATGCGATTTCGACGCGTGTGCGTGCGGCATCGAAGAAGGCAACGACCTTCTGCCATACCAATTCGCCAAAATCTGCGACCTGCAGCATGGTGCCGCGTTTCTGCGAGGGTTGCTGGCCGGTTTCGATAAGTTCAATTGTGGTCGCATCAACACCTTCATTGACCACACGACGTGTGACCGTAAGGGTGCCTTCATTGACCAGTCTTGATTCATCCTTGCCGGCGACAACCGTATCCTGATCCATGGCGCGAACGACAACGGCCCGGCCATCTGGAAGCAGATGGGTCTCGTTGGTGTTCACTTCACTGTCATAGATAACTTCGCCGAAGGAATCGATCAGTTCTACCCAGATCGTTTTCCGGCCTTCAAGCTCGATTTCGCCCACCCATATCGTGAGCTCACTTTCCAGCGGATCGGCCTGATCCTGTGACGCTGACGCGACTGTGACCGCCAAACGATCCTCAGGCAACGTGATCGTTTCCTGAGGCAGTGGGGCCGCAGCAGCGCTTCCCGCCAAGGCAAGGATGAGGCCAAGCGCAAGAGTTCCTGCTCTGGTATTCCGTTGCATGTACGCCTCCCAAGGCTAATACAACTTAATTTACCGCGCGTGGGGTCTGTAAACGGAGGTCCATTGTAGGACTTTTCAGGTCTTCCGCGCTTTTGCGCCCCGTTCGTGCGGTCACGATTTTGCCATTATCGCACCACAATCTCCCGAATGCGTGTAACAAAGATCACAAATCCGGGCTTTTTCAGTTATATTTCGGTAATAAATGTGGGTTGAACTACGAAGTTCAAGGCCAATCACCAGTTCGTGAACGCAAAGCCATCGTCATAACTAACAATGAACGTAGAGTAAGTTTGTTGACTGTGGTAATTTTGTCGAAGTTTTTCGATGATTTTGATCGGTTTCCGCTATCGCCTGTGCACTTGCCTCGAACTCGAGGTCAGAAAGCTGGGTTGCTCAACGCGGCTAGAAGTAACTACCTGACAGAAGTTCCAATTAAAAAGCTCCACCGGCAGAGGTCCGGCGGAGCTTTATGGGATCGGCACAGTTGATGGGGTACGTGCAAATCTCCCTACAGATCAAATCCTTGCAGCAATCAGGCCGTTTTAGTTTGCCGTTGGATCTGCAGATCGGGGCAGGTCCTGAAGGCTGGGCTTCGATCGTCCCATAAATTGATACTGACCGACCATTCACATTCAACCTTGGTAAAAATTACAATTAGTGTGTTTGAAGGCGCGCTGCTGAGCTCAAGACCCCATGTAAGACTATGATTGATTTGAGAAATGCAAATGCAGGCGGATGACCGATTTTAAATTCGGTACTGAAAATAATAGAAATAAAACTTTGCGAGTGCTTGTATTTGCAAGCAGAATCCAATTATCCGTGCATTCAGGACGCGTTTGGTAAGCAATGCATCCCTTTTAGTCGGCTGGATTCGTCAGTTACTCATGCCGCTCGAAAGAGCGCGCAGTACTCAAGCGGACGCCCTGCGGGATAGACTTGTAACCGGTTCCCAATCGAAGGCCCGCTGAAAAGGATAGCTCGGCACAGGGCGGTGTTGGTTTGTGAGCGCTTCTATGTCCTGGTTAACCGCACCATCCGTGAGGGCCATACGGGCGGGATTGGCGATTGGGGCCAGCTCTGGCGACAGGTATCCGGATTTCACGATCAAGAACCTTGCAGTGGATGGTTCAATGGCAAAACGCCGAAAATCTTCCAGTTGATGGAAGGGGCGTCTGTGTTCCGTCAGGATCACCAAATTACCTGCGATCCTGGTCAACACTTCCCGATGATGATCCTGTTCTCTGCCTCGTTTAGTCAGCAAGACAGCTTCCGTGCTAACGACCTTGCAATCGCTGCCCAGGGCACCGCCAATTGTGAGGCGGGAAGAAGAGCCGTCTGGCAATGCCCAGAGTTTATCGACCGAAACCGGATCAGCGATCCCTGCAAATACACCTCCAGTCAAGCCTCGTTCCAACCAGGCCGCCAGGACATCAGATCTGTCACCAACACCACCACCTGTTGGATTGTCGCCACTGTCGGCAAGGATGAGGGGAGACGAGCTTTCTGTTGCTGCATCGTCCAGGCACAGTTCGAGCGGCTTTGTGGGGACACCAAATTCGAAGTCTTGCCTTGCGGACCAGTACTTCGCAGCAATTTCGGAAGCCGCCAGTTGAATGGCATCCAGGTCTGTACCTGTCACCACGGCAGCCGCGGTGGCTCTTGCCGTATCCGCCCAGACATACCCCACCATCAGATTGGCATCGGTCACCCCAGATCTCTGATCGAATACCGGCAACGTTGCATAAAGCGATTTTGCCGGTTCATCTTCCGTGCTGGTTCGTTCCCCTGGCAGGAGAACCGGCACGGGAGCCCAGGCCACGTACCTCTTGGGACCGCCACCCAATTGGTCGACAAGATTTGCCGCGGCACGTCGGTGGGTTTCGGTCACGTCGATATGAGGGGCGGTGCGATAAGCACAGAAGATGTCGATCTGATCGACAATGGTTTGCGTGACATTGCCGTGCAGATCGTAACTGACAGCGATTGGCACTTGTGGCCCGACCAGTTGGCGAACGGCAGAGATCCAGTCCCCTTCCGCATCGCTCAGACCGATCACATGCATGGCGCCATGCATAATCAAGAGAACACCGTCGCATGGCTTCTCGGCTTCAAGTTCGGCAAGAAAGGCAGACTTGAAGCTCGCATAGCAATCCGCAGACACCGGTCCGCCTGGAATGGATCTGGCGTGAAACAATGGACAAAAGGTGACGTCAGGAAATCTGTCGCCGTCGACGCCTGCCTGTGCCAGCAACTCCTTGCCACGGGTGACCGTGAAGTCAGATGCGGTTTGCTGGACCGGTGAATAGGTACTGCATTCGGTATGAATGCCGCCAACTGCAATTTTCATCTTCCTGCCTCGTCACGCATTCAAAGCTGGGGGAAGAAGGGGGCCTGTGCTGCAAATCGCAGCCAGGCCTTGCTGGCGGGATCGGTCCAGCCGGCTTCGGCGACCGCATAAAGCCGCGGAAAGACCATATGGTTGAAGATGACGTTGTCGGTCATGTGCTCGCACCAGATGCAGGCCTGCACCCCCTTGAGGCGCGCTTCACTGCCGGTGCTGAGACCGGCAGCTGCTTCATAGCCATAACAGTCTTCCGGTGTCGAAACGCCGGCCCAACCCGCACCCGGCTCATACCAACCGGACGCCTGGACCATATCCATGTAATAGTGCTGTCCCGGGGTGCAGATGACGTCGTAGCCCTGATCGATCAGGTCCTTGGTGACTTCCTGTCTTTGCCAGGCCATCAGAAGCACGCCATCCGGGTCGATGCCGCCACCGTGTGAGACTTCGTCCCAGCCGGCAAGTTTCCGGTTGAGTTTTCGCAGGATGTCGCGCACGCGGCCCATGAAATAGGCTTGCACTTCCATTGTATCCGCAAGACCCTTTTCCTCCATGAGGCGTTGGGTCTTCGGCGAGGCAAGCCATGAATTGACGTCGACTTCGTCGCCGCCGATATGGATGAAGTCGAACGGAAACAGGCTGGCAACTTCCGCAAAGACCTTTTCGAGAAACTCGTAGGTTTCATCCATCGCCGGGTTCAGTGCGTTGTTCGGATAGCCCTGAATGGAATGGTAGCTCTCCGGGGTCTCTGCCTGATCGGCGAAGCGCGGGTAGGTTTTCAAAACGGCAGTCGAATGCCCCGGAACATCGATTTCCGGCAGGATATCTATGTTCAGGCTGGTGGCATGGGCAACAATCTCGCGAACCTCGTCCTGCGAATAGGCCCCTTCGTAGACTTCAGCGGCAAAGCCAAGCTGGGGCACCTGCTGGCACCCAGGGCCACGCCGCGCGCCGCCCACGGTCAGTTCGGGATAGGCCTTGATTTCAAGTCGCCAGCCTTCATCGTCTGTCAGATGCCATTGGAAGACGTTCATCCGTCCCCAGGCGAGAATGTCGAGCAGGCGCATGATGTCTTTGGGGCCACGGAAATGTCGTGACACATCCAGATGCGTTCCACGCCAGGAAAACCTTGGGGCGTCTTCAATCACGCCCTGTGCAGGATACTTGAATGTACCGGGTGCCTCATAGGTGCCGTAGGCCATCTGGGCGAGTACAGTCAGGCCATAGTCACGGCCGACGGGGCCGCTGTAGCGCAAGGATGCTTTCGCTTGGTCAAATTCGAGCCGGTAACCGTCAGCTGCAAGGCTATCGTCCTGCTGGAACTCAATCGCGATTTGATGATGCGATTGAGTAAACCGGAAAGGATGTGGCGCTGCTGGAAAGAGCCTTGCTGCGAGCGCGTTGATCTTGGCCGCTGCCGCCTTTTCCTCTGCAGAGCCCTGGGCAACTAGGAAGCTTGTCTTGTCGTCCGCAAAGGCCGTTACTTCCACTTTCTGGGGCCAGGGAACGATATGCAGCGGTTCAGAAAGGTGTCCAGCCGGCATGCTACGGCGTTCTCCGCTGTCCAGCTCTTCCGGCGCTTCAAGATCATTGCACAGCACCTCGATGACGCTGCCACCGGTGCTGACATAGGCGGACTTCGGACCATCAAGCCGGTGTCTTGCCACGTTCGCCAGGCCGGTGATGGCGAAGGTCCAGGTTTCACCTGGCTCGATCGTTTCGCCAGTGTTTGGCGTGATTTCGTGAAAATTCGCAATCCGGCTGAAACTTGCTGCGTTTTCAAGCTTGGCATTTGCCGTGGCCCGGTTGACCGCCGTGTAGGCCAGCGTGAAATCCTTCAGGGGCTTGGAGCTTGTATTGGTCAGTGCAAACTCCTGACGAGATGCAGCAAGATCCTCCGCAGGGCGGTAGAAACAATCGAGCACAAACTTGGTCATGACTTAAAATCCGTCGAAATCGGGAGATTGAGTGAAGGTTCGAGCAAGGGCAGGTGACCCGGCAGTGAGCCCACTGTCGACAGGCAGGCAAACACCCGTAATGCAACGCGCCGCCGGACTGATCAGGAATGAAACGGCCGAGGCAATGTCGTTCGGTTCAGGCAGGGATTTGAACGGATACCAGGAAAGGGCCTCGTCAAAGACGTCCGGATTGGCAGCCTGCCGTATTTTCCAGGCCTGGGTCTTAACAGTACCAGGCGCGATGGCATTCGATCTAATGCCATACTTCCCATATTCGACTGCGATGGACCTTGTTGCATGGATCAGGCCGGCCTTTGCAGCGCTGTAGGCTGGGTGACCGAAGACAGACAGTCCGTTGACAGAGGCAATATTGACCACGTTGCCGGCACCGCTTGAAATCAAGGGCTGTTCAAAGGCCTTGAAGCAGTTGAGCGCGGCTTCCAGATTGAGAGCGAGATCCCTGGACAGCGTTTCGGCAGTCATCTGATGCAGCGTAAGTACCGCAGCGGCGCCTGCGTTGTTGATGATTGTATTGACCTGCCCCAGTCTGGCAGCCTCCTTGGCAAGCCGGGCTAGGTCATCAGCCTTGGTCAGGTCGCATTGGATCGCAGCAATATCGGCACCGTGGTTTTCAAGACTTTCCACCGCGCCTTCGAGGGCAATCATGTCTATGTCCACGGCGGCGATGATGTGGGTTGCTGACAGCTGCGCAGCAATGGCCATGCCGATGTCGCCGGCTGCGCCCGTTACCACCGCAACGGGTTTCAAAGTTTGATCAGTCACCGAGGGCTTCCTTGTCGTCCGGATCGCGCGTGTTGCTGAGCTGGTATTTGACGCGTCTGAGGTTCTCTCGCGCCTCATCGCCTCGCCGCATGGCGACAAGCGTTGCCAGGAGATCTGTCACAAACAGAAAGGCATAGCGGCTGGTACTTGGCCGCAGGATGTTGTCACCTTCGGGCAGATCGATGGCAATCGTGATATCCGCCAGATCGGCGACGGGCCGCCCCGGGCGGGTGAGGGCGATTACGATTGCCCCGTAGGTCTTCGCTGCCTCCAGTGCACGTGCCATTTGCAGGTTCCGGCCAGAGACAGACGACGCAATGATGACGTCGCCGGTCCTCATCGTGGCTGCCTGCATCAGCTGCATGGCATGATCCGTCACGCTCACCGTACGCAGACCCAGGCGGAAAAACCGGTTCTGCATTTCGTCGGAAATCATCGAGGAGGTCCCGCCCGCACCGAACGCTGCCAGCAGATTGGCGGTCGAGATCGCATCTGCAGCTGCCAGCACCGACTCCATGTCCAACGCTTTGCGCGTGCTGGTCGCAGCATCCTGAAACTGGGCCAGAAGACTGTCAGCAATATCGCGTGGCGCGTCAGAAGCCGCATTAGCGGTCAGGTACCTGGTGCCGGCGAAGGTGACCTGGGCAACTTGCACCTTGAAAGCAGTGTAACTCTCGCAGCCAAGCCGACGGCAAAAACGGGTAACAGTCGGCGGCGAAACACCTGCGCGTTCGGCAACATCCGTGATGCCGGCATTGACGATGAACTCGGCATCGTTGCGCAACAATGCAGCCAGGATCCGTTCCGACTTGGACAGCTCCGGCTCGATCTGCTGCAGAACGGACAGGATATCCCGCATGGGGTCAGGCCGGCTTCTTGTAAGCGACGCAATCAATCTCGACCTTGCAGTCCACCATCATGGTTGACTGGACACAGGCGCGTGCCGGTGGGTGTTCACCGAAATAGCTTTTATAGACGCCGTTAAACGACCAGAAATCGCGCGGATCATCGAGCCAGACACCGACGCGGACAACATGTTCAAGGCCGTACCCGGCCTCTTCCAGGATCGCGACAACATTCTTGATGGTCAGGTGAGTCTGTTCGACAATCCCCGTGCCGACAATCTCACCATCCTTCATCGGTACCTGGCCGGAGACATAAAGCCAGCCGTCAGATTCAACGGCTCGAGCGAAGGGCAGATTCTGGCCGCCGGCACCTGATTTTTCAGCACCATAGCGTTTGATAGACATATTTGGCTCCAAAATGAAAATGATTTACATAGTGGTTTGACATTGGTTTTATTTCACCCTTATATTTTTCAAAAATCAACCGTCAAAATGAAAATGGTTTCCGATATGCAGGCCCTTTCAGACAGCCAAACAAATCCATTTGCAGGAAAAGACGAAGATCGCTCCGAGATCTGGGACATGCTTGTCATGCGGGACATCAATGCCTTCGTCGCAGCAGACTGGGAGCAGGTGGCCGATGATTTCGACGAACCTGCCTTTTTTGGCGTAGACGGCGGAAAGGTACCTAATCCCGACGACTGGAAACTCGGGTTTCCGGATCTCGGCTCCTACAAGGAACGCTGGTTGAGCCAGGCGGAACTTTTCAAAGCGACGGAATTCGCCGAAGACGCGCGTGCCGCCATTTTCGACGCTACTTGCCTGACCGAGATCGACATCAACGGAAACCGGGCGATCGCGCACAAGAAATTCGACGGCCGTATCCGGAAAGCAGATGGCGGCGAGGATCGCTTGTTGTGGCAGACGCTCTATTTCTGTGTCCGAAGGGAGGGGCGCTGGAAGATCTGCGGCTTTGCCGGATATTTGCCCAACCCTCTCGGAGCCGCGTCCTGATCATGACGAAGCCCCGCGCTTTTACGGCAGCTCTTGCAACAGAAACCAACACGTTTTCACCGATCCGGATTGATATCAACGCATTCAGGGCGTCGCTGCTGGCAAGGCCGGGGGAGCATCCGGAAACCCCGACCCTGTGTTCTGCCGTCGTCACCGTAGGGCGCCGGTTTGCCTGTGAAAACGGTTGGGAACTGGTTGAAGGTACCGCGGCGTGGGCAGATCCGGCCGGATTGGTTTCGCGGCAGACCTTTGAGGGCTTGCGTGACGAAATTCTGGATCAGATCGTGGCAGGTGGACCTTTCGACGTTGTCGTCATTGGCCTGCATGGTGCGATGGTGGCTGACGGGTATGATGATCCGGAAGGGGATCTGCTGAGCCGAATTCGATCCGCGGTCGGCCCGGATGTCCCTGTTATTGCAACGTTCGACCCGCACAGTCATCTGACTGCAAAGCGTGTTGCCGCGGCTGACGCGCTCATCGCCTTCAAGGAATTTCCCCACATCGATTTCGTCGATCGGGCCGAGGATGCATGGCGTATTGCGGGGCAAGCGGTTGCAGGCGAAGTCAAACCTGTAATGAGCGTTTATGATCCCAAGATGATTGACGTCTTCCCGACAACATCCGAGCCTATGCGCCGGTTTGTCGATGACATGATACGCCGGGAGCAGGAAACGCCGGGCCTTTTGTCTCTCTCGGTCATCCATGGCTTCATGGCGGGCGACGTCCCCGAAATGGGGACCAAGTTGCTGGCAGTGACAAACAACGATCCGGCACTTGGGTCCGAAGTTGCCCGTGACCTTGGAGAAGCCCTGTTCAAGCTGCGCGGCAAGGTTCGAAGTGCTGAACTTGCTCCGGCCGAAGCCTACGCCAAGGCATTGTCCTGTGAAGGTGGTCCGGTCACGATCGCTGATATGTGGGACAATCCCGGCGGGGGAACGGCCGGGGATGCGACCGTCCTGCTGGCAGAAGCCATTGCCGGCAAGCTCGAGAATATTGCCTTCGGCTCAATCTGGGACCCGGTAGCCGTTCAGCTCTGTCACGCTGCGGGCGAGGGGGCTCGGATGATGCTGCGGTTCGGAGCGAAATCAGCACCGGAAACCGGTGAGCCGATCGACGCCGAAGTTGAGATTCTCCGCAACATCCGGAATGCAGAGCAGTTTTTTGGCCAAAGCATCGTTCCCATCGGTGACGCAAGTCTGATCCGGATTGGCGGAATCGAAGTGATCCTGAATTCGACCCGCGCCCAATGCTTCGACACGAGCCTGTTTTCCAACTTCGGTATCGATCCGACCAAAAGGAAGATCCTGGTGGTCAAGTCGACGAACCATTTTCATCAATCGTTTGCCCGCATCAGTCCGTTGATCCTCTATTGCGCCGCCGGACGTCCCTATCCCAACGACCCGAGGGTAACCCCCTATAAGAAAGCGCCGAGGGATATCTGGCCGATCAACGAGGCAGTCAACGCGAGCGGGCATGAAACCGATACCAGTGCCGGCACTGCCGGCGGCAAGGGAGGCTAAGCGATGAGTGTCGGGCTGTCAGTGCAGGATCTTCTGACCCCTGTCGCAGTGATCGATGAGACGGTCATGGAGACGAACATCAAGGTTGCACAGGAGTATTTCGACCGTATTGGCCGGAACTTCCGGCCTCATATCAAGACACACAAGATCCCGGCGCTGGCCGCTTTGCAGCTGGCCTATGGCGCACGCGGTATCAACTGCCAGAAAATAAGCGAAGCGGAAGTGTTCGCCGACGCAGGCTTCACCGATATCCTGATCACCTTCAATATGCTCGGCAAATCGCGGCTCGACAGGTTGAAGTTGCTGAACACCAAGGTGGATCTGCAGGTCGTTGCCGACAATGAAGTTGTCGTCGACGGTCTTGCGAGCGCGTTTTCGGGGGATCAACCGCTGAAGGTTCTGGTCGAATGCGATACAGGGGCCGGACGCAACGGCGTGCAAAATCCGGATGCTGCGGTCGCGCTGGCAAAGCGCATTGATGCGTCGCCCGGACTGGTATTCCATGGTCTGCTGACCTATCCGAAGGCATCGTCCGAAACGGCAGTTGAAACCTTTTTTTCTGAAACACTGTCACTTCTGAAACAGGCAGGTCTTGAGTGCCCCGTCGTCTCGCATGGAGGTTCACCGAGCCTGTTCGACAGTGATCTTGTGCCTAGCGCGACGGAGCACCGGGCCGGAACCTATATCTTCAACGACCGCTCGATGGTGCGCGCCGGTATGTGCGATTTTGACGATTGCGCCATGCATGTGCTGGCCACAGTCGTCTCCCGGCCGACCGAAAACCGGGCGGTTCTGGATGCGGGATCGAAAGCGTTGACGTCCGATTTGTTGGGTTTTTCCGACCACGGTTTGCTGATCGATTATCCGGAGGCATCCATTGCGGCGCTCAGCGAGGAGCATGCCGTCGTCGACCTGACAAAGTCTGGCAAAAAACCGCAGATTGGAGAACGGGTTCGGATCATTCCCAACCATACGTGCGTCGTTTCAAACCTTTTCGACCGCCTGGTGTTTCACAGAGACGGCGTGGTGACCCGCATCGAGACGGTCGCCGCCCGTGGGCAAGTCGTCTAGTCCTCCAGACGGCTTGCCCGCCGGTTCCCGAAATTTCAAACGGCCGCCTTTCGGGCGGCCGCTTTCATTTGTGGTATCTGATGCCAAGTGTCAGATATGCATGTCCGCAGCATCCAGTTCTTCAAGCGAAAGCTGGCGGTCAAAAGCGTTTCCGTTACCGTCGAACAAGTGGCAGTCCACACCCTTCAGTCCCATGGAAACCGGCACACCAACTTTCGCCGGGGCGGATCCGGGCAAGACGCTGCAGAAGGTGGATTTGGCACCGGCTACCGTACTGTAGGTAACGGTGTGAATGCCGAGATGTTCAACGACGGTCGGAACAATCTCTATGGAGGCATCGGCAGCGCCTAGTGTCAGATGTTCCGGGCGAATGCCGAGGGTAAGGCTCTTTCCTGCAACCTCTTCCGCGGCATCTACCTTGACTGTCAGGTCCTTGCCTGATGGCAAGGTCACGACAACGCCTTCAGGACCGGAACTCTTTCCGGACACCTCGATGAAGTTCATTTTGGGGTTGCCGATAAAGCCGGCAACGAAGGTGTTCTGCGGTTTGTGATAAAGCTCTAGCGGCGAACCGACCTGGGAGATGATACCGTGATCCAGCACCACGATCCGGTCCGCCATGGTCATGGCTTCAACCTGGTCGTGGGTGACGTAGATCATGGTCGCGTCAAGTTCCCTGTGCAGCTTGGCAAGTTCAACACGCATTTCCGCTCGTAGTGCCGCATCCAGATTGGACAGGGGTTCATCGAACAGGAAAACGGAAGGCTCACGCACGATGGCCCTGCCGATGGCGACGCGCTGGCGTTGCCCGCCGGAGAGCTCGCCCGGTTTGTGCTGCAGTCTTTCCTTCAGTTGAAGAATGCCGGCAGCAGCTTGAACCTTCTCCTCCACCTTGTCCTTGGAAAGGCGTTCGACGCGCAAGGGGAAGGCGATGTTCTCGTAGACAGACATATGCGGATAGAGCGCATACGACTGAAATACCATGGCGATGCCGCGTTTGACCGGCGGCAGATCGTTGACGACCTTGTTCTCGATCGTGATATCGCCGCCCGTGATTTCCTCCAACCCTGCAATCATGCGCAGCAAGGTCGATTTTCCGCATCCGGACGGACCGACAAAAACAATGAATTCGCCATGGTCCACATCAAGATTGACACCCTTGATGACTTCCATATGGCCATAGCTTTTGCGTACGTCGCGCAGCTGCAACTCGCCCATGGTCATTCCTTTTTTGAAGAGGTGACCGGGCCCCCGAAAGTGGGAGAGGGGGCCCGGACAGTGCTCAAGGTGTTACTTGAATTCCTCAAGCTGCTCCGCGGCGATTTCGACTGCTTCAGCCGGATCGACTTCACCAAGGACAACACCCTGAACGGCTTCGTTGATCGAATCCTGAAGGCCGACGTAATCGGTGACGAACGGCTCCGGACCACCGGTCGGGATCGCATCGAGGAAAGCAGACCAGGTCGGGTCCTTCTCAACCAGCGCACTCACTTCCGGCAGATCGCGCAGCGGCGTGAACCCTTCAGCCAATTCGAAGGCCATCTGGTTTTCCGGGTTGGTCAGAAGCTTTGCGAGCGAAAGCGCTTGCTCTTCAACGCCGGACCCCTTGAAAACGGCCAGGGAGTCGGTGATCAGCAAAGTGCCCGGAGTGCCGGACGGACCGACCGGGATCGGTGCGACACCCCAGTTCACGTCGGTCACGCGGGTGCGCTCCCACGGACCGGAGATGAACATGCCGATTTTGCCTTCGGAAAACAGCGGACGCAGCTTCGCGCGGTCATAGGCGATCGGGCCCGGCTGCGAGACCTCGGCCATCTTGCCGTAGAAGGCGAGGGCTTCAACGTTGTTCGGGGAATTGAAGACGATTTCGCCGTCTTCGTTGATGACCTGACCACCGTTCGTATAAACGTAGTTCATGAACTGGTGCATGGTGTTGTCGAAGGACGCGGCCGCGAGGCCGAAACCGTCAGAGTCGGTCTTGTCCTTGATAGCCTTGGCGAAGTCGTACATTTCGTCCCAGGTCTTCGGCGGCGTATCCGGATCCAGGCCTGCGGCCTCGTAGAGATCCTTGTTCCAGTAGAGTGCCTTGGTGGAGAAGGCGCGCGGCAGGCCCCACTGCTGGCCGTTGGCAGTGATCGTTGCCAGGATCGGGGCCGCGTAGGTGGCCTTTTCTTCTTCCGTCATGTTGACCGGAATGATCAGGTCATTGGCTGCGAGCTGCTTCAGCGTGCGCGAGCCCATGTAGGCAACGGCCGGCGGGTTCCCGGCGGACGCGAGCGTCGTGGACTTTTCCTGGCACTGGCCCCAGGGAACGAACTCGAGCTGGACCTTGTAGCCCGGATTTTCGCCTTCCCAACCCTTGATCAACTCATCCTGCAATGGAATTCCGGCGCCGGTGTTGTCGCCGCAGTTGATCATGTGAATGACCTTGTCTTCTGCCTGGGAGGCTCCGGCGAGAGAGAGCGCGAAGACCCCTCCCAATAGCACTGATTTAAGTGTCATCTGTTTTCCCTTTTCTGGTTGGTTTCTTCTTTTTGTTATTCTTTGACGGCGCCTGCCGTGAGACCGGCGACGATGAAACGTTGCAGGAACACATAGACGAACAGCACAGGGAGGATGCCCACGAGGCTGGCGGCCATGAGTTCGTTCCAGACCACGGTCTGGCGTCCGAAGAACTGGAACAGCCCCACAGGAAGCGGGTTCAGTTCGTTCACGGAGTTGAAGGTCAGCGCATAGATGAATTGCTGCGCGTAAGCGGTGATGAAAGCGGTGATCGTGACCACCACGATGCCCGGCAACGCCACGGGAATGATCACGCGCCAGAGCGTGTAGATCTTGCCGGCGCCATCCACCCAGGCTGCTTCCTCAAGCTCCTTGGGGATCCGGATCAGATAGGAGCGCAGAAGCCAGATACCGGTCGGAATGACGAAGGCCGTTCCTGGCGCGATCATCGCGAAATAGGTGTTCAGCAGCCCGTATTGCTGCATCAGCTTGAACAGCGGGATGATCAGCACCGCACCGGAGAACATGTTCACCGCTATGAAGATGCCGAGCAGCGAGTTTCGCGCTGGAAATTCGAACCGGGCGAAGGCATAGGCAGCCGGGATGATGCAGAACAGGCCGAGGACCGTCACCACCGTGGCGATGAAGAACGAGTTGAGCATGTAGACCCACAACAGCGGCACGTTCTGCCACATGGTGATGTAGGCATCGAAGCTCATCTTGTCGGTGATGAACTTGTAGGGGATCGAGAACAGGCTGCTGAGCGGCCTCAGCGACACCACGAAGGCTTCGACGAAGGGAGCCAGGACGAAGGTCAGGAACACCGCGAGACCGAGATAGATCAGCACATATTCGTACCAGCGATACTTATGCAGCATTGTGCGGGCTCCTTTTGGCAAGGCGCGACAGCAGCATGAAATAGACCAGCATGAACGAGCCCAGGAACACCACGATCATCACTGTTCTGGCGGCGCCTTCGCCGTATTTGAAGCGGCTGATCGCGGTCTTGTAGGTGTCGATGATCATCGTGGTGGTTGCGCCGCGCGGACCGCCTTCGGTCAGGATCCAGATGATGTCGAAGGAGTTGAAGGTCGCGATGGCCGACAGAAGCGCCATCGTCGCGATCGAGGGAATGATCAGTGGCAAGGTAATGCGGCGGAACCTGTAGAGCCGAGAGGCCCCGTCCACCCAGGCCGCTTCATAAAGGTCCTTCGAAATGGACTGCATGGCGGCCAGCAGATAAAGCGTCACCATTGGAACGCCGATCCACACGTCCGTCACGATGGTCGACATGAAGGCGGAGTTCTTGTAGGCGAGGAATTCGAACGGCCCGCTCAGAATGCCGAGCCGTTGGGCCATTCCGGAAATCATTCCGAACTGACCGTTGTACATCCATCCCCAGATGAAGACGCCAATGGCAATCGGGATCACCCACGGCGGCATGACCAGCACGCGAAACAGGGTGCGACCCGGCACCATCGCGTTGAGAAGCACGGCTCCCAGGGTTCCGATCAGCATTTTCAGAGCAACAGATAGAGCCATCCAGTAGAAGGTCCGCGCAATCACTTCCGGAAAGCGGCGCGACATGAGCTTCTCGTAGTTTTCCAGCCCTACGTATTCGTAGTTCGGGCTCATGCTCGTGTTGGTGAAGGAAAGCCGGAATGTTTCAAAAAGCGGATAGGCGACGATAGCCAGCATGACGAGGGACGCCGGCACCAGAAGCAGATAAGGAAAATAGTCGGTCTTCTTTCGCGAGTGCGCCATGGTGCCCCCTATGCCACGCCGTAGCTGTCGAATTGCTGCCAGGTTTCGGCAAGGTCGATGACGCTGCGCGTCCGGCGCGCTTCGTCCAGCTTGATCGCCGTCAGACCGGCCTCAAGCGCATCCAGAACGCTGACCGGCAGATGTCCGCCGTTGCGGAAGTAATGGTCGAGGTCACGCGCCATGGCTTCATCGGCGCCATAGTGGCCGTGCCGGCTGGCATCGACGACCTGCGGCTTGTCGATCAGGCAGGCGGATGTCAGGGCGTCATGCACCCGGTAGTAATTCCGAATGAAGTCTCCTTCCGCCATGCCCTTGGTCCCCATGACGGCAAAGCGCCGGAATTCGTCCGGTACATACATGTTGGTGTGAAAGCAGAGGTTCGCGCCGTCCTCGTATTCGATCAGCGCTGTCTGGTAGTCGATGATGTCGCCATCACTGTCGAAGTCGGCATTGCCGCCACCCCATCGCGGCGTGAATGGATCGACCCTGCCTTCGATTTTCGGTGTCGGAAAGGTATGGTCCTGATCCGGCCGGTTCTCCGGAACAAAGCTCTTGCGTCCGCCGAAGCTGGATACGAAACGCGGCCGACAACCTGTGACACCCTGGTAGAGATCCAGATCGTGGCAGCACTTTTCCAGCATGAAGCCGCCGGAATTCCGGTCATAGCGGCGCCAGTCGCGCATGAAGAAGGAACCGTGGTAGGGACCGATATGCTCGGACGCCTCAATCGAGACCACTTTGCCGATCTGGCCGGACTTGAGACTTTTCTGAAGTTCGGTGTAGAGCGGCGAATATCGCAGCACCAGTCCGACAAGGACACGTTTCGATCCACCGTGTTCCTTCATCAGAGACAGGAGTTCGAAGGTTTCCTCTTCGCTGACGACTACCGGCTTTTCACAGAAGATGTAGCGTACATCGGATTTGAGCGCGGTTCGCAGATGATCGAGGTGCATGAAATTGGGTGACCCGATCATCAGGAGGTCTAGCTTCTCCTTTCGGATCATCCTGTCGAGATCGGTGTAGGCGGTCAGGCTGTGGCCGCATTTGGCCTCGACATGCTTGAGGCCGGCGGGTGTCGGGTCGACGTAAGCGCAGGGATCAAGATCTCCTGAAACCTCCTGCAGGCAGTTGCTGACATTGGCAATTCTCGCGCCCAGTCCGACATAGCCGGTCTTCATGCTGCGGCCTCCGTAAATTGGTCCATGGCACGGCGAAGTGCCTGGACGACGTTTCCATCGGTGTCCTTGATGCTTGCCTCGGAAACGAAGCCGAGGCGCGTTTCCAGGTCCTGCGGCTCCGGCAAGGGCTTCACGGAAGAACAGGACGCATGCAGTTCCTGCACGCCGGATCGTTTGAGAATTTGGGAAGCATTGGCGGCGGTGACACCCGATCCTGCCATGATGGAAATCCGCCCTGCAGCGACATTGACCGCCTGCTGAAGCAGTGAAAGGCCGTGTTCTGCCTTGCTGGCCTGTCCAGAGGTCAGCACGCGTTCGAAACCGAGCGTGATCGCGTCTTCAATCGCTTTTTCGTAGTCGCGTGCGGTGTCGATGGCCCGGTGCAAAGTTGCCGGCAGTCTGGTGCCGTTAATGGATGCGGCCAGAAACTCTCGATCGAGATTGTGCTGGCTGTCGACTGCCCCGATCACGATTCCCGCAAGACCTGCTTTTTCAGCCGCGTGGATGTCGCGCAGCATCAAGGCCTTTTCCAGGTCCGAGTACTCAAAATTACCGGATCGGGGACGGATCATCGCGTAGACGGGAACCGGTAGTCTGGCCGCGGCCACCATGAACCCCTGGGAAGGGGTCAGGCCGCCTTCGGACAGAGCTGCGCATAATTCAATTCGGTCAGCGCCGTTTTCGGCTGCCGTCCAGGCGCCTTCGAGGGTGTCTACACATACCTCGAGGGGGATCCTGGTCACCGGGCCGCCTCCTTGATGAGCGTACGGGCCACGATGCCGGCACCATGCAGGCCGCCATTGGCGGCAAATTCGCCTTTGATGACGAGTGGCTCGCTATAGTCTGCAAGAACAAGGTCACGCGTCTTTCGATCGATCACGTCGAGAAGAACAAGATCGTTCGAAAGGCCACCACTCACCGGTATGACATCCGGACCAAGTGTGTTGACGAAAGCGGAGAGCGCTCGCGAAAGCAGAGTGGTGAAGGCGTCGAGCGTTTGTGTGGCAGCTGCATCACCGGCATGCCAGGCGGCAGTAATATCCTTGCTTGCCTGATCCAGCCCATGCAGCGACCGGTGGATCTTCTCCATGCCACGGGCCGAGCAGATCGCGTCGATGCATCCTGTCTGACCGCAGCCGCAGGGGTAGTGCTCAATACCCTTCAACTGACCACCAGCTGTCGGGTCCATGATAGGGCCGTGACCCCATTCCCCTGCGATGCCGCCATAACCGGTAACAAGCGTGCCATTGACGACAAGCCCGCCACCGACACCAGACCCGAGAATAATACCGAAAACGACCGGCTTGCCTCGACCGGTGCCGTCGACGGCTTCGGCAAGTGCAAAAGCATTTGCGTCATTTGTAATGGCGACAGGACGTTTGAGGGCGGTTTCCAGATCCGATTGCACGGGTCGTTTATGCAGGCAGGGGATGTTGGCCACATCCGCGATGCCGCTGCGGGTATCAAACGCGCCTGCAAGCGAAATCGAGATAGGAGATCCATCCGGCCCGGAGCAGTCGGCAATCGCGTCTACAAACGCCTGCCAGTCAGATCCGGGTGTCGCTACCCGGCCTCTTTCCGCAACGGTTCCATCCGCTTGGAGCTCACCATGTCGGATGAAGGAGCCGCCAATATCAAAACAGGTGGTCATCGCCTGTTCAAACGCCTCTGGGTTATATTTGTTAACGTCCAGTTATAATACCAATATGCAACCAATCGCTTTAGTAGTAAACCAAAAAAAGAAATTGGCATCATTTTTTAAAGGAATTGGGCCGCTGACACCTGTCAAAAACAACGGCTACATCGCGCAAGCTCAATAGTGCCGTGAGAAGGCCCAGCCTGCTGTTTGCGGACGAGACTATGTTCGAAAGTGTGCCCGGTGTCTGTTGGAGGCGCGGGCACGTGTCAAAGGAAAGGACGCAAGTTTCCGCTGTGTTCGTTGAGCGACATTTCGGCGCTTTCCGCGTCGAGGCCTTCTCGAATCATGAGAACTGCAACCTTCACTCTACCTTGGGCCTGCTGGAGCTTTTTCGCTGCAGTTTCTGCCGTACAGCCCGTCAGATCCTGAAGGATGCGATAAGCGCGCTGGCGCAGTTTTTCATTGTCCGCAACCAGGTTGACCATGTGACCACGAACTGCGTGTCCAAGCCTCAGTGCCACCAATGTAGAGATCATGTTGAGTGCAGCTTTTTGGGCGCTTGCCGCCCCGAGACGTGTAGAGCCTGCGATGATTTCGGGAGGTGTTTTCAGGAAGATCGGAAAATCCGCCTGACGGAGGAGGGGGGTGTCAGGATTGTTTGCCAATGCAACGGTTTTTGTGCCTGCCGCCTGCGCACCTCTGAACGTGCCAAGAGTATAAGGAGTTGATCCACTTGCAGAAACTGCAATCAGGATATCTCCTTCTCCAAGGCCTGATTTTTGAAAGTCAGCGAAGCCGGCTTCCTCGTCGTCCTCATATGTGCCGGCAAGGTGAAGCAGGTTTGCAGCACCCCCGGCATAGAGCATGCGCATGCGCTCAACGGGAAAGCCGAACGTTCCCGGCAATTCCAGGCAATCCGCCAGGGCTGTCAGTCCGGCACTGCCGGCTCCGGCATAACCGATTTTTCCACCTGAAACAGTGACTGTCTGAAGTGCTTCGGCGGCTTTTGCGATCTCCGGAATGGCCGTTTCGGTGGCATTCAGCGCATCTTTCTGACGTTGCAGCAGCAGCGACAGGACGTCTTCATCAGACTTTTTGGACAGGCCAATGGAAATCGGATCGCGGTCTTCGGTCGTCGGCAAATTCATGGTTCAGGAACTCGGAGGCACGCCAAGTTTCGTATCGCGGAATTAAGTCTCTCAAGGCAATCACGCTCCGGGAACGTTTCCGTTGGGTGCTCCAGCGGTGGTGATGCAGGTTCGGAAATTGTTTTAACACTTGATTTTCGGTTTCGATAGAGTTTAAATTGGTATCTGAAAGGTATTATTTTCATCTCCTGAGGCGCCCCATTTCATGACTGACTTCATTTCCTTGCTGGAAAATGGTGACTGGTTGGCGAATTCCAGCGGTCCCCGATACCTGCAACTGCGGCGGCGCATTCAGCAGGCTATTGACGACGGCGTGCTGAAGGAGAATGAGCCGCTTCCGTCTGAACGCGAGATTGCCTCCATTACGGATCTGTCCCGTGTGACGGTGCGCAAGGCGGTTGCCGGTCTTGTTGAGGATCAGGTCGTTGTCCAGAAGCGCGGCAGCGGATCCTTCGTTGCGCCCAAGGTGCACAAGGTTGAACAGCGCCTTTCCAGCCTGACGTCCTTTTCCGAAGATATGGCACGCCGTGGTCTTTCCGCCAGCAGCGAGTGGCTGCGCCGCGGACTGTTTCCAGCTTCGCCCGAAGAAATGTTCACGCTCGGTCTCACGTCCGGTCAGCGCGTTGCCCGCGTCGACAGGCTTCGCAAGGCAGACGGCACGCCGATGGCAATCGAGCGTGCCTCTCTTTCCGAGAGTGTCCTGCCTCACCCGGAGCGGGTCACCACGTCTCTTTATGCCATCCTGCGCGCGGCCGGCTTGCAGCCTGTTCGCGCTATCCAGCGCATTTCAGCCCGCAATCTTGAGCCTATCGATGCCGACATTCTCGGTGTGCCGGCCGGGTCTGCCGGGCTGAAAATAGAACGTGTGTCCTATCTCGCGTCCGGAAATGTCGTCGAATTCACCCGTTCCGTTTACCGCGGCGATGCATATGACTTCATCGCTGAACTTCAAATTTCGGAAGACTAATCCTGATGATTGAAGCAAGTACCATGGCCACGCCGACGCACATGCGCCGGGAAATCGAAGAAATCCCGGACGCTGCGCGCCGTGTGTTGGCCGATGGACACCCGTTGATCCGCGATATTGCAAAGAAGGCAGGCGCACCGGTGTTCCTTGCAAGCGTCGCTCGCGGTTCTTCAGACCACGCCGCAACGTTTCTCAAGTATGCCTCGGAGATCTACCTTGGTCTTGCCATGGCCTCTCTCGGCCCATCCGTTTCCTCGGTTTATGGCGGCAAGGTCAAGCTGGGCCACGCACTTGTGATTGCAATTTCCCAATCCGGCGCCAGCCCGGACAGTCTCTCGGTTGTGGAAAGTGCAACCGAGCAGGGGGCTTTCACGGTAGGGTTTACCAACACGTCGGGAAGTGAACTGGCAAAGCTTTCCAGCGCCGCGATCGATATTTGCGCAGGTCCTGAGCGCAGCGTCGCAGCGACCAAGACCTTCGTCAATTCCGTCTTGGCGGGCCTGCTGCTTTTGGCGGAAATCGGAGCTGACAAGGAACTGCTCGACGCGTTGGCTGCCTTGCCGGAGCATTTTGAAAAAGCAATCGACAAGGACTGGCGCGCGCTAGCCAAGCCGATCGAGCAGCGGGGTTCGCTTTATGTCATTGGACGTGGACCTGGTCTGGCAATCGCAAATGAAGCTGCGCTGAAATTCAAGGAAACCTGCCAGATCCATGCGGAGGCTTATTCCTCCGCCGAGGTAATGCACGGTCCTGTCTCGATCGTCGAAAACGGTTACCCGATCCTGGCACTTGGTGTGCGCGATGCAGCCGAAGAGGGACTTGCCCAGGCTGCGGATCGCATGGTGGACCAGGGCGGAAGTGTTTTTGCAACGACCGACAAGGTGGAACGGGCGGAAAAGCTGGCGTTCCAGGCAACCGGGCATCCATTGACAGACGCCTTGGTGCAGATTGTTTCTTTCTACGCCTTCATCGAATGGTTTGCACGGCAGCGCGGGTTCAATCCGGACGTTCCCAAGCACCTGAAGAAAGTCACCCAGACCGTATGACCTCCACAACCGCCTACCTCTGCAGCCGGGTTTTCGATGGTGAGAAAATCCATGCGAATGCTGCCCTGCTTGTCGAAGATGGCAAGGTGGCTGGCCTTCTTTCGGCCGATCAGGTGCCCGTTGGCGTAGAGACTGTCGATCTTGGTGACGGCATTCTCGCACCGGGATTGATCGATCTGCAGGTCAATGGCGGCGGTGGCTTGATGCTGGGAGATGCGGAAACAGTCGACGATATCGAACGTATTTGTGCCGCCCATGTCAGCCTCGGGACAACAGCCCTGACACCGACTTTGATCACGGACACGCCTGAGGTGACGCGCAAAGTCGTTGATCTGGGAATTGCCGCATGGTCGCGGGGCGTGAAGGGGTTTCATGGTCTGCATCTCGAAGGGCCGCATCTGTTTGCGGGGCGCAAGGGCGCGCATGACCCGAATCTGATCCGGCCTTTGAACCGCGAAGATATGGCGCTTTACCTGCGCGCGGCGCGGGAATTGCCAAGCCTCATCATGACTGTGGCGCCGGAAACGGTGCCGCCAGAACAGATGCGGAAATTGGCTGACGCGGGAATTCACGTCAGTCTTGGCCACAGCGGAGCCACATACCGGCAGTGCAAGACAGCGGTTGAAGCGGGTGCTTCGATGGTCACCCATCTTTTTAACGCCATGAGCCCGTTGCAACACCGCGAACCCGGCCTTGTGGGCGCCGCGCTCGATCTGGGCGCGCTCAACGTGGGCATCATTGCTGATGGTGTCCATGTCGACCCGGTCGCGATGCGGGTCGCGCTCAAGTCAAAGACCGGTCCGGGCAGGATCTTTATCGTTACCGACGCCATGTCTCAGACCGGCACCGATGTTACGTCCTTCTTTCTCGGAGGTCGGGAAATCTTTCGCCGCGATGGCACATTGACCCTCGAAGACGGCACGCTTGCCGGCGCCGATATAGATTTGCCGGCGTCCTTGAAGTTTCTCACCGGTACACTCGAGCTTCCGGTTGAAGCTGCTCTTGCAATGGCGACCAGTGATCCTGCGGACGTTCTCGGGCGCCCGCTCGGTCGTTTCGAAGAAGGCTATCCGGCTGACTTCGTACAGCTTGGCAATGCCCATGAGGTCGAGGGCGTATGGATTGCGGGAGAGCAATTCTCGAATACGTAGCCCGGCATATACGCTGGTGGTCTGGAAACTGCACCAAACTTGAGGGATTGGCAGCGCGTTCGCCGGTTAGGTCTTGTCGACCTTTTTCAGCGTTGAGCGAACGTTTGGAAGTGTCAGCAGCGTATTCGGTATTTGCAGCAATTCCTTGAAGAAGCGGCTGACCAATGCTCCGCGGCTTGGCGTATAGGGCGATGAAATGAACGATTTCAGACCCCAGCCAATTCCGCCAACATTTGGAAGGGCGCGGATAGCGGTTTCGTAACAGCGCCGAACCAGCGCGGAATCGCTGTTCTTGAATGAATGCAGCAGGCCGCACCGCTCCATGTCACGCTTGAATTCCTTCGAGATGACCGAGGTTTCGCGTTTCGTGAAAGTCCAATTGATGTTGATGTTCTCGTCTTCCTTGGCAACCACCCGGTGGTACCAATGGGGAGGCAGATAGAGAAGATCACCTTCCTCCAGATCGAATTTGTAGAATCGCTTGTTCCGCAGCAATCGCTGTTCGTCTTTCAGCAGAGAGAAGTTGGTGAACGGGTAGCACGGTAACGGTGTTTCGGGCGAAACCAGTACCCATTCCTTACGACCCTTCACCTGAACGGTGATGACATTCTCGGCGTTGGTATCGTAGTGGAACTCTGTCCGGTTGTTCCTGCTGTTGATCCAGAATCTCCAGGCAACGGAATCTTGCATTATCCGGTCGGATGCGAGGATCTCCTTCAGGAAATCCGGCATCTCGATATCTTGTTCCAGTACCGGTGAGCGGCTGACGAAAAAGACACCTCTGTCGCGGACCTTTGGCAGCGTATGAAGCTCTGCTCGTAATCGGCCGGATTGCCACCTTTCCCGCGCGGGCCAGTTTTTCGCCAGTCCCTTGATCAGCAGGGGCTGTTCCTTGTCGCAGTAGGCTTCAAGAAATTCGGCATAACCTGGTGCTGCGGTTACGGTGGCAATGGTGTGTGTGTTGTCGCCGCTCATAAAAGGTACCACGCATTTGAAGATTTGCGGGTTCAGGGGCGCTGGATCTAGCTGCGATTTTCCATGATGCTCCCTTTGGAGAAATCACGATAGGAGCAACCTGGAGCTTTATCAAGAAGCGCTATTCAACAACGCAGAGCCACTGGAGGCGCGATCTTCGTTATAAACGTAGCCAGGAAATGTTGTTTAGGAAGATGGTGCGGAACGTTACTGCTGCGAAAGACGCGCTCGCATCAAATGGCTGTCGATTTTTAAGGCGGTGCAGATTGCTGCAAGATCACACATGAATAAGATCAACCCGGAAACTGAACAGTGTTCCGGTCTTCAGAAATGCAGCATTCGGGAGAGTTAGGAAGAGGTGGTGATGGCTCCCCAGGCCGGACTCGAACCAGCGACCCAGCGATTAACAGTCGCTTGCTCTACCAACTGAGCTACTGGGGATCACCACGCTCGGGGCCAGCGCGTTGCCGCCCCGTCGATGGAGATGCGTATATCAAAGGCTTGATCCGTTTGCCAAGCCCCCGAGGGCGTTTTTTTCATCAAGCCGTCATTTTTTTGATCTCGGTGTGGAAAACTCGATATATTTCAGATGGCTAGGCGTTCTGTCGAGCTTGGAAAACCCTACGTTTCGCGACGATTGGAACACCCCGCGCAGGCTAAATCGGCTGTGCCTTTTTCTGACTTTGGCGCAAGAAGGCGTCCGTCTTGATTGCCTGGCCGATTTTCAAGGTTAGTCGTCAGCGACTTTCTGCTGCTTGTGTCGGCCTCAAGATACGTTTAGGAAGAAACCGACGGTTCCGGAAAAGGCCTTGCCTGATCCGGATGAAACGGGAATCCGGTGCGGTCTTTTTCAAGTCCAGATCCGGAGCTGCCCCCGCAACTGTGAGCGGTGAGTGGCTGTACGAAAACCACTGGCGTCCTGATGGGGCCGGGAAGGGGTACAGACCGCGCTGAGCCGCAAGCCAGGAGACCGGCCGTCACATTGTCAACCCTATGGCGCTGTCGGGCGGACGGCTGGGAGAAGGAATGACGCATTCAAACGGCGAGAGGACGACGCTGGTCCTCGGCGGTGCCCGCTCCGGAAAAAGCCGGTTCGCGGAAAAGCTTGTCCATGAAACCGGTCTGCAAAAAATCTATATCGCGACTGGTGCTGCCCACGACGATGAAATGGCCAGCCGGATCACCACTCATAAAGATCAACGCGGCCCGTCCTGGCTCACCGTGGAAGAACAGCTCGAACTTGCGGCCGTGCTTGAAAACGAATGCAGGCAAGACCGGGTGGTTCTTGTTGACTGCCTGACCCTGTGGCTGTCGAACCTGCTGTTTGCAGACAAGGACATCCCCGCCGAAACGGCGCGGCTTTGCGCGGTTCTGAAGGATCTTCAGGGGCCGTGCGTTTTCGTTTCCAACGAAGTTGGTATGGGGATCGTGCCGGAGAACCGTCTGTCGAGGTCGTTCCGCGATGTGCAGGGACGACTGAACCAGGATATGGCGCATAGGTGCCAACAGGTCGTCTTCGTTGCTGCGGGCCTGCCGATACTTTTGAAACCCACATCACAACCGGATATCAAATTATGACCACTTCATCCCTGCAGCCGGGCGCAAAAATTCCGGCAACGATCGTCACTGGGTTTCTCGGAGCAGGCAAGACCACGCTGATCCGCAATTTGCTTACCAACGCCAATGGCAAACGCATTGCCCTTATTGTCAATGAGTTTGGGGACATGGGCTTCGACGGTTCCCTGGTGAATGGATGCGCTGATCCCGATTGCGCCGCGGAAGAGGTGGTTGAGCTTACCAATGGCTGCATATGTTGCACCGTTGCCGACGATTTCCTGCCAACCATGGAAATGCTGCTCGCGCGGGACAATCCGCCGGAACATATTGTTATCGAAACCTCTGGCCTGGCTCTGCCGCAGCCGCTCGTTCGGGCCTTCTCCTGGCCGAGCGTCAAGCCGAAGGTAACGGTAGATGGTGTTGTCACGGTGCTGGATGCTGCAGCACTCGCCGAAGGCCGGATCGCACTTGATGAAGATGCACTTGCCGCGCAGCGTGCCGCCGACGAGGCTCTCGATCATGACAGTCCTGTTGAAGAACTCTTTCACGACCAGTTGCGTTGCGCAGATCTCGTCGTTCTGAACAAGGCTGATCTCGTCTCCGAAGACGCTTTGAAGCAGGTGCATGAGAAGATCGCCGCCGATGTTCGTCCGGCGGTTCACGTGGTGACATCCGAAAAAGGCACGCTTCCGATTGAAGTTCTGCTCGGCAGAGGCTCTGCTGCCGAGGACGATATGGCTGATCGGCACGAGCATCATCACCATCATGATGACCACGACCACGACCATGACCACGATGATGATGATCATGATCATCACCATGACGACCATCATCACGATCATCACCATCACGATGATTTCGAAAGTCACGTGCTGGCAGTCTCGTCTTTCGCCAGCCTGAAAGATGCAGAGGCAAAGGTTCTGGAAGCCATGGCGCAAAAAGGCGTCCTGCGCATCAAGGGGGCCGTAAAAATCGAGGGCAAGGCAGCACCTGCAATGGTTCAAGCTGTCGGACCGCGTGTCGAAACCTGGTTCGCCGCCGGCGCCGAGAGCAGCGGCAGATTGGTCGTGATCGGTTTGAAGGGCCTCGACCTGACTGCGGTTCGTGGCCTGCTGGGTGAATTGACGGCTGCTGCCTGACACGCTGGATAGAAGCTGGAAATAAAGACCAAGCATGCACATTCTCGCCAGCCAGACGCGCCGGATCGATGACGGTGGGGACGCGGTCGATCTCGGCCAGTCTCCAGCCGACATTCTGTTCCTGTCCGCTGCAGACACCGAACTGGGAAGCTTTGCCGCTGCGCAATCACGGCTTGGAACAGCCCGGGCAGACCTGCGGCTCGCCAATCTCATGGCCCTGTCGCATCCCTATTCGGTCGATCTTTATGCCGAACAGACCGTCCGTGGGTCTCGGCTGATCGTTCTGCGAATTCTGGGTGGAGTGGAGTACTGGCGCTACGGCCTGGAAAGGTTTGAAGAAGAAGTCCGCGCGAATGGCATCGATCTGATCGTCATTCCGGGCGACGACAAGTGGGACGAAGAACTGACGTCTCGCTCCACCCGATCAGCAGCGGAAGTGCATCGCTTTTGGCGATACTGTGTGGAAGGCGGCGCGGAGAATTACGCCAATGCCTTGAGATATGCAGCGCACCTGATCGGAAAGGGAGAAGAGCCCGCGCATCCGGTGCCCCTTCCTCGCGCGGGTATCTATCTTGCTGGCAAGGCCGCCCCCGATATAGCGCAACTGAAGGCCTCCTGGCGGGATCCTGAAAGACCTGTTGCAGCGATCACTTTCTACCGCGCTCTGGTGCAAGGTGCCCAAACCGCACCACTGGATGCGTTGATCGCCGCTCTCGACAAAGCCGGCGTAAATGCACTGCCGATCTATGTGTCCAGCCTGAAGGAAGCGGAATCCGTCGCCGTTCTGGAAAGCCTGTTCGATGAGGCACCGCCTGATGTCGTTTTGAACGGTACTGCCTTCGCCGTCTCGAAGGCCGGCGCAGCCCATCAGCCGACACCGCTCGATCGACCCGGCAAACCTGTGCTGCAGGTCGTCTTTTCGTCTTCCTCCAAAGAGGGCTGGGAAGACAGCGATCAAGGCTTGTCGATACGTGACCTCGCCATGCATGTCGTCTTGCCGGAGATTGACGGCCGGATCTTGACCCGTGCTGTCTCCTTCAAGGAAGAAGGGGTCTTCGATGAGGCCACCCAGTCGACGCCGGTTGCCTTTACGCCTGTTCCGGATCGGATCATGTTTACCGCGGCGCTTGCGGCTGCCTGGGGGAAACTCGGTCGGAAACCGGCTGCGGCCAAGAAGTCGGCCCTTATCCTGGCAAACTATCCGAACCGGGACGGGCGTCTTGCCAACGGCGTAGGGCTCGACACGCCTGCGTCATGCGTTCATTTGCTCAAGGCCATGGCCGCCGCGGGTTATGACGTCGGCAAGGTACCAGCAAGCTCCGCCGATCTGATGGAAATCCTGACTTCGGGCGTAACCAATGCCCTGGAGGGCCGGTCAGCCAAGGAAGAATATCAGGCTTTGTCGCTTCAGGACTACGAGCGCTCCTTCGACCAGTTGCCCGACGTTGTTCGGTCAGCAGTTGTTGATCGTTGGGGAGTGCCGTCGGAAGATCCTCATGTAACGGATGGCCATTTCCGCCTGGCCCTGCACCGGTTCGGCAATCAGGTGGTCGGTATTCAGCCGGCGCGTGGCTACAACATCGATCCGAAGGAAACCTACCACGATCCGGCATTGGTGCCGCCGCACCACTACTTTGCCTTCTACATTTGGCTGCGGGAACAATTCGCCGTCGATGCCATCATTCACCTCGGCAAACACGGCAATCTGGAATGGCTGCCCGGCAAGGCACTGGCCCTGGCTGAAAGCTGTTTCCCGGAAGCCGTTCTAGGGCCAATTCCGAACATCTACCCGTTCATCGTCAATGATCCAGGCGAAGGGGCGCAGGCCAAGCGACGAACCTCGGCCGTCATCGTCGATCACCTGACACCGCCTTTGGCCCGGGCGGAGAGCCATGGCGTCGCCGAAGAGCTGGAGACGCTGCTTGATGAGTATTATCTGGCGAGCGGCGTTGATCCGCGCCGCCTGAAGGCATTGACGCGGGACATCCTGGACACTGCTGCGCGGAATGGTCTGGACAAGGATATCGGTATTACCGAGACCATGGACGAGGAAACCCGCCTTGCGCGCCTCGACGCTCACTTGTGCGACCTGAAGGAACTGCAGATCAGGGACGGGCTGCATATTCTTGGCGAAAGTCCCGAAGGCGATCTTCTGATGGATCTGCTGGTTGCGTTGGCAAGGGTACCGCGCGGCAACAGGCCGGAACAGCAGAGCCTGCAAAGGGCTATCGCTTCGGACCTCGGTTTTGAAGGATTTGATCCACTGGATTGCGATTTCGCTGCCCCCTGGCAGCAGTGTCGACCGGAGCACCTCGCGCATGTTCTGGAGGCTCCCTGGAGATCGCAAGGTGATACGGTCGAACGTATCGAGATTCTTGCCCGCGAAATCGTTGCGGGTAATCGCGGAGTGCCTGAGGCGTGGCAATCGACCCTTGCTGTTCTGGATGATCTAAACGAGGTTCTGCGGCCGGCTGTAACCGGCTCCGGACACGCTGAAACAAGCGCAGTGCTGACGGCATTGGAAGGTGGGTTCGTTGCCCCCGGGCCGTCCGGCGCGCCTTCGCGTGGGCGTCCGGATGTGCTGCCCACTGGCCGGAACTTCTACTCCGTCGATGTACGTGCGGTGCCGACCGAAACCGCGTGGCGGCTCGGCTGGCAATCCGCATCTCTCGTTGCAGAACGATACTTCCAGGAAGAAGGCGAATGGCCGAAATCGCTGGTCCTGACATGTTGGGGCACTGCCAACATGCGAACCGGAGGTGACGACATTGCCCAGGCGCTGGCGCTTTTAGGGGCTCGTCCGGTGTGGGAGCAGGGTTCGGGCCGTGTCACCGGGTTCGAAATTCTGAAGCTTTCAGAGCTTGGACGACCGCGTGTCGACGTTACCTTGCGGGTTTCCGGGTTTTTCCGTGATGCCTTCCCGCATCAAATGGATCTTTTTGACAGCGCCGCCCGTGCGGTCGGTGCGCTTGAAGAACCGGACGAAGCCAATCCGATTGCCGCACTAATGCGATCGGAAAGTACACGGCTTCAGGCTGAAGGCCTGGACAAGAACGAAGCCAAACGCAGGGCCGGGTTTCGTGTCTTTGGCTCAAAACCGGGTGCCTATGGTGCTGGTCTACAGGCGCTGATTGACGAGAAGCTTTGGGAGGAACGTTCGGATTTTGCCGATGCCTTTCTGACATGGGGTGGTTACGCCTACGGTGGCGGTGCGGAAGGCTCCGTCGCCAGGCACGATCTCGAAACAAGGCTGAAAACCGTGGACGCAGTCCTGCACAATCAGGACAACCGCGAACACGATCTTCTGGACAGTGACGACTATTATCAGTTCGAGGGCGGACTGGCAGCGACCGTCGAAGCACTGAAAGGCGAAGCACCGACGGTCTACCACAACGACCATTCGCGGCCTGAGCGTCCGGTGGTCCGCACCCTTTCGGAAGAGATCGGCCGCGTGGTGCGCGCTCGTGCGGCAAACCCGAAATGGATCGCAGGTGTCATGCGGCATGGCTACAAGGGCGCGTTCGAGATGGTTGCGACGCTCGACTATCTGTTCGCATTTGCCGCGACCACCCGGGCCGTGGGAGATCACCATTTTGACCAGCTGTATGATGCCTACGTGGATAACCAAGAAGTTCTGGATTTCCTCAAGGACGCCAATCCGGTGGGTCTCACCGAAATGCTGGACCGCTTTCATGAAGCAATTGAACGCGGCCTCTGGACGCCGCGGCGCAATTCGACCCATGCTGCGCTGAATGATTTGAAAACAAGACTGGAAGGGACGGACGCATCGTGACCGCCGACAAGGACAAGCCGGAACTGACCGAAGAAGAGCTCAATGCCCGCCATGCCGAGAAGATGCGCAAGAAAAAGGCTGCGCGTGACAAGATCATGGCGACCAAGACCATCGAAAAGGGCTTGCTGATCGTCCACACGGGCAAGGGCAAAGGCAAGTCGACAGCGGGTTTCGGGATGGTGTTCCGTTCTCTCGGTCACGGCCACAAAGTGGGCGTGGTGCAATTCGTGAAGGGCCGGATCGAAACCGGTGAGCGCATGGCGCTGGAACGGTTCTCCGACCTCGTCACGATCAAACGGATGGGTGAGGGGTTCACGTGGGAAACACAGGACCGGCAGCGGGATATCGATGCGGCGAACGAAGCCTGGCAAGCCGCCAAGGACATGATCACGTCCGGTGAATATCGACTGATCCTGTGTGACGAGCTCAACATCGTTCTGCGCTACGATTATCTGGATATCGCCGAAGTGGTCGATTTCCTGAAGAACGAAAAACCGGACGATGTGCATGTCGTCATCACGGGGCGCAATGCCAAGGACGAGCTGATCGACATTGCAGATCTTGTCACCGACATGACCCAGATAAAACACCCCTTCCGGTCTGGTGTGAAACCACAGGAAGGAATCGAGTTTTAAACCCGGGCACTTGGATCACGAAACCCAGAGGTAATCAAAGGGGATCGAGGATGAGCAAGCTATTCGACCACAGTCTTCGCACGGCCTCGCAGGCGCATGTGGAAACGGTTCGGAAATACGAACTTTACCGAACGGTTGTCGAATTTCTGGCTGCATTGACGTTTCTTGTCGGCAGCGTCTTCTTTTTCTACGACAGCCTGATGTATGCAGGAACATGGTTGTTCGTGATCGGATCCGTTCTTTTTGCCGTTCGGCCGACGGTTCGCTTGATGCTGGAATTGCGGCTCGCCAATCTTCCGGTGCCAAGCGAATTTCGGCCGTATGGCGCAGCACCATTCGGCAAAGATTGACGTTGCATGGTTGAGACAAAAGCGGCCGGCAAGGTGCCGGCAATCATGGTCCAGGGCACAGGCTCGAATGTTGGCAAAAGCCTGGTCGTCGCCGGTCTGTGCCGTCTCTTTGCCAACCGTGGCCTGAACGTGCGCCCCTTCAAGCCGCAGAACATGTCGAACAACGCTGCCGTTACAGCCGACGGCGGCGAAATCGGCAGGGCCCAGGCGCTTCAGGCCATGGGCTGCCGCGTTCCGTTGAGTGTTCACATGAACCCCGTTCTGTTGAAGCCCGAAACCGACACCGGTGCTCAGGTAATCGTACAGGGCAAGCGACATGGCACGATGCGGGCGCGCGAGTATGGAAAGCAGAAAGCTGAATTATTACCGAAGGTTCTGGAGAGTTTTTCGATAAACGCCTCAGGTGTTGATCTGGTGATTGTCGAGGGGGCAGGAAGCCCTGCGGAAATCAACCTCCGCTCTGGAGACATCGCCAACATGGGATTTGCCGAGGCGGCGGATCTGCCGGTGATCCTGTGTGCGGATATTGATCGCGGCGGGGTTATCGCATCAGTCGTCGGAACCTGTGCTGTGCTGGAAGAAAACGAACGGCAGCGCATCAAGGGCTTCTTCATCAATCGGTTCCGGGGAGACCCGAGCCTGTTCGACGAAGGCTTGCGAGAAATCGAGCAGCGCACCGGATGGCAAGGTCTCGGTGTTGTCCCGTGGTTTGCGGATGCTGCGAAACTTCCGGCTGAAGATGCGCTCGGTCTGGCGGACGGATTTGGTGACGGGGGGCTCAAGATCGTTGTTCCCGTGATCTCGCGGATCGCCAACTTCGACGACCTGGATCCGCTCCGGCTTGAACCGGGTGTAACGCTTGAGCTTGTTCAACCCGGCACCCCGTTGCCGGGAGACGCCGATGTCGTGCTTTTGCCCGGGTCCAAGTCCACTGTTGGTGATCTCGCCTTTTTCCGCAGACAGGGATGGGACATAGATCTCAAGGCACACCACCGACGGGATGGGCATATCCTGGGCGTCTGCGGTGGGTATCAGATGCTGGGCAAGATCATCTCGGATCCCGATGGCATCGAGGGATCTCCCGGAACGGTCGAAGGCCTAGGCTATCTGGATGTCGAAACCATCCTGACAGCGGAAAAATCGACTGTTGCTGCGCGCGGAACGCATGTAGCCAGCGGCGCGCCCGTGTATGGTTACGAGATTCACGTTGGCCGGACGTCCGGACCAGACTGCGACAATCCGATGATGAGACTTGATACCGGTCGACCTGATGGTGCGGTCGCTGCGGATGGGCGTGTTTACGGAACCTACATTCACGGCCTGTTCACCGACGATGCCTTCCGGACGGCATACCTGAATGCCTTCGGCGTGCGCTCAGACATCAGTTACGACAGGGACATAGACAGGATTCTGGATGATCTTGCAGGGCATCTTGACAGCGTCCTCGACGTGGAGGCCATCCTCAAGATCGCACGCGGCGCGGCTGAAAACGCTTGACCTAGAAGGCCAGCAATAGCGCCAGAAATGCGATCAGCAACGCTTCGAGTGCGTAGCAGCCAATGAGGATCCTCAAGGCGCGTGAAATATCTTCTGCCCTCGCATCCTTTCGTCCACTCGCATTCAGATACCGGTCATTGACGGTGTAACCCGGATAGATCCGAGGTCCTGCAAGAGCCAGGTTCAATGCGCCTGCCATGGCCGCCTCCGGCCAACCGGCATTTGGTGAGCGGTGCTTGCGGGCGTCGTCCAGAATACAGGCAATGCTCTTGCGGACCGAGCCTCGGGACAAGGGCGCACACAAGGCGATAAACAGCCCTGCCAGGCGTGAGGCGGGCAGGTTGACCAGATCGTCGAAACGGGCAGCCGCCCAGCCGAAGTCGGCGTAAACCTCGTTCTTGTGGCCAATCATGCTGTCGGCTGTGTTCACCGCCTTGTAGACAATCAATCCGGGCAGGCCGAGCACGGCGAACCAGAAGACGGGCGCCACGATACCGTCGGAATAATTCTCGGCGCAGGATTCGATGGCTGCCCGCGAGACACCGGCTTCGTCCAGCCGGTTCGGGTCGCGTCCGACAATCAAGGATACCGCCTTGCGGCCACCTTCCAACCCATCCTTCAACAGGCCATCCCGCACGGCTGCCACGTGACGGTAAAGACTGTTTTGAGCGATAAACACCGCAGCTACGACAGCCTCAAGCACCCTGCCATATGGTAACCACTTTGCAACTGCCTCAATGACGACGCCGGCAAGTCCGGCGCTGGCAAGCAGCGCCAGAAGTGTCAGCACGCCGCCGAGCTTGCGCGTCGCCGGTGCGAATTCCGTTTTATTGAAATGCCGGTCGAACAGGCCGATCAACTTGCCGATCCAGACAACCGGATGCGGCAGGCGTTGCCACATCCAGTCGGGATCACCGATCAGGGCGTCCAGCAACAGCGCGGCGAGAAGCAGCCAGAGAGCGTGGTCGTAAAGCAGCATCCCGGTCCGTCAGACCTCTTTTAGCGCTTCTGCAAGAGCGTCTGTCAGACGTTTGAGATTTTCCGGTCCACCTGGAAGGCCAAAGCGGATCCAGGTTGGTGCGTAGTCGAAGATCCGCGTCCAGATCCTTCTGCGGGCAAGGGCCTCATGCAGACCCTTAGGATTGCGCAGACCGGCAAGCGCATAGAGAGGGGTGCCCCCGAAGACGCTGAGACCTGCCTCGGAAAGTGCAACTGTCAGGTCCGCCATGTCTTCGATCAACTGCCGGGTTGTCCGATCCTGCCAGGTGCTGTCACGCAGTGCCCTGGCTCCGATTTCCAGTGCCGGTCCGCTGAGGCTCCAGCTGTCGAGCAGGCCGGACATTCTGGAAATGGCGGTTTTTTCGCCTGCAAGAAAGCCGATCCGCAGTCCCGCAAGACCGAAGAACTTTCCGAAGGACCGCAAAACGACAACGTTTTCGGTTCCGATGTGCGGCAGCAAGGTAGCGCCCGGAACGACATCGGCAAAGGCTTCGTCCACCACCAGATAACCGCCGCGTGCGCTCAGTGTCCGCGCGATTTCGATCAGGCTTTTGACATCTATCAGACGTCCGTCCGGATTGTTCGGATTGACCAGAACCACGATCTTTGCATCAGCGGGCAGGGAGTAGACGCTCGATAGTTCGATAGGTGCTCGGCTTTCCCGCGTCCAGGCATCCCTGTGGCTGGTATAGGTGGGCGAGGCGAGAACGACCGGCCCTTCAGGAAGGATGGTCGGTAGAAGCGACAGCAGGACCTGTGTTCCAGGCGCTGCACAGACAGCGAGATTGTCGGGGATGCGATAAGCTTGGCGAGCAGCTGCAATCAGGTTTTCTTCGGCGCCGCGTGCCGGCAGGCTGGTCCAGGTGGACAGCGGCAGGTCGTCAGGCACGGGATAGCTGTATGGATTTATCCCGGTTGATAAATCCAGCCAATCGTCATGCGTTCCGCCAAAGCGCTCAATCGCAAGGGTCAAATCCCCGCCGTGTTCCATGAAAATGCCTCTTGCAGTTGGCAGGTCGGCCGATCTGCCTTTCGTTACTCATCTAGCCGGTAGGGAGACCAAAAGTACAGACGGTTCCCGACATGCGTTGCCGCAAGAACGTCCTGCGCTTTGGTTCGTCCTGTCTCAAAAGCTGTTATGCGCATGTTGCCTGCCTTTTCAAACATTTATCAGGGTTCAGTACCGCACTTCTATCACTAGGGTGCAAGGGAGGCGGGTACGGCCGAAAGCAACGCAACTTTGGGCGCATTGACAGATCCGTCAAAGTGCAGAAAAAAGAACAAAAGAAGAACATTGTGCACCGAAGGACGCCCTGATGGCAAAGACCAGCCACCATTCACCATTGCAGGACGTGGAACGCGAAGCCCTGTTGACTCAGCTTGCGTTGGCGCGGCAGGCCTTGATCAAGGCGCAGCGCGGCATGCGTCCCAGATCCGGACTGTCACGCTCTGCCGCCGCGGTGATAGAGGAAATCGACGAGTTTGCCTTTGTGCTGACCGGTTCGACCGAGTTTTTTCACACAGGCGCCCACGGAACGCCGCCAAGACACCCCGGTTGATCGTGGCGAGAGCCGACCCACGATTGGATTGATCAAAACCCTCGTTGGGTCTCGGAAATCAACAGGTCGACAATCCTGTCGAGAGTGTCCTGGGGCAGGTGACCGTCTTCAGGAATATCACCAGCCAGTTCCAGCTGGCGCTCTGCGGAGGTGCCCCTGGCGGCGATCTCCCTCAAATGGTTCACGTCGGACACGCAGTCAAAATGAACTGCGTCCGGGAGAATGAGTTCAATCAGTTCCTCGATCATGTCCGGAAAGGCTGCCGTTTCGTTACGGCCGAAATCGATCAGTTGTGCATTTGTGCCGTGTCGTTGTGCCTGCCAGCGGTTTTCCGCCAGGAGAAACCGTGAATATTGCCGCCACCCCTGATTGGCGCGGCGCAACCTGTAAAGCATGCGGCACAGGCATCTGAAAGTCGCCGCTATGGCGACGGCATCGTCAAGCAACGGACAGACATCGGTAATGCGCATTTCCAGTGTCGGAAACCGGTCGGAGGGGCGCAGGTCCCACCAGATCTTGGTGGCATCTTCGATGACACCGGCGCGAACGAGAATGTCGACCGTGTGCCGATAGTCGAAGTAACTGTCGAACCCGGGTGGCAGGCCGGTCCGCGGCATTTCGTTGAAAACCGATAGGCGATAGGACTTCAAGCCGGTGTTCCGACCACGCCAGAACGGGGATGAAGTGCTGAGTGCGAGCAGGTGCGGCAGGAAATAGGCGAGCTGATTGAACAGCTCGATGCGCAGTTCTTCGTCTTCGATACCGACATGAACATGCATTCCGCAGATCACCATACGCTTGACCACGAGCTGCATGGTCCTGGCGATCTCGTTGTAACGTTCCTTGTCTGTGTGCGGCTGGTCCGTCCAGTCGGCGAACGGGTGGGTTGAAGACGCAATCGGCGCCAGGTCGAACACTGCCGCCTCGCGCGCAATGGTCTTGCGGAAATAACCGAGTTCCGTGCGTACTTCCTGCAGACTGGAGCAAACCGGTGTTCCAACCTCGATCTGACATTTCAGAAATTCAGGACTGACTCGTCCTTCGAGGGCGCTTTCGCAGGCCTTGAAAAGTTCCGGTGGCGGCGAACTCGCCAACATGCGGGTCGATCTGTCGACAAGGAGATATTCTTCCTCGACGCCAATGCTGAAACTCGGTTCCTTCATGTTGGGCAGCTTCCGTGCTGTTACAGCGTTCGGTCAAGGCAGGATAAATGCGGATGGAGCACCTGAGAAACGAGCGACACCCGCATCCTTGCCAAAAACTACCAGATGTTACCCGCACCAGGCGTATAGGCAGCACCCATCACCGTGTTCGCCTTGACGATGTCGCACTCAAGAATGCCGGAAAACCTGGCGATGGGAGTGCTTGTCTCGGTCATGCTGGCAGAAACCTTGAATTTGCTTCCGGCCGAGATCTCGACAGTGTCCATGCCCTGGATGAGCACGCTTTTCGGCGCACTGATGATGACATCCTGGTTCTGTAGCGAAATCACGCTTTCCAGATCAGCTATTCGGTTTTCCAGGTCATTGATGCGCTGGCGCAAGGCTTCCACAAGAGCCGCGGTATTGTCGCTGGCGGAAACCGCTTGCGGTGTCTTGCGCGGTCGGGGCGGTTCAACGCGTTTCATGGTTGATGTCGTGATCACTCGCGCCGGTTTGCCTGGCGCTGGCGGACTTCCACCTGGTGTTTTCATGGCACATCCCCTTTTTCAAGGCTTCTGAACAGAAGCTAACATGACGCAAGGGAAAGATGTAGCATCGGCTTCGTTCAAGACAACGAATGCCCAAAAACATGCAATGATTTGAAAAAGTAGTCTGGAGGCCCCGACCGGAATCGAACCGGTGTACACGGATTTGCAATCCGCTGCGTCACCACTCCGCCACAGGGCCCCTAGGTGGTGTGCCGCGCCTTATCAAACAGTTGCGCGATTTGGTCAAGCCCTGTTTTCAACGTCGTACACATTTCCACCGTTGCCGATTATCGATTTGAGGAAAGCCATGAGTTGCTGCTTATTTTCGGCAGAAACCGGGTGCCATCGCAGGATCTGCTCGCACGGATACTTGTCAGGCAGCCTTTGCATCGCTAATGAACGTTTCTCAAGAGGCGCCGGTAATCCGGCATGTCAAAGTGAGGGCCGATATGACGGACTTTAATCAGTCCCGCCGCAAGATGGTGGATAACCAGCTGCGCACCAACGATGTGACCGATCACCGGATCCTGGACGCAATGGAAGTGGTGCCGCGCGAGCGCTTCGTTCCCGCATCCAAACGTGCCGTTGCCTATATCGACGAAGATCTGCCGATTGGAGCAGTCGAAACCGGCCGCATGCTGATGAAGCCGCATATTTTCGGAAAGCTGGTTCAACTGGCGGATATCCGGGAAGGCGATGTCGTTCTGGTCATTGGAGCTGGCACCGGTTACAGCGCTGCAGTCGTTTCCAAACTTGCTGCTTCCGTCGTGGCTCTTGAGGAAAATCCGGACCTTGCCAAGACGGCAACCGAGGTTCTGGTCGATCTCGGCATCGAAAATGCGGTGGTCGTGGAAGGTGCACTGGCAGCGGGCTATTCTTCCGAAGGTCCTTACGACGTCATTTTCGTGGACGGAGCCGTCGAAGTGCTGCCAAAGGCTCTGACTGACCAGCTGAAACCAACAGGACGTCTGGCAGTGATTGAAGGACGCGGTGGTGCTGGCGTCGCCAAACTCTACCAGAAATCGGGTTCTGCGGTGAGCAGCCGATTCGGTTTCAATGCCTCCGTTAGCGTGCTTCCTGGCTTCGACAAGGCTGACGAATTCGTTTTCTGAGCGATCAATTTGGTCCGGACTGACAGAAACCCGCCGAATGATGGCGGGTTTTTGCTTTAAAAGCGTAGAAATGGCTTAACGCGGCGATAACTTGTTGCCATTAAGCCGCACTCGCGGAAATTCGCAATTATCCGCTCTCAAACGGTTGAAGAATAACACCCATCAGTTTACTCAACAGGATCAAGTAGGTTGACCCGGAAGGAGTGTGGGGTGTCTGGTCGTTCAACTCTAAAAGTTTTGACCATTGCTATTGGCCTGTTGGGTGGCGTTTCCGCCACCGCCTTGACCGGTGCCTCCCTGTCTCCCGCTGATGCTGAAACCATCAGAGAATCGCTGGCGCTTGCCTATTCGAACAATCCCACCTTGAACGCGGCGCGTGCGCAGCTTCGTGGTGTGGATGAGAATGTGCCTCAGGCACTGACGGGCTGGCGGCCAACCGTGACAGCATCCGCAGCGGCCGGACGCCTCGCAGCCGGGGCCGACTCGGCGATCGACTATCGCAACAATGCGTCGATCTCGCTGACGATCAGTCAGACCCTGTTCCGCGGCTTCCGGACGATCAATTCCACCCGTCAGGCAGAAGCTGTCGTGCGTGCTCAGCGTGAAAGCCTGATGTCGACGGAGCAGGACACGCTGCTGGATGCGGCAACATCCTACGTGGATGTGATCAGGGATACGGCTCTGGTATCGCTTCAGCGCAGTGACCTTGCCTTCCTTCAGGAACAGGTAAGAGCTGCACGTGACCGGTTCGACGTAGGTGAGGGCACCCGGACGGACGTCAGCCAGGCGGAAGCCCGCGCTGCCGAAGCCCGCGCCAGCCTCAACACCGCGATGGCCAACCTGAATACAAGCCGCGCCATCTACCGTCAGGTGATCGGCGTTGAGGCACGCAGCCTGTCGGCGGATACGTCGATCAGCCGCTACGTTCCCAAGTCCATTGACGAGGCGATGCAGCTGAGTGAAACACATCAGCCGTTGATCCGTCAGGCGCAACACCTTGTCGATGCCGCCATTTTCAACACCAAGACGATCGAAGGCGAACTTCTGCCGACCGTCACCTTGGATGGCAGCATTTCCAGATCGTGGAACCCGTCTGCAACGACCGACTACAGCGACAATGCGCAGATCTTCGGTAACGTCAGCATTCCGCTCTATCAGGGTGGTGGCGTGTCGTCGCGTGTGCGGCAGGCCAAGGAAGAACTGGGTCAGACCCGTCTGCAGTTGGATGTGGCGCGCGATCAGATTCGCGCAAACGTCATTTCCGCCTGGGGTAACTACCAGGCAGCTGAAGCTTCCATCGTTGCAGCCCAGGCCGCAGTCGAAGCACAGCAGCTGGCACTGGAAGGCGTTATTGAAGAGCAGCGCGTCGGTCAGCGCACCACGCTCGACGTTCTTGACGCGCAGCGCGAACTGGTCATTCAGCAGTCCAATCTCGTAACAGCGCAGCGCAACCGGATTGTCAGCGGATATCAGCTGGTTGCTTCGATTGGCCGGTTGGACGCTGAATCACTTGGCCTCAACGTTGCTCGCTACAATCCGAAGCAGCATTACGAGGCTGTGCGGGACCAGTGGTTTGGTCTGCGCACGCCGGATGGCCGGTAAGAAACTGGTAACTTATATTCTTCACGATGGCGGCTGATGGTCGAAAGATCTTCAGCCGCTTTTGTTATTCGGCTGAACATCCTGACAAATTTACGAAGGATGACGTGAAACGCCTGGCCGAATTCCACCCTTGATCGGTAATTCCCGACTAAAAAGGGGATAAGGCGATGCTTCGGGGCGCGTTCACTTTGCGCGTTTCTTATTGACCCGCATAATTTCGGTTAACGAATCATTTTGATGGAACAGACTGTTCCTGAGCGTAGCCGGTAAGTACGGGGGAAGTCATGGCGCAGGCGAAGAAGGCTGATGAGCCGTCGATGGAGGAAATCCTCGCGTCGATCCGCCGAATCATATCCGATGAGGACTCCCAGGGAGCCGAAGACGGCGAAAGCGGCAGCAGCGAACCCGTAGAGACACCAATAGAAGAAGAGGCGGCGGACGATATGGGCAATGCCTCCGAAATGTCCCAGGACGATCTCGACAAGCTGTTCGACATGAGCAGCGACGATGATGAAGACGACCTTCCGGTAGACGACGACGACGCGGATGACATGGCTGCAGCCATGGCTGCGGATGCCGAAGAAGACGAAGGCGAAGACGTTCTGGAGCTGACCGAGGAACTGGCGATTCCTGACGATGATGCGATGGACATTGTCGAAGGAATGGCAGAGGACCTGGACGGCGACGAAGGAGACATTTCCTTCGCGGCTCCACCTGCTCCTGAATTTGATCCTGAACCGGAACCTGTTTTCGACCCTGAGCCTGTGATGGCCGCTCGGCCGGTGCCTGACGATTTGCCGAATGTGGCGGACGATGCCCCTCTGACATCGCAGAACACCGGTGAAGCCGTTCACGCGGCATTCGACAACCTGTCGAACATGTTTGTAGGCTCGCAGGCGCAGACGGTTGAGGAGCTGGTCAAGGAAATGCTGCGGCCGATGCTGAAGGCATGGCTGGACCAGAACCTGCCCGGAATGGTCGAGCAGATGGTTCAAAAGGAAATTCAGCGCGTGACGCGCCGGCGCTAGGCCGGATTTGTCCGAAGATTTCAGTCAGGGGGTGTCAGATGGCATCCCCTGAATTCGTTTCTGGCAATCGCTGAGCACATATTCTGCCATTCACAGCCTTGGCATGCCTTGCGGATTGAGCCATTTGAGAACGCATCCCTCAGAAAAGACAGGGTCTTTCGGTCCAAAATGATGGAATTGCCTTTTTCAAGAGGGCGTCCGAGCACCAGTGCAATATCAGCGGCCGCTGTCCGGTCCCTGTTGCGAACGCTTTCGTTTCGACAATGGCAACCTGGTTCGTCCAACATTGGCTGACACAAGGTGTCAGGACCTTCTACCAGCTCAATGGGTTCACCTTCATTCAGGCGCTGAACGATTGTGCTGTAATTTTCGACAAAGGCCGGCGTATAGCCTTTGCCCAGATAGGTCAGCATGCAAAGCAGGTGGTGCGGACGGATTGAAACGGTCATGACCCGCTTATCGCAGCAAACGTCATTCAACCCAAGTTCTGATCGGCAGACCGGTACTTCACCTATCAAAAGCGCTACTGGGCAGCAGGTTTGCCCCGCATAGGCGGTTGACTTGCGGCAGCGCATCCGATTTACACGGTGCTTCACGAAAATCGAAATTCATTCTCCCATTGAGTGACCCTGATGCTGGATAAGACCTACGATGCGGCCAGCGTTGAGCCGCGGATTTACGAAACCTGGGAAAAGGCGGAGGCCTTCAAGGCCGGAGCTGGTGCCAAAGAGGGTGCAGCCTCCTTTTCCATCGTAATTCCGCCGCCGAACGTAAACGGTTCGCTGCACATGGGGCATGCTCTCAACAACACGCTTCAGGACATCCTGATCCGTTGGAAGCGCATGCAGGGCTTTGACACCCTTTGGCAGCCGGGCACCGACCATGCGGGGATCGCGCTTCAGATCGCTGTCGAAAGACAGATGGCCGAACGCAACGAGCCGAGCCGCACAGAAATCGGCCGCGAGGCATTCGTAAAGCGTGCGTGGCGCTACAAGGGAGAAGTCGGCAGCGCGATTATCGCTCAGCTCAAGCGTCTGGGTGCATCATGCGACTGGTCGCGTGAGCGGTTCACCATGGACGAAGGCCTGTCGGAGGCAGTCCGCAAGGTTTTTGTCGACCTCTATAACGAGGGCCTGATCTACAAGTCCAAGCGGCTCGTCAACTGGGATCCGAAGATGGAGACAGCCATTTCGGATCTCGAGGTCGAGAACATCGAAACCGATGGACACATGTGGCACTTCCGCTACCCGCTGGCCGGTGGCGCGACCTATGAATACGTCGAGAAAGACGAAGAGGGGAACATCACCCTTCGCGAGACCCGTGACTATATTTCGATTGCCACGACGCGGCCGGAAACCATGCTGGGTGACGGTGCCGTTGCCGTTCATCCGGACGATGAGCGTTACAAGCCAATTGTCGGCAAACTCTGCGAAATCCCGGTCGGGCCGAAGGAACATCGCCGTTTGATCCCAATCATCACCGACGAATATCCGGATCCGGATTTCGGCTCGGGGGCGGTCAAGATCACCGGTGCACATGACTTCAACGACTATGGTGTCGCTCAGCGCAACAAGATCCCGATGTACCGCCTGATGGACACCAAGGGTGCGATGCGAGCCGATGGTGCGCCGTATGTCGAAGAGGCCGCCAAGGCCCAGGCGATCATCGATGGCGCAGAGATGACCATTCAAGAGGTCGATCTCATCAACATCGTTCCGGACGATCTGCGTGGACTTGACCGGTTCGAGGCGCGCAAACGCGTTATTGAACAGATCACGGCGGAAGGTCTGGCAGTTACGGCGCCGGCGGATCATCCGGACGTCGCCTGGATGAAGGGGCAGGCCCCTGAATGGAACACGCTTGGCCGGGCCGTCGTTCGTCCGCTGGAGGAAGGCGCGGAAGCGCCGGAGCGGTTGCCGCTGGTTGAATCCAAGAAGATCATGCAGCCGTTCGGAGACCGCTCCAAGGTCGTCATTGAGCCGATGTTGACGGACCAATGGTTTGTCGATGCCAAGACACTGGCGGCCCCCGCCCTGAAAGCCGTTCAGGACGGCACGACCAAGCTTATTCCCGGCAACGCCGACAAGGTCTATTTCAACTGGCTCAACGACATTCAGCCCTGGTGTATTTCCCGCCAGCTCTGGTGGGGCCATCAGATCCCTGTCTGGTACGATGAAGATGGCAAGGAATACTGCGCACATTCCGAGGAAGAGGCCGTTGCAATGGCAGGCGGCAAGGCGCTGACGCGGGACGAGGACGTCCTGGACACGTGGTTCTCCTCTGCGCTCTGGCCGTTTTCGACGCTTGGTTGGCCACACAAGACGCCGGAACTCGAGCGCTACTACAAGACGGATGTGCTCATCACCGGTCTCGACATCATCTTCTTCTGGGTTGCCCGGATGATGATGCAGGGCATTCATTTCATGGACGAAGTGCCGTTCCACACGGTTTACTTCAACTCGATCGTTGTTGACGGCAAGGGCAAGAAAATGTCCAAGTCGACCGGCAACGTGATCGATCCTCTCGATCTGATCGGCCGTTTCGGCGCCGATGCCACCCGGTTTGCGCTTGCGAGCCAGGAGGTTCAGGCCCGCAGAATGCTTCGGATGTCCGACCAGGCAGCCGAAGGCGGTCAGCGCTTTGCCACCAAACTCTGGAACGCTGCCCGGTTCGCCGAAATGAACGGCTGTGCCCGGATGGAAGGGTTCGACCCGGCAGCAACCAAGCACACGCTCAACCGTTGGATCGCAACGGAAGCAAGCCGCTGTATCGCAGAGGTGACCGCGGCACTCGAGGACTTCCGGTTTAACGATGCATCCGGTGCTGCCTATCGGTTCACCTGGAACACGTTCTGCGACTGGTACCTGGAACTCGCAAAGCCGATCTTCAACGGTGATGATGAAGCTGCCAAGGCTGAAACCCGGGCAACGGCAGCATGGGCGTTGGACGAAATCCTGAAGGTCCTGCATCCGATCATGCCGTTCCTGACGGAAGAACTGTGGGAGCGTCTCGGAGACGAAGGCAACGCGCATGATGGCTTGCTGATGCTGACTGCCTGGCCGGAGCCCAAGGTTTCCGATGAGGCTGCGGCTGGTGAGATCAACTGGCTTGTCGATCTGATTTCCGAAATCAGATCGGTTCGCGCGGAAATGAACATTCCGGCAGGTGCGAAGGTCTCCGTGGTCGTCACAGGGGCCAGCGAACAGACCAAGGCCCGGCTCAAGACCCACGAATCTGCCATTCTTCGTCTGGCAAGGGCTGAGACCGTTTCCCTGGCTGATGCAGCTCCCTCCGGAGCGGCCCAGATTATTGTTGGAGAAGCCACGGTCTGTCTGCCACTCGCCGGGGTCATCGACCTTGGTGCAGAAAAGACCCGACTTCAGAAGGAAGCCGGCAAGTTGGAAGGTGAGATCTCGAAGATCGAGAAGAAGCTTTCCAACCCGGCATTCGTTGCCAAGGCCCCCGAAGAGGTTGTTGACGGCGAACGCGAAAAAGTTGCCGAATCCAAGGAAAAGCTGGAAAAGGTCCAGACGGCGCTCAGTCGTCTGGCGGAAATCGGCTAGATCATTTCTCGGCCCGGGACGAGCTTTGTCTTTTCCGGGCCGCAATTCGGTGCTAGCGCCGCATAAAAGAACACACGTATGCTTAGCACCTGAGGAATCGAATTGAAGCTGATGGCGGACCAGTTTGACACGATGAAAGCGGTAAAGCGCCTGGGCGCAGGCCTTGGAATCGCGGCGATGGCGATGGTCATGCCCCTGGTTTCTGCACACGCTCAAAAGATCGAAAACCCGGTCGCCGTCTTTTCGGGCCTCGACAAGATCACCGGACGTATCATCTCCTTCGATGTTTACATTGGTGAAACGGTCCAGTTCGGTGCGCTGCAGGTTACGCCAAGGGTCTGTCACACGCGCCCTCAGACGGAATCGCCTCTCACGACCGGTTTTGTTCAGGTCGATGAAATCACGCTCAACAACGAAGTAAGGCGGATCTATTCTGGCTGGATGTTTGCAGCCAGCCCGGGCCTCCACGCGGTTGAGCACCCCGTGTACGATATCTGGCTGACCGATTGTAAACTTGCCTCAAGCGTTCCGCCGCCAGAAGATTATGCCGGTCCTCCGATCAAAGGCACCGTTGCAGAGGGCGAAGACCCGTTGGCTGGACCTGACGACGGTCTGGATACTGGTCCGGGCGTGCCGCGTCCGAAACCCTTCCAGGGGTAGGCAGAAATCGGAAAACGGCTTTGGGTGTTATCGCGTAAACCGTTCAGCTCCCCTGGTCGCGAGCCCGGAATAGAGTTCCTGCGACAACGAAAGCCCGCAACCTTCGACCATTCGGCGTGATGTTGTGTTCGTTGCCGCTACCAGTTCATAGACATGTGTCGCTGAAAGTCGTGTCAGTGCTGCGTCCGCCATCAGCGCATTGATGTAAGTGCCAAGCCCTTTACCACGTTGTTCGGGAGCAACGGCAACGAGACCACCCCAGGCATAACTGTGGTAGGGGCTGTGATGATTGTGCGGCAGATAGGCGTGGGCACAAGCGGCAAGGCAACCTGCGTCATCCATCAAGCCGACGGAAACGACCGCACCATGATCGCCGTTCAGGAACGATCCTGAGAACGGAGCGATTCCAGCCGTTGCCATAAACTCCTGGAACGAACGCGTCAGCGGACCCTCTGCGCCGTCAAGCTCTGAAAATGCGCGAATGCCGCCTGGAAGGGCGGTTGAAAGGGTCGGCCTTGTTGCGTCGCGGATCGCATTTGTGTCGCCGACGAAGACATCCCAGGTGTCCAGCCGGTAGCCGTTTTCTGTCAGAGCGTTTTCCAGGTCGGGCTGACGGGCTTTCTCAAGCAGACGAAACCCGAACACGCCATCTTCTGCCAGTACTTCGAAAATGGAGTCGAACCCCAGGGCATCAGGATCGTCCGTACCGAGCGTGCGTACATTGCAGCAGGCTCCGGGCGTCTTCATGGTCCAGCCGTAACGTTCTTCCGATCGCTGCTGGAGCTTGATTTGCTGTTCCGTCCCGAAATAGCCGGCCATCGTGTTCACGCCTCCCGGTTCTCAATCTGGGAAATCAAGGCAGGCAAATACCGGTCTGTCCAGTCTGCTAATTGTTACAGGGACTTGGCGGTTGCTCTCAATTGCGTGCAGGGTACCCTGGAGCGCGTAATTCAAAGCCTGTCTTGGAGGTGGTGAACCCGAGGTTCTCGTAGAACCGATGTGCGTCCTTGTTGGCTGAACCGGACAGCAACATCACCTTGAAACATCCGGCCGAAAACGCCTTGTCGGTGGCAGCACGAAGTAGTGCCTTTCCAATTCCGCTCCCCCGCCAGTCGGCATGTGTAACGACATTTTCAACAAGGGCGAATGATGCGCAGCCACGCGTCAGATTAGGCACGACAATCAGCATGCAGGTCGCAACCAATGTGCTTGCCAGTTCTCCGACAAGCAAATCGACACCTTGTTGCGTCAGGATCTGGTGAAAAGTTTCGAGGCGAAAATCATCATCAGCGGCAATGTCGTTGGAAATCAGTTGGGCATAGAGCGCGCAAAGTCCCTGGAAATCTTCGGACTCTGCCGAGCGGATGACGAGACTGTCTGTTGAGACGGGCATGAGAACCGCAGGCGTTCGGACAAATGAAAAGCCCGCCGGGTGGCGGGCTTCGGTGTCGTGTCAGTCGATGTCGACGTAATCGGATGGCGTCAGCCCAAGCCGCCCATCCACATATGTGCCGCAACGCTGCATGAGCTCGTCCATATCGTTTTCGAAGAAATGGTTGGCTCCCGGAATGGTTTCGTGATCGATCACGATGCCTTTCTGGGTTTTCAGCTTGTCGACCAGCGTCTGCACATCCTTCTGCGGAACGACCTTGTCGTTATCACCATGAATGATCAGGCCGGAGGACGGGCAGGGGGCCAGGAACGAGAAGTCGTGCAGGTTTGCCGGTGGGGCGACCGAGATGAAGCCTTCCACTTCAGGGCGGCGCATCAGCAACTGCATGCCGATCCAGGCACCGAACGAGAAACCGGCAATCCAGCAGGCGCGGGCGTCTGTGTGTACGGTCTGCACCCAGTCGAGAGCCGCCGCTGCATCGGACAGTTCGCCCTGGCCATGGTCGAAGGAGCCTTGCGACCGGCCGACGCCGCGGAAGTTGAAACGCAGCACTGCAAATCCGCGACGGGCGAACATGTAGTACATCTGGTAGACGATCTGGTTGTTCATCGTGCCGCCGAATTGCGGATGCAGATGCAGAACCAGGGCAATGGGCGCGTTGCGTTTTCTGGCGGGATGGAACCGGCCCTCAAGCCGGCCGGCGGGACCGTTGAAGATCACCTCAGGCATGAAACGCTATGTCCTTGTCATTTTGTCGCGCAGAATAAGATCGCGCGGTAATTTGGGCTCACGATACGTGGTTTCCCGTAAGTCTAAACTTGACTCTTTGTCTCCGAGTTTCTAGAACCCTGTTTAGAATTATTCGAAAGTTCGCACCATCCCTTAACAGGCAGACGATGCTCGGTTCGACCGGTTGGGGGCAGTTATCGTCATCATGGCGGAAAAATTCAAGGTTTTTCGCACATGTGACTGATAATAAAGCGAAAATTTGATTCTTTGCGAAACTCGAGTTCAAGCGTAAGAGGCGCTATGCAGCAGCAGTCAGCCCCGATCTATCTGGACCACAACGCCGGCGCGCCTCTGCGCGAAACCGCGCGTGAGGTCATGATCGAGGTGCTGAATGATGCAGGCAACGCATCCTCCGTTCATGCTCACGGCCGCAAGGCGCGTGGACGCATTGAAACCGCACGCGAACAGGTCGCCCGTCTTTGCAACGCCAGGAACCGTGCTGTGACATTTGTGTCCGGCGGAACGGAAGCGAACATGACGGCGCTTTCACCGGCCTGGCAGGACCTGGGAGCGCCCGTTTACCTCGACAAGTTGTTCAGGAGCGCGATCGAGCATCCTTCCGTGATGACCGGCGGACGCTTTGCGGTTTCCGATCAGGTGGTCATACCTGTCGACAGCGATGGCCGTGTTGAGCTCGGTGCCCTCGAACTGGCTGTCAAGGACGCCGGGCCAAGCCTCATTTCCGTAATGGCTGCCAACAATGAAACCGGTGTCATCCAGCCTCTTGCCGAAATCGGTGCTATTGCCGAAAGACACGGCCACTTCTTTCACGTCGACGCGGTTCAGGCTGCCGGCCGGATGCCGATCGATCTGGAAAGCTGGAAGGCAGATGTCCTGACGCTGTCTGCTCACAAGTTCGGTGGTCCGCAAGGCATTGGCGCGGTTGTGGTGCGTTCAACGGCCCGTGTACCTGCGCCACTCATGGTTGGGGGTGGTCAGGAAAACTGGCGCCGCGGCGGAACGGAAAACGTTTCGGCAATCGCCGGCTTCGGCATTGCCAGCAAGGCCGCTCTTGAAGAATCCGCCGATACGCGCCATTTGAGCGATATGAAGGCGAAGCTCGAAGCCGGGCTGTGCGCGATTTGTCCTTCGACAGTTATTTTTGGCGACAAGGCTGAAAGACTGTCCAACACCTGTTGCTTTGCCGTTCCGGGCATTCCGGCAGAAACCGCGCTGATCGCCTTCGATCTCGACCATATCTCGGTTTCATCCGGTTCAGCCTGTTCTTCCGGCAAGGTGTCCGTGTCTCATGTGCTGACAGCCATGGGCGTTCCGGAAGATCTTGCCCGCTGCGCCTTGCGTATCAGCATGGGGTGGAATACCAGCGGTGCCGATATCGACAGGTTCCTTGAGCTGTGGCCGAAAATCGTCGGCAGGCTCAATCCGCAAGCACGTCATCAGGCGGCTTGACGACAAGATTTAGGCAGCTTCGCTGCCAGACATGGCGCAGGTGACAAGGTCCCTGCAGGAAATAACAAAAGCAGGCACGAGGCCTGTTGAATGGAGGCAAGACATGCCAGCTGTACAGGAAACCATCGATACGGTGAAAGCCATCGATGTCGACCAGTATAAATACGGCTTTGTGACCGATATCGAGTCGGAAAAAGGCGCCAAAGGCCTATCCGAGGAAACCGTTCGCTTTCTGTCGGCTAAAAAGAACGAGCCGGAGTGGATGACCGAATGGCGCCTTGATGCGCTCCGCCGCTTTCAGCAGATGGAAGAGCCGACCTGGGCGCGGGTTTCCTACCCGAAGATCGATCTCGACGACCTCTATTACTGGGCGTCTCCGAAATCCGTCGAAGGCCCGAAAAGCCTGGACGAAGTCGATCCGGAACTGCTGGCGACCTACGAAAAGCTCGGTATTCCGCTGCGCGAGCAGGAAATCCTGGCCGGTGTCGAGCCGAAGAACCGGGTTGCGGTCGATGCTGTGTTCGATTCCGTTTCCGTCGTGACCACGTTCAAGGAAGAGCTGAAGAAAGCCGGCGTCATCTTCTGCTCCATTTCCGAAGCACTGCGCGAATACCCGGATCTGGTGAAGAAATATCTCGGTTCCGTCGTTCCGGTGACCGACAACTACTACGCGACGCTGAACTCGGCCGTCTTTTCGGATGGATCCTTTGTCTATGTGCCTGAAGGCGTTCGCTGCCCAATGGAACTGTCGACCTATTTCCGTATCAACGAACAGAACACCGGGCAGTTCGAACGTACGCTGATCATTGCCGAGAAGGGCGCTTACGTGTCCTACCTGGAAGGGTGTACGGCACCTCAGCGCGACGAGAACCAGCTTCATGCCGCTGTCGTTGAACTGGTGGCCCTGGATGATGCGGAGATCAAATACTCCACCGTCCAGAACTGGTTCCCGGGCGACAAGGACGGCAAGGGCGGCATCTATAATTTCGTTACGAAGCGTGGCGACTGCCGCGGCAAGAATTCCAAGATCTCTTGGACGCAGGTCGAGACCGGATCAGCGATTACCTGGAAATACCCGTCCTGCATCCTGCGCGGCGAAAATTCGCGTGGTGAGTTCTATTCGATCGCGGTTTCCAACGGCTACCAGCAGGTCGACAGCGGCACAAAGATGATCCACCTGGGCAAGAATTCTTCCAGCCGGATCATTTCCAAGGGCATTTCCGCAGGCAAGTCCCAGAACACTTATCGTGGCCTGGTTTCCGCTCACCGAAAGGCCTCGAATGCGCGCAACTTCACCCAGTGTGACTCGCTCTTGATTGGCCAGGACTGCGGTGCTCACACCGTGCCTTACATCGAGAGCAAGAATGCCTCGGCCCAGTTTGAACACGAGGCGACCACCTCGAAGATCTCGGACGACCAGATGTTCTACTGCCTGCAGCGCGGATTGTCGGAAGAAGAAGCTGTGGCGCTGATCGTCAACGGTTTCGTCAAGGACGTCATCCAGCAGCTGCCAATGGAATTTGCCGTCGAGGCCCAGAAGCTGATCTCGATCAGCCTGGAAGGATCCGTGGGCTAAGGGGCCTGCAAAGTTACGAATTGATTTGGGCCTTGAATGCCCGCCGAAATACGAGGAACAATCTCAATGCTTGAGATCAAAAACCTGCATGCGCGCATTGCGGAAGACGAAACAGAGATCCTGCGCGGCATCGATCTGACCATCAATGCAGGCGAAGTACACGCCATCATGGGCCCGAACGGTTCCGGCAAGTCGACACTTTCCTACATCCTGGCCGGCAAGGACGACTACGAGGTTACCGAAGGCGAGATCCTGTTCAACGGAGAAAACCTCCTTGAAATGGAGCCGGATGAGCGCGCTGCTGCGGGCCTGTTCCTGGCGTTCCAGTACCCGATCGAAATCCCGGGTGTTGCCACCATGGAATTCCTCAAGACGGCGATGAACGCACAGCGCAAGGCGCGCGGTGAGGACACGCTGTCGATCCCGGACTTCATGAAGCGTGTGAAGGAGGCTGCCGGCCACTTGAACGTCTCCATGGACATGCTGAAGCGCCCGCTCAATGTGGGCTTCTCCGGTGGTGAGAAGAAGCGTGCGGAAATTCTGCAGATGTCCTTGCTTGAGCCGAAGCTCTGTGTGCTCGACGAGACGGATTCGGGCCTCGACATTGACGCGCTCAGGATCGTTTCTGAAGGCGTGAACAAGCTGCGCGGTCCGGATCGGGCAATGGTGGTGATCACCCACTATCAGCGTCTGCTTGACCACATCGTTCCGGATGTCGTCCACGTTCTGTCCAAGGGCCGCATCGTCAAGACCGGCGACAAGGACCTGGCGCTGGAGCTCGAAAAGAACGGTTACGCCGACTACATCGACACGGCCGCCTGAGGGAGCAAAGCGATATGAACGCCAGCGCACCCATCAAACACACCCAGGCGGAAAGCGACCTGCTGGAGCGTTTCGACAGCGCGAAAGACAGCTTGGCCGGCTCGGTTGCCGTCAAGGCTCTCCGCGAAGCGGCGCTCGGCCAGATTCGGGACCGTGGACTGCCGCATCGCCGGGTAGAGGAATACAAGTATTCCGACCTGCGTGCCTACATGAAGTCAGCAGCCCCGCTCGCAGGATCGGCTGATGAAGCTGCGGCCAGAAGCCTGATTGAGACACAGGACGGTTTCGGAGATCTCGACCGCTACCGTATCGTTGTCGCCAACGGTTCCTATCTTGCCCCGCTTTCGGACGTGGAAGCGCTCGCAGGCGAAGGTGTAACCCTGAAAAACGTTGCCGATGCTCTCGGCGACGAAACAGGCACCCAGCTGATTGCGTCGCCAAAGACGGGACCGTCCGACGGTGTCGTTGCCTTGAACACTGCCTTCCTCCAAGGCGGCGTCGTCATGACAGTCGCGGCGGGCGTGGAAGTGTCCAAGCCGGTCGAGCTGGTTCAGGTGGCGACTTCCACGGGCGCGCAGGCCGTCCGCAACCGCATCGAACTTGGCGAAGGCGCAAAATTACGTCTTCTGGAAACCTTTGTCGGAGATACCGGTGAAGGGGAACTGAACACGGTGTTTGACTATGATCTCGCCGACAAGGCAGCGCTTGCTGCCACGCGATTGATCGTCGGCAAGACGAACGCCGCGCAGCTGTTCACGACAATCGCTACGCTAGGCGCTGAAACCGAGCTGAAATCGCTTGGCTTCATCGCTGGACCGCAGTTCACGCGCAACCAGCAATTCATCAACTTTACCGGTGAAAATTCGGAAGCGAAGATCTACGGCGTAACCATGGCGGGCGGCAAGTCGCTGGCTGATCAGACGCTGATCGTCGATCATGCTGTGCCACACTGCAACAGCCGCGAGTTCTTCAAGACCGTTCTGGACGGCGAGGCCAGGGGTGTCTACCAGGGCCGCATCAACGTTGCCCAGCATGCGCAGAAAACCGATGGCGAGATGATGACCCAGGCTCTGCTCCTTTCCGAGGACGCGGAAATGGCGAACAAGCCAGAGCTGGAGATTTTCGCGGACGACGTATTGTGTGCCCATGGTGCGACCAGCGGAGAGATAGATGAAGACCTGCTCTTCTACCTTCGTGCCCGTGGCATTCCGGAAGACGAGGCAAAGACCCTTCTGGTACTCGCTTTCTTGTCCGAAGCGATTGAAGAATACGGCGAGGATGATGTGACCGAAGGCCTGGAAGCGCGCGTGCGTGACTGGCTTGCCAATCACTGACATCTGAAGCGAACGGGAATAAGGAGCAGCGCCGCATGACGGTCGCGACCGCAGAAGAAACAACCGGCAATACCGGTTACGACGTCGAAACCATCCGTCGGGATTTTCCGATCCTGTCGCGGGAGGTTTACGGCAAGCCGCTGGTCTATCTGGATAACGGTGCTTCCGCCCAGAAACCCCAGCAGGTGATAGATGCGGTGACCAAGGCTTACTCTGAGGAGTACGCCAACGTTCATCGTGGCCTGCATTTCCTGTCGAATACAGCAACGGACAACTATGAAGCCGCGCGCGAGAAAGTGCGCCGTTTCCTGAATGCCGGATCCGTCGATGAGGTGGTTTTCACCAAGTCCACGACCGAGGCGATCAACCTGGTGTCATATGGCCTCGGGCCCGACTATTTTGCCGATGGCGGTGAGATCGTTCTGTCGATCATGGAGCACCACTCCAACATCGTGCCTTGGCATTTTCACCGTGAACGTCACGGTGCGAAGCTGAAATGGGTCTATGTTCGCGAGGATGGCTCGTTCGATCTTGATGCCTTTGCTGATACCTTGACGGACAAGACAAGACTGGTTGCGCTCACGCACATGTCGAATGTTCTGGGCACGGTCGTTCCGGTGAAGGAAGTTTGCCGGATCGCACATGAACGGGGCATCCCTGTACTTGTGGACGGAAGCCAGGCAGCCGTACATCTTCCTGTCGACGTTCAGGACATCGACTGCGACTACTATGTCTTCACTGGACACAAGGTCTATGGGCCGTCGGGCATCGGGGTCCTATGGGGCAAGCCGGATCGGTTGAAAGCCTTGCGTCCTTTCAATGGTGGCGGCGAGATGATCCTCGACGTGACCGAGGACCTTGTTACCTACAATGAACCGCCGCACAGGTTTGAGGCCGGGACGCCGCCGATCGTGCAGGCAATCGGTCTTGGCGCGGCGCTCGACTATATGGATGCGATAGGCCGAGAAAACATTGCACGCCACGAAGCAGATCTGAAGGACTATGCCCACCGGACGCTTCGCGAGATCAACTCTCTGCGAATTTTCGGGGATGCGCCGGACAAGGGCGCAATTGTCTCGTTCGAACTGCAGGGCGCCCACGCACACGACGTTGCCACGATCATCGACCGGGCAGGGGTCGCCGTACGGGCAGGGACCCATTGTGCACAGCCGCTCTTGGCAAGATATGGTGTGACCTCTACATGTCGGGCAAGCTTCGGGCTTTACAACACGCGTGCGGAAGTGGACGCGCTGTATGAAGCTCTGTTGAAGGCTCAGAGCTTTTTCGGGTAAGGACGGACCCCATGGAAAACGCTACCACAATCGACACCGGCGCGGACGGCGAAGAGTTGCAGACGGAAGTCTCGGCCAAGAGCGCCATTCCGGCAAATGAACTCGACCAGCTGACCACCGATATCATCGGTGCTTTGAAGACGGTCTACGATCCGGAAATTCCGTGTGACATCTATGAGCTTGGCCTGATCTACAAGGTTGATATCGAGGATGACAGGTCGATCAACATCGACATGACCCTGACGGCCCCTGGCTGCCCTGTGGCTGGCGAAATGCCGGGCTGGGTGGAAAATGCCGTTTCTGCGGTTGCAGGGGTAGGGCCGGTCAACGTCGATATGGTCTTCGACCCTCCCTGGACACCCGATCGCATGTCTGATGAAGCGAAGGTTGCGCTCAACTGGTATTGAGCTTCAAACCTTTAATCGGATAAGCTGAAACCCCATATCAGGTTTAGCATTCGCTGCACTGAACGAGGATCATATGGCTTCCGCCGCTAAATTCCAGGTGATGACCCTGACTGACGCCGCCGCCGAGCGCGTGAAGGAACTTGTCGAGAACTCCGACAAGAATGCCATCGGCTTGCGTGTCGGTATCAAGAAGGGCGGCTGCGCCGGTATGGAATACACCATGGAAATGGTGGATGCAGCGCGGCCAGGTGATGATGCCGTTGAAGACAAGGGGGCGAAACTCTTCGTGGATCCTTCTGCCGTGCTCTTTCTGCTCGGCACGGAAATGGACTTCGAAGTGACCAAGTTCCGCTCCGGTTTCATCTTCAAAAACCCGAATGAAGTGTCCGCCTGTGGCTGTGGGGAATCCGTTTCGCTTCAGGCTGCGGACCTGAATGCCCTGGCACGCTGAACGCGCCTTTCTATCTATTCGATGAGAGTTTCATGAGCCTTTTCGAGCGGCTGAAGGCCGACGCTGGCCCGCAGTGGTCCGACTACACCCGTCACGCATTTGTACAGCAGCTTGGCGCGGGAACGCTGCCGCTATCTTGTTTCAAGCACTACCTGGTTCAGGACTATCTGTTTCTCATCCAGTTCGCCCGCGCTTATGCGCTCGGCGTCTACAAAAGCCCGTCAGTCGCCGACATGCGTCAGTCACTGGAGGGTGTAAAGGCGATTCTGGATGATGAACTCGACCTGCATGTCGAGATGTGCCGCGGTTGGGGCATGGAGCGCGACATGATCGAGCAGGCACCAGAAGACACACCCACAATGGCATACACGCGCTTTGTGCTCGATGCGGGTATGGCTGGTGATCTCCTGGACCTCCAGGCCGCTCTTGCGCCTTGCGTAATTGGTTATGCGGAAATTGGAGCCAGGCTGGCAGCGGAAGGCTGCGACACCGATGGCAATCCCTACGCACGCTGGATCCGGGAATACGCAAGCGAAGGCTATCAGGAACTCGCAAAGGGATTTATCGCCTGGCTCGACGGAACAGCAGGCCAGACGTTGACGGAGCATCGCTATCCGCGCGTGCTGTCCATTTTTGAGAAGGCCTGCCGCCTGGAAAGTGATTTCTGGCAGATGGGGCTGAATGCAAAAGACTGAGACAGTTTTCCGCTCAGCCCCTGTTTTTCCGATGGATTTTGAGACCCGATACTTGATCGGAGACGATGCCTTGGATCAGGCAACGTCTTCCCGCTGATCCACTCCTGCAAGATCCTTTTCAGTCTTCACAAGGTTTCGACCGGCATCTTTTGCAAGGTAGAGCGCTTCGTCCGCGCGCGAAACGATGGAATGGACCGTATCGATGTTCTCGTAGGTTGCGATGCCGACGGAGATGGTCACACGGCCGAGATTTTCTCCCGTTGAACGTTTCACGAGTTCTTTGGACATCACCGCATTTCGGATGTTCTCGCCAATTTCAGCGGCATCTTCGAGCCCGACATGTGGCAGAATGATCGCAAATTCCTCACCGCCATACCGGCAGGCGATGTCCTGTGCCTTGATGTTCTGTTTAACCGCAAGTGCGACAAGTCGCAGAACCTGGTCGCCAGTCTGGTGGCCATAGGTGTCGTTGAACTTCTTGAAGTGATCGATATCGGTCATCAGCAAGGAGAAGCCACGACCGCTCTCCTTTGATTGATCGATGACACGTTCAATCGAGTTCTCGAAGTGCTTGCGATTGTTGAGTGTCGTCAGCTCGTCCGTCAGGGATTCGTAGCGGATCGCTTCCAGTGACGACTGCAGGTTCTCAATGTGTTTCTTGGACTCCAGCAGCTGGCTCTCCAGCTTGCGGTTGGAAGCAACTGCATTCTGGGTCGATTTCACCAGATGTGTGACATAGTTCTGTAATTTCTCCGGATCGGAAACCGACCTGATCTTTTCGCCAGCCTGCTCGAGCGCGGTGCCATAATCGGACGTGGCGTCGGCACTCAGCTTTAGTGTGTCGACCAGTTCTTCAACTTCCCGGGAAACCTTGGAGCCAACTTCATCCAGGCGATCACCGAGCCGTGTCGGCGACAGGAAACGGCCGTAAAGGGTCAGCATCTCGTCGGTGCTGATCCTGCCGTTGGATTTTATGGATTCATTGACGGCCCTGTTCAGGCCTTGATTGTATCCAGCCGCGTAAGTGTACCAAAGCTCGTAGGAACGAGGGTAGGCTGGCAGCACATTCTTCTTGATGTAACTAATTGCGGACTCTCCATACTGGATAGTCCGCTTATGGTCGTCTTCATCCGCCATCAAGTTTCTCTCACCCATGCCTTGCGAATCCGCCCCACACGGACACAAGAACTAGGTTTTAAACTCGGCTGGAAGGTTTAAGGAGCCGTTAAGCTTAAAGCAAAACCTGGAGAGAATTCGGCGTTACGAGGCCTTTTTAGGCCGCGGCTCACGCAGAAGAAACGCAGGAATGTGAACGCCAGCACCGAAGGCAGGTTCCAGTTTATCGTTTCTGGAGCGTTTGCCAGTCTGCCGTTGCGGCAGGTTTGAGACCGGTGTCGGGTTCAGCATTTCCGGGAGTTCCTCCATCTGCTCTTCCACGACTTCGCGTGGCTTGCTCTGCGACCGGCGACGATTGGAAGGCTTGGGTTGTTCTGCAGCCTCGTTGTCGTTGCTCGACCGTGCGTTCCTGGAAGGCTTGCCCGCCTTGCGGCGTGCCTTGCGTTCCTGAGCGGCAGCTTCGAAGTCGATCGCATCGCCCAGCCAGTCGATGTCCTTCTTGATCAATGTCTGAATGGCATCGAGGTATTTCTGGTCTTCACCGGTTACGAGCGTGAAGGCTGTGCCCTTGCGTCCGGCGCGGCCCGTCCGGCCGATCCGGTGGACATAGTCTTCGGCATTGCTCGGAACATCGAAGTTGAAGACGTGGCTGACCTCGGGAATATCGAGGCCACGCGCGGCAACGTCACTCGCGACAAGGAGCTTGATCGTTCCCTTCCGGAAATTGTCCAGCATCATCATGCGTGTACGCTGGTCCATGTCGCCATGGAGAGCACCAACGTTGTATTCATGACGCTCCAGAGACCGGTAAAGCGTTGTCACGTCCCGTTTGCGGTTGCAGAAAACAATCGCATTCTTGAGGTCTTCAGCACCTTCCAGCAGTTCGCGCAGGGCTGCGCGCTTTTCGTAGTCCTTGGACTCGGCTGCCTTCAGAAACTGAGCGACGTTTTCAGCCGTCGACGAGGTCGGAGCGACTTCGATACGGGCCGGATTCTGCAGGAAAGTTTCGGTCAGGCGCTGGATTTCCGGTGGCATCGTCGCCGAGAAGAAAAGAGTCTGACGGGTGAACGGGATCAGTTTGCAGATCCGCTCGATATCTGGAATGAAGCCCATGTCGAGCATACGATCGGCTTCGTCGATGACGAGGATTTCAACGCCCTGCAACAACAGCTTGCCGCGCTCGAAGTGATCAAGCAGACGGCCAGGCGTCGCGATCAGAACATCTGTGCCACGGTCGAGCTTCTTGTCCTGGTCGGAAAAGGAGACGCCGCCGATCAGCAGGGCGACATTGAGTTTATGGTTGGTGCCGTATTTGGCGAAATTCTCTTCAACCTGCGCAGCGAGTTCGCGCGTCGGTTCCAGGATGAGCGTACGCGGCATCCGCGCACGAGCGCGGCCCTTTTCGAGCAGCGTCAGCATGGGCAGTGTGAAACTTGCGGTCTTGCCGGTTCCGGTCTGGGCAATGCCAAGGATGTCGCGGCGCTCAAGCACCTGCGGAATGGCTCCCGACTGGATTGCCGTGGGTTCCTTATAACCTGCTGCTTCAACTGCAGCGAGGACCTTCTCGCTAAGACCGAGAGTATTAAATGCCATGGAGCGCTTTGCCCGAATGTTGTGATTGTTAATCGGCGGCGCCGTGGGAACCGCCGGTGCCAATGTGCGCACACCCTACATTCATGCGCTCAGGTGTCAATGCGCTTGAGAGGTAAAATCTCAAGAAAATCGAGTAATTCCGAGTACGATTTGCCATCTCAGTTAATAGTGCAACCAAGTTGGTTCATGAAATCGGCTGCAAAATCAGTATGCGTTGCCCAAAATGCAGGCGCAAACAATGGTATGTGTTTCCGAAAGTATCGTTTCAGCCGGTATTCGATACGTAAAATTGCGCAGCGTCAGGCAGAAAGAGCCGCCGGTTTGTAGAACAGGTCGTAGTCTGACTTGTAGCGCCGCCGCAGCTGCTGAACCAGGCTGTCTTCGGTAAAGGACAGCAGCGTGTCCCTGCCGACAAAATTGTCCACGTGATACGCGACAGGAGATTTCGTGCGGAACCTAAGAGAGCTTTCCGAAAGAAAAGTCGCGAATGACTGGTCGAAATCTTCAAGCTGCAAGATCAGATCGGCCGTCAACATACCTTTGTAGGTGAGGGCAGCAGTCTGGCTGCGAAACAGATTGTCTGCTTCCAGGTCCGAGATCGACGCTACGTGTGACACGAACTCCTGAGGTGTCATGTCCTGATTGAACTGGCGCTCTTCATAATAGGCCGGAAGCGGATCGGCACTCAGGATGACTTTCTCATAACAGTAGGCCAACCGATGCATCGGATCCTGGACCCAGGCCGCGACTTTCATTTCGGGATGCCGTCGCTTGAGTTCGCGTGCTGTCAGTAACTCCACATTCCCATGGAAGAGCAGCCGTTCCGTGGCGGCGGTCCGAAGATCAAAACCGGAAAGGGCCTTTAGTTTGTCGGTACCGGCAAGGCAATGAAGAACCGGGCGCAGAAGTTGAAAAGCAGGTTCTGCGATACGGGCAAAGGCGATCTTGTGCTTGGGAAAAGCCAGGAAGACATGATTTCGCAAGGGGCGAAGCCGTCTGTCCAGTATCGAATACATCCGGTTTAACATGCTACGTTTCCGACCGGTCAAATAGGCAGTGCGGGCAAAAATATACGCCCGCCCAACCTCTTCAAAAAAAGATATAGATCAAAATACCTGCTGTTGCGGCTAAATATCAAGATCCTCAGCGAATTCAGCGTTGTCCTGAATGAACCGGAAGCGCGCTTCCGGCTTGTTGCCCATCAGCCGTTCAACGGTGTCGTTGGTGTCTGTTACAGCTTCTTCTTCGACAACGACCTTCAGCATGGTCCGCTTGGACGGATCCATCGTCGTTTCCTTCAGCTGAGCCGGCAACATTTCACCCAAACCCTTGAAACGGCCGATTTCCACCTTGGATTTACCCTTGAAGACGGTCTCCATCAATTCGTCTTTATGGGCATCGTCGCGTGCATAGAGGGTCTTCCCCCCCTGGCTGAGACGATAGAGTGGTGGCACGGCCAGGAAGAGATGGCCGCCACGGATTAGCGACGGCATTTCGCGGTAAAAGAAAGTAATCAAAAGTGATGCAATGTGGGCACCGTCGACGTCAGCATCCGTCATGATGACGATCTTCTCGTACCGCAGGTCACTTTCCCGGTATTGGGAGCGCGTGCCGCAGCCAAGGGCCTGGATGAGATCGGCAAGCTGCTGGTTGGCAACGAGTTTGTCGCGGCCGGCGTTTGCGACGTTCAGGATCTTGCCGCGCAACGGCAAGACGGCCTGGTTGGAACGGTTGCGCGCCTGTTTGGCCGAGCCACCTGCCGAGTCACCCTCAACGATGAAGAGTTCGGTGCCATCGGACTGGTTTGCCGAGCAGTCGGCAAGTTTGCCCGGGAGGCGCAGCTTGCGCACGGCTGTCTTGCGGGCGACGTCTTTTTCCTGGCGACGGCGCAAGCGCTCATCCGCGCGATCGATCACCCACTCCAGAAGCTTGTTTGCCTGGTTGGGGGAGGCTGTCAGCCAATGGTCAAATGCATCTCGGACAGCCGTCTCCGCAATGCGCGTGGCTTCGTTGGTCGCCAGTTTGTCTTTGGTCTGGCCGACGAATTCAGGCTCACGGATGAAGACGGACAGCATTCCGCCGGCTGATGTCATCACATCATCGCCGGTGATGATGGATGCCTTCTTGTTGTTTGTCAGTTCGCCATATGCCTTGAGGCCGCGCAGCAGGGCATATCGGAAACCCGCTTCGTGAGTTCCGCCTTCCGGTGTCGGCACGGTGTTGCAGTAGGAACTGACAAAGCCGTCGCCGGCAAACCAGCTCACGGCCCATTCCACGGATCCATGTTTGCCGGCGTTGTCGGTGCGGCCGAAGAACACGTCGTCGACGACACGGCGTTCCTTGGTCAGTCTCTCGTTGAGAAAGTCGCGAAGACCGCCGGGGAAGTGAAACACGGCCTCAGCCGGTGTCTCGTCCTTTTCAGACAGCAATTCAGGTGCGCAGTGCCAGCGGATCTCGACACCGCCAAAGAGATAGGCCTTGGACCGTGCCATCTTCAAAAGGCGCGCCGGGACAAATTTGGCGCCTTTGCCGAAGATTTGATCGTCTGGTTTGAAGCTGACCTGGGTCCCGCGTCTGTTCTGGGTGTCGCCAACCAGCTCGAGAGGACCCTGGGCGTGACCGCGGCGGAAAATCTGGCGATAGAGCTTGCGGCTGCGTGCGACCTCTACAATCAGTTCCTCTGACAGCGCATTGACCACGGAAATGCCGACACCGTGCAGACCGCCAGAGGTCTCATAGACCTTGCTGTCGAACTTGCCGCCCGCATGCAGCGTCGTCATGATCACCTCGAGTGCGGACTTGTCCTTGAACTTCGGGTGAGGGTCGACAGGAATACCGCGGCCGTTGTCGGTGATCGTCAGATAGCCATCGCTGGAAAGCGACACGTCGATCCACGTCGCATGGCCGGCAACCGCTTCATCCATGGAGTTGTCGATCACTTCGGCAAAGAGGTGATGCAACGCCTTTTCGTCAGTGCCGCCGATATACATGCCTGGCCGGCGCCGAACCGGCTCGAGCCCTTCGAGAACTTCGATGTCGGCCGCTGAATAATCGTCGCTGACCGCGACAGGCGCAACGGGACGCGGCTTTTGCGGAGCTGGGGCGGGCTCATCTTGTGTCATTGGGGCAGAGACCGCCGCGTTGCCTGCAAACAGATCGTCTTTTGCGCTCATTCCGTATCGCCTGATGGGTCTTGGGTCACAGTTTCTACAAACTCAGCGCTGTTACCTACACCGAATCATGTCTCAGTTTGAAGGACAAAGATAGAACGGCAAAGGTAATTGGCCAAAAGCCCCCGTTTTCAACAGCCCGGGGCCCAAAAAACCGATCTGGAAACACATCATCAACCCGCCTGTGTTGAAATAAGGGTCTTGAATGGGAGAGGAGCGGTCACAATATGTGCCAATTCCGCAACAGTTACTGACAGAGTCATTTGCAGGGCCCCGGTTTGCCGCCGTTGCCCCTGTTCGGCCATGTTTGCCCGTCACCCGTTACGCTAATGTCTGGGACGACCAGATCGGGATCATCTCCTGAAGTGGTTCACAGTCCGGACAAAAGTGTCAGGAAATGGTCTTATTTCGGCGTCGTATGGCCCAACTTAAGACGAAATGATCGGCCAATTTAGGCCACTCCGAAACAGTGGGTCCCGCAGGCATATGCTTTTGGGACCAAAGAGACAGCAAATGCGCTTGGCGCGGACAAAAAACAAGAAAGTCCGTCGGGGATCTGTTTCGTTGCCGACGGATAATAGTGTGACTGGGATGCCTAAGAACAGCACAAAGCTTCAACGCATGGGAAGAGCCGGAACCGTGCTCGGTGCGTTGATCCTGATCGGCCTGACAGGGCCCGTGGCCGCCTTTGACGGTCAGCCGGCGCCTGCACGGGCGATCGGTCCGAACGATCTTTCCCCGTCTGAAGCACTGCGGGCCGGTGCCCGCCAATATTATTCCGGCGACAAGGCCGCTGCGCTTGGGTCGCTGCAGTATGCCGCCGAAAACGGTCAGCCCATGGCCGCCTGGAAGTTGGGCGAAATGTATGCCTCCGGCGACGGCGTCAAGGAAGACGACCTCAAGGCGTTCGAATATTACAGTCAGATCGTTCGTGAGCACGGGGAAGATCGCCCCGATGCACCGGATGCGCCCTTCGTCTCAAGCGCCTTTGTTGCGCTCGGTTCCTACTATCTGAACGGCATCGACGGCGCTGTGCCCAAGAATGAATCACGTGCCCGTCAGATCTTCACGCATGCCGCGTCCTATTTCGGCGATGCCGATGCCCAGTATGAACTTGGCCGCATGTACCAGGAAAACAACAGCCGCATGGCCGTTCGTTGGTACAATCTTGCCGCGCTCAAGGGACATGTGGGTGCCCAGGCACGCCTTGGTGAAACGCTCTATGCACTCGGTACGTCGGACAAGAAAAAAGCTCGCGGCCTGATGTGGATGACCGTTGCCCGGGAACAGGCCAAGGGCACGGATGCCAGCTGGATCCATTCCATGCACGAGCAGTATTTCGCGGTTTCGCCCGAGCCTGTCAGGCAGATGGCCAGGTCAATGGCTGACGGATGGTTGAAGCAAAATCGCCCAGACGTGCTCACCGCACAGCAGTTGCCCGCACAATAACCTCAAGATCGTAGAGCCCGATCTGAACACCAGGTGCATGTGATCGGCTGCAATGGCTTTCGCACAAGCCATGTCATCTCTGCTCCGGCTCGAAGCTGGAGAGTGCCAGGGTTTCAGAAAAACCGCTTTATCTTATGAGTGATCTTCAACCTGACGGATAAGTTGGTGTCGTCGGACGACTGGTCGTGAATTTATCGATCGCAGGGCTTTGAATTTGGGTCAGTGGGCAAGGCGCGTTGCTGATCTGCCATGACGTGTTGTTCAGCACCATCTCACATGTCGCCATTCTCAGCCCGGATGGGCTCTTCAGGCAGATAGATTCACCTACGCCGTATTTCTCGCCCTGGTATCGGCAGGTACACGAGACGTCTTGCGCCAGAGCCGCGCTGCCTGACCCAAGAACCAGACCGAAAATCAACCATGCGGTGACAGTAAAGACCGAACGACCGGCAATCGAAGTCGTTACCGGTATGTCCTTTCCGCATGTCGCCGTCGCGGATGTTGGTCGGCTGAGCGTCATCCCATGATGGAAAAAGCTTACCATGACGTCAGCCGACTGCAAGCCCGGTTTCCGGGCACGCACCGCGCTTCACGCCTGCATCAGCAATGGAGTTGGATTTCTGGAGGCAGTTTCAGTCTCAAGCAGCCAGCTTCACCCAGACTGGCACATGATCCGACGGCTTTTCCCAGCCGCGCACATGCTTGTCGATACCGCAGCCTGAGAACCGGTCTGTGGCCTGCGGAGACATCAGAATATGATCGATCCGAATGCCATTGTTTTTTTGCCAGGCACCTGCCTGATAGTCCCAGAACGTGAAGGTTTCCGGCGCTTCGCTGCAGGACCGGACTGCTTCAGTCAAGCCGAGGTGGGTGAGGGCACGGAAGCGTTGCCGGCTCTCAGGCTGAAAGAGAGCGTCTTCCAGCCAGTTCTGCGGGTTCTTGGCATCCACGGGATCGGGGATCACATTGTAGTCTCCCAGCAACAGGAATGGCGTTTCTTCTGAAAGCCGCTTTTGCGCGTGCGCAATCAAGCGGTCCATCCACTCGAGCTTGTACGGAAATTTTTCTGTTCCCAGCGGATTGCCATTGGGAAGATAGAGGCAGCCGATTCGAACCTGGCCGCTATCCGTCGACAGACTGCCTTCAATATAACGGGCCTGTTCGTCCGCATCGTTTCCGGGCAAGCCGCGCTGAATATCAGTCAGCGGCGTCTTGGACAGAAGCGCCACGCCGTTGAAACCCTTTTGGCCGTGTGTTTCGACGGCGTAACCGAGGTCTTCAAACGGTTGACGGGGAAAGTTCTCGTCGACGGACTTGATTTCCTGAAGGCAGGCGACATCAGGAGACGCTTCCTTGAGCCACTCAAGGACAGTGTCGATACGTGCCTTGACGCCGTTTATGTTCCAGGTCGCAATTTTCATGAGCGCGGTTGCCTCAATTGTTCGAAACTGCCGGGGCAACCGGCGTCAATGCGGTATCGCTACAGTCTCAGATCGTGAAACTGGTGCCGCAGCCGCATCCGGCGACCGCATTCGGGTTGTTGATCTGAAAAGATTGGCCAATCAGATCATCGACGAAATCGATTTCCGATCCGCTCATATATTGAAGGGAAATGGAATCGATCAGCACCGTTGCCCCCGGCTTTTCGATCACCAGGTCGTCGTCTTCGCGGCTGTCGACCACGTCATATTTGTACTGCAGTCCGGAACAGCCGCCACCTTCCACGCTGACACGCAGCATGCTGCCGCCCGGTTCCTTGGACAAAATCGAAGCAATGCGCTTGGCAGCGCGGTCGCTGACTGTTACGCCAATTTCAAGTGTTTCGGTCATCTTTCACCGACTCGCTTAGTTCCGGCAATGTGCGGGAACGTTAAACCTGATTTGTTCAGATAAGTATGTTTTGCGACCGCCCGCGTCAATGTGTTGCCCGCGGCCCGAGCAACAGCAAACGCGGACCGGTTCTGTGAAGGATGGCTGGAAACTGATGAAAGCGGATATCGGATTTGGGGGACAGTCCCGCGCAATCTACGCGGAAAACCCTCTGGAAAGCCGGGGAAGGCTTTTCCCCGAGCCTGACAGCCCGACGCGGACACCCTTCCAGCGGGATCGGGACAGGATTATTCATTCTTCCGCGTTTCGCAGGCTCAAGCACAAGACGCAGGTTTTCGTCTATCACGAAGGTGACCATTTTCGCACACGGTTGACCCACACCATCGAGGTATCGCAAATCGCGCGCTCGCTGGCACGCGCTTTGCGGCTTGATGAAGATCTGGCGGAATGCCTGGCCTTGTCACATGATCTCGGTCACACGCCGTTTGGGCATGAAGGCGAAGACGTCATGCATGAGTGCATGGCACCCTTCGGCGGGTTCGACCACAACGCGCAATCACTGAGGATCGTGACGCATCTGGAGCAGCGCTATGCCGAATTCGACGGTCTGAACCTCGCCTGGGAAACCCTGGAAGGGTTGGTCAAGCACAACGGCCCCTTGATTGATGCCAGCGGTGCGCCGCTCGGAAAGTTCAAGGACAGCCAGTTGCCGTTTGCGATTCGCGACTATGCCAGGAAACAGGACCTCCTGTTGCATACCTGGCCTGGTGCAGAGGCACAGGCCGCTGCCATTGCCGATGATATTGCCTATGACGCGCATGATCTCGATGACGGATTGAGGGCAGGGCTGTTCGCGATCGAAGACATGCGCGATGTGCCGTTCCTGGCCGACATCCTTGCCGAGGTCGATGGCAAATATCCGGGTCTCGAAGAGAGCCGACGTATCCACGAGATCGTCAGGCGATCGATCACGCGCATGGTCGAGGATGTCATTCGCGAAGCGGTGCGCAATCTGAATGACGTTGCTCCGAAAAGCGTCCAGGAGATTCGCATGGCGGGGCGTTGTCTCGTCGGTTTCTCTGCGGACATGACCGCTGCGGAAAAGGAAGTGAAACGGTTCCTGTTCGCCCGGGTCTACCGGCATGAAGATGTTCTTGCCGTTAGAAAGCTGGTTGCCCGGGTTGTACGGGACCTGTTCACAAGGTTCCTTGCGGAGCCGGACCTCATGCCGAAACCATGGAATAGTGGTCTTGGCAATCTGGGTGAAGCAGAAGTCGCGCGACTGGTTTGCGACTATATCGCCGGAATGACCGACCGATACGCCATCGAAGAGCACCGCAGACTGTTTGACGACACTCCTGATTTGGGGTAGGCGCAGAGGCGACTTTACAGCCCCGTGGCGCCGAAGGCTTTTCCTTCGCAGCGCGCGGGGGCTTTGTGTTTGAAAACCAAAACCAGACCGGTGTTCTATGAATATCTTCGCGGACTTCACGCTGCGCGTCAAAGACGCTCTCCAAGGCCTTGATCTAAAAGATTCAAATGGAGATGCCCCGGATCTTTCGCGAGTCGTCGTGGAAGCCCCGCGTGATCCGGCACATGGCGATCTTGCCACCAATGCTGCAATGGTGCTTGCAAAACCACTCGGCATGAAGCCGCGCGATCTTGCCGAGCAGCTTGTTGCCAAGCTCAACACTGACCCGGAAATTACCGAGACGACGATCGCCGGCCCTGGTTTCATCAACCTGCGTGTCGCCCAGGGGGTCTGGCACAAGGTACTGGCCAGCGTATTGGATCAGGGTATCCGCTTCGGAGCCCAGGAACGTTCTCCTGCTCCGAAGGTCAACGTCGAATACGTTTCCGCGAACCCGACAGGTCCGATGCACGTCGGTCATATCCGTGGCGCGGTCGTGGGTGATGCCCTGGCGAACATTCTGGCATTTGCCGGCAATGACGTGGTCAAGGAATATTACATCAACGATGCTGGCTCGCAGATCGATACGCTGGCTCGTAGCGCCTTCCTGCGTTACCGCGAGGCACTTGGCGAGGACATCGGCGCCATTCCGGCTGGCCTTTATCCGGGAGACTACCTGAAGCCCGTCGGTGAAAAACTGAAAGCGGAGTTCGGTCCGTCGCTGGCAAGCAAGGAAGAAAGCGACTGGCTGCCGCTGGTAAAGGAACGCGCGATTGCCGCCATGCTCGAGTTGATCCGGCAGGACCTGGCAGCGCTCGGTGTGGAACACGAGGTGTTCTATTCCGAAAGAACCTTGCATGATCGCGGCTCGGGCAACGGTTCGAAGATCGATCACATGCTCGAAACTCTCCGGAACAAGGGGCTGATTTACGAAGGCACGCTTCCGCCACCCAAGGGTCAGGTTCCTGATGACTGGGAAGACCGCGAGCAAACACTGTTTCGCGCAAGCGACTTTGGTGACGATACCGACCGGGCGCTCAAGAAGTCCGATGGTTCCTACACGTATTTCGCTGCCGACGTCGCCTATTTCCAGGACAAGTTTGAACGGGGTTTTTCCGAAACGATCTACGTGCTTGGTGCCGATCACGGCGGTTACGCCAAACGCCTTCAGTCAGTCGGGAAGGCGATCTCCGACGGCAAGACGGAAGTTATTGTCCGGTTCTGCCAGCTTGTGAAGCTGATGCGTGACGGCGAACCGGTCAAGATGTCCAAACGCTCCGGCGATTTCATCACACTGCGCGATGTCGTGGATGAAGTCGGGCCGGACCCGGTTCGCTTCATGATGCTGTTCCGCAAGAATGATGCACCGCTGGACTTTGACTTCAAAAAGGTTACGGAACAATCGAAAGACAATCCGGTCTTCTATGTTCAATACGGCCATGCGCGTTGCTGTTCGGTGTTGCGGCAGGCGGCCGATGAACTCAAGGAAGCCGGCTATGCGGTTGATGATCTTGCAGGGGCCGATTTCACCTTGCTGGATGATATCGGCGAGCAGGAGCTTATCGCCAAGATGGCGGAATGGCCGAAAGTGGTCGAAGCAGCTGCAGAAACACATGAGCCGCACAGAATTGCGTTTTATCTACATGAACTCGCTAGTTCTTTGCATGGCCACTGGAATAAAGGCTACGAATTGCCTCATTTACGTTTTATTCAGGCCGGTAACTTGAAATTAACCCTAGCGCGTCTTGCTTTGGTTCGTGCAGTATCTTTGGTGCTCGCTTCAGGTCTAACGATTCTCGGCGTGAATGCTCCTGAAGAAATGCGCTAGTTTTAATGGCCGCTGGGAACGACTAAATGGCTCGCCAGCGACTTGAAGTGGACCGGTTTTCGTAAAGCTCATGTCACAAGACTACGAAACAAAGCGATCAGATTTGCGCGCCTCGCAAAACGAGGCGGGCGGCGAACGGCCGGCCGCGGAGGATCCGCTGGTTGAATTGGCCCGGATTGTCCACAAGAACAAGCAATCGGGGGCAAATGTGAGCAGCGGCCGCGTTGGTAGTACAGATTATTTTGCGGGGCTGGACGATGTGGCAGGCGATGGGCCTGCACAATCCACCCCGGCGCCGTCGCGCATCGAACCTTCGTTTTCAAATCTACGTCCGGTGTCGAATACGCCTGAAGCCACTGCTGGCGCGGACTTTGCGGAAGAACCTGAAGGAACATACAGCGCCTCCAGGAATGATTTCTATGCGGCGACACCGCCGTCCAGCTTCGAGCAGTCTTTCCAGCTGGAAGAGCCGGTTCAAACAGCCCCTGTGACGCCTTCTTCACACGTTTCTTCGCTTTGGCCGAGCGAGCCGGAGCAGGCCGCAGAACCTGTACAACCAGTCGCTCCCCCGGTTGGCGTGTCACATGCTCCGGTGGATCATGTCGTGCAGTTTCGCACGCCGCAGGCTGCCCCAGTGCAGGCTGAGCCAGAGGGCGCAAACGACAAGTCTTATCTTGCACCTTCCGTTGCCATGGATCTCGAACAGAATCTTACGGCAGAACTGGAAGACGAGTTGATCGGCGCCTTGCGTCAGTCCGTTGACGAGACACATCCGGCAAGCGCGCCCGATATGGGATATGCAGACGAGGTGGAAGAGGCTGCTCCTCAAACTCCCTCAATTCCTGTGATGCCAACGGCATCTTCATACTCCCGCGAAAAAACGGATTTTGCTTCCTCTGACAGCTTGACCCGCGCAACCCAGGTGCCGAGTGCGCCGTCCGTGTCTCCCGCCATTGGGACCGCAGCGTCCAGCATTTCGAAGCCAATTGATGCGCCTCGTCCCCCGGACGACTACCGGATTGGCGGCGTGCAGCACGATGAACCGGTTGAGGCAGTTGCTGGGGATGAGGAGGTATTCGAAACCTCCAGCTACCAGCAGCCTGTAACCGGGCAGCGTCCGCAGATTGACGAGAATGACTTTTTTGCTGCGCTGAACCCGGTTCAGTCCGAACCGGCTGCGCAAAAGGCGGAAGCCGCGCCGGAACAGGCAGGAGATCCTGCCGGCATAGACGCCCTTTTTGCCGATCTTGACTTCCCGGCTCCAACGTCTCGGAAGCCTGTTGGTGGCTCGACCGACCCATCGTCGCAGGACACTCCATCAACAGAGCCGGATCTGGACGATATGGCTTGGCCGGCTGCAGCTGCAGCGGTTCCTCAATCGGAAGACGACGAAACGCCGCCACCGCCGGAAGGTTATGACCTTGATGCGGTTGCACGGGCAATGCAGGAAAGCGATCCAAGCCTTACCGGTGCTGGCGTCCTGCCGCCTCACTCGGCAGCCGAACGCAACGCGATACCGCATGCGGGCGAAAAATCCCGGAAAGGCTTGTTCGTTGCAGCTGGAGTGCTTGGCGTTGCTGTCCTGGGCGGCGCAAGCTTCTTTCTGTTCGATAGCGACGCCGTTCCTGTGCCCAGTGGTCCGCCACCGGTCATCAGCGGTCTGCAGGAGCCGCTCAAGGTATATCCGGAGCAGAGCCAGGCTTCGGCAAACGATCAGGCCGGCAAGCTTATTTATGATCGGGTCGACGGCACTGGTGTAGCCGGACCAGACAGGCTTATCCCGACAGAATCTCCACAACCCGCAGAGCTGCCGCCGGCACCTGCTGGCACCAATGGCGACGCCGATCTCGTTCCCGGAACTCCGAAACGGGTAAGGACTGTGGTCGTGCGACCGGACGGAACCATCATTCCTGAAGGTGAAGAACCTGCCGTGGCGACACCGGCGCAGCCTGAACCGGCGGCACCTTCGGAGCCTGATGGGGCTTCTGGCGAAAACGGTTCGCGGGTGGTTTCCACGTCACCTGTCGTGACCGGTGCGGATGTCGCGCCTGCAGATCCGTCAACCACTGCACCGGAACCGGCTCAGCCCGATACGCCGGCAATCGTAACAGGTGCCGACGTAGCGCCGGAACCGACTGCAAGTGAACCTGCTGCACCGGTGCCGTCTGTTGTGCCTCGCAAAAAGCCGGATGCTCCTGTCCAGGTTGCCAGTGCTCCAGCCGTCGTCTCGACACCGGCGCAGGCGCAGCAGAACGATAGTCCGCTTAATCTGACGCAACAGCCTGCCGCTCCGGCAACAACTGCACCCGCAGCACCGGCGCCTGTTGCCAGCACCTCCGGCGGCAGCATCCCGTCTGGAACCTATATCGTTCAGGTAACCTCTCAACGTTCTGAAGCCGCTGCAAGCGACGCTTACTCAGGACTGCAACGGCGGTTCCCGGCTGTTTTGGGTAACCGGAACGCAGTGATCGTTGCAGCGACTGTTGAAGACAGGGGTGTGTTCTACAGGGCGCGGATCCCGACCGGGTCGCGCGATGAAGCAATAAGCTTGTGCGAAAGCCTCCAGGCAGCCGGTGGCGACTGCTTCGTTCGCAGACAGCCCTGACGACGGACTACACAATCGAAAAGCGTAAGTAAGACGGTCGGGCAATCCCGGCCGTTTTATTCTGCTGCTGCGACGGGCTCGTTCAACAAGTCGCCGCGCAACTGCGGTCCCATGCGACGGAAGACCTCGGCGATGGCATCCATGGCCTGACGCACGGCGGGTTCCCGGCGCAAGTCCCGGTGAACGATGATGTGTTCGACGTTCGTGAGTTCCGCAAGCGGCTCAGTCAATCTGACGAGCTCACGGTTACTGTCGCCCATGAAAACCGGCAAGAGACACAATCCGGCTCCCGATGCGGTCATGTTCATGAGGGTCGTCATGGTATTGGAGCGCAGTTTCGGCATCTGTGCCAGCCGGGTTTCCAGCCAGCGCATCTGCGAGGGATACCAGAGGTCGTCTGGAGCAAAGCCAAGCCATGTACAGAGTTTGTAACGGTCCGGTGTTCTGGCAGCAGGGTGTTTTGCGACGTAATCGGCCGAACCGTAAACCGCGTAGGCCAATTCACCGATTTTCCGTGCAATCAACGTGTCGGTTTCCGGAAGGCAATTGCGGATCTGCAGCTCAATACTGCGTGACTGGTGATTGACATGCTGGTGGCTTGATATCAGTTCAAGCTCGACACCGTCGAGCAGGCCCGTCAGCAGTTCAAACCGGTCAGTCAGAACCCGCGCACGAACTTCGTCCACGGCGACACGAACAACCTTCAGTGCCGATCCGGACAGATCGGGCAGGATCCGTGCAGCCGCCTCCGCCTTCTTGCGCATGTCATCTGCAAGTGGGATCAGGCGCAGCCCGGCATCCGTCGGTTTCAGTCCTGTCGGCGTACGGTCGAACAGTCTTGCGCCTATCCGGTCTTCAAAGCTCTTCAGGCGGCGGCTCAGTTGCGGTTGGCTGATGTCCAGTGCCTTTGCCGCCCCGGAGAGAGAGCGCATGCGGGCAGCGGCATCAACCAGTTTCAGATCATCCCAGTTCATGGGTGGGTTATACCAATATACAAGGCGCGGAGCAACGTGATGCGTATACGCATACCCGTTATCGGGTTTTCACGACTGATTTGGCTGCCGGAGCAGTGATAAGACTTTCCTGAAATTACCTGGAACCGTTGAATGTCACAGAACTCCGTCTATCACCGCCCGGATAACACGTTGCTCGCCCTGTTGCTTGCACTTGCCGGCATGGCTGCTTTCACACCGATATTTGCCGCAGGCAAACTGTCTGGAGGTTTGTTGCCGGTTGCTGTGCTGGTTTGGCTTCGGTTCATTGGGGGAGCTGCAACGATCGTGAGTGTTGCGGCCGTCAAGCGTGTTCCGGTGTTCACACGTGTCAGCCCGCTCTGGAAACTGCACCTCATGCGAGCGTTTTGTGGTGTTGGTGGACTTGCCTGCTCCATCTACGCCGCCAGTGTTCTGCCCTTGGCGGACGCAACCGCGATCGGCCTCACAAAAGGTATCATCGCCATCGTGTTGGCTGGTCTTGTCCTCAAGGAGGTGATCACCGGTCGCCATTGGGTCGCAGGTGTGTTGTGCGCTGCAGGTGCGTATCTCGTGGTCCGGTCTGCGGAAAGTGCTGCGGGTTATGACGAGCTTGCGTTGGCTGGCGTCATGTCAGCGCTCATGGGCGCCGTGTTCATGGCCTGTGAAGCCCTGATCATGCGCTATATTGCCCAGCGCGAGGACACCGTCACCATCCTGGCATATGTCAATGTCTTTGCCGCGGTGCTGTTGAGTGGGCCGGTCCTTTGGCTGATCGTCAAAGAGGGAGTTTCCTGGACCGATCTGCTGATTTTTGCCTGGATGGGTCCACTGGCAATTATTGGCCAGTCCATGAATATTTCCGCCTACAGAAGAGCAGGGGCGGCAACACTTGCCCCCGTGTATTACGGCACAGTGGTGATGTCGGCTGTTTTCGGTTTTGCAGTCTGGGGGGAAATTCCCACTCGCGTCGCTGTCTTTGGGGCCGTTCTGATTGTGGCAGGAGGTGCAATTCTGACTCTGCCGAACCCTTTCAGAAAGTTCCGCCAGGCTTCCTGAGATGCCTGGCGCCAAAGGTCACTGACTGAGCTTCTCCGCAAGAAACGGCAGGCTCTCATCCAGCCGGTAATCCACTGACGAGTGATTGTCGCTGAATTCCTGATAGACGTGGTCAACGCTGGCTTCGCTCAGTTTCCTGTGCAGGCGGCGCGCACCATAGACCAGGTTGTATTGATCGACATCGCCGCATTCGATCCAAAGGCCCTTCAAGGATTTCAGGGCATCGATGTGATCACCTACGATGTGCACTGGGTCCCACTTCAGCCAGGCATTCCAGCGTTCTTCAATGAGTTCGCATGTTTCCGGATCGACAGGCAGCCGGATGCCGCAAAAGACCTCCGGATCGGGATCCGGATCGTAGGTTGCAGCCATGGCAAAGGTCATCAGGTCATGAAGTGAGTTGCCCGGATATTTCGGACCCTTTTCAAAATCCCGGACGAAGGCTTCGATTGAACCCGCTTTTGCAATTGCCCTCAATGCGCTTGGCATTTCGGGCAGGTAACAAAGTTCAAACGCCATGTCACCGGAATGGCAGGCAGCGGCAGACCAGACGTCTGAGTGTTTCATCGCATGAATGATGGCGCCGTAGCCTCCTGAGGATTTTCCGAAGATACCGCGCTTGCCGGTGCCGCCGCACTTGAAGCGATTTTCAACATCTTCCAGCATTTCGGTTGTCAGCCAGGTTGCCCAGGGCCCCATAGCGTCGCTGTCGATGTACTGGTTCCCGCCAAGACGCGTGAAACAGTCGGGGAAAGCGACTGCAACAGGTGGCATGGCACCGTCATGGATGAGCCTGTCGAGCCGCTCCGGTACGTTCTCACCGAAATTCTTCCAGTTCGTGTGAGCCGGGCCGCCGGCGGTAAATCCGACGATATCCACCAAAAGCGGCAAGCCGCTGCCGTCATGACCATGCGGGGTATAGACGTGGATCTCGCGCGTTGCCGTATCCCCCAGCCGGTTTCGTCCAAGAATTTCAGATCTATGGGAAAAACGGTGCAGGGTGCCGGCAGGAATGTCGAGACGCGCGCGCATGGGGGCTCCAATCAGATCTGGGACGAAGGGCGTCTAGATTGCAAGATAGTGACAAGGGTGCAAGAGGCAGCACTTGCATTTCTTGACGGCTCCCGGCGCTGCGGCTAAGCCGGATCAATGACCAAAGCCTTTGTATCCGGGTGTGCCGGACCGACCCTGACAAGTTCCGAAATTGACTTTTTCCAGCAGGAAGACCCTTGGGGACTGATCCTGTTCGCGCGCAACATCGAAACGCCGGAACAGGTCAGGATACTCACGTCGGCTTTTCGGGAAGCTGTAGGCCGGAGCGATGCACCCGTTCTGGTGGATCAGGAAGGTGGCCGGGTGCAACGGTTGAAGCCACCTCATTGGCCAAAGTATCCCGCACCGAAGGCGTACGGTGATCTGTACGACCGGGACGCTACAGCAGGACAAAGAGTTGCCTGGCTTGCCGGGCGGCTGATAGCGGACGATCTCTATCAGGTCGGTATATCTGTCGATTGCCTGCCTTGTCTGGATGTCAGGTTCCCTGAAACTGTCGATGCTATCGGAGACAGGGCGTTTTCACAGGACCCGGAAGTCGTTGCAACGCTCGGCAAGGCGATGGCGGAAGGTGCTCTGGCGGGTGGCGTCTTGCCCGTAATCAAACATATTCCGGGCCACGGACGCGCACGTGTCGACAGTCATTTGGAGCTGCCGCGTGTCGACGCGGCAATTTCTTCTTTGGAAAGCGTGGATTTCCGGCCCTTCAAGGCCCTTTCTCACGTGTCATTGGGGATGACAGCCCATATTGTGTACGAGGGGATCGATCCGAATACAGCTGGGACGCAGAGCGCGAAAGTCATTCAGGAAATCATCAGGGGTGAAATCGGCTTCGACGGCTGTCTGATGAGCGACGACATTTCCATGAAGGCGCTCGGTGGCAGTTTTGAGGACCGGTCCGGCAAGATCATCGAGGCAGGGTGCGACATCGTTTTGCACTGCAATGGTGATATGGATGAAATGATTGCGGTCGCGAAGGTGGTGCCCGAGCTTTCGGGTGAAGCCAGGCGGCGTTGCGAGACGGCCTTGAGCGGTTTCCAGGTTCCCGATCCGGAATTTGACAGGCTTGCGGCCTTTGATGAGTTTCACTCCTTGACCGGCTGGCAGGGCGTTTGACCGGAGCGGCAATGGCGGAAATGGAAAACAGCTCGAAGAGACAGCAGGATGGTTCCTACGATCTTCTCAGTTCTGTCAGCACTCCCGAGGAGCGTGCGAGTTCCGATCCGCAACTTGTTGTCGATGTGGAAGGTTTCGAAGGCCCGCTCGACCTCCTGTTAGGCCTGGCGCGAACGCAAAAGGTAGATCTTGCACGTATTTCCATTCTCGAACTCGTCGAACAATACCTGGAATTCGTGGCCGAAGCCCGCAGGATGAGGCTGGAGCTGGCCGCGGACTATCTGGTCATGGCTGCATGGCTTGCCTTCCTGAAGTCCAAACTGTTGCTGCCTGAGCAGAAGAATGAGGACGAACCGACAGGTGAGGAACTTGCCGCGGCTCTCGCTTTCCGTTTGCGGCGTCTGGAGGCTATGCGGGAGGTTTCCGAAAAACTCCTGACCCGCAACAGACAGGGCCGGGACGTGTTCCATCGTGGTGAACCTGAAACCATGTCGGTGCAACACAAGAGTATCTGGGACGCTTCCATCTACGATCTGCTGTCTGCGTATGCCACGCAGCGCCAAAGGCAATCCGTAACCTCCGTCCGTGTGTTGCGCAGGACGGTATGGTCGCTGCAGGAAGCGCGTGAACTGCTCACCAAACTGGTTGGCCGGGTCGGTGAATGGGCCCCAATGAATGCCTATCTGCGCGATTATCTCTACGACAACAAGGATTGGGCGACGATTGTCGCAAGCACCTTCAGCGCCAGTCTCGAGATGGTGCGCGAAGGTCAGGTCGAAATCCGGCAGGGCGAACCTTTTTCCCCGGTCTATATCCGTGCCGTCATGAAGGAGCCGGATCATGGCGTCTGATTTCGATCTTCTGCAGTTGGAAAACGACGAGGAAACCGCTCCATCAAAGCCCCTGGATCCGGCCGGCCTTCGCATGGTCGAAGCGTTGCTGTTCGCCTCGTCCGAACCGCTGTCGCTTGAAGAGCTGACACTACGTCTGCCTGAAGGCACGGATGTGCTGGCCCTTCTCGAGCAATTGCAGAACACCTATGCCTCGAGAGGCGTCAATCTGGTCAGGGTCGCGGGGAAATGGTGCTTCCGAACGGCTGAGGATCTCGCCTATCTGATGCACCGGAACGTCGAAGAGCAGCGCAAATTGTCGCGCGCAGCACTCGAGACGCTTGCGATCATCGCCTATCATCAGCCGGTCACGCGCGCCGAGATTGAGGAAATTCGAGGCGTTTCCACGTCCAAGGGAACGCTTGATGTTCTGCTTGAAACGACATGGATACGAATGCGAGGACGCCGCAGAACTCCCGGCCGTCCCGTCACTTACGGAACCACCGATCATTTCCTGATCCACTTCGGTCTGGAGAATGTCCGAGACTTGCCGGGACTCGAGGAGCTGAAAGGAGCGGGGCTTCTGGACAGCGCCGTGCCGGCCTCGTTCCTTGTGCCGACACCCAATGACGATATCGCATTGACGGAAGATGAGGATCCACTAGAAGACGGGTCTCTGTTTGACGATGATGACGCGGACGAGACCGCCGGATCCTGATGCCCGATCGTAAAAAGCCGACTTCAACCAATGGCAATGGCCATACGCTGAGCTGGGGTGCGCCCGGAACAGCCGGTGCAACCATCGCCGCAGGTCTCGTCTTTGAGAATGTGTCTCACGATTATGATGGCGTGACATCGGTTCAGGACCTGAGCCTGTCCATCGCACCGGGCGAGATCCTATGTCTGCTTGGTCATTCCGGCTGCGGCAAGACCACATTGATGCGTATTGCCGCTGGCGTTGAGCGTCAGAGCAAAGGCAGGGTGCTGATCAACGGCCGGGAAATTGCCGGCGACGAACTGTTTCAGCCTCCCGAAAAGCGCGGTGTCGGCCTGATGTTCCAGGATTACGCGCTTTTTCCGCATATGAGCATTCTGGCGAATGTAATGTTCGGCCTGACCAACATGCCAAGGCGGGAAGCCCAGACCGCCGCCCTGAGTGCTCTCGGCCGTGTCGGTCTGGCGGACTATGCAGCCGACTATCCTCACGCGCTTTCCGGTGGTGAACAGCAGCGTGTCGCGCTGGCCCGTGCACTGGTTCCCCGGCCCGGCATTCTCCTGATGGACGAACCATTCTCGGGGCTCGACAAACGTCTCCGTGACAATGTGCGCGATGAAACGCTCGCGGTTATTCGCGAAACGCGCGCCACCTGTATCATTGTGACCCACGATCCGGAAGAAGCCATGCGCATGGGCGACAAGATCGCGCTGATGCGCCAGGGCCGCCTGGTTCAGCACGGCACGGCTGCAGACCTCTACAAGGCGCCCGTCGACCTGTTTGCCGCCAGGTTCTTTTCGGAACTGAACCAGTTGGAAGGTGTTGTGACCCCGGTAGGTGTCGAAACGCCGGTCGGCGTCTTGTCATCGGAGGGTTTGTCGCCGGGGCAGAAGGTTGATGTTTGCGTTCGGCCACAAGGCGTTGTTTTGAACAATGCGGGATTGTGCGGTGTTCCCGGCAGAATTCGTTCGAAACGATTCGTCGGCGAGGTCGATTTGTTGTCTATTGCAATAGACGGGCTCAATCATCCCCTTCAGGCAAGGGTTCGTGCGGGCAGTCCCTGGGAGCGTGGAATGGACGTTGCCGTCACGACTGATCCGAAAGACGTGCTTGTTTTTCCGCGTTCACCTTCCCAAGTCTAGGGGGAGGGCAACTTATCATTCCGTCTAAGTGATCGAAATCAAATAGACTGGCATGTTGCAGGGAGTGGGCCGTTTTTGTAAGAAGGGCCTAAGGGCTTTTAAAGCCGATTATCAGGAGTTTGGCGTATGGGCATTAGTATTTGGCAGATCTTGATCATCGCAGTGGTCGTTGTTCTGCTGTTCGGACGTGGCAAGATTTCCGATCTCATGGGTGATGTTGCAAAGGGAATCAAAAGCTTCAAGAAGGGCATGGCCGAAGACGACGTAGCCGACTCTCCGAAGACCATCGACCACAAGAGCAGCGAAACGGCATCGTCCGTGAACGCCGAAGATCAGACCAAAGCGAGCTGATCTCAATCTGCATCGCGTCTCCTTAAGGGACGATACATCTCATGTTCGATATCGGGTGGACCGAACTATTGGTGATCGCCTGTGTGGCGATCATCGTCGTGGGGCCAAAGGATTTGCCGCGCATGCTGCGCACACTTGGCCAGACGATTGGGAAGATGCGAAAGCTTTCGCGTGAGTTCCAGTCGACCTTCAACGACGCGCTGCGTGAGGCCGAACAACAGGCCGATATCGCTGACATGAAGAAGCAGGTCGAATCGGCCGCCAACTTCAATCCGTTGGGTGATTTGAAAAAATCCATCGAAGAAGACGCGACCAAGAAAGCCGACAAGCCAAAAGTGGCAGCCAGCGAACCGGCGTCGCCGCCGGCAGACAGCGCAAATGCGGACAAGGTTTCTCCTACGGAAACAGCCCAGGCTGAAACCGAGGCAAAGCCGAAAACCGCGCCGGTGACGGAAGATGTAAAGGCATGAGCCAGGACGAAATCGACGCCTCGAAGGCGCCACTGATCGAACATCTGATCGAACTGCGCCAACGACTTATGTGGTCGATCGGTGCGATCCTCGTGATGTTCGTTATCTGCTTCTATTTCGCCACGGATATCTACAACATCCTGACTGTGCCTTACCTGCGTGCTGCAGGAGAGGGCCACCCGGTGGAGATGATCTTCACCGCGCCGCAGGAATGGTTTTTTACCCAGTTGAAGCTCGCGCTTTTCGGAGCCCTCTTTCTGGCTTTTCCTGTCGTGGCTAGCCAGATCTACATGTTCGTGGCGCCCGGGCTCTACAAGCATGAGCGTGGCGCGTTCCTGCCGTTTCTGGTCGCAACGCCTGTGCTTTTCCTGATAGGCGCCTGTCTCGTCTATTTCCTGGTCATGCCCATGGCCATGGGCTTTTTCCTGTCGCAGGAACAGGCTGCGGCAACGGGAAAGGTCGCCATTCAGCATCTTGCCAAGGTGAGTGAATACCTGGGCCTGATCATGATCCTGATCTTCGCCTTCGGCCTGGTGTTCCAGTTGCCGGTGGTGCTGACCTTGCTCGGCAGGGCAGGCCTGGTGAGCTCCGATACGCTTCGCCAGAAACGCAAATATGCGATTGTTGGTGCCTTTGCTGCTGCTGCAATTTTGACACCACCCGACCCGATCTCGCAGATCGGTCTTGCGCTGCCTACGCTGCTTCTCTACGAAGTCTCCATTCTGTCCGTCAAACTGGTGGAACGCCAGCGTGCCGAAAGGGAGGCTCAACGCGAAGCCGAGGATGCGGCCGCTTGATGCTTTGAACGCTGCGCTTCCCGGATTGACAGACGGATTTGATTGAAACGACCGTCGTTCGGGAAGCGAAGATGTTTGATATTAGATGGATACGGGAAAACGCAGTCGCCTTTGACCAGGCTTTGGCTAAACGGGGATATGAAGCTTCCGCAGCCAAGCTGATCGCACTGGACGATTCCCGCCGCTCCCATATCACCAAACTTCAGGAAGCCCAGGAACGGCGCAACGCCGCCTCCAAGGAAATCGGCAAGGCCAAGGGCTCGGGCGATGACGCGCGTGCGCAGGAGCTGATTGACGAAGTCGCACAGATCAAGGCTTTCATTCAGTCGGGTGAAGAAGAAGAGCGTAAGCTCATTGCCGATCTGGAAGCGGCCATGGCCGTCATCCCCAATCTGCCGCATGACGATGTTCCTGTGGGCGAGGATGAAGCCGGCAACGTGCTTCTGAAGACGCACGGTGAAAAACCGGTCTTCACGTTCAATGAAGCTCCGAAAGAACACTATGAGCTGGGCGAAGACCTCGGCGGCATGGACTTTGCTGCAGCGGCCAAACTGTCTGGTTCGCGCTTCGTGATCCTCAAGGGTCAGATTGCCCGGCTGGAACGCGCTCTTGGCCAGTTCATGATTGACCTGCACACCCAGGAAAACGGCTACACCGAGGTTTCGCCGCCGCTTCTGGTTCATAGCGATCCGCTCTACGGGACCGGTCAGCTGCCGAAATTCGAGGAAGATCTCTTCAAGACCACCACAGATCACTACCTGATCCCGACGGCCGAAATACCGCTGACCAATCTGGTTGCCGGTGAGATCCTCCCAGAAGATCAACTGCCGCTTCGTGTGACTGCGCTCACCTATTGTTTCCGGTCCGAGGCCGGGTCTGCCGGGCGTGATACGCGTGGAATGCTGCGCCAGCATCAGTTCCAGAAATGCGAACTCGTTTCCGTTACCAAGCCGGAAGACTCGCTCAACGAACTGGAACGCATGTTGGGCTGCGCGGAGAAAGTTCTGCAGAAACTCGGCCTGCATTACCGCGTGATGACCTTGTGCAGCGGCGACATGGGCTTTGGCGCACGCAAGACCTACGACATTGAGGTCTGGCTGCCCGGGCAGGATACCTACCGCGAGATTTCGTCCTGTTCCGTTTGCGGTGACTTTCAGGCGCGCCGCATGAATGCAAGGTTCCGGCCCACTGACTCCAAGCAACCGCTCCACGTGCACACCCTCAACGGATCGGGTATCGCAGTTGGCCGGGCATTGATTGCCGTTTTGGAAAACTATCAAAATGGCGATGGCACCATCACCGTTCCCGACGTTCTGCGACCTTACATGGGTGGTCTGGAAAAGATCGGCTGAGCGGGACCGGCGAAAACGGTGGCCTGATCGGCATTGCCTGGATCGTGAGCGCTGGCGTTCAGTCGCAGCATACCGCCGGAATTTTGATTGCAATGGACGGCAACCGCGCAAGTTTGCCGTCCAATTTCATTTGGGGCTCTTCGGACCTGAAGTCAGAAGAGCTTGTGGGACAACGGAGCAAAGATCGAGATGCGTATCCTCATCACCAATGACGACGGAATTCAGTCTCCCGGGCTGACGGTTCTGGAAAACATTGCCAGGACACTTTCCGACGATGTCTGGGTAATCGCTCCTGAAACCGACCAGAGTGGTGTTGCCCATTCCCTGACACTGAGCGACCCGCTGCGCCTTCGTAAGCTCGACGACCGGCACTACGCCTTGAAAGGGACACCAACCGATTGCGCGATCATGGGCGTGCGCAAGGTGCTTCCCGGTTTGCCGGATCTAGTGCTGTCGGGAATTAACAGGGGCCAGAACCTCGCTGAAGACGTGACCTATTCCGGAACTGTTGCCGGGGCGATGGAAGGTGCCATCCTCGGGATCAGGTCGATCGCCGTTTCCCAGGCTTACAACTGGGATGTGCGTGCCGAGCCGGACTATTCGACCGCTGAGGCCCATGCGCCGGCGCTCTTCCGCAGGCTGATCGATTTCGAACTTCCGCAATATACGTTGTTGAATGTCAACTTTCCGGCCTGTGACGCCAAGGACGTGAAGGGGGTCAAGGTTACCGTACAGGGGCACCATGAACAAAGCGGACTGTCCATCGACGAGCGTTCGGACGGGCGTGGTTATCCCTATTACTGGCTGCGTTTTCAGGATCGCGGCAAATCCGTACTTGATAATTCCGATCTGCAAGCAATTGCGGATGGATATGTTTCCGTTTCACCGCTACGCATAGATCTGACAGCCCACGACCTGGTGACACACTTGGCGGAGGCTTTGGGGTAAACCCTGAGGGGGAACGGTTCATGGCCGGTCAATTGCCCGGCAAGGAAAACAGGACGATGGCGTCCGCTTTGCCGGATGAAGCGGAAGCCCGCGCTGCATTGGTTCTGGCACTGCGACAGCGCGGTGTCGGGGCGAGGGACGTACTGGCTGCAATTGAACGCGTCCCTCGGCGCCTTTTCCTGTCCGCACGCCATCACAGTCTTGCCTATGAAGACGCAATGCTGCCGATCGAATGTGGGCAGATCGTTTCAGCACCTTCAATCGTTGCCTTCACGGTACAGGCGCTAGCAATCGACTCCAGTCACGTGGTTCTGGAGATAGGGACCGGTTCCGGCTATCAGGCAGCCGTTATGTCCCATCTGGCCGCACAGGTGGAAACGCTCGACAGGTTCGCCACCTTGACGGATCTGGCAACACGACGTTTTGAGGCTCTCAAACTGACGAACGTGAAAGCCCGACAGGCCGACGGCTTGAGCGAGTTTCGCCAGAAAGGCCCCTACGACAGGATTGTCGTCAACGCGGCAGTGGAAGAAGTGCCAGATCCTTGGCTGCAGCAGCTGAAACCGGGAGGCATCCTGATCGCGCCGGTCGGTCAGGCAAAAAAGGCCCAGCCGTTGATCAAGTTCCAGAAAACCGAGAGTGTTGTGACTGCGGAAACGCTGATGATGGTGCGGACGGTCATGTTGCAGCCGGGAATCGCCAAGAAGCTCTAGAACGATGTTTCATGCCGATTCTTGGCCCCATGCATTCGTTGAGCTTGCTCGACCACTTGCCTGTTCAAATTTACTATAATCGGCGCGATTGCTGGCTTTCTGGTTTGCTTCAATACTGAGAAATCGTTGTTTTTCAGCGAAAGCGTCAACCGTCTTTAGCCTTTATAAACCTTACTGCCGTCTACTCTTAACCATAACAGCCACAGTCAGCGGTTAGAGTTAAGGCGATGATGAAGCGGAAGCGTACCCTCCGCAGGGATCTGATGGGCAAGGTAGCGACAGCGTCGCTGGTTGCTGTTGCTCTCGCGGGATGTTCCAGCGCGGTCGAGCGATTTGGTGAACCACCCTATTATACGGGCAATACCCAGAATCAGCGGGATATTCTCAACGGCGGCCAGAAGCAGCCGACATACCAGGATATCGTGAATGGGCCTGGAGGGACCGCCGCAGGGCTTCCACAGAGTTCGTCCCAGCCGGTGACGACGGGGTCCATCCCGAACAGAACACCATCTGTCCAGTCTGCGCCGTTGCCGGCGCCGGTGACGACGGCTCAGCGTCCTGCACCTGTCCGCACAGCACCAGTTGCGACACAGCCCGCACCGGAAGCTGTGGCATCGGCCGGGAATGTGAGGAGCTGGAAAGGGTGGACATCTGCCGGCGGAACCCGGGTGCAAATGCGTCAGGGTGATTCCATCAATTCCATGGCACGCCGGTATGGCGTTCCGATCCAGGCTATTGTTGCTGTCAATGGCATCGACGACCCGGCAAAGGTACAGCCGGGCCAGAGCGTCATCATCCCGACTTACGTTTACGCTGAACGAAACGGTTCAACGAGCACGACTGAAGGCGAAAGCGGCAAGGTCAAACTGCCGTCAGCTGGACGAAGCGATAATGTTGTCACTGGCTCCGTGCCGACGTCTGTCGGGACGATGCCGAGGCCTGATCAGAAGAACGGTCAGCAGCCGACATTTGCTGATATCAGCCAGGGCAAGGTCGACGTTGTCCGCGTCAGCACCTTGCCGAGGCGCAAACCCGGTGGATCCGATCAAACTCTGACGACAGCTTCCATTTCGTCCGGATCGTCTTCCTCGAGCGTGCCAACACCGCGCCGTCAGCCAGAGACTTCATCCGCCGCTTCGCAGCCCGTTGCTGCGGCACCGTCGGGAACGGTAGAGAAAACCAAGCTGCCACAGCCCGCTCTCACGCAGGAAGCCCGGCCCACAGAACCGATCAAGACGCCAACTGTCGTTGCCAAGGTTCAGGAAGACGATAGCGCGGATGCCAAGTTCCGGTGGCCTGTTCGTGGCCGTATCATCTCCGACTTCGGCGCGAAGCCGGGTGGTGGCAAGAACGAGGGTGTGAATCTTGCTGTTCCTGAAGGAACACCTGTTCATGCTGCTGACGACGGCTCTGTGATCTATTCAGGTAACGAACTGAAGGGCTACGGTAACCTGATCCTCGTTCGTCACAATGACGGCTGGGTCTCTGCCTATGCACATAACAGCGAGTTGAAGGTCAAGCGGGGAGATACGATCCGCCGCGGCGACGTGGTTGCGCTGGCGGGAGCGACTGGGTCAGTCAACCAGCCGCAGCTCCATTTCGAACTGCGCCAGGGCAACAAGCCCGTCGATCCGCTGAAATACCTGCCGCGACGCTGACGCTGACAATTCTCGTATCCGGTGGGACTTGTGATCCGCCGGATGAGAAAAGGCAGTCCGTGGCCAAAAACCGTTAATCTTGTCAATCAGCCCGGCCCTTGCGCCGGGCTTTGTCATTTCAGGAAATCGTCTTGCCGAGCCTGCCGGCCAGATCCTGAATGAACTGAAAGGCGACACGGCCCGACCGGCTGCCGCGCGTCGTCGCCCATTCCAGCGCTTTTGCCCGCAATTCGTCTGCTTCGATCTTCAGGTCAAAGTGTGCGGCATACCCGCGCACCATATCCAGGTAGTCGTCCTGGCTGCACTTGTGAAATCCGAGCCAAAGCCCGAACCGGTCCGACAGCGAAACCTTTTCTTCAACGGCTTCTGCGGGGTTTATTGCTGTCGAGCGTTCGTTCTCGATCATGTCCCTTGGCAGAAGGTGACGGCGGTTCGAAGTGGCATAGAAAATGACGTTGTCAGGCCGACCCTCGATCCCGCCCTCAAGAACGGCTTTGAGCGACTTGTACGAGGTATCGTCATTGTCGAAACTCAGGTCGTCGCAAAAGACGATGAACCTGCAGGAAACGTCCCGGATAAGGTTCATGAGTTTGGGCAGCGACTCGATGTCTTCTCGATGAATTTCAATGAGTTTCAAGCCGGCGGAAGCGTTTTCGACGGCGATCGCTGCATGGGCAGCCTTGACCAGTGAGGATTTGCCCATGCCTCTGGCGCCCCAGAGCAATGCGTTGTTTGCAGGTAATCCCTTCGCAAACCGGCGCGTATTGTCGAGAAGAAGATCACGCACATGGGAAACCGCACAAAGCAACGTGATATCGACGCGATTGACCTTTTGAACCGGTAGCAGTTCACCTGGATCAGGCGCCCAGACGAAAGCGTCCGCAACCGAAAAATCCGGGCTGCCGGGACGGGCCGGCACCGCACGTGCGATAAGGTCGATCAGGGAATCGAGTTTTGCATTTAATGCGGTGAGGTCGTTTTCAGCGTTCATTCTTCTTGCAAGCCCTGTCAAAAAGGCCCATGTCAGGCCCTGAATTAAGTGATGGCAGGATTAACACGGTGCGGGAAACACGAAAACGTCAGTTATTCCCATACCGGTACGCTGGAAACTGCTTGCAAAGCTTGAAATGAGGCGCGCCGCAGTTATAGTCCGCGCCACCAGAATGAGAGCGTTTTTGCCGAAGACCCGACAGCGGGGTCGGTGGTCATCAAAAACGCCACTTAGGAGAAGTGAATGTTTATCACCCCAGCCTACGCGCAGGCAGCCGGTCCGGCAGGCGCTTCCGGTTTCTTGATCCAGATCCTGCCTTTCGTGGCGATCTTCGCAATCATGTATTTCCTGATCATCCGCCCGCAGCGTCAGCGCATGAAGAAGCATCAGGACATGGTTGCCAACCTTCGCCGTGGTGACACCATCGTGACCACCGGTGGCCTGATCGGCAAGGTTTCCAAAGTCGTAGACGACGGTGAAGTGCAGGTCGAACTTTCCGAGGGCGTCAAGGTTCGTCTCGTACGTTCCATGGTGCAGGAAGTGCGCTCCAAAACCGAACCGGCCAAGGAAAACGCGTAACGCGATCCCCGCCGCTTCGATGATACCGCCGGGCCGGTTCAGATCGGCCTGGCTGCATTTAAGGCTTGACCATGCTCTATTTCGCACGCTGGAAAATCGCGCTGATCGTGCTTGTGGTTGCCGCTGGCATCCTGACCACGCTGCCGAATTTCTTCTCCCAAAAACAACTTGAAAGCTGGCCGGACTTCCTGCCGAAGAACCAGATGGTTCTCGGTCTCGACCTTCAGGGCGGTGCTTATCTGCTTTATGAAATCGACAAGCAGGATTACGTCCAGAAGCGCATGAAGGCGCTGGTCGGCGATATCCGGTCAACCCTGCGCGAAGATCCGCGCATCGGGTATACGGGGCTCGGAGTTCAGGGAGACGCCGCTCAGGTTCGTATTCGCGATCTGACCCGGTTGGCCGATGCGGAAGAGCGTCTGCAACCACTCGTCAACCCGCTGGCCTCCAGTGTTTTTGGCGGTCAGGCGGTCAATGAGTTTGACATGACCGTGACGGAAGACGGTCTGGTTCGATTTTCCTATTCCGAGCGTGGCCTTGAGGATCGCATGACGAATATCGTCCAGCAATCCATCGAGGTCATCCGGCGTCGTGTCGATGAACTGGGGACTACGGAACCCAGCATCCAGCGCCAGGGCGCCGACCGGATTCTGGTCGAAGCTCCGGGTGAAGATGATCCGGAACGCTTGAAAGATCTCGTCGGCCAGACGGCGCAGCTCACTTTCCACATGGTCGATACGTCCATGTCCGGCGAACAGGCGCTTCAGAACCGTCCGCCTGCAGGCACTGTCATCATGACTTCGGTTGATGATCCGCCCATTCCTTATCTTCTCGAGGAAGCGCCGCTCCTGTCGGGCGAAGACCTTGTCGATGCTCAGGTCAGCTTCGATCAGCGCAACAACGAACCGGTTGTGAACTTCCGCTTCAATCAGTCCGGCGCGCGCAAGTTCGCCCAGATCACGCAGCAGAACGTCAACCGTCCGTTCGCAATCGTGCTCGACAATGAAGTCATTTCCGCGCCGGTTATCCGTGAGCCGATCACCGGTGGTTCAGGTCAGATTTCCGGCAGCTTCACGCTGGAGGGCGCCAACGATCTTGCCGTGCTGTTGCGCGCCGGTGCGTTGCCGGCCAAGCTGACCGTCATCGAGGAACGCTCTATCGGCCCAGGCCTCGGCGCTGACTCCATTGAAGCAGGCAAGTTGGCGTCTATCATCGGCGGCGGTCTGGTGATCGTCTTCATGATCCTGGCCTATGGCCGCTTCGGCATCATTGCCGACCTTGCTCTGATGGTGAACATCTTCCTGATCTTCGGTGCGCTGACAATGCTGCAGGCAACACTGACCTTGCCCGGCATTGCAGGTATCGTTTTGACGATCGGTATGGCGGTGGATGCGAACGTGCTGATCTTCGAGCGTATTCGCGAAGAAGCAAGGGCAGGGAGATCTGTCATTTCTGCGGTGGATGCTGGCTTCAGCCGTGCCCTCGGTACGATCCTGGATGCCAACATCACGACCCTGATCGCCGCCGTGATCCTGTTCCAGCTCGGCTCGGGTCCGGTCAAGGGCTTCGCCGTGACATTGGCCATCGGTATCTTCACCACAGTGTTCTCGGCATTCACGTTCAGCCGGTTGCTGGTAGCCCTTTGGCTCCGCCACCGCCGTCCGTCGAAATTGCCGATTTGATCCGGGAGACTTTCAAATGTTGCTGAGAATTGTTCCGGACAACACCAAAATCAAATTCATGTGGCTGCGGAAAGTCAGTTTTCCGCTGTCCATCGTACTGGTGATCGCATCAATCGCCGCCTTCTTCACCGTTGGGCTAAACTACGGCATCGACTTCAAGGGCGGTACCATCATCGAAATCAAGACCGATGGTCCGGCCGATGTCGCCTCGATCCGTTCCGATCTGTCTTCCCTGAACCTTGGGGATGTCCAGGTGCAGGAATTCGGCGGGTCGGACGACATTTTGATCCGTGTTGAAGAACAGCCGGGTGGCGAGCTTGCTCAGCAGGCCGTTATCGGCAAGGTGCGAACCATTTTCGAAGGTCAGGAAGTGGATTTCCGCCGCGTCGAAGTTGTTGGCCCGCGTGTTTCGGGTGAGCTTGCTCAGGCAGGGGCAATCGCGGTTGCCGCCTCGTTGCTGGCGATCCTGTTCTACATCTGGTTCCGCTTCGAGTGGCAGTTTGCGGTTGGGGCCATTCTGACAACGGCAAACGACGTGGTCATAACCATTGGCCTGTTCGTCCTGCTGCAGCTTGATTTCTCGTTGTCCAGTATCGCGGCCGTTCTGACCATCATCGGTTACTCACTCAACGATACCGTGGTCGTTTATGACCGTATTCGCGAGAACCTGCGCAAATACAAGAAGCGGCCATTGACGGAAGTGCTCGACATGTCGATCAACGAGACGCTGTCTCGTACGACCATGACGTCTCTCACGACGCTGCTGGCGCTTTTTGCACTCTACATCTTCGGCGGTGAGGTCATCCAGTCGTTCACCCTGGCAATGATCTTCGGTATCGTGATCGGCACCTATTCGTCGATCTTCCTGGCAGCACCTTTCCTGATCCTTTTCAATCTTCGTGCGGAGGCCATGTCTCCGAAGGACGACGATGGCGAAAAGGATCCCAAGGCGAAAGCGTCGGCTTAGGGACGGTACGATGGAAGTCCGCGATGCGCATTTTCCCGGTCGGGCGCCGCTCGAAGCTTATGGCAACGGCGGCTTCCGGTTTGCCGGGATGTCTCATCGCGGATCCTTGTTATGCGTTCCGAGCGGCATCTACGGCTGGGACGTTACCGATGCGTCCGCCTTTACTCCTGAAGCCTTTCAGAAGGTTCTGGAGGAACAGGCGGACATTGAAGTGCTTCTGGTCGGAACCGGCAAGGAACTTCGACCTTTGCCGGCAGAGCTGAAAACGCTGTTTCGGGAGGCGGGCATATTGTCCGACCCGATGTCGACAGGCGCCGCGCTTCGGACCTTCAACGTGCTTCTGTCGGAAGACCGGGCTGTCGCAGCTGCACTGATCGCTGTCGACTGAAGCACCTCAAAGGCTATCGGGCTCTATGACGACCGATTTTGACCATGCTGCCGATGTGGTTCGTCAATTTGACAAGGACCGCTATCTCAGTGCGTTGCTGGCACCAGAAACCCATCGCAATGGCCTGATGGCGCTCTACGCCTATAGCGCCGAGATTTCCCGCATTCGAGAACTGGTGTCGGAACCGCTTCCTGGTGAAGTTCGGCTGCAATGGTGGCGAGACCTGCTCGAAGGCACGGAACATGGAGCTGTTGCGTCCAATCCGGTTGCCAATGCCTTGTTGCAGACGATCGACCGATACGAATTGCCGAAAGAAAGCCTTGTGGCAATGGCGGAGGCAAGGGTCTTTGACCTCTACAACGACCAGATGCCAACTCTCAACGATCTGGAAGGTTACGCCGGTGAAACCGTTTCCGGTGTGATCCAGCTGGCTTGCCTTGTCTTGAATGATGGCAAGGAGGCAGGCACGGCAACGGCCGCGGGGCACGCCGGCGTGGCGTATGCGCTGACCGGTTTGATGCGCGCACTTCCATGGCATGCATCGCGGCAGCAGATGTATTTGCCGAAGGACGTCTGTGACCGGCACAACCTTGATGTCCAGTCAGTGTTTCGAGGCGAAACGACGGCAGAACTTCGGGCAGTGCTTGCTGAAATGCGCGGCCATGTCCGCCATCACCTCGGCCGTGTGCGTCAGGCTTCGAAGGATGTACCAACCGCCTGTCAGACAGCCTACCTGCCACTGGTTCTTGTGGAGCCATTCCTGAAAAAACTGGAACGGGAAGAACTGGACCCGTTGAAGCAGGTCGCGGAGATGTCTCAACTCAGGCGGCAATGGATACTCTGGCGAGCGTCCGGGAATGTACTGAAGGCCATCTGATCCCGTATGGGCTGATTTCCAGACACGCAAACAGGCGCTTTCCCGCGAGAAAAAGCACCTGTTTGCAAATTATCAAGAATGCACTCGATCCGGCCGCACATGCCTGATCATTGGGCCAATCGGTACTGATTACTCTGCAGCCTGTTTCACAAGGTCCAACTTGGCCTGCCAGTCCGAGAAGTCGGTCTTCGCCCGATTGGTCATCGCAAGTTTCTTGGCACGGGTCTTGTCCTTGCCTTTCAGTCGCTTGCCGTTTTCATCCTTGTTTGGTGTGTCCACTTCGGGGAACAGGCCGAAATTGACATTCATCGGCTGGAAGGATCCCGGTTTGCCGGCACCTTCGTCCCGTGTGATGTGTCCGCCTGTAATATGACCGAGCAGCGCCCCCATGGCAGTCGTCGCAGGTGGTGGGACGATCTCCTGACCGCGGGCTTCAAGGACTGCAAACAGTCCGGCGAGGCAGCCGACGCTCGCCGATTCCACATAGCCCTCACAGCCGGTGATCTGACCGGCAAACCGCAGCCGAGGATCGGCTTTGAGCCGTAAGGTTCCATCGAGAACCTTCGGCGAGTTCAGGAAGGTGTTGCGGTGAAGGCCACCAAGGCGGGCAAATTGTGCGTTTTCTAGGCCTGGAATCATCCGGAAAATGTCGGCCTGGGCACCGTATTTCAGCTTTGTCTGGAAACCGACCATGTTGTAGAGCGTGCCGAGTGCATTGTCCTGACGCAGTTGCACAACCGCGTAGGCCTTCACTTGCGGATTATGCGCGTTGGTCAGTCCCATGGGCTTCATCGGGCCATGCCGAAGTGTTTCGCGGCCGCGGGCAGCCATGACTTCAATTGGCAGGCAGCCATCAAAGTAGGGCGTGTTTTCTTCCCATTCCTTGAAGTCCGCTGTTTCACCTTCAAGAAGCGCATCGATAAAGGCCTCGTATTGCACCTTGTCCAGCGGGCAGTTGAGATAGTCCTTGCCAGTGCCGCCAGGCCCCACCTTGTCATAGCGGGACTGGAACCAGGCCTTGGAAAGATCAACACTTTCGAAGTGGACGATCGGTGCAATAGCGTCGAAGAATGCAAGAGCATCTTCCCCGCTTTTTTCCAGGATTGCCGCCGAGAGAGCCGGTGACGTCAGCGGTCCCGTTGCAATGATGACCTTTTCCCAGTCAGAGGGGGGCAGACCTGCGACTTCCTCACGCGAGATCGTCACATTTGGATGATTTTGAAGTGCGGTCGTTACGGCGTTGGAGAATCCGTCCCGATCCACGGCAAGTGCACTGCCGGCAGGTACCTGATGCGCGTCAGCGCATGACATGATGAGAGAACCGAGCTGACGCAGTTCATGATGTATCAGGCCAACGGCGTTTTGCTCGGAATCGTCAGAACGAAAAGAATTCGAGCAGACAAGTTCGGCAAGACCTTCGGTCTGATGAGCATCCGTTTTGCGGACAGGGCGCATTTCGTGGAGGACGACGGGCAGTCCGGCTTGTGCGATCTGCCAGGCAGCCTCTGAACCGGCAAGGCCGCCGCCGATGATATGGATGGGGGTCATTTTGTGTCCCTGGGACTTGTTCCGGCCGCCTTTCGTCACCGACTTGCGGCAAGGTGGATCCGGACAATTGCTTTGCCGACCTGATTACAGGCAAAGTCGGGCAACCGCAATGTGCGCCATATCGATGTGACGGAATGGTCTGATGTCGGGCACCGATATGATTGCCGACAAAACAAAAAAAAACGCCCGCCGGTGGGAGGAGGTACCGGCAGGCGCTTTTGGAGTTCCACGCATGGAGCGCGGAAGATGCGGTCATCAGGTTGGGAGGAGGATACCTTCTGACCGCGAAGCTTTGTTATTTCGCAGACATGCGCGCGTAGCGAGCGATGTCGGAGCGGGCAATGCCCAGGTCGTCCAGTTCGCGGTTGGACAGGTTGGACAGCTCGTCATAGGTCTGACGGAAGCGTTTCCAGTTATTGAATTTGCGAACAACAGTATCGATCATGGTTTAGGCCTTTCGCTATCTCATGGCCATGGCACCGCGGATCGGCGTCTGGCCCGTTCATCTCTTACAGGCTGGAAGATAGGTGTTTTGTGCAGTGCGAGGTAGAGGGGAAATTGCGAAGCTGATATGCAAAAAATGCAGATTAAAAAAGCCTTAATGGGGTTGAAATGGCAAAACGACCCGCATGCTTCGCATAGCTGTCATGATTTGAGTGTTCGCAGGTGCGAAATGAAAATGGAGTCGGGAGGGTTCCTTTCTACGGATCAGTCCGTCATTTGGTCTCGCCTGAAAACTCTAGACTGACCTGGTACGCACAAGTGATCTGCGCTGACGGAAGGCAGGCGGCGATAGCGGAGAAGACGGTTGAGTTCACAAGACAGGTTGTCGATCTACCAGCCCAATCGAAAACATGGCATCGCAACAAGCGAAGACATAAAATTATCCGAATGCGCCCCCGGCCCGGGTAACGACCCGGCTTGTGAATACCTATTTTGTGCTGACTTGCATCGTTTGGGCGTTCTCACAGGGAATGCTTCGCTTGGAGGAATGAGCGAGCTGTCGCCGCAAGAGCAGAGACATCGACCTGGAGACAGTTGAGCACATCCAGATATCGCACTTGGCGTTGGAGTGTCAGAATTTTGAGGACTCTCTTGCCTGACCAGACAGGGATGGGAGGAAATCAGGACGCCAGAAAAACGAACGCCCGCCAGCGGGAGGAGGTGCTGGCGGGCGACGTTTCGACGTGACAGGGCTGGGAGGAGGATGCCCTGCGTGTCACACGCCCGTCGGCTGGGAGGAGGATGCCTAGGGACGCGATCTCTTTATTTCATTCAGCCAATCTGACGACGCGCGACAAATTTGATGTCGCTGCGGCAGATGCCGAGGTCGGCAAGCTCACGGGCCGAAAGGCGGGACAATTCGTCAACCGCACGGCGGTAGCTTACCCAGTTGCTGTACTTTTGGCGCACGGTGTCAAACATCTTCTTATTCCTTAATTATCGAAACGCGTGTGCGTTCCGCGCCGTTGTTGTCCAATGATATATTTCACCACTCGAAATAAAAGAAGTGCCATCTCTGCATGCCTGACATGCGTTTGATGCAATGCAGCAAAGCTTGCGCAGCCAGAATCGGGATGATTCGTGGAACGTGCGGAAATACAAATGAAAAAGGCATGTGTGCGGTGCACACATGCCTGTCGTCGCGTAACTGGAGACTGGTTAAGACTTATTCCGCAGCGTCGTGTGCCCGTTGCGGACGTCGCTGCAGCAGTTCCTGCAGGAATTGACCCGTGTAGCTTTCCGAAACCTCGGCAACGTCTTCAGGCCGTCCGGTTGCAACCACCGTGCCGCCACCGTCGCCTCCTTCCGGTCCCAGATCGATAATCCAGTCTGCCGTCTTGATGACTTCAAGATTGTGCTCGATCACCAGAACCGTGTTGCCCTGGTCAACCAGTTCGTGAAGCACTTCCAGCAGCTTTGCGACATCGTGAAAATGCAGACCTGTCGTGGGTTCGTCCAGAATGTAAAGCGTGCGGCCCGTCGAGCGCTTGGAGAGTTCCTTCGCAAGCTTTACGCGCTGCGCTTCACCACCTGAGAGCGTGGTCGCCTGCTGGCCGACCTTGATGTAGCCGAGACCGACACGCGCCAGAGTCTCCATCTTGTCGCGCACGGCGGGAACTGCGGAGAAGAACACGGCGGCTTCATCCACGGTCATGTCGAGCACGTCGGCAATCGACTTGCCCTTGAACTCGACCTCGAGCGTTTCCCGATTGTACCGTTTGCCTTTGCATACGTCGCAAGTGACGTACACATCCGGCAGAAAGTGCATTTCGATCTTTATGACGCCGTCGCCCTGACAGGCTTCGCAGCGGCCTCCCTTGACGTTGAAGGAGAACCGGCCGGGCTGATAGCCTCTGGCCTTGGCTTCAGGCATGCCGGCGAACCATTCACGGATCGGGGTAAAGGCACCGGTGTAAGTCGCCGGGTTGGATCTGGGTGTCCGGCCGATCGGTGACTGATCGATGTCGATGACCTTGTCGAGCACTTCCAGGCCTTCGATGCGATCGTGCGGGGCAGGGTTGTCCCGCGCGCCATTGAGGCGACGAGCCGCGGCCTTGTAGAGCGTATCGATCAGAAACGTGGACTTGCCGCCACCCGACACACCGGTGACACAGGTAAACGTGCTGAGCGGCACGTCGACGTCAATGTCCTTCAGATTGTTGCCGCGGGCGCCGCGAACGGAGATCTTCCGCTTCTTGTTGATTTTTCTGCGCTCGTCGTTGCGCGAAACCATCATGGATCCAGACAGATACTGCCCCGTCAACGAATTGGGATTGGCCATGATTTCAGTGGGAGTGCCCTTGGCAACGATCTGCCCGCCATGGACACCCGCTCCTGGTCCGACGTCGACTACGTAATCGGCAGTCAGCACCGCGTCTTCATCATGCTCGACCACAATCACCGTATTGCCGAGATCGCGCAGGTGTTTCAGCGTTTCCAGAAGACGGGCGTTGTCGCGCTGATGAAGGCCGATGGACGGTTCATCCAGTACATAGAGAACTCCTGTCAGCCCCGAGCCTATCTGCGAGGCGAGGCGGATACGCTGGCTTTCGCCACCTGACAGTGTTCCGGAAGAGCGGGACAAGGTGAGATATTCAAGGCCAACGTCATTCAGGAACTTCAGCCGCTCGCGAATTTCCTTCAGGATGCGGCCTGCGATTTCGCTCTGTTTGTCGTTCAGTTGCTCCGGCAGGGCTTCAAACCAGAGGCTTGCATCGCGAATGGAATGTTCGGTGATCTGACCGATATGCCTGCCGGCGATCTTGACGGCAAGCGCTTCCGGCTTCAGACGGAACCCGCTGCAAGCCGGGCAGGCATGATCGGATTGAAACCTTGCCAGTTCCTCGCGAACCCAGGTGGATTCCGTCTCGCGCCAGCGCCGCTCGATATTGCCGATTACACCTTCAAAGGTCTTTTCTGTCCGGTAGCTGCGGACGCCGTCATCATAGACGAATTCAATCTTCGCATTGCCGGTTCCATGAAGGATTGCCTCGCGCACTTCCGAAGGAAGATCCTTCCAGGGCGTTGCCATGGACACCTTGAAATGACTGCAGAGTGCTTCCAGCGTCTGGGCATAATAAGGTGATGTCGACCCTGTCTTCGCCCACGGCAGGACAGCTCCTTCGCGCAGGGAAAGCGAGTGGTCAGGAACAACCAGGTCTTCTTCAAAAGCGAGTGTCGTTCCAAGGCCATCACAAGTGGGGCAGGCACCGAAGGGATTGTTGAACGAGAACAAACGCGGCTCGATCTCCGGAATGGTGAAGCCGGATACCGGGCAGGCAAATTTTTCGGAAAAGATCAGCCGTTCCGGGTTGCCGTTCTCGTCGGTCTTGTCGGCAAATTCGGCAATTGCAATGCCATCGGCAAGTTTCAGCGCCGTTTCCAGTGAATCGGCAAGCCGACCGGAGATATCGTCACGCACGACGATACGGTCCACGACGACGTCGATATCGTGCTTGAATTTCTTGTCGAGGGCAGGGGCCTCGGAAATCTCATGGAAGGTTCCGTCGATCTTGACGCGCTGGAAACCCTTCTTCATCAGCTCGGCAAGTTCCTTGCGGTACTCGCCCTTGCGGCCGCGAACCATCGGCGCGAGCAGGTAGAGGCGGGCACCTTCTTCCAGCTCCAGGATGCGATCGACCATCTGGCTGACGGTCTGGCTTTCGATCGGCAGGCCGGTAGCAGGGGAATAGGGAACACCGACACGCGCAAACAAAAGGCGCATGTAATCGTAGATTTCCGTAACCGTTCCGACCGTGGAGCGCGGATTGCGGGACGTGGTCTTCTGTTCGATGGAGATTGCCGGCGACAGTCCGTCGATCTGGTCGACGTCCGGTTTCTGCATCATTTCCAGGAACTGACGCGCGTAAGCGGACAGGCTTTCCACGTACCGCCGCTGTCCTTCTGCATATATGGTGTCGAAGGCGAGTGACGACTTGCCTGAGCCAGACAGGCCGGTCATGACAATCAACTTGTCGCGGGGCAGGTCCAGGTCGACGCCCTTGAGGTTATGCTCCCGTGCGCCACGGATGCTGATGACCCGTGTTGGGTCCGCCTTCCAGGCTTCTTCCGACTGCGATCCCTTGGCTGTCTTCATTGTCGTTCTTCCTGACCGCATGCGTCGCCCAAAGCCGATTGTTGCTCGCGCATACGCTAAGATGGTCCATTGCCGATGATGTCTGTTTGCCCCGATATAGCAGTTTCGGGCGGAGCTTCCAGTGAGGCATTTTCAATATCGTGCCTGAGGCACTTGTCGATGCGATGCCTGATTGAATCGCTTTTACAGAAATGGTAAGAACAAAACAAGTACATTAACGATTGCCGCGTCAGGAGCCGAGCAGAAATAGGTGACCGAAACCTCGCAGTTCATGAGATAATGTCCTGACAGAAAAATCGGGGCTCGATTGGAACAAAAGTGGAGCAAATTGTAACTCGGCGCAATCAAGGATTGTGTCTGTCGACTTTGCTCGAATTTTAGGCGGATGAACCAGGCGGCGTTTGTGAGTTGCCTTGTGGAAAATGAGTGAAGCCTGGCGAAAATAGCGGCGAAGCTGTTGGCGTGCCGTTAGGGTTCTGGTTTCTAGCAGCAAAGCTTGCAACGTTGACCGTTTATCGACACGTGCCGGAGAAGCACACGAACATCGTCGGCGGGGTCAACGAAAAACAAACAGGAGTTCAGTATGGCGGGCAGCGTCAACAAAGTAATTTTGGTCGGCAATCTGGGAGCAGACCCGGAAATCCGCCGTACGCAGGATGGCCGCCCGATCGCCAATCTCCGGATTGCGACGTCGGAATCCTGGCGCGACCGCAACACCGGTGAGCGTCGTGAAAAGACGGAGTGGCACCGCGTCGTGATTTTCAACGACGGTCTTTGCAAAGTTGCGGAGCAATATCTGCGCAAGGGATCAAAGGTTTATCTCGAAGGCCAGCTTCAGACCCGCAAATGGCAGGATCAGTCCGGTCAGGACCGGTACTCCACCGAGATCGTGCTGCAGGGTTTCAACTCCAACCTGACCATGCTTGACGGCCGCGGCGAAGGTGGCGGTGCATCCGGCGGTCTTCCCGATTACGGCAATGACTCACAAGGCGGCGGCGGAGGTGGCTTCGGCGGCGGCGGTTCCGGTTCCGGCGGGAATTTCGGTGGTGGCTATGGCGGCGGTTCCAGCAGCGGCGGCGGTTACGGCGGTCCGTCCGGCGGCGGTGGCGGCCCCATGGACGACGAAATTCCGTTCTGATCTTTTTCTGTCCTGCCGGGTGCGGTCCCATGCTTTGGGGCCGCGCACCAGGGTATGTTGATCAACCGCCGACGTTTGGGTCGTAAGGCGTGCTCGGGTCATCAACACCGTCGTAATATTCCTTCGCACTGCCGAGACCGCAGTGATAGACGGCTTCTTCTGCGCGTGTGTCGCCACCCGTAATCGGGGCGCCGTTGTGATGCGCGAATTCATGAATGATGGTGGCCAGCACCATCCACCTGCCCATTTTAAAGGCCCTGTCACCAACCGCGATTTCCCCGGAAGGAACGTGGATTTCCCCATGTAGCGGTGAAATGGTCGGTCCGTAATTCACCCAAATCGAGCTGTCGTTGATCATGTCCGACAAGCTTCGCCCCTTGGGCAGCGTCCGGAAATAGGCATTACATCCCGGGTTGTTCTTGACCATCTTGAAAAGCTTGTTTCTGGCCCATTTCAGCTTTGAATACTGGGAAGAGTTGAAACTTGTGTATTTCCAGATCGGTGACGAATGGTCACCAACATTGAATTGAAACGGCATTTGGCTCTCCGGTAATGTCTCACGTACTCGTGAAGCCGTAGATACGCCGTTGACGAAGTAGGCGGCGTGATGCCAATCACGCTAGGTTGTTTTTCCAAACAGCCGCAGTTCTGCCGTTTCTGGCACCGTGATGGTGGGCAGCTGTACTGTCAGCAACGAGGCAAAATCGTCACAGTCGGCTGATTTCAAGCCTGTGTAGGACGGCGCCCCTTAACCATCTGATGAACCCTGTTATAGTATCAAACGGTTTACGGGCGCAGTTTCCGGGAATCGGGTCGCGGGGCCCGGTTGCACGGTAACTGCGTTGCCATATCACGCTCGGATGTAGAACATCCTCGGCGGATATGCCGAACAGCCTTCGATCCTTGCAGGGAAGCAATAAAACCCTGGTGACTTGGGCAAGGCGTCAGGTTCGAAAAGATTTAAAATAAGCGGGTTTAGACAATGCGAGCGAATGCAATGGCACTGAGCGAATGTACCAGGAAAAAACCGAAACGTTCCGTCCTGGGGACGTCCCTCAGGGCTGGCTTGATGGCGACGGTGCTTTTTTCCGGTTTTAACCTGGTCTCGGTTGAGCCTGCTTCCGCGCAGGGGTTGTTCCAGCGTCTGTTCAATCCGGAAGCGCATCGCCGGCAGCAGGAGCGTGAGCGCCAACAGGATCTTAGCAAGAAGGTCGTTACCGCAAAGGTCTCTGCGCCGCGCTACCTCAATTACTCGGCCGACAGCTGGAAGAAGGTTTCGCTGGCTGAACTGTCGGAGATCAAGTCTGCCGAGGTGAAGCCTGATGTCCAGCCCGTTGAAACGACGGATGCCCCGAGCACCGAAAGCGATAGCCTGCCACAGGCTCCGGTCGTTCTGACCGCATTCGACACGGCGCGTCCGGCATTGAAAGACATGTCGCTCACCGTCCTTCCGGAAGTGGGTTCTGCAGTCATTTCATTCTATCGTGAGCATCCCGATTTCGTCTGGGTGAAAGACGGTAAGCCGACAGAAAAGGCAATCGCGGTCCGCAGTAGTCTCGCTGAAACAGGCAAATTTGCGCTGAATCCGGAAGACTATGTCGTCGATCTTCCCGTAACTGAAGGTCTTGAAGGTGAGGCACTCGATGCCGCTACGATGCGGTTCGAGATGGAGATGAGTGCAGCCGTTCTGACATATGTTCTGGATTCCAGGCGCGGACGTGTCGATCCGAACCGGATTTCCGAATATCACGATCTGCCGAGGCATGAAGTCGATCTCGTTGCAGCCCTGGAAGGCTTCAAGGCAGCGACCAATGCCGAAACAGCAGTTGCAAATGCGCAGCCTCAGAGTGAACATTTCCGCAAGTTGACCGAAGAGTTGGCCCGCCTGCGAGCAGAAGATGAAGACGCCGACCAGATCGTCATCGCGCCCGGCACTTTCCTGAAGGCTGGCAAATCCAGCCCGGAAATGAAGAACATCGTCGCCGGGATCGCCAAGAACGGCTCGGAGGAACTCAAGTCGGCTCATGAAGAGACGCTGACTGCCTATGATGGCGCTGAACTTTATTCTCCGGAACTCGTTGAGCTGGTGAAGGCTTTCCAGAAGGAAGCCAAGCTCACGCCGGATGGTATCATCGGCAAGAACACCATCAACGCGATGGTCGGCGAAACCAACGCGGCGAAGATCGCCAAGGTCGAACTGGCCATGGAGCGCAGCCGCTGGCTTCCCGAAGAACTCGGCGAACGCAAGGTGTTTATCAACCAGGCTGCCTTCACCGCGACCTATACCGCGCCTGACGAAGCTCCATTGAGCATGCGGGTGGTTGTCGGCAAGAAGTCCAATCAGACCAACTTCTTCTACGACAAGATCGAAATCGTTGAGTACAATCCCTATTGGGGCGTGCCGTATTCGATCATTGTCAATGAAATGCTGCCGAAACTGGCCAACGACCCCAGTTATCTCGACCGCGCCGGTTATGAAGTAACGACACCAGGCGGCCGGCAGGTTTCGTCTTCCGCGGTCGACTGGTACGCGGTTGCTTCCAAACAGCAATCGGTCAACGTCCGCCAGTATCCGGGCAGCTCGAACGCGCTTGGCGAAGTCAAGATCCTGTTCCCGAACAGGCATCACATCTACATGCACGATACGCCGTCAAAGAACCTCTTCAACAAGGATATGCGCGCATACAGCCATGGTTGCATTCGTCTGCAGGATCCGAAGGCCATGGCCGCTGCGGTTCTCGGCAAATCCAAGGATTACGTGAGCTCGCGTATTTCGGGCGGTCAGAACCAGCAAGAACAGGTGACCGGTGATATTCCGGTTTATGTGTCCTATTTCACGGCGTGGCCTGAGTTGGACGGGACGGTTGCCTTCTATACCGACGTCTACGACCGGGACATGCATCTGTTGAAGGCCATCGAGAAAACCGACGCAGAGCGGGAAAAAGTCAGAACGTCCTGATCTGGGATAGCAGAACAACAAAAGCCGCCGAAGGGGTGACCTCCGGCGGCTTTTTTGTTTGCCCTCGCGAAGAGGCAATATCAGGAGGCGCCGCCGAGGCATTCCTTCAGAGAGCTTGAGAGCCCCTTCAGAAGTTGCGGATAAAGGTTCGGGCCATTTTCAAGATCGGTGCCCAGCGGGTCAAGCGTACCTGACCGAGCGCTGCTGCCTTCCAGAACAACCGAAACCAGCTTTGCGTCAAATTGCGGTTCCTGAAAAACGCAGCTTACGCCGAGGTCCCTGATCTTGCCCTGGATTTCCTGAATTCGGTCTGCACTCGCCAGAGCTTCCGGAGAAACGGTAACCGATCCACTGGCCTCGATTTCATAGTGATGTTCGAAATGATGGTAGGCATCGTGGAAGACGATGAACTTTTTGTCTGCAAACGGAGCCAGTTCCGCGGAAATGTCCTGATCGAGTGACGCGATCCGCTTGGAAAACGCCGCTGCATTCTTCTTATAGGTTTCGGCATTGGCAGGATCCTGTTTCGCCAGGGTATCTGCCATGATTTTTGCGATCTCGATGCCGTTTTCCGGGTTCAGCCAGATATGCGGATCGACAGCCTCATGTGCCGCGTGCTGATGCTCTGCGTCGTGGTCGTGTCCCGAGTGGTCATGGGCATCGGCGTGGCTGTCGTCGTCATCATGTTCGTGGCCGGCATGTTCATGTTCGCCTTCTTCGTGATCATGTTCGCCGCCAGCGTGTTCGTGGTCATCTTCTTCTGCATGATCATGCGCATGCTCTTCGCCACTGTGCCCATCGCCGTGATCGTGATCATGGGCGTCGAAGCTGGCACCTTCTCGAATGTCGAGTTGATGAATTCCAGACGCATCGATCAGTTCGACCGTTACAGCATTCTTGGCCATGGTTTCGATTGGCTTCTTCAGCGAGGGAGCCAGTTCTGGCCCAACCCAGAACACCACATCGGCTCCCTGAAGCAGAAATGCCTGCGACGGTTTCAGCGCATAGCCATGAGGAGAGGAGGCGCCGTCGACAAGGACATAGGGCGTCCCGACACCTTCCATAACAGCCGACGCGATGGAATGGATCGGTTTGATGGACGTGACAACACTGGGGGCGTCGGCGTGCGCATTCACTGTCAGGGTCACTAGTGCTGCTGCGGCGGGAGCTGTCAGATAAAGTGACCTGCAGGCGCTGTTCTTGATGGCGGAGAAGGTGAGGGGCATAGGTAGGCCTTCAGAATGATGTAATTTTATAACGTTCAAAAATTGGATTTTCAAGTCCGCTTTTGCCGGAATGTTGTCGAGAGCATCCGTGAACATCTTGGTTTGCAGCCGCCGTACAGATAAGCTTTAGAAAAATGCTGACGGATCAGAAGCTTCATGCACACCGGAACCGAAATACTTGCTGACAGTTTCCTGCGGCCCTTTCCGCCCAAGGCTGCGCAGCTGATCGTGACCATCTACGGCGACATCGTTGAACCGCGTGGCGGCGTGCTGTGGATGGGAGACTTGATCAGCCTATGTGCCGGCTTCAGCGTTAATGAATCGCTCGTCAGGACAGCGGTGTCTCGCCTGGTTTCAAAAGGTCAGTTGAAAGGTGAGCGGGAAGGCAGGCGAAGCTTTTACGCTCTGACACCGGATGCCCGGGAGGAATATCACCTGGCTGCAGACTTGTTCTATGGCCCCGAGGATCCGGATTGTGGCTGGCTGTTGACCCGTTGTACGGAAGCCGCGGATCAGGCCGTTCTGATGCGGTTTGGTTTCGCGTCACTTGAGGGGAATGTCTACATTGGCGCTGACAGACCGGGACGCCCCATCCTTGGCACCGCGTTTCGTGCGTCGGCTTTGAACCTGAAATCAGGTGAACTGGAAAAAATAGCTGCTTCCTCCTTCGGACTGGAGCTTCTGGCTCGGGACTACACAGGCTTTGTCTCGCACTTCAAACCCATGCAGAACCTGATCGCAGATGGTGTTGCACCTCCGTCTGCACTGTTGTTCCGACTGGCATTAGTGCATGCCTATCGCGGCATTCGCCTGCGGGATCCCCGCCTGCCACGCTCGGTCCTGCCGGCAGATTGGGCCGGATACGAAGCGCGTTCGTTATTCGCGGCGCTCTACGCGGGCCTTTCTCCTGCAGCCGACAGTTACATCGGTCGGAACCTGTTGAATCAGGACGGTCCACTACCGGCCACACCGGATGCGGTGCAGGAACGTATGCGGTCACTTTCCCTAACTAATTGAATTATAGTGTGTTTCGGTAATCATCTGAAGCAGGCGACAAAACATCACAAAAATAATTAATTTCATGCTTTTTCTGTGATGTGTTGTGAGGTATCCTTTTGAAAATTCAACATGACGAAAGGAGGCGTCATGTATGCCCAGATGGTAAAAACCGACTCGACCAAAGTTCTCTCTCTCGCGGAGATGACGGACGAGGAAAGAGCCTTTCAAGAACGCATTGACCGTGGCGAGAAAATCGAACCCACGGACTGGATGCCGGAAGGCTATCGCAAGACCCTGATCCGTCAGATCGGTCAGCATGCTCATTCGGAAATTGTCGGCCAGTTGCCGGAAGGCAATTGGATAACCCGTGCGCCTACACTCGAGCGCAAGGCGATCCTGCTCGCCAAGGTTCAGGATGAGGCAGGCCATGGCCTTTACCTCTACTGTGCGGCTGAAACCCTCGGCGTCAGCCGGGACGAGTTGATCGAGCTGCTGCATGCCGGCAAAATGAAATATTCCTCGATCTTCAATTACCCAACTCTGACGTGGGCCGATATCGGTGCTGTCGGATGGTTGGTGGATGGCGCGGCAATCATGAACCAGGTGCCGTTGCAGCGGACGTCCTTCGGCCCGTACTCGCGGGCGATGATCCGTATCTGCAAGGAAGAAAGCTTCCACCAGCGCCAAGGCTACGACATCATGATGAAGATGGCGAAGGGTTCGGAAGCGCAGCGCCGCATGGCGCAGGATGCCTTGAACAGGTTCTGGTATCCGTCGTTGATGATGTTCGGTCCTTCCGACAAGGACTCTGTGCATTCCACCCAGTCTATGGCCTGGAAGATCAAGATCAACACCAACGACGAGCTGCGTCAGAAGTTTGTCGATCAGACCGTTCCCCAGGCTGAGTATCTCGGTCTGACAGTTCCTGACGAGAACATCAGGTGGAACGAGGAAAAGGGCGGCTACGATTTTTCCGAACCGGACTGGAGCGAGTTTTTCGAAGTTCTCAAGGGCAACGGTCCATGCAACCGGGAACGCATGGAAGCCCGGGTGACGGCATGGGAAGATGGTGCCTGGGTGCGTGACGGGTTGATGGCGCATGCTGACAAGCGGGTCGCCGCCAGAACCGCGGCCGAGTAAGCGCCATGACCGAAACTCACCTGGCTGAATTGAATGTGGCTCGGCTCCGTTACGATATCAACGATCCGCGAATTGCCGAATTCGTCAACAATCTGAACCGGGTAAACGCCGCCGCCGAACGCAGCAACGGTTTTGTCTGGCGCTTGAAGGATGAGGCCGGCAACGCGGTTTCCATGACGCGCGAAAGTGACCCGTTGGTCATCCCGAACCTTTCGGTATGGACGGACGTCGAGTCTCTGGAAAACTTCGTGTTCAAGACCGTTCACAAACGCATTTACGACCGACGGGCGGAATGGTTCGAAGTGATGGAGCGCATGCATTTTGTCATGTGGCCGGTCGCCGCTGGCCATGTGCCAACGCTCGAAGAAGCCTGGCAGAAGCTCGACTATCTGAACGAGCACGGGTCAACGGATCTTGCCTTCGGCTGGGAGCATGTGAAAGACGCCAATCTGTGGCGGTCGGCACGATGCTCAAGTTCTGCAGCCTGACATTTCGGAGGAAATCATGAAAAAGGAATGGCCCCTCTGGGAGGTCTTTATTCGCGGCCAGCATGGTCTCAATCATCGCCATGTGGGGTCACTGCATGCACCGGACGCTGAAATGGCAATCAAGAATGCGCGCGACGTCTATACGCGCCGCAAGGAAGGCGTTTCGATCTGGGTCGTGCCGTCGGCACAGATCACTGCTTCTGATCCAGGTGCGAAGGATGCCTTGTTCGAGCCGTCCATGGACAAGATCTATCGTCACCCCAGTTTTTACGACATTCCGGATGAAGTCGGAAAAATGTGATGACCAGCAAAGACAAATTAGTCGCACGCGACACTCTCTTCGAATGGCTGCTGCGCCGAGGCGATACCGCGCTTGTTCTGGGGCACCGCGTTTCTGAATGGTGCGGGCATTCTCCTGTCCTGGAAGAAGATATCGCGCTCGCCAATGTCGCGCTCGATCTTATCGGGCAGGCGCGCATGTGGCTGGGCCTTGCCGGTGAAGTCGAAGGCAAGGGGCGCGGCGAAAATGAGCTGGCTTACCTTCGTGATGCCTGGGACTTTCGCAACTTCCTGCTGGCCGAACAGCCAAATGGTGATTTTGGCCAGACGTTGATGAGGCAGTTCCTGATCGATGCCTATCAGGTTCCGTTGCTCGAGGCCCTGAAAAGCTCGAAGGACGAGCGGATCGCTGCCATTGCAGCGAAGGCTGGCAAGGAGGTTGCCTACCATCTCGACCGATCCGCGGACCTCGTGATCCGTCTAGGAGACGGTACTGAAGAGAGCCATCGCCGCATGCAGCAGGCTCTTGATGCGTTGTGGTCCTACACCGGTGAAATGTTCGCCAGTGACGCCATCGACACCGCGATGGCGGAAGCAGGGCTTGCTCCAGATGCCGCCTCCTTGAAAGCGGAATGGAAAGAAACAGTCGAAGCTGTTCTGGATGAGGCTACGCTTACCTTGCCGGAAAGCGACTTCGCCCATATGGGCGGCTTGACTGGTCGTCATTCGGAACACCTGGGGCACATGCTGGCAGAAATGCAGTTCCTGCAGCGGGCCTATCCCGGCGCAACCTGGTGATCCGATGCCTGTTTCCATGGACACGGTTTGGCAATGGCTTTCCGAGATCCCTGATCCGGAAATTCCGGTTCTGTCCCTGACGGACCTGGGCGTAATTCGTGACGTCTCCTGGCAAGACGATACGCTTGTTGTAACCGTTACGCCGACCTACAGCGGCTGCCCGGCAACAGCGGTGATCAATCTGGACATCGAAACCAAGTTGCTGGAATGCGGAGTTACCAAGGTGCGTCTTCAGCAGCAGCTCAGCCCGCCTTGGACAACCGATTGGCTGACGCAGGAAGGCCGGGCGAAATTGCGTGCCTACGGCATTGCACCGCCGGTAGACGGAACCCGTTCGGACAGTTCGGCAGCCGGAAGGCTCGCGCGGCTGACAGGTCAGGGGAGCTTTCAGGTCGCTTGTCCTCGCTGTGGTTCGGAAAACACGGAAAAGGTCAGCCAGTTTGGCTCCACGCCCTGCAAGGCGGCTTATCGCTGCCGGTCGTGCCTGGAGCCATTCGATTACTTCAAGTGCCACTGAGAGGGCACTTCAATTAGTTGGGACGCGCGGGAAGGTGAAATGCTTCCATTGGCTGTCCTGAGTTATTTGAGCATCCGTTTTTGCCGATATCGGCAGGGTGCAGCAGATCATGTTTCGGGAGGACATGCATGTCGCGGTTTCATGCGCTGACAGTGACTGACGTAACGCCGGATACGAGAGATTCGGTCGTTGTGACCCTTCAGCCGCAGTCGGAGGAACAGGATCTGTTCCGTTTCGAGCAGGGGCAATATCTGACCTTCCGGCGTGACTTCGACGGACACGAGGTGCGCCGTTGCTACTCAATCTGTGCCGGGACCGAAGACGGTGCCCTGAAGGTCGGCATCAAGCGCGTCGACGGAGGTGCTTTTTCATGCTGGGCGCATGAAAGCATGCGGCCGGGAGACATGGTCGAGGCCATGCCGCCACTCGGCAGCTTCAACGCCCCGATCGAACCTGATCTCGCACGTTTCTACGTCGGTTTCGCCGGTGGGTCTGGCATCACGCCGATCCTGTCGATCCTGAAGACAGTACTGGCACGCGAGCCCAATTCTCAGTTCACGCTAGTCTATGCCAACCGGCAGATATCCTCGATCATGTTCCGAGAGGAACTGGAAGATCTGAAAAACCGGTATCTCGGTCGCCTGCAGGTGATCCATATTCTCAAAAGCGATGCGCAGGACACTGAGCTGTTTTCCGGCCGCGTCGATGAGGAGAAGCTGACCGATCTCTTCGATACGCTGATCGATCCTCAGGACATTGATATTGCTTTTCTTTGCGGGCCTCACGGAATGATGGAAACCGTTCGTGGCAGCCTGGAAGCGCGCGGTGTCGTGGCGGACAAGATTCGGCAGGAACTGTTCAAGTCCGACCAGCCCGGACGCTTGCCGGCACGGTTGCGGCCGGAGGTCATCGATGGTTCAGCGAAGGAGGCCGATCTTCGGTTGACCATCGACGGCACCTCGCGGGAAATCCACATGGAACCGGGCGAGACCATTCTGGAAGCAGCGCATCGTCACAACATCGATGCACCATATTCCTGCTGTGCAGGCGTGTGTTCCACATGTCGCGGCAAGGTGCTGGAAGGTGAGGTCGAAATGGCGGCCAATCATGCTCTGGAAGACGACGAAATTCGGGATGGCTACGTTCTGACATGCCAGTCGCGGCCGCTGAGCAAACGCCTCGTCGTGACTTACGACGCCTGAGACCATTCCGTTTCAAGAACTGGAATTCAAAATGACCGTTCATCCGCAAAAAGTCCGCGTGTTGGAAAGCTATCTCGCTGGCAGCTGGAGGCAAGGCAAGGCCGAGGGAAAGCCGCTGCTTGACGCTGCAACCGGTGCGCCTGTCGCCGCGATTGACGCATCCGGTCTGGACCTTGGCGAGGCACTTGCCTGGGGGCGTGACACCGGTGGCAAGGCCTTGCGCAAGATGACCTACCACGAGCGCGCCTTGATGCTGAAAACCCTGGCGCAGGCGCTGACCGAGCAAAAGGAAATCTTCTACCAGGAGAGTTTTGCCACCGGGGCAACACGCAAGGACAGCTGGATCGATATTGAAGGCGGCATTGGCACCATGTTCGCCTATTCCTCCAAGGCCCGTCGCGAGATGCCGAACACCCGGGTGTTCGTCGAAGGTGCGGTGGAGCCGCTGTCGCGGGACAAAAGTTTTTCAGGGCAGCATGTGCTGACACCACTGCGCGGTATTGCCGTTCATATCAACGCTTTCAACTTCCCCTGCTGGGGAATGCTGGAAAAGATCGCCCCCGCCCTGATCGCGGGCGTACCCTGCCTGGTCAAGCCTGCCAGCCAGACTGCTTATCTGACCGAGCTGATGGTTCGCCACATTCTGGCGACCGGCATTCTTCCTGAAGGCTCGCTTCAGCTTCTTTGCGGGTCGGCGGGAGATCTGATCGACCATGTCACGGGACAGGATGTTGTTACCTTCACCGGATCCGCTGCCACCGGGCAAATGCTGCGTCGGAACCCGGCAATCGTGCAGAATTCCGTTCGCTTCTCCATGGAGGCCGACAGCCTCAATGCTGCGGTTCTGGGGCCGGATGTCAGCCCTGAAGATCCCGAATTTGACCTCTTCATCAAGGAAGTTGCCCGGGAAATGACCGTGAAGGCAGGGCAGAAGTGCACTGCGATCCGCCGGGTCATCGTGCCGCGTAAATTGTCCGATGCGGTTGCTGATGCGCTCGGCAAGAGGCTTGGGAAGGCCGTGATCGGAGATCCGCGAGACGAAGCGGTTTCGATGGGGCCACTCGCTTCAGCCGGTCAGCGTGAAGAAGTGCTTGCGCGCGTAAGTGATCTGAAGGTGGAAGCAGAGATCGTTTCCGATCTTGCGGGCTCAAGCCCCGCAACCGGCGCGTTCGCAGCTCCCGTACTTTTGCATTGCGCCAACCCGATGAGCGCAGAAGCCGTTCACTCGGTTGAAGCGTTCGGACCGGTTGCGACATTGATGCCCTACGACGAGCTGGAGGAAGCGGTCGAACTCACCCACAAGGGCAAGGGCTCTCTTGTTGCCTCGCTGTTCACAAATGACCCCTTGGTTGCCGAGGAAGCCGTTCTCGGCATGGCGCCTTTCCATGGACGCGTCATGATAGGCAATCGGAAGAGTGCAAAGTCTTCAACCGGACATGGTTCTCCCTTGCCCATGCTTGTGCACGGCGGACCGGGCCGGGCAGGTGGCGGCGAAGAACTTGGCGGCCTGCGCTCGGTCAAACATTACATGCAACGGACGGCGGTCCAGGGAACGCCCGCCTTGCTGGGCGCAGTGACCGGCCGCTGGATTTCCGGTGCACCAGGTCAGGAAGACAGCCGGCACCCGTTCCGCAAGTCATTGGCCGACCTCAAGATCGGCGATCAGCTGAACACCGGGGCACGGGAAGTTTCCCTGGAAGATATCGAGCATTTTGCCAAGTTCACCGGCGACACCTTCTATGCGCATATGGATGAAGCCGCCGCGAAACGGAACCCGTTCTTCGAAGGCCGCGTGGCACATGGCTATCTGATTGTTTCCTTCGCCGCCGGTCTGTTCGTCGATCCTGATGAAGGTCCGGTGCTGGCGAATTACGGCGTTGATAATCTGCGTTTCTTGACGCCGGTGAACGCAGGTGATGCACTCAAGGTTCAGTTGACCGCCAAGGAGATTTCGCCGCGTATTTCAGCAGACTATGGCGAAGTGCGGTGGGACTGTCTTGTGACCAACCAGAATGATGAAGCTGTTGCCCAGTACGACGTTCTGACATTGGTCGCCAAGGAATGGCCGATGTCTGCGTAAGACAACCACATATCCAAATGGAAAAGGCCACCTGATCAGGTGGCCTTTTTCTTTGGCGAAAGGTCTGGAAAGGACTGGCTGATTTTGATGTCTTGGAGAAACGTCCTCCGAACGCTTGGCCTGCGTGTTCCCTTATTCCTTGGGCCTGTTGTCGACGACCCGCTTTGCCTTGCCGGCGGAACGTTCCACTTTGCCGGGCTCGGCAACATCGATCCTTGCGGATACGCCGACCACGCTCTTGATGTGATGCGAGAGTTCCTTTGCCGATGCCTGACGTGCGTCACTTGTTGCTGCTGTCGGCAGGGCTTCGACGTGCACTGTCATGACGTCCAGGCGGTCGGACCGGGAAAGCTCTATCTGGAAATGTGGTGACAAGCCTTCGCATTTCAGGATCTGCTCTTCGATCTGGGTCGGGAATACGTTGACGCCGCGCAGAATGATCATGTCGTCAGAACGTCCCGTGATCTTTTCCATTCGCCGCATGGACCGGGCCGTGCCGGGCAGGAGCCTGGTCAGGTCACGCGTGCGGTAGCGGACCATTGGCAGGCCTTCCTTGGTAAGCGTGGTGAAGACCAGCTCTCCAATTTCGCCGTCCGGCAGAACGTCGCCGGTCACCGGATCAATGATTTCCGGGTAGAAATGGTCTTCCCAGATGTGGAGACCGTCCTTGGTCTCAACGCATTCGTTGGCAACGCCTGGTCCAAGCACTTCCGACAAGCCGTAGATGTCGACGGCATGCATGTCGAACGCGTCTTCGATTTCCTTGCGCATTGCGTTGGTCCAGGGTTCGGCGCCGAAGATTCCCGTCGCAAGCGACGTTTCCCGAGGATCGATGCCTTGCCGCCGGAATTCATCCAGGATGGACAGCAGGTAGGACGGCGTCACCATGATGATGCGCGGTTTGAAGTCCTGGATAAGTGTCACCTGGCGTTCCGTCATGCCACCGGAGACCGGAACAACCGTGCAGCCTAGTTTTTCTGCGCCGTAGTGGGCGCCCAGTCCACCGGTAAAGAGACCGTATCCATAAGCAACATGGATGATGTCACCCGGACGGCCGCCAGAGGCTCGAATGGAGCGGGCGACGAGACCGGCCCACATGTCGATGTCGTTGGCTGTGTAGCCAACCACCGTTGGTTTGCCGGTCGTGCCCGAGGAGGCGTGTACGCGTACGATCTTGTCGCGCGGGACAGCGAACAAACCGAACGGATAATTGTCCCGGAGATCGCTCTTGGTCGTAAACGGAAATTTCGACAGGTCCGAGAGGGTCTTCAGGTCGGAAGGGTGTACGCCTTTCTCGTCGAAGCGTTGCTTGAATAGCGGAACGTTTTCATACGAATGGGTGAGGGACCATTGCAGTCTCTTCAGCTGCAGGGCCGACAATTCGTCCCGGCTGGCTGTTTCAATAGGCTCAAGATCTCCCGGTCGCGGAGCCAGATTTTCCATATTTTCCTCCCTTGAGCAGCCCGTCTGGCCGCTCGCCGTCATTCCGGCAAGATTGTACCTTTGGTCGTTCTGGAATTGCCGCGGAACTCGGCAATGACAGTGCCATTCTGGTTGGCCACCGTCACGTCGTAGAGGCCGGATCGGCCGGTACGCGATTTCTCGCTGGCCGTAGCCGTCAAGTGGTCTCCGAGATGGGCCGGTGCCAGAAACGTGATGTCGCAATGCTGGGCAACCGTAACCTGGTTGTATGTGTTGCAGGCAAAAGCGAAGGCACTGTCGGCAAGCGTGAAGATGTAGCCGCCGTGGCAAATGCCGTGGCCGTTGGTCATGGCTTTCGTAACCGTCATCGCCATCGTCGAATGTCCGGCACGTACATCTTCAAGTTTCATGTCCAGGTGCTGTGTCGCCGTATCCTGCGACCACATGCGGTCGGCGCAGGCGCGCGCAAATTCATCCGGTGTCATTCTTTGCCTCATTCAAGCGCCGGTAAATCGGGCGTCACCGCTTTTCAAGAAAAGCGGTGACGCCCTCCCGATAATCATTCGTGCGTCCTGCCTGACGTTGGCTATCGCGCTCGGCATCCAGTTGCCGATCGAGCGACTGGTCTGCTGCCGATTGTATCAGTTCCTTGGTAAGCGCAAGGCCGGTGGTTGCCCCCGCGGCCAGCTGCGTTGCCAGCGTTCCGGCCTCCGTCATGAGGTCCGTATCCGGAACTGCCTTCCAGATGAGGCCCCAGGAGGCAGCTGTCTCGGCCCCCAACGGTTCGCCCGTCATGGCGAGTGCCTTCGCACGGGCTTCTCCAATCAGGCGTGGCAGCAACCATGTGCCGCCCGAATCGGGCACCAGGCCGATCTTGGAGAAAGCCTGGATGAAACGGGCAGACTGGGCGGCGAGGACAATATCGCAGGCAAGCGCCACATTGGCGCCTGCACCCGCGGCAACGCCATTGACCGCACAGATGACAGGTTTTCTGAGAGCCCTGATTTGCCGAACTAGTGGATTGTAAAGTGTCTCGAGTGTTACGCCGAGATCAGGTGCCTCGCCACCTCCGCGCATGTCGCGATCGGAAAGGTCCTGACCAGCGCAGAAAGCGCGGCCGGCCCCGGTCAGCAGCACTGCCCTGATTGAGCTGTCTTCCGTTGCGGTGGTCAAATGCTTGCGAAGCGCATGATGCATGGCTTCGTTGAAGGCATTGAGCCGGTCCGGTCTGTTGAGTGTTAGAAAAAGACAGCCATCCCGCTGTTCAGCGAGCACAGTATCACGGTCTGTCATGCGCCCCTCCCAAAGCATCACACCTTTTGCATGAAAATCGATAATGTTGTGACATTAATGCACGACGAAACGTTCTGGTCAAAGGCAGAATGCAGTTTTCCGGTACGCCAAATCACTTTGGTCGGTTCGCCACTGGCAACACGTACGGTTTTCAACTCTTGTGAGAAAAGGCGCTTAAAATATGGTCAGCCCGATTCAGCTGATATTTACTTTAATCGTCAATAGTTAGCCCAGTTTCGGCCAGCGCTAGGGCAACATGTTTATCCGTAAAACCACCGCTGACAATTTTTCGTTGGACATTCCTCTGGAACTCGAGGAAGGCCCGCCGCCAGTCGCGTACCGGCGCGTTCTGCAGGTTTTATCGCTGACTGCGGCGGCTTTTCTGGCGTGGGCAGCGATCGGTCAGGTACGTGAAGTCGCCAGTGCGACAGGGGAAATTGTTCCGGCAGGCAAGGTGCAGACTGTCGGACACCTGGAAGGTGGCATCGTTGCAGAAGTGTTGGTTCAGGAAGGCCAACTGGTTGAAATAGGCACCCCCATCGTTCGGTTGCAGGAAACCGCGGCGTCGAGTGATCTCGAGAAGGTCCAGACTCGCTTGAAGTTTCTGGCGACCGAAGAGCAGAGGCTCGGAAATCCGGGTCTTGGCAGTGCCGCCAATGGTCTGAGACTAGGCGCCGATGCAGGCTTCAGCGAAGCGCAACAAGCTGCCTATGACGCGCAACGCCTGGCACTGGAAAAAGAACAGCAGGCCTTGAAGGCGAGGGTGAGCGAAAAGCAGGCGGAGTTAGCCAGCATTCTGGAACGGATAGCCCTGCAGGAAACCCAGATCGAGATCCAGCAGGAACAGTACAAGATCCAGGAAAACCTCTTCGAACAGGGTTACACATCCAAGAGGCGCTTTCTGGAAGCCAAGTCGTCTCTTCAGAATGCCCAGAGCCTTTTGAGCGAACTGAACGGTATGAGCGGCAGCGTTCGAGCACAGTTGACGGAGGCAACCGCCAGCCTGGAACGTTCGATTGCCGTAGCCGAAGAGGAGCAGGCCGTAGAACGCAGCCGGGTTGCGCAGGAGCGCAGCGAGCTGACTTTCGAAGCCGATAAACAGAAAGACCGGTACGACCGACTGTTCGTGCGAGCTCCTGTCAGCGGGCACATCAAGGCGCTTTATCTCAAAGGACCGGGCAGTGTACTGGCGCCTGGCGATGTGGTTGCCGAAGTTGTGCCGAGCGATAGCGATCTTGTTGCCGAGGTTCGTGTTTCACCGCGCGATATCGGCCATGTGGATGTCGGTGACGAGGCAGAAATCGCCGTTACGACCTTCGACCCGAATATCGAAGGTACCTTGAAGGGGGAAGTTTCCGTCATCTCGGCGTCAAGTTTCAGGGACGAATACGGCAACTACTATTTCAAGGCCATGATCCCGCTGAAAACCAACACGATCGGGCATGGTGCGCGCGCCGAAACAATCTCGCCAGGCATGGTCGTTGACGCAAAGATCGTCACAGGGTCCAAATCCGTGCTCCAGTACATGTTGAAGCCGGTCACCCGCGCTATCGGAGATCCGCTCAGCGAACGTTGAGCCGGGTTATGTCCAGATCCCATTTTCCGAATTCTGTCTCTGGCAGATAAATGAAAAGCCCCGCCGTTTCCGGCGGGGCTTTTCGTCAGTTACCGCTGTCCGGTGACATCAGCTACCAGCGGATTTCCTCAACATCGTTGAAGTTGACACGGCTGCCGTCTGCAAAGTCGATGTAACCATCGGCATCCTGGGAAAGGTCGAGCCTGCCGCCTTCAAGGTCTGTTGTCTCGATCGAGCCGTTGGTGATCGTCACTGTCCAGTCCGTACCGTATTCGCCGGCGGCAGTGATCCCTGGACCACCACCCAGATCAATCACGTCGGTCCAACCGGCCCCCATGCCTGCGTTGATGGTGTCATTGCCGTCTCCCAGGCCGTACATGAACAGGTCGGAACCGTCACCACCGCTCAGGTTGTCGTTGCCAAGACCACCGATGATAACATCATCTCCAGCGCCACCGCTGATGTTGTCATGCCCGTCGCCACCGAAGATAAGGTCGCGGCCGTCACCAGCCGAAATGTTGTCGTTGCCGGTGCCGCCTTCGATCCTGTCGTTGTTTGAACCGCCTTCGATAACGTCATCACCACCAGCGCCGTCCAGATTGTAGGTGTAGTCGTAGCCTGCACCGCTGCCGGTGTTGCTTTCGTCAGTATCGGTGTAGTTGACGTCGTAATCGCCGGTAACGGCAATTGAGAAGGATTCAGAAGACTGTGATCCATCCGAGGAAGTGGCGGTGATCGTCAGATCGATCGAATTTTCAATCTCGCTGTCGAAGAACGCATGGTCTGCAATCGTGACATTGCCGTCGGAGTCGATTTCGAAACGGTCGTCGCTCAGAGTGTAAGTGACCGCGTCACCGTTTGGATCGTCTGCGAAGGCCGTTATCCCAACTTGCGTGCCGGCACCATCCAGTTCGTGGATCGTGTTGGCGGACGCGTTGGTATCGGTCACATCACCAATTGGGCGATCGATCAGATGTTCAGATTGGAGTTCTCCGTCGGCAAACCTGAAGTTCTCGACGTTGGACACCGTATCGATACCGTCAGGAGCGCCGGAGCGAAGATCGGAAATCGTGTAGCTGCCATCTTCGTTCTGGACAATGTTGTAGTCTTCCCAGTTACCGGAATAGATGGCGGTATCCGTTCCGGTGCCTCCGTCGAGGCTGTCGTTGCCAGCACCACCGAAAAGAGTATCGTTGCCTTCGCCACCAAGTATGGTGTCGTTGCCTGCTCCTGCCCAGATGACGTCGTTTCCAGTCCCACCGTCAATCGTCATATCGGTGGTATAAGTGTAGGTGTCGCTGGTCATGTCCAGTATGTCGTCACCGGCGCCCAGATTTACGCTTTCGATGCTGTCAATACGTGGCCCGGAAGCTTCTGCGTGCATGCCTGAATAAGTGTCGTCCAGGAAAATTGCATCGGAGCTTTCGGTGCCCAGCAGCGTGTCTGTACCGTCTCCACCTTGGAAGACGTCTGAGTTCATTGTGCGACCTGCAATGGAAACAGTTTCGCCAGTTACTGTGTTGACCGCCGAATAGCCGGACCAAGTGCCGTCACCGCCCATCTGGAACGTATCATCTCCCTCGCCACCCTGAAGAAGGTCTGCGCCAGCACCACCTGTCAGCGTATCGTTTCCGGCACCACCCTGCAGCTTGTCGCTTCCAGAAGAGCCGGTGAGAACGTCGTTGCCTTCTCCGCCGTCAATATTGCCGCCATTGCTATGAGCGGTGATTGAATCGTCGCCCGTGCCACCAGTGACAGAAGTTTCAGCAACGCCGGTATCGGTAAAGGTCACACCGCCATTGGCAAGTTGCAGATTCTCTGCAACATCGGAAACAGTCAGCGTGAAGCTCTTGTTCGAAGAGGACCCGTCCGTCGACGTCGCGGTTACGGTGATGCTGATTTGCGGTTCGCTCTCGTAGTCAAAGCTGGCGCCAGACGCGACGCGAACCGTTCCGTCCGCATCTACTGTAAAACGACTGTCGTTGACAGTATAGGAAACGGTGTCGGACGCGTTTGCGTCATCTGCAAATGCCTTAATGCCAACGGTTGATCCTGCACTTGCACTTTCGTTGACGGTATTGTCGGCAGCGTCCGTATCCGAAACCGCAGAAATATCTTTCGCGACAAGATCGCCCGCAAGAACGTCGCCATCCGCAAAGCGGAAGTTCTCAACTCCGACGACAGTGTCGGTTCCGTCCGGCGAGCCGGAACGGTTGTCGACGACCGTGTAGGTGCCGTTCGCGTTTTCGGTAACGGTATAGTCGGAACGGTTACCGGAATAGATTGCGGTGTCTGTACCGCTTCCGCCGTCGATATAGTCGTTGCCGGCCCCACCTTCGAGCGTGTCGTTTCCGGCGCCGCCGTACAGCTTGTCGCTGCCTGAGCCGCCCTGAAGGGTGTCGTCGTCATTTTCGCCGGACAGGCTATCGTTGCCCGCGCCACCGATCAGTGTGTCATTCCCGCTGCCGCCAAAGATGGTGTCGTTACCTTCGCCGCCATCCAGGTAGTTGTCACCGGTGTTCGGCTGGGTCCCACGCTCATCATCGATGAAATCGTCGCCCGCACCGCCGTAAACGACGTCGTTGCCTTCGCCGAAGATGATGGTGTCATTGCCTGCGCCGCCATAGATCGTGTCGTCGCCCGCACCGCTGTAGATGGTGCTGCCGTCGTCATGAGCGGTAATTGTGTCGGCACTGTCGTTGCCGGTGATGGATGTCTCGGCGACGCCGGTATCGGTGAAGGTCGTTTGACCTTCGGCCATCTGATAGGCTTCGGCGACGTCGGCAACCGAAAGAGCAAAGGTTTCCTGTGACGTGGAGCCGTCAGAAGACGTCGCGGTCACCGTCAAGTTGATGGTCGGTTCGCTCTCGTAGTCGAACGTTGCTCCGGCGGCTACCGTTACCAGGCCATCGTCGCCAACGGTGAACCGGTTATCGGACACCGTATAGGTTACCGTGTCGGTCACATCACTGTCCGTTGCCTGAACAGTAATACCGACTGTGGTGCCTTCTGCGGCATTTTCCGCGAAGCCATTGGCCGTCGCATCGATGTCGGTCACCGCGGATACGGCAACTTCATTGACGTCGGAAACGCCGATCGTGAAGGTTTCTTCCGAGATTGAGCCATCGGTTGAAGTTGCCGTCACGATGATGTCGATCGACCCTTCGGTTTCCGCATCAAAGCTCGCACCTTCCGCTACCCGAACCACGCCGTTTTCGTCCACGGTGAAGCGGCTGTCGTTGACAGCGTAGGAAACTGTATCCGAGACATCGGCATCGCTTGCCGACGCCGTGATACCGACCTGTGTGCCTGCGGTCGCATCTTCTGCGATTGTGTTTGCCGAGATGTCTGCGTCAGACACGCTGGAAACGTCGTATTCGTCGACATCAGACACCGCTACGGTAAAGGTTTCTGTTGACGTCGAGCCGTCAGAAGACGTCGCGGTCACGGTAACGTTGATGGACCCTTCGGTCTCTGCGTCGAAGCTGGCACCATCTGCAACACGAACCACACCGTTTTCATCGATTGTGAAGCGCGTGTCATCAACGGCGTAAGAAACCGTGTCAGAGGCATCTGCATCTGTTGCCAGGGCCGTGATGCCAACCTGAGTGCCGGCAGTTGCTGCTTCCGAAATCGTGTTATCAGAGGTGTCCGTATCGGTGACGTTTGAAACGGCGCCCTCGTTGACGTCGGAAACGGCAATCGAGAAGGTCTCCTGCGACGTGGAACCGTCAGAGGAGGTAGCAGTTACGACAATGTCGATGGATCCTTCGGTTTCTGCATCGAAGCTGGCGCCATCGGCAACACGGACGACGCCATTCGCATCGACAGCAAAGCGGCTGTCATCAACGGAATAGCTCACAGTCGCGGTGATATCCGCGTCACTCGCGTGTGCTGTAATGCCAACCTGTGTGCCGGCAGTTGCGTCTTCGGAGATCGTGTTGGTCGCGGCGTCGGTGTCGGAAACGGCTGAGACGTCGTATTCGTTGACGTCGGACACGGCAATCGTGAATGTTTCTTCGGAAGCGGAGCCATCAGAAGACGTGGCGGTTACAACGATGTCGATGGAACCTTCGGTTTCCGCGTCGAAGCTGGCCCCATCCGCAACCCGGACAACGCCGTTTTCGTCCACGACAAAGCGATCGTCATCTACGGTGTAGGACACAGTATCAGACGTGTTTCCATCTTCAGCGAACGCGGTGACGCCGACAGCCGTTCCTGCAGTAGCGTCTTCCGCAACCGTGTTTGTGCTGCTGTCTTTATCTGTAACGGCAGAAATATCCTGCGCGATCAAATCGCCCGAAAGAACATCGCCATCGGCAAAGCGGAAGTTTTCAACATTCACGACGGTGTCGGTACCATCGGGAGAACCTGGACGATTGTCCGTAACGGTGAAGATGCCTTCGTTCTCGGTAATGGTGTAGTCAGCGAAATTGCCGCTGTAGACCGCTGTGTCAGTACCTAGCCCGCCGTCAATCATATCGTCGCCGGCACCGCCCGACAGCGTGTCGTCCCCCGGGATAACCGCGGCCGCACTGACAAAATCGGAGGTGAACAGGTCTACTGACGTTCCGCCCGGAGGCGTCACAGTTGCATCGAGAACCTCTTGTCCCTGGTTCTCCCAGACCTTGACGACAATGGTGTAGATCTCACCTGGTTCCAGATCAACGTCCGCCCAGCGGGTGGTCGCTGATTGGTGGTAATCGTTGTCGAGATAGTCGGTCTGCGTACCATTCTGGTTGGTGAACGTCAGTCGGTTGCCATATGCATCGAAGATCTCGATGGTGGATCCATCGTCCGAGCGGGTGGAGAAACGATAGGTACCGCCATCGGTGGCGGTGAAGTTGGACGTCAGAATGACACCAAAATCTTCAGGGTTATCAGTCGACCCGCGTGCACCCTGGACAATTGTGTCCAGATCGAACGCATCCGTCGTTCCCTCATCGATCAGCGTGCCTGAGGAGATGTCGACAGTCTGGCCGGCATCGCCACTGAAGTTGTGGTCATAAACCTGGTAGTGCCAGGTGCCGGACACAGGTGCATTTTCACCATAGATCGTGTCATTCCCGGCGCCACCTTCGATCGTGTCGTCACCCGCACCACCGGCAAGAGTATCGGCAGCATTGTTTCCGGAAATCGTGTCGTTGCCAGCTGCGCCATCGACGTTGCCACCGTCGGCGTGTGCCACAATGGTATCGTCACCGGAGCCGCCGGTGATGCTGGTTTCAGCGACAGAAACGTCGGTGAAGGTCTGGCCGCCGTCTTCGAGCTGATAGTCTTCAGCAACGTCGGTTACTGAAACCGAGAATGCATCCGAAGACGTGGAGCCGTCTGAAGACGTCGCGGTCACCGTCAGAGTGATGTTGGGTTCGCTTTCATAGTCGAAAGAAGCACCATCTGCAACGCGGACAACGCCGTTTTCGTCCACCGTGAAACGGTTATCGTCTACCGAGTAGGATACCGTGTCAGTGATGTCGCTGTCGGTCGCAAGAACCGTGATGCCAACTTGCGTTCCGGCGGCGGCATCTTCGGTAATCGAATTTGCCGCTGCGTTCGTATCAGTTACGGGAGTAATGGCACTTTCATTGATATCGGAAACAGCGATTGTGAAGGTCTCTTTAGAACTCGATCCATCGCTTGAGGTCGCCGTCACGATAATGGCGATGGAACCTTCGGTTTCCGCATCGAAGCTCGCACCCCCAGCCACACGGACGACACCGTTGTCATCAACAGTGAAGCGCGTATCGTTCACCGAGTATGAGACAGTATCTGTGACGTCCTTGTCTTCGGCAAATGCGGTCACACCAACCTGGGTACCTGCCACAGCATCTTCCGCAACGGTGTTGGCAGAAGTGTCGGCATCGGTAACAGCTGAAATGTCAAACTCATCAACATCAGACACCGCGATGGTGAAGGTCTCTTCCGAGGTCGAGCCGTCGGTCGAGGTCGCCGTCACGATGATATCGATGGAACCTTCGGTTTCGGCATCGAAGCTTGCGCCGTCAGCAACCCGAACCACGCCGTTCTCATCGATAGTGAAACGTGTGTCGTCGACGGTGTAGGAGACCGTGTCTGTGGCATCTGCATCAGTCGCCAGTGCAGTTACGCCGACTTGGGTGCCCGCGCTCGCATCTTCCGCGATGGTGTTGGCCGAAGAATCCGTGTCGGTGACAGCGGAGACTGCGCTTTCGTTGACGTCGGAAACGGAAATCGTGAAGGTCTCTTCCGAAGTCGAACCGTCAGTCGAAGTCGCCGTCACGATGATATCGATGGAGCCCTCGGTTTCGGCGTCGAAGCTCGCGCCATCTGCAACCCGAACCACGCCGTTTTCGTCAACCGTGAAACGGGCATCGTTGACGGTGTAGGAGACCGTGTCGGAGATGTCCTTGTCTTCGGCGAATGCGGTGACGCCAACCTGTGTGCCTGCGACAGCATCTTCTGCAATGGTATTGGCAGATGCGTCTGTGTCGGTCACGGCGGTGACGTCATATTCATCAACGTCAGAAACGGAGATCGTGAAGGTCTCTTCCGAAGTTGATCCATCGGTGGAGGTCGCTGTCACGATGATATCGATGGAGCCTTCGGTTTCGGCATCAAAGCTCGCGCCATCCGCAACTCGAACTACACCGTTTTCGTCGATGGTAAAGCGGCTGTCGTTGACAGCATAAGAGACGGTATCGGTGGCGTCTGAATCAGTTGCCAGGGCCGTCACGCCGACCTGAGTGCCTGCGCTTGCATCTTCCGCGATGGTGTTGTCGGAAGAATCCGTATCGGTGACTGCGGACACTGCACTTTCGTTGACGTCAGAAACGGAGATCGTGAAGGTTTCTTCCGAGGTCGAACCGTCGGTCGAGGTCGCCGTCACGATGATGTCGATGGACCCTTCAGTTTCCGCGTCGAAGCTCGCGCCGTCTGCAACCCGAACCACGCCGGTTTCGTCAACGGTGAAACGGGCGTCGTTCACGGAATAGGAGACGGTGTCCGTTACATCTTTGTCTTCGGCAAATGCAGTGACGCCCACCTGCGTACCAGCCGCAGCATCTTCCGCGATGGTGTTGGCGGAAGTGTCTGTGTCGGTCACCGCGGTGATGTCATACTCATCAACGTCGGAAACCGCAATCGTGAAGGTTTCTTCCGAAGTCGATCCATCGGTAGAGGTAGCGGTCACGGTGATGTCGATGGACCCTTCGGTCTCCGCGTCGAAGCTTGCGCCGTCGGCAACCCGAACGACACCGTTCTCATCAACCGTGAAGCGGGCATCATCAACCGAATAAGAAACCGTGTCGGTGATGTCCTGGTCTTCGGCGAATGCAGTGACGCCCACCTGCGTGCCAGCTGCAGCATCTTCTGCAATTATATTGGCAGATGTATCTGTGTCGGTTACGGCGGTGACATCATATTCATCGACGTCGGACACCGATATCATAAAGGTCTCTTCCGAGGTCGAACCGTCGGTAGAGGTCGCCGTGACAGTGATGTCAATGGACCCTTCGGTTTCGGCATCGAAGCTAGCACCGTCAGCAACCCGAACCACGCCGTTCTCATCGATAGTGAAACGTGCGTCGTCGACGGAGTAGGAAACAGTGTCTGTGGCATCTGCATCAGTCGCCAGTGCAGTTACGCCAACCTGGGTGCCCGCGCTCGCATCTTCCGCGATGGTGTTGGCCGAAGAATCCGTATCGGTAACAGCGGTGACGTCATACTCATCGACGTCAGATACCGCGATCGTGAATGTCTCTTCCGAGGTCGAACCGTCGGTCGAGGTTGCTGTCACGATGACATCGATGGAACCTTCGGTTTCGGCATCGAAGCTCGCGCCATCCGCAACTCGAATGACGCCATTCTCATCAACCGTGAAACGGACGTCGTTGACGGAGTAGGAGACGGTGTCCGTTACATCTTTGTCTTCGGCGAATGCGGTGACGCCCACCTGCGTACCAGCCGCAGCATCTTCCGCAATGGTGTTGGCGGAAGTGTCTGTGTCCTGAACTGCGGACGTAGCGTATTCGTTTTCGTCTTCGACCTTCAATGTGAAGCTTTGCGTGGACTGCGAGCCGTCGGTGGACGTGGCGGTCACAGTGAAGGAGACAGTCGCTTCGGTTTCAGCGTCAAACACGGCGTCTTCGGCAATGCTGACCACACCCTGGTCATCGATGACGAAGCGCGGGTCGTCTATGGAGTAGGAGACACTGTCGCTCACATCCCGGTCGGTCGCCACAACAGTGATGCCAGCCTGACTGCCGCCGTCTACGCCTTCGGAAATTGTGTTCGCAACAGCGCCGACCGTGCTGATCGGGCTGACATCGTATTCGTTCACGTCACGGATATTGATCGTGAAGGTTTCTGTTTGCGTCGCTCCGTCGGATCCGGTGGCAAGCACAATGATCTGGTGACTTCCAGCCGTTTCGGCATCGAGAGAACCGGCGACTGTTACGATGCCCGTCTCGGGATCAATGGAGAACAGACCACCCGCATCGTCCAGGAGGCTGTAAGTTACGCTGGCCCCTTCTGCGGCGGTCGCGCTTGCCCGAATGCCGGTTGCAGATCCGACTGCAGAATTTTCGTCAACGGCGTTTTCAGTTGCATCGATATCGGTGACCGCAGACAAATCGGAAGCGACGATGCCCGCAGCACGGTCGTTGTTGCCGTCATCGAAACCTGTGCCTGATTGCACCTGGCCATTCTGGCTGCTGAAGGTGCCGTCGCCCGGGTTGGTTGCAGGGCCATTCGAATAGGTCTGGTTCGATCCTTCATCCAGAGCAGAAGCTATGCTTGCGGACGTACCGCCACCCAACGGGAAATCGTCGCTGTTCGACCCTGAAAAGTCCTGTGTGCCAGTTGAATTGTCGGAAGATTGCTCTGCGTATGCATTGGCCGCATCGCTGTCTTCAAGCGCAGAAAGCTCTGTGCCATCTTTCTCAAAACCGATACCTTGCGCGCCGGACGATGGGTCTTCCTGTTCGACGTAGCGTTGTTCTTCCTCGTCGCTTCCAAGGTGCAGGTTGGCGTTGACCTGTTCCATGGATTCGCCCATGTCCTGGTCGAGATGATAGTCGTGCGCCTTGTCGAGATGCTCATCTCGATTATCGAGAAGCCCCGAATGCAGGATGTTATCGGAATTCAGGGTCGTCCTGGTTTCCGTAGTGTTACCCTCTGACGAGGTGTTTTCCTGGGTGTCTCGATTCTGAGTGTCGCTTGCCATTTCGGTCGCACGTCCGCACAATTTCCGATAATGCCAATGAACGTCGGCGTCCTTAACAAAGCGCAAAATTCCTCTTGGAATCTGAAGTTTAGTTCTAATAAAATTCGGGAAACACGGCGTAGGGTAAACGCTTTTTAAACCCGATCAGCACAGTTTGAGCGAGTAGCTACACGACTCTGGCCCGCATATGCTGAAATCGGTTTTTTCATCTTTCTTTTTGCCTCGTCTGAGGATCCGGCATTCTCCGTCCGGACGCTGGATTTCTTCGCCCGGATTGCCGCGCGACGTTGTAGTTGCTTCCGTTTTCGCAAATATCATGGGGCTGGCGATGCCGCTGGCCATTCTTCAGGTTTATGACCGCGTTCTGCCAAATGCTTCCACCGACACGCTGCTTGTGCTCATCCTCGGGGTGACTGTCGTTCTGATTGCCGATGCTGTCATCAAGGTCTCCCGTACCGCGGTCGTCGGCAGGCTCGGGGCAGGGTTCAATCATCAGGCGCACACCGAACTTTTCCGCCGGGTGCTTGATGCCGAGCCTTCCCAGTTTGCCAAAACGCCTGTTTCCGTACAGGTGCACCAGCTTCGGGCGTTGCAATCGGTTGCAGATCACTATGGCGACCAGAACCGCCTTCTCGCCATCGACCTGCCTGCGGGGGGGATCTTCCTGGCAGCGCTCATCTTCATCGCTGGGCCGCTGGCGCTGGTGCCGATCACCTTGCTGGGCATCTTCATGCTGTTTGCCCTCAACAGAAACAAGGTGCTGCAGCAGGTTGTCGCCGACCGGGCAGATCAGGACGATCGCAAATCCGATTTCATCCTGGAGGTACTGTCCGGCGCCAAGACCGTGAAGTCCCAGGCGATGGAAGCACTGATTATGCGCCGCTTCGAGCGATTGCAGCGGGCAACGGCAGAGCTCAGCTCCAGATATATGCGCTTGTCCGGCCAGGCGAGGGATGCGTCCGCACTTTTCGGAACCCTCACGACTATCTTTGTGGTCATCTGCGGCGCGTTGATGGCCATCTATGGCAATTTCAGCGTCGGCGGTGTCGCAGCCAGCACACTCCTGTCCGGTCAGTTCGTGCAGCCTTTCCTTCGCGCGATCAACCAGCTGACAGACATGCAACGACTGAAGCACGACTACGCTCAGGTCAATTCGCTCTTCAAGCTGCCGGAGGTTGCGCAGCAGGAGCCTTTGACGGTCGATGCCGACGGTTCCATTCACCTGATCAACGTGTCAGTCGAACTGGGCGAAAGCCAGCGCCGGGTGTTCGAGGACATCAACCTGACAATCGAAGCCGGACAATTCGTCGGTTTCCGCGGTGCGGACGGCAGCGGCAAGTCCACACTCATGAAATTGCTGACCGGTGAAATGACGCCGACGACCGGCAAGGTCATGATCGGCGGGCAGGATTATGATGGCATCCACCAGCATGCACTGCGAAAGACCGTTGCCTATGTCGACAACCAGTCTGCTATTTTCAACGGCACGATCCTTGAAAACATCACGATGTTCGGTGCCGTATCCGACATCGCTCATGCGCGTATGGCGGCAAAGCTGATCGGGCTTGAAAAGGAAATCCATCTCTTGCCGCGCGGCTATGAAACGCAGCTGGGGTCAGACCTGGGCGGGAAGGTTCCTGCAGCTACCTTGCAGCGTATCTGCATTGCAAGGGCATTGGCAGGCGAGCCGAAGATCCTGATCCTGGACGAGGCGAATGCGCAACTGGACCAACAGGCAGAAAAGGCGCTTGTCGATGCGCTGATCCGTCTTAAGGGCTATCTGACGGTTATCATCATCAGCCACCGTCCTTCCATGCTCGCAGTCGCGGATCACCAATACGAACTCAGGGACGGCAGCGTGCATGATCTCGGCACGATGAACGTAACCGGTACACCTCAGAAAATGGGGATGCCGGCGTGAGTAGACCGCTATTCAACCTTGAAGATGTCCACGCTGCCGACAACGCCGTGCACCGCCAGTGGCGCGATCTTTCGGCCGAACTGGCAGCCGATGGGACCGCCACAAGCCGGTTAGGACTTCCTGATGACGGTGCGGCGCCCGCCGAAAGGTGCCTGATCCCGCTTTTGCGAGAGATGCGCTGGCAGGGAAATGACCGGCTTCTTTTCGAGGCATTGCCGCACTTCGACCGGATTGAAACTTTCCAGGTCTTGCGGACCGTCCTCAGCCGCTTGACAGTCAAAACGACACCTTTTCATGGAAGTGCCGGGGAACTGACCCATGCACAGATGCCGTGTCTTCGTGTAACCAGGGACGACGTTCAGGTTCTCGTTGGAAAAACCGGAACGGGTGAGTTTCGCGCCTATTCCGGCCGCCAGGGAGAGGCAATTTCCGTTCCTGCTGCCGATATTCTGAAAAACGAGATCTATCTCGCTGCCGAAGACACTGAGGAACAGGGGCAGGTTCAAAACAACCGAAGCTGGTTCTCGACCGTATCCAAACGGTTCCGGACCAGTATCATCTCCATTCTGGCCCTCGGTTTTGTTCTCAACATTCTCGCTCTTGCACCGCCGTTGTTCATCATGGCGATCTACGACAAGGCAATGGGAGCAAAATCGACCGAGGTGCTTCTGACCATGGCGGTCGGCGTTGGAATCATTCTTCTGTGCGAAGTTGCGCTGCGCAGAATGAAGACATGGCTACAATCCTATCTCGGCGGACGGGTTGATGCGATTGTCGGCAACAAGACCTTTGAGCGCATCCTGCATCTTCCATATGCGATGCTGTCTGAAGCGCCGATCGGAACTCAGGTCATGCGGCTGCGCTATTTCGACAGCGTGCGCGACATATTCCAGAGTTCGCTGTTCAACGCGATCGTCGATATTCCCTTCACGCTGATCTTCATTGTCGCGATCTTCCTGATCGGCGGACCTGTTGCGCTGCCACCGCTCGCACTGCTGACCATCTACACGCTGCTGGCCGTTTATGTCCTGCCCAAGGTCCAACGCGAAGTCGCTGCCGTTGGCGAGCAGAAGTCGAAACTCAACAGTTTCATGATCGAGACCTTTCGCAACCAGCGGGCTCTCAGGAACCTTTCTGTAGAAGATACCTGGCTGGAGCGGTTTTCGGCGCTTTCCACCAACTTCAACAAACTCAACATCCATGCACGTCATATCACGCATGTGCTGCAGACACTGTCACAGACGCTGATGACAATTTGCGGTGTCCTGGTTCTGGGGATCGGGGCAATGCGTGTCATGGAAGGAGAAATGAGCCTGGGCGCCCTGATTGCCACAATGGCCCTCAGCTGGCGGGTTCTGAACCCGATGAACCAGGCATTTCTCAGCATCACGCAGCTCGCGCAAAGCCGCACGGTGATCGAACAGATCAACAACCTCATGAAGGTGCAGCTCGAGCGCGAGCCGGGGCATCTGCCGAAAATCACACGTGACATTCGCGGTGATCTGAAAGTGTCCTCACTCGTCCTCAGGTATCCAGGGGCAACGGAAGCCTCGCTGAAGGGCCTTGAACTGACAGTGAAGGAAGGCGAAACCGTTGCCATCACGGGCCCGAGCGGCTCGGGCAAGACCGCATTGTTCCAGGCTGTCATCGGCTTGTTTCAGCCTCAGGTGGGGTCCATCCTGTTCGATGGTCTGGATGTGCGCCAGCTGGATACCGCAGAGTGGCGCTCCTCCATTGGCTATGCACCCGACGATCTCGATTTCTTTTACGGCACGGTAAAACAGAACCTGCTGATGTCGGATCCGGGTGCTACCGACGAACGTCTGATCGAGGTTACCGGTAAACTTGGCTTGCTGTCCTACCTGGAGGAGAACTTCAACGGACTTGAAACGCGCCTCAATGGCGAGGTCCTGAAGCAGATCCCGGACAACATGAAGCAACGCATCGTTTTGGCCCGTGCCTTCGTGAAGGCGGCACCGCTCTATCTGTTCGACAATCCGGGAACGCATCTCGATTTCGAGGGCGACAAGAAATTCATGGCGATGATCGAGGAACTCAAGGGCAAGGCGACCATCCTCATCAATACCCAGCGGCCTAGCCACATGAAAATGGCCAACCGGGTGGTTGTGCTCAGAGGTGGCCAGATTGCGATGATGGGGCCACCGGAACAAGTAGTACCGGCACTCATGGGACAGACCGCGAAAGCCGGATAGGCAGTTTTCCTACCGAAGAAACCAAAAAGCCCGCCGGGTTGCTCCGACGGGCTTTGCTATTTGGTGGTGCCGCTTCTTAGAAGACGGATTTTACTGCTTTCACGGTTGCATCAACAACCTTGTCGATTTCAGCTTCAGAAATGCACAGGGGAGGGGCGAACCCCAGGATGTCGCCCTGCGGCATCGCCCGGCCTATGACGCCTTCCTTCAACAGGGCAGCTGCAACCTGTGGGCCGGTTTTGCTTGCCGGATCGAGATAGGTTCTGCTGGCCTTGTCCGATACAAATTCGATCGCGCAAAGCAGGCCGTCGCCGCGGATGTCGCCAACGTTGGCATGATCAGCGAGTGCATTCGTAAGTGCATTCTTGAAGTAGCTACCTGCGGATCCGGCATTCGCCACCAGGCCGAGACTGTCGATAAGCTTGAGGTTCGCAACGCCGGCTGCGGCACCGATCGGGTGTGCGGAATAGGTCCACCCATGGCCAATCGGACCAAATTCGTCGGTACCGTCCTCCAGCACCTTCCAGACCTTGTCGGAAACGATGGAGCCGGACAGGGGAGCATATGCCGATGTCAGGCCTTTTGCGATGGTGATGAAATCCGGCTGAATACCGTAGTGGTCTGACCCGAACATCGTGCCGAGACGTCCAAAGCCTGAAACGACTTCATCTGCAATCAGCAGAATGTCGTGTTTCTTGAGCACGGCCTGAATGGCCTCCCAGTACCCGCTTGGGGGCGGTACGATCCCGCCCGTACCAAGTGCCGGTTCGCCAATGAAGGCTGCAATGGTGTCAGCACCTTCGCGTTCGATCAGGGCTTCCAGGTCAGCAACGCAATAGGCAACAAATTCGGCTTCGGACTGGGAAAGGTCTTCCCTGCGGAAATAGTCGGGCGCGACTGTGTGCAGAACCTGTGAAAGCGGCAGGTCGAACTTCTTGTGAAACAACTCGAGGCCCGTCAGAGAACCGGTCATCAGGCCCGAGCCGTGATAGCCGCGCCAGCGCGAGATGATCTTCTTCTTCTCCGGGCGGCCGAGAATGTTGTTATAGTACCAGACCAGCTTGATGTTGGTTTCGTTCGCATCCGATCCGCCCAGTCCGAAATAGACCTTGGACATGTGGTCGGGCGCTCGCTCCATCACCATTTGTGCAAGCGTGATGGAGGCTTCGGTGCCGTGGCCGACGTATGCGTGGTAATAGGCCAGTTCACGAGCCTGCTCTGCAATGGCGTCAGCAATTTCTGAACGGCCATAGCCGACGTTGACGCAATAAAGTCCGGCGAATGCGTCCAATAGTTTGGTGCCGTCACGGTCTTCGATATAGACGCCGCTGCCACCGGTGACGATCCGATTAGGGCTCTCTCCGCGCGCATGTTGGGCAAGATGGGTCGAGGGATGGAAGAAGTTCTCTCTGTCCCAGGCATCCAGTTGGTCGTTCTTGAGCATATTCAAGTCCTTCTAGTGTTGGTTGGGCCAGGTCAGCTCCAGTCCCGGCAGACGTATTTGATTTCGGTGAAGGCCTCCAGTCCGTAGCGGGCACCTTCGCGGCCAAGGCCGGATTGTTTCACGCCTCCAAAGGGGATCGGGTAGCCGGTCACTTTTGTACGATTGACGGCAACCATGCCGTATTGAAGCGCACGGCTTGCACGGTAGATGCGGCGCGGGTCCTGCGTGTGGAGATAGGCGATAAGGCCGTATTCGGTGTCGTTTGCCCGTGCGATGGCGTCCTCCTCCTTATCGAAGGCTGCCAGGGCTGCCACCGGACCAAATGTTTCTTCCCGGAAAATCGATGCATCAGCGGGAACATCCGCCAGAACGGTCGGCTGAAAAAACAATGGGCCGGCCGCGTGACGGTGGCCACCGGTGAGGAGGCGCGCGCCTCGTGCGAGTGCATCTCGAACATGGTCCTCCTGCTTGGCAACCGCCCGCTCATGCATCAGCGGTCCGATGTCAGGATCTTCAAGCCCAGGTCCGACAGACAAGGCTTCAACACGTTTGGTGAAGGCTTCGCAAAACGCCTGGTAGACCGGTCTTTCAACCAGAATGCGATTTGCCGCGAGGCAATCCTGACCGGATGTTGCGAATTTTGCGGCGATTGCCTGATCGACGGCATGGTCAAGATCAGCATCTGCAAACACGAGGAAGGGGGCGTGACCGCCGAGTTCCAGCACAAGTCGTTTTACAGTCTGAGCACCCTGCGAATAAAGAAGCCGTCCGATACCTGTCGACCCGGTGAAGGAAACCGCCCTGACGCGCGGGTCTGACATCCACGGCTTCACGATGTCTTCCGCGTTCCCGGGAAGCACGTTGAAAACACCTGCCGGAAGCCCAGCCTGGTCAGCAAGTTCAGCTAGGGCGAGTGCGGAATACGGCGTTTCCTGCGAAGGGTGCACGACAACGGTACAGCCGGCAGCGAGTGCGGCAGCTGCTTTTCGCGTGATCATCGCGCATGGAAAGTTCCACGGAGTGATCAATGCGGCAACGCCAACAGGTTCCCGCCAGACTTCCATCTCTGCGTCAGGCAAGTGGGAAGTGATGCTCTCGATATTCGGTCGTTTGGCCTCTTCGGCGTAAAACGATACGAAGGAGGCTGCATAATCGATCTCGCCGCGGGATTCCGAAAGTGGTTTTCCTTGCTCACGCGTCATCAGACGAGCGAGATCTTCCCGGTTTTCCAAGATCAAGTCGTGCCAGGCCAACAGAAAGGATGCTCTTTCCTGAGGCAGCAAGGTGGACCAACTCGAGAAGGCATCATTGGCGGCATCGATAGCTTCGGCCGATGGTGCGCTGGAAAGAGATGTCACTTCCCCAAGAAGACTTCCATCCGCCGGATCGGTTACCTGAAACACGGCACCATCACGTGCAGCTGCCCAACGTCCATCGACATAGGCGAAGTGCTTTACCAGGTGACGGTTGTCGATCAGGTGAAAAAGCGAGCTTTCAAGGGATGTCTCGGCAAGGATTCGGGACTGCATGGCGTTGCTCTCCAAAGTGGTGAGCAGAGCCTAGAATGGCACCCGGGAACGAAACGCCTTTTCTTGGCAAGCTTGGCAGCCGTTTCGTTCTTATTCGGAGTGTTCAGCAGTCGTATCTGTTCCAAGCATCCCGGCCAGCAACATATCGAGTGCTGGAGCAGCGCTCTGTTTCACCGGTTTTGTCACCACGTAAGTGAAGTAGCGAACGACGCCAAGGCCGCGGTCCAGCAGGGCATCCATGAACCGCTGATAGCTGTCGATGTCACGCGTGACGGTCTGCATCAGATAATCGAGCCCGCCACCGATCGCCCAGCAGGCAACGACTTCATCGCAATTGCGGATTGCCCGCTCAAAGGACTGAAAATATTCGGCGCGGTGATGTTCCAATTCGAGCGTCACGAAAACGGTGACATGAGGCGCGAGATTCTTGAGCGAGAAACGCGCGCCATATCCTTCGATGATACCAGCAGCCTCAAGCCTCTCAAGGCGCTTCCAGCACGGGCTCGGGCTAAGATTTATACGCTTTGCGAGATCCGCTTTGGAAATGCGTCCTTCCTCGGCAAGTACCTTCAGGATTTCCAGGTCTCGATTGTCCAGTTTCAGCATCAATGTCTCTTGCCGGTTCAGGAAACGAGCATCGTGCCCGCATTTGCCTTCTTGACCTTGCCAAGAGACAGCGTGGCAATGGCCGTATCCTGAACGCCGGTGCCGGTCAAATCGCAGACGGTGATATCAGCATCACAAGTCCTGCCTTGCGCCTTGCCTGAAACAATCTCACCGAGTTCGCGTACACGGCTCACATCCTGCAAAGTGCGGTTCGCAAGGGCGGAGCGCAGCTCTCCGAGTTTTTCGCATTGGCTTACCCGATCGCAGACCAGGACATCGGCCTTAGCCAGGATCTCCGGGGCAAGTTCATTCTTGTCCTCCTGATCAGATCCCATTGCAGTGATATGCAAGCCGGGATGCAGACAATCCGCGCCCAGGATAGCCTCCTTCGCAGGGGTCGTGGTGACGACAAGTTGGCTGTCGGCAACCAGTTGCTGCCGATCCTCGGTTGCGACCACGTCTATCCCGAGCGCTGCAGACATATCCTTGGCCAGGGCTCTGGCCTTGTCACGGTCTCGTCCCCAGATCAGTGCCCTTTCTGCAGGCCGTACCTTTGCCGCCGCAATCAGCTGCAACCTGGCCTGAACGCCGGTTCCCAGAATGCCGATCGTTGAAACGACTGCAGGCGCAAGGTGGCGTGCCGCAACCGCTCCGGCTGCAGCCGTGCGGATGTCGGTCAGATAACCATTGTCCAGATAGACAGCCTGAACCAGACCGGTTTGCGCCGAAAAAAGCACCATCAACCCGTTGAGACTTGAAAGCCCGAGAGCAGGGTTATTGAAAAAGCCGGGAGATACCTTGATCGCGAAACCGTCGAGACCTGGCACGTAGGCGGTTTTCACATCAACTTCCGCATTCACCTCCGGCAGGGCCATGGACAGCACGGGAGGCATCACGACTGTTCCGGTTGCCAGCTTTGCAAATGCTTTTTCAATGCAGTCGATGACTTCAAGATCAAGATGAACAGCCCGGCGCAGATCGGCCTCGTTCACCAGCCTGATTTCATGCGCCATAGCGTTTTCCCTCCAACAGATAGTCCCCAAGCATAACGTCCTGACCGGTCACGACTTTTGTGAATTGAACCATGTCGACATTTCGACCCGTAATGATTGTTGCGACCGGGCCTTTTGGCTCGGTCAGCTTTCCGGCCAGGACTGCTGCAATGCCAACCACGCAAGCGCCTTCCGCGACATGACTATCCTCGTAATAAAGAGCCTGCATGGCCCGGTAGATTTCGCCTTCAGTCACCAGAATGATTTCGTCCAGAAGGTCCCGGCACATTGCGAAGGAAAGCCGGTTGTCGAGGCCTATGCCGCCTCCAAGCGAATCCGCGAGGCTTGCCACCTCTGGCACTTCCACTGGCCGGCCGGCGTCGATCGATGTTTTCATCGCCGCGCCTCTGTCCATGGTCAGTCCGACAACACGGACCTGTGGATTGATGGATTTTGCGGCAAGCGCGACACCCGCGGCAAGCCCGCCTCCCGACAGAGGAACCAGAAGCGTGTCGAGGTTTGGAACATCTTCCAGAATCTCAAGCCCGATAGTGCCTTGCCCCGCAATCACGTATGGATCGTCGAACGGTGAGATTTCAAAGACGCCGGTTGCCTGACCCAGCTTACGGCACTCGGCAAGAGCATCGTCCTGGCTGTTGCCGACGATACGAGTTTCAGCCCCAAGGGCTCTGATGCCATCCAGCTTGGTCTGCGGAACCAGGGATGACATGCAGATCACGGCGTTCAACCCAAGTTCCCGTGCCGCATAGGCAACACCGCGGCCATGATTTCCGGTCGAGCAGCATGTGAGCGTCGTGGTGCCTTCGGGCGCATTGCGGGCCGCGTTCGTCGCACCGCGCAACTTGAACGCGCCTGTTGGCTGCATCGTCTCCATTTTCAGGAAGAATGGCTGTCCGGTTTGTTCTGTCATGAATCGCGAGGGCAGGAGGGGTGTCCTGACCACTCGCCCGGCGATGGCTTTTCGCGCTTCGAAAATATCCGTGAGCGTCAATTGCATGGACTGTTTCCGGTATCGCTCGTGGTCATCATGAAGATCCTGCAATGGGCACTTGCCCATTTGTGTACAAATGACCAAAAAAGTGCAAGAGATGATGTTCGGATGTGTTTATTTTCTTGATTTCTGAAATGGCTGAGTTCTTATTTGTGTACAAATAAACGACGAGGCCCAACCATGCCAGGTCACGACCTTCCTTTCAGCAGTGCCGAGTATCAACGCCGTCTCGATCTTGTCCGTAGCGACATGTCAAAACGGGGAATAGATGTCCTGTTTCTCGAGGACCCTTCCAATATGGCCTGGACCACCGGCTATGACGGGTGGTCGTTCTATGTGCATCAGGGTGTCGTTGTCTTTCTGGACGAAGAGCCGATCTGGTGGGGACGTAGGCAGGATGCCAATGGTGCCCGTCGAACCGTCTGGATGGACGATGCACGCGTCGCTTCCTACGCTGATCACTTCATTCAGTCGTCTGAACGCCACCCCATGCAGGACCTCGCCAGGTTGCTGGAATTGAGGGGGTACGCGAACAAGAAGATTGGCGTTGAACTTGAGAACTACTACTTCTCGGCCAAGGCGTTCCTGACGCTGCAGAATGAGTTGCCGAACGCTGAATTCATCGACGCCACAAGCATGGTCAACTGGTTGAGAGCGGTCAAATCCGACGAAGAACTCGTGTTCATGCGCAAGGCAGCCAGGATTTCCGAGAAAATCATGGACGGCGTCTTGGAGCGTGTTGTGCCGGGTATGCGCAAGGCCGACCTTGTTGCAGAGATCTACGCCGACGCCATCCGTGGACTAGATGATGCGTGGGGGGACTATCCGGCTATCGTACCGCTGCTTCCCAGTGGCGCGGATGCGTCCGCTCCACACCTGACCTGGGATGGACGTTTCATGCAGGAAGGCGAGGCGACATTTTTCGAACTCTCCGGCTGTTTCCGCCGCTATCATGCTCCGTTGTGCCGCACCGTTTTTCTTGGCAAGCCGGAACAGTACCTGCTTGATGCCGAAAAGGCGTTGGTCGAGGGGCTCGAAGCCGGCCTGGACACCGCAAGGGCCGGCAATACCGCGGGTGACATCGCACGTGCATTGGCGAAGCCTCTTGAGGCCGCGGGGATCGAGCGCGGCGCGCGGGCAGGGTACCCGATCGGCATTTCCTATCCACCTGATTGGGGCGAACGCACGATTTCCATTCGCGAAGAAGACAACACTGTTCTGAAGCCCGGCATGACCTTTCACTTCATGCCGGGGCTTTGGATGGATGGCTGGGGACTGGAAATCACCGAAAGCATCCTCATCAAGGAAAACGGACCTGCAGAATGCCTGTGCAACAGGCCGCGCAGATTGTTCGTGAAGTCCTGAGGTGCATATGCGCTCGGACTTGTTGACCCGGACGATTTCCATACTGGATCGCCTGATCGGTTTTCCGACGGTTTCGGCAGACAGCAATCTTGAATTGATAAGCTTCGCCGCGACCTTGCTTCGTGAAGCTGGTGCTCAAGTGACGGTTTCCAAGGATGCGACCGGCAAGAAAGCCAACCTGTTCGCAACAATAGGCCCAAATGTCTCCGGCGGAATTGTCTTGTCAGGGCACACGGACGTCGTCCCGGCAGATCCCGTAGAGTGGACCTGCAACCCGAATCAGATGCGCGAAGAAGGCGGCTTGCTGTACGGGCGAGGCAGTTGCGACATGAAGGGCTATATTGCTGCGGTCCTCGCGAAATCGCAGGACTATGCGCTACTCGACCTGAAACGTCCGCTGCACGTCGCCTTGACCTATGATGAAGAAGTCGGCTGCTTTGGCGCAAGGCATCTGGTTGAGGAACTGAAGCGCAGTGATATTCGTCCTTCCGTAGCGATTATCGGTGAGCCGACGGAAATGCGGGTCATTGAGGGGCACAAGGGGTGTTACGAATATACGACAGCGTTCCATGGCACCGACGGGCATGCCTCCGAACCGGACAAGGGGGTCAACGCTATCCACGTCGCCGCCACTTTCATCTCCAGGATGATGGAACTGGCAGAAACCATGAAGGACAAGTCAGGTCCGGACAGCGAGCGCTACTCACCGCCGTGGACGACACTTCAGGTGGGCCGGATAGACGGCGGCTCTGCACGCAATGTCATTGCTCGGCATTGCGCGGTGGAGTGGGAAATGCGCCCGGTTCGGATGCAGGACGCACTTGAGATAAAGTCTGCCCTGGAAGCCTATTGTCAGGACGTGCTGTTGCCTCAAATGACGTCCGTCTATCCCGATGCTGAGATTGTCACCGAAATTATAGGAGAAGTCGCCGGACTGGCCGTGATGCCGGAAAACGAAGCACGGGACATCGTTACATCGCTCACCGGCGCGAACCTGTGTGATGTCGTTTCATTTGGCACTGAGGCCGGGTTGTTTCAGGCCCTGGGGCTTTCCGTTGTGGTTTGTGGCCCGGGCTCCATCGCACAGGCGCACAAGCCTGATGAATATCTGGCCGTTGACCAGCTCGAAAAATGTCTCGACATGCTCACGGGACTGGAAAGGACCTTGTTACAGGCCTCATGACCGATCAGTACATAACAGCGACGGCCGACGTTGCAGAACTGTTGAACCAGGCCGCAAGCGCTCAGGAACGGTTTCAGATCATGTATTCCGTTTTGAGAGACCGGATCTGCATGCTTGTCTATCCGCCTGGAACCCAACTGAGTGAAGAGGCGTTGGCATCTGAATTCGGTGTCAGTCGCTCTCCGTTGCGCAAGGCGCTGCAGATACTCGAAGCAGACGGGTTGTTGTTGTCGCAGCAAGGCGTAGGCACACTGGTGACTGAAGTGGATCTGGAAGAGCTGGCGCAGGTCTATGAACTCAGGCTTGAGCTGAATGAATTGACCGGCAGGTTGGGCCCGCGTTCTCTCGACTCGGAACTGGAAGCCACATTCAACAGTCTCAAAATTCGGGCGGAGCGTTTGAGCACAACGCCGGATCGTGCGGTTTTTGCCCGACTCAATATCGATTTCTTTCAGGCCTTCTTGCAGCTCACACTGAACATGCCGCTGCGCGAAGTTTCTGAAAAGCTGTTCTACAAGACCTGTCGCATCTGGCTGACTTTGATAGATGAAAAGGACCTGCCAAGAGAGGTCGCCATCTTCTGCGGCGAAATCGCGGAAATTTCGAATGCTGTGCGACTTGGAGACATCCAAGCCGCAGCCTTGATTAGGCGAGCACATCTCTCCATGGGGTTCAACCGACTGAAAATCGCTACACGACATAGCACCGACCGGAAGGCCGGTTAGCCAAGGGTATCTTGGAGCTTCCGGGTTTGGTTGAAAGAATAAGACCGCCCCCGGAAGCGATTGTGGTGGGATACAATCAGTTGCTTCCGGGAGCGGCCCGGGCTTTCAAAGAAGATGAACGAACTTCTTTGAACGGGTAATTCTTTCAATGGCCTCAAACAAAAGCGGCGTTTTCACCTCAAATACGCTCGGTGTGCCCAGTTATTCCTAAAAAATTCAGTGTCTCTTTGCCATTTTCGTCAGCTTTCTGACTGTAGAAGTCGTGATCTTGCAATCGGATTCTACGTTGCGCTGAACGTATTTTCCTTTTTCGAGAGAATATTCGAGAAATACACTAAGTTCGTTTGCATGAGCGACAAGCACTCTGTGACCGGAAACCACTGTGTCGGTTACTTCCAGATCCTGACCCCAGGCCCAGCCACCATAAGAAGTGCCACCGTTCGACCTGAGGACGATTTCGAAAAAATTGCCCCCGTCGCTTTCAGGCATTTTGAAAACGAGATCCAGATTGTCTTCGTCGTCTTTCGTCGGCTCTCCTGCACCAAGCCAGACGGAACTGATATTTGCGGAGATCAAATCGCCAAGAGGATAAAATGGAGAACCTTCGTACCAAAGAAATTCCGTAATAACGGATCCTATGTCGTTAGCCCTTTCAAATGGTCGTACATTGTCTCCGTACCCCGCATAGGTCCTCCTGAAGGAGATCTTACCAGACATGAATGGTTTCCTTACTATCTGATAATACGTAGTTTTTTGCTATTGGCCGCGAAGTGTGATCACTCTTCGTCCCTTCGGCAAAGCTACATTCCCAATAGCGCCGTCACACAGGCGTGACTCCGTCACGGCAGTGGTGTTCTTCTGTGGGGGGAACTGTGTTAGAAAAAATTACCAGGGGGCAACGTGATGAATAAAAGTAGTTCAGGCACTAATATTCGACTACTTGGCGTTCCGTCAGTGTATTACTCGCGGAATACCCCGTTTCCTGCCAAAGGATACGCGTTGCTTGCAGTATTGTTGCTTGTTCCTGGCAATGAGCTTGCGCGTCAAAAGGCGGCTGCCCTGCTTTGGGAGGATGTCGCCCAAACCAGGGCCATGGCAAACCTCAGGCAACTGCTTGTGAGGGTTCAAAGCAGGCAGCCCGAAGCCGGACCGCTCATTGAAACGACCCAGACCAGAATCAGTCTTGGGCCCGGGGCGCAAAGTTCCGATCTGGCCGCTTTTCTCCAGTCCTGCAAGGCTACCGACCTTGAAGGCATGATGTCCGGGATAGAGCAGTTCACCGGTGAACTGCTCGATGGCATGGAGTTCGAAGGTGAACAGCTGAACCTTTGGCTGCTGACCGAGCGCGCGAGCCTGAGGGAGAAACTGTTTAACAGAGCAGCAGCAGCCCTTGAGGAAACAACACGCTTCGGAGCGGATCGTGGCGGCAACATCGGCAAGATCGCTGATCGGCTTCTGGCTTTCGAACCTGACAGCCCCGAATGCTATCGTATCATTTCAAAAGCTTATGGCAGGTGTGGCGATCAGGATGGCGTCGATCGTATCGACCGGTTGATGAATTCGGTTCTCAATCCTGCCTTGCCTCGCGTACCTGGCAATACAAGCGGCAAGTCTTCAGGAACTGTCTGGGTCGCACCGACGGGGGTCAAACCGGTTGAGGAGCGTCCGGCACCTCCCAAACCACCGGTTCCGCGCGTTGCCTTTTCGTCGCCCCGCCACATCGATCAACATCCGGATGCGCAGCTTGCCGAGGCATTCGTCGAGGATGTCGCGAACAGTTTCTCCAGGTTCAAGACATTTGTCGTGGTCTCGCCGTTCAGTACGATGCGTGACTTTCGCGGCGGCAATTTAAGCAACTGGGAAAAAATTCGGTCCAACTACTCCGTGCAGAGTTTTCTGCTTCCGGGCAGCCAAAAGATTTCCTTTACCGTTATCGATGACGGCACAGGGGAGATCATCTGGTCTGCGGAGTATTCGATGGAGCCGGAGGACCTTCACTATACCTTCCGGCTTCTTGCAAAAACCGTGGCAGCCAATCTCGCCCAGCAGATCGAGCGACAGATGCTCGACTCCGGTCGGTCGATCAATGCCCAGAGCTATCTGCACGTCTTGCGGGGACAGAACCTCATCAAGACCTGTAATCTGAGCATGATACGCCGGGCCAGAAAGGAATTCCGGCAAGGCCTCACGTACGACAAGGACCTGTCCATCGACCGCGCTCGCATAGCGCAGACAATGCAACTGGAATGGTTGCTGCTCGGGGGTACGGATCCGCACCTCCTTCACCGCGCCAAGGCGGAAGCGGACGCAGCCATCGAGATCGATTCGACGGCCGGTATCGGCTACTGGATGGCTGCGGTCATCGCGCTTTATCAACGTGATTACACGACCTCGGAAGCCAAGTTCCAGGAAGCCGAAACCTTGAGCCCCAACTCTTCGGATCTGCTCATACAGCACGCAGATGCGCTTGCGCATTTCGGCAAGCCCAAGGACGCCTGGAAGCGTTTCAAGCACGCGATCGATCTCAATCCACTTGCACCGGACATCTACTGGTGGGCGGGTGCGAGCATCGCCTTCAAGCTGGCCGACTACGCAGAGGCCGTCCGGCTGTGCAAGCAGATGGACGACGAGGAACCCGCATTGCGCGTCCTGACGGCAAGCCTCGCTCTCGACGGGCAAATCGAGAGCGCAAGGCAATATGCGCGGCGTCTCATGGACGTCTATCCAGGGATGACCGCACAGGAAATCGTTCGTTTCCAACCAGACAAGAATCCAGAGAACAACAAGATCTTTCTGGAAGGTCTGAAACTCGCCGGCTTCGACTAGGTAAACCCATTTACAGGAGAAAATTATGCCTAATTCGTCATTTTACGTGATCGGAAAACGTGGTCACGGTGTTGTTTTTTTGCGGATGGATCCGCTGCGCGTGTCTCGTGTGTCGCATCAGACAATTCTGGCTTACGAAGCGCAAAATGCCGGTGTCGACGGCTATGCACGCATCGCCGCTGCTGCCCGGGTTCTGTTCGCCGAAAGCGACGGCAATCCTGAAACAAGCCTCAGCCAGGTCGAGTCGGAAGGTATCTACCAGGCAATCAAGCAGGGCAGCACGATCTCGGATGTCGATTTTGCCTTCCTTACTGATGTCGATGACAGCGATTGGGACCTCAACAGGCTGAGCTGGGCACCGATCCAGGATCCGGTTTCCAAGACCGGCTCCGGTTCTGATTCCGGAAATCCCGACACGCTTCAGGATGCCGTGCTTTCAGACGATTGATCCTGAAGGCGGCCTGACTGACAAAATCGCACCGCTACAGGAGGTATTCGCTGTGCAATCCGATCCTTTCTCTCCGCAATTCCTGCGCAGCTTCGGCATTACCAGATTGGGTGAGATCACCGGGCTGGACACGATCGGGATACCGGTCTGGTTCGCAACCAGGCCGAATTCCAGGTCTCTTTCCGTTTCCCAGGGAAAAGGTGTGACCGACGATCAGGCGAAGATTTCAGCGATCATGGAAGCCGTGGAATGTGCTGTCGCCGAACAACCGCGACAGCACGTCACGGAGTTCGCGACGATCGAAGACATGGCGCGCCAGCAAAGGAACGTCATTCCGTTCTTTGATCTAGCAAGGGTCAACCCGCATCAGCTCGACCCGACCCGCCAGCGCGCCTGGGTTCCTGGAACGTCCCTGATTTCCGGCGAGCAACGCTTCGCACCCTACGAATTGGTCGGGATGGACATGCGTAGCGACATGCCTTGGGACCGTCATGCCTTCCGTATGACATCCCAGGGGTTGGCGGCGCATTTCTCGATCGACAAGGCCATCGAACACGCCCTGCTTGAGCTCGTGGAACATGACGCGTCCAGTGTGGTCGATACTTTCGGTTTGTTCGTCAACAATATCCGGGAGGTCACCGACTACGAGGGCGCGAACGCCGATCTAGACGCCATTCTGGAGAAGGTCTCAAAAGCCGGGCTTGACCTTCACATATACGCTCTTCCAGGACGCGTGAAACTTCCGGTCATTGCCGCTGTCATCTCGCGGCAGGTGAATGGGCCATCCGGTGTCATTTCGCGTGCTCCTGCGGGAATTGCCTGCCGGACGAACGTTGCTGAGGCGATACTCGCAGCCCTGCTGGAAGCGGTGCAGTCACGTCTGACGGACATTGCCGGTGCGCGCGACGACCTTGCGATGGATCGTTTTCAGCAGTCCAAGGATGGCGTAGCCAGGAACCAGCCACCACTCATTCCTCTTGCCAAACTTGAGGCTGAGTTCCGCCCTGCAAGGCAGTCGTCCATGGGGTGGCAGGATGTCCTGAAGCTGATGCGAGCGGCCGGCATTGAAGATGCCTACATGTTCCCGCTCAAATCCCCGGTCCCGGACGTTCACGTGGTGAGGACGATCGTCACAGGCCTTGACGCACATTCCGGCAGCTTCTCCGAAATGTCCATGAACTCGATACTGCTGACGACGGAAGTGCTGAGCACTGCATGTTGAAACCCGTCGTTTTTGCAGGACCGAGCGTTCACGGCTTGGCCGACGATCTTTTTGATGGCCTAGACGTATTCCCACCTGCGGCACGCGGAGACATTCTGCGAGCCGTGGGGCAGGGGCGCCGCGTGATCGGATTGATTGATGGTTACTTCAATTCCACACCTTCTGTCTGGCACAAGGAAATCCTGTTCGCCCTACAGGAGGGGTGCCGGGTATACGGCGCGGCCAGCATGGGCGCATTACGGGCTGCAGAGTGCTTCTCATTCGGGATGGTTGGTGTCGGGGCAATTTTTACAGACTATCAAGCGGGAAGTCGTCAATCGGATGCGGATGTTGCTGTTTCGCACGCTCCGGCAGAACTGGGCTATTGCCCGCTGACACTTGCGCTGGTGGATGCGGAGGCGACGCTGTCTGCAGCTTTGAAAGGCGGGTTCATTGCCGAGAGCGCACATGATGCATTGCTGAAAGCTGCAACCGGTCTGCATTTTTCCACGCGAACCTGGGTGAGCGTGCTGAGCGAAACAGGACTTTCCGAAGCTGAAAGCGCTCACTTTCTGAAGTGCCTGCCCGAGTTCGAGCAGAGCTTGAAACGGCAAGACGCTCAAAAGCTCCTGACCAATCTGAAAGAGAACATCGAGATTGAGACGCATGATGGCCAGGACAGTTGGAAAATACAGAACACCCTTTTTCTCAAGTCACTTGAAAAAGAAATTCTCGGCAGGTGACAGCTAATGAAAATGGAGATTGTAAAAGCCAGGACCACATGGTCAATCGTGCCGGATTGTGGCGGTCTGATTGAAACGATAGCGATCTCACTACCTCAAAAGGTTTTTGATCCCGGCAATCCTCACGCCGAAAAGATACTTGCCGCGATCGGAAATTTGCTCAAGGCCATGCCTTCGAGCGTTTCAATCCTGGTATTTGCCGATGCATTTAACGAGGCGGCTGCAAGGAGCTGGATCGAAACACAGACCGAGTGTCGCTATGACATTGTTCTGGCAGGCGCTAGGCCGCTTGAAAGTGCAGATATTTGGGCACAGGATTCCATCCTGGTACAAATGCGAGGCAACGACCTGCGGATTGCCGCTCCAGCATGCGACTGGCCCAGGGGCATCTTGCCGACGTTACTGGCCGAACACCTCTCTGTCGCCTGCTACGATCTGCCACTCTTTTTGCCCGGTGGAGACCAGATCGTTGGTAAAGGCTTTCGTCTCATCGGTCACACAAGCCGGCTGAGATCAGCCTCCAGTAAATATGGCGGTGACAGCACTTTGCTTGCCGCAGATCGGCGTATCGGTGAACTTGATAACAGGCCTGTCTGCTATTGGGGATACCGAAGACAAGACCTGTTCGAAAAGCCCACCGTCGATTCTCGAGAAAGCAGGGCCGGCAAGAACACTGCAGTTTCGAACCTTGAGGGAGAACTGGACCGGCAAACAGCGAATGATCTGCCCGTAGACCTTCCATTTTCTCATTTGCGGCCGGATCTGGTTACGACCATTGAGCGGTGCGAAAGCCATGTCGACAGATATGTTTCTCCAACAGGTTTGCGCCATAACGGCAAGCACTTGTTATTGCTGGCAGACCCGGTGGCCGTGGCCCCAGAAGCCATCAGTAAGGCAAAGCGGGAAAAGAGACTTCTTGATGCTTCGGAACATTGGTTGAGGGACCAGGGTTTCGAAATCATCCGCAATCCAGTTCCCTTTGGGGTCGACGTAAAGAACGCAGTCAGGCCGCGACTCTACAACAACGTTCTTCTGGAAAATGCGGTACGAGAGGGAAATGGCAAACCAATCATGTGGTTGCCATGCTTCGGCGAAGACAGCAGATTCACTGAATTCGATGCGGAGAACGCCAGGATCTGGAAGGAATTCGGCTTCGACCCCAAGCAGGTCTTTGGCTGGGAAAGCCTTGCTCATGCAAATGGCGCACTGCGCTGTGCCAGCAAGGTAATCAGACGGCAAGCAACTTGATCGAACGGAACTAGATGTAAACTGACACGGACAGGTGCGTCTTCAGCATCAGGCTAGTTTTTTCAGAAGAAGAGGTTGGCTGGGGAACCTGGATTCGAACCAGGACTAACGGAGTCAGAGTCCGTGGGTCTACCGTTAACCTATTCCCCAACAATGCTCATAACGCGAGCTGCCAATCGTCGGTACAGGGCGAAATGATTGGTCGCTCTCGATTGGTGTGCCGCATATACATCCATCACATTCACGATTGCAAGACCCGTCGACGACTTTTTTGTGAAATTGCATGCCTGTGGAAAGTCTCGCGAAAGACTGTATGCATTCGTTTCAAGGAAAGCTTTTCCGGCGAGGGGCAACCTGTTACAGTTTTGTCAACGAAAGACGCAGTCCCCAGCAGCGCCCCTTGAAAAACGGCGGCAGCACTGGAGATCTGAAAGGCAAAAACGTGACTCAGTCAGGTCAGGAACCGCCCGAGAAAGGGCGTCGTACCCCTGATGTGTCCGGAACCAGCGGGGCTCCCAGGGAGCCCGGGGGAACATCCAGACGACGCCGAAAGCGCAAGTCTGGCAAGCGCCCCAAAGGCAACTCTGCGACACAGGCAAACAGTGTCGTCAACGGAGTGCCTGAAACGGACGGGCGAATTCCGTCCAGTGCTGTGACCGGACCCGTCGATCAAGCACTCGCCGCGCAGGAACAGCCTGCGCGAAAGGGTGAGGGTGCGTCCACTTCCCAGAAACGTCGCAAAAAACGGAAGCGCGGGCGGGCAGCCGTTGGTGAGGGCGTGCAAAACGTCCAGGCAGGCGGACTGAACCAGGATGGTGCGGAACGACAACCTGACACCACGACGAGCCTGAAGGGAAAGAAGGCAGCCCGTAGACGCGGCCGACGGCGCAAACAGTCCGCCAACGGAGCAGAATCAGTACCTGTTGCAAGGACAAACGACGACGACATCGTTGTCAGCCCAAAGACACTCGAAAAGAGTACTGATACAGCCTCCCACCGTAATCATGAATTGCGCGTGCGTCGGGACGGTGAAAATCGCCCGTCAGCAAGCCGGAAGGAACAGGTCGACGGTTCTCGTAATCCTGCACCATATGATCGGTCTACGGGCAGGAACAACTCACCGCTTTATGCCGCGCTTGATCTTGGGACCAACAATTGCCGTCTTTTGATCGCCAGACCTGAAGATCGCGGATTTCGTGTGGTCGACGCCTATTCCCGAATAGTGCGCCTCGGAGAAGGTGTCGGCTCGAACAGAATGTTGAGCGATGCGGCCATGGAGCGGGCAATCGATGCTCTTGCCCAATGCCATCGGAAACTTGCCGACAGAGGGGTTGCTCGCTCAAGGCTTATCGCGACAGAGGCCTGCCGGGCAGCCGAAAATGGCGCTGACTTCATCGAAAGGGTGAAAGCGGAGACAGGTTTGGCGCTCGAAGTCGTCAACCGCGAGACAGAGGCCCGCCTGGCAGTCGCCGGATGCGCTTCGCTTGTGGATCACGACGCCGATGGCGTGATTCTGTTCGATATCGGCGGAGGGTCCTCGGAGATCGTCTGGCTGGACCTGCGCAACCGATGTGGTGCGCGAGGCTATGCATTGACCCGCTTCATCCGGTCCTGGATCTCGTTGCCGGTCGGCGTCGTCAACCTTGCAGAGCGGCATGGCGGTGTTCACGTGACACCGGATATCTTCGAGGCGATGATTGAAGATGCCGCCGAACATCTGGCAGCGTTCAATCTTGCTAATAACCTGACCGAAGCAATCGCGTCGGGCAGGGTCCATATGCTCGGAACATCTGGTACGGTTACCACGCTTGCCGGTGTGCACCTGGGCCTGAAACGTTATGACAGGCGCAGGGTCGACGGAACCTGGCTGGAAGATGGAGACGTCTCCAGAATGATTGATCAGCTGCGCGACATGCCTTATGAGGCGCGCGTGGATAATCCATGCATTGGTGCGGATAGGGCTGATCTTGTTCTGGCAGGTTGTGCCATCCTGGAAGCTATCCGCCGCCGTTGGAGTTGCTCGCGTCTGCGCGTCGCGGACAGAGGGCTGCGCGAAGGCATTCTTACAGAATTGATGGCGGCCGATGGTGTCTGGTCGCACCGCAAAAACGGCTCTCGGCATAATCGCGGGCGCCAAGGGAACAGAACATGAGTCAGGGCAAAAAGGGAACAGGCGACCGAGGTCTCCACGTCAAGGTGAAGACGTCCGCTGGTCGGCGCGAATCCTCCACGCGTTGGCTGCAGAGGCAATTGAACGATCCATACGTGCGTCGCGCGAAGATAGACGGTTACAGATCGCGAGCTGCCTACAAGCTGATAGAGATCGACGACAAGCACAAATTGCTGAAACCCGGTTACCGGGTGGTCGACCTTGGTTGCGCACCGGGGGGCTGGTGTCAGGTTGCGGTGGAAAGGGTGCAGTCCTCCGTGGAAGCGCCCAAGGTGGTCGGGATCGACTATCTGGAAATGGACCACGTGCGAGGAACGACATTCCTGCAAAAAGACTTCCTGGACGACGATGCTCCAGCCGCCTTGCTGGAAGCACTCGGTGGCCACAAGCCCGATGTCGTTCTGTCCGACATGGCCGCGCCGACCACCGGCCACAAGCAGACCGACCATTTGCGCACGACGCATCTTTTCGAGATCGCAATCGATTTCGCGAGACGCAACCTCGTTCCGGGTGGCTCGTTCCTGGCGAAGGTTTTTCGGGGCGGGACGGAAAATGCACTGCTTAACGACCTGAAACGCGAATTCAAATCGGTGGCCCATTTGAAACCGCCGGCAAGTCGCAAGGAAAGCCCGGAACTTTATGTGATCGCGAAGGGCTTTCGCGGAAGTGATCTTGATCCGGACTGAACCGTTTTCAACTCGACTGGGAAGCCGGTTTGCCAAGAGAGACAGGGGGAACGCCCCATAGCGGGCGTCACCCCCTTTTCTTTCTGTCACCTGCGTGTTATTGACCCGCGCCAACTTCTCCGGCACAGCCGAAGCGACTCGAAAGATGCAGGCTTTTGATCAAAGCGTGCGTCTCAGCTATTTTTTTACAAAGGGGAATTGGCAATGGCATCCTTCTATGTCCCTACCACTGGACAGCAAGCCCTGACGTTTGACGATGTCTTGCTGATCCCTGGCCACTCGGAGGTCATGCCGGGTGAAGTTGACCTGCGCACCCGGGTCACGCGGGAACTTGAACTCAATATTCCGATCATCTCGTCGGCAATGGACACAGTTACCGAAGGCCGTCTGGCAATCGCCATGGCTCAGGCTGGTGGCATTGGCGTCATTCACCGCAACCTTTCTCTCGACCAGCAGGCCGAAGAGGTCCGGATGGTCAAGAAGTTCGAATCCGGGATGGTGGTCAATCCGCTGGTCATCGGGCCGGACGCGACCCTGCAGGACGCTCTTGACCTGATGAAACGGTATGGCATTTCCGGCGTTCCGGTCGTTCAAAACGGCGGAGCAGGCGGTCAGACCACTGGCAAGCTGGTTGGCATCCTGACAAACAGGGACGTGCGGTTCGCGTCCAATCCCGACCAGAAAATCCATGAACTGATGACGAAGGACGATCTCGTCACTGTCAACGAGAACGTCAGCCAGGATGACGCCAAGCGGCTCCTTCATCAGAACCGCATCGAAAAGCTTCTGGTCGTGGATGACAACCGGAACTGTATCGGTCTCATCACCGTCAAGGACATGGAAAAGGCGCAGCTCAATCCGAATGCGTCCAAGGACGATCAGGGCCGGTTACGCGTTGCGGCAGCAACCAGCGTCGGGGAAGAAGGTTTTGCCCGCGCAGAACGTCTGATCGACGCAGGTGTCGACCTACTTGTGGTCGACACGGCTCATGGCCATTCCCAGAAGGTCCTCGACATGGTCGGCCGGGTAAAAAGCCTTTCCAATTCCGTACAGGTACTTGCAGGCAACGTGGCAACCAGTGACGCAACCAAGGCTTTGATTGATGCCGGTGCAGATGCGGTAAAAGTCGGCATTGGCCCGGGTTCCATTTGCACCACCCGAATTGTCGCTGGCGTTGGCGTTCCGCAGCTAACGGCCATCATGGATTCAGTGAACGAAGCGGACAAGCAGGGCGTACCTGTGGTCGCTGATGGCGGCATCAAATTTTCCGGCGACCTGGCCAAGGCGATTGCCGCTGGCGCGGCGTCCGTCATGGTCGGCTCTCTTCTGGCAGGCACTGAAGAAAGTCCGGGCGAGGTTTATTTGCACCAGGGACGATCCTACAAATCCTATCGGGGCATGGGTTCCGTCGGCGCCATGGCGCGGGGGTCGGCCGATCGATATTTCCAGGCGGAAGTACGCGACAGTCTCAAGCTTGTACCGGAAGGCATCGAAGGTCAGGTGCCTTACAAAGGTGCGCTTGGCAGCGTTCTGCATCAGCTCGCAGGTGGCTTGAGGGCTGCCATGGGCTATGTTGGCGGCCGCAACATTCCTGATTTTCAGGAAAAGGCGCGTTTTGTGCGGATCTCTGGTGCAGGCCTGCGGGAAAGCCATGCCCATGATGTGACGATTACACGGGAAAGCCCAAATTACCCGTCCAACGTTTAAACCAAACGGTATCGGGGCGCTTTGGAACAGGCGCCCCGCAAAGGAACAGCATGAAAGATGGCGGACGCCTGGCGGCGGCAATTGAAGTCCTGACAGAAGTGGAAACGCGGCACAGGCCTGTGCAGCTTGCCCTGAAAGACTGGGGTTCCGCACACCGGTTTGCAGGTTCTGGTGACCGGACGGTCATCGGCAATCTTGTGTTTGACGCACTTCGGAACAAGGCTTCGCTTGGTGCAAGAATGAAAGACGGTTCGGCAAGAGCCGTTGTTCTTGCGACCTATTGCCTGAGTTGGGGCAAAGGCCTGCAGGCGTTAAGCGACATTCTTGAGCAGGATCATCATGCTCCGGCTGCATTGTCAGCTGATGAAATCGCTTGCCTCTCGCAGGAGCCTGACAGCACGCCGTCGCCTTTTGAACAGGCAGATATTCCGGAATGGCTTTGGCCGCATTTTGAGACCGTCTTCGGCGAAAGCGCCATTGCAGAAGGCCAGGCGCTGGCAACACGCGCTCCGGTCGACATGAGAACCAATACGCTCAAATCTGACCGGGACAAGGTTCTCAAGCGGCTGGCTCATACCGGGGCAAAGACAACACCGCTGTCACCAGTTGGTGCACGCATCGAGGCCAAGCCTGATCTTGGCCGCATGCCGCATGTTCAGGCCGAGGAAGGCTACCGAAAGGGTTGGTTTGAATTGCAGGACGAGGCCAGCCAACTGGCGGCACATCTCGCACAAGCCAAACCTGGCGAACAGGTGCTGGACTTTTGCGCTGGTGGTGGTGGCAAGACACTGGCTCTGGCTGCCTCCATGCAGAACAAGGGGCAGCTATACGCCTATGACGCCGACCGTCTCAGGCTTGCCCCGATCCACGAAAGACTGCAGCGGGCCGGTGTTCGAAACATTCAGGTGAGAGATCCGGCAACTTCAAGTCTCGAAGATCTCGTCGATCAGATGGACCTGGTTTTTATCGACGCCCCTTGCACGGGGACCGGCGTATGGCGTCGCCGGCCGGATTCCAAGTGGAAGCTGGCGGAAAAGGCCTTGCAAGACCGTATCGAAGACCAGCGCCGTGTCCTGGAAAGCGCGAGCAGATACGTCAAGCCGGGGGGGCGTCTTGCCTACGCGACTTGTTCCGTCCTGCGTGAGGAAAACCAGGCCCAGGCGGACTGGTTCCTGGAGCAAAATCCATCGTTCCAGTCTGTTTCAGCGCTGGATATCTGGAAAACAACTCTGCCGGATGCACGGCTCCCGAAATACGTTTCCGACCGTGGTGACATTCTGCTGACGCCCGGGTCGACCCAAACGGACGGTTTCTTCATTGCGCTGTTCCAGCGGATGCAGTGAGTTCAGACAGTATTTGCCGTCAGGATCTGTCCTGACGGCGCAGCCCGAGAACGTTCGGCAATTGATCGCCGTCTGTTGCGAGTAACTTCTTTGAAGTCACGGGCTCCAGGCTTTCCTGGTGTTGAATTCCCTGGTTGGTTTCTTTTTCTTGAGCGAGTTTTGCAGCATCGTCGGGATTATCTGACGAGGGTGCTTCCGTTGCTGAAGTCGCAGGGGAGCTCGCTGGGCCTGCTTCCGGTGATTTTCTTTCGGCGACAACCAGGCCTTCGATGAGTTCTCGAATGGCCGGCTCCAGACCGTCGCCTCGAGACATGGCCGTCAGGACGGATCTGGCCTGGTTGGAATATTTGAGTGCGGCGAGGGCGGCTCCAAGTGCATTCAGAGGTTCTTTTGCTGATTTGTCGAGATCGTGCGCGGCCAGGGCGTGTTTCAGAGCTGCACCATGATCTCCAAACTTACGCGCAATACTGCTGAGCCGAACGTGGGTCTGTATTGATCTCGGAGATAGCTTCAACGCGGCAAGCGCGGCTTCACGAGCATCTTCCAGGGCGCCTTTCCCGGCGAGTGCATCGGACAACAGGTCCAGGGGAAGCGGGTCTGCCGGCGCTCGCTCACTTGCCCGTATCGTCAGTTCGATCACTTCGTCAAAGCGCTTACGCAGCAGCAATGTCTGCGAAAGACCAATTAGCGCAGGACCGTAATCCGGATCGGCCTTCAGCGCTTTCCGATAAGCCGCGATCGCTGCGGCCTTTTGATCAACACGCGCCTGTGTGTCTGCGAAAAGAGACAAGACAGCTGGCGTATCCGGCAGTAGCTCGACTAGGCGTCGGGCCGGAACGGAAGCTTCTTCGGGTTTGTCTTCTTTCAGCAAAACACTGGCAAGACCATAGAGCGCGTTTCGATTGTCCGGTGCTTGAGAGAGCACATCAGCAAAATTTTGCCGGGCGTTTGCCATGTCACCGAGCAGCAACTGACAGTTACCGAGGCTCGCGCGAGCATTCAGGTGGTCTGGTTCGGCAAACACGATGCGGCGCAACTGCGATTGCGCCTCGTCCAGATACCCGGTCTGGAGCAACGCGGACGCCGTCCTGTAGGCAATTTCCGTGTCGTCCGGCGACAGTTCCTGGGCTTTCAGATAAGACACCAGCGCCCTGTCAAGATTGCCCGCATTTTCAAGGGCTACGGCTTCTTCAAACGCTTTACGGGCAGCTGCGGTCATCTGGGTCGGTTTTCCTAAAAGCACCTGCCAGCAGCTTGTCTCACCGGAGACGAAGCACGGGGGCTTATGGTTAACCTAAGGAGCAGGCGCGCGCCGGTCAAAAGCGAATTTCAGCCGTACACAGCTTGTCCGCCGGAAACATTTGCCCGCCAAAGTTACGACACAAGAAAGCCGCGGAACCGGAGTTGGCAGCAAAATCTTGTGCGGGACAGCATCGGCTGTGAAATTCGGGTTCATTTTACTCAAAAGACCGGTTAGAAGCTGGCCATGACCCAGCATCAGCGCCTTCTTATCATCGACTTCGGCTCCCAGGTCACGCAGCTCATCGCGCGGCGCCTACGCGAGTTAAATGTCTACTGCGAAATCCATCCATATCAGAACGTTACCGACGCCTTTTTGAGCGAGTTTTCGCCCAAGGCGGTAATTTTCTCAGGTGGCCCGGATTCGGTTACGCGAGCCGGTTCACCGCGTCCGCCGGAAAGCGTCTACACGATGGGCGTTCCGATCCTGGGGATCTGTTACGGCCAACAGGTGATGATGCAACAGCTGGGCGGACAGGTTGACGGTGGCAAGATTTCCGGCGGTGGCGGCACGGCCGAGTTTGGCAGAGCATTCGTGACACCAGTCGAGAACAAACTGTCGATCCTGGACGGATGGTTTGCCGACGGGAAAGAACAGGTCTGGATGAGCCATGGCGACCATGTCAGCCGAATCGCACCAGGCTTTGAGGTCTTCGGCACATCGCCAAACGCTCCCTACGCGATTACCGCGGACAAGGTGAGAAACTTCTACGCCGTACAGTTTCACCCGGAAGTGCACCACACGCCGAACGGCAAGAAACTCTATGAGAATTTCGTCCGACTTGCCGGCTTCACCGGTGACTGGACCATGGGAGCCTACAAGGACGATGCCATTGCGCGCATCCGCGAGCAGGTCGGTGACAAGAGGGTCATTTGTGGTCTGTCCGGTGGTGTCGACAGCTCCGTTGCTGCTGTGCTGATCCATGAGGCGATCGGGGATCAGCTCACATGTGTCTTCGTGGACCACGGCTTGTTGCGCCTGAACGAGGCGGAAGAAGTGGTGTCCATGTTCAGGGATAACTACAACATTCCCTTGATCCATGCGGATGAGAGCGAACTGTTCCTGGGAGAGCTGGACGGTGTTTCCGACCCGGAAACCAAACGCAAGATCATCGGAAAACTGTTCATTGACGTTTTCCAGAAACATGCGAATGAGATTGAGGGCGCTGAGTTTCTCGCTCAAGGTACGCTCTATCCGGACGTGATTGAGAGCGTCAGCTTCTCCGGAGGTCCGTCGGTCACCATCAAGTCGCATCATAATGTCGGCGGGTTGCCGGAAAAGATGGGGCTGAAGCTGGTCGAGCCGCTGCGTGAGCTCTTCAAGGACGAGGTGAGGGCGCTTGGCCGTGAACTCGGCCTTCCCGAGAAGTTCATCGGCCGCCACCCCTTCCCGGGACCTGGGCTTGCCATTCGTTGTCCAGGTGAAATCACCCGTGAGAAACTTGAAATTCTTCGAAAGGCTGATGCGGTCTATATCGACCAGATCCGTAAGCACGGTCTCTATGACGATATCTGGCAGGCTTTCGTTGCCATCCTTCCAGTGCGTACGGTTGGTGTCATGGGCGATGGCCGCACATATGACTACGCCTGCGCGTTGAGGGCCGTGACGTCAGTCGACGGCATGACTGCCGACTATTTCCCCTTCACGCATGATTTCCTGGGTGAGACGGCAACCCGTATCATTAATGAGGTACAGGGCATCAACCGCGTAACCTATGACATTACGTCAAAACCACCCGGCACCATTGAGTGGGAATAAGCAAGGCTTTGGATCACTTGGACCCGACGTCGCTTGGCAGGTCTTGACGTGGGCGGACCAAAATATCGCAGGTAACTCTGCGAACGCAGGAATGTGATTGCACGAACGATTGTCGAGCCTGCATGCATTGGCGAAAGGTCAATGATTGTGCTCGTGCATTTGCTTTTGTTTATAGCGCCTCGATGCTGTGAGCGAACTGCAATTTGCTTCGATTAACTGAATATTTGCAGGCGCTCATATAAACAGTCCTCAAACTGTTGCTCTGTCAGTTGCTTTACCGACTAAAGATGGGAATGATTGAAGTGAGTAAATTAACTAAAATTATTTCTGGATATGAAAATGACGGCTTCAGTCTCGGCAAAGCAGCTAGAAAAAAGAGAATTAAGTATTTTTGTGAATTGATAGAGAGTAAGTTTTCTGAGAAGGGTCGTGTAAAAATACTAGATATTGGCGGGACTGTTCAATATTGGAACATCATCGACAAAGATTTTCTGGATCGCAACAACGTACAAATTACCCTTTTAAATCTCCCGGGATCTCAAGCCTTTGAGGCAGACGGGAGATTTGATTTTTTGACAGGTAATGCCACAGAAGACATCTGGAGTTACCTGGACCCTCAGGACTATGACCTGATCCATTCAAACTCCGTAATCGAGCATGTTGGTGACTGGGCGCAAATGAAGCGGTTTGCGTCAAATATACGGGATTTCCACGGCGGTTATTTTGTCCAGACACCAAATTTCTGGTTTCCCATTGAGCCGCATTGCATGACGCTCTTTTTCCATTGGCTGCCGAAGCCTTTAAGGGTCTGGCTTGTTGCTCACTTTTCCTTGGGGCATTGGGCAAAGGGGGCCAATACCGATGAGGCTGTCGAAATCGTCGAAAGTGCGCGCCTGCTGAGCAAGTCCATGTTCAAGGCGCTTTTCGATGATGCACTGGTCAAGCAGGAAAAATTCCTGTTTTTGACCAAGTCCTTCATGGCAGTCAGAGCTGACAGTGAAGAAGTCGCTTCTTGAAAAGAGACTGGATTGCTCAACTTAATAGATTTGACTACCGAACAGGCTTTCGAAAGATCGCAACATGAGCTCTCGAATTTGGTGACCTAGCGCCTTGTTGAGATTTGAGCGTGAATGAATACACCACGGCTACCGGATCTGACACCAGACTGTGCTTCTTGTGCAGCCCTTTGCTGTGTTGTCTTTGCATTTGACCGATCCGAGTCCTTTGGTATCGACAAGGCAGCAGGCGAGGTTTGCCCGAACCTGGATAGCTGCGGACGTTGTGTCATCTTCGATGACAGGTCGCGTCTCGGTTTCAGTGGATGCATTAGCTATGATTGTCACGGTGCAGGACAACGCGTGACGCAGGAAGTGTTTCACGGGCACACATGGCGGGATGATCCCGGACTTACGGAACGGATGGGAGAGGCGCTTTCCGTCCTGCGGCAAATTCATGAGAAACTGCTGCTCCTGGCAGCGGCTGAAAAACTTCCACTTGGTATTGGGGAACGACAAGCACTAATCGACCTGCAGATGCAGCTTGCTCCGCAGATGGACTGGACGGAATCTCGGTTGAGGGCGTTCCCGCTGGTTGAGATTTCACGAAAAGTGTCGGATTTCCTGACAGACTTGCGTCGACATTTCGTGCGATAGGCCTGACTAAGAAGTTTGTCTCACTATCTTGCGCATTTGATACAGAATGCTGCGGCAGGATCTACCTGTAGCCGCTTCTCGGAAATCTCTTCACCGCACTCCACGCAGTCGCCGTATTCGCCAGCCTCCAACCTTGATAGGGCTGCCTCGATTTTCTGGATAGTCGCCCGGCGCTGCCGCTCGGATGCCAGTGCCATCGCTTGCCCTTGAAGCGCGTCCATACGCGACAAACGGCCGACTGATTGCTGATCTAGCTCCACCGTGGCACGGGCTTCCCCGGACAGCTCGCTCAATGTTTCAAGTTCGGTCTTGAGCGACAAAAGCTTGATCCGAATGTCTACAACGTTGTGTTCCGCCATCTCCAAGCCTCCAACGAAAGCATGAAGATGGCGGCCTGAATGTGCAAGGGGCAGGTGTCACCGGTTAAACGGCATCCCTTGATCCTAAAACCCGGCTAGAACGATCTTCCCAATGGTTTTATTGCTTTCGATCTTCTGATGCGCCAGGCGCAGATTATCTGCGTTGATGGGTTCAATCACTTCCGTCAACGTGGTCTTGATCTTTCCAGCATCTACAAGGTCAGCGACGTTGTTCAAAAGCTTGCGTTGCTCTTCCATATCGGTCGTCTGGTACATGGAACGGGTAAACATCATCTCCCAGTGGATCGATATCGCCTTCAGTTTGAAGGGCCCAATGCTGACGTTGTCGGGATCGTCGATGAGCAGAAAACGCCCCTGTGGCGCGATCAATTCTGCAATATCGTTCACGTGTTGCTCTGTGTGCGTTGTCGAAAAAACATAGCCGGGGGCTTCCAGTCCCAGAGCTTCGATCTGAGGCGCCATCGGTTTTGAATGATCGAGAACATGATGCGCACCAAGCTCGCTCACCCAGGAACGGCTCTCCGGTCTTGAAGCAGTTGCGATAATTGTCATGTTCGTCAATTGACGAGCGAGTTGAACTGCTATGGAACCGACGCCACCCGATCCGCCAATGATCAGGAGAGTGTTCGAGCCAGCGGGAACCGGGTCATTCACCTTCAGCCGGTCGAACAGGGCTTCCCAGGCGGTGATCGCCGTCAAGGGCATGGCAGCTGCCTCGGCAAAGCTCAGGCTCGTGGGTTTGCGGCCCACAATGCGTTCATCAATGAGATGGTACTCCGAGTTGGTTCCGTCCCGGGTGATGTCGCCGGCATAATAGACCTCGTCGCCCACCTTGTAGCTGGTAACGTCAGGTCCCACTTCGGTGACGATCCCGGCTGCGTCGTATCCAAGGACGACGGGCACGCCGTTTTGCGAAGTTCGGGATTGCCGCACCTTGGTGTCGACTGGGTTGACCGCAACAGCCTTGACCTCAACGAGAAGATCCTTTCCGGAAGGCACCGGCCTTGGAAGGTCAAGATCAGTCAACGACTTCGGGTCATCAATTGGAAGTGGTTCAAAAAAACCGATGGCACGCATGCTGTGTTCTCCTGATTTGCGTACCAATCAAATTGAACATAAAATCGTTTGGCGCAAGAATGCACAATTCTAGCCGTAACTCACAAAAAAGTACCTTAGGCACAAAATGGATACCGTTAGGAAATCAGGACCCAAACTGGTCAAGGACGTTTATGGCTGCCATCCGGGCTGTGCTGTCGAAGCAGCGCTCAGTTTGATCGACGGCAAGTGGAAAGGCGTCATTCTGTTCCTGCTGATGGAAAAAGAAGTCATGCGCTTCAACGAATTCCAGAAAGCGCTTCCGGACATCACGCAACGGATCCTGACCGCTCAACTCCGTAGTATGGAAGCTGACGGATTGATTGTGAGGACCGTCTATCCCGTTGTTCCGCCGAAGGTTGAATATCAACTGACCGATCTAGGCGTCTCGCTGGAGCCAGTGGTGAAGGCCCTTGCACGCTGGGGGAACGAAAACAAGACGCTGTGGCCAAAAGGGTTTAAACGGGACAGCCACCTTCAGCAGGCAGGCTGACGAACTTTCAGGCTGATGGGTTTCGTTTCTCGTTCGCAAACCGTTGAGCCCCCTTGACGCATTCGTGACTTTGTCAATTCGCAGCCCGTTGCGAGGATGCTCCCGCAAAATCCAGGGGAGAAATACGTCATGAACCTAAGATGTTCGACAGCGCTTGCGGTGTTGCTCCTGTCCTCAGTGTTCGGAGCATGCTCAGCAGGGGCAGGTGAGGTCGAGATTGTCTCGGCAAAAGCAACCGGATCTGCAGGCTCGTGGACCTTCGCGGTAACGCTCAGGCATGACGACACGGGTTGGGATCACTACGCCGACCTCTGGCAGATCTTTACGCCAGACGGAGAATTGTTAGGCGAGAGAGTGCTCCTTCACCCCCATGTCGACGAACAACCCTTCACGCGATCCCAATCGGGCATCACGATCCCGGAGGGCGTGTCACAGGTCATCATCCGGGCCCGAGACACGGTGCACGGTGTTTCGCCACAAGAATACAAGTTGAACCTGGACCGTTAAGCGTTGCCTCAGTCAGGTGCGGATAAAGGCCAAAATGCCGTCCGCAACGAATTGTACGGATAGAGCTGCCAGCAGCACGCCAAGAAGACGGGTGATCACCAATTGCGCGGTTTCTCCCAGAAGCCGTTCTATCTTGTCAGCCAAGAGAAAGGCGCCCATACAACTCAGCAGGATGATCGCGATGACGCCGCCGAGGCCTGCATAGGCGAGTGTATCCGGAGCCTGACTGGACAACAGGATGATCGCGGAGATTGCCGCAGGTCCCGAAATAAGCGGTATCGCCAAAGGAAAGATGGCGAGTTCATTGATCGTTCCATGATGCGCTTCCGATTCCATCGCCTTTTCGGCGGTTTCGGTTTTACGCGCCTGGCGCTTGCCGAAAATCATCTCGATCGCGATCAGGAACAACAGGATGCCTCCGGCGACCCTGAATGCGGAAACGGAGATGCCGAGTACATTCAGCACCGTCTGTCCGGAGGCATAAAAAACAAGGAGGATGGCCGCCGCCGTGATGGTCGCCCGAATGGCGACCTTGCGCCTGTCGTGCTTGCTCATTCCAGCCGTAATTGCAAGAAACATCGGGGCCAGACCGACCGGATCAATGGTGACAAATAAGGTCGCGAAGGCGTTGATGTAGTAGTCGAGCATGGCGATTCCCGGACCGGTTTTTCAGGCGCTTTTGTCGCCTTACTATAGTGCTTTGCGAGGTGCTGGCATGTTCTCAAGCCAAATGATTTTTGCCCCCTGTGTATACTCCTCGTAAAGCATTGAAATTAAACCCTTATTACTTAGGTGGAAAAGCGCCGAGAATTTGGAGCGGCGTCTTGAATCGGATATAAAAGAGCAAGCAATAACAATGAAATGAGTGTCTTCCTTGGCTGACCAGGACAACAGCACGCCCACTGACGGTCTTCCGTCCGATATCAAACCGGTCTCCATCGTCGATGAAATGAAGCGCAGCTATCTCGATTACGCGATGAGCGTGATCGTGTCGCGTGCGCTGCCTGACGTCCGCGACGGCCTCAAACCGGTTCACCGGCGCATTCTCTACTCGATGCACGAAAACGGCTACGAGTGGAACAAGCCCTATCGCAAGTCGGCCCGCGTGGTCGGTGACGTCATGGGTAAGTATCACCCGCATGGCGACAGCGCGATTTACGATGCGCTGGTGCGCATGGCGCAGAATTTCTCGCTGCGGCTACCGCTGATTGACGGGCAGGGCAACTTCGGCTCCATCGACGGCGATCCAGCAGCGGCCATGCGCTACACCGAGTGCCGTCTCGAAAAAGTCGCCCACAAACTGCTGGACGATATCGACAAGGAGACGGTCGACTTTCAGGAAAACTACGATAACTCCGAGAGCGAGCCCGTCGTCCTTCCTGCCAAGTTCCCGAACCTCCTCGTCAACGGGGCCGGCGGTATCGCAGTCGGCATGGCAACCAACATTCCGCCGCACAACCTGGGTGAAGTGATCGATGCCGCCATTGCCGTGATGGAAAATCCGGCGATGTCCCTCGAAGAACTGATGCAGATCGTTCCAGGCCCGGATTTCCCAACGGGTGGCATGATCCTCGGTCGGTCGGGTATCCGTAGTGCTTATGAAACGGCCCGCGGTTCGATCGTCATGCGGGCGAAAGTCGACGTCGAGGAAGTGCGCAAGGACCGGACGGCACTGATCGTCACGGAAATCCCGTATCAGGTCAACAAATCGACGATGATCGAGAAGATTGCCGAACTGGTGCGCGACAAGCGTATCGAGGGCATCTCGGACATTCGTGACGAGAGCGACCGCTCGGGCATGCGGGTCGTGATCGAGCTGAAGCGCGATGCGGTTCCGGACGTGATCCTGAACCAGCTCTACCGTTTCAGCCAGTTGCAGACATCATTCGGTGCCAACATCGTTGCACTGAACGGCGGCAAACCGGAGCAGATGAACCTCTCCGACATGCTGCGCGCCTTCGTCTCCTTCCGTGAGGAGGTGATCCAGCGCCGCACACGCTACCTGCTGAAGAAAGCCCGTGACCGTGCCCACATCTTGGTGGGCCTGGGCATTGCAGTTGCCAACATCGATGAAGTCATCAAGCTCATCCGCAGCGCACCAGACCCGGCAACGGCGAGAGCGCAGCTGATGGAGCGCAACTGGCCGGCAAAGGATGTTGAATCGCTCATTCTTCTGATCGACGATCCGCGCCACATGGTGCAGGACGATGGCACCTATAAACTGTCTGAAGAACAGGCACGAGCCATTCTCGATCTGCGTCTGCAGCGCCTGACGGCGATGGGCCGCGATGAAATCGAGGAAGAACTCAACAAGATCGGTGCGGAAATTTCCGACTATCTCGACATCTTGCGCTCACGGGCCAGGATCCAGGAGATCGTCCGCAACGAAATGCTTGAGATCAAGGAAGAATTTGCAACTCCGCGCCGAACCGAAATCATCGAAGGCGGGGCAGATTTCGACGAAGAAGACCTGATTCAGCGCGAAGACATGGTCGTGACCGTGTCTCACGGCGGCTACATCAAGCGCGTGCCGCTGGCGACCTACCGTGCACAACGACGCGGAGGCAAGGGCCGGTCTGGCATGGCGACCAAAGATGAGGATTTCGTCACCAGGCTGTTCGTCGCCAATACCCACACGCCGGTTCTGTTCTTCTCCTCGCGCGGCATCTGTTACAAGATGAAGGTGTGGCGTCTGCCACTCGGCGGACCGACCTCGCGCGGAAAGGCATTGATCAACCTGCTACCTCTCGAACAGGGCGAACAGATCACCTCGATCCTGCCATTGCCGGAAGACGAGGACAGCTGGGCAAACCTGGATGTGATGTTCGCGACCATACGTGGAACCATCCGACGCAACAAATTGTCCGATTTCGTCAACATCAACCGGAACGGCAAGATTGCCATGAAGCTGGAAGACGGTGACGGGATTGTCGGCGTCGACACCTGTTCTGAACATGACGATGTGATGCTGACGACCAACTTCGGTCAGTGTATCCGCTTCCCCGTAACGGATGTACGTGTATTCGCCGGTCGTAATTCTGTCGGGGTCCGCGGAATTCGTCTGGCCGATGAGGACCGTGTGATCTCCATGCAGATCCTGCACCACATCGATGTGACAGCAGAAGAGCGCGCCGCCTACCTGAAGCTTTCCCGCGCAATGCGTGGTGAAGCAGATGAGAACGGTAACGGTGCAGACGAAGAGGGCGTAGTTGCCGGCGATCTGCCTCAGGAGCGTTACGCTCAGATGAGTGCAGCCGAGCAGATCATCCTGACCATCTCTGAAAACGGCTACGGCAAGCGGACGTCTTCCTTCGAGTATCGGGTCACCGGCCGAGGCGGCAAAGGCATCACGGCCATGGCCGTCAACAGCCGGAATGGCGGTCTGGTCTCGTCTTTCCCTGTCGAAGACAGCCACCAGATCATGCTGGTGACGGATGGTGGCCAGTTGATCCGCTGTCCGGTGGACGGTATCCGCATCGCCGGACGTGCGACCCAGGGCGTGATCGTCTTCAAGACGGCAGCCGATGAAAAGGTCGTTGCGGTCGAAGGGATTTCCGAAGTCGATGAAGACGATGTACTCGAAGACGCCCTGGATGGAGAAGCTGAGGGTTCAGCTGAACCGGGTGAAAATGACGCCGGGAACGATTCCGCCGAAGGAGATGAAACGCCTCCTGAAGCCTGATCTCTGATTGGCTAGGCCTGAAAACGACAACAGCGGCCAGGGTGGAACCTGAGCCGCTGTTTGCCGTTACGGGGAGGGAGGTCTGAGACGAAGCTCAGTTGGCCACGGGGTAACGGGCCAGAATTGTTTCATTTACGGTTGGTGCCGTTTTTTCGACGGTGACGAAGAAAACGTTGCGTACACGGTTCGCACCGGTCAGTGCCGCTGCACAGTCTTCGCTCCAGGCGCCCCAAGCCTGTGTTTCACAAGCCTTTGATGCCGGAATTTGCACAGCGCGGTCGGACTTGGTGGAAGCAAGTCCCTGCGTTGTCAGGCTGGTCAGACCTTCTGCCTGCGATGCTTTGCTCGGGTGCATGCTCATCATGCCAGCGGCAATCATCGTCAACAACGCCAGAACGAAAATAGCGGCCATCTTGAATTGTCCGGCCGGATCGATTGCCTTTGCCTGAAAGGCGAAAGGACGTACCGCGATAGCCGTTGCGGTCCGGTCGATTGTAGTAGTGCTCCTCATGATGCTGGCTCCTGCTCACGCCAATTGATTTCGATGGAGCCACTTTGACCTAGGTTTGCAAAGAGAGTTGTGACGGTCGTCACACAATGTCAGTTACTGGCAAAAGACGCGTTCATGCCTGCGTTCTACTTGTTAGGCAGGTGCAGGCAGAGTAAGGAAGGTGCCATGAATCGTATTGCGCTTTATCCTGGATCCTTCGATCCCGTCACCAATGGCCACATGGATATATTGCGTCAGTCGCTTGCGCTGGCGGACAAGGTGGTGGTTGCCATCGGAATTCACCCCGGCAAGTCCCCCCTGTTTTCCTTCGAGGAACGGGTTGAATTGATCCATGCTTCGGCTCGTTCGGAATTCACCCCGGAGGAAGCTGAACGGATTGATGTCATCGCCTTCGACAATCTGGTCATCGAAACGGCACGCCAGCAAAACGCCGCTTACCTGGTGCGCGGTCTGCGGGACGGCACGGATCTTGACTACGAGATGCAGATGGCCGGCATGAACGGCACGCTGGAGCCGGACATTCGTACGGTATTTCTTCCGGCTTCCCCGAACGTGCGCCACATCACGGCCACCTTGGTACGTCAAATCGCGAAGATGGGCGGAGAAATTTCCGCTTTTGTGCCGGAACCGGTTGCCGAACCATTGAGATCGCGCGCGAAACCCGGCGCGTAATTCAAAGCCAAGCTCTAGACCTGAACCTTAGGAGTCTCCAGTGTCGCGCTTTTTTGCAATTTTTGCCGTTCTGGCTTCAATTCTGATCCTGCCTTCGGCCGCCAATGCCCAAGGCACCGATCCGGAAAACACAATTTATCTCGATTTGAAGGACGGGCGCGTCGTCATACAGCTTCGTCCGGACCTTGCTCCGGCTCACGTTGAGCGGATCAAGAAGCTTTCCCGCGAAGGTTTTTACGACGGTATCGTCTTCCATCGCGTCATCGACGGCTTCATGGCCCAGACCGGTGACCCGACGGGCACCGGCACGGGCCGTTCCAGCGAACCTAACCTGAAGGCTGAGTTTTCCAACGCACCGTTCAAGCGTGGCACGCTCGGCATGGCTCGTTCCGCAAGCCCGGACAGCGCCAATTCCCAGTTTTTCATCATGTTCGGCGATGGCGACTGGCTGAATGGCCAGTACACCGTGTTCGGTGAAGTCGTCGACGGTATGGAATTCGTCGACAACATCACCCGCGGCGAACCGCCGGCAAATCCGGACAAGATCATCAAGATGCAGGTCGCCTCGGACGCACAATAACGTTCACGCGACTACAATTTCGAAAATACCCAAGGAGATACTCGATGGCTGAAATCAAAGACGCCGAAAACACACTTCTCATGGAAACCAGCCAGGGACCGGTTGTTATCGAACTGAAGCCGGACCTCGCGCCGACGCATGTCGCACGCATCAAGGAACTGGTCCGCGAAGGTTTTTACGACGGCATCGTCTTTCACCGCGTAATCGACGGCTTCATGGCACAGACCGGCTGCCCGCAGGGGACTGGCACTGGCGGTTCCGGCAAGAAATTGAAAGCGGAATTCAGCAACGAGAAGCACGTGCGCGGCACCTGCTCCATGGCTCGCGCAATGGACCCGAACTCCGGTGACAGTCAGTTCTTCATTTGCTTTACCGATGCACCCTGGCTCGACGGTCAGTACACCGTCTGGGGTGAAGTGATCGAAGGCATGGACAATGTCGACAAGATCAAGCGTGGCGAACCGGTTTCCAATCCGGACAATATCGTCTCCTTGAAAGTGGCGGCCGACGCGGCCTGAACCACCTGAAAGTGGCTTTAACGATGCAGCGCGGATCATTCATCCGCGCTGTTTTGTTTTGGATGTACCGTCAGACGGTTGACCTGCTCCGCCGTCGCCAGTAAGAGCCGCTGACTGAAAGTCCGGTTGCCGCTCTGGATGGAATGGCGCCGCACCCCGAAACCTTCCAGAGATCCGTCAGTAGCAAATCACCATGCGCGTCGACCAATTCGACTTTGTTCTTCCCAACGAACGGATCGCCTTGCGCCCGGCTCGGCCACGTGATTCCGCTCGCATGCTTGTCGTTAAACCAGGTGCTGAACCTGAACTGTCCGACACGGGTGTTCGCGAATTGCCGCTGTTGCTGGAGCCCGGTGATGCGCTGGTTTTCAACGATACCAAGGTGATACCCGCACAGCTTGAAGGAACACGCCTGCGAGGAGATATTACCGCGGGCATCGGGGCGACGCTGCACATGCGCACCGGGCCGGACCGCTGGAAGGCCTTCGTCCGGCCGGCAAAGAAGTTGCAAGTTGGCGACACCGTGCTTTTCGAAGGCTTCGGCACACGGCTAACGGCGGAAGTGAGCGACAAGGGAGATAGCGGCGAAGTACTGCTGACTTTCGACCGGTCCGGACCTGATCTGGACATTGCAATCGCATCCGTTGGACACATACCTTTGCCACCGTATATTGCGCAAAAGCGTGGCGAAGACGACCAGGATCGCAAGGACTATCAGACGATATTCGCCGAAAAGGACGGTGCCGTTGCAGCACCGACAGCGGGTCTTCATTTTACGCCTGAACTGCTGAAGGCATTGAGCGAGCGCGGTATCGAACAGCACCGCGTAACACTGCATGTCGGAGCCGGCACCTTTCTGCCGGTAAAGGCGGAAGACACGGCAGATCACAAGATGCACGCAGAATGGGGCGAAATCTCCGAAGAGACCGCCGCCGCACTTCTGGCCGTCAAGGCAAGGGGAAACAAGGTTGTCAGCGTCGGCACGACATCCCTGCGGATCCTTGAAAGCTCCGCCCAGGCAAGTGGCGCCATTGCCGCCTTTGCGGGTGAAACCTCGATCTTCATAACGCCCGGCTACCGCTTCAAGGCGATCGACGCGTTGATGACCAACTTCCATCTTCCGCGCTCTACGTTGTTCATGCTGGTGTCGGCTCTTTCGGGCCTGGACACGATGCGGCGTGCCTATGCACACGCTATTTCGCAGGAATACCGTTTTTACAGCTATGGCGACGCTTCCCTGCTTTTCCCGCAGGAAGGCGCTGTCTGAGGACCAATCATGACTGAAAAAACCGGCAAGACCTTCAGCTTCAAGCTGATCACCACGGACGGCGCTGCACGGCGAGGCGAAATCACGACGCCCCACGGTGTCGTGAGTACACCCGCTTTCATGCCGGTGGGCACTCAGGCAACCGTGAAGGCGATGTACCCGGAACAGGTGAGGGAAACCGGTGCAGACGTGGTGCTCGGCAATACATATCACCTGATGCTTCGCCCGACTGCCGAACGGGTCGCCAGGCTTGGCGGACTGCACACCTTCATGAACTGGCCTCACACGATCCTGACCGACAGCGGCGGGTTCCAGGTGATGTCGCTGGCTCAGCTGCGGAAGCTGGATGAAGACGGTGTGCGTTTCCAAAGCCACATTGACGGTCAGAAGTACCATCTCACACCGGAACGTTCAGTCGAGATACAGGGACTTCTCGGGTCAGATATCCAGATGCAGCTGGACGAGTGCATCAAGTTGCCGAGCCCCCGTGAAGAAGTCCAAAGAGCAATGGAGCTGTCTCTCAGATGGGCAGAACGCTCTCGCAACCAGTTCGAAGCCATGGGTGGCCCAGGAAAAGGGCAGGGGCTTTACGGTATCGTTCAGGGTGGTGATCAACCCGATCTTCGTATTCGCTCGGCAGAAGAACTCGGCAAAATGCCGTTTGAAGGCTATTCGGTTGGTGGTCTGGCGGTTGGTGAACCTCAGGACGTCATGCTGAGCATGCTCGACATTACGACGCCAGTGATGCCGGTGGACAAGCCACGTTACCTGATGGGCGTTGGGACACCTGACGACCTTCTGGAAAGCGTGAAGCGCGGCATTGACCAGTTCGATTGCGTGATGCCGACCCGGGCAGGTCGTCACGGTCTGGCCTATACGCGCTATGGCAAGGTCAACCTCAAGAATGCCCGTCACCAGGACGACCCACGCCCGCTGGACGAGGCGAGCACCTGTCCCGCGTCTAGCGTCTACAGCAGAGCCTATCTGCACCATCTGGTGCGGGCTGGCGAAGGACTGGCCGGCATGCTGCTCACCTGGAACAACATCGCCTACTATCAGTACCTGATGCAGGGCATGCGCGACGCGATCGAGGCCGGGTCTTTCGAAGACTTCTACTCAAAGACCAAGGAAGACTGGGCGCGCGGCGATATTGCCGCGCTGTAGCACGGCACACTCAATCCAGGCTCAGGCTGAAGCCGACTAGGCGGAAAACCCGTCCGCTTTCGTCAGATAGCAGCCGGAAATCTTCCAACTGCCGTCATCCTGTTGCTCGAAACTGTAGAGAGCCAGCCAGTTTTGGCCATTTGGACCGGTTACATAGACTTCCTGCGTTGGCCCGAGCTTGGTCATTTTCGACCGGCCGAACGTTACGCTTTGAGGCTTGTAAACAGGTTGGTAGCCTTGCCGCACCATTTCCATGAAGAACTCTGGTGTCTGAAACCGCTGTTGCAAGGAACTGGTTGCGAACGAGAAGGCTGCCTGGGCATTACCTGTCGCAAAGGCACTCATCTGATTTTTGATGATCTTGTGAAAGGCACTGCTGTCGAGCCCTTCTTCGGCGCGGACAGACCCTGTAGCCAGCAACGCGCTGACGCCGGCCACCGCCACCATCTTCCAGAAACGAGCATGAGCCATGTTCGGTGTCTCCTTTCCTGAAACCCGATCAGTATACGGCTCGAAACCCTTTTCAGATTGCTAAAATACGAGCAAACCCTTGCGGCAATTCCCGGCAGTTTGATCTGTTTTTCGGCAGACCTTGAACTGCGAATTCTCGTGACGCATACCGAGTCACGACAAAGCCGGCAAATAGTCCTGTAAAATCAAAGGCGCCAGAGCTGGATCCCCTCCGGACAAGTGGAGCGATCCAAAAGCGCCGGTATGTCAGCAACCAGGCCGCGTTGATCTTTCAGAACGTCCTTCAGGACCTGCCAACCGGTTTCATCTTGGAAAAAATGCCGATGCGGAACCGCAAGCACGGCAACATCCGCAGCATCGAGGTCTTCTTCCCGGGTGAGGGTGATTCCATATTCGGCGACAACCTCATCGGGATGTGCAAGTGGATCACAGACCTGAACACGTGCCCCAAACTTTTCCAGTTCCCTGATGAGATCAACGACCTTGGAATTACGGGTATCTGGCACATTCGCCTTGTAGGTGATGCCGAGGACGACAACTTTCGGAGGCATCGGCATGCCAAGCTTCACGCTTTCCTGGATGATCTTGCCTGCGATAAATGCCGGCATTGCCTCGTTAGTACCGCGACCCGCCAGAATAACCTGAGGTGTCATGCCGATCTCGTGTGCCTTGTGGGTCAGGTAATAAGGATCGACACCGATGCAGTGCCCACCGACCAATCCCGGTTGGAACGGTAGGAAGTTCCATTTGGTCGAAGACCCCTTCAACACGTCCCGGGTATCGATGCCCATCTGGTGGAAAAGCATCGCCAGTTCGTTCATGAGAGCAATATTGAGATCGCGTTGTGTGTTCTCAATCACCTTCGCCGCTTCCGCTACGCGGATCGACGGAGCAAGGTGAATGCCGGCCGTGACAACGGCTCCATAGAGCGTGTTGAGCGTTTTGGCTGTTTCCGGGCTGGAACCCGAAACAATTTTTGTGATGTCCGCAAACCCTCGTTCGTTATCGCCGGGATTTATGCGCTCTGGCGAGTAACCAACGGCAAAATCCTTGTTGAAGAGCAGCCCCGATTCCTTCTCGAGGACGGGAACAGCGATCTCTTCGGTTGCCCCTGGATACACGGTTGATTCAAAGACAACGATGGCCCCCGGTTTCAGATTGCGGCCGACGGTTGCCGCTGCGTTTCTGAAAGGCGAAAGGTCAGGTCGTTTGGCATGATCGACCGGTGTCGGCACCGCCACGATCAAGACATCCCTATCGCTCAGATCCTTTTCGTTGCTGGAAAAAACGAGCGTTTCCAGCTGCAAATCCACGTCATCGACAGACGACGTGCTGTCCTGACCGCTGCGCAACTCGTTCAACCGGCTTTCGTTGATATCGAACCCGAGAACGTCAAAACCCTTCGCAGCGAAGGCCACTGCCACTGGCAGACCGACATAACCCAGACCGATAACCGCGATCTTAGTGGAGTGAATGGAATTGTCGTGCATGAGGCATCCGGGATTGGAGCAAACGGAAAGGGCCGGGTCTTGTGCAAGACCCGGCCCACTCCTAAAGGCTTCTGTCGAACCTTTTCAAGTCCGCAGTGAAAACGATCGCAGATTATTCGGCGGCCAAGGGTTTGCGAATGATCTCTTCCATGAACGGAACCAGTTCCCGAGCAAGTTTCGGATCGTCCATGCCGAATGCGATATTGGCGCTCAGAAAGCCGGCCTTGTTACCGCAGTCGTAGCTCCGACCTTCGAACTTGAGCGACGCGAAGTGCTGTTCCTTCATCAAGGCCAGCATGCTGTCAGTCAACTGGATCTCGCCACCTGCACCTTTGCCCTGGTTGGACAGAAGATCGAAGATTTCCGGCTGTAGAATGTAGCGGCCAGTGATCATCAAATTGGAAGGTGCCGTACCGGGGGCAGGCTTTTCGACCATGTTTGAGATCTTGTGCGCATTTGCACCGAGTTCTCCGTCGAGTTCCACAATGCCGTACTGATCTGTCTGGTCTTCGGGAACTTCTTCCACGGCGATGATGTTGCCACCCGTATTTTGATAAAGGTCTACCATCTGCTTGAGACAGCTGACCTGAGACTTGATGATCACGTCCGGCAACAGAATGGCGAAGGGCTCGTTGCCGATAATGTCGCGTGCGCACCAGATAGCATGGCCGAGGCCAAGCGGGGCCTGCTGACGGGTGAAGGAAGTGGCACCCGGAACCGGGCGGTGTTTTTCCAGCAGTTCCAGAGCAGCAGTCTTGTTTCTTGCCTTGAGGGTATCTTCCAGCTCATAGGCCATATCGAAATGGTCTTCGATAACCTGTTTGTTTCGCCCGGTGACGAAAACGATATGTTCGATGCCTGCGGCCCGTGCTTCATCCACCACATATTGGATGATCGGACGGTCAACGATCGTCAGCATTTCCTTCGGCACTGCCTTGGTCGCGGGCAGAAACCGAGTGCCAAGACCTGCCACGGGCAGGATCGCTTTGCGAATGGGCTTGTTCATGTCAGGCCTTCCGATGGTCTACAAATACGAACTCAATCTTCTTTTACCCACTAATAGTCACATGAGCCGTCGAATACACGTTCTAAACTCAGATCGTCCGCGGGCGCGACGTTGCAGTTAGCCCAAGTGGCAATCAGCCGGACCCTCAGGTCTTTGGCCGGTTGCAAGCTTGTGCACTGCAATACTAACGCAATAACTTCGACAAAGTGATCATTTTATGTCGGGGTGAGACTACACACTTTTAAATCGATTTAAGGCGTATCTGCTTTCCGCCAGAGCGATGTTGCGGGCAGGCGAAAAGAGCGCTATGGAACTCCGCAAGTTCCGAGATCGGACTTGTTTCCTGAACGAGTTGCTGCGCTCAAGCGGCAACCGCATGGCATAAGGTGGAAAATGACCGAGGCAAACCGCGTAGTTTCCGTTGGCAATGTAACCTTCAGCAATGATGCGCCTTTCAGCCTCATTGCCGGCCCTTGCCAGCTTGAAAGCCGCGAGCACGCGCTGGAATGCGCAGCCGCGATCAAGGAAATTACGGACCGTCTCGGTATCGGCGTCATTTACAAGACCTCATACGACAAGGCCAACCGGACATCTCTTGCAGGAAAACGGGGTGTTGGCATGGAAGAAGCCATGCCGATCTTTGCGGAAGTGAAGGAAAAATTCGGCATGCCGGTCTTGACCGATGTGCACAGCCCCGAGCAATGCGCGCCGGTTGCGGAAGTTGTCGATGTCCTGCAGATCCCGGCATTCCTCTGCCGCCAGACGGACTTGCTTGTGGCTGCCGCGAAGACCGGCCGCGTGGTCAACATCAAGAAAGGCCAGTTCCTGGCGCCCTGGGACATGAAAAATGTTCTGGGGAAAGTGACCGGTTCAGGCAATGCCAATGTCATGTTGACCGAACGCGGTGCCAGCTTCGGCTACAACACGCTTGTTACCGATATGCGCTCGTTGCCGATCATGGCTCAGACCGGCGCGCCGGTTATTTTTGATGCAACACATTCCGTGCAGCAACCGGGCGGGCAGGGCGCTTCCACCGGCGGCGACCGGACAATGGTACCCGTTCTTGCGCGCGCAGCAGTGGCCGTGGGTGTAGCTGGTCTCTTCATAGAAACGCACCCCGATCCGGACAACGCTCCGTCCGATGGACCGAACATGGTGCCGCTCGATCAACTCGAAGCGTTGCTGGCCCAGTTGAAGGCACTCGACAACGTCGTCAAGGCACCGGCAGCCGCTGCAGAATAGTCAATTTCAGCCGCACCTCGTGTGCGGCTTTCCTTTGTGGGGCAAGAGCTCCGGAAAAATGCCGGTGCTCCGGCTTCCAAACGGCCGGAATTTCTCCGGCAGACCGTCAATTCAGGTGCATGCGACAAGGGAGTTCTTTCCATGACCGCCATTATCGATGTTATCGGCCGTCAGATCTTTGACAGCCGTGGTAACCCGACCGTAGAAGTCGACGTTTTCCTGGAGGACGGTTCCTTCGGCCGGGCAGCCGTTCCTTCCGGAGCTTCCACCGGTGCACACGAAGCTGTCGAACTGCGCGATGGCGGCGACCGTTTCATGGGCAAGGGTGTCCAGAATGCAGTTGATGCCGTGAACGGAGAAATCTTCGAGACTGTTGGCGGTCTGGACGCTGAAGATCAGCTTCAGATCGACCAGGCCATGATCGATCTCGACGGTACACACAACAAGTCGCGTCTTGGCGCCAACTCCATACTGGGCGTATCGCTCGCGGTTGCCCGCGCCGCTGCCCAGGCGTCCGGTCTGCCGCTCTACCGCTATGTCGGCGGCACGTCTGCCCGCACGCTTCCGGTTCCCATGATGAACATCATCAATGGCGGCGCGCATGCCGACAATCCGATCGATTTCCAGGAATTCATGATCATGCCGGTTGGCGCCGAGTCCCTTGGCGATGCCGTGCGCATGGGTTCTGAAATTTTCCACACCTTGAAAAAGGCACTGAACGCAGCCGGTCACAACACCAATGTTGGCGACGAAGGCGGCTTTGCTCCTAATCTGGAATCGACAGACGCAGCTATCGGCTTCGTCATGAAGGCGATCGAAACCGCCGGCTACAAGCCAGGCGAAGATGTCTTCCTGGCACTGGACGCGGCATCGACCGAATTCTTCAAGGACGGCAAATATGTGCTGGAAGGTGAAGGCAAGACGCTGGCTCCTGAAGAAATGGCAAAATATCTCGCCGACCTCGTTTCCCGCTACCCGATCATCTCGATCGAAGACGGTCTGGCGGAAGACGACTGGGACGGCTGGAAAGCGACGACCGACCTTATCGGCAACAAGTGCCAGCTGGTCGGCGACGACCTGTTCGTCACCAATTCCGAGCGTCTGCGCAAGGGTATCGACCTCGGCGTTGCCAACTCGATCCTGATCAAGGTCAACCAGATCGGTACGCTGTCCGAAACGCTGGACGCCGTCGAGACCGCACACAAGGCTGCCTACACCGCTGTGATGTCCCACCGCTCGGGCGAGACCGAGGACAGCACCATTGCTGACCTCGCGGTTGCCACCAACTGCGGCCAGATCAAAACCGGTTCACTCGCACGGTCCGACAGGCTCGCAAAGTACAACCAACTCATCCGTATCGAGGAAGAACTGGGCGCACAGGCGGTTTATGCAGGCCGTTCCATTCTGCGCGGCTGATCTTTTCAGGTCATCAAAATCAGAAAAGCCCCGCATTCGTGCGGGGCTTTTTTGTTTCGGCAACTCAAGCTGCTTTTAATTGGAAACTGCCGCTTGTGGATCGGTCCGTGTTTCGTCGGCATGCAGAAGCGCTGCGGCAATTGTTTCCGGTTTTTCGGCACCTGCCAGAACAAACCTGCCATCGATAATGAAACATGGCACACCTGTGATCCCGGACTTTTGAGCATTGGCAATCTGGGCCTCTACCTTGTCGAGATCGGTTTCGGTTCCCAATAGATGCTCCACCAGATCGGACTGCATCCCCGCTTCCTCGGCAATTCGCACAAGAACCTCGGGGCGTGTCAGATCTTCTCCGTTCAGGAAATAGGCCTTGAACAAAAGCTCCACGACTTCGTCCTGAAGATCGTCGTCACGTGACCAAAGGATCAGTCTGTGGCAATCAAGGGTATTCGGCGACAATGTAATATCGTCGAAGGCAAAGTTGATGCCTTCCTCCTGTCCCGCTGCACGGATTTGTTTGTAGAACGTATCCGCCCGCTCCAGACCACCGAACTTGTCGCTCAGATACTGTTTTCTGTCCTTGCCAGTCTTTGGCAAGGTGGCGTCAAGCTGAAAGGGGTGCCAACGAACCAGCACATCAAGCTGCGGAACCGACTTCAACGCCGCTTCAAGGCGTCTTTTTCCAATGAAGCACCAGGGGCACATTACATCGGATACGACATCGACGGTAAGGGCGGATGATAGGGTCATCGGACATCCAGAACGTTGGAGATATTTTTGTCAGGCTAAAGACTCTGACAAATATGCCAACCCCAAATTCGCGGCAGTGTTAAGGCAATAGACAAAAGAGGCATACTGACCAGCGTCTGTTCACAGAACAGTGTGTGTGAGGATCGAGCTGATCCGCTTCTGCAGCCTTGTCGTGCCAGCCTCGTTCTTCAAGACTGCAACCGGCCCGAAGTCCTTCACCAGGCAGACAAGGTCCTCGTCACGGCTGGTGGCGTCCGCGATGGACAGCAATGTCGTGTTGATGTCTTCCAGTTCTTCAGCGGAAGTGACGGCAATGCCGAAGTTTTCCGGCTGAAGCCTCATTTCCCAAAGATCGAGGCCACGCGCCGCAAGGCCATTGCTGCAGGCTTCGAGATAGTTCGTATACTCATCCACTCCAAGTCCGCCCTGGTGGATCTGCTGACGCAACCACATGTGGCTTTCCGCAAGCACCCGGTCTGCAAGACGGCGCCTCTTGCCGAAGCGGGTGGCGGAGTTTAGCCGGCGGGCGAGGGTTTCCTTGCGGTTTTCTCCAACCAGCACGTCCGAAGCTCCGTTTCGGAACAGTTGAACGAGATCTTCCTCCCGCTCACAGACAGCCAGAACCGGCAACCCCGCGAAACGGGCATCCCTGCGGATCTGCTGCATATAGTCGACGGCATCTTCAAAGGGGGCATCAATGACCACGGCGTCAAATGCACGTTTGGACATGAATTCGACTGCCATGCTGCCGTCGAATGCACCGACAACCTCGACCTTTTCTTCACTGGCGTCCTGCCATTCCAGGAACCGACCGCTCAGGCCAACGACAAGCAGGCTGCTGGTTCCTGAATGATGCGGTGCGCTCCCGAAACCCGGAATCCTGCCAAAAATACGTCTGCGAAGTTGGGCTTCCTCTGACCGAAGCAATGCGCGCTGATGAATACATATCAACATCAGCAGGACTTCATCGGGAACGACCTTGTCGATAATTGCAGTCGGTTGCAGACCGGGGGGCAGAATATCGTCGCTTCCGGTGAGGATGTAGAAAGGGACTTCACTTGCAAGGCGTCTGATTTGCGGAAGCAACCAGGAAAAGAATTCGTCTCTGCGGTCGTCTTCCAGGATGCTGATATCAACCACGATCGCTGCGGGCAGCGCCATGGGCAGCTTGCTGCGTCGATCGAACATGCTGATAAGCGACACGTCTAAATCTTCTGGCGCATCACCATTGCTGCTCCGCCTTGGCCGACGTCCCGCATACCAATACGGACCGCGCCAGGAAAGCGAGGTTTCAACATCCATTCCTTATCCCCACCTACGCCACGGCAGCAGGCAATCGCTGTGTCCGCATGGTCAGCCGTTCCCGGCTGATGGTTCCATCCTCGTTCCGCGGCAGAGACTGTAAAATCAACACACGATGGGGGATCTTGGCAAGGTCCACGCCTTCGGCATCCAGATACGCGAAAAAGGCACCCGCATCAGGAACGTTCCCGGCCTCGGGTACAAGCGCTGCGTACATCCTGGCTCCGAGGAGAGGATCTTCCACTATGAAGGCAGCAGCTTCCTTGACGCCCGGGTACCCTGCGTAGACAACATCCACCGTTTCAAGGTTGCCGGTGCCAAGGGCATAGTGGCCCGGGATACCGAAACCTGCGATGCCGCCATCCGTCAGTTCAACCTTGATGTTGGTATTCAGAAAACCGGTTCCTTCCCAGCGGACTCGCCGCTGGTCACCATTGATTGTTCGCCATCCGACATCGGGAACCATTGGTCCCTTGACCAGAAGCGTTGGAGCTTGCGTATCCACCTCGTCGGTGACCGCAATCTCAAGAAGGGCTGGCCCGCTTTCACACCCGATCGGCCCGCTATGCTTTCCCAGCGCGGTGGCCTTCATCTTCGCCGAGGGACCTCGCGCCTTGGCAACAAGTGCGAATTCGTCAGCGATGTGAAGATCGATCAGACGGCGCCGCGCAACGAAAGTCGTCGGGTGCGGGGCCGCAATATTCCAGGCTGCAAGTAGCGTCGTCTTGGTGTTTTCAAGTTTACGGTCGAGCGTCTGTGCCAATGGCCCGGGTGTCATGACGATATCCGCCTGAACCTCGTTGGCATGAGCGGCAAGATTGGCAAGTGAAGTCGGGTGGTGCAGATGCAAGGTGCCGCCGGTGAGCAACCAGGGAACCAGTCCTCCGCCCAGGCCGGTCAAGCCACTAAGCGAATAGGGGAGGACCATCACGCTGGCATCGCGCACATGAGCTTCCTGCACGATCATATGTGCGACCGATACCCAATGGTTATGGCAGCGTGTAACCGGAACGTTTTCCTCTCCGCTTCGGCTCCAGCAGATGGTCGCAGTGTGGTCAGCCGGATCAGGGCGCTCACTCGGAGTGAACTTCAGATCGTCACCCATTTCGGCAAGCATCGGCCCCAATTCGATCAAACCATCGGGAACGTCCTTGCCAAGGCCGAAAACAAACCGCAACGAGAACAGGTCTGCAGCAACATCGCGTGCGGCAACACCAACCTCGCGTGTTTCTACCCGGTCAGCCGCGACAAATCCCTTGGCGCCTATGGAGTTCAAGGCTTCCAAAACGTTCTTCTGCCGCCAGTGCAATGGCAAGGGAGAAATGATCAGATCTGCTCGCAGGGCTGCCAGGATCGCGATTACTGTATCGACTGTGTTGGGAGCCTGGACACCGACGACATGATCGGATGACAACCCGACGGTGGTGTAGAAAGCGGCAAGACGATCAATTTCCCGATCGGCTTCGGCATAACTCAACGCTCGGGGAGCACCACCTGTCCAGGTAGCCCTGTCGGGAGCATCAACCAGCGCAAGCCGGTCGGGGTGTTCTGCGGCTGTCTTGCGGAACATTTCATCAAGCGGCACATCGGACCAGGCTCCGCTCTCATGATACTCCGTGGACAGGCTTTCAGGCGTGGCTTTCATCTTGTTTTTCGTCCATTGGTCCGATTATTGCGCCGTGGCCGACCACCAGGTGTCGTACTCGTGGCCGTAAAGCGACTCGTTTTGCGGCGGAACGATCTGCTTCCAGTGCGCCACCCAATCGTCCGCGACATGATAAAGCGGGACCGCGTAGGCTCCCGAAATCAAAACGCGGTCGAATGCGCGAACGGCAGCCACGAATTCGTCGCGGCTCCTTGCACCGACAATCTCGTCGATCATCGCATCGATCGCCGGTTCATGTGCGCCCACAAAGTTGAAGGATCCTTCCGTTTCCGCTGCTTTTGACGACCAGCGTCCATATTGTTCAGCGCCAGGGGACAGCGAGGAGAACCAGGTGTTGAACACCATATCAAACTCGCGTTTCGTCCTGCGGTCTTCGAATTGCGACGGATCTACACTGCGTACGCTTGCGGATACGCCGAGCAACTCAAGAGTACGGATATAGGCAAGAGCCAGCTTTTCTTCGTCCTCATTCTTGGCAAGAATTTCAAAGGAAAGCTGATTGCCGTTTTCGGAGTGCAGGAGCTTTCCGTCCTTGAGCCTGTAACCGGCCTTTCCGAAGGCTTCCAGCGCTGCCCGCAGCACTTTTCTGTCACGTCCTGAACCGTCCGCTTCCGCCGGACGCCAGGTGCCGTCCATCACCTCGGGATCGACGGCGTCAGGGAAGGGAGCCAGCAATTCCTTTTCCCGGTCGCTTGCCGGACGTCCGATCGATGAAAGCTCGGAATTGTCCCAGTACCCTGCCGTGCGTGTATAAAGGCCGTAGTAGAGATTGCGGTTCACCCATTCAAAATCGAACAGCATGCGCAAGGCCTTGCGCACGGCCGGGTCGGAGAACTGGTCTTTGCGGGTGTTGAATGCGATGCCCTGCATGGCGGCGGGAATCCCGAGCGGAATTGCCCGCTTGAGAACATCGCCATTTTTCACTGCCGGAAAATCAAGCCCCGTTGCCCAACGGGCAGGATCCCGGAACTGCAACGCCTGGACCAGGCCCTTCTTGAAGGATTCCTGCAAGGTCGTCTCGTCGCGGAAATATTCTACCCGGATCTCGTCGAAGTTGTCGAAGCCGGCTTTGACAGGCAGGTCCTTGGCCCAATAGTCCGGGTTCTTCTTATAAACGACGAGCCTGCCTGGCTCAATCGTCTTGAAGGTGTACGGCCCTGTGCCGGTTGGCGGGTTCAACGACGATTTGTCGAAATTCTCCGCATCCGTGGCTGCCTTGGAATAAATTGGAGCCAACGCGATCAACAGCGGCAGTTCGCGGTTTTCACCGTTTTCGAATACCAGCTTCAACCGGTTCGGTGCGGTGACCTGCTTTTCGGTGATGGCCGCATACCAGTTTCGATAGGGCGGGCGCCCCTTGTCGCGGATCACTTCCAGAGAAAAGATGACATCATCGACTGTGACTGGTGTCCCGTCGGAAAACCTTGCATCCGGATTAAGCTCGAACTCGATCCACTCCCGGCTGTCCGGCATGCGCACACGTTGCGCCAGAAGACCGTAAAGGGAAAAGGGTTCCGCATAGGAGCGGACCATCAGGCTTTCCAGAATGTTGTTGCCGAATTCGCGTTCGCGCATTCCACGTGCCGAGGTCCAGCCGCCCTGTACAATGAAGGAATTCAGGCTGTCGAAGGTTCCCTGTACACCAAGCGTGATTGTGCCGCCCTTGGGCGCATCGGGGTTGGCATAGGGAAAGGGTTCGTCAGGTCCAAGTGCAGGTGTCCCGTGCATGGCGATTGCATGCGTCCAGGGGACGTTTTCATCGTCTGCGCTGGCGGGCAGGCTGATTGTCAAGGCAAGCAGGCATGCAGACGAGGTTGCCAAACCGATCGCCTTGCCGGCATGAAAAAGAAGACCGGAAACTATCGAACTACGCATCACCACCGCCGGAGATTCTGTTGATTCTCAGCGATTACAGTAGCACAGGGTTCCCACGGACGCGCCCGGGACAAGCAACAAACCGCAAGATATTCAGGTTTCAATTCGCTGACACGGGTGCGTTGCAAATCGGCCACCCTCTCGCCCAAATTAAGTGTCTTACCATGGTTTCACGGTTTGAATGTCGTTACGGGCCTTGCGGTTGGTTCCGGAATGGCTCAGAACAACGCGAAAGTTTCGTACACGCACGATTGAGGACGTATCGATGACGAGTGTTTTGAAAAGAGGATTGTTCGGATGTGCAGTAGGTGCGTTCGTAGCCCTATCTTCTTTTGCAGGTGCACCCGCAATCGCCCAGGAAGAAAAAAGCCCATGGACGAAAGCGTGTAACACCAATCCGAACACGCAGAAGGAAATCTGCTTTATTTCGATTGAATTGCGCACAAATACCGGACAGTTCCTGAGTAACATTGCTATTCAGGAAACTGAGGGCGAAGCCCGCAAGAAACTGCTGGTCGCTGTACCGACCGGCGTTCTTATCCAGCCGGGTGTGCGTATCCAGATCGATGATGGCAAACCCGTACAGGGCAAGTACAGCATCTGCGCACCCAATGCCTGCTACGCAGAACTGGCGATTGATGACTCGTTCATCAACACCATGAAGCAGGGCGGTGAGGTGATTGTGGCTCCGTATAACCAGCAAGCCAAGGAAATCGTCTTCAAGATGACCCTGATCGGCTTCACCAAGGTTTACGACGGCGAGCCGATGAACATTGCCGAGCTGCAAAAGCGTCAGGAAGAACTGCAGAGCGAATTGCAGAAGCGCGCTGATGAAGCGCGTCAGAAGCTGATCGACGCTCAGAAGCAAAGCCAGTAACAGGCTGCTTTGCCAGAAATGAAGAAGGCCGGAACTGTGAAAGTTCCGGCCTTTTTTTGTATTTGAAGATCAAGACTGAAAATCGCCGGGAATTGGGACGTTTAGTGGATCTCTACGCTGCGCGGCAGATATGAGCCGTCCGTCTGTTCCTCGAAAATCTCTTCAACTTGCGGATGGCGCACCGGTTCACCGGTCATATCCGCTTCCAGGTTCTGTTCGCTGACATAGGCCACATATTCGGTCTCCTCGTTCTCGGCGAGGAGATGATAGAACGGCTGGTCGCGCAAAGGACGCACGTCCTCCGGGATGGCGTTCCACCATTCTTCCGTATTGCTGAAGGTCGGATCGACATCGAAAATAACGCCACGGAAGGGGTAGATCCGGTGCCGGACGACCTGGCCAATTCTGAATTTTGCCGTTCGCATGGTTACTCGTCCGCATACTGCATGCACTGCCGGGATACCGTGTCGGCAGCCAGCGTGCAAGCATTGTAACATTAAACCTTAGACGACGAGCCTTGCGAAAGTCTAAAGGCCGTAGACCTCCGCGAGTTCCGCGTCCTTGGATGCAACCAATTTTGCAAGGTCGACAATCACCTTTGCCTGCTTCCAGGTTGCGTCATCCTGCATCTTGCCGTCGATCATCACGGCACCGGTTCCATCCGGCATAGCCTCAAGGATCTTGCGGGCAAAGGCGACTTCGCCCGGATCCGGAGAGAAAACCTTCTTCGCGATCTGGATTTGTGTCGGATGCAGGGACCACGCGCCAAGGCAGCCCATCAGGAATGCATTGCGGAACTGACTTTCGCAGGCTGCCGCATCGGAAAAATCACCAAACGGGCCGTAGAAAGGCTTCAGGCCGTAAGACAGGCAGGCATCGACCATCTTTCCGACCGTGTAATGCCAAAGATCCTGCTGATAAGCGGTTCGGCCACCTGCGCCGTCAGCATCTGAAAGGACCGCATAGTCGGGATGGCCGCCGCCCACACGTGTTGTTTTCATGCCGCGCGAAGCCGCAAGGTCTGCCGGTCCCAGGCTCATGCCATGCATCCGCGGACTGGCTGCTGCAATCTCTTCGACGTTCTTGACGCCTTCGGCCGTTTCCAGAATGGCGTGGATCATGATCGGCTTGGAAAGACCAGCCTTGGCTTCAAGCTGCGCAAGCAATTGGTCGAGATAGTGAATGTCCCAGGCGCCTTCCACCTTGGGAAGCATCACCACGTCGAGTTTTTCTCCAACCGCAGGAACAATCTCAAGAAGGTCGTCGAGAAACCAGGGGCTGTTGAGACAGTTTACCCTGGTCCACAGGCCTGTGGTGCCGAAGTCATTATCCTGCGCCATCTGAATGAAGCCCCTGCGGGCGTCCGTCTTGGCATCGGCGGGGATTGCATCTTCAAGGTTGCCGAGTACGACATCGACGTTCTTGATGAGATCCGGCACCTTGGACCGCATCTTTTCAATATGCGGAGGGACGAAATGGATCATGCGCTCCAGCGAGACGGGAAGTTCGCGATACGGGTCCGGCGCGCCGATTGCGAGCGGCTTGTAGAATGCGCTTGGGGTTTTCATGAAACAGCTGTCCTCCACCAGTTTGAGGAATAGCTATAACGTCAATGCTGCGCTGCAACCATACCCCGAAAGGAGAACAGGCTTAATCGTCTTCCAGGCGAGCCGCTGCTGCGCGCCGTGCCTGCTTCTGGGCAGACGTTTTACCTGGAGGCGCCCACTTCTTGTGGATCCACATCCATTGTTCGGGGTGTTCGCGGATCCAGCTTTCGAAAATTACGTGAATCCTGGCGGTTGCGACCTCGATATCCGCCTGCCTGTCATCCGTTACAGGCACTTCGACGGCCTGGGCCTCAATCCGGAAATGCACACCTTTCTTGCGCACGACCCGGCCGAGAACAATCGGCACGTTGCAGGACCGGGCGAGCGAAGCCGGGACGGGCGTGGCGTAAGCCATCTGGTCGAAAAAGGGCACCTGCACACCGCGCGTTTCCCTGAGATCTCCCATCATCGCGACGATACCGCCGCTTTTAAGGGTCGCCAAGATCTTGCGAGCGGTCTGGTGGCTTTTCGACAAAAGACCACCTTTGTAGAGGTCTTTCCTCAGCGCCTGCAGGGCCTTGTCGGCCTCCGGATTGCGCAGAGCCTGATAGACGCCCGTTATCTCGATACCGCGCCGGACGGCGGGCTGAACACACAATTCCCAGTTTGCGCTGTGGAATGAAACGAACAAACAGGCACGCTCGCCGTTCAGAACCTGTTCGGTAATTTCATCCGCAACTGCTTCAAACCGGTAGTCCTGTTTCAGAAGTCGGTCGATGTGGAAAGTTTCGGCTGCCACGCGGCCGAGGTTCTCCCACATCCCACGCACAATCAGTTCTCGTTCCGCGCGCCGCATGCCCGGAAAGGCCTTCTTCAAGTGGCGCAGAGCACGCTTGTGTCTGGGATTGAACGGTGCAAGCCGACGCCAGAAGGCGCCCATGACATAGGAGGCAACGTCCACGGGGATCAGGCGGAACAGCCAGATGGCTACCGTCAGCGCAAAGCCTTCCACCCGGTTTTGCACAGCTGTGAGCTTCGGGTGTTTACGCTGCTTTTTTTTGCGGGACATTACGACCGAATGCTTTCATGTTGTCCGCCCGTCCTGAAAAGAGGGCACTTCCGACCTTGTCCGACTGATTGGGGCCTTGCGATGCGCCCTCAGACCTGATTGGAATGCGGATCACCGAGGTGACCTCCAAGTCACGCGTCCATATCCAAGCCAGGCGCAAGATGCAAGCGCCTTCAAACCCAACCAACCGCGATACAGCGCGTCGTCTTCATCTTTGGTATTTGAATGCAGAACGTCATTTCACTGGCTCTTCCGTTTTTCGGACTGATCCTTCTTGGCTTCGGTGCCGGCAAGATCAAGAACCTGCCCGAGGCAGGCCTGAGCTGGATGAACTTCTTCGTGATCTACCTGGCCCTTCCGGCGCTCTTCTTCCGTCTGTTGTCTGAGACACCGATCGAAGAGCTCGCAAACGCGTCCTACATTACCGCCACGACCTTCACGACCTACATCGTGTTCGCGATCTCCTTCTGCATAGGTGTGGTCGCAACACGCGGCAACATCGGCGAATCCACGATCCTGGGCATTGCCGGGGCCTATTCCAACATCGGTTACATGGGGCCGGGGCTGACGCTGGCTGTTCTGGGTGAGCAGGCAACCGTACCGACTGCGCTCATCCTGGCCTTTGACAATGCGCTGATGTTCATTCTGGCACCGCTGATGATGGCATTGGCCGGTACCGAAGAAGAATCGATCCTTGGGACTTTGAAGAAGATTGTGGTCAGGATCTTCACCCATCCGTTCATCCTGGCTACGATTGCCGGTGTCTTCGCCGCCGCGCTGGAGATCAAGCCACCTCAAGCGATAGATACGCTTCTGCGCTATCTCAGCAACGCGGCAGCACCTTGCGCCCTCTTTGCCATGGGCGTCAGCATTGCGCTTCGTCCGATAGGTCGGATACCGCTGGAACTGCCGCTTGTGCTGGGTGTGAAGTTGCTGTTGCACCCGATCCTGATTTTTCTGCTCCTGACATGGCTTGGCGGCTTCGATCCCAACTGGATCGCAACTGCAGTTCTGATGTCCTGCCTGCCGCCGGCGACAAACGTCTTTGTTATCGCGCAGCAATACGGGACGTATGTTCAGCGGGCGTCGAGCTTCGTACTGATAGGAACGGCCTTGTCGATCGTCACTGTTACCGGTTTCATCTGGGCGCTGACGAGTGGTTTCCTTCCAACCGGTGGCTAGAAGATCAAACCAGACATCCCGGTATCAACAAGAGGGCTTGTGGTGAAAGACAATCCGGAAGTCCTTGCGATATTCGAAAGTTACCCGCCGGATACCCGCGAAAGACTGCTGACCATCAGGTCACTGATCACCGAGACGGCGACGCAGCGCGACGATATCGGAGAACTGGAAGAAACCTTGAAATGGGGTCAGGCCAGCTATCTGACGAAGCGCCCGAAAACCGGAACGACAATTCGGATAGACCGGGACAATTCCAGGGCAGGGGACGTAGCTCTCTATGTCAGTTGTCAATCTTCACTGGTGTCTGACTGGCGCACAATGTTCCCGGAACTCGTCTTCGGTGGCGATAGAAGCGTTCACTTCAGTCAAGGCCAGCCGTTGCCAGAGGATGCGCTCCGCCAGATGATCGCCATGGCCCTGACGTATCACGGCGCCAAGCGATCAGCAGCACGGTCACGTGTTTGAAGGCAGCACCAAAAAACCGTCTATCGATGCAATTGAAACGCGGTTCCCGGTGCAATGCCCTCCCGCATGAGCAGGCGCCGCAACGGACCAATCTTGCCGGCCAGATACATGCCCGCGCTTCGCGCAGCCTGGACCGGAAGAAAGCCTGTCAGCAGTGATCTGTTCAGCATGTCCACCGCGTTTGTCCGTGTCCGGATATCGCTGAACCGTTTCTTCTCATAAGCACTCAAAACGGTCTTGCCACCAAAGTCGGCGTGCGCGCGCACCGCCGATGCCACGACGGAGATGAGGTCCCGGATATCACGCAACGACAGGTTCAGACCCTGCGCGCCGATGGGCGGAAAGACATGCGCGGTTTCTCCCACAAGCGCCAGGCGCGGCCCAACCAGGGAAGTGGCAGTCAGTCCTGAAAGCGGAAAACTTTGTGGTTTCGTAGACAGTTTGAACCGACCCAGAATCGAATGTGCCCGCCGTTCGAGCTCCGCTTCCAGCTTCTCCTCCGTCATCGCCAACAGATCTGCAGCACCGTCCGCTGTTTCCACGCAAACAAGTGACGACTGTCTGCCGGGGAGAGGTACCAATGTGAACGGACCAGTTGCAGTATGGAATTCGGTCGAGACCTGCTGGTGTGGAAGCCGGTGCTCAAGGTTCAGAACAACAGCCACCTGCGGATACGACCAGCTTTTAACTTCTATCCCTGCCGCTTCACGCAGTGTTGACCGGCGGCCATCTGCGGCTACGGCCAATTTGGCAGAAATCGTCCGCCCCCCACGGGTGACGAGAGTAGCGTGTTCGTCTCCGAACTCGGCACTCTCGACAGTGTCCGAAATCTCTTCCAGTCCGGATTGCGCAGCACAGAATTTTTCAAGCACTACATTAAGTTCACTGTTCAAGATATTGAAGCCAAATTCTTCTAGGCCAAGTTCAGAACTGTCGAAGACCACTTCAGGTGCACGAAAAAGCCGCCCCGTGCTGTCGATCATGCGCATCTTCTTCAAGGATGCGGCGTTGCCTTCTATGTCCGACCAGACGCCAATATCGCGCAACAGATCGATGGAACGCTGCCACAGCGCGGTTGTCCGGCCATCCTTGATTTCCATTGAAGGGGCAATCAGGACGCAGGACAGTCCCTGCTGGGCCAGAGCAAGAACTGCAATTCGCCCGGATGGACCTCCGCCGACGATTGCAATGTCAAACTGTTCCGGCGCGTGGCTGCTGGACATGGTAAAATTCCATCTGATTTGATCTTGAGATCTAAATTGCTGTTTGCGGGTTCAAAATCAACGGGACGAATACACGCAGGGCATTCAAGGTCGACCATGAGTAAGATCAAATGCCTGCTTCGACTAATCCGCTAAGACGTCTCAAGACCCCGGACCAACACGCCACCTTAAGGCCGAAATGACGAGTTTGACCCGCACACCTTCCAATCAGGCCGGTTCCACCAAGCCGGAACAAAACATGCGTGGCTGGCCGCTGGTGCTTGTGCTGGTCTCGATACTGGCCGCCGTCGGCTGGGCATATCTGATTGCAATGGTTGCCGACATGGTACCGGTCATGGACATGAGCGAAGCCGGACCCGGCATGGTGATTCTCAACAGTTTCAACCAGTTCGCAGGTTTGCCTGCGGAAGCGCGGGCCGCACTTGCGGTTCTTTGCCTGCCGACCAGCGCAACATTCGGCATGCCAGGTGCGGACATGACGACGGTTGATCTTGTGAAGATCTTCCTGATGTGGGCAATGATGGCCCTTGCCATGATGTTGCCTACGGCCGTGCCGATGCTTCGAGCCTATTATACCGAGATTTCGGCAGAGTCGGGCAGCACGGCAACGCCGGTACTTCTCGTTATCACCGCAATGTTCGGCTATCTGGCGGTCTGGCTTGGCTATGCGGTCGCAGCAACCGCGGCGCAATGGGCTTTGTCCCGGGCAGGCGCCATGACGGATATGATGGCACCTGCAAGCATGGCTCTGACGACATCGGTCCTCTTTGCCGCGGGTTTGTATCAGTTCACTCCCTCCAAGAAAGCCTGTCTCCGGCGCTGCTGGTATCCGCGCTGGGTGTTTGCCGGTAACGATGCGGGGCCGGGAGCGATGTCGGGCTTGCGGGAAGGACTGGTGCAGGGCTGGGTGTGCCTTGGCTGCTGCTGGGCGGTAATGACAGTCATGTTCGCGGTCGGCCTGATGAACATTGTCTGGATCGCGCTGCTCGGCGCGTTGATGGCCATTGAAAAAACGTTCCCGAGCCGCATTCTGCCACCTGCCATTGGGGCTGTTCTGCTGGTCTGGGCAGGTATCCTCGTTTCCCTCATCGTTTTGGGAAATGCGGCTACCTAAATTCACTGCTATTGGTGCGGGGACTGTTTTTTAGGTTCACACTGTCATACGATTGCAATAAAGGACCGTATCAGCGTCAGTGTGTGATCCATGGGCCAGCGGGTCAATCGTGAACCGCACACATCTCAGAACGCAAGTGCACCAGTTTACTGCGTTCAGATCATAAAGTGAGGGAACCCCGTGGCGGATATTACACCAGGTAAAGAGAGGACTGAGCCTGCTCTGTTCCTGATCCATATCCTGACGGCTTCTGGTGCTCCGATTGCTCTTGTTGCCCTCTTGGCAGGTGCGCGTGAAAACTGGGCGGAGATGTTCGCCTGGCTTGGACTGGCATTTTTCATCGATGGCATCGATGGTCCGCTGGCGCGCCGTTACAAGATTGCAGAGCGTCTGCCTCGCTGGTCCGGTGCCTCGCTGGATTTCGTGATCGACTACGCCACTTACGTGTTTCTTCCCGCTTTCGCGCTTTCCTGGAGCTTGATGCTGACAAGCCCTTGGAACTGGATTTGTGGCGGGCTCGTGGTCTTTACCGGCGCTCTTTATTTCGCCGATAACGGCATGAAGACACCCGATGGCTCCTTCAAGGGTTTTCCCGCTGGATGGAACATGGTCGTTTTCGGCCTCATGGTTCTGTCGCCATCGCAAAGCTTCACGATCATGTTCGTGCTCTTGTGCTGTGCATTGACGTTCGCTCCTGTCCGCTTTGTCCATCCTGTCCGCGTGCGTCGCTGGCGCATGATTACCTTGCCGGTGACATTGCTCTGGATGGGATTGGCCGCCTACGCAATTCTGGACGGTATGGCATTGAACGGCCCGCTCGCATGGGCATTCACGGCAGCCAGCTTCTATCTGCTGCTGGTCTCTGCTGTTCAGCAATTGCTCGACAGGGTCGACTGATCTTTTCCCCACATTCAAAATACAGTTTTGGCACTGGCGCGAACCAAGGCGCCGGTTTCGTGCCGCGCTTTCTCTTGAAGCGCTGACCGGAAGGAAGCGTCACGAACGCCTGATGCCATTTATGCTTCGGAATGACCTTTTCCGATGGCGTTGAAATCATTTATGGTCTTGCCAACTTCAATTGCCGCAAGACCAAATCGGTCTCGGCCCATCACCCCGGGGATAAAGTCATGGTTCAAGCAATCTGCGTACACGAAACCGGTGGACCGGATGTCATGCGCTGGGAACATATCGAAGTCGGTGAGCCCGGCCCTGGTGAGGCGCGTATCCGCCACACAGCAGTTGGCCTCAATTTCATCGACACCTATTTCCGCTCCGGCCTCTATCCAGCCCCTGCCGGCGTGCCGTTCAGCCCCGGCAACGAGGGGGCAGGGGTTGTACAGACGGTCGGCGAGGGTGTGACACATCTCAGCCCCGGAGACCGTGTGGCCTATGTTGGCCCGCTCGGTGCCTACGCGCAGGAAAGAATCGTGCCTGCAGATCGTCTTGTCGTCCTGCCTGACGGGATCGACGACAAGACCGCTGCCGGCATGATGCTGAAGGGCATGACGGCACAGTACCTTCTGCGCCAGACCTATTCCGTTGGCCCGGACACGACACTGCTGTTTCACGCTGCTGCCGGAGGCGTCGGCCTGATTGCCGGTCAATGGGCAGCACATCTCGGCGCCACTGTCATCGGCACTGCTGGTTCGGAAGCAAAGGTCGAACTTGCAAAGGCACACGGCTACCAGCACGTGATCAACTACCGGACTGAAAACTTTGTCGACAGGGTAAAGGATATAACCGGCGGCAAGGGCTGCGACGTTGTTTATGACAGTGTCGGCAAGGACACCTATCCCGGATCGCTCGACTGCCTGAAACCGAGGGGGCTATGGGTCACTTTCGGTCAGTCCTCCGGGCCGATTGCCGACTTCAACCTGGCGCTCCTTGCCCAGAAAGGCTCTCTGTTCGCAACCCGGCCGACGCTGTTCAGCTACATCGCCAGCCGCGAAGCACTGGAAGCCACTGCAGGCGAATTGTTCGACGTCGTCCAGAAAGGCATCGTCAAGATCGGCGTCAACCAGGAATACAGGCTTGCCGATGCCGTCCAGGCGCATCAGGACCTTGAAGGCCGCAAGACCACCGGCACTACGGTCCTGATCCCCTAAGAGCAGGAATTTCATGCGGTCCGGACGTGCACAGGATCTTTCTCGAAATCTTTACAGCCCGGCGATGCGCTATTTTCTGGCCGTCGCCGAGGCCGGCTCGATCCGCGCCGCGTCCCGGGAGCTCAACGTGGCGTCATCTGCCATAAACCGGCAGGTTCTCTGGCTGGAAGAGGCGCTCGGACTGCAGTTGTTTGACCGTGTCGGCCGGCGCCTGCGTCTGTCGCAAGCCGGAGAGTTGCTGCTGGCACATATCCGGCGCACCTATTCCGATTTCGAAGGCACGGTCGCCGAACTCGACGCCTTGAAGGGACTGCGCCGCGGTACGGTTTCGATTGCAAGCGTCGAAAGCGTTGCCGAAAAGCTCCTCCCGGCGGTCATCAGCACGTTTCGCAAGAGCTATCCCGGCATTCACGTGAATGTCTCGATTTCCTCATCCAGAGAAGCCGCCCGAAAGGTGGAGGCGGCTGAAGCGGATGTCGGCTTCACTTTCGACCCGCCGGAGACCTCGGCGCTCACAACCGCCTTTCACCATGATCTCGTGATCGGAGCACTCATGCGTCCGGATCATCCGTTGGCCGGAGCGAAAACACTTGGACTGCAAGACTGCCTGAAATATCCGGTGGCGCTGCCGGCAGAAGGACTGTCACTGCGCACCCGCCTGGACATCGTTCGAAGCCGGATACCCGGCGCTTCGCGCACTTATGTGGAAGCCAATTCGCTCAGGCTGATGCGAGCCCTTGCCAGGGAGGAACAGGTAATTGGCTTTCAGACGATGATCGGTTGCGAAGACGACCTTGCCAACGGTTTCCTGATCTTCAAACCTTTGTCCGATACGCCGCTTCAGGCCGACCGACTCTGTGTGGTAACGTCGTCTCTGCGTGCTCTTGCGCTTGCGCCGGGCATGTTTTTCGACCATGCCGTGTTCGCTTTGAGGGACCAACTTTCAGCTCTTGATGCCAAATAGGCAACATTGCGGTCTCAAATGAGCGCTTTGGTTCCATGTTTTTTTAAGGCACATTTTTTGTGACAGTTTTGCGGCAATGCGCCGTGCGAGGGAGAAAACTGATGGGGCGTTTGCCAACGCACGATCTGAATACAGCCCGGGTAGGGCCCGAAAGTGGCCTGATGAGCAGGCTGTGGGGCATGGGTAAGGCACCTGGTCGACATTCTTCGCACCGGAAACGCCATGACCACCATTTTGCGGCAGGTGATGCAAAGCTCCTAAAGCGTGCGGAATGTTCAAACTGTAACGCATCAGATGTTTCCGGTCAGCTGCTGGCCAAGATAAGGAAGCAGGCCCATGCGTGACACGATCCGTTTCCTCAAGGGTGGTGAAGTCGTTGAACTTGCGAATGTCGGTCCAACGGAAACCGTTCTCGATTACCTGCGCCTCCGCCGCCGCGAAACCGGAACGAAGGAAGGCTGCGGCGAGGGTGACTGCGGGGCCTGCACCGTCGCGCTTGGCCGATTGATCGACGGCAAGTTGGTCTATCAACCCGTGAACAGCTGCATCCAGTTGCTCGGCATGATTGATGGCGCTGAACTTGTGACTGTCGAAGACCTCTCCGATGATACGAGGCTCCACCCGGTTCAGGCCGCGATGGTCGAGATGCATGGCTCACAGTGCGGGTTCTGTACGCCAGGCTTCATCATGACGCTTTTCACGCTCTATCATGACGCAGGGGCGGAGAAATCACGCAAGACCGTCACCGAATGGCTGGCCGGAAACCTGTGTCGCTGCACGGGATACCGACCGATTATCGACGCCGCGTTGGACTCTTGTTTTGACGCTGCAGACGATGCTTTTTCGTGGCGTGCTCATGAAACGCGGGAACAGTTGCGACAATTGTCCGACAGCAGCGATGTCTTCATCGGAGATAGCGACTGCTTCTTTTCCTCGCCGGCAACGCTTGACGGTTTGGCAGCTCTTTACGGCCAGCACCCCAATGCGACCCTCGTTGCCGGGGCGACAGATGTCGGTCTGTGGATCACGAAGCATCTGCGCGATTTGCCCAAGATGATTTGGCTTGGCCGAATAGAGGGCCTCGACCGTGTCGAAGACAGTCCGTCCGGGGTGCTGATCGGCGCAACGGCTACTTATGCCGCGACCGAAGAAGCCATGACCGCCATTTCATCAAACCTGGGTGAACTCTGGCGCCGGATCGGCTCGAAGCAGGTTCGCGCCTCGGGAACAGTCGGTGGAAACATTGCAAATGGCTCGCCGATCGGCGACACACCACCCGCATTGATCGCTCTGGGAACAACTCTGGAACTGCATTCCGCAGAAGGCTCAAGGGCATTGCCGCTGGAGGAGTTTTTCATCGACTATGGCAAGCAGGATCGCAGACCGGGAGAGTTCGTCACCGGTCTCTTCGTGCCCCGGCTTTCTGCAAATCAGGCTTTCCGTTGCTACAAGATCACCAAGCGCTTCGATCAGGACATCTCATCCGTCATGGGAGCATTCCGCCTGACTGTGGATGGAGAAGGCATGGTTACGGATGCCCGGATCGCCTTTGGCGGCATGGCAGGAACACCGAAACGGGCAACCGGTGCGGAAGCTGCCTTGAAAGGAGCTTCGCTGGACGATCCGTCTACCTGGGGTGCTGCCATGCAGGCATTGCTGTCCGATTACACGCCACTGACAGATATGCGCGCAAGTGCCGAGTACCGAATGGAAACGGCGCGGGCGTTGCTCGCAAAAGCCCTTATGGAGGTCAGCGGCACAGCACCGGAAGAACTCCGCGTGCTTGCCAAGCGGGAGGCAGGCCATGACCGCGCAGCTTGACCCCAATGACCTGACAACACCCCTGAAGCATGTCCGCAAGGCGTTGCCGCATGACAGCGCGGCTAAACACGTTTCCGGTACGGCGACCTATATCGACGACATGGTCGAACCCGTTGGCACGCTTCACGTGGTGCCCGGCTGGTCAAGGCAGGCCGTCAGGGGCAGGATCCTGGCAATGGATCTTGAAGAGGTCCTGGCTTCACCAGGTGTGGTTGCCGTCCTGACCGCGAAGGATGTCCCGGGAAAGAATGACTGTTCATCCGCTTTTGGCGATGATCCTGTTTTCGCCGAGGATGAAATCCTGTTCTACGGGCAGGTCGCCTTTGCCGTCGTCGGCGAGACAAGAGACCTGGCGCGCAAAGCGGCGTTGAAGGCAAAGATCGATATTGCACCGATCACCCCCATCCTGACGGCTGAAGACGCTGTCGACGCCGACACCACAGTGCTTCCGGATTATCAGTTCCGGCGGGGTTCGCCTGAAACCGGCATGAACGCAGCCGAGGAAATCCTTACTGGCAGCATGAAAATCGGCGGACAGGAGCATTTTTACCTGGAAGGCCAGGTCGCCATGGCCCAGCCACAGGAAGACGGCGGCATGCTGGTGTATTCCTCGACCCAGCACCCGACCGAAATCCAGCACACGGTTGCCAAGGTGCTCGGAGTGCCCGATGCTGCTGTCACGGCTGAGGTTCGCCGCATGGGAGGTGGTTTCGGCGGCAAGGAATCGCAGGCAAACCAATGGGCTGCCCTGGCGTCCGTCGCAGCCAGTCACACGGGCCGAACCTGCAAGATCCGCCTCGACCGCGACGACGACATGATCATGACCGGCAAGCGACACGACTTTAAGGTCAACTGGCAGGTCGGCCACGATAGCGAAGGTCGCATCCGTGCTGTCGACATGGAATTCCTGGCCCGTTGCGGCTACTCGGTCGACCTGTCTCTTGGCGTGAACGACCGGACGCTGTTTCATGCCGATTCGAGCTACTTCTACCCGGATGCACTCATCCGCTCCCGGCGCTTGCGCACGGACACCTGCTCCAACACCGCATTCCGCGGGTTCGGTGGACCGCAAGGCATGCTCGCTGCCGAACGCATGATCGATGCGATCGCGATCAGTCTCGACAAGGATCCGCTCGAAATTCGCAAGCTGAATTTCTATGATGGAGAACGGAACCTGACGCCTTTCGGCATGCCGGTGGAAGAGTTTCAGGTCATGCATGACCTGATCGCCCAATTGGAAGAGAGTTCAGACTATTGGGCACGACGTGATGATGTGCGCTTCTTCAACGAAAACAACGCTGTTCTGAAAAAGGGCCTGGCCCTGACACCGGTTAAGTTCGGCATTTCCTTCACGCTGAAACATCTCAACCAGGCCGGTGCGCTCGTTCATCTTTATACCGACGGTTCGATTCATCTGAACCATGGTGGCACCGAGATGGGCCAGGGGCTCTATCAGAAAGTTGCGCAGGTTGTTGCGGAGGAATTCGGTGTCAGCCTGAACAAGGTACGCATCACCGCCACCAACACCTCAAAGGTTCCCAACACGGGCCCAACGGCTGCATCTTCCGGGACAGACCTCAACGCCATGGCCGCCAAGCTGGCGGCGAAGGAAATCAAGAACCGACTGATAACCTTCCTGTGCGAACTGCATCAATGCGGACCGGAAGCAATCTTCTTCGGCGATAACAAGGTGGTTGTCGGTGACCAGAGCTTTGCCCTTTCGGAAGTCGCCAAGCTGGCGCACATGGCACGTATTCAGCTTTCACACGCAGGCTATTACGCAACGCCAGGGATAACGTGGGAGAGGGAAAGCGCTACCGGGCGCCCCTTCTATTACTTTGCCTTTGGCGGCGCATGCGCCGAGGTGACAATCGATACGATGACCGGCGAGATGACCGTCGACCGGGTGGATATTCTTCACGATGTCGGCCATTCGCTGAACCCTGCGATTGACCTGGGGCAGATCGAAGGTGGCTTTGTTCAGGGGATGGGGTGGCTTACCACCGAAGAACTGGTCTGGGACGAAAAGGGGCGCCTTCGTACCCACGCTCCCTCGACCTACAAGATCCCGACAGCATCCGATATTCCCGAGGAATTCAACGTCCGTCTCTATGAAGGCAGCGGCAATCCTCAGGCAACCGTTTACCGGTCCAAGGCCGTTGGCGAACCGCCTGTCATGTTGGCCAATGCAGTGTTTTGCGCGATCAATGATGCCGTCGCGAGCCTCAGTCCCGGAGTTGTTCCCAATCTGGATGCGCCGGCAACGCCTGAGGCAATCATGAAAGCCGTCCAGGATATGCGCCGGAGGAAGATCTCCTGATGAAGGTCTGGGGGCACATTGGCGACTGCTTGAAGCGAAACGGCGCTTGTGCACTCGTAACCGTTGCTCGTGCCGACGGCTCGACACCACGCGAAGACGGTGCTCGTATGGTGGTAACGGCTGGTGGTGGATTTTATGGCACGATTGGTGGCGGCACGCTTGAGTTCGAAGCCATCCGCCGTGCCCACAAAGCTCTCCGGGATGGCGTGGCCAGCCTCGAGCTCCACAATGTCTCGCTTGGCCCGGACCTCGGTCAGTGCTGCGGTGGACGTACGCAAATCGCCATCGAGGTGCTGACAACGTCATCGCTTGAAATGGCTCAGACACTCTCGCTTCGGGAAAACGACGGAACGCAGTTTTCCACCGAGGCCAGCGTTGTGAACGGTGTGGTGCAGACTCGCGATCTGCTGCCGGACGTTTCAACGAACCGCTTCTTCCTTCAACTTGACCAAAAAACGGGCAAACAGTTGCTGATCGAGCAATTTGGCAGCAAGCGGCGCGATCTTTATCTTTTTGGTGCAGGGCATGTAGGAAAAGCAGTTGTCCTGGCGCTCGCACCTCTGCCATTCAGCGTGACATGGATCGACAGCAGGGCGGACCAGTTTCCGGCTGCGGTTCCGGGAAATGTCAGGAAAGTTGCAAGCTCTGATCCAGCTGCCTGCCTTGAACAAGCCCCTGACGGCGCCTTTGTCCTGGCGATGACACACTCGCACGCCCTGGACGAAGACATCATGGCACGTGCCTTGCTTCAACAACGCTTTGCCTATTGCGGTGTGATCGGCTCCAAAACCAAGAGGGCTCGCTTCCTGAAACGACTGAAGGCCCGGGGGCTGAATGACACCTTGACGGCAAACATGGTCTGTCCCGTCGGGGTGACTTCAGTCAAATCAAAACAACCCGCTGCAATCGCTGCAGGAATAGCTGTCGATCTGCTGGTTCGGGACGAAGCTGGAAATCATCAACAGGCAGCTGCAGGCGGGGGGCTTGCACAAAAACTAACACTTGGTCAATAAGGCGGCATTCGCTTGGGGGACGGCGTGGCAGAAACAGAAACGATGTCAGGGGACGGCGGCGCGGCGCGGCAAAGCAGATCCGGAAAGGATACTTTGCTCGATGCCCGGGGCCTGATCAAACGATTTGGCGACATTCTGGCGAACGACAGGGTCGATCTCGTCATAAACAAGGGTGAAATACACGCACTCCTTGGCGAAAATGGCGCGGGCAAATCGACTCTCGTCAAGATGTTCTACGGCTCACTGGAGCCGGATGGTGGTGAAATTCTCTGGCAGGGCCAACGGGTCGACATCGGCAACCCGGCAGCTGCTCGCGAACTCGGCATCGGGATGGTGTTCCAGCATTTTTCGCTGTTCGAAGCCTTGACGGTTGCTGAAAATATCGCGTTGGCATTGCCAAATCCGGGGCGAATGTCTGAACTCGCCAATCGGATCCAATCCGTGTCGCGCGATTATGGTTTGCCCCTGAATCCGGACGACATTGTTGCAGACTTGCCGGTCGGCATCCGTCAGCGTATCGAGATTGTCCGATGCCTGCTTCAGGAACCTCAGCTGATCATCATGGACGAACCGACATCGGTGCTTACGCCCCAGGAAGCGGATCTTCTCTTCCTGACGCTGGAGCGCCTGGCCAAGGAAGGCTGCGCCGTTTTGTACATCAGCCATCGGCTGGAAGAGGTCAAGCGCATCTGTCACCACGCGACGATCCTCCGGCATGGCCAGGTGGTGCGCGAATGTGACCCGACCAAGGAAACACCGGCATCTCTGGCCAGCATGATGGTGGGAGCCGACGTTGCCTCCGTAAGCGCCAGCTCTCAAAAGCCGCAGATCGGCGAAACCCGGCTTGCCCTGAAGAATCTGTCCGCAAAAGCCGCAACGCCATTCGCAACAGCGCTGAACAAGGTCTCGCTGGATCTCAGGGCCGGTGAGGTTGTTGCGATCGCCGGCGTTGCAGGCAACGGCCAGGGTGAGCTCTTCGACGCGATCTCGGGTGAAATGCAGGTGGCTGCCGACATGGTCGTTCTGGACGGCAAGCCTTGCGGCAACAGGAACATTACCTGGCGACGCAGGCAGAACGCGGCTTTCGTGCCGGAAGAACGTCTCGGCCACGGCGCCGTACCGGGCATGAAACTATCGCAGAACATCGTTCTGACGCGCCACAGAACCGGCGACAAGCTGGTAAGCGGTTTCTTCGTCTCCAATGCCAATGCAGGCAAGATGGAACAGCGTATAAAGAAGTCCTTCGACGTGCGCATGTCCCATGATGATCCGGAAGCGCGTTCGCTTTCAGGGGGCAATCTTCAGAAATTTGTAGTCGGCCGCGAGCTGGACCGCAAACCTGGTGTGCTGATCGTGAACCAGCCAACCTGGGGTGTCGATGCCGGTGCCGCCGCTCTTATCCGGCAGGCACTCATCGACCTTGCCCGCTCTGGATCGGCGGTGCTGGTGATCAGCCAGGACCTGGATGAAATCTTCGAAATCGCCGACCGGATTGCGGTTATTTCCAGAGGCTATCTGTCTGCGGCCGAGCCGACTGCGGACATGAACCGCGAGCGGGTCGGCCTGCTCATGGCAGGCGGCGCGGAAGCGCAAGGGGAGGTAGCCTGATGCGCGTCGAACTCGTGAAAAGAAAAGAGCACAGCCGAAAGATGGCACTGCTGTCGCCATTGATCGCTGTTGGTCTAACCGCAATCGCAGCCGGATTCATTTTCTCAATATCCGGACATAACCCATTGTTCGGATTATATAAGTTCTTCATCGAACCTCTGACACAAGAATGGTCTCTCAACGCGACAATCGCCAAGGCAACACCGCTCATCCTGATCGCCTGCGGCTTGTCGGTTTGCTATCTGTCGAACAACTGGAACATCGGCGCTGAAGGCCAGTTCGTCGTCGGCGCGCTGTTCGGCTCTGCTCTGCCCATTCTGATGCCGGACTTCGAAAGTGCTGCCACGCTTCCCTTGATGATGGCTTTCGGCGCTATCGGAGGGGCACTCTGGGCGCTGATCCCGGCGCTGTTGAAAACCAGGTTCAATACCAACGAAATCCTGACCAGCCTCATGCTTGTCTATGTCGCCAGTCTCCTGCTGGACTACCTGGTTCGCGGACCGTGGCGGGATCCCGGCGGTTACAACTTCCCGGAATCGGCGCTCTTCTCCGACGCCGCCACATTGTCCACCGTCCCCGGCACGTCGCTCAGCTATGCGGCCCCGATCACTTTGATTGTCGCGGTCGTGCTTGCGGTGGTCCTCGGCAAGACCATAAAGGGTTTCGAGATCAGGGTGATGGGCGAAAGCCCTCGCGCAGGCAGTTTTGCCGGTTTTTCTGCCAAGAAACTGACGCTGTTTTCCTTCGCAATTGCCGGTGGTCTTGCAGGCCTTGCCGGCACGATGGAAGTATCCGGTGCACTCAACCAGCTCCTCCCGACCATCTCTCCCGGCTATGGATTTACAGCCATTATCGTCGCCTTTCTGGGAAGGCTGAATCCCTTCGGTATCATCGTCGCGGGTTTCGTATTGGCATTGTCCTATATCGGCGGCGAAGCGGTGCAATCGGCTATGGGTGTCTCCAACAAGATTGCCAGTGTCATTCAGGGCCTTCTGCTGTTCTTCGTGCTCGCCTGCGACACACTCATCCTCTATCGCATCAGATTTGTCGGCCGGCGTGGTTCGGCAGGGGAGGTCTCCCATGTTTGAAGCCGTTCTCCTGACCGTAATTACCGCGGCAACACCGCTGTTGATTGCTGCTATCGGCGAACTCGTCGTTGAACGCTCCGGTGTTTTGAACCTTGGTGTCGAGGGCATGATGATCATGGGGGCCGTGGTCGGATTCGCCGTCGCCAATCAGACCGGATCCGGGACGCTCGGCGTCTTTGCGGCAATTGCCGCCGGCATGGCCATGTCGGCACTTTTCGGCTTCCTTGTGCTCGTCCTGGTAACCAATCAGGTGGCAACCGGTCTTGCCCTGACCATCCTAGGCGTCGGCTTCTCGGGCCTGATCGGGGAGGCCTTTATCGGCATTCCAGGATTGAAACTGCCTGATCTCTACATTCCTGTGCTGTCCGACATTCCATTCTTCGGGCCTGTCTTCTTTCAGCAGGACGCGCTCGTTTATGTGAGTTTCGCCTTGGTCATCGCTGTCGCCTATTTCCTGTTCCGGACCCGGCTTGGCCTCGTACTCCGGTCTGTTGGCGATAACCACGTGTCGGCTCACGCTCTTGGTTATTCCGTTATTCGCATCAGGTTCGCAGCGGTTCTTTTTGGCGGCGCCTGTGCAGGTCTTGCGGGTGCCTACATGTCACTTGCCTATACGCCTCAGTGGGTTGAAAACATGACTGCAGGCCGAGGCTGGATTGCACTGGCATTGGTCGTGTTCTCGTCCTGGCTGCCCCTGCGCGTGGTAATTGGCGCCTATCTGTTTGGTGCAGTCAGCGTCCTGAACCTGCACGCCCAGGCAGTTGAGCTGGACATTCCGTCCCAACTGCTGTCCAGCTTGCCGTACCTTGCGACTATTTTGGTGCTTGTGCTCATTTCGGCAAACCGCAGACTGACGCTCGTCAACACGCCAGCCTGTCTCGGCAAGCCATTCGTTCCAGACCGGTAAGCCTCCCAGCCACCGGTCGGCCCGGCCCCGGTGCGATCGGGGGCTTGGCCTTAAACAAGATCGCAACAGAGAGATCGAAACAGAGGGGAAAGAACCAGATGAAATCTCTTTTGAAAGCAACCGTTGCCGCCGTTGCCTTCGCAGCTGCCGGCTCTGCCGCAAACGCTGCAGACGTCAAAGCCTGCTTTATCTACGTTGGACCAGTTGGCGACTTCGGTTGGTCCTATCAGCACGACCAAGGCCGTCTTGATGCGGAAAAGCATTTCGGCGACAAGCTGGAAACCGCATATCTTGAAAGTGTGCCGGAAGGTCCGGATGCAGAGCGCGCGATCGAGCGTTTCGCCCGTGAAGGCTGCAATGTCATCTTCACCACGTCCTTCGGCTACATGAACCCGACGATCAAGGTCGCCAAGAAGTTTCCGGATGTGAAGTTCGAACACGCGACCGGCTACAAGACCGCTGACAACGTCGCGACCTATAACTCCAAATTCCACCAGGGCCGTTACATTATCGGTCAGATTGCCGCCAAACAGTCCGAATCCGGTGTCGCAGGTTACATCGCCTCGTTCCCGATCCCGGAAGTGGTGTCCGGCATCAATGCATTTCTGCTCGGTGCTCAGTCCGTCAACCCGGATTTCAAGCTGAAGGTCGTCTGGGTCAATTCCTGGTTCGATCCGGGCAAGGAAGCCGACGCTGCAAAGGCGCTGATCGATCAGGGTGCCGATGTCATTACGCAGCACACCGATTCCACCGCACCGCTTCAGGTCGCACAGGAACGTGGCGCGCATGGCTTCGGTCAGGCATCCGACATGATCCAGTTCGCACCGGAAGCCCAGTACACGGCAATCATCGACGATTGGGGTCCGTACTACATCGAGCGCATCCAGGAAGTCATGGATGGCACCTGGGAGCCCAAGAGCACTTGGGCAGGCCTTGCCGAAGGTCACGTCGTGATGGCGCCTTACACCAATCTCCCGGATGATGTCGTTGCAATGGCCAAGGAAACCGAAGCCAAGATCGCCGGCGGTTGGGAGCCGTTCACCGGACCGATCACCAAGCAAGACGGCTCGGTTGCCGCTGAAGATGGCGTCGCCCTCGATGATGGAGCCATTCTCGGCATGAACTGGTACGTGCAGGGTATCGACGACAAACTGCCGCAATAATCGCGGTCATCACCTGTCCAGGACGGCCCGGAGCCAGCGGTTCCGGGCCGTTTTCATATCCGGTGACCGATTGTCTGAATGTTGTGCGTAAAGCACCTGCTTCCGATCGCGATCGTTCTGATTGAAGACTTGCGCAGAAATCGCCGCAACGTTGAATCGCAACATCGACACCTCTACAAACGAAACTATAATTTCGTTTCCATTCAGAATGGATCGCCGGCATGCACACGATACGGACCTTTGACGAATGATCCGCAGACGAGAACTGATGCTCGCAGCGGCCGCTGCTGGATCTGGCAGCATGGCTGGCTTGGCCTCTGCAAGCAGCGCCCCAGAGGCAGAAATGACGACACACAGCCGCAGCTCTGCCCAGGGGTTCCGTCTGGCCCTTGGTGGCGGAGCCGCAAAGGCATTCGCTCACATTCCCATTCTGGAAGCGATGGATGACCTTGGTGTCAAACCCGTCGAAATTGCCGGGACATCAATGGGGTCGATCCTGGGTGCTTTTTACGCCAGCGGTATGAGCGGTCGAGAGATCCGGCAGTTTGCAGTTGATCTCTTCACCCAGAAAACGCAATTGCTTCAAAAGCTGTTTCTGAAGGATGGCCGAACCTGGTCGTCGCTCTTCAATGTTGTCCGTCCGGCGATTATCGATCCCATCGTTCTTTTCGAAACGGTGTTTCCTGAAGACCTGGCCGAGCAGTTCTCGGATTTGAAACTGCCAATGAAGATCGTTGCGACGGATTTTTACACCCAGTCGCAGGTGGTTCTGGAGCAGGGGCCCCTGCTGCCTGCAATTGCAGCCTCGTCCGCTCTCCCCATGCTTTTGACGCCTGTCAGGATAGACGGCCAGGTTTTGATAGACGGGGGCTTCGTCAACCCGACACCATTCGATGTCTTTCAGGACGATGGCATTCCGACAGTCGCCGTCGATGTCACTGGCAGCAATTTCGAAGAGCGAAAAAGCGGGCTTCCAACCGGCCTGGAAACCTGGATCGGCTCGTTCTCAATCACCCTTCACTCGTTGGTCGCCGCCAAATTGGCCTGCAATCAACCTGATTTGTTGATTGAACCGCCAGTCGGCCGTTTCAAGACCATGGAATTCTTCAAAGTCGCAGACATCGTGAAAGCAGCAGAACCAGCCGGAGAAACCTTCAAGCGTGGCCTGGCCAGCCTCCTGGAAAATCGATAGTCGAACCAATTGGTTCCGGGCGTTAGATCGCAGGATCACGGTGCTCGAATATCTTTTTCAGCGCCTCCGCTCTTTCTGGTGACCAGCCGTCCGGATCGACAACTGCAGCCCATCCGTCGATGTAATCAGGCGCAATGTAGTAGTGCCCGTATCTGGGAACATCCAGCGCAAACATGGAATCCAGCGCAATCTGAAGCATTGTCACCACGGGAAACCAGGACAGCTTTTCTGAAACATCCGGCGCACGCGGTGAGGCCATCCAGGCTGGCGGCCTGAAGCCCGTATCAAACGTGAAGTTCACGATAGGGTCGCTGCCATAATTCAGAAACACCGCACGTATTGGGCCCCAGGGTGCGTAGTTTCCCTCCAGTCCGCCATATTGATCCATCACCCGGACAAGCGAGCCGTTTCCATAGTTCGGACGCCATGCCGGACTGTCAGCCTTGCGCCGGTCCCGGACCTCCGACCAATAGCGCGAAAAGAAAGGAGACCCAGCCCAAAAGGCGCCCTGGATCGGGTCACCCAGCATGTCAAACAGGGGAAGTGTAGCCTGGGAGTTGAAGGCCCCCTGGCTGAGCCCGTGAACATAAAGCTCCGGCCGACTGTCTTCGGGCAGCCGCGTCCAGTGGGCATAGACCGCGTTGAAAAGGGCTCGTGCCTGATCTACCCCGTAGTCCGGATGGGCAAGCAGCGCCAGAAAACTGGTCAGGTAGGAATATTGGACAGCCACCGTCGCCACATCACCGCCAAGCATGAAATCGACTGTGTCGTGAGCTCCCGGGTCCATCCAACCGGTGCCTGGTGGTACCACGACCACAAGAACCGACCGGTCAAATCCGCCAACGCGGATTAGTTCCTGCAAAGCAAGGTTGGCACGTTCTTCTGCGGTGTCGCCAGACCTTCGTCCAACATAGACCCTGATAGGATCAACGGCTTTATTCGGCCAGAATTCGGAAATCTCTGCTGCAGTCGGAGCGGTTGCGACATAATGACGACCCCAACGCCCCATCTCTTCCCATTTGACCAGCGACCGGGTACTGCCGGTTTTTTCGGGATCAGCAGGTTTTTCGATATCAGGTTCAAGCAGCAGGTCTGCAGCCAGAAAAGACGTATCGGCCATACGAAACGCATTACGTACAAGGGCTCCATCGACAAGTGCCCACAGGAACCAGCCAACAAGAACGATGGACAGGACCACACCGACGCGCCTTGGAAGCATCTTGTCCAGAACAACAGCGACCGCTCTACGCAAGGCACCTGCGACCCGGAAAACCAGCCACAAGCAAAGTGCGATCAACACGCCAACAGTGACGATGAAGAACGGCGCTGCGCTCTCGAGCGGCGGCAAACCAACAGCTTCTCGGGTCGCGTTCTGCCAACTGGCAGCTTTCGACAGACTGTAGACCATGATCGCAAGACTGATACCGCAAGCGGCAAGGAGCCAGAGTGTCCACAAACGTCCCTTGGGCTCCGGCAACTCCAGATAACGCCACACACTCCTTGCCAGTAGGGTCACCTCATAGCCAAACGTTGTTGCCACGGCGGCGAGGGTCGCTTGTACAATTGGCTCCCTCGGCATCATCGACGGCGTCAGTGCGGCACCGAAGAAACTGGCCGCTACTATGAGCCCGGTTGGCGTAAGCCCATCTCGGAGTGTCCTTAAGATCGGCATTTGCACCCGCTCCCAACACGATTTCATGATCCAGCTGCAGGATTTCGTGTTGGAATGAGCGCGTCAAGACAACCTTGGGTAAACAATGACAACAGGACAGCAATCTTGTGCCCATCCCCGTTATCCACCGCAAAACCAAGCATAATTTACGTTGCGTCTTTTGGCATTTAGACGGTCTTAACCGTTGTCGGGTCTAAATTCCTACATCGTGGATTGAAGGGCAGAAAGATCTTTCCGCGATCGGGGTCTACAACCGTTTTTTACTCGCAAGTTTCGTGAAAGTTTGCGGCGCTAACAATCGGGCGTAATCCACCGCTGGTCCAGCGCAGCAGGTAGATGGCCTGCCGCTGATACCGGAAATGGCAAGCCGGGGGGCACCGGTTCGTCTGTGACAGAGACATTGGGCCGGAAAGGACTATCGATAAGCTCCAATTGGGGCGGTGTAATCTGTCATCAGGGCGGTTGAGCCAATGATTTTTGATAAACTGTTGCGAATAGGATTTCCGGCGCTTTGCGCCTCCCTTACGCTTTTGCTCGGTGTAAACGCCTACTCGCTCTATAGCGCGCAAGCCGACTACCTTCACAAGGATCAGTTGGAACGTTCGGTCCTCAACGACACGCTGCGCTTTAACACTACGGCCCTGGAAAAACTGATTGCACGGTACAGTGCCTTGAAAAGCCCGGAAGATGCTGCAGAGGCTGGAAAAACCTACGAAGCACTGCTGAACGCCTTCGAAACGTGGCCCAGCGACGCCTATAGCGAAATTGTGGGGCCGTCGGACTACATCCAGGACAAACTGGTCCACATCGTTCGTACGAGCAACCGGGTGAAACCGTTCCTGGATACGCTCGATGACCAGACCTCCGTGAGCAATGCACTGATCATCCTGCAGGGGATAGGAAGTTCCCTTCAACAAATCAATCAGATGGTGACCCAGGAAGCTGCCAAGCAAATGTCGGCGGCGAGAAAGAGCTTTCATTTCCACCAGATTGTACAGGACGCGCTCGTTGTTGTTTTCCTTCTGGTCAGCCTTGGATGGATCTGGTTCTCCAACAAGCGCAGCCAGGTGCTGCAAGGACAGGCAGAGGCAACTCGCGAGCAAACCAGGCTTCTGGAGCACCGGCTGGACCACGACAGTGTTACAGGCCTGGTAAATTCCCGTGTCTTTGCAGAGATCGTGCGCTCTACGCACGATACACTCGCTCCTGATCAGACCTTGAGCATTCTCAACATCGATCTGGAGTCCAGACTGCCGGCTATCAACAAGTTCAGCCTTGTAACGGAGGAAGCTATCCTGGCATCGACTGCGGACCTGTTGCGTCACGCGGTAGACCGGATGGAAGGTGTAAATTGCCTTGCCCGCTCAGGAGGCAAGGGATTTCTCCTCATGACTGTAAGTGATGAAGAGGTTGGGCTGACTGCTTCTGTCGTCGCAAACCGGATCCACGACATCTTCCTGCGCCCGGTCCCAACGGCACTCGGATCCTTCCTGATTTCACCAGCTATCGGCTATGCGGATTCAACCACCGTCGAGCGAGATGCCACCGACATCATTCGCAATGCGGATCTCGCGGTTGGTAATGCCGTCAGCCACAGCCGCCGCCGCGTCGTGATCTACCAACCGGCCATGCGCGCGGAAATGGAACGGCGTACAATCGTCGAAAACGCACTTGCCCGCGCCATTGAGGCGAACGAATGCCTTCCGCACTTCCAGCCTCAGTTCAATCTCATGACCGGACGTATCTTCGGCGTGGAAGCTTTGGCACGCTGGTACCATTCCGAACTGGGCTGGATTTCCCCCTCGGAATTCATCCCGATCGCTGAACGCAATGGCGATATCGTATCGCTGGGATGGAAGATCCTGGAAACATCGTGTTCGGAAGTACAGTTGTTGCCATCGGACCTGAGCCTGTCGGTCAACCTTTCTGTTGCGCAAATTCTGAGCGACGACGTCGTTGCAATGCTCGACGAATGCCTCGGTCGGACCGGTCTGCCAGCCTCCAGGCTGAAACTGGAAGTGACCGAAACAACCCTGATGAGCGATCTGCGCCGCATTCAGACGACACTCGTTGAGTTGCGATCACTGGGTATCGGCATTTCGCTGGATGACTTTGGCGTCGGTTATTCCGCCCTGTCTTACCTGACGGACTTTGACTGGGACGAAATCAAGATCGACAGGTCGTTTGCCACCAAGGCGGTCAAGGACAAGAAAATTCGCGATATTCTCAAGATGGTCCTTGGTATTGCCGAAACCATGGGCTCTCAGGTCTTGATCGAAGGCATCGAGACCGTCGAGCAACGCGATGTTCTGGTCGATATCGGCTGCACCATCGGCCAAGGCTACCTGTTCGGCGGTCCGATGGCGATCGACGACATAACGACCCTGTTCTTCTCGGATCATTCCAAAAGCACTCTCGCGGGGCTCTGATACCTCGGTTGGTATCAAGGCCCCGCTTTAACGAGAGAGGCCCTCAGGACCTGCGCTCTACAGGCTGTTTCCTGGTTGTCTTTTTCGATTTCCGGACCAGGGAAACGGCCAGAACCACCCCGCTGACAGCCACGACGAGCAGTAGCTGATGAAATGGCGAGCCAAGCAGATGCTCACCTGCGCCTTGCCAACCGGCCAGGTGATCGTGCGCACCAGGGTGTGCAAATGCAGGGGTGGATGCCAAGGCAAGAATTGACGTCATCAAAAGCTGTTTCATTCTGCGATATCTCCATGGGCCAGACGAGTGGTGAGGATGTCGATGAGGTCAATGTCTGACCGTTGCGACAGGGATACAAAGGTGAAGGTCATGGTTTCCCGGGCTTGGACCATTGAACCTGGAAAACTCATGTAGACGAGTTCTCGGGAAGCAAAGGCCGGCGAGGCTGTACCGACCTGCCAATTGCTGACGATCTTTGCGTCGACAAGGTGCTGTATGAGACCATCGGCACCGGGGCGGTGAAACGGGACGCCGGCAAGACGCAGGTAACTGGTCTTGTCGTCGGCAGCCCGAAAGCCGTCGATGAAGCTCACCGCAAGTGCCTGCAGTTCTTCGGCCCGGTCCGCATGCGAGGCCCCATGAACATGAGAATGCAGATGGTCCGGGCCCACGTGATTATGTCCGGCGAGACTTCTATGATCGTGGTCATGTGTGTGGTGGTGGTGATGACCATGTTCATGATCGTGGTGAACATGGTGATCGTGGCCGTGATGATGTCGCGCCATCGCCTTACTCCACGTCCGGACCGGCCGGAATGGACACCGGTTTGTCGATGATGGATTTATGCGAACCCATTTTTCCATGGGAAACCAGGGTCCCGAGAACATCTACAATCACCCGAGTTGCCAGAAGGGCTGTGATGTCGGAGCAATCGTAAGGTGGTGAAACTTCTACGACCTCCAGACCGCAGATGCCTTCCTTCGCGACCAGCGACACCAGCTCAAGTGCCTCCCTTGGCAGAAAGCCACCTGGCTCCGGCCAGCCGGTACCGGGCACGAACCCGCAGTCGACACTGTCGATATCGAACGAGATATAGACTGCATCTGCGTCCTTCCATGCCAGTTCCAGCGCCTGTGCGGCCGTTTCTGCCAATCCCAGTTCCTCGACATCGCGCATGGTGAAGATGTTTGTGTTTCGCTCCCGGGCAACTTCCACACCTTCGCGTGGCACCTGCCAGCCTCCGATACCGATCTGAACCAGATTGACGGCCGGAACGTTGACGAGATCGGTCGCATGGAACCACGGCGTCGTGTGCATCCGCTCATCCAGGTCCTTTTCCTGGATGTCGATATGCCGATCGAAATGCACGATACCAATGCGCTTGGACGTGCACTGGGCAATCCCGCGTACGCAAGGAAAGCCGATTGAATGATCGCCGCCGATCATGATCGGCAAGGCTCCGGACGATGCGACGTGCGAGACCGCCCGCGTAATCTGGTCGAACGTCTTTTCGATATTGGCAGGAATGGTGAAGATGTCACCGACATCGCAAAGCGTCATCTGTTCCCGAAGATCGACACCCATCTCGTAGTTGTAGGGCGTGTAGAGCGCGGAAATCTTCCGAACTCCTTGCGGCCCGAACCGTGTGCCGGGTCTGTAAGTGGTCCCCCCATCGAAAGGGATGCCGATGACGGCGGCATCATAAGCCCCGACCTTTGTCACATCCTCGATGTAAGGCGCCTTCAGGAAGGTGTTGATCCCCGCGTAGTGGGGCAATTCTCCACGGGCAAAGGTCGGGATCGTTTTGTCGGTGAGACTATCCGATCCTGTCAGTCCCATTCGCAGTGCCCAGGCTTTTTCCTTTTCCCACGCGGCAGAGGGCAGGGCACCTTCCTTTTCAGCGGCCTTCCAACCTCGCAATTGCAGTTTGTCGAAGTCAGGATGATGCTGTCTTCGGTTGGGGTCTCGGGTGAATTGACCTGCGGCAAGGTGGTGCGTCCTGGGGCCTGAGGCTCGATTGAAACTCATGGGATGGTCCTCATTCCTGATTGTTTGGGGTATGGATGCTTTGGAAAGACGGAGTGGGCTTGTTTGTCTGTGGAGCGCCAATTGCACCTGCGATGGCCTCCGGAGACCGCAAGGATGCTCCTGTTGGCGATTTGAGTGGCAGATCGTAGGTGATGGTCGCGCCGTACGCCTGTGGCGCCTGCGGGTCGTGGCGGATCTTGTCGAACACCAGCAGACGCGTGCCGAGCTTGAAGGCCTCGTGAATATCGTGCGTCACCATGAACACCGTCATGGACAACTCTTTCCACAGCCCCAGAAGCAATTCATGCATATCGACGCGTATACCCGGGTCTAGCGCGCCGAAAGGCTCGTCGAGCAGCAGGATGCTTGGCTTCTTGATCAAGGCCTGGGCGATCGCAACACGTTGCTGCATGCCACCGGACAGCTGCGCCGGATATTTGTTTGCCGCTGGTCGCAGCCCGATCCTGTCAAGCAGGTCGTCGGACGATTCAAAAGCCGCCTTGCGGGAAGTGCCAAAAAGCCGCCCGGTCCAGCGCGACGATTCAAACTCTTGCGCAAGGATGAGGTTTTCAGCCACGGTCAGATGCGAAAACACCGAGTATTTCTGGAAGACGATCCCGCGATCGGGTGTCGGCTCAAGTGGCAAGCGAGCGCCGTCCAGGAGGATCTGTCCACGGCTTGGATGTTCCTGGGAAAGCAGCATCCGCAGGAATGTCGATTTTCCGCAGCCGGATGCTCCAACGATCGTGCAAAAAGACCCGGTCTGGACTTCCAGGTTGACCCGTTCGAGAACAGGCACGCCGTCGTATAACTTTGCCAGGTTCTGGACCGAGAGTTTGGACGCAGTGTTCATAGCGCGTCACCTCCCAGATGGTGCCAGCGAAAAGCGCGGAGCGACAGGAGGAGCAGGGCTCTGTCGAGCAGGAAGGCCAGCAGCGTGATCCAGACGACGTAAGGCAGGATCACATCCATCGCGAGATAGCGACGCACCAGGAAAATCCGGTACCCAAGCCCTGACGTGGAGGCGATGGCCTCGGCTGAAATCAGAAAGATCCACGCTGGCACGAGAGAAAGCCGCAGGCTGGTGATCAGGTGCGGAAGCACCTGCGGCAACACGAGCCGCGTAACCATTTGCAAGACGCTGGCCCCAAGTGTTTCCGCCTTGATGATCATCTCCCGCGGAATGTCCAGAACCGCCTGGGCCGTGGAACGGATCATCACCGGTGCCGTTCCGATCACGATCAGGGCGATTTTCGCGAGTTCGCCAAGACCGAAGGTGATGAACAGGATCGGCAGGATGGTGATCGGCGGTATCAGCGAGAATGTCGCGAGATAAGGTGCCAGTCCGCTTCGGATATGGGGAATGAAGCCGATTGCAATGCCAAGGGAGATTGCCAGAAGTGTCGACACTGCCATCCCTGTCCCAAGACGCCAGAGACTGTCGAAAGTATCCAACCAGAGCAGAAGGTCTCCCGACCTCCGGTCCGGCACTGCCGCCATGCGCCAGAAGGCTTCTCCCATGCTGGTGATGGAGGGGAGAAGCTTGTCCGCCGGATTGTCGAGCCGGCGATAATGGCTGGCAATCGCGTAGGCGACCAATGTCAGCACGAAAGGCAGGAGCCCAAGCGCCAGGGCGGTGACCCGGGAGGGTTTCCGGTTGATGATACGCATGAAACGGTCCGATCAGTCTATGGCTGCGGCTCCGGCGCCGAGGCGCCGGAACACCGGATCAGCAAAGGAAGCCTAGAGCGTGCCTTCTGCTGCCATCGTCATGAAACTCGGGTCGAATTTCAGTTTCACGTTTCCGGTATCGCCATAGATCGATCCATCCGGGAAAGAGACGCCGACGAATTCAGGGCTGGGTGCCCCTTCACCCAGAATGCCCTTGTCGAAAAGGAACTCGGCAACGAATTTCATCGTCTCGGGAAGTTCAGCGGACTTGGTGAACGCGACCGCTTCTGCGGGCGTGTAGAACATCTTGGTCGTCGCGAGCTGCGCGTCGTAGCCGGCAAGGTCCGTGCCGGAGGCTTCGGCCATGGCGGTGCGTGCCGCGATGCCTTCGTCACTGTCTGACGACATGATCCCCATCAGTTCGTACCAGGCGCCTACAAGAGCCTTGCCGAAGGCGGGATTGTCCGCAAGCGTCTCGGTATTGACCATCATGATATCGATGATTTCGCCTGGAATGCCGGAACTGTCGAACACCTTGGTGGCATTTGCTTCCGCTTCGATTTCAGACAGGAGCGGGTTCCAGGTGACTACTGCCGTGACATCCGGCGTCTGATAGGCAGCGATCATGTCTGCATCGGATGTGTTGACGACCGTCAAATCCTGTTCACTGAGACCAACCGTGTCGAGCGCCCGTGCGAGCAGGTAGTGAGAGACGGAAAGTTCCACCAGGTTGACGCTTTGTCCCTTGATATCGGCCAGCTCGGTCTTGTCCTTCAGGATGATGCCATCGTTGCCGTTGGAGTAGTCGCCGACGATAAGCGCAGTCGTGTCGACACCGCCGCCTGCCGGGATCGAAAGGGCGTCCATATTGGTCATGGAGCAACCGTCATATTCCCCCGCGGTGTATTGATTGATGGACTCCACGTAGTCGTTGATCTGAACGATCTCGACGGAGATGTCGTATTTGTCGGCCCATTTCTTCATGAGGCCACTGTCCTGCAGATAACCCCAGGGCATCCAGCCGACATAGATGGACCAGCAGACCTTGAAATCCGTCTTTTCCTCGGCCCTGGCCGAAGTGAGGGAAAGTGGCAGCGTCAGCGCTGCGGCGAGGAGGGAAGCTTTGGCAATCGATTTCAACATCTGTGCGCGTCTCCTGTCTTGGGCCCGGTCATCAGAACCGGACTTCCGTCATGAGGTTTTTGCGCACGGCCGGGAGCAGGTTCGCGCGCGCGAAACCTCGTGCAGTTGTCTCCCGGGTTTTTGTCCCGCCGTGTCACCGGTCTATGTCGGCATATGCCTCTCAACCGGCTTGCACCTCTCGGTCCTGCGTCGTCTTGCGACCGGATCCCTAGGCGCGCTGCACATCATGACCAAAGCAAGGGGAATGCCAGAAAGGCGAAGGTGGTAATTTCGTACATTGTTTCAATAATTTAAGAAATAGAATCTGGATTGAACTCGTCAAAACCAATCAAAAGCAAATGGTATTCTGAGCAGAATATGGGCAGCATGGTGAAGAATGCACCATGCCCAGACCTTAAGCAGGCTGTGCTGATCTATCGTAAAACAGTCTTAGCCGGTGAAAGAGCAGATCTGAACCAACGGCAGGAAATGCTGGTCGGTGATGCCCAGACAACAGGCGTGCGCCACCAGCAAAAACCCGGTCAAGGCCGAACCGGTGACGAGCGCCAGAACCAGAGATGGATCACGCATCATTTCGCGAATGCCACTCATGGCTTGAACTTCGGTATGTGCCATAACAATTCCTCCGGTTTGAACATCTGCAAGAGCCAGGCAAGCGGCTCTTGCAGTCGGGATTTATTCCGCAGGTTCGTCGATCTTATCCTCGTCACCAGCCACGTTCTGCTTTTTCTTGCCGGTGAAAAGGCCTTTGATCCATCCCTTCTTCTCTTCGCCATCTGAAGGAGAAGCGTCTGCTGGCGCGGTATCGGCTTCCACTTCGTTCGTCGCAGCCGGTTTTCCCGGGGCGACCTGTTCGCCGAAGGCTGTAAAAAACTCACCGGCAAGCCGTTTGGCGGTTGAATCGATCAATCTGGCACCAAGCTGCGCCAGCTTGCCGCCAACCTTCGCATCGACCTCGTAGTGAAGGATCGTCGCGTCAGGACCGTCTTCTTCCAGATGAACCTTTGCAGCACCTCTGGCAAAGCCGGCTACCCCGCCGGAGCCTTCGCCTTCAATGGTGTAACCGTTCGGCGGATCGAGATCGTTGAGCGTCACCTTGCCGCCGAAAGTTGCTTTTACCGGGCCCACCTTGAGACGAACCTTCGCCTCAAGTTCAGTATCGGAATGCTTGATCAGGTCTTCACATCCCGGAATAGAGGCCTTCAGGACTTCCGGATCATTCAATGCCTCCCAAACCTTGTGCTTTGGAGCTTCGATCCGCTGACTGTCGTTCATTTGCATGTGATTGCTTCCCTGGTGGGGTCAAATGTGATGGATGTTGGTCTGGCGGTGTCCGCTGCGGCGGATCATCAGGAGTTCTGCCAGAATGGAGAGTGCAATTTCTTCCGGAGCAATGGCTCCCAGATCGAGGCCTGCGGGCCCCTCGATCCGGTCGAGGGTCTGGTCCGCTACGCCTTCGTCGCGCAATTTCGCCTTCAGGGCAGCAATCTTCCGGCGGCTCCCGACAAACCCGATGTGGCGCGCATCCGTCAGAAGAGCTGCCTTCAGGGCCGCCAGATCGCCGCGCCCCTGGGTCGAAATAATGGAGTAGATCTGCCCGTTGCTTCGAACGGGACTGTCAAACCCTTCTGCTCTTTTCCCGGCACCTGAAAAGACGGACAGCTCTTCTGCAGGCGCGCAAAAGGTCAGGGCAAATCCGATGGAAGGCGCCTGGCTCGCAAGAGCAACGGCAACCGGACTGACGCCGTAGATGACAAGCGTGGGCCGCGGCAGAACCGGTTCTATGAAGATATCCATGGTCCCCTGGCTTGGGCACATGTTCAGGGCAAAATGAATGCCTTCGCGCTCCTCACCGGCTTCCACGCCGATCTCTGCCAGCAGGTCTGCCGGTTGAAGGGAGATCAATCGTGTCTGACCATCTTCAAAAGCGGACTTTGCCGCCTTGATGACAGCCGATCTTGCGCAGCCACCGCCGATCCAACCGCCGACAATATCCCCATTCCTGTCGATCACGGCCTTCGCGCCTGCCTTGGCCGCGGTCACCGATATGGTGCGTACAACGGTTGCCAGAACGAAAGGTTCGTTGTCACCCTGCAATCGGTTCATCAGGCGCGGCAGGTCCTGCACGACCTCTGGCGCGGCCTCTTTGCCGGACACGGGAACAGAATGCTTCATCTCGACATCTCCCATCGTTCAAAGTCTCGCAAGATAAGGCTCTAGGGCTTCAAGACTGGCGAGGTTATGGGCTTGCGCGAAGAAATCGACATGGGGCAGGGCGGCGGCCATGCCTCCGGCTGTCGGTTCATATCCCTGCCAGCCAAGCAGCGGGTTGAGCCAGACAATGCGCCTGCAGCGCCGCCGTAACCTTGCCATCTCATCGCCAAGTGCTTCCGGCGTGCCTGTGTCGTAGCCATCCGACAGGATCAAGACGCAGGTGCGCGAGTGGACGACCCGGGCGGCGTGCCATCTGTTGAAGTCGGCCAGCGCCGCGCCGATCTTCGTGCCGCCCCCGATCCCCTGTGCCATCAGGCCCATGCGATCAAGCGCGCGGCCTGCATCGCGCTCGGAAAGAGCCGACGAGACATGCACAAGGCGTGTGTGGAAGACAAACGCTTCGGCTTCGCGGAAGTTATCCAGCAAGCCGTGCACGAACCGAGTGAAGACAGCCGTGTAGTTGTTCATCGATCCGGACGCATCGAGCAGGATCACCAGCCGGAGCTGTTTCTCACGTGGGCCTTTACGCACAAGCTCGATGGGGGTCCCGCCATGGGCAATAGACCGGCGAATGGTTCTGCGCAGATCCAGCTTCCGGCCCTTTCGTTTCTGACGATCCCTGCGGGTCAGTCTTATACGCATTGCCCGTGCGAGCCGTTCGGCAAGCTCATGTGCCTGTTGCACCGCCTCCGGATCGGTGAGATGTCGAAAATCCACTCTGCCGAGGTTTTCGGCAATGCTCGCACCTTCCCGGCGTCCGGAGGGAGCGTCGTCGCTCGCCTCAACCTCTTCGCCGGGAAGGCGTTCGACATCGCCTGCAATTGTCTCCTGACGGTTACCACTTGCATCGATCAGCTCGCGAATGGTCTTCATGCCCTTTCGCATACTCGTCCCGGTAACCTTCACGCCAGATTTGACACCCTTGCCGATCCAATAGGCATCGAAGATGTCGTCGAAACGCTGCCAGTCGGACAAGCGTCCGCAAAAAAGACTGCGAAAGGCCGCCTTCAAGCTTCCGGGGCGCTGAATCATCCGCGAACACAGCAACCGGCTAGCATCACGGGTCTCGGCCAATCCGACCTTGAAGCCGCTGTCACGCAGTGAGCGGACAAACCCTGCCAGCCGCAGCCTCAGGATCGGCCCGATGTCTGCACTGGTTTCAAGGAAAAGGCCGGACATTGCTCAAGCCACCTTTCCAAGCAACCTGTCGGTAACTTCGCGGCTGACACGGGCACTGTCCTCCCGGGTTTTCAGGACACAAGAAAGCGTCTCAAAGACAAGCTCCCGGCTCTCCTGCAGGTTTTTGGCCCCAAGGCCGAGAAGAGCCGTCGCCCAATCTATGGTTTCGGCAACGCCTGGAACCTTCACGAGGTCTTCCTTGCGCAGTTTGTTTATGAGTTCGGCGATCTGTTGGGCGAGAGCAGCATCCAGATCCGGGACACGTGCCAGCAAAATTCGTGTTTCGCGGTCGGGCGAGGGGTAATCGACGAAATGATAAAGGCAACGCCGGCGCAATGCGTCCGAGAGTTCGCGCGTACCATTTGAGGTCAGAACCACGCGCGGGATTGATACTGCCTGAACCGTGCCGAGTTCCGGGATCGACACCTGGAAGTCAGACAGGATCTCAAGCAGGAATGCCTCGAATTCCTCGTCTGCCCGGTCGATTTCATCGATCAGCAGAACCGGTGGCACGTCTTTTCGAATGGCCGCAAGAAGGGGGCGTTCCAGAAGATATTTCTCGGAGAAAATCGCTTCCTCTACAGTTTCCGCGCTGTCGCCAGACCCTTCCCGCGCCTTGATGGCCAGAAGCTGTCGCTGATAGTTCCACTCGTAGATGGCATCGGAACGATCGAGGCCCTCATAGCACTGCAGTCGAATGAGATCGGTGTTCTCCAGCCGCGCCAGAGCCTTCGCCACTTCCGTCTTCCCGACACCGGCTTCGCCTTCCAGAAGCAGCGGCCGCCCGAGCATTCCGGTCAGGAGAAGTGCCGTCGCAAGACCTTCGTCCGCGATGTAACCGGCATCCGCGAGCTGAAGCGCTATCTGATCCTTGGTCTGGGTCATGCTGGTCCGTTCGGTGAAAAGGCCGCATCCATCGTCTTTCACGCACTGATCCAGGATCATTCACATGAGGACGACCGGAACGTCACCGCAGGCTTTGTCCCGGAGGAGCCAGCCTGCGGTAAGAAGTGCTTTATGCGTGCGCACCCAGGTCCTTGGCCGCCTGCCAGATACGCCAGGCGTCATGCGGCATCTGGATATGGGTCGATCCGAGGAACTTGAAGGCGTCGTTCACCGCATTGGAGAAGGCCGGCACACCGCCGACATTCGGGCTTTCGCCCACACCCTTTGCCCCGATCGGGTGATGTGGGCTGGGGGTGACGGTGAAATCCGTTTCCCAGTGAGGTGTCTCGACAGCTGTCGGCAGGAAGAAGTCCATGAAGGACGCCCCCAGCACGTTGCCCATCTCGTCGTAGCGGATCTCCTGACCCATCGCGATGGCAAAGGCCTCGGTCAAACCGCCGTGGACCTGTCCCTCGATGATCATCGGGTTGATCCGGGTGCCGCAGTCGTCCAGCGCATAGAAACGCCTTGTCTTTGCAACGCCGGTGTCAACATCGATATCCATTACACAGAGGTAGGCACCGAACGGATAGGTCATGTTGGGCGGGTCATAATAACTGACCGCTTCAAGACCCGGCTCCATGCCTGGTGGCGGAGCATGATAGGCAGCCCAGGCAATCTCCTTCATGGACTTGCGTGCCTGCGGATTGCCTTTCACCTGGAAGCCGTCCACGTCCCATTCCAGATCGTATTCGGATACTTCCAGCATGTGCGCCGCGATCATCTGCGCCTTGTTGCGGATCTTGCGAGACGCAAGCGCAATCGCGGCACCGGCTACCGGTGTGGAGCGTGAACCGTAGGTCCCCAGCCCATAAGGCGCGGTATCCGTGTTGCCTTCCTCCACCATAATATCGGCGGCAGGAATACCGATTTCCGTGGCGATGATCTGCGCCCAGGTGGTTTCATGCCCCTGGCCTTGCGACTTGGTGCCCATGCGGGAAATCACCGAGCCGGTCGGGTGCACGCGGATTTCGGCGCTGTCGAACATCGCAACACCGAGGATATCGCAATTCTTGGACGGTCCGGCACCGACGATCTCGGTAAAGAACGACACGCCAATGCCCATGATCTCGCGGGTCTCGCCGCGCTTGAAGGCTTCCTGCTTGGCCTTTTGCTCAGTGCGCAGATCGCGATAGCCGATCGTGTCCATCGCCTTCTGCATGGCGGTGTGATAGTCGCCACTGTCATATTCCCAGCCGAGGGCCGAGTGATAGGGGAACTGCTCCGGCTTGACGAAGTTCTTCATCCGCAAGTCCGCCGGATCCATGTCGAGCTTCTGCGCCAGGATATCCATCGCACGCTCGATGCAATAGGCCGCCTCCGTCACGCGGAACGAACAGCGGTAGGCGACGCCACCCGGTGCCTTGTTGGTATAGACCCCGTCGACAGCCAGATGCGCTGCCGGAAAGTCGTAGGAACCGGTCACGATGTTGAAGAAACCAGCCGGCCATTTCGACGGATCGGCACAGGCATCAAAGCCGCCATGGTCAGCCAGAACATGCACTTTGAGACCAGTGACGGTACCGTCGTTCTTCGCAGCGATTTCCGCGGTCATGTGATAATCGCGAGCAAAGGACGTTGTCGAAAGGTTCTCCATCCGATCCTCGACCCACTTCACCGGCACGCCGGTGACGATGGAGGCAACGATGGCACAGATGTAACCTGGATAAGCCCCGACCTTGTTGCCGAAACCGCCGCCGATATCCGGCGCGATGACATGGATTTTCTGCTCCGGAATAGTCGAGAGCAGAGACGCCACCGTTCGGATGACATGGGGTGCCTGAAACGTTCCCCAGACCGTCAACTCGCCCTTGATCTTGTCCATCGATGCAACGCACTGACAGGTTTCGAGCGGTGAGGGGTGCGTCCGATGATAGGATATCAGCTCCTTGATGGTGACATCGGCTTCAGCGAAGGCTCTGTCGGTTTCCTCCTGGTCGCCAACTTCCCAGGTGAAGATGTGGTTGTGGTGTTTGCGCGGCCCGTGTGCGCCTTCCATCTTGCCGTCGAGATCAGGCCGCAGAACCGGAGCATCCGGATCCATCGACTTGAAAGGGTCCGTCAGGACGGGAAGCTCTTCATATTCGACTTCCACCAGCTGAATGGCATCGTCGGCGATGTAGCGGTTCTCGGCCACCACGAAGGCGACTTCCTGGTTCTGGTACAGCACCTTGCCATCGGCCAGCACCATCTGCACATCACCGGCAAGTGTCGGCATCCACGCAAGATTGACGCCTTTCAGGTCTTCCGCTGTCAGGACGGCGATCACGCCAGGCAGTTTCAACGCTTCGGAAGCGTCGATCTTCGTAACCTTGGCGTGGGCATAGGGAGAACGAACGAAATCGCCGAACACCATTCCGGGCAGTTTCACATCATCGACATACTGGCCCTTGCCTTGCGTGAAGCGAATATCTTCCACACGCTTGCGCTTGCAGCCCATGCCTTCCAGGGCGGCTTCGCGCTGTTCCCGTGTCGGGGTCATGTCGTTCATTCTGCAGCCTCCTGAAATTCAGTGCCATTCAGCTTCGCAGCGGCGTACTGGATCGCCTTGACGATGTTCTGGTAACCGGTGCAGCGGCAAAGATTGCCCGAAATGCCCATGCGGATTTCCTCTTCCGTGGGATTCGGGTTTTCCTTCAGCAGCGTGTGTGCACGAAGGATCATTCCCGGGGTGCAGAAGCCGCACTGCAGCCCGTGCATCTGCCGGAAGCCTTCCTGAAGCGCGGACAAGGTACCATCCGCATTGGCCATGCCTTCGATGGTGGTCAGTTCTGCGCCGTCTGCCTGAACGGCAAACATGGTGCAGGACTTCACGGACATGCCGTTCAGCTCAACCGTGCAGGCTCCGCAATGAGAGGTCTCGCAACCGATATGCGGCCCGGTGAGGTTGAGATCCTCTCGCAGGAAATGGATCAGAAGCGTGCGCGGTTCTACAAAACGCTGCACCTTCTTGCCGTTGATGGTCATGGTGACCGGGATCTGTTCAATATCGCTCATAGTCGTTTCCCTCGATCCTGGTTCAACTGGTTGCGCGTGTTGCGGCTTTCGCGAGCGCCCGCTTCAGCATCACGCCTGCCATCTTGGTGCGATATTCTGCAGGTCCACGTCCGTCCGAAGCGGGCTCGGTGATCGCCTCAGCCGCCGCGACCGCGCGGACAACAGTTGCCGTATCGAGCGTCGAACCAGCCAGGATCTCTCCGGCTTCCTGCGCAAAAAGCGGTGTATCCGAGACATTGGTGAGGGCAATCGAACAGAAGGACACACTGCCGCCTTCCATCGTCAGAACCACAGCAGCTGCGGCTGTCGCATAGTCGCCAACCTTGCGCTTCAGCTTTTCATAGGCATAGCCATGCCCTGCAGGCGGGACGGGTATACGAACGGCTGTCAGAATTTCCTCAGGCGCAAGGGCCGTGAAATAGGCCGCCTCATAGAAGTCGCGTGCAGGCACTTCACGTTCGCCGTCCGGCCCGGTCAGAACATAGGTCGCATCAAGGCACTGCATCAGCGCCGGCATATCGTTGCCCGGATCGCCATTGGCGACATTTCCGCCAAGGGTGCCGACATATCTGATCTGCGGATCGGCAATGAGAAGTGACGTTTCGCGAATGATCGGCAGTTTTGACGCCAAGAGGTCCGAGGCGATCAGTTCATGCTGCGTGGTCATGACGCCAATGGTGATCGTGCCGCCGTCGTCGGAAATGCCTTTGAGATCGGCAATGCCACCAAGGTCGACCAGATGTTCCGGCGCTGCCATGCGCAACTTCATCATGGGGATCAGGCTATGGCCACCGGACAGTGGACGCGCTTCGTCGCCATGGCTGACCAGGATCGCGACAGCTTCCGCCACGGACGATGGCCGGTGATAGGTGAATGCACCAGGTATCACGTCTTTCTCCTCCCTCTGCCGGCCACCTCAGGGCCGGATGCCGGTCATCCCGAAAAACGATTGGTTTCGCCTTTCACCGGCAACGCCGTGTCCGGACGCTGGAAACGGCCGAATTGTTCACGTTGGAAAAGGGTGCGGAAATGTGCGGCGCACACTCAAGAACGCTTGCACAAAAAGCCTGTCTGGCCACACGGATGACGTGCCGCCTTGCACGAAATGCGACAGCTTTTCTGACGCATTTCACGGTGTAAATTCAGATGCTTTCAAGAAGGGCATCTAATTACAATAGCTTACAATAGAAGCCCAGGCCGCAAACACCACCACCATGAAGAGTGTCCGTTTGATGCGCATTTGCACGAACGGCGTATTTTGCGGTCTTGCATGCACTGCAACACCGAAAGTGAACCTAACCGATGATCTGGTTATTGGGCGGCAGCGGGCTGTTCATGGCCCGCGTGGCTTTGATGCCTGTTTTGCCCAAGCGCCTTCAATCGCGCTTTCACCCGCCCCCAACGAGACCGGCTGACAGGAACACTCTGCCCCGCCTGGCCAGCAAGGATAAGAACACCACCGTCACCGGAGCGCTTGTAGCTGACAACGCGACTGAGGTTGACAATGTGGCTGCGGTGGACACGGTTGAATGTGCGCGGGTCAAGCTGCTGTTCCGCTTCACTGATGGAAAGGGGGCAGAAGAATTCTCTGCTGCCATCGTAAAGACGTGTGTAATGAGCGTCCGCGTGAATGGCATATATGTCCAGCACACCGATCTTGGTCTTCTGGCCGTCCCGCTCGATCGGCAGCATTCCCTTGCCAAGTGGCTGACCAGGCCGGACCGCTTGAGCCGCCGCCTGCAATCCGGATGCGGATTTGACGCTGACAGCCATAACGGCTTCCGCTGACTGGCCCTGCTTGTCTTCACTTGCCGCACGCAGCTCTTCCTCTGGCATCTGGTTCCCGACCGTGCCGCGATCAGTCTGGTCTTCCTGGGCTGGAACGAGGGCCAGCAGGAACAGGCCCGACACCAGAAATGCTACGCAGGAAACGAGAATAGCCAGCATTCCGGGGCTCAGGGCCGGCGCAAGAGTACCTGAAACAGGTTGCAGCGTTTCATAGGTCAATCCTGCCATGGCCGTGTAGTGCATGGCTGAAATCGCAAGCGCCAGCACAGCTGCAGAAAAGACGAGAGGAGGGCGCCGGCCAAGGCCGAACAACAGCCACATGGCGAGGCCAGCCGCATTGAAGGCAATCAGGAAGCTTGCAAAAACGTAGGCCGGATCGTGTTCCATGTGCAGCGAACCATGCAGGGCATACATGCCCAGATAATGCATGGTGCAGATGCCGCTTCCCATGACGAAGGCAGATAAGCCGAGGCGAATCGGAGTCAGCCGCGCATTGCTAGCTGCGAAAACAGCAATACCGACAACAAGTACGCAGACGAGAAACGACAACAGTGTCGGCAGTACGAGAAAATCGACGGCGACGGGCAGACGGGCTGCCAGCATTCCGACGAAATGCATGGACCAGATGGCAAGGGCGACGGTCAATGCTGCCCCTGCAAGTAACAGCCGACGTCTCGGGTCAATTGCGCTGCGAACCTGAACGGCAAGGTTCAAGCCCACGAAACTGCCCTGAAAGGCCATCACCAGGGACAGCGCAACAAGCCAGGGCTCGTGCATCACTGACATGCCGGCTATCTCCTCCCAGTAGCCGCCGCCGCAACAAGCGACGGTTCCTCCGGATCAGATGATAGGGGAAAGAGAAATCTGCATCAAATTACGCGTGATACCAATGCACACGTGCACGGGCGGCGGGATCAATTTGCAATGTCCTGAGAAAAAAATGGCGGTGAGGGTGGGATTCGAACCCACGGTACGCTCTCACGCACGGCGGTTTTCAAGACCGCTGCCTTAAACCACTCGGCCACCTCACCATGCCGGTGCCTTGGCGGCCCGGCTGTGCAAACCGTTTCCTTTTTCTCACTCGGAAAGTCAAGCCGGAATCACCAGCATGAAGTTCAGGCGGGCGAAATCGTGTGGATGTGCGGGGGGATCAAGCTCCTTTGGGATGTTCCCGCGCCGCTTGCACACAGGGGCAGGACGGGCAGTGCGGGCGCAGGAACATCGCCAAAGGGTAGGGGCCGCCGGTCCGGTGTCGTGGGCAGGGTTTTGAACCGGCGGCCGAAGCTGGAGGTGGGGTCCAGCATTGCTGTGACAGGGCGGTCATCAGCAATGAGTTCACCCTAGGCTGATTTGACAGGTCTGAATGTGATGTACGTCACAACAGATCCGAATGACGATTTCTTCTCACCTGTGTCCTGTGCGCAACAGCCGGCAGCAGGCAAATTGACGCAGTTTTTAGTCATATATTTCAGACTGTTATAACAAGCAGACCTTGAGAAATAAACCTCGGGTCGCCTGAATCCGGTGGAGAGTTGAATTTGGGCAACGCAGCGGCCTCGACGGGCAGTTTACTTTGAAGTAATAAAACTACGCTTTAACAAGGGCATATGCGGGACGTGCAGCGGGGGCTAGTGCGTCTTGCGGGGACTGATCTGAAGATCGGAACAATGCCTTGAAAACCGGTGTGGACCGAACCACACGCCGGAATGATCGCGTGAGCTGCGGGGCCGCCAGCGCGTAAGTGAGTAGGACGGCAGTATGCAAGGGACAGGCGGGAAATCTTGCCGGGTGACAAACCAGGTGGCAGGAACGTCTTCAGGGGAACCAGCTGTGACGCTTGATGGTAAATCGCGTCCTGCACGGAAACTCAGCGCCCAGTTGCGCACGGGATTGATTGTGGCAGCAGCGGTTTCGGCCGTGGCAGCCTGCAGCACCGCTCCGCAGCAGCAGAAATCAAAATTCAGCCCGGAAAAATATGGCGTCAAAGGCAGCCCGAAAATGGTTGCTGAAGGCCAACCCGTGCCGAAGGGTGGCGGACGCTATATCGTCGGCAAGAAATACAAGATTGCCGGTAAGTGGTACTATCCAAAGGAAGATCCGGACTACAAGAAGACCGGCCTGGCTTCCTGGTATGGACCGACTTTCCACGGTCGCAAGACAGCCAACGGCGAGGTTTTCGACCGTAACTCCCTTACAGCTGCGCACACGACGATGCCGCTGCCGTCCTATGCCCGCGTGACAAACGTGGAAAACGGCCGCTCGATGATCGTACGCGTCAATGATCGCGGCCCATTCCACGGCAACCGCGTGATCGACCTGTCTGAGCGCGCGGCAACGATGCTTGGCACCAAGAGCGCCGGCATCGGCAAGGTAAAGGTCGAGTACGTCGGTCGTGCACCGCTGCACGGACAGGACGAAGGCTTCCTGATGGCCTCTTACCGTGGCCCAGGCGCAGTCGAACCTGGCGCGACAATGCCGGGCACAATGCTGGCACAGGCCGAACCGCAGCAGGTTGTGCCTCAGCAAATCACACCGCAGGTCACCTTCGGAGCTGTTCCGGCACCAAGCGCACGTCCTTATCTGACCACCGCATCCACGACCACGGCTTTCCGGGCGAAGCAGACCACCTTGACGGTTGCCTTCGATCCGGCGCAGGCATTCGAAGCCGGCAAGCCGACAATCGAAGTTGCGTCCAACAACCGCTTCGAGCCGGTCGAATCGGCCTATTCTGCTCCGGGTCTTGCGCCCGCGGAAGGAACACTCGGCGTGCTGCGCGTCCCGGCGCCGGGAACGTCCGCAGGTCTCGTGTCAGGCAGTGCAATTTCCTCATTTGCTGCGAACCGTCGAATTTCCGACGCGCATTCGCTGCTTTCAAATGTGGCCGACACGGGCCTTTCGATGCGTGAGCTGGTGGTCAAACTGGAAAACGACGGCTAATCGGCCCGGAACCCGGAGTAGGTCCGGCTTCTTCCACACGCCGCGCCTGTATCTATAAATAGGGCAAGCGGTTCATGGCCTCCGCATATTCTGTATCCGGATTTTTGAAAGCGTCTCGTCGCCTTGTAGGGCGAGGGGCGCTTTCTGCTTTTTTTGTGGTCTCTGCGTTCGCTCTTCCAGGGAATGCAGCCGAAACCATCGTGACGAAAGCTCCGATGGCTTTCCTCTATGAACCCGGCTCCGGCACAATCCTTTTTGCCAAGGAACCTGACCAGCCGTTCGCTCCCGGCGCTCTCGCCAAGGTCATGACAGCCGCAACGGTTTTCAAGGCTGTGAAAGACGGCGATCTCTCGCTTGATCAGACTTGCAAGGTCAGCGAACACGCCTGGCGAACCGGCGGCGCTCCCTCGGGTCGTGGTGCCACAATGTTCGCCGCGATCAAATCCGATATCTCGGTTGAAGACTTGCTCAAGGGATTGCTGGTTCACAATGGCAACGATTCCGCCATCGTGCTTGCCGAATGCCTGGACGGGTCCGAAGAAGCGTTTGCTGTGCGCATGAACGAATTCGCGCAATCCATCGGCATGAAGAACAGCCGCTTCGGCAACCCGACTGGCTATCCGGAAGTCCCAAGCCAGACCACTGTCCGTGATCAGGCAAGGCTTGCGGAGTACATTCTGGAGAGCCACGCGGATCTTTATCCGATGTTCGCTATCCCGGAATTCACCTGGAACAAGATTTTCCAGCGCAACAAGAACCCCTTGCTCGGCGAAATCCGCAACCTTGATGGCCTCGGCGGCGGCAATGATGCAGAATCAGGATATTCCGGCCTCGGTTCGGTGGACAGGAATGGGCGCAGAGTTATTGCTGCGGTTGCGGGTCTTTCGTCGGACAAACACCGCCTTCAGACACTCAAGGAGGTCATCGAAGGCGCCTGGGAGTATTTTTCCGTTCAGACGTTGTTTTCAGCCGGCGATGTTGTTGCGGACGGCCGGGTGTTTGGCGGTGTGACCAGCAGTGTTCCGCTGGTGTCAGAGAAAAGCGTTGACGTGCTGCTGCCGCGAGGAGGCACACTCGATTACAGGATCCGCGTTATCTACAACGGACCGCTTCCCGCGCCAGTCAACGCTGGAGAGCAGGTTGGCGAAATCCGGGTAATCGGCAAGGATGGGATCGTCTACCGGTCTCCATTGGTAACCGGTGACGCTGTTGCGGAAGGCACCCTGATCGGCAGAGCTCTGGACGGTCTGCAGGAGTTGCTGTTCGGCTGGATCGGGTAAACGGTGCACAAAGATTGCAATTGCTGCTAAAGCCGGTGACAAAGACCAACAAGAACAAGCGGAGCCGGGATAGGGTGCCAGGACATTTCATTACCTTTGAAGGCGGCGAGGGGGCCGGAAAATCGACCCAGATCGCCCGTCTGAAAACCTATCTTGAAGGTCTGGGGCTATCTGTTGTCGTAACCCGCGAACCAGGCGGCTCGCCAGGGGCTGAAAAGATCCGTTCAATGCTGTTGTCTGGCGGCGCAAAGGATCTCGGTCCACGCGGCGAAGCAATGCTTTTTGCCGCGGCACGCGCGGACCATGTCGATACCACCATCAAACCGGCGCTGGAGCGCGGCGACTGGGTTCTCTGCGACCGCTACGCCGATTCGACCTGGGTTTATCAGGGCGAGGCGGGCGTCGATCGCGACTATCTGAAACTGCTGGAAACAGCCGCGGTTGCAGGCATCTATCCCGACCTGACGATCCTCATCGACGTTCCGGTAGAAGTCGGGCTTGGACGGGTGGCAGAACGTTCCCGCTCTGATGACAGCGGCGGCCCAGACAGGTTCGAAGGGGAAGAGCTCAAGGTTCATCAGCAAAGACGTGAGCTTTTCCTCGAACTCGCCAGGAGCGAAGCCTACCGATTTGCCGTGATCGACGGCTCCAGGGAGCCTGCCGAGGTAGAAACAGCCATTCGCAATGCCGTCCAGGAAACCTTTGCCGGCGACCTGAATGAAGGCGGCGCATCGGGCGTCACTGCTGAAGAGGCGCACTGATGGCCCGTGCCAATGCACCGATAGATATTCCTGAAGTTGATGCCCTTCCTGGCTATCCGTTGCCCCATGAGCGGGACATCCTGATCGGACACAGCAAAACGGAACAGGCTCTTCTGGACGCCTACAGGTCCGAGCGGCTTCATCATGCCTGGATCCTGGGTGGCCCGAAAGGGATCGGCAAGGCGACGCTTGCCTTTCGTTTCGCGCGTTTCGTGATCGCAAATCCAGACAGATTTGGACAGCAGGTTGCCGCCGCGCGCGACCTTGCAGTTGCGCCCGACCATCCAGTGTCCCGACAGCTGAAGGCAGGCGGGCATCCGAACATTCTGCATTTGCGTCGCCCCTGGGACGAGAAATCCAAACGGTTCAAAGCCGACCTGCCGGTAGATGAGGTGCGCAGAACCGTTTCCTTCTTCGGTACCACAGCATCCGCCAAGGCCTGGCGGATCTGCATTGTCGATGCTGCGGACGACATGAACATCAGTTCCGCCAACGCGCTCCTGAAGATCCTTGAGGAACCACCGCAACGATGCCTGTTCCTGGTGTTGAGCCATGCACCAGGCCGCCTGCTGCCGACAATCCGGTCCAGATGCCGGCGCCTCGATCTGGATCCCTTAAGCGAGCAGGAGGTCGGTCAGGGCCTGCAGGACCTGTCCGGCGGATCGGTTGCCTCGGCGGATGACCTTCGTGAACTCGCTCAAACAGCCGACGGCAGCTTGCGATCTGCCATCACTTTGCTTTCGGGAGATGGTCTTGCAATAGCCAAGGGCGTTCGTCAGCTCGCAGACCGTCCGCAACAGCTCGATCTTGCCGCTGCGCATGCATTGGCAGACCTGGTGGCCGCACGCGGCCAATCCGACAATTGGGAAAGCTTCCAGCACATCGTTCAGATCTGGCTCCATGACCGTATGCGCCGGGATCTTGGCAAGGGTGTACGTGACGCACACGGGATCGTCGAACTCTGGGAAAAAATGAACAAGGCGATCCGGGATGCGGACGCGCTCAATCTCGACAAGAAACAGGTCGTGCTGGATTTTTTCTTCGCTTTGCGTGCAGCCTGACCCGTCAAGGCCCACCAGGCGGCAACACAGATTGGAAATCGTCACGAGCGAGAGTTCGTGACTTGGGCAAGCCCCGATTCTCTTGTTAAAAGGCGGCAGCACCACCTATATGCGCCATACCGATCAAACTCATTTGGATCCTCAATGCTTGTCGACAGCCACTGCCATCTCGATTTCCCGGATTTTGACGGCGAACGTGCCGATCTGATCGCGCGGGCCAAGACGGCCGGCGTGGAACTGATGGTCACCATCTGCACCCACATCCGCAAGTTTGACCAGGTTCTGGCAATCGCCGAGGAATATCCGGAAGTCTATTGTTCGGTTGGCACCCATCCGCACAACGCCGGCACGGAGCACGGCATTCCAGCCGATGAAATCGTGCAATTGGCGAACCACCCCAAGGTGGTCGCCATCGGCGAGGCCGGTCTCGATTACTTCTATGACAAGGCTCCGCGCGAAGCACAGGCGGAAGGCCTTCGCATCCATATAGAAGCCGCACGGCGCACCGGATTGCCACTGGTCATTCATTCACGCGACGCGGATGACGATATGGCAGCCATCTTGCGCGAAGAAATGGGGAAGGGGGCCTTCCCGGCCCTGCTGCATTGCTTTTCGTCCGGCCGAGACCTTGCACTGACCGGAATAGAGCTTGGCCTTTATGTGTCCTTTTCCGGAATTTTGACTTTCAAGCGCTCGGAAGAGATCCGTGACATTGCCCGTGAATTGCCGGCGGACCGATTATTGGTGGAAACCGACGCCCCATATTTGGCACCGCAGCCTAGGCGCGGCAAACGTAACGAACCAGCCTATACAGCGATGACCGCGGCGGTTCTGGCGGAAACCAGGGGCGTTTCGGAAGAAGAGATAGCTCGGCAGACCACAGAGAATTTCTTCAGGCTCTTCAGCAAGGTGCCTCGTCAGACCCTGCAGACAAAAGCGATTGCTTCATGACCTTGACGCTGACCATTCTAGGATGCGGCTCTTCGGGAGGCGTGCCGCGTGTCGGCAATGATTGGGGCGATTGCGATCCCGGTGAACCGAAGAACCGCCGCAGCCGCTGTGCGCTTCTTGTGGAAAAGCGTGTGGATAACGAGTGCACAACCGTGTTGATAGACAGCGGACCCGATCTCAGGTCGCAATTGCTGGCTGCCAACGTCAAGCACCTGGACGCGGTTGTCTATACACATTCGCATGCCGATCATCTGCACGGTATCGACGATTTGCGGGCCTTTTGGGTGCAATCCGGCAAAAGAGTTCCCGTCTATATGGACGAAGCGACAAGCGCGAGGGCACTCACAGCGTTCAGCTACTGCTTTGAGACACCGGCAGGCTCCAACTATCCGCCAATTCTGGAACGCCGTGATCTTCGTCCGGATACACCAGTCACCATTGATGGAAATGGCGGTCCGATCACCTTCGAACCTTTCGAGGTTGTCCACGGAGAGATCAATGCGCTCGGATTTCGCGTTGGTGACACAGCCTACATTCCCGATGTCTCGGACATTCCGGATAACAGCCTCAACCAATTGAAACACCTGGATCTTCTGATCCTGGATTGCTTGCGCCGCAGACCACATCCAAGCCATTTCTGTCTGGCGGATGCGCTGTCCTGGACTTCCAGAATTGCTCCCAAACGCACCATTTTCACCAATCTTCACAATGACTTGGATTACAAAATCTTGTCAGCGGAACTGCCTGAAACCATAGAACCTGCCTATGATGGTATGCTCCTGTCCGTTGAAGACACAGGCACAGGCAAAGAAAGCGCTCTAACCACCGATGGCTGGTAAGCCACGCTACAAACAACCGACGGAAGATCGGCTGATCAAGTCTGCGCTTCATTACCTGGAACGCTATGCGACATCGGCCGCCAATCTTCGCAAGGTTCTTGAACGCAAGGTTTTGAAAGCCTGCATGAGCCTGGAACTCGAGCCCGCCGTCTATGCCGACCTGATCGATGCGGTCGTTGAAAAATGCGTTCAGACAGGTCTCGTCAACGACAAGACCTACGCGGAAACCAAAACTGCCGGGTTGCGGCGCCGCGGTGGCTCAACGCGAAAAATCGAAGCTCAGTTGGCTGCCAAAGGCGTTGACAGAGAAACGATACACACGGTGCTGGCACAAGACGAACGCAGCGACGAGGAAGCCGCTCGGATCTTCGCAAGACGCAGACGGCTTGGTCCATACAGAACCACACGAACGCGAGATGACCGGCGCGACAAGGATCTGGCTGCAATGTGCCGGGCGGGCTTTTCCTTTGAAATCGCCCGCAAGGTGATCGACGCCGACGACAGCGATTGATCTATGCGACAGCACGACTGAGGCGCGGAATGACGCTCAGCAACACAAACTGACTGGCAACGCCAAACGGATCCGACACTAAGGCATTGGCAAAGCGCACCAAATACGCCCCACAATAAATGTTCCATAATATTGATTATGCGAAGGACGCCTGTAAGCGCCGGACTAAAATGTCTCACATATGCAATTCAAAAATGTCACGCTTCCCGCGTCCTTTAGAGTGTCGGGAGCATGGACATGGGATGGGTTTTGATGAGTGAGCGTGACTTGAAGCGGGTCGAGATCCTGGCGCAGGTCGAAGATGGCCACATTGGCGTCACGACGGCGGCCAACCTGATGAACATGTCGAGACGGCACGTTTATCGTCTGCTGGACCGGTTCCGGTCCGAAGGTCCTGGCGGGATCCGGCATCGGGCCAGAGGCCGCCGTCCGAACAACGCCATCCATCCGGCCAAGCGTGAGTACGCGATGACGTTGGTGCGTGAGCGCTACGAGGATTTCGGGCCAACACTAGCGGCCGAGATGCTTTTGGAACATCACGCTTTCAAGGTCGGCCGGGAGACGCTGCGCCAGTGGATGATCGAGGACGGCCTGTGGCTGTCCCGCAAGCAACGCCGGCGGTTTCATCAACCGCGGCTGCGCCGGGAGTGTTTCGGCGAGCTGGTGCAGATCGACGGCAGCGAACACCGCTGGTTTGAGGATCGCGGCGATCCGTGCACGCTGCTGGTATTTATCGACGATGCCACCAGCACATTGATGGAATTGCGGTTTGTGTGTTCGGAAAGCGCCTTCAGCTATTTCGAGGCGCTGGACTCCTATCTGACCAATCACGGCCGCCCGGTGGCGTTCTATTCCGACAAACATTCGGTGTTCAGGGTCAACAAACCGGAGGCCAAAGGCGGTCAGGGCATGACCCAGTTCGGCCGGGCCTTGTCGGAGCTCAACATCGAGATCCTGTGCGCCAATTCCAGCCAGGCCAAAGGCCGTGTCGAGCGGGCCAACCGCACGCTCCAGGATCGTTTGGTCAAGGCCCTGAGGCTGGCCGATATCGACACGATCGAAGCCGCCAACGCCTTCTTGCCGGAGTTCATGGAGCGCTACAACGCGCAGTTTTCCAAGATTCCAGCCCGTCCGGACAACCTGCATCGGGCGCTGAACGTGGAACCGGATCGGCTCCTGGAGATCCTGTGTTGGAAGGAAAAACGCTATGTGACGGCACAGCTTGCGGTTTCCTACGAGCGCAAACGGCTGATCCTGGAGGAGAACGAGGTGACCAGCGCCCTGCCCGGCAAATATGTCGAGACACATCAGTTCGCCGACGGTCGTTTGGAGGTATTGTGGAACGGGGTTTCCTTGCCGTTCAAGGTGTTCGACAAGGACCAGCGTGTGTCGCATACGGCGATCACCGAGAACAAACGCCTCGGTGAAGTTCTGTCCTGGATCAAGGACCAGCAGGAGGCAAATCTGCCGCCACCCAAGGTCAAATCAAACAGCGAGAAAGGCGGATACAAGCGGCGTGGTCGGAAGGCTCCGGGCCGGCCGAGTTTGTTTGATGATCCGGACTACATTGAGAAGCGGCGCAAGGAGCTTCAACGGGTTCAGGCGGCGAAATTGCTTCCAGGTAGCTTACCTATTTCGTGAGATTTCTCGTTCAAGGCTAGCGTCTCTTGTTAACTCCAGCGCATTGCGATCTGTCACTGTTCCCGTGGACGATACCCCTTCACCTCTAACGATTGGACGATACCAATATTCGAGTACGCGGATCGCAACACTGTTCATCGTTGGTCCAGAACCACAACACCCGACATTCGGCGGGTCACCGTAGCGGAGCGTGCCGTCTTCGATGAGGTCGCTGATATTTTTTAGTTTTTTTCGCGTTGAGCGATCCCAAAGCTCATCAATCAAATTGAGCTCAGTAAATGCAACTTCGAATTTCTTCTCGCAATGCTGACATTTTATGAGTACCAGCACGACTTCACGGGCATGAATACTTGCGACCTTTTTCGGAGAGAATTCGCAGTAGCGCGGCACGGCGAATTCATCGAACCATTTTGGCGGTTCTTGAATTCGTTCTCTAATGTCGTCGTAGGAACAGTGCATTTGATCTCAACTTTTAGACGCAACCAGTCGCAACTAGCACCCAAAATGTCGATCCGCAACCGGGTCAGCACCCTCCTCCCCGCAAGGCTTCCCTGCCCTTCGATATGTGGGGTCTCAGGGCGGTCAGCCTTGCTCTGCCCTGCCCAGATCACACGCTTGTTGTGACCGTTCTGCTTGGCAGAAAACGTGACCATTCTCGCTAGTGACAACAACGCCAAGTTTGAGACGTGGTGCACGGCTCCACGCTTGTTGGCCGTTTTCCGTGCACCAAATTTCACTATGCTGATTTAGCCAATCAAAGTTTGAACTTGAACACGATGGTGCCATGTCTCATGATTCCGGTCATGACAGTGAGCGCCCTCAAAACCAGAGACCTCTCAGCTCGTCTCACGGACATCGTTTGCCTGAACGATGAAACGGGTCTCCCTCGATATTGGGCCACCGTCTGGGCTTCGCATTTCGGAGCGGATCTGCAATCCGGAACATTGAGAAAGCATCTGTCCGCGATCGATGCCCTTTACCGATCTGCCGAACGCCAAATTGGCGATGACTGCCTCGACCGTCTTTTGTTCGAATTGGATGTCTCGCTGATTGAAGGCGTCGCTTCCGGGTTCTTCAACGAAGAACGCAATCGTTCCATTCAATACGGCATCGACACGTCACAGCGTTGGAACAGCGCAAATCGGTTCTTGTTCGACCTCATGCAGCTCGGCATAGGTGTTGAAAAAGATAACGCCCGGGTCGTGTCGGCTCATGCATCACTGGTCCGCCTTGGCTTACAGCTGAAGAACCTTTCGCCGTCCCCTAGGAAGAAAAGTACACATGCCCTTCGGGCGTTGCCGTCGGTCGTAATCGAAGAACTTTACGACGTCGCGAACCCGGAAAGCCCGCGTAATCCGTTTCGGACCGACAAGGCGCGGTGGCGGAATTTCTGCATTGTGCTCGCAATGCTTCATCAGGGTCTGAGGACGGCGGAGGTCTTGCTTCAGCCCGTTAGTGCAATCAAGCACCAGGTTCATCCGGGAACCGGCGAGATCATTCATTGGCTCAATGTCGACACGAGATACGAGGACGAAGACCCTCGCTGGTCCCGGCGTCCGAAAATTAAAACTGAAAACAGCATCAGGCAGATTCCCGTGGCACCTGAATTGGCGGAGTACTTCCAATATTACGAAGGCTCGTTTCGCGGCCGACAAAGCCATCCGATGTTGTTCGTCAACCCGTCCGGCGGCGCCCTCTCCGGCCAAGCCGTTCTCGATATTTTCAGCACATTATCAAGAGCCCTAAGTGACGACGCCCGTCAAACGCTGATCGACAACTTGCGTGATCCGGTCATCCGTGCCCATGACCTGCGGCACACTTGCGCGGTTCTCATGCTCTCGCGTTTCAGGGAAAGCGGCATGGACGATACCGATGCGCAACAGCGGCTCAAGGCGTTCTTCGGTTGGTCCTATACGTCGGAAATGCCCCGGCATTACGCGCGAGCGTACTATGAAACCCGGCTCGGCGCTGTCTGGCAACAGAACTTCGACGCCAACATCGAAATTCTCCGAACTATCGATGCAGAGCGCGAAACCTGGGCAGGAGTACGTTCGTGACGAATTCATTTCAGTCGAAGCCTCATTTGGCGAGCGATGCAAAAAAGGCACTTGCCGACGCCGTTGAGGCCCTACAACCCCTCCCCGCCGTGATCCGTTATTACGACGACTATCATGACAAAATACGATCCATTGCTGATCCCGCAAAAACAACGCGCTGGCCGGTCCGGAAATTTGGAAAGTCAGCTTCAATCAACTTCGATCGCTTCGATCCGTCGATAAGACCCATAGTCAAGAACTGGGTAATGTGGATGTTTCTGAATGGTGATCCAAACACCAGTATCGGTTATTTCTTAGCCCTACATGCTATTGCATCTGAAGCGAAAGAAATACTGTCGAATTTTATTGGCGACCCAATTCGCGTAAAGAATTATTGGGAAACATCGATTATTTCGATGAACCTTAAACTTGGCCAAACAATTGCGCTCAAATCATTATTGAATTTCTTTTGCGATCAAGGGATCGGGCCTTGGTCAATGGACTACGCCCTATTTGTAGCCGGGCTCCCCTATGGTGAAAAACGAGATAAGTATAGGTCAGTCCGAGACGGAGAAGTATTTCTGACTACTCAGGAAGAGGGTTTGATCGTCGAGTACTTCGATGGTCTGAATGAAATTGTCAAAGCGGATAAAGAATTTGTTCAGGATGGTAAACTGAGAGACGCATGTCTTCTTTACTGGAGTTATCAACACGGGCTTCGGCCGCTCCAGCTGTCTATGATAAACTTGAACGATGTTCGTCAGCACGTGTGGAACGACGGCCCTCCTTCAATTCATGTGAAGATTGAGTACGCAAAACAACGAAACAATCGGACAAAATACAACCCGATTCAAACACGAACCATGAAACGGGATTGGGCATGGATGCTGTCCGCCTGGCTCGAACGACGCAAAAACCGTGCGAACACACTTGATCTCGATCGACCTGACTCTCTTTTTGGTATCCCCAATGTGGAGATCACCCGGGCGATCTGTAATCTAACCGAGAAGATCACACGTCGCCGGCGGACACCGACGGAACTTCGGCATACCGCCGCTCAACGCCAGGTCGATGCAGGATGCTCTTCGCTGGAGCTGGCGGAATTCTTGATGCACTCACGTGTCACGACCGGGCTCGTCTATTTCGACTTTTCCCCGACGCAGGCCGACCGCATAAATAGGGCGTTGGGGTTGTCGCCCGTCTACAGCGCACTCTCGGAAATCATCAAAACCCGCAAGGTCGACAAGGCAAAGCTGCTCGGATTGCCGGATGACCAGCAGATCGGTGCGGCGCCGCACGGCAGACCGATCATCGGGATAGGCGGATGCGGGATCGGTCAATCGCATTGCAGGAAAAACCCGGGTCTCTCCTGCTACACATGCCAGAAGTTCATGCCACTGGACGAGCGCGAGGTTCACGAGGAAGCGCGCGACGCCGTCGCGGATACCGTGCGGGAGTTCATTGCGGCCGCAAAATACGACAAGGGAAATCCTGCGTTCATGCAGTTGCGGCGCACCCTGGAAGGTATCGAGCAGGTGCTTGATGACATTGGTGCGGAGGCGGCGAAATGAGCGGCGTCGGCCAAGCCAACCTGGATAAGTTTGTCGGAATCTATCGACAGATCGCCGAGGAGAAGGGTCTCGATTGGGGCCTTCCATTCAATGAACTCGGCAAAGTGCCGAAACTTCACAGGTGGATCCTCAACGATATGACCGGCGCCGGAGGCCCGACGCAATATATCGGTGACTTCGGCAGTGACGATAAGGCTTTGTCCTTGATCAACGTATCACGTGTCGAAGCAGGTCAGCTGCCGTTTCCCAGATCGGTGCTGTCCGAGAGTTGGAGAGAACTCATCAAGGCGGTGGCGATAAAGGGAGCCTATCGCGACAAATGCAGCCCGACACATATCGCAGCTCAGACGGTTCGTTATTTTCGCGTTCTGGGAACATGCGCTCCTGGAAAAGAGGTCTGGGATTTGTCGTCTGACGATGTCGCCCACGCGCTGGAAATCGCCGAGAAGATCAATGCGATCGCTGTTCAGCAGATCTCCTATATCGTCAAACAGTACATAGACTTCGAACACCTCTCCGATCGATCCCCAGTGCTCGTTGAACGATCCAGGATCAAAAACAGAGCAGATAAACCGACCGCCCAAATCCGGACGGAACTGGAAGAAAGAAAGCGTTCCGAACAGCTGCCGAACGCCAAGGCATTCTGGGAGCTCGTTCGAATTCTCTGGGAAGAAAAACCCGCGACGTTCTATGACTGTTTGCGTTTCGAAATGGCCAGGCTCCTGCTCCTCTTGGGGATGCGTGGATCAGAGATCGCATCGATCCCTGAGGATTGCATCAGGTGGCGCGAATATTTCGACCCGAAGGGCAACCGCGCGGATACCAGGGGCGGTATCGGAAGATCCCTTTGGCTTCGGATTTTCGCGTTGAAGCAGGCCCTGAAATCCGAGGAGGGTCAGGTTCTTTATGAAACGACCGTCAACGTCGATCCGGAGTTCGAAGAAGCCGTACTGGAATCCGTCGAACGGATAAGAACTTTGACCCAGCCACTGCGGGAGCGCCTCAGAAAACAACGGCAAACGGGTCGAATTTTCCCGGATTATTCACTGGATGATCTTATCCCGATCATCGATGTGTACACTCCTCTTACCGGGATCCCTTACATCTATGATGATCGCGATGCCGACAAATTGGCGGAGGAATACAACGAAAGCGGCCACGACCCGGCGGTTTTGGAAAAGATCGAGGACCGGCACAGACGTCGTCGTAAACGGTATGAACACGCAGAAACCATAGGTATTGGAAAAATACGCCCCCAGTTTCATCAGTATTTTTCCAAGAAACGTGACGAAGCGAGGAAAGGCCGGGTACCATTAATCTTTCGGCTATCAGATGGTGAGCCGGTCAATCGCGGATTCAGGGGGTTGTACGTACGAATATCCGATCTGGAAAGCTGGATCTTGAGCGCCCTGCCGACCAAACTGAGCGATGTGGAGCCGGTCAACCTCGACGGTGGACGAAAAATCTATCCGGACGAACTTCTGCTGCTCGGCCCGAAGCGTGTCATGATCGAAGAACGGGACGGTATTCCTTGTGACGTCCGCAAATACGCATTCGTTGGCAACATGACGATACATGAGGTGATTGAAGGGTTGAGTAAAAAGGCGACATGGGATCGGTTCGGACAGCAGGACGGTTCTCTGTCGCTTTTCCAGAAATACGGTCAGACGCCCGAGGACTGGGAACTTCTTATCCAAACGCACGACTTCCGCCACTTATGGAACACCGAAATGTTCCGGGCCGGGCTTGCCGATACCATCCTCAGTAAGCGCTTCAATCGAAAGAGCGTCGCACAAAGTTACGAATACGATCATCGCAGCCTGGCCGAGGAACTCGACGCAATCACCGTTCCACCGGAGTTCGACCCCCTGCTCTTCGGAAAGGCACGCGACGTCTACAAGATGATCATGACAGGACGCGGCAAGGGAAAGATCGCGGACCAGTTCAAAAAAATCCAGAAGGATGAAGGCGACGAAGCCGCGATCGTATTCCTGGCGACCGAAGCCGACGGATACCACGTCACACCCTACGGTGCCTGCCTGAACTCTTTCGTGGCGGAGCCCTGCCCTCACGACCTGGAGTGCCTCGCCGGGTGCGTGCATCTCTATCGGATGGGGCTCCCGAGGGAACAGGCGGCTCTGGAAAAACTCGAGAAGAGATACATCGACTTGCTCGACGCCATCGACCAACACCCGGGATCGAAAGCCGCGAAACGCAACGCCCGGGAACACGCTGAGGAGCGTCTCGCGGGTATCCGGACGGCCAAGGAAACGCAACCGGGCGATCGCGTTTTTCCGGGGGGAAAGGACCTGAGCAGACCGATCGACGGCACCTACAGAGGACCGTTCCGTGACACCGCTGGATAACGATGACCCCTTCAAGGGGCCGGACGAAAAAATAGGCGCCGCATGTCGATCTCTCATTCGGGAAGATGAGAAGATCACCATCCGCAGCATTGCAAGGGAGCTCGGTGTTGCGCACACCACCCTTTCCCGGAACAAAGAGAAGAAAATTCAGATCGAAAAATGTGCGGCCATGCAGGAAACCGCGAGGATCATAGAAACGAAGCAGCGCAGGCAGCGGCAGGATGACTACGTCGATCTTGCGAAAGCCAATCAGCGCATTGCCGTCCTGGAACGCCAGGTTTCCTTGTTGACGGCCAGCCACAAGGCCATGATTTTGGCGGTCGGTGAGATCGGCGGTATGAGTGGCTGGAAACGCTTTTTTCCGCACTACGCCGAAATCGAAGCGAAATTACGGGAACTGGGCGCGATGCCTTCCGCTGACGTCGTCAAACTTACGAAGGGAGACGACGAATGAGCCAGAAGAAGGGCGTGGAGAACATCGAAGCGTTCAGGGCATGGTGCCGGCGGCGAGAGGCCGCCGAAGACTGGCATGAATATCTTCACAACGGCCTGCTCAACCGCAGTGCGATCGCAGCGGAGTGCGGATTCGGAAGATCGGCATTCGTCCAGAACGAAGGTTTGAAGATCGAACTCGCAAAACAAGAAGCGGACCTTTCGGCCAGAGGCGTCGCGTCAACGCCGGAAAACCCGTCATCCTCCAAATCTGCGGCACCCAACGAAAAACAGTTTCGGGAACTCCAACGCCAGGTTCAGCGACTTGAAACCCGAGTGGCGACCCTCGCAGCTGAAAACGCCGAACTCCGGTTGAAACTCCGGCAAGCCTCCGCGGTCGCGGACGAGCTCGTATTGGACGGAAAACGCCTTCATCCGCATGGCTTGAGAGAATGACCGAAAAGCGGGAAATCACCAGGTGGCGGGTCAATCCAATGACCACTGATCCGGAAGAAGACGACGGAACAAAAAAGTCCGCCGCCCTCATCGTCTGGACGGTCATCGGCGTCCCCGCCTGTACCGTGAGGGTATTCTAATGCCCGACCTCACCTCGCTCAAGTCATCATCGTCTGGTTCAAATATCCCGGGAGGTCCGGAGGGCCGGCCCTCCGGCGCCGAAAGGCGGACGTCACCAAACCTCATTCAGAAAATGCTGGCTGGTGATCCCGACTTCCGTGGTATCGGCAAAGCGACTGCGGCGAAACTCACTGAGGTTTTCGGCGAGGGGCTTCACGCGGCGCTCGCCGGCGCTGATCAGCGCGTCGAAGAGATAATCGGCGTCGAACTCGCCGCCGATCTCTTCGTGGTCTACCGGACCAAGTTAAGCGAAATGGACGTCGTCGCCTGGCTGTCCGAACTGGATGTCGATACCCGGGTTGCGATGAAAATCGTTCGGGTTTGGGGCGCTGAAGGTGCCGCCAATCTCCGGCGGAATCCCTTTCTCCTGATTTCGTTCATCTCCTGGAAACAGGTCGAGACGATCGGTCGCAAACTCGGCATTGCACATTCCGATCCGCGACGGCTCGTGGCCGCGGTGGAAAACGAGCTCTTCCGACGGCTTGATGACAAACACACCTTCACGCCGCGCCCTATTTTGCAGCAGTCGGTCGGGAAATGCTTGGGTCACCCGAAAGACGCTAGGAAGGCGATGGATCTTGCAGTGGATGCGCTCGGTGCCATTCGCTTCGAGCATGGGTATCAACCACCCGGCGCGGCCGCCATGGAGGCCTTTGTCGCGAACGCTTTCCTGGGTCTTGCGAAGGAAGAAGCTCAGGCGGATCTCGTAGCGCGCGACGTCGAACCCGATGAGGTAAGGATCGCGCTCGACGCTTTTGATGCCTCCCAGCCCTACCCTCTCACTGATAAACAACGTGAAGCCGTCGCCATGGCCGTCCGGAACAGGATCGGTTTCCTGGGCGGGTACGCGGGTTCGGGCAAGACGTCAGTTCTGAAGGCCATCGCCCAGACGGCAGAGCAATTTGGCAGGGTCGTCCATTTCATGGCGCTCTCAGGCCGTGCGGCGAAACGCATCTCGGAAACCACCGGACGTCGGGCCTCGACAATCGCCAGTTTCCTGAAGCGCGTCACGGAGAAAAAAGATCTCAATCTCGGACCTGAGGTAATGATCGTCATCGACGAAGCCTCCATGATCGATCTACCTACCCTCTACCGCATCATGCGTCACATCGGACAGGCACGTCTTTTGATGGTGGGGGATCCGGCGCAACTTCCGCCGATCGGTTTCGGTCTGACCTTTCATGTACTCATCGATCACCCGAAGATGCCGCACGTCATGCTGGATCGAGTGATGCGTCAGTCGGTTGCGTCAGGCATACCTGCGGTCGCAGACGCCATACGCCACGGCCGAATGCCGATCGTTGAAAACTTCGAAGGGCTCAAGGGCGGCGTCTCGTTCGTTTCCTGTTCCGGATCCCAGGCCTTCGAGACGATCGTCGAGATCGGCAGGCAACTCGCGATGGAAGGGATGAAGCGTGGTCAGTGTCAGATCATCGCCCCCGTAAGAGCGGGACCTGGCGGGATCGATGCGCTTAACTTGCGCTTCCACAATCTTCTTTCCGCTGGCCGACCGCCCTACCCCGGTCGGTCCGGGATCGGCGAAGGTGATCCGATCATCTGGACGAAGAATGACTGGCAACGCGACCTTCAGAATGGCTCGACGGGACGTTTGTTGAAGATCGGACCGGATGGTATTCTCGCTGAACTCGACGGTCGACAAATTCGGCTGGAAATCGACGACAACGAGATGATCGATCTTGCCTATGCGATTTCGGTCCACAAGGCGCAGGGCAGCCAATGGGACCGAGTGATCGTGCCGATATTTCCGAGCAAGATACTCGACCGCACCCTGCTCTACACCGCGGTAACTCGCGCCGCTAATCAGGTTGTTTTCGTTGGCGACCGAGGAGAGTTTGAAAGGTCGATCGTTGAAGCGCCGCAGGTCGACCGGCGGGAGACGACGTTGCCGATGCGCCTCAACAAGCCGAAGAAGGAAATCGGATATGCCGTTACTTGAACGTCACTGGCAGGCTCGCAAGGCAGCCGAAGAAGCAAGAAAAAAAGCCGCGATGACTGGCGAAGATAAATATGCCGAGTTTTTCGCGAGTGTGAACGACGGGTCCAAAGGCCGAAGTTCAGTTGAGGTTGCTCGCGGATACGAGGATGCCGTGGCTGAGGCCGCGAAGCACCTTCGTGATGCGGGACAGAAAGTGGATGTGAAACCTGTCGCAAAAGAGCTGAATCTATCGGTGGCGGCTTTGCAATCCCCCCGCTTCAAGTATCTCAAACGAATAATAAAGTATGTGGTTGTCCACGGTAGTTGCCCGGCAGAGTTGAGACGCTCGTTTAGGCGTACCTAGTTTCAAATAGATATGAGCAATTAGGCTTCTAAACGAGACACAATGCTCCCATTTAAAATCGGAGGCTTTTGTAGTGGCACGGACGGTCAAACTAAGCGACGACGTAATGTCGCTTGTAATTCATGAATCGGAAATTCAAAGTCGATCTATTGCGGATCAAATCGCTCATTGGATTCGCATTGGTCGCGCGGTCGAGGAGTCTGGAAAATTTAACTACAATCGTGTCTTGAAAGCTTTGGCAGGCGAGCGCCCAGTATCTGATTTGACTGACGAGGAAGCGGCTTTCTGGCTAGATGACTTTGTGAAAAAGATGGAAACACCTGGGCCAGAGGAAGAAGCCTTTTTCGAAAACCGTCGTGGACCTAAATTTAGTGTGCCACTCTGACAACCAAGGTAAATTATCGTACCAAACTGGGTAGAAAAGGCACTTAGGTCATTGACTAAGTGGCCAAGGCTTTAGTCTCTGACTCAGTTATAAAGGCACGTTCACCACCAAGGTCGGAAAACGCTCTAGTTCGGCAACTCAAAACAATGATCTGTTGATCCCGAGCGATTTGGGCCAATAAATTGAACATCTTAGAAATTCGCTCGTCGTCCGTGTGTATCATAGCGTCATCAAAAATAATCGGAACATGATGTCCCTGTTTCGCGAAAAGCTTCGCGAAAGCAAGTCTTGTGAGGATGACTATCTGCTCGTATGCTCCACCTGACAGTACGTCGACCCGGTCGGTTACTCCATCTCTTGTTATTGTTTCCACGAGCAGTTTTTCGGGATTTATTTCAAACTCGGCTCCTGCATGTAGTTGGCGCAGTAAAGGCAAAAGTTCATTCCGGATCGGCTCAAAATAGGTTTCTTGCGCTTCTGCTCTTGCCGCCTCTAGGTGGTTGATTAGTAGTTTCAACGCTTTGACATGTGTGGCGAATTGTGCCGCTCGTTCCTCAAAACTTGAAAGCTTCCCCTTGACCTCCTCAAGTTGTTCTTCGACAGCACCCTCTGTTCTGGTTTGGATAGAACCGTTTAACCGAGCAAGTTCCCTCTCGTGACGATTGATCTCTTTTGTGTCCTGCTCTTCGGCTTGAATAGCTCTTTCGTATTCAGTCTCCGCCGATGATAAGTCGGGAGCAAATTCCTGAAGTATAGAGAAAGCGGCTCGCGCCTCAGAGACCTTCTTCACCTTTTCAGACAGGGATTTCTCCAAAAAACGGAGCGCCTCGTCTTCGTCAGCAGGGACCGAAAACTCCTCTGCGTTAGCTCGTAAGCTTCTCAGTAGAACCTGCTCCTCGGTGAGGAAACCAGCCGCTTTGGTAAGCACCTCTTGGAGTGCAGGCAAAGCCTTGCGCCTTTCATCGAGCTCGTCATCGATTACGGAGATAGTCTTCTCGATCGTTTCAGACGACACTTCAGTTTCGTTCAATTTAGTACTAGCCGCAGTGGCGGGTTCAGCCGCAGGATGACCAAGTTCTCCGCATAATTCATGCCATTCTTTTTCAAGAGCATCTAACCCGTCAGGCGCTAAGATACGAATCTGCGTTTGAGCATTCTGTTTGTCTTGTAGGGCCTTTTGCCTCGCCTCAAAGGCCTGCTTAGCCGCCTTTACGCAATTGAAACCGAATTTTTTAAGGTCCGCGTCCAGTTCCCCTTGTAATGTTTCTGGATTTTCTATGCCGACACCGCCCCCCTCTGCTGGGCGTAAGGAAATCGTGCCGAATTCTGGTAACGATACGTCTACGGGACGATCAATTAGGAATTGCTGATCATTTGGCAATTCCTCTCCGTCGATGCTAGCGCTTGACCGACTACCGTGCACGACAAAGCTGGCGAAGTGAATTTTTCGCTTCTCAAACGCAATGTCCCGCCGTCGTTCCAACTCCAGTATCCTGTTTACATCCACCGCATTGACCACAGCGCCTGCCAACACCTCATCGGCCTTTAGCAACTGGTCCTTTGGTTTCATCAGTCGTTGAAGTATGTCGTTTAGAGTTATCAGGCGGTTCCGTTTAACCGTCTCACGCTCCGACTGCCTCGCAAGCGTAAGTGCATCACTACATTTGCGCCTTTCAGCTTCCTTTGCTTCAACAGCCTTCTGTGCCTCATTCAGCTTGTCTTGAGCCTGTGTCCGCGCATGAGACACGTTCTTGACGGATATTTCCTTTTCTTCAATCTGCTTACCAAGCGATGCACGAAATTCCTGACGACTTTTGATCTCCTTTATCTCGCGATCAATGTTCCGCTCTTCATTGATAAGCAATTGAAGACTTTTGTCCTGATCCTGAACCTTTCGGTCATAATCACGAGCAGTGCTCAGCTTATCTAAAGCGTTTGAGATTGCGTTTTTGCGTTGTTGCCGTTGTTCAGGATTCCTAAGTTCATGAAGGCGCGTGATTGTCTTTTTCTTCGCCTCTAAATCATGACTCAGAGCATCTACAACTTTTTCAAGCTCTGAGCGCTTTCCACGCAAACTCTCGACACGATCTTCCGCTTCTTTCCATTGGCTGCCAGCTTTCGGTTTGTCCTGCCGTGTACTCATCGCATCGAGTTCTTGCCAGCATCGTTGGACTATACTGTCCATTCTACGGCCGCCGGTTACCGCATCAATTTGTCCTCGAACACTCGACATCACGTCACGCCGCGCATTTATGCCATCCGGCTCGTTCTTTGCGTCAGCATCAACACCTATTGTTCCCTGCCGAACCCAAAGCAGTCCAACTGGTCCCTTCCTAGTGGTTAGGATGTGCTGCTGGATCCATTGCTCCGCGTCGTCGGCTTGCTTCAAGATCGCGCCGGATGCAACAGAGGAGATCGTCGCAGACGAGCCTGCTTTCTTGAGGTTAAACACCTTCTCAATTAGATAACTTACACCGTCGATCTCTACCTCAGCCGAGATCCGCATTGCTCCACCTGCATACGGTTGAAGTTCCTTCAGTTCCTTTTTCCCGGAACCATATTCCAGGAAAAACAGAGCGTGAAGCGCATCGAAGAAGGTGCTTTTTCCACTTTCATTTTCGGCAGTGATTGTGGTCAAACCGTCTCCGAAGGGACCTAGAACAGCCGACCTGCCCGTGAAGCGACGAACATTGTACAAAGACAGCTTACGGAGTCTCAATTCGTAACCTCTTGCGCCAAATGAAACAGGTGCGATAGAGCCTTCTGTGCGATCCGAGCGTCTTCCTCTGTTCGGCCCTCAGTCGTTGTCTCGGCCAATATGCTTTCCGCAGCCGCTCGCAAAGCACCTCCCTCTGCGATTAGATCAAGATCATCGATATTCTGTTCAATTCGAATATTTTCGAAGTCCGCCGAAAAAAAATGAAAGTCATCTGATACTTTGCCACAAGCAGCTTTCAGATCTGCAAGCTCAGAAAGCCCGAGACGCCCAGTACCCGAGAATCGCAAGAGAGTGTTTTCGCGGTCTGCATTTGGCAAAACGTTCTCCAACACACTCACTGGATCGTTGCCCGCAAAGAACTCTGCCTCAATCCGGCACCAACTAAACTGACCAATTGGCACCTGCTCGACCATAGGAGCTTCGCCCGGCCCTGCAATGTCCACCAGTAACGCTCCGCCGACGCCCTCCCCTTTAAAAGTGTCCGCTTCAGGAGCACCAGCGTACCAAGTATTACGGCCTATAGGCATTTGTCGGTGCCAATCGCCAAGCGCAAGATACTCGAGCCTTGATCTCTCAGCTCTGTCCGGAGGAATCGTCGAAAGGCCGCCATCTTCTGATCCGAAATCGGTAACACCACCATGCGCGAGACCAATTCGAATACGATTTCCCGTGTCTTGCGTGGTCATCCACTCGGTAAGGTCATACCCAGGCGTCCGCACCGTTGGTGGTGACGGAAGGACAGCAACCTCGTCTCCGAATTCAATTACTTCATTCGAGGTAGCCAAAACAACGTTGTCTGGTTTGTCTAGCTCAATTCGTTCCCAGAGATCCACTGCGGCAAGTGAGTCGTGATTTCCAGGCATCCAGATCCAAACGATGTTCGGAAATGCCGCCATTGAGTCCATGGCACGTTTGACAAGTCGTGAAGGAGGAGCCTCCGCGTCAAAAGTATCACCTGCTATCAAGATGCATTCGGCACCGCGCTCCGAGGCTACCTCGCCAATCCTGCGCAGTGCATTCAGTCGGGCGGCCTTCAAAGCTCCCCGCGTGTCCTCGTCGAAGTTTCCAAAAGGCTTTCCAAGGTGCAGATCAGCAGTGTGTAGAAAACGCATCTAATCTCCCCCCGAAAGCCGACGTTATGACCAGTATATTCGCAGTATTTGCTATGCAGCTTCCGGCGACGTTAAAGATTTTTCAATTGCCCTGGCGCGAATTTCTCAACTACTGATACGGCCTCTCGAGTCGCAAGGCGAATGTCTTCGCTATCCGGAAGCATATCTAGTCCACTATGATGACTGAATTGATTGATGAGTACGCTCCTGACTTCAATCTGGTGCTCGTCAATTAGGAAGCCGACAAAGCCCTGGAAGTCCGTTAGATCCGGACGACAAAATTTCCACATTCCCTCAATAACGGAACGTACAGCATTTGGCGTCGTGTAGTCCGGCTCAGTATCACCTTTGGAAACATCAAGTATGTGTTTCAATTGCAATAGATGTGGAGTAGCGAAAGCCTTCTGGCTGTTCAACGAATGAGCATTTACACCAGAGACAAGTTGAAACAAGCCGTTCTTCTTTACAACATTGTTCGAACCCACCACGTTGAAAAAGTAATTGTTGTGGGTCAAAATCAGCATATTTGGTCTATGAATATCTGATCTCGTGTTAAACTGTATGTCTCCCTCTGCGCTGATCCTTAGCAGTTTCAAACACTGAATGATGGAGTATACATAGTCGAAAGACATTGATGTAACTGGATCATCAAAAACGAAATAGACCTTTTTGTAATCTTCGATTGCTTCGACGCGCAAATGCGTCTGTGCAATGAAATAACAAAAGGCCAGCGCTGATTTCTCACCATCGCTTAATGTTCTGTCACTACCACGTCGCATTTCTTGGTTGTTTCTATGAACTTTGAATGTATCGGCGTCGAACGTATAACGATCTGCAAAAACGCGTTTTAGCAACAAGGCAAAAGTCTCGACAACCCTGTCACGAGCCTGGGCCTTATTACCTTGCTTTTTCTTGATTTCAGAAATTTCGACTTCCAGTACAGCAAGATCCTCAAATGCTGTACGGATGTCGTCGATATTTATTTGATTACGCTTGAAGAAATCGATTTCAAATGCTTTGCAAGATTTATTCTGGATCGACTTCCGTTCTTCATCCGAATTGCCGACAGTTTTGTTCAATGTTTCAATTAACTTATTTGAACTATCTACAATTCGATCAAAAGCATTCAACTTAACAACCAAATCGATTGCCGGCAAAGAAACAGCGACTGAGAGGTCATTTCGTTTGGTTTCAAGACTGGATAGCACTGTCTCCAAATCAGTCTTAAGACCCTCTAAATGCTGAGCGGGATCGGGAAGTATTGTTTCAGCGAGTGACGGAAAATACAGCTTAAGATCATTATAAGCGCTTTCTATTGAAAGATAATTTGCTCCCCATCGTTCTAGTGCCGAAATACCTCTTTTTACTCCACTTATATTCTCATCTACTCGCTTTATCTCCTTGGCTTCCGAGTCATCAAAATACTTTGTGTAAGCGTCTACAGCCGCTATTGCGACGTGTCCCATATCCTGAGTGCAAAACGGACAACTAGAAGGGTTATTTCGAAGTTTAGTGAGGCCACTCTCGAAAAACTCTGGATCAGTCGAGATCTTTTCCTTGAACTCCGACGCAATAGTCGACGGGGAAGTTATCTTTGCTAACGTCTCTGCGATTACATTGCTCTCGACGTTAAAAATAGGGCTAGATAAATAGTCTACGGGAGTTGGATCGGCGGGAACTGACTTGAAAATCTCGTATTGCTTTAGAAGTTCTGCAATCGCATCAAATTCGTCGTCACACACATAAGATTTTTCTCTAAAAAAAACGTCTAGTGAAAGGTCGCGAAAAGCTCCGAGCGACGCCCTGATAGCATATGTCTTTTGGTGTTCTTTCTTGGCGTTTTCAAAAGACGTCTTCAGATTTTCAAAATCTATGTCTGTTTTTGTTTTCTTATTATTCCACTCGTTCTCCTTTTCGTCGAGATCTGCATTTTCTTTCCCGACGATGATCTCATGCGTTATATTTCCATCTAGTTGTTCGAGTTTATTTCGTAAATGCTCGTCAACATAATCCTCGGAAAAGACGTGAAAAATGTATTTAGGCTCGGAAATACTAACTGATTTGGCTTTGGTATCGAGGCTCAACTCGCCTATACATGTTTCTCCCTCAAATAAACCAAATGAACCCTTTCCTGCGGACTCCTCCGAGACAAGCAAATCCGGTAGAAGCGTCGTATCCATTTCAGCGACCGCAGCCTTATCAAGCAGTCTTAGAGCTCGAGCGATAAATGACTTGCCTGTTCCGTTTCGCGCGAAAATTAGATTTTGTTTATTCTCGGAAAGCTTTTGGTCCATGCTCATGATTGGACCAATGCTATGCGCTTTAATGGTGAGTATAGGCCTGGTTGATTGCTGAGTATTCATGGTTCACTCAATCAAGTGGAATTGTGCGCTCGTACATTTGGTCGAATTCTCTAAAACGCGCCTTCTCTCACAGATTAGTCAGAACAATCAAAATTGCAATTAAAAGTAGCAGATCGACTGTTTGGTGGGCCTCTACGATTGACAAGGAGCTAAGTAGGTATCTCCAACGCGGGAAGCGCGTTCACGATCTTCATTGTCTCCAGGCTCACCGTGATTACCCGCTGGAAAAGCTCCAACGGATAGGCTGGGTTACCCATCGTCTCGTTGGCGAAGTCGTTGGCGTCGTTGACGATGCCGCTGGCCTTGTCGGTCTTGACCACCTGGCGCTCCATGACCCATTCCAGCGCGGGCTTGCCGTTGACGACGTAGTCGTAGGCCTCTAGGGGCACGTCCGTCATGGTGATGTTGGCATTGTAGATCACCGTTGTTTTGTCAGTGTCGCCGCGCTTACCGCCGAACTTCATCCTGGTGACGCGGTAGAAGGCTTTGGGGTCGTCGAGCTTCCAGAGCGCGGGCGTGCCTTGTTTGTAGGTGACGGGGTACGGCTCCACCGTCTCGTAGTTCACGTGCAGGTCGCCAAGGCGCCGCCCGGCGTCGGAGAAGGCGCGGAAGTCGGCCCAGGTCTTCACGCAAGGGATGCGGGGCAGTTCCTTGGTCAGGTTGTCGGCGTAGCGGTCACGGTAGTCGGGCGAATGCAGCGGGCCGTAGACATAGTAGAAGATGTCTTCCTTAGTGATCTCCTCGCCCGGGTATGCCGCCCGAAAATGAGCAAGTCCGGCATCGGCGATCGCATCCCGGCGCTGGAGGCCTGAGGACTGGCCTTCGAAGAGGCCACCGGGTTCCTCGTCTTGCTGATCGTAGAGATAGAGGGGAAAATACTGAGCGCCGTCCCGATCCGCAGCATGCAGAGCGGGAACGCGATCTGTCATAAGTGTTGAAAAAGCGCCTCGAAATCCAGGACCTGGCAAACCGATTACGAGGTTGTTTGCATCACCGTCATCGAAGACCTGGGACATTTGGCCCGTGCGTTCATTCAGGCGGCTCCCGAAGAAGAGCCACTCACGATCAAAGGGGCGATATAGGCTCTTAACAGGGCGTCCATCATTCGATGAAAGCGGGATGTTCCGAGCGGCATCGCGTTTCAATCCTACCGTCCAGCTGATGCTTTTCGCGTCGAACGTGAGATGATCCTCGATCTTTCCCTGCAAATGAGACACGCGCACACGCTCATCGTTGTAGGTTGAGATCAAACCTACAATGTTCTTCGCGAGCCGCGATTTCGAGTAATTGTAGGCCCAGACGTCACGCCCCGTGGCGACACCAAGTGAATACATCGAGAAGAGCGCCTGCTCGGACTTATCCTTCTTGTCACCGATCTTTATGAACGCGTCGAAACTCACGTCGCGCTGGTTTAGCCAGTCATTCTGGTCATCCGGCAGGATCCTTTCCCAGCCGCTCACGCCAGTGATCCCCTTTACCGAGCCGAAGTCCCGAATGATCGCCAACTTCTGCTTTTGGTCCAAGTAGTCGCCAATCTCACGGAAGAAGATACGTCCGTGTTCGGTTGCTTCCGGGTTCTTGACGAATACACTGATTGCCACCGGAGCGCGGCTGCCTTCACCGAAAACGTTACCCTTCTCCTTTCGTCGACGCTCGCCACTCGTGCGTGCATTTCCGCGAAGATGAAATACATAGAGGTCGGTGAACTCCGCCGCCAAACACGCACGCATTCCGTCCGCAGCGTTACCGTCTATCCAGCCCGCATTGGTGACGAACGCAACGATGCCCGCATCTCCAATACGGTCGGACGCCCAACGGATCGCTCGGATTTAACTATCGTAGAGTTTTCTTTTTAGACTGGAGGAAGTCCGAGCGGCGTAGGTGTCGCGAATACGGCCATCGAGCTGAGGGTAAACGACGTTCTCGTTGTTGTCATCGACGGTTTCCTGACCCACCGAATATGGCGGGTTGCCAACGATGACCCGGATATCCAGCCCCTTCTGCCGCGTCCGGCGCTCGAAATTGTCGGGCATGTAGAGCGCCAGCTCATCGTCGCCCTCATACATCTGGAAGGTGTCGGTGAGGCAGATCCCCTCGAAAGGCACGTAATCGTTCTTTTTGGCCTCGCCCTGATAGACCGCCTCGATGTTGATCGCGGCGATGTAATAGGCCAGAAGGACGATCTCGTTGGCATGGATCTCGTGGCGGTACTTGTACTCCAGTTCCTCCGGCGCGATCAGGCCGGATTGCAGCAGCCGGGTGATGAAGGTGCCCGTGCCGGTGAAGGGATCCAGAATGTGAACGCCCCTGGACCCGAGCGTCTCGCCGAAGTGCTCCTGCAACATCTCGTTGACCGAGTGCAGGATAAAATCGACGATTTCGACCGGGGTATAGACGATGCCCAGCTTTTCCGTCGTGCGCGGGAAGGCGTTGCGGAAGAACTTGTCGTAGAGCTCCACGATGAGGCGCTGCTTGGCCTGAGGGTCGGTGATCCCGTGGGCGCGGTTGCGGACGCTATCGTAGAACTTTTCGAGGTCCCTGGACTCTTTCTCCAGCCGGTTCTCGTCCAGAACGTCCAGAACCTGCTGCATGGCCAGCGAAACGGGGTTCTGGTCGGTGAAGGCATGGCCATCGAACAAAGCCTTGAAGACCGGTCGGGTGATGAGATGCTGGGCCAGCATCTCGATGGCATCCTGTTCGGTGATGCTGTCGTTGAGGTCGTCGCGCAGTTCGGCCAGAAAATCATCGAAGGCCTTGCGGGCGGTGGTGTCAGGCTCTTCCAGAATGCCGGTAATGCGCGAGATGTGCCGTTGTGCGATCTCGGCGATGTTGGTCGCCCAGTCTTCCCAGTAGTCGCGGGTGCCGCATTTCTTGACGATCTTTGCCATGATGGCTTTGGAAAATTCGTCGATAAAAAGCTCGTGCTGCTCGGGAAAAGGCCCGGTGATTTCGGCCTGGCCGCTTTCTCCAAAAGACCCGATGCTTGAGAGTGGCTTGGCCTTTCGTGTTGGAAGTTCGGTCACTTCGTGGGTGATCGACCGCAACTCTTCCGATTCCCGTGTGACGCCGACGATCTCTATCCGGTTTGAGACATCCTGCCCGAGCGAGGCCTGGTTGATCGTGCCGTCGAAGCGCTCGTCGTGGGCGCGGAGCGCATTCAGGATCTGCCAGACGACGCGATACCGCTCGTTATCTCTGAGAGCAACTTCCGGCTCCATACCGGCTGGCACGCCAACTGGCAGGATGACGTAGCCCATCTTCTTGCCTTCCGCCCGGCGCATCACACGACCAACCCGACTGGACCACGTCGATCAGGGATTTCCGGGGGTGCAGGAACATGATCGCATCGAGCGCGGGAACGTCGACGCCTTCGGAGAGGCAACGGGCGTTTGTCAGGATGCGGGCGATATTGCCGTCCATGTCGTCCTTCAACCAGTCGAGAAGCTGGTTGCGCGACTTGGCATTGAAGGTGCCATCGACATGCTCGATCTCGATTTCCAGCCGGTCCGGGCTCGGTCCTTCTTCGCTCTCGGCCTTGTCGTCTTCGCCGAGATACTCATCGACGACCGCCGAAAACTCGGTCTCGATCAGCCTGGAAGCGGCGATGCTTTTGCAGAAGGCAAGGGCACGGCGCATAGGTTGCGGATCGAATGAAATATCCGATTTCAGGTCCTGCTTCGTGAGCGCCTTGTAACAGCCGATGATCTTGGTGGCGTCATCCAGATCAAGCTCGGAATTGGCGTCCGCCAGCCGCCTTTGCACATTGGCGCTGACCAGTCCCTCATCCATCGCAAGGACGATGACCTTGTAGTCTGTCAATAGCCCTTGCTGAACGGCCCAGCCGAAGCCCTTATGCAGAAGGGTTTTGCCGTAGACGCTCTCGTCGTCCATCGAGGTCAGGACGGCGGCCTCTTCGTCGGCCCTGGTCTTCACTGCGTCGCCGAAAATGCGCGGCGTCGCCGTCATATAGAGGCGCTTGCGACCGGTGACATAGGCGTCGTCGTGGATGCGGACAAAGTTGGAGTCTTCTTCACCGGCAAGTGTGGCGCCGGTGGTTCGATGCGCCTCGTCGCAAACGATCAAATCGAAATCCGGCAGACCAGCCTTTTGGGCGGCATCGAGGACGCCGATGGACTGGTAGGTCGAGAACACGACCGTCATGCGCTCCGGGTCGTCCTTGCCGGCTTTGTCGACCAGCTTTTGCGGCGCTGTCGTTGCCGGAAAGGCAAGGTCATGGGCCTCGATTTCGGCCGTATCGTCCTTGCCCAGACGTCGTTTTCCGACCTGCACATCGGAACAAACGGCGAAGGACCGGAGGGGGGGTGTCCGTGTCATTCGTCCATTCGCGCACGGTCTGCGCCATCAGGGCCAGCGAAGGCACCATGAACAGCACCCGCCCGCCCTTGCCGACGAGGTCCTCGGAGATTTTCAGCGACGTAAAGGTCTTGCCGGTGCCGCAAGCCATGATCAGCTTACCGCGATCGGCTTCGGCAAGGCCTGTCCGCACGGCGTCCAGAGCCTCGATCTGGTGCGGTCGCAGCCGCTTCTTTTCGGAAAGGACAGCCTCGCCCCTGATACCGAAAAGTGTCCAGTCGATCTAACTTTCGCGCAGGTGCGAGAGCGACAGGCGCACAACCGGTATTGCCTGACCGGCGATCATTTCCTCTGCGTTCGCGCTCCAGTCGAAGACGGTCGTGTCAATGACAATGCGCCGGCGAAACGGCTCCTTGCCAGAAGCGGAAATGAAGCTGTCGATGTCGGCCTTGCCAATTCGGTGCGTCTCTGCATAGAACTTGCACTGAATGGCGGCAAAGCCTTCCTCGTTTCGTAACTTCGCAACGAGATCGATCCCCGTATCCTTGGCGTTCCTGCCATTTTCTCGTGCCCAATCCGCCCAGATCCATACCTGTGAATACTCTTCGGCCTGGACAGGGTCGACGGTCAGGTAGGCGCACACAAGGCGCTCGAAATAGGTGCCTTTCTCGCGCTCTGTGACAGCGGCTACGCGGTACGATTTGAGGAGATCGTCTAAGGCGGACATTTACACAATCTCAGATAAACGTTGACTTTCAATCGCTTGGCCCCGGATTGTCTCATGCATCTGTTACTAACCAACCCAGATACGTTGGAGAACAGATATCAAGTCGCAAAGCTCCAGCATTCCAATGTCCCAAGCTCATTTAGCTGCTGGTTCTAAATTGAGAAATGCGACTCTCCAACATGTTTCTTACTAACTGTTGCTATTTTTAGGTGCATCTAGCAAAATACTCTCCTTGACCGAGCGACCCAAAGTTTCGAATTCAAGATTCAATTTTCCAAATAGTATTGGCGAAAAAATTGACCACATCAAATCTAATTTCAGTGGAAGTCAGCCCACCACTATTGCATTGTCTTCTCGACCAAAAGCAACGAGAGAGATGTGTAATGTCGTGCGACTTGAACGCGGACAAAGGTGCTCAAGGATGCGTTCACTTAGATCTAAACTTACTCTTCGGCAGAGTCCGTCTTTCAAGCAAAGGTATTTTGAAGTCCAAGGCCTTCATCTTAGCCACAGAAGGTGGAGAAGCAGAATTGTCGTTGCAAGGTTGTGACCTAAAGGACCACACTGGCCCGGTCACGCTTGATGTAAACCATTCTGTGAAAACGGTGAGAAAGCGGTCGTCAGCATTCGAAATTGCCCCATCAATTAAGCTAGAATCAACAGGAATCAAAATGGAGTTGTCGGGTGCAAAGGCATCCCAAAGTAGCAATCAAGAGATTGAACTGGTTAGCAATTTAACGAACAAAGAACATCAACTTGCTGCAAAATCCTATCAAAATGGATGTCATTGGGATTTGCAGCGACCAAAATTAGACAACGCTGTTCGTAACTACATTTTTGGAAATCTATATTTGCACGCTGTCTTTCATCTGAATGGTCAAACAACTGTTAATGGGAGACTGAGTTTTCAGCCAAACGGGATAAATGTGTATGCGGAAGACGGAACAAAACTGTCGCAAACCGCGACCCTGGGGATTCTATTCAGACTTATACAAAAAGGAATTTTCACAGTAGGCGCACTTGGTGACCGAAAAAATGTCGATATCAACATAAAGGTAGACCAAGAATGAGCGGCTCCAACGATATCGAACCAGAATTCGAAAGAAATGGGGATGAGTATACGATTGAGATTAGTGAGAATCTCATGTTTGACTTAGTAAAAATTGAAGAGTGCGGAAACAACGTTAATGAAATAAATGAGATACTGCAACCTAGCTTGGAAGACCTTCGATTGTTTGAGGGCTTCATTCAGTCAATGTCACCCCACTCAGAGAACTCAAAATTTGTAAATCAAGCAAAGCAATTTTTGGGTGCACTCGCAAGAACAATGTCGGCTGATGTATCCTTGGAAACTCAGGCGGTCAATGCTTCCGGCTCTTCTAGCAAAGCTCCGCGTAAAGGTAAATTTGTACGTAACAAGCCGCACGTTAACATTGGCACGATTGGCCACGTTGACCACGGCAAGACGACGCTGACCGCTGCAATCACGATGACCCTGGCTGAGACCGGCGGCGCTGTTGCAAAAGCTTACGACGAAATCGACGGCGCGCCTGAAGAAAAGGCACGCGGCATCACCATCTCCACGGCACACGTCGAGTATGAGACGGAAAACCGTCACTATGCGCACGTCGACTGCCCGGGCCACGCCGACTATGTGAAGAACATGATCACCGGTGCTGCCC